>ERZ1292625.43-Hain-H41-01um-R1-43-length-201171-cov-12_pt1 | contig 201171 bp, 260 predicted proteins | sample MGYA00564400_ERZ1292625 | MGnify/ENA primary metagenome ERZ1292625 (study PRJEB36523, sample SAMEA6512639) | groundwater metagenome | collected 2019-01-08 | study: AquaDiva: Metagenomics assemblies of 32 groundwater samples | reverse complement strand
CCCCCCGCCGAACTCTTGGAAAAGCATCTCAAGATGCTTCGAAAGGAATTCCCATGAATGTCACGTGTTACGGGAGCCGCGGCTCTCTCCCATCCCCGAGCCGCAAGGGATTCTCGACGATCGAGTACGGCGGCAACACCAGTTGCTACTTCATCGAAGCCGGACCCTTCAACATCATCCTCGACGCCGGCAGCGGCATCAAGACACTCGGTGACGACCTGATGAGGACGGGCCGTGGTGTCGGCAAGCGCTTCATCCACCTCATCAGCCACTACCACTGGGACCACATCCAGGGGCTCCCGTTCTTCGTGCCGTACTACATCGGTACCAACAAGTTCGAGATCCACGGGCACACGCCGGCGGGTGAGGAAAAGAACGGCCACGTCATCTCCGTCGTGGAGCGGATGCTCGCTGAGCAGCAGGCTCCCCCGCACTTCCCGGTCGGCCACGAGTCCCTGCCGGCGCTGAAGACGTACGTCGGCCACCCCAGGCTCTTCAGTGAAATGACGATCTTCAGGGCCGATGACGCCGGCAACCTTGTCGACGCCGGTCCTGAAGCCAAGCACTTCATGAAGATCACGACGATCCCGCTCAACCACCCGGACGGTGGCCTCGGCTATCGCATCGACTACGACGGTCACTCGGTCGCGTACTGCACCGACAACGAGCCGCTCCGCCACCCGAACGCGCAGATAAACAAGATCTGCAAGGACGTGGACATCCTCATTCTCGACGGGCAGTACACCGAGGAGCAGCTGATGGGACCGACGCAGTGCTTCGGTCACGGCACTCCGAGGAGCTGCGTCGAGCAGGCGAAGGCGTGCAACGCCAAGAACCTCTGGATCCACCACCACGACATTCCGTCGGACGACGACAAGCTCTACCAGATGGAGCTGACGGCGCAGAAGTACGCTCGTGACATGGGCTTCTACGACTGCCTGATCGGTCTCGCTCGTGAGGGTTGGGTTTACGACTTCAAGTGCTCCTAAGTCCTTTACATCCTGGGCGCTCTGTGGTAGGATGGCAGTATTGGAGAAAGGGTTCTCCAAACGAAAGGAGCACACATGCAGAAGCACCTGAAACCGAAGGACGCGACGTTCCATGATTTCGCGTACCCGGACGGGATCCTGACGCTCGCGGTCGTCAAGACCGAGACTCGAGTCCGCGGTGGCATCGCCGTCATCCAGAACAAGGACCTCGAGAAGCGTGACGTGAAGCTGGGCAACGACATCGCGTTCGGTCGCGCCACCCTCCGGCGGCCGTCCGTTCCCGGGCAGTACGATCTCTCGGGCGTCGACACGAGCAACCTGAAGCGGGTCCTGAACGAGGCCAAGCGGCAGGAGAAGAACCTGTACGGGCGCACGATCAAGTACAAGGCGCTCCTCGGCGCGAGCAAGAGCCTGTGACATTGGATGAACTCGGCGTCATGCTGCTGCAACACAAGTTCAAGGCCTGTGTGGTCTTCATCTTGTGTGCGATGCTCGCCGCCGTAGTCCATCCAGCGTTTGAGGGCGACGGTAAGCCGACGTATTGCTACGTCGAGTACGACCCGTCCGGCCAGATGCCAGCGTACATGCTCAAGGCGTACAGGCCATGGCGACCAAACATCCTTGTCGGCGTCTTCCCCACACCAGCGGAGGCTGCGCAGACCGCCGAGATGGTCGGCTGCTCGTTCCAAGAAGTGAGCTCTCGCCCAGGACTTGCTGGTGGTCGTCGATAGGATCGGAAGGGCCCGGGCAGAGCGGAGGGGTGGATCAACCACTTGTGCGCCCGGGCCCTTCGGAGTGTGACCATGAAGATCGAGAAGATAACCACGTTGACCATCACCCTGAGAGGATCACCGGGTGACGTCGACCAGATCCTCGAGTTGATTGACGAGGCTACCTCCGCTGACGTTTTGGAGGGAATGCACTGTGAGAAAAAGACGTCAAGTCGGACTCTCACTCCTCGGCCAATCTCTGAAGGTGAGGAGAAGAACTTCCGCGATGGCTACAACACCGGGATCAACTGGAAGCACGAGGACAAGTGGAAGCCCGGCGGACCCTGGGTGCGTAGTGGAACGGACGAGAAAGCTCTGATGAGCCGGCTGGAGAACGCGGCATGGCGAGCGGGCTGGCGGGTCGGGTACGACGTGAAGTGCGGTGCCCGTGAGCACATCATCTTCACCGACGAACCGATCTACTTCCGTGAACGTGAAGAGTACATCACAACGAATTCTTGATTTGGGACGGCGCTCGACCACACGCTGGCATCCGGAAAGAAATGGGTGTTGGAGGAAGTTCGCGACTCCACTGCTTAACGTGGGAGGCCTAAACAGCCGCTATCACCACGGAGGGAGCAAGCCGAACAGGGACCGATGACGGGTGAGCAGCTAGGATCCCGGGTTGGCGCATAGAAGAATGTGTGGTTCGGAGGAAGAGCGGTGCAAACCGTGGACCTCTAGACAAGATCGCGGCTACAGAGCGTCGTCCCTCTTTTGAAAGGATAAGATGTCTACAGAAACGATCGAAGGTGTTGCGTTCAAATATGGCACGGGCTTGGTGTGTTCACTCCCTCGTCCGAATCGTCATCACAACATCATCAAAGCAGTGTGCGCTCTGGGAGTTGACTACGCCACTCCTCCCGACTGCACTCAAGGATTTATCACGAACACGGGACGCTTTGTGGATCGCAAGGAAGCCGGTCTACTGGCTGACGCGAACGGTCAAGCGAGAAGGACACCGGGCTCCTACGAGGGTCGCGACCTCTTTTCAGAGGATCTTTGGTGAACAATAGGGGGTGAAATCGGTGTACTTTCGGATCCTTTAGTGATATGATTGTGATGGTGGAATTCACCACTACATCATTCCCGGAGACCCGATGCCTCGCCGCAAGAAGCCCGCACCCCGTCCGCTCGGCACCAAGTGGGCCGAGGTCCACGACCTGCTCGGCCAGACCCGCGATGCTCTCCGGAAGGGCAAGTATCCGGAGGCTGTGAAGTTGGCCGAGCAGGCGCTCGGCATTGCGGGGAAGTGGTGCCACCGTGCCGACCGCGCCCGCAGCATGGGTCTCACCATCGAGCGCTCCATCCGCGAGACGATCCTCGAACCGCTGCAGGCGACGGACCACACCGACGAGAAGGACTACGTTCTCGGTGCCATCGACTTCACCCTCGACATCATCCAGCGCGAAGCCGGCATGGCGATCTACAAGGCCCAGCAGCGGCGGGAAGTGGACGCCCTGGTCGTCGGCTTCGTGGACGCCATCAACAAGTCGATCAACGACAGCTTCAACAAGATGGTCCAGGAGGCGATGCTCTCCTTCGCGGACCCCCGCAAGAAGAAGCGCCGGAGCCGGTGACCATGAGCGATATGCTTGTCCAGGTGTTCAAGAACGAAGCCGTCGACGTCAACGTCATCGGTACTCCGGTGGAGAAGGGCGTGTTCAAGCTCGCCCGTTTCACCGAAGACACCGACTACTGTGACCTCGTCGGCCGGGCTTGGATCTGGTCAATCGGACGCCACAAGCAGAGCGGCGAGATCCGTGCTTCGACGGACACCCGTTTCTACAACAACAGCGAATACGAGTGTCTGTTCCTGAGGTGAACCCGTGAAAGACATCATCACTACCCTGATCACCCTCGTCATGATCGCCATGGTTCTGGCCTTCTTCCCGTGGGGACTCGAGCTCTTCCCCTACTGGAAGAGCGTCTTCGGAATCACTGGCGCGTTGGCCTTCGTCATGGTCATCAAGAATATCGTGAAGAGCTGACCATGTTGCGGGGAAAGCTCGGTGAACGGGTGCAGGAATTCGTGGACGCTTTCCCTCACTTCGGCACTCCGGAGGGAGCGCGGAACCACTGCATCGATGCCAGCATGACCTTCCTCGAGCTCTACGGCGTCGAGCAGCACGAGATGTACCTGCACATGAACACCGGCCAACGTGCTCACCGCCGCGCAGACAAGACGTACGACCCGGTCGAGGAACACCATTGGGTCAAGATCGGCAACAAGAACATCGACTTCACAGCGCGGCAGTACAGCGTCAACGCTCCGTACCCGCAGATCTGGGATTCCCCGTGACCGTTCCCTTCAAGCTTGTCATTCCACTTTTCCTCTTCCTTGTGGCGCTGGCGCTCATGGCTGAGCGTATGCGTCAGCCTGTCCAGCCCGTGCCGCCGATTCCGACCGACGTGAGCTTCACCGTGAAGCTCACCTGCACCGAACCGAACGATCGCGGCGGATGCCGCAAGTGGGACGTCAGATGACTGTGATTGACGAACTGAAGGATCGCGGATACATCGAGCTCGATGACGTCAAGGTCGAGCTCCGCGGTCACGTTCGCCACTTCCAGAAGGAGGTCGAGGGGCTGCCGTTCAAGGGCAAGCGCTTCCTCGACCTCCACTGCCACGACTTCTCCGGTTTCGTCCGCGAGCTCGGTCGGCCGGGCATCGTCGAGTACGAGCTCCGCTCCCGGTTCCAAACGGAGAAGGGAGACTGGGTCGAAGTCACCTTCTTCCACGTGAAGGAGGAGGAGGTCCTCGAGAAGCTCGACGGTCTCGAGTTGGACCAGGCCGTTGCCTTCGTCGTGCTCCGCGGTCTCTACAAGGAATAATCGCTAACTGTTCCTTTACTTCCTGGGTGCTCCGTGATATATTGGAACCATGGATACCACGGAAACGGTGAGCGACGATACATTCACCCTGCACACGATCAGGGACAAGCGGACCGGGCTTTACGTCGGACGTGATTCCGACTACACACTGGGACCCTTCTCTGAATGCTTTACGTACAGGTCGAAGACGTTCGCTCTGCAGGTTGGTGATCGAGTCAGGGAAGACCTGATGCGCGAGCAGGGACAGGTCTGCGACATGGAGCTCATCGAGATCACGTGCATGAACGCAGGTCCCGCCCTGTGAGGACCGAGACGAAGCGGTTCATCGGTCTCGTGGCCGTGATGATCGCCAACCTGATCCTCACGATGTTGGTTGTCGTGATCGTCAGCGGCAACATCGGTGTCGTGCTCTTCGGTCTGTACTGTGATCCGCTGAAGTCGTTCATCGTTAGTTCCGTCGTTGGCCTGTTCGTGTTCACCTTCCTGATGGCCAGAAGCCAATGGAAAGAGAGAGGGATCAAGAATGCCGACGTCTAAGACTCCGCTGCTCACGGAACGTGCCAAGCGCGCCCTGAACCTGGCGTTCGAGATCCACATCGACCAGATCCGCAAGTCCCGCGGCGGGCAGATCCCGTACTTCTCCCACCTCAGCACGGTGGCCGGGATGGTGCTGGAACTCGGTGGGAGTGAGGACGAGTTCATCGCCGCCATCCTCCACGACTCCGTCGAGGATCAGGCCGACAAGCTCTGCTCCCTCTGGATGGGCAAGGAGAACCGGCAGCTCAGTCTGGACTGGCGCCCAACGACCGCCGAGGAGAAGACCGACACGGCCCTCCGGTACCTGCGAGAGGAGTTCGGTGACGCCCCGGCCGACATCGTGAAGCAGCTCACCGACGACAAACTTCCGAGGGAGTTCAAGAAGCTCCCGCTCGAGCGGCGAATCGTGTTCATCAACGAGAGCCGCGAGAAGAAGTTCGAGAAGTTCCGTCAGGCGGGACCGTCGGTCAGGCGTATCAAGGCCTGCGATGCCCTGCACAACCTGCGCTCACTCTACCAGGACTACAAGGAGAGCTCGGCGGATATCTGGCAGAACTTCGCCGCCGGCGAGAAGGGCACGATCCACTACTACGAGCAGCTCTCCGCCATCTTCATGGAGCACGGACCCGCACGGGCGGCGATCGAGATGAACCACGTCCTCGGGCGTCTGAAGAACTCGATCTCGGCGGACAAGGGATAGAATAGCTGGTGTACTTCCGGTTCCTGATGTGGTAGGATAGTAGGATCAAACCCAGATTGGAGAAACAATGGAATTCAGACATCTCAAGCAGAGCGTCGGCAAGCAGTTCGCCATGATGGCGAAGCACGAGCTCTTCCGCACGAAGGCCGGCAAGGACTTCATGTGGCAGAACTACTTGGCCGCGTTCCCCTCCGGCACGGATCCGACGTTCCGGAAGCGCTCGCAGCATGACTGCGCCTGCTGCCGCCACTTCATCCGGGCGGTCGGCGACGTGGTCGCGGTGATCGACGGCAAGCTCGTCTCGATCTGGGATGGTACCTGCGAGGATCCGACCTACGACGTCGTGTCCAAGAAGATGTCTGAGGTCGTGAAGGCCTTCCCCATCGAGGACGTCTTCCTGCACATTGAGGCCACCGCCGGCACCGACAAGACCTTCGAGGATGCCACCGCCGGTGTGAAGGCCTGGGACCACTTCTTCGTCCAGATCCCCAACGGCCAGCGCGGCTCCACGAAGAACTTCGTCTGCAAGGGCGCGGACATCGGCGGCCGCCTCGGCGAGACCAGGGCGCGCCACGACGTCCTGCTCCGCAGCCTGAAGGAGATCACGGTCGAGTCGGTCGACACCGTCCTCGAGCTCATCGACCAGGCCTCGCTCTACCGCGGTGAGGAGAAGAAGCCGCTGCTCCAGGCCTTCAGCAAGATGCAGGAGACGTTCTCCAAGCTGCGGACGGACGAGGCCAAGGACAACTTCGCCTGGTCGGAGGTCAACGGACCCAACAAGTTCATCTGTGGCATCCGGAACGACGTCATCGGCACCCTCCTCGTCGATCTCTCCGAGGGCGTCCCGATGGAGAGCGCGGTCGCCTCCTTCGAGAACAAGATGTCGGGGACGAACTACAAGCGCCCCACGGCTCTCGTCACGAAGGCCATGATCGAGAAGGCCAAGAAGAAGGTGGAGGAGCTCGGCCTGACCTCCGCCCTCGAGCGCCGGTACGCCACCCTCGCCGACCTCACGACCGACGACATCATCTTCGCGAACCGCGACGCCAAGAAGGTGATGGGCAGTGTCTTCGACGAGCTCACCGCTACGGCCCCGACCAATCCCAAGACCTTCGACAAGGTCGAGGAAGTCCCGGTCGAGAAGTTCATCGCGGACATCCTGCCGAAGGCCACCTCGCTCGAGATCATGGTCGAGAACCGACTGACCCCGAACCTCGTCAGCCTCGTCGCCCCGCTCGACCAGACCGCCCGCCCACTCTTCAAGTGGCCCAACCCGTTCAGCTGGTCCTACACCGGCGACGTGACGGACTCCATCAAGGAGCGGGTGAAGCAGGCCGGCGGCAACGTGACCGGCGACGTCTGCTGCCGGCTGGCCTGGCCGAACGGCGACGATCTCGACTTCCACATGGAGGAGCCCGGCGGCGCCCACATCTACTACGCCAGCCAGTACCGTGCTGACCGCGGTGGCTTCGGCGCCAAGTCCCCGTGCGGTGGTCAGCTCGACGTCGACATGGTCAGCGGCGGGACACCGCAGAAGCCCTCGGTCGAGAACATCTTCTACGAGCGCCTCTCCACGATGAAGGACGGCAAGTATCGTCTCTACGTTCACGGGTTCACCCGGCGTGCTACCAACGATCTCGGCTTCGATGTGGAGATCGATCTCCTCGGCACGGTGTACCGGTTCTCGAGCCCCAAGTCGCCGGGGCAGGGACAGAACATTGAGGTGGCCACCATCGAGAAGAAGGGGAACGACATCAAGGTCGTCGAGTCCCTGCCCTCCACCCAGGCCACGAAGACGACCTGGGGCCTGAACACCCAGGCCTTCCACAAGGTCAACGTCCTGTGCCTCTCGCCGAACTACTGGGCCGGCAACAGCATCGGGAACAAGCACTACTTCTTCATGCTCGACGGCTGCAGGAACGACGGCAAGGCCCGCGGATTCTACAACGAATTCCTCCGCGGCGATCTCGAGCAGGACCGCAAGGTGTTCGAGATGGTCGGCTCGAAGATGAAGACCGATGAGTCCAACGAGCAGCTGAGCGGTCTCGGCTTCTCGTCCACCGCACGCAACAGCGTCCTCTGCAAGGTCAAGGGCGCATTCACCCGCACCATCAAGATCACGTTCTAGAAAGGAACACACGTCATGGCCGATTTCGAGAAAGCATCCCGTGAGAAGGTTCGCTTCGCCACCGTCCAGGGCCAGTTGTCCGTCGAGGACCTCTGGACCCTGCCCTTGACGAGCGCCCGCTCCGCCAACCTCAACGACATCGCGAAGGCCCTGAACAAGGAGCTGAAGGAGTCGGGCGAGGAGGACTTCGTCAACGACGTCAAGAAGCCCTCGGTCATCGCCTCCCTCAAGTTCGACATCGTGAAGCGGGTCATCGAGGTCAAGGTGAAGGAGCGCGACGAGGCCGCCACCAGCGCCAAGCGGAAGGCCGAGAAGCAGCGGATCCTCGAGCTCATCGAGAAGAAGCAGGGCGCGGCGCTCGAGGCCAAGTCCGAGGACGAGCTCAAGGCACTCCTGGCAGGTCTCGGCGACTGACCGCTTGGCCCAGGAGGGGCTAACTATCACACAAACATACCGGGGTAGCTCAGCCCGATAGAGCACCCACCGAAGGACTGGAGCAATTGGTTAGCTCGTCGGCGCAAGCCGAAGTTCCTGGTTCAAATCCAGGGTCCTTCACCATACAATGGGAGGTCGGTGGTTCAAATCCATCCCCCGGTACCAGTTCATACCCAATCAGCTCGGTGAAGGAGCGCCGCCAATCATGGGGCGGAGGTCGGTGGTTAAAGTCCATCATTGGGTACCAGTTCGACGTGAGGGTAGCTCAGACGGAGATGTATAGAGCGCCGGCAATATCTGCAGTGACCGGAGGTCATGGTTCGATTCCATCTCTCACGACCTTTTACACCTGGTCTATCTCGTCAGGAACAAGAATGACGGCTCCCTCCACGGTACGAATTGGGGAGGGAGCCGTCGCTCTGTCTGCAACCCGTTTGGGTCCAGAGGTTCCGCGTCGTTGCTGCGAAACAAGCTGAACCTCGGCTTCCCAGAGGGACCGAGGTATGAAGTGGTGGAGTACGAACTGACAGAGCGAGCCGTCTACTGAATGAAACATTTTGTGAGGGATCTGGTGTACTTCTGGTTCATTCAGTGATATGATTGTATTCTCATCGGCCATGGAGGCCGAGGGAAACAAAGGACTACACGTCATGGGCTCCTCCTCGTACAACGACCAGACCACGACCACCGCTCCGACCGAGGCCACGCCGGTCACGACCGACACCGCCCCCACCGAGGCCCCGGCCGAAGAGCAGGCGCCGACCGCGTAGCCCGCAAGGGACCGCGGATCGGTAGTCGAGGGCGGGAGGATCCATGGTCCGATCCTCCCGCCCGAGATGTTTAAACGAACGTCAGACCCCGGAGGAAACGTGAAAGCGTTCATGGTGCAGGGACTCGGCTTCGGCGACGAAGGCAAGGGCACGATGGTGGATTATCTCGCCCGGACCAAGAATCCCGGCGTTGTCATCCGCTACAACGGTGGAGCCCAGGCCGCACACAACGTCGTCACTCCCGACGGAAAGCACCACACGTTCTCCCAGTGGGGCAGCGGTACCCTTGCAGGTGTCGAGACCCACCTCTCCAAGCATGTCATGATCGACCCCCTTTCCATGGTCCCCGAGGCCAAGCACCTCGAGGAGATCGGGATCTCTGATCCCTGGACGATGCTCTCGGTGGACCCTGACGCTCCGCTGATCACACCGTACCACCGTGTCATCAACCGCATCCGCGAGGGATCGCGCGGAGCTGGTCGCCACGGCAGCGTCGGCATCGGTGAGTGCATGTCCGACCTGCTGAAGCACGGCAGGCTCGTGGTCCCGACCGCTGGTGACCTGAACAAGCCTACGTTGTTCGTCGAGAAGCTCATGGCGATCCAATACTTCGCCAAGCAGAAGCTGGACGAGATGAACAGCTCGAACTTCCATAAGCTGCCAGCTGGTCTCTTCGAGCTGCTCGACACCGACCCTTACAAGATCTGGCAGCGATACGAGAACGTGCGCTACATGGTGAACGTGGAGGAGACCTCCGAGCTGCTAGAAGCGATCTGCCATCGCGCTGGAATGGGCGCCCTGTTCGAGGGTGCGCAGGGTGTGCTGCTCCACCAGGATTACGGGTTCCATCCGCATACCACGTGGAGCGACACCAGCTTCACCAACGCCTACCAGATCCTGGCCGAGGCCGGGTTTCACGATGCTGAGCTGGAGCGCATCGGTGTCGTCCGCAGCTACATGACTCGGCACGGCGCTGGTCCCATGCCGACGGAACTGGTCGGCCAGGCGTGGGCGCAGGCGTTCAATCGGCACGATCACAACCAGCCCTCGGAGCACACCGGCAGCATGCGGGTGGGGTACTTGGACCTCCCGCTCCTGATGTACTCTCTCGATGTGATCGGCAAGCTCGAGGGACTGGCGGTCACCCACTTGGACAAGCAGCTCCCACAGGTCTGCACACGCTACGCTTGCGGCATGAAAGATAGCCAGCACTTTGACCCCGTCACCGACAAGATCTGGGTCAATGCGTACAGCCACGATCCGCTTCTCGAGGAAGGACACCTGCAGCTGCAGCAGGAGCTCGGGGACATGCTGAAGAAACGCGTCATCCCGCTCTTCGAGGACATCGACGCCATCACCGCTCTGAAACGGCTCAGCCGGCCGATCCTGTACGAATCGCACGGCCCCACCTGGAAGCACAAAAAAGAAACGGAGAAGACGTCATGAAGAAGTTCCTGATTCTGCTGCTCATCGTCTCGGGCTGCATGTGCACCACGGAGAGCGGTACCATCGAGACCCTCCACAAGGCAGGCTTCACTGACGTCCAGACCGACGGCTACGCGTTCTTCGCGTGCAGCGAGGACGACACATTCGCGACCCGGTTCGTGGCAACCAACCCCGCCGGGCAGCGCGTCGGCGGAGCCGTGTGCTGCGGTCTCATGAAGAACTGCACGATCCGCTTCTAAGGAAGGATGAAAGGCTATCTAAGCCATGGCAAACAAAGACCTTTCCACAGCCGTCAACAAGAACACACACTCAAACCGTTTCGACGATGACCCGCACTACGAGCGGAAGTCCAAGCGCGCCTACGACAGGGATGCGGCGCGCCGGATCGTGAGTGGTTCTGACGAGGACCCGGACGACGTCCTGTTCTCGCAGGAAACCCGCAACCCGTGGCGTCGCTACCGTAGCGGTGGCAGCTGGATGATGGCGCGTCGGTGGCTCGACTCGCAGGTCGGCAAAGACTGGGACAAGGTGTTCTCACGGCTCTGTACCAAGTTCGACCAGCGGTCCGAGAAGCACCGCTTCATGTTCAACGCCATCGACTCGATGATCGTGAAGCAGAGCGAGGCCGAGGCTCGCTACACCAGCCAGACTCGGTGGGGCCGTCGGACGGACTTCTTCATCGGTATCGACGGCAAGCTGTACGATGGCAACATCATGCGGCGTGATGACAGCCACCACATCTACGGTGACTACGACTACTACCGCGAGCAGAAGCTCCTCACCAAGGCCAACGCGTTCTGCGGCAACCGCAGCATCATCCGCCACGCTTCCGGTGGTCTGTGCTGGGCAGAGTGCGGCACGTACACGTACTTCAACAAGGACCTCGTCAGCTCCGTCACTGGCGAGATCATCATCCGCGGCCAGCGGAACGAGGGAATGAGCGGTCCGCGTCAGACCCGGACCCTCACGAAGGCGGAGCGGAAGTATTGGGACCGGTTCCCCGAGAACATCAAGCGAAGGATCGAGATCCGCCCAGAGTAATCATCTTCTGGTGTACATCCGTTTCATTCAGTGGTAGGATTGTCTCTCTACCACGGAGGCAACTTGCAGATTGACCTGACTGACGAAGAAAACCGTGTCCTTTCCCAAGCCCTGAAGCACTGGCACTACCAGCTGGGGAAGTCGGAGAAGATCTCGCCCGAGCGGAAGAAGCGGGACACGGAAATCGCCAGGGCCATTCGAGCCAAGCTGCAGGGCGTCGAGCCCAACCCCACCTTCGCGTGCGGCAACTGCGGCAACAACGCCGAGACGGTGGACGGGCTCTTCTGCAGCGAATGCGGCCAACCCGTGGTGCAGACGGAATATGACGGGAGCCTTTCTGGCCCCGAAGGTGGAGCATAGAACATGGGAATCTGGAACGTTGTGAAGGGGGCTCTCGTCGAGACCACCCCGCAAGCAGAGCCATCATTCGATTCGTCAAGCCTCGACCCGGACGAGATCGATTACACCAAGCCGCTCCGCCCGAGCATGCCGCAACCCACCACGGCTCGCACTCAGCGTGGCACCATGGCAGCTCGGCCCGTCATGACCATGCCTCCGATGGAGATGGGAGAGCCGATCAACCCCGACTCGGAGAACGTGGTGGAAATTACCACGAAGCTCTCGAAGGTGGCCTACGGTTCGAACATCGCCCTCAAGACGTTCAAGACCCTCTTCGACTCTCTGGCCATGCTCTCCCCGCCGGAGGTGCGGATCCAAGCCGCGGTCAGCACGGCCCTGGCTCAGGGCCACGCGAAGGCTGACATCCTGAAGGCGCTCGAGCAGTCCGCCATGGGCCTCGACGCTCTCTCGAAGGAGTTCGTCAACACCCTCGGGAACGAGGAGCGACGTGAAGTCAGCAGCCGTCAGAGCAGGATGGAGCAGATCGACGCGCAGCTCGTCCGTCTACAGCAGGAGCTCCAGAAACTGCAGGATGAGAAGCAGACCGTGGCTCTCGAGGTCGGCGAGAAGCAGCGGAAGTACTCCGAGAAGAAAGCGGCGTACGAGATCTCCAACGACAACGTCACCAGAGAGATCACCGAACTCCGAACCGCGCTCATGAAGTCCCAGTAAGGGTGTACTTTAATCACCCTCAGTGGTAAGATGTCTCAGAGTCAAGGCAATCCTGCCTTCTCAGAAACGGAGCAAGAAGTGAAGATCAAGCCCGCAGGACAGATCGTCATCCTTGTGGCTGCCCTCGCCATCGGCGCAGGCATCTACACGGCGGTGAAGCCGAAGCAGCACACTGTGGAGTCCGTCGTCCCCCTCAGCGCCGACCTCCCCACCTCCGTCGGTCCGACGGAGACGGTGGCGACCGGCCCGGTCAACCTGCCCGGCACACAGCCGGCAGTCCCGAACGGCAAGCCGAACATCCGGGCACACGTCTGGGCCTGGAACAGCCAGATGGGCAAGTTCTTCGCCAACGGCGGACCGGTCACGACGGCCGGCAGCATCATGGACCAGAAGGGAGTGCGGGTCCAGTTCATCCGGCAGGACAACACGTCGCAGAACCAGGCCGAGTTGATCGCCTTCGCCAAGGCGCTCGAGAACGATCCTGAACCCGACGTCGGCGTCCATTTCGTCTCGATCATGGGCGATGCGAGTGCTCAGTTCGTGAAGGCCGTGAACGACCAGATCGCCCCGCTAAAGTGCGAGGTCATCAGCTCGAACGGCTACAGCCGTGGTGAGGACAAGTTCATGGGTCCTCCGCCTTGGAAGGACAACCCACAGGCTGCGCTCGGGTCGGTCGTCGCTGCGGTTCTCCGCGACGGAGACTGGAACATCGTGGTCAAGTGGGCCGCCGACAACGGGCTGAAGGTGAACCCCGACGAGCGTACCTGGGACCCCGAGGCCATCAACTGGTTGGCGTCTGACGACTACCTCAAGGCAGCCGAGGCGTACATCACTGGGGTCTGCGAGGAACGGGATGTCGTGAAAGGCGGCAAGCGCACAGGTGAGCAGAAGAAAGTCTGTGTCACAGGTGTGACGACCTGGACTCCAGGTGACGTGAACATCGCCACTCAGAAGGGTGGGCTCGTCTCCATCGTCTCCACGAAGGAGTACCGCTACCAGATGCCCGAGGTGACCATCGGCATCAACGCTTGGAACCAGAAGCACGCCGACCTGGTGGCAAGTTACGTGGCCGGTATCTTCGAGGGCGGGGCCGCGGTCCGCTCCGATCCCAAGGCGCTGCAGAAGGCTGCCGAAATCTCCGCCAAGATCTACTCCGAGAACGACGCGGCCTACTGGAAGAAGTACTACAAGCTCCGTGAGGAGGATGACGTCACCGGGATCAGTGTCGAGCTCGGTGGCTCCTCGGTCAGTACCCTCGCGGACAACCAGCAGCTCTTCGGCCTCGCTCCCGGCTCGAGCAACATCTTCGCCGCGACCTACACGATCTTCGGGAACATCGTGAAGCAGCAGTACCCCAAGCTCTTCACGGATTTCCCTCCCGCGGAGGAGGTGTTCAATCCACAATACATCAAGCTCGCCGCTTCCAAGGTCCAGTTGAAGTCCAAGGCTGACGTGCCCACCTTCGACAACGTCAGCGACCTCTCACGCACCGTGAGCACAAGAGCCTGGACGATCCTCTTCGACTCGGGCAAGGCCACGATCACGCCCAACTCGAGAGCCACGCTCGAGGAGCTCACCCGCCACCTCGAGATCGCCGGTGGTCTCGCCATCCGCATCGAGGGCCACACCGACAGCCAGGGCGATCACGGCCTGAACCGCGTGCTCTCCCTGGCCCGTGCTGAATCGGTGCGGAACTACCTGATGTCGCAGTCCACCACGAACTTCCCGTCGGAACGGTTCGTCCGTCCCCTCGGCCTCGGCGACAGCGTCCCGGTGGCCAGCAATGCCACCGACTTCGGCCGCGCCAAGAACCGCCGCGTGGTGATCGCCACCGGGGAGCAGTAGAGATGACGACCCTGGACGTTCTCGTACCGAACAGGGTCGTCTCCCGGAAGATGCTCGCGGCTGCCACCATCGTCCAGATGGTGGCAGCCGCAGCGTTCTGGGGAGCGAACCACGGCACTCTCCCCAGCCCGTCTGCGATTCTCTCGGTCCTGCCCCGCCTCTGGTTCGAGGGCAACCTGGCCGGTGAGCTCCAGACCAGCATGATCACGAACCTGGAAGCGATAGGCATCACCACCGTCCTCTCGCTCCTGCTCAGCTACTCCTCGGTGATCCCGTTCTTCCGGCCGATCGTCAAGCTCGTCAGCTCCTTCAGCTTCTTCGGCATGGTCGGGTTCACGTTCCTCTTCACGTTGTTCTTCGGCGGCGGCCACTGGCTCAAGGTCGCGCTTATGGTGTTCGGCATGACTCCCTTCTTCGTCAGGTCCATGACTGCCACGATCGCAGCCATCCCGAAATCGGACTTCGACTACGCCCGCACGCTGCGAATGGGAGAGTGGAGAGTGCTCTGGGAAGTTGTGGTGCTCGGACGGTTGAGCGATGCCATCGACATCCTCCGACAGAACGCCGCCATCGGCTGGATGATGCTGACGATGGTTGAGGGATTGGTCAGATCGGAGGGTGGGATCGGCACGATGCTCCTGAACGAGAACAAGTACCTGAAGTTGGACTCTGTGTTCGCCTTGCAGATCATCATCCTCATGGTCGGTATCGGCCAGGATGCGGTGATCGAGCAGGTCCGCAAAATCCTCTGTCCCTACGCAGATCTGAAGAAGGAGCGGTAGATGGCTGCGTTCGAGATCAAAATCAATTACGAGACGGACGGGATGGACGGACCACGTGATCTGCAAGGGATCATGGATGCCGTGCAGAGGAATTTTCCGCAGTTGGCCATGAAGTTCGTGAATGTCACCAAGTGTCCCAAGGTAAGCGGAAGACACATCCCACCGCGGAGAAGCAAATGATCCACGAATTCCAAGAGACGCTGCTGACCATCGACGATGTCTCCCTCCGCTTCGGCACCAACCTCATCCTGAAGGGTGTGAAGGGAGAGATCAATAACATCCACCGACCCGGCCTCACGCAGGGACAGGTGGTCGGACTCCTCGGTCCGAGTGGCCGTGGCAAGACCCAACTCTCGAGGGTCTTGGCTGGACTGCAGAAGCCAACCACCGGACGGGTCCTCGTCGGAGCGGACCAGCGCCCGGCGACTCAGGGACAGATGGGGTTCGTGCAGCAGCACTACCCGCTGCTCGAGCACCGCACGGTGATGGCCAACCTGTTGCTCGCGGCCAAGCTCCGCGGCGGCGCACCCAAGCAGGAGGGAGAGCCATGGCAGTCCGACACAGCACGGATCATGTCGTTGCTGCTCCGCTTCGGACTGCAGGACAAAACCGACATGTACCCGGCCCAGCTCTCTGGCGGGCAGCGACAGCGGATCGCCATCGTCCAGCAGCTGCTCTCGAGCGAGAACTTCATCATCATGGACGAGCCGTTCTCAGGTCTCGACCCGCTCACCAAGGACGAGGCCTGTAAGCTGATCACCGAGGTGGCGGGGCTGAACGAGCTGCTCACAATCGTGGTCATCACGCATGACATCGGCGCTGCGGTCTCCGTCGCGGACAGCCTGTGGATGCTCGGCTGGGATCCCGGCGAACGCCAGGGCGCTCACGTCCGGTTCACGTACGATCTCATCGAGCGCGGGCTGGCATGGCAGCCAGACATCCGCCTCACCACCCAATTCTCTGACTTTGTGCGTGAAGTCACCGCGATGTTCCATGAGCTTTAACGACTTCCACGACGAATACAGCGGACGGCCGAAGAAGGCCGTGTGCAAGCGGTGCGGAGCGATCCTCCGGGACTGCGAGCCCGCCGACAGAGACGGCGAGTACTACCACCCGTTCGCCGAGAAGACGGATTCGCCAGAGTGGATCGCCTGCAAGAACTCTGGTCGAGCCTTCAACACCGATGACGCCGAGATTGCTCCTTTCAGGCGCAAGGTGATCCGCAGGGCTCGGCATCGTGGCGCAGTCAAGGCCTCGAAGCTCCGTCCCAGATAGGTGTACATCAAGCGGACCATGTGATAGAATGTTCTAGGATTGGAGGATCCCATGGAACAGATTGAATACGACTTCTATGAGGGAACAGAAGAAGTCGGGAAGTACATGAAGCTGATCTGGAACATTCCGGACAAACATCCTGCCAGCGTCTGCAAGTTCCTCGAGACCTTCATGGTCGACCACCTGACGCTCGGCGAGTACTGCGTCGTGGTCGGTGGCGATGGCGACCTCGGCGACCCGCGGACGCACCGCATCAACTCGGCCAGCATCGATCCGCCCGACTACGGTTCCATCGAGGTCTGCGGCGTGTGGGACCCGGAGACGGGAGAGGAGTGGAAGTTCGAGGACAAGACCGTGGAGAAGAAGTTCCACTCCCAGGTCACCGAGCGCATCTCCGAGTGGTTGAATGAACAGGTCATCGATGCCCGCGCAGCCAAGGACGACTACGACTACGAGCAGATGAAGGATCGGAAGATGTTCGGTGACGACTACTGATCATTCAATTCGGTGTACATCTGGTGAACCATGTGATAGAATGGTTCAAATGGTGGAATCCTCCACCACCCATACCCGAGGTGCCAGTTGGCCAAGTCCCCGAAACTTCCCCCGCTCTCCCCCGAACAGCAGAGCGTCTTCGACGAACTCCGCAAGAACGTGAACTCCGAGGTCGCGAGCGCCCTGGCTGAGCTCGGCGCCAAGGACGACATCGCCGAGGGCATGGTCGAGAACGCCTTCAACCAGGCCAAGTCCGAGGTCCTGACCTGGTACGAGAAGTTCACGGTCGCGGCCAAGAAGGACATCGAGAAGCACCTGCTCGCGGTGGCCCAGGACATCCTCTGATGTCACGTATCACCGAGGACCGCGGCTGCCCCACCGGCCAGCGCCTGAAGAACATCGTCAAGAACATGCGGACGTGTCAGCCGCTCATCCTCCACGACCTGAAGGTGGAGCGGCTGACCACAGACGCCTGGGAACTGGGCGGGACCGCCGTCGACATCGACAGCATCGTCGAGATGCTGGACACCGAGTGCGCCCTCGGCTGCAGGCCCGAGCCGGCGCTGGAGCTGTAGATGCAGAAGTGCCAACGCTGTTCCTCCCACCGCATCCTGTCGGTGCAGGGCAAGACCTCCGACCGGTGTCACACGACCCTCCAGGTCATCCCGGATCCCCGCGAAGAGCCGCAGTCCACCGCGGTGGAGAACGACGGCTACGTGCCGCGGGGATTCGGCATCGGCGGCGGGGACTACATCGAAGTCGAGATCTGCCTGAACTGCGGCCAGTCGCAGGGCACGTTCCCCGTGGAGCTCAGCGACTGCGAGAAGGTCGTCGAGTGCGCCGAGTGCGAGTTCCTCTTCCGACCGCAGATGTCCGGCGAGCCCAGCGCCTGCCCGCGGTGTGAGGAGCGCTCGTGAGCCTCAAGGGACACGCCGCCGCACTCGACAACCTCACCCACTACGCTCGTGCTCGGGTGTGGGAGGTGCCGCACAAGATGCTCTCGCCGTGGCATCAGCGCTGGCTCGACGAAGCCTACCCGATCCACATCTACCCGAACGATCGACACCTCGAGATCCTGATCTCCGGTGATACGATCGAGCTCAAGGGTCCCGGTCCGAACGGCATGCGGGTGACCGTCGACCCGCGGTGGCTGATGATCTGGGCCGGCCACCTCTCCATCAACGAAGACGACGAGCTCCTGAAGCGGGAGATCAAGCGGCTGTACGAGCTCAAGGGCTTCCGCTGGGAGATGTGCGAGTGCCATCCCATCAAGATGCACGATGGCGAGTGGGTCCACTTCGATGAATGCCCGAAGCGTAAGACTGAGTAGTGTACATCCAGTTCGCTCTGTGATAGTATAGGACCATGGATACGAACAAACTGAAAGTTCTGCGAGATCTCCGCTACCAGATCCACCAGGTCTGCGGTAACTGCATTCACGCGGACAGGTTCGCTCACGGTTCCGACTTCAGCAAGTGCACGGCCAACGTCTATCGGCACGAGAAGCACACGGCGTCCGATGCCGAAGGCGACCGATACCTCAGCATCAACCGCGCCGGGTCCTGCCGAAAGTGGGAGCCCGGCTCGTCGTTGGACAAGCTTGAGGGGTTCGCCGAGTTCGCTCCTGGAGACAAGGCCGACTGTCCTGCCAAGCACGGCGACCAGTGCTGCGGCTACCCGAAGCTCTGTGCTGCTGCCCTCAAGGAGAATCCGAGTGGCCCACCGTCGAGACGGGGTGGTTCCACTCGTTGATCCCTTGTGATAGAATGGATTTTGGTGGATTCCCTGTGAGAACCATCGGTCAATCCTCTCCTCACAGATAGAGGGAAGCATGCTCGGCAAAGGCTTGTTCGCCGCTGTCCTCGTGGCCACCGTCATCTCGGCGTGTGGTGGGCCCGCAGTCGTGCAGCGGCCGCCCGCCGATGCCGGTCACGATCCGATCGTGGTCGACTCCGGACCCGAGGAACCGATCGACGCCGGCTCCGATGTGGACGCCGGTCCTGCCGATGTCGGCACCACGGAAGATGCGGGTGAAGCGGACGCCGGGTTCGACGCCGGCACCGTGGAGGACGCCGGCTCCGATCCGCCGGACGCTGGCCCTCCCAAGATCTGCGATCCCGGTGTCGCCCGCTGCAACTCCGGCCAGCGGGTGCGGTGTGCCGCCGACGGAACGGCTGAGATTGCCGATGACTCGCCCGTGACCGAGACGTTCCAGCTGCCCACCTCCTCTCGAGCCGACGTGCTGATCGCCACCACCAAGCGGCCTATCGAGGGATACGACGCGTTGGCCGCGAACGTGGTGGACAAGCTCGCAGCGCGGAACGTGGACTACAGGATCGGGGTCATGGTCGCTCACGACGACTCCCGGACCCCGACGCTGGTGTCCGCACCCAACCAGCAGAGGATCGTCTCTCCCGGTCCGGGCGCCGCCACTGCCGTGGCCGCCAACCTGCGGGCCGCCGTGGACCAGGCGGAATCAGGCAACACCGGCCCGCTCCTCGAGCGTACGAAGCAGGCCCTCAACTCCGCCGTCGGCACCGAACTGCTCCGCGCGGGCGCTCGGCTCTCGGTGCTCACGCTGCAGCGGCAGGGGATGGACGAGCTCTCGCCCGGCTCCGTTCCGAGCTACGCCGCTTTCCTCGATGGCTTCCGCCCTCCGGACATGGCAGCGTTCCACGGGGTCGGATGCGGTGACACCGGCCGCATGCTCGGTCTGTCACTGCTGACCGGCGGGATCTTCGCCGACTGCCCCTCGGACCCGGACGCTACGGCCGATGCCATCGCGGCGTGGACCGCCCAGCCACAGCAGAGCTTCACGCTCCAGGACAAGCCGGTCACCGGTAGCGTGGCAGCCAGCGTGGACGGCACCGCTGCACCGTCCACCGTGGAGCAGAAGCGGGTGGACCTGGACGAACCGCCGACCGGCACGACGGTGGTGGTCACGTACCAGATCGACTGCTCGAACCCCTGACAGCCGAAGGGATTCGGAGAGGCCCTCCGGTGGGGGTGGGAATCCATAGGGGCCAACCCCTTTAGCTCACTCTGAGTGTGACGGTGGTGATCCGATTGGTGTACAATCCAATCCCCTTGTGGTAAGATGGAACCATGGACACCCCTGATATCACGATCATCTGTGATAGAAAGTTTCGAGAAGCTGTCGAAGCTCTCGTTGTCCAATGTCCGTTTCTGGGCACAGCAAAAGGAGCCAAGAACCGCTGCATCGATGCCAGCGTGTGGCTGCTTACTGACCTTGGGATACCCAGCTCCGAACAACACAAGTTCATGCGAAGCAACATCGACGATCCGAGAACTGACGAACACACGGAGCACCACTGGGTGTGTGTGGGCGGAGTCAACGTAGACATGACAGCTCGACAATTTGATGTCGCTGCTGATTTTCCCAAGACTTGGAGAGATTAAATGAGCAAGCTCTTCGACCGACTCGTCCTGAAAGACATCACCGACACCGAGATCGCAGCGTTCCTGGCGCTGTGCAAACCGCTCAACGAGAACGATGACGGCAAGCTGGCCACGATCCTCAACCTCACCAAGGACTACCGCACCTCGGCGTTCATGTGGGACGCAAAGCCTGGCGAGGTGGTGGCGGTGGCCGAGGAGGTGGCGCGGATCAAGACCTACCACGTCTACGCGTACTACGGCTTCTTCAAGCCGTCCCTGGACGAGGTGGCTGGGCAGTGCCGGGACAAGGCGCTCGAGCTCGGGGCCCGCTACTTCCACGCGCAGATGCCCGACCAGAACAAGCCCGGCTGGATGTCCACGATCTGGCCGAAGGAAGACGGGACGTACGAGGTCTTCCGCGAGGGCGAGCGGGACTTCGAGACCTACCTCAACGACAAGCGCGATCACGTCGGTGTCCATGTCACTGAGACGGTGCTCTACAAGTAACGTTCCACGGCACGGGACCACAACGCCAGAGAGGCGTGACGATGTCAGCACAGCTCTTCAAGGGGTGGCTAACCCCAGACGTGATCCTCAAGCTGAAGCAGGTGACGAGCGAGGAGCATCGATGGGAGCCCGGTAGACAGGGCACGGGCTACGAGATCATGCCGCTGCACAAGCGTTCCGTCCTCGTCCGTGAAGCGTTCGAGAAGGCCTGCGTGACCATGGGCCTGGACGCCTTCACGTCCGAGGAGCGGAGCGACTGCTACTTGATCCGCTACCGGGACGGTCACTTCATCCCGCCCCATCGCGATCACGGCCAGCTGTTCGGCACTGTGCACAAGCGGTTGAACGCCATCATCACGGCACCGAAAGAGGGAGGAGAGCTCTACCTCGGCCCGCCCACTGGCCGCGTGCACGTGGAACTCGGGGTGGGAGACGCGTACGTCTTCTGGCCAGATCATACTTTGCACGAAGTGACTACGGTCGTCGGCGAGAGACTCTTGCTCTCGGTGGGCGCGTTGATCCAGGAGTCTGAGCTCAAACGGTACCGCTGGAGCGGATGGCCTGGAGCATTTTGCCTGGACTGCCACGCCGGATCCATGATCGAGCAGTGCGTGGCCGACAACCACATCCCTGCCTGCAAGTACTGCGTGGAAGGGCAGGAGGATTGCGATAAGTGCTGTGGTACTGGCTGCGGATCGAGTGGAAGAGCGGCAACCTCGTGGCCCACATCGAGATCCAGCCGAAGCCCGTCACCCAGACCGTCGCGGTCAAGGTCTAAGTCGTGGCCGAATCTCCCTCGACGGCTACCTATCTCGCCCAGCCGCTCCTCGACTCGATCAAGGAATGGTCCGGAGACGCCGTGACGCAGGAAGCCCTCGAGGGGGTCGTCTTCGCGATGGCGATGGATCCCAAGATCTCCGCCCAGCTGCTGGAAATGGTCGAAGAGCGCATCGGCGATACCAGCCGTGCAATGCAGGAGTGAAAAGATATGCCGCACAATGGACCTGGCTGGCCGAATGACGAAAATGGTAAGACACCTTCGATGAAGGATACCGTGAAGACGAAGGAGGGAGACCCGGCCGAGAGTGGCGGGAAAAGCGTCACACTCTCGCAGCTCGAGGCGAAGGCACTCTTCGAAGCTGCTGGTCTCGGCGAGGGACAGCTCAGCGACAACATGGACGGCAGCTACGGTGACGACATCGCCGTGGACCCCGAGGAAGGAAGCAAGATCCTCGACGCCCTGAAGACCGGTCGTGACAAGCTCTCCAAGGCCTTCGGCCTGAAGGACGAGTAAGACCTCTCGAACTTTGCTCAACAAAACGGCCGCTTGGCGAAAGCTGAGCGGCCGTTTTGTTGTGTTCATTCTGTCCATACTGTGATACAATCCTTGGATGCTTGCCGGATATGTTTGCATTGCCATCTGCATCTACATGACAGCGATTGACGACGACATCCCTCGTCCCGTGGATCTGTTCCTGCGGTGGCGGTTTGAGATCGTCCTTCGCTTCATCAAGATCTGCTTTCTTTTCCTTGGGATCTGTTGGATCTTTTTGTGAGACCTGTGGGTTTCCTGGTGTACAAGCTGATCCTTCTGTGATAGTATTAGACCATGGACAAAGGAAACATGGAAGTCTGCGGTGGCTGCATGAGGGCGGTTGATCTCGCGGCTCTTCACATCCAGAGTCTGGCGAAAGCCGGCGCTCTCCACCTTCACGATGACGGCGCCACGTACGAGTTCAGGCCCCTGAAGTGTGACGAGGAACCCACGATCGAGGTCGCCAAGGGCACCTGGCTCGTGATGAAGACTGGTAGCTGCTGATGCCGAACCTCGACGACGAACTCAAGGGCAACACGGAGCTTCGCGTCTCCGTGAAGCAGGTCCTCACCGAAGCGTTGCTTCGCACACGGCGCTCCATCGGCGGCCGCTCCCTCACCAGAGAAGAGCGGAGGGGATTGTTCGCGACCCATCTCCGCACCTGCATCACGGAGCACCCGAAGCTTTACGTGGCGCACAACTACTACACGACCAACCGCCGCAGCGGACGCATCATACACCGTCTCGGTGAGCGATGCACGCACAAGACGGTGTGCAACCACCTGATGGCGCCGGACATCTGGTTCGACGCTGGTATGCTCCGGGAACGCCTGCCGGCCTACCTCGACAGCGCAGTCCTGAGGAGCATCATGGAGAACGTCATGGAAGATTCCGAGACCGGCGACAACGTCGCGAAGACCAGCCTGGCCAAGCTCGAGGGTGCTCTCACAAACCTCGACATGCAACTGGCCGAGTCGAAGCTGCTCAACACCCACCTGCAGACCGAGGCAAAAAGCCTCAACACAGAGCTGTCCAAGCTCTAGAAGGAGCACCACCCGTGTCCGATCCGAAGAACGATAACAGCCCCTCCGCCCAGCTCGAGAAGCTCCTCGGGTTCAACCCCACACGTGAGCCCGGCATGAACAGGTCGGCCCTCGACGAGGTCGTGGCAGAGCTCGCCAAGGAGCGCGGGGAGAAGGCCAAAGTCAAGGCCCGCGAGTTCCTCTCGAAGGCCATCGACCTCGCCACCAAGCGCACCAAGCTCGAGCGTGAGACCAAGAAGCAGTTCGAGGCGTTCGACAAGGAGCTCGGCAAGCTCATGAACCAGCTCAGGGCGGCGCTCGACGGCCGCCCGGCTCCGGTCGAGGGCGAGCAGACCGAAACTCCCGCCGCGGAGTAGCAGCTTCCCACCGGCGGGGATGATGCCGCCGGCGCCGTGCAGAGCCTCAGCAGCGTGCATGTTCGTACAATAGCTGGGACTCCAGGTCCTGGGCCCGTCCTACTGGAGCAATGCCTCAAGGAAAGACGGGTCGCCTTTCCCCGGGTCAGGGGAGATCGAAAGCAGATGCACGTGGCCTACGAAGGAAGCAAGCCCTCCGGTAACCGGGGGAAGCCGAACCACTCGGGCGGAGCCAAGAAGAAGGACGAGCCCCTGAAGTTCCACATGGAGGGCGTGCCCCGTATCGCGGGTCCATCCTGCCTGAGCTGCAGTGAACCGATCAATACGAAGCTGGGCAGCCGCGCCCGCAACGGCTTCGTCCACGGAAAGTGCGAGGACGCCGTCCTCCGCCGACCGGACGAGTTCTTCGCCCTCGCGGTCCAGAAGGGACTTGTGCCGCTGGAGGCCCTCGATGCGTAAGTTCACCGTGTGGACCTACGTCGTGGATGGCGGCGACGGCAGCTCGAGCGTCCGCTTCTTCCAGACGGAGGAGCAGGCCGAGAAGGCCCTCGCTCACGAAGAGCGGATCATGGGCTACGGCACCGACAGCATCCAGGAGCATGAGCTCGAGTTCGATGCTCACGGCGAGCTGATCCTCGACGACGCGGCCAAGGACATGCTGAAGGTCGGGGATGACGAGGAGGACGAGGAAGAAGACGAAGTCGACGAGGACACGAACGCCGAGGTCGACTCGGACTCGGAAGGGGAGTAGCCATGCGCCGCGGCTTCACTCTCGTCGAGTTCGTCATCGTGCTGGCCGTGGTCGGCATCATCGCGGCCATCATCTTCTCGGCGGTGAATCAGTACCAGCACGGTGGCTGTGCCGAGTACCAGAACACGGGCGGCATGACCTGCCACAACAGCGGGTCGTACACCCACTGTGACCCGGAGCGGGTGTGCGTGCGCTACGGGGACGGTACCCCGACCGTGACGTGGTGGGCCCAGGTCTCAGAGCGACTGGGCTCCATGGAACGTATCTCGATAATGCAGGAGCCGTCCGTCGGGCAGGTCTCGACGGACGGCTTCGTCGTTGATGTGGTCTACGCTCCACGGTTCCCACCATGCCCGAAGTGCGGACAACGTCTGTCTCACCCCAGCTCAATACGTCACATGCAGGTGAAGGGCTCGTGTTAGCAGAGCTCCTCGGAGGGTGTAAGGATCTTCAGCCATAGGAATCCTGGCCCAAACGGCGAAGGCCTCTCCGATCTCATCGGAGAGGCCTTCTGCTTTGGTCTGAGTGTGAGGTTAGACCTGCTGTGCCCGCTCCGGCAGGGGTACCTCGAGCTCAGCATCGGTGAAGAAGCCGAGGGTCTTGCGGACCGGGTCCACCTCGACCGTGTAGAACTTGTCGGTGTCCTCGTGGGGAGCGGCGATGATCACGCCAGGCTTCCCGGACTTCTTGATGCGGACCTTCTGCTTGGGGGAGAACATAGCACCCTTTCAGGGGAACGTGTGCATGAAAGCAGACTTGCCACACGCACTGCACTTCCCGTTCTGGTACCGCGAGTCTGGCCCCTTGCCACACTCGGGGAACGGGGGAGGAGCCGGCGCCGAAGAGCCAGCAGCCGGGTTGATCGTCGTGCTCCGCATCATCGACTGAGGTGAGGCAGGTGCCGCCGGCGAAGAGGAAGTCGAAGAGGAGACATCGTCATCATCCTTCTCAGGAGGCTGAGACCAGTCGGTGAACGTGCTGAAGGTGCGCTTCATGCTGGGCATGAGACTAGGTAAGCGCGGTGTTACACTTGTCGCAGATCCAGCGGGACCTGTACGTCCCGTCCGTTCCCTTGACGCCGGGGAGGTCGGTGCGCTGGTTGAAGTCCCCGACCTCACCACAGTTGTCGCAGCCACACTTCTGGCAGCGGAACGGGATCAGCTCGTTGTCGATCTCCAGCTCGTCGAGGCGGTAGTACCCGCCCTCCTCGGTCGGCCACTCGTTCTCGTAGCCGCCACCCTTGACAGGATCAGAGGGAGAGGCTCCTTCGTTCTCGTCTCCGCCCTGTTCGTTGATGTACTCGAGCGCGGTCTCCTTTGTGGTGAAGAGCGTGGTGTGGACCTCGGGGTGGCTGGAGCCCACGTCGTAGAGCTGCACGACCTGCCAGAGCTTCACTAGAACTCCGTGCGAGGGATCTGCCTCATCAGGCGTAGGGGGATCATTCCTACGCGACGGCCCCCGGTCCGTTATGAACCGGGGGCCGTTTCGGCGGGCTGTGTCCGAGCTAGGTGGCCGGCTGCTCGGCGATCTCCTCGGCCGCGTCGGTGGCCGCCTCCTGGAGGGCGGCGTCGGCGTTGGCCTCCTCCTCGACGTGGGTGAGGGCGAGGATCTTGTCGTTGACCTCCTCGAGCTGGGCGAGCGTCTTCGGGGAGACCGGCAGGCCCTTCTCCTCGGCGACCCGCTTGATGTTCGCGAGCCGCTCGGCCTTCGCCTTGAGGTCGGTGAGCTCGCTCATGGGCTTGTTCTTGTTGGTGCCCTCGGGGCGGGGTGGCTTGTTGTCCGGCTTCTTGCCGCCTCCCTTCGCCTCCTTCGCCTCGACCTCGGTCTTCGTCCCGCCGGCGCCGGTCCAGCCCTTCGGCTTCGCGCCCTTCGTCTCGCCGGCCGGGCCCTTCTTCTCGCGGACGCGCTCGGTGAGGGCGGCCATGTGGTCGAGGAGCTTCTCGAAGTTCACCAGCACCCGGGCCGAGGCGGTGGCGTCGTCCTCGCCCTCGAGCTTGCTGAAGTTGAGCTGCTGCTTGACGGCGCCGAAGGCCTCGCCGCCGAGGTCGTTGACCATGTACTCCTTCGAATCGACCTCGAAGCCGGAGAGGTCCACCCGCCCGACCTTCTTGGTCTTGGCGATGTAGAGGGTGCGCCCCTTCACCACCTCGACCTTGACGAAGCCGGCCTGCATGAGCGGGGTGAGCCCGCGCTCGACGATGCGCTTCTCGAACTCCGCCGCGTCGACGTAAACGATGTCCTTCTTCGCCATGACCGTGTCTCCTGGGAGGGCAATCGGGGGTATTCCCGACCTTGGGTGCCTCTCCCTGCCTCGCCGTTTCTAGCGAAGTCCACCGGGGCGGGCGCCGGAGACTTTCCTCTCAATCAACCTTATAGAATGATTTTATCACGAAAGAGTCCGATTGTACACCAGACTCTCTTCTTTTGTTTCATCGTGAGTCCGGTAAGAACTTCAACCAGGACTCTTGGCCTTCAACCTCAACCGATGAACCATTTTACCACGAGGGAGCCTCGATGTACAACGATTTTGGCACTTTGGTGCCAGCTAGCAGGGGACCACGTCCTTCATGAAGAACTCCGGGTCCTCGTGCTGCTCGTCCATTCCCACCCCGCAGTACTCCTCTACCAGGCTGCGGATCTGCTCCAGCTCGCCGATGAAGCGCATGATGGGCAAGCCGCCACCCGGTCCGTGGCTGGTCACCATGAGGGGAGCCTCGAGCCCGTGCTCCTTTGCCACCTCGGTGGCGTCAGACTTGGCGTACTCGAGGAACTCCGCGTCGTCCTTGACGTCAGCAGCTACCGCGGGACACCAATCGAGGTCGATGAAGAAGCGCGCCATCTTACTCCACCTCTTCAGGAGGCAGCACCCCGAAGTGCAGGGCGGCGAGAGTCATCTCGATGCCGTCGCAGTCGTCCCAGAGGTTGAGCTTCTCGAACTCGGTCTTCTTCATGTCGAGGTACCGAACCACCCGGTTCTTGTCGGCGGACCAGCGGACCTCGCCCATCCCGTTGATGGACATGATCTCCACCCGCACGCCCTCGGGGCCGAGGAGGAAGTACGAGCCGAACTCGATGGAGCGTTCGCTGGCCTCGACCAGGACGTAGCTGTTGCAACCACCACGTCCGTTGTCACCGGGCCTGTAGCTCTTCGGCTCCCTCAGCTGGTACTCGGAGAGCGGGCGCTCCTACCGCGGCGACCAGAAGACGTCTGCGGTGGTACGCATCTCGTGGAGCTTGACGTCCACTCCGTGACCGCCGCGCTTGTGGACCTTAGGGAGTGGCTTCGGCAATGAGAACCTCGTAAAGGTGGCTGCCTCGTCAGCATCCCGGTTCCAGCGGGATGGACGCCCTGTGGAAGCGGCGTTTCGGCGGTTACGGGGATGGCATCGGGTCTGCGATCTAGGCCACCGCGCGAGGCTGGGTGGCCGGCGGGGCGACGGACGCCCCGTTGAGGATCTTACCGAGGCCGCTGCCGAAGATGCCCTTGTGCTGGGCGGCGGTGTGGCCGCAGACCAGGACCTCGTCGTCGCCAGGGGCATGATCGACCGGCTGGCCGATGCCGAGCGCCTTCTCGATGTCCTCGGGTGCCGGTGAGCCCATGATCAGCTCCATCGGATCGATCGGCCGGACCGACGTGACCTCGAGATCGAACTCCAGGTCCTTGCCGGAGAGCGGGTGGTTGAGGTCCACCTTCACCGTGCCGCCGGCCTCGTCCACCGAGACCACCACGACGGGGTAGGGGAAGTCGCCGAGGAGGTCCCTCGCGGCCAGCTTGTCGCCGGCCTTGACCGGGAGACCCGGCGGGATGAGGCGGAGGGGGAGGTCGAGGACGTTGAGCTCGTCCCGGGGACCGTACCCGTCGATCGCGAGGATCGTGAACTTCTTCTTCTCGCCGGCTTCCATCCCCTCGATGTTGTCTTCCATCGCCTGGATGAGGGCGCCGTCGCCGTGGATGTACCGGACCGGCTTACCCGGCTTCGTCTGCTCGATGATCGTGCCGAGGGCGGAGACCACGTAGTTGATGCCGACCACCATGCCGCTGCGAACCTTCATGTCGTGCTCCTGGGTGCTGCTCGTGTGGGCCGGAGGATTCCAGAACCACCAGAAACCATCATATCACGATAGTGACTGCATTGACAACAATTTTTTCTGAAATGTATCGGGAGAATCAGGACAGCGGCAGCTTTCGACTGACAGCCAAGTCATGGAAGAGCTGCCGAAGAGAACTGTCGAGGTTTCCGCGGGCGTTGAACCACTTCGCGTAGTCCGCGTCGCCGGAGTCCCAGACGCTGCGAGCGACCGCGATGTCACACGCAACGTCGAAGGCGGAATCATGTTTCCACGCGGGCCAGAAACCGACCAAGCCATCCCTGATCACTTCCAGCTGCACGCTCATCTTGTTACGCTGCAAGGGACTTCCTTTGCGAAGAGTGAAGAGCTGAAGAGCCTGCCTCGTCAGAGCCGGGTGGCTATCCCCGACTGACGGCGCCTGGACCCAGGCGCCGTTTCGGCGAAGAGTTAGTTCACTTTGCCATCGGCGATGGCTCGCTCGAGGCGCTGAAGAACTTCTGACATCAGCTCAGGCGAGACCAGGTAATCGTAGTCAACGCCGCCCAGCGTATCCTCAGCGATTCCACGTAGCACGATGAGCAGTTGTTTCGCCTCATCATCACTCAGGTCGAGTTTCAAGTGTCGCTCCTATGTTGGCGATGTTATGCCTGTGTGATGGAAACATTCCATCATGAACATCATATCACGAGGCTCACCCGAATGGAACCAAATTGTTTCGGAGCTAGCGGAAGAGTCGACGATCAACCCAACCGTTCGTAGCCGATGACGAACGACTTCTGGTACGTGACCTCGTCGGCCTCGATGATGGTCAGAGTCACGAGCTTCGGCTTGGGAGCCTCGGCGATGTGTCCGTGCTTCCGGTCGCCACGCTCCCGCTTGCTACGGAGGCGGGAGGACTTGGTGAAGAAGTCGTTGTCGTCCGCCATGTTATTTGCCCTTCCGGAGCATCGACTCGATATCTGCCATGAGCTCTCCGAGGAGCTTCACATCCGTGATCGCCCTCTCCATCATGTCCGACCAGCTCTGACCTCCGTCCGCGAGCACCTCTTCGCGGGCCTGCCCTCCGTTGGAGACGTCGACGATCTTGAGCACGTTCTCCATCGCCGCGTTGATGGCCTTGAATCTCGGCGACCGGTACTTGTGGATGAAGTCATCTACCGAGGCGACCTCCATGCTACTTCCCCTTCCGCGCCGGGCAACCCGGCATGTGGAACTCGTCTGGCACCCGGTCGGCAGGGGCGCCGAGCTCGTAGATCGTGCCGCTCTTCGTCACGGCGATGTTGTGTTCGAGGTCCAACTCTCGGAGCTCGGTCGTGTAGCACTCCCCGTCGGAGAGGACCGGATGCCCGGTCACCACGCCGAAGAGGCAATCATGTCCGCGGATCGGATCGACGGTCCGCTTCCACTTCTCGAGACGAGCCATGAGTCAGGACTCCTGTTCTTCGGGAACGCAGTTGCAGGTATCGGGACAGCGCCTCTGTCCGCAGACGTAGCAGTGTTTCGTGTCACCGACGCTGCCGGCGGGTCGGTCGTGGAGCGTGATGTGACCGCACTCCATCGTGACTTCGTAGTCGTTGCCCTCGTTACGTCCCTCGGAGATGTACGTTATCTTCGGCACGGTGACCTCCAAGAGAAGTTCGGGCGGATTAGCAAAAGAGAAGGGAAGCGTTCACCGGTCGTAGTAGTAGCCGCGAGGAGCTTTGTCGATCTCCTCCCAGCGCTTGCCAAGCAGGAGGCGGAGACCTTGTCCATGATCGAAGCGACGTGGTAGTCGATGGTATCGCGCCGGTCCGGATTGCTCAGCATCTCCGGGGAGACACCCGCATCCTTCAGTCGCATCATGATGTGCTCGAGCGCCAGCTTGCGCGCCTCCGCCAAGATCTGATTGCAGGTGAGCTCCGTCCAGCGCTGGTCGGACGCGGTCGTATTCCGCTCCTGCAGCTTGGGCCACCAGGGCAGAGCGTCGGACTTCGTGCTGTTGGACCAGACCAACTCACCGGCCAGCCCGCCCAGCTTGAGACCACCGATGGCGCTGAGCGCCCAGGCCTGGCGCATCACCCTGAGGTTCCGCAGGCCGTTGTGGTCGATGGCGCAGACTTCAATCTCATCCACGCCGTCGGAGAACCGGGAGTAAGCACGATCGACCATCACGAACCTGCCGTCCGTCAGCCGGGCAAAGAGATCCCTGTTCGGATCCTTGAGCAGAAGCTGGATGAACTGCAACTTCGGAGGAAGACGGGCCATTTCGGAAACTCCTGGGTCAGCGTTGCGATGGAGAGCGAAACACTCGTTGCGATGGAGAGCGAAACGCTCGTTTCGATACCAGCTGTTGAATTCGGCCTCGCGCGTACACCCGCGTAGCCATGTGAAAAGAGAGCGAGACAGGGGCGGAGCATCTAGTAGTCACTACTCTGCTAATGATCTGGATTTCGAGAGACTGTCCGCCACCAGCGATTCTGTCCTTGCGGAAACCGTCGAATCAGGCGTTACTTGAGGTGCCCGACGAAGTACTCGAGGCCGGCGATGACGAAGATCGCCAGGAGGACCTGCCACTGGCCAAAGAAGCTCCAGAGCGCTGCCAGGAAGTCAATGATGGCCAGCATCAGTTCCACCCCATCGCATGCCCGAACCAGAGGCTACCGAAGAGGAAGCCGAGGATCGCGAGGATCCCGCCGTAGATGTAGGCCAGCTCCTTGGTCGTGTTCCAGTCCTTGGACCGGAGGCGGGCAGACAGGCGCTTGAACATGCGGAGCACACTCGGAGGGCGGGCTGCCTCATCAGCAACCGGGAACCACCCCGGCTGGACCCGCACCCCTCCGATGCGCCCGGCTGCGGCCGAGGCGGAGAGGCGTGGGTTTCGGCATATCGTGACCTGCCCGTTGGGCAAGCGCTCGGGAGATTCTGATGGGGAGAAACCCGAGAGCAAGCGGGCTTAACCCCTTGTCATGTCACAGCTTGCGCCGGGTGACCTCCGCGATGGGCGCGCCATAGAGGCGCTCCAGCTCCGCCCGCTCCCCGGCGCCCATGTCCCCGAGGGTCCGCAACGAGGCCATCGCCTGCCTCCGGCGCCGGGCCGACTTCCTTGCGCTGTCGCGATCGATCACGATGGTCTCCACGAGGCGCGACACCGGGCAACCGATCCCTTCAGACTTCGCCATCACGTAGCTCCGAACAAGAGGTGGCATGCAGGCTAGATGCTTTGCAGCTGGCTGCCTCGTCAGGGGCGGGGGTCCAGCCCGCCCGACTCCCCGGCTCAGTACCCCCGGGGGTTTCGGCGTTGGGGCGGGCTAGGAGGCGACCGCCTCGGGCGCCGTGGCCTCCTCGAGCTCCGCGTCCGTGAGCTCGGTCTCCGAGGAGGCGGGCACCGGGGCGTTGGGGGAGACCGCGACCCCCTTCTCCTTCGCGACCTTGGCGATGAGGAGGGCGCGCTCTTCGTCGCTCATCCAGCCCTTCGGCTTGGGCGAGGAGGCGGTCACCCCGGGCGCGCTCTTCGCCTTGGGCGGGGCGTCCCCCAGGGAGGCGCCGTGCTCGATGACCGCCCGGAGGGTGGCGACGAGGCTCTCGGCGGTCCGGCCGTCGGTCTGCTCGAAGTCAAGCTGCTGCTTGACCGCCCCGAAGCTCAGGCCCCCGAGGTCCTTGACGTGGGCGAAGAACTCCTCGCCGTCCGGGTCCGTGGGCACCTCGAACCCGCTGATGTCCACCCGGCCCACGCGCTGGGTGTTCCCGATGTAGACCCGGCGGCCCGCGGCGCCCGGGATCTCGACCTTCACGAAGCCCTTCTGCTTCTCGTACTTGCACCCGAGCTCGATCAGGACTCCCTCGAAGAGGGCGGCGTCGACGTACAGGGTGTTCTTCTTCATGGCGCGTGCTTCCATTCTGGGCGCGAGGGCCCGGGGGCAGGGGGGAAACCATTTTCCCCTTCCTGATATAACCATTATACCATACCGGATTTTTTCGTACACTGCCGATTTTCGGCACCGGCCCTGCCGAAAATTGTCACCTGTACTTTCGCCAGCGAGGGGGCTGGCGAAACTCCATCCAACCACTTTCTTTTTTCTTCCTCCCCACCAACAAGATCATTATATCATACAGGTTTTTTTCGTACACTGCCGAATTTCGGCACTCACTGCCGAAAATTGTCACTGTGTTCTTCCGCACTACCGGCGCTTTTTCTCGGATGTACACCATGTACTTTTTACATGGTGCCGAAACTGGGCACCTGAACCGGGGTTCATGGACAAAAACTGGCCGGCGAGGCGTGGCTTGGTGCTCTCGAGAACCGGAGACAGTTTTTCAGAAACCTTTTATTACACGCATAGAATAATGAACCCATATTTATCTTCGGCAGCAGGGAGCTGCGTAGGAGACATACATGCGAGATATGATGCAGAGGCTGGACCAGGGCACGTGGCATGTGGACAAGCGCGGAAACTTGTGTGCGATCGACAGGATGGAGCCGCGGCATGCGTTCAACACGGTGCGATTGTTCTCGGAGATCTACAGACGTGAAGGTCTCCAGACAGAATTCCAGGAGTCGCCGTACTGCGCAGCTCTGTTGCAGCGGGCCGTGTTCTGGAACGGCTTCCCGGCAGAGTTCGTGAGGCTGGCAACTGAGAGCTCACGGGTACAGGAGCGGGTCGACCAACTCAGATCCATGTGATGCAGGACCGCGACAGCTACGCTTCCAGGTTGAACATTCCGATCTCGGGTTCCCAAGACACACAGTTTCGCTCCACCTCCGGCACTGTGCTGGCGACTGGGTACGAGCGGGTTGTCATCGGGGCGCGTGGACCCTACGTTGAGTTCACACTTGAGCAGGTGAACTGGGATAGCTTCGAGGAGTCTCCGGCCAAGCACAGGTACTACATCGAGTTCAGATCTGCGGACACTGTGAACGTCAAACTGTACCTTCAGCTCGAGCCCGTGGACTACGCAGACTACCTCGTCAACATGTGCTACATCTCGAATGGAGAGATGTACGGGCCTGCCGGAATCTTGATCAGCCCTCTCAGATGAGCTGAAGTTGACGATGGCTACTACTTGTCCCATGAGACTTTCGGAAGTGTTCGTGCTCGAAGCGGGCAAGAACGTGAACTTCAAGTTCAAGGATGAAGCGGAGGTCAACATGACTTCTATCATCGCCATTGATGCTGCGGGTTGGATGTTCAGGGACTTCGACCCGTGGGTCGGTGGCGCCGACAAGAAGACCGCTGAGCTTCTCGAGAACATCGGCGAGATGCTGGTCGGGGACGAGTTGTCGTACCTGTTCGATGACGACGAGCGCGAGGCTCTCGCGAAAGGTTGTGAGCTGTGGCTCAAGCATGAAAACGGTGGAGCACCTCCACCGGGATCTCTGCCTTTCGATCGTAATCAAGCCCGTGGAAAGAGTGCTACTGTGACCGCTCTGATTCACCGGCTGAGGGCTGTGTGATGAGACTGTCCGAAGTGTTCGTCACCGAAGTTGGTAAGAATGCCCCCTTCAAGTTCACTAACGAAGAGGAAGCCCAGAACGTGGCCGGCATCGTGCACGACTTCCTGGCTCAACAGCGAACATCCTACGACCCGTGGGACGACAATGCAGTTCGTGCCGAAGATGTGATGAGCCTCTCCCAGCAGTTGGATGTCGAGGAGCTCTCGTATGTCTTCGATGATACCGAACGTATGGCTCTTGCGGGCGCCATGCAGAACGAGTTGAAGCGTGGGCGTCCGACATCTCGTCTCGGCAAGGTGGCCACGGCGATTCTGGCCCGGCTGGGGAATGTGTCATGAGACTCTCCGAAGTCTTCCTGATCCGTGAGAACGCCGTGAAGCTCACGTACTCTGAGCTGTTCTGCTGTATGCGCCTTGGTGAGCTGTTTAGACATGCCGATGATCCATGGAAAGATGAGCTGCAAGGTGTGGCCCGTCAGCTTGAGCTGGTCAATGCCAAGGCAGAGGTTGCAACGCGCCCTGGCGGTAAAGCGGCAGACATCGATCTGCCGCCTAACGAGATGCGAGCTATTGCTGCCGCCATCGATCATCTCCTCGAAATCGATGGAGGTGAGCTGCAGCAATACGGGATCGTGAAGACCATGACGTCGTTGCGGAAGAAGATGGGGGCAAATGGTGTTCCATCCGGGATGGCTCAGTGATAGAATGGTTCTATGGAAACCACCTACACGTTGCGCCTGGGCTCCGATGACGAACTTGCCTGGTTGTTCACCGAGCTCAGACACGCGGTGAAGATCGCGAAGACCGAGTTCGATCCATTCCTCTCCGCTCTCCCAACCTGGGACAACTCGGTGTGGAACCGAATCTCGCAGAAGCTTGCCCTCTCCGGCAAGAGCCTCACGGTGTCCATCGACGCCATGGAGGCCCAGACCCTCTACGAGATGGTCCGCCGCAGCAAGAACAACCGCGGCAAGAAGCAGCGACGCAACTTCGGTCTTGTCCAGTCCCGGCTCGTCGCTACGGGTTATCGCCCAATCATGCACATCTAGCCTTCCATTGCAGGTCGTTCTGTGGTATCCTATAGGCATGGAGGATACACACATGAGCACCAGAAATGAAGAAGGTCCCGACATCTTCTTGATCCTGATCGTGATCTGCCTGTTCTTCGCGCTGGTCAGCTGCGGTCAGTCACAGCCACCCGCCGCTGACAGGCCGACCGTCTCGATCGAGCACATCTACAACGCATGCGACCGCATGGACATCGAGGGAGCTGACTGCATCGTCTGCGTCCGGAACTCCAACAGCGTCTCCGTCTCCTGCGACTGGTCCTCCGCGGCCTGCACGCGGCAGCCTGGAGTGATTTGATGTTCAAGTTCCAGGAACCCGCCATCATGCGGTTCGGTTTCACCGCGAAGTTCTCTCTCGAGACCGCCTACAACCTGCAGTACCCGTACTTCAAGGTCGGTGACGACTGGTTCTTCCCGTCTCATCAGATCGGCCGGCTCGTTCACGAGACCAAGGTCGTCTACCTCGAAGAGCCCCGTCCCCGCCCAACCCACTACCGCAACGGCTTCGATGGACAGGAGATCGAGATCCCTCTCGATGCCTTCATCTCCGACGGTGTCAGCTGGCAGGACAACCTGCAGGAGTATCTCAGGAGGACGCCGTGAGCAAGGTCCATACTCGGAGGGCGCCGATCCCTCTCAGTGAGCGTCCAGAGTGCGGGATGGATGTATCCATGACTCCCCAGCCCGGGCTCATCGGAGAGCCCCTGTCTCCGATCTGGAGGCGGCTCATGGAAGACTATGAGAAGATCTTCAAGCATCCGTGGCCCGGGCGGGAGAAGCTGTGAGCTCGACCCTGAGGGCGAAGATCATCCTCGAGTTCTCGGCTCGGGACGGAGATGACGTCAGGTTCATCGAGCTGGAATACCCGAACGCGCTCGCGGTGAACATCCCGGATCCTGCCTCGGCCGCGTTCGCCGAGTATCTCGCCTCGACTCCCCCGATCCAGTTCGTGCTCGGCGGCGCAGACATGGGCCAACCCGACCCGGGAAAAGTCAAGTGGGTCGTGAACATGGACGACCAGCATCTCTCTCCCTCGAAAAGTTTCCTCGAGATGGACGAGATGCAGTACTTCGTCTGCCCCGACGGAAGCGTCGCGATCCGCTGTCCGCGGTGTAAGGGGCGCACCGAGACACACAAGCAGTCCGTCGTGAGTGAGAACGGTCGGGTGACGCCTTCTTACGTCTGCGGCTACGATGGATGTGGCGCCCACTGCTATCTTGTACTCGACGGATTCAAACATGCCTGAACAACTTCAGCTCTTCTCCATTCCTGAGAACCAGCGACCCATGTGGTGTTCTCCCATCCGGAAGCTCTCGGTTCCAGTCGGTCGCGGACATCCCGGTGCTTTCGGAGCGGTCAGGAAGCATGACATCCACACAGGCGTCGATCTCTACGCTCCTGAGAAGACGCTCGTCTTCCCGGTCGAGGACGGGGAGGTCGTGGCTTTCGGACAGTTCACCGGAGAGAAGCTCGGGTTCCCGTGGTGGGAGGACACCGACTACATCGCCATCAAGGGACTGAGTGGTGTCGTCCTCTACGGAGAACTGTCCCTGCACAACCCTTTCATCGGCGAAGAAGTCCTCGCGAACACGCGACTGCTCGGTCGTGTGAAGCGAGTCATGAAGACCGACAAGGGACGTCCGATGTCCATGCTACATCTCGAACTCTACAGGGAGTGGCGTGGATGGACCGCCTGGGAAATCGGGCAGCCACAACCAGAGAATCTTCTGGACCCAACCTTCTTGCTTTCTAACGCTCTGATCTGATATTTCTGTGTGTACATCCCGGTCGTTCTGTGATAGGATGTAAGACATGGAGGTAAGATGAGCGCAGACCAACAGAACGACCTCGAAGAGTTTATGGCGACGGCGACAGCCGCATCAGCGAGGGAAGAAGACGTGGCCAACTCGCACATAGCAAAAGCTCCGCCGCTTGGCGATCCCGATGACGACGATGACCAGAAGATCGGTAAGCTGACCCAGTATGCCCGTGTCGGGCAGGGTTTCGCTCCGACAACGGCCACCGTCGCCACACTGCCGCCCGGCATGTACCACATCGAGGCGACCAACCAGGCGGTGTGGTTCGAGCCGCACAAGCTGATCACGGACAGCCTGCTTCGTCTCCCGGACTCAAAGTCCGACGAGGTGATCGGCGAGATCGAGAAGTTCTGGAAGCTGAAGGACACTTTCAGGCGCTTCGGATTCTCGTACAAACGCGGGTTCCTACTCTGGGGACCTCCTGGCTCCGGAAAGACGAGCACGGTCTCCTTCGTGAACCGGGAGCTCGTGAAGTCAGGCGGAGTGGTCATCCTCAGCAACGGGACTGCCCCCTCGCTCACCGCGATGATGCTGCAGCGTCTCCGGGACATCGAGCCCGAGCGTCCGTGTGCGGTGGTGCTCGAGGACATCGACACGATCATCCGTCAGTACGGTGAAGCCGAGGTCCTCTCGCTCCTCGACGGCGAAGACTCGATCGACAACGTCGTGTTCATCGCGACAACCAACTACCCCGAGAAGCTCGACGGCCGAGTCGTCAACCGCCCCTCTCGGTTCGACCGGGTGGTCAAGATCGGTATGCCGAGTGCTGCAGCCAGGGGTATCTACCTCAAGAGTCGGAACATCGGGTTGACCGACAACGAGATCGACAAGTGGGTCTCCCTGACCGAGGGCTTCTCGATCGCCCACGTAAAGGAGCTCGTGATCGGTGTCTTCGGTTACGGCAACAGCCTCGAGGAAGACGTCAAGCGCCTCCGTTCGATGGCGCGCGCCCCCAAGAGCGATGACACGGGAAACCGTGTCGGATTCGGAGAATGACATGCTCGTAGCGTTCGCAGCGGCCGCCCTCCTGCAGGCTTCCCCGCCCGTGCTGCCCCACCGCGAGAACCGGCGCTTCCCGGTCAACTCGGACATGCCCGCCGAGATCCCTCCGCCCATCGGAGAGCTGCCGATGCGTCGGGTGGTGGACATCGACCCCAAGCGTAAGCGGGAGGACTCCGACCCGTCCTTCATGCTTCCCTTCACCCCCTCGCGTCGCGGATCCCGCAACAGGGAGGTCAAGAACATCACTAAGGCCGAGGCCAGGCACACACGGCACGTCAGCCGGCAGGACTTCTGATAATCAGGAGACTGATCCGTGTCATCCGCTCGTATTTCCGTTGACGAGGTGGTAGACTTCGTTCTTTTCATCGGAGTCATAATCGCCTTGCTCTACACTACTTACTTCCTGTTGACTTGACAGAAAGGATACACCGAAATGAGCAATTCGAAACTGGTCTCGGCACTTCGTCACTGCGTCGACATCATGAAGGTCGAGGACGTGAAGCGTTCCGGCATCACGGGTCGCCGGGTCCTCGAGAACGCCCAAGAGCTCCTGCGAGAGCACGACAACGAGAGCAAGACCCAGACTTTCGGACGTCGAGGCGAAGTCACGGTGATCGAGTATTGAGAAGGGAGCTATCTATCGCATGGACCACCACCAGACGTCGATCTCTTCGAAAGCAACTCCCTTCGCCTTCAAGACTCTTCTCACGGGAGCCTTCTTCAGCAAGGACGCGAAGCCGAACGACGCTTCTCTCGTGTACCAGAAGCTGAGTCTTCCTACAGACTCAGCTGTCGCGATCTCCAGCGGCATCGTCGAGTCAATCGGCGCCGAAGAGATGGTCATCCCGCTGGAAGCCGCAGTGCTCAAGTTCAAGATCGCCTAACCCACATGCTCGACGGTCTCTCCAGGCTCCTGGTCTTCCTTTCGAGGTCGGCCAGGGGCCTGTGTGTTAACTGTGGAGAGAAGTACAAGTTCATCCACGACATCAGAGACAAGAACGAACGGACATACGCGCTCGTGTACCAATGTGGTTGCAGCAAAAGGAAAAGCATTCCAATCTGATACATCTGTTGGTTTATGATGTGTACATCTGATTCATTATGTGATATAATAGCATAATGGGATCAGAACATACAACAGACATCAAAGACTCCCGTCTGCCCAAAGGGGCAGTCTTGAAATTCACCCGAGGAATCGGGAAGAAGATCAAGAGGGGTCCGATGTTCTACAAGGACCATCCTTCCGAGAAGATCGGTTGGAGGACCGAGGGCTACCTGAAATCTGATGTGGTCATCGAGATCGTCTGCCGCGGACACGTGATCGCCGGTCTCGCATATGACTTCCGCGGCAGCAAGAACGGTGCAGTCATCGAATCCCACGGTACTTACGTTGCCAGACGTCGTAGAGGACAGGGACTCGGCACTGTCCTGTGGGATACAGCCATCAAGCAGGAAGCTGCGGTCAGAGTCGAGATGCAGGTGATCAGCGACCTCGGGATGACACTCGTGAACTCTCTCGAGAAGAAATTCCCAGAGATCGGGTGGGCCGTGTCAGAGGGAGGGCGGCGAGATCTCCGTAAGCTCAAGAAGAAGACTGCGCGACGTCGTACTTAGATCAGAGCATGGGAGGCCAACATGGTCGCTCTGATCGGATTCATCGAGTGGGTGTTTGGCGGCATCTTCCAGGCCGCGCTTGTGATTTCGATCGTAACAACTCCCTTCGCTCTCGGCGGTGCCATCGGTCCGATCCTCCCAGTTGCTTCTTTCTTCGTGGCAGCATCGGCAGGTCTAGTTTGCACCCTGATTGACCCGCTGACAGACATCTGTGAAGCGATCGACGACGTGGCGAGGAGGATTTTCAGAAAACCATGACAGACATCAAGAAAGTGCAAGCCAAGCATGAGCAGAACGGTCGTGGAGGTTTCGTTCTCTTCATCCTCCTCGCTGCAGCCTTCGCCATGGCTGAGATGAGTGTCCCTCTCGCTGTCTGCACCTTCGTGGCAGGACGTTTCCTCGGTGAGTTCAGTTTCTCGCAGCGTCTCAAGGAGCTGCATGTAAAGCTGAAGGAAGTCCACTCCACGATCGACCAGCGCGTCCAGGCGCACATCCAACAGTACATGCAGGCTCGAACGCAGGTCGATATCGCTGTCCACCAGTCAGCGACGCAGGCGTGCTCGGCCATCGCAGAAGCAGACGCGGAACAGGATGATCCGGGAGTGATCTGGGGAGACACCGAGCGTGGTCGTCTCATGGGAATGAAGCCGGGTCTCGGAAACGCAGTAGCACTGTCCCCGTGGGACATCCCGAAAGATGAGGAGTAACGTGGCTAAAGACCAGACAACGTTCACGTTGGATGAGGTACTGCAGGTGCTGGAGAACGTGGGAGTGGATGTGTCCTGTGGGGCGTGCGCCGAGTGCGCCTTCACTGGCTCCTCGTTCAGCTCCCACACGTGCAAGAAAGAAGGGGAATAACGTGGCCAGGGAATACGGACCTCCGCCTCCGGCGGATCTCGGCAAAAACCTCAACACCATCGAGGACGCTCGACGTTGGCTGCTACATCCTTCCAACTGGCTCGAGAGCTGGTTCTGGATCGTGAAGTGGGATGGGCTTGTCCCGAAACTGCAGAAGCATCGAGCGCTGGAGCTTCTCGACAACCCGAATGACACGGGTCTCTTTCATGTGGTCGTAGTCGAACAGCGCAGGTTGAAGACTCGCGCAAAGGCAGGTCTTCCAATCCAGGAGATGGAACACAGTGAGTAATGAGGACATCATCATCGGCGTCACCATCTGTGTCCTCTGCTGGACGCTCATGGCACTCCGCGCATACTTCGAGAAAAACGAGTGACGGACGACCTGCGAGAATTTGCCATGAGGGAGGCGATTTACGAGACTCCGCAGGGTCCACGAGTTCCGCATCTCTATTCATCGGATGATGGAGCGAGCGCTTTGCCAGAAGTGGTCAGTGATCCGAGAGAACGCCCCGACCGTGCCTGGGGGCTTCTCACTGCACCGTACGACAGCTGACCTGATCAAGTACGTCAAGGCTCATTGGGACGAACAACCCTCTGACCCTCCCCCGATGTACAGAGCACCTGAGGGCAAGCCATACTGGGTTGAACTGACGCCCGCCCTCACACCGGTCCTCCTCATGGGCCGTCTCGCCGCCGGTCTCGCGACGCTCCCCAACCCGGCGGCCGACCAGACCGAACCGCCCCCTCCTCCGCGCGATCTCTGGACGGAGGGGGCGGAGGCCATGCGTGAGCAGATCGCTCAGTTCTACGAGCATACCCTCGCCCTCGGCAACGGCTACGTCGATCCCGACGAGCCGGATTTCATCCGCTCCATCCCACTCCCTGAGAGAATCCATGCCTGATCCTGAGCTTGATGCTGAGCAATGCCCAGATCTCGAGGAGGCCGACGCCATCGGCGACAAGTGGCACTCCGTGCTCAAGGACACGTGCAAGGGATGCTTCGCGGTCATCGGCTCTCCCGACTGTGTCTGTGTGAAAGAGGTCGACACGGAAACCGAAGCGGACGTGATCGCCTAGTTACGGCATGATTGACACGAAGAACATCCAGGAGTGGCTCTGCCTCCACGGCATCAACACGAAGGTCGATGGACAGATCGGACCCGCCACAAGGGCGGCCATCAAGCTGTTCCAGGGGAAGAACGGGCTGGCCCAGTCGGGAGCGTGCGACCAGAACACCGAGAACGCTCTCGTTCTTCCCCTACGACGTGCACAGGCCGCCCTGCCTCCCGAGATGAGCGAGGTCAAGGGCGACGCCTCTGACGTGATCCAGATCGCCAGACAGCACCTGCGCGAGCATCCCCGGGAGGTAGGCGGGCAGAACCGCGGACCATGGGTGCGCTACTACATGGATGGGAACGAGGGAGACGCCTGGGCCTGGTGCGCTGGTTTCGCCACGACCGTCCTGCGCCAAGCTGGAGTGCCGATCAACAAGTTCTTCTCGTGTGACCTCCTCCTTCAGGACGCCAAGAAGCTCGGCAAGTTCTCCGACAAGCCGATTGTCGGTGGGCTGTTCCTAGTCATGAAGTCTCCGACGGACGCCGTGCACGTTGGCATCGTGACCTCCGCCGACAAGGGAGTCGTGCAGACGGTCGAGGGTAACACGAACGATGACGGATCGAGAGAGGGCCATGAGGTCTGCACCCGGGTCCGTGCATCCAAGGGACTGACGTTCGTCCACCTCTGAGTTCTCCCGAGCTCATTCGGAGCACACCCATCCTGCGGGACCTATGGGTACATGGCCATCCAAAAAGTCCTTCTCCGTTGTGACGGATGTGATATAATGGATCCATGGCCACCCGAAGGATCCTCACCTACCCACATCCCATCCTACGCAAGGAAGCTGATCCCTGGAACTTCTTCGCTGAGGAAGCCCAACACGAGCGTAATACCCCACTCCGGCTGCTTTATCTCGAGTCTCAGGCGAACGACCTGATGGAGACGCTCGAGAAGGTGGATCGCGGAGCGGCTCTCGCCGCTCCGCAGATCGGGCTGTCCCTTCAGCTGCTCTGTTTCAACGTGGCGAAGGCGGACAAAGACGGCGTCAACATGCCGCTGTTCGCCGTGAATCCCCACATCCTCGAGTTCTCGAAAGAGACCGACTCGATGACCGAGGGATGTCTCTCGTTCCCCAACATCTACGAGCCCATCAGCCGCCCGCTCACCGTCAAGGTGGAGTGGGAAGACCTGTTCGGCGAACGCTCGGAGCAGAGCTTCAGCGGCTTCTGGGCCCGCTGCTGGCAACACGAGATTGATCACCTTCAGGGCAAGCTGTTCATCGACGTGATGGATCGCCGGGCCAAGTACCGCACCAAGGCAAAGATGGAGAAACGCTGACCATGTCACTCGACATCTTGCAAGGACAGAACGTTCCCATTCACCTGTGGACTCCCATCACGGAAGTGGAGTCATCAGCGCTCGATCAGCTGAAGAACATCGCGAAGTTGCCGTGGGTCTTCAGACACGTCGCAGTCATGCCGGATGTCCATTTCGGCAAGGGCGCGACCGTCGGGTCAGTCATCGCCATGAAGGATGCCCTGGCTCCTGCGGCCGTGGGCGTCGACATCGGCTGCGGCATGGGGGCGATCAAGACGAACCTCAAGGCCAGCGATCTACCGGAGAGCTTGAAGGCTCTGCGTGACGAGATCGAGGCTCGGATCCCGACCGGGTTCAACTCCCATCCCCACGAGATTCAGGTTCCGCGCAAGTCCCAGCACGAGGACAGCCGGAAGCTCATGCAGCTTCGGAACGACGTCAACACTCTCTGGTCCGAGTTCCCGACGCTTCACAAGCAGGTACAGAACCTGGCTGGCAAGGCTTCGGTGCAGTTGGGAACCCTCGGCGGAGGAAACCACTTCATCGAGCTGTGCCTCGACACGGAGGGGAACGTCTGGATGATGCTGCACTCCGGAAGCCGGAATATCGGCAAGGAGCTTGCAGAAATCCACGTCTCCATCGCTCGTGGCCTCATCCACAACGAGAAGCTTCCGGATCGTGACCTGGCTGTTTTCCTCTCCGGAACCTCGGAGATGGAGGCGTACAGGCGCGATCTCATGTGGGCGCAGCGTTACGCCTTTCTGAACCGCCGGATGATGTTCGAGATCTACAAGAGCATCATGCGCAACTTCTTCCCGCAGGTCATGTTCGAAGATCCGATCCTGTGCCACCACAACTACGTCTCCGAGGAGACTCACTTCGGTGAACAGGTCATCGTCACCAGGAAGGGTGCCATCCGTGCCGGAAAGGGAGAGCTCGGGATCATTCCGGGTTCGATGGGAACCAAGAGCTACATCGTGCGGGGCAAGGGTTCCGAGGAGTCCTTCTGCAGCGCTTCTCACGGCGCTGGACGGAGGCTCAGCCGGGGAGCCGCAAAGCGGATCTTCAATCTCGACGATCTCGCGGAGCAAACCCGTGGAGTCGAATGCCGGAAGGACGGCTCGGTCCTCGACGAGATCCCGGGTGTCTACAAGGACATCGACCAGGTGATGGCGAACCAGAGCGATCTGGTCGAAATCGTTGCGGAGCTCAAGCAGCTCCTCTGCGTGAAGGGATAGCGATGGGCAAACCCAGCAAAGCGTCGATGTACCGGAATAAGCTCGGCGGATGGAAGTTGTACCCACCCGGTCACTTCGAACAGTTCGTTGCCGAACGTCGGGCAGAACGAGAGAAGGTCGAGACGTTCGGCACCATGTCACCCGAGAAAAAGGCGGAGATGCAGCGCCTTTACGGGAAGCCCTGATGCGTGAGCTGATCCTGAAGCAGATCCAGTACTGGGAGGAACGGCAGAGTGGTCACTGCCAGACGTTCTACGAGCGTCGCCTCCCGGCGCATATGCCGAAGAAGGAAATTCACAACTGGAAGGGCTGGGCCTTGAATTACTGGGCTTCTCTTTCCGATGAGGAGTTCGTGAACCAGTTCTCCTTCTTCATGATGCGACAGGGAAGGATGATGTAACGAGTACTAGATATCTCAGGATGCCAAACGCCAAGAAGTCAGAGACTGCTTCAGCTGGACCCAATCCATACGCTGGAGCAGTCTTGTCTCCACAAGAGTTTGCCGAGACCTGGGAGAAGATCAGCGATCTGCTGGACTCCCGGGCGAAGTCTGCGCTTAGAAAGGCACATCGGCACAAGGGACTGAACGACCGCCTCGGCAACATCTATATCGCCAGATCTCGAGAGTTCTATGCTTTCGAGCAAGCGATCCTTGCTTGCGGTCGTATCGTCCAAGAGAACTCTGTGCTGAAGCAGATCCTGGCACAGATGCACGGCCAGCTGCACGAGCTGGAGACGAAGCAAGCCGCTTACGAGGTACCCAAAGAAGAGAGAAACTGATGAGGGTCCCATCCACTCCTGGCGTTCTCCGCGTCGGGATTGTTGGAAGCCGGAGACGTAACAACCTCCCGGATCGTAAGCTGGTTTTCGAAATCGTCCAACGGGCGATTGCCAAGTACCCCGACAAGAAGATCATCATCGTGTCTGGTGGCTGCCGAAAGGGCGCCGACCACTTCGCCGAGGAAGCTGCGAAGTTTTTCGGTGTAGAGCCGCTCCTCTTCCCTGTCTCGGACGATCCACCGGTGAAGAGTCGTTGGGAGTACCGCGAAAGAGCGTTTGCGAGGAACTACGACATCGCAGCCAACTCAGACATCGTTTTCGCTCTGGTCCACGAGGATCGGACAGGCGGTACTGAGAACACGGTCGAACATTGTGATGCTCTCCGGGTGCCGTGCGTTCTAGTGTGAAAGTGGTGTACATTTTCTCTGGTGGTGATATAATCATCTAACCATGGCACACTCCGTCCACATCACCGAATACTCGTCTCTTCGCCCCTACATGGACGATCAGATCGCGGCTGACTTCGTGGAGTTGCTGTTCCGGTGGGGAGACGCCCGATTCACCATCGACGGCGGGCTCAGGGAGAAGCGCACCAGAGGTCGTCACATCCACCAGGGACAGGGAAGCCACAAGATCCAGATCTCGGCGGACAACATCATCCGAGATTTCGACAAGGGGCTCCCGATCGGCGGCAACATGAAAGCGCCGACCCGAAGGATGGCGATCTTCCAGACGTTCGCCCACGAGATCCAGCACGCCAACCAGACGGGACTCCACGGATCAAACGAGGGGTTCTTCAAGAAACCTGGTTATCGCCGCCGACCTTGTGAGGTGGACGCTCGGCTCTTCGTGGACGAAAACATGGAAGTGATCGCAGGCTTCCTTGGAATCGAGCTGCCCACTCGGAGGGTGTTGCCGGCCCAGGCCATAGGGAACCAGGAGGGGGACATCCTGTCACTCGCCGAGGATCTTATGGAGTTCGAGTCCCTATCCGTGAGGGACCTGGTGGAAGAGCTCCGGCAGGAGAACCTGGCCAACCCAGTGAATGTGGGCCTGCTCCGGAAGATGCTGATCGCCCGTGGAGTCGAGATCACAAAGCAGTAGCAGTGATCCTCCGGGAAAAAAGCGCTCCCAAAAAGTGCTTTTAGGTTCTAGGGCTCCTAGGTAGCTGTAGGAGATCTTGAGCCACCATGTTCAGCAATCGCGAACATAGTTCCAAGTGGAACAGCCCGCTGAAGCGGGGTGCTTATCAGCCCAACCGAATCGGTTGCGAGCGAGATATTGCAACCTCGCAATCAGGGCTTACCCCACTTCGCTCGGTCCCCGGACCCTCGAGGCGGTAAGCCCCGAAACCCCCACACAATTTAGATTTTTACCCGTTTCGTCTAACGGTAGGACGCGGGCCTTTGAAGCTCGACAATCTGGGTTCGAATCCTAGAGCGGGTACCAGAAAGAAAGGATCAGTCCCATGCTGACTGACAGAGTTTGGAAGACTATCGACGGTGAAGTTGTTCCGGACATGCTGGCTGCGTTCCGGGAAGCAATCGGAGATGGAAGAGAGAAGGAAGTCCACATCGGATCCGACTCGCAGCAAGCGAAGAATTCGACAGAGTTCGTGACTGTAGTGGTCATCCGGACGTTGTCGAAGGGTGGCAGGGTGTTCTACACGAGGGAGCGTACTCCGAGGGTCAAGTCTCTCAGAGAGCGTCTCATGAAGGAAGTCATGACTGCGGTCCTGACCGGCCTCGCCCTCAACGATTTCATCCCGAACGGCGCGGACCTCACGGTTCACATCGACGCCAACCCGAACATGAGGTACAAGTCGTCAAGCTACGTCAAGGAGCTGACGGCGATGGTGGTGGGTCAGGGTTTCAAGTCGCTCGTCAAGCCCCAGGCTTGGGCGGCTTCTCACACGGCCGACCACATCGTGAAGCACAAAGTCATCGGCATGTAAGCAGGCGATGACAACGGAAGGTGGCGCGGGATGGTCCGCAACCGGTCTTGAACGCCGGGCCGCCCCAACGGACGAGGGTTCGACTCCTTCACCTTCCGCCATGGAGAGCAAACTCAAACGGTGATGAGGCCCGCTTGGAAAGCGGCGCGGTCGCGAAAGCGGCTGGGGTTCAACTCCTCTGCTCTCCGCCAATTTTGGAAGGTGAACGTTGGGTGGTCCCACGGGCTGTTTCGAAAGCAGCTGGTCGTGCAAACGGCCGGGGTTCGATTCCTCCTCCTTCCGCCAAAACATGGGCTTGTGGCGCAACTGGTAGCGCAGCCGCTTTGCAAGCGGAAGGTCGGGAGTTCGAATCTCCCCAGGTCCACCAAGGTGTACAACAGGAAAGCTCAGTGGTATAAGAGTACTCCTGTTTCTTTGAAAACTGAACAGATGAACGTACGACTGGGACGATGCTGCAACAGGCGGAGTCCCAGACTATGGTGCCTATATTCTAATGGTAAGATACCGGCCTGTGAAGCTGGCTAAGACGGGTTCGATTCCCGCTAGGCACCCCAATTTTCGAGTCCTTAGCTCAATGGTAGAGCAATTGCCTTTTAAGCTCTTGACGAAGGTTCGATCCCTTCAGGACTCACCAAGTATGCGTGCATAGACCGTTATGGAGACGGGGCGGCCTGTAAAGTCGTCGGACATTGTCCCAAGAGAGTTCGATTCCCTCTGCACGCACCACATGCTTCTCTAGTCCAATCGGTAGAGACGGTCGGCTCAAACCCTTCCTTGTCGGAGTTCGAATCTCCGGAGAAGCACCAAGTACTATGCGCTCTTAGTCCAGTGGCAGGGCCCGCGGCCGATTACCGCGAGACGGGGGTTCGATTCCCTCAGAGCGTACCAGATCTTCCGAGCCTGTGCACGGGACGGATGAGATCCCCAGTCGTTTGCAGAGTAAGACTGGGCACACAAAAAACTCTGCCACATTTCATGCCCGATTAGCTCAATGGTAGAGCGGCGGTCCCACACACCGTCTACGTGGGTTCGATTCCCTCATCGGGTACCATCATCTAGGTGTAGCGCAGTCTGGTCAGCGCTCTCCCCTCGGAAGGGAGAAGTCGCAGGTTCGAATCCTGCCACCTAGACCAATTTCGGAGTACTAGACCGTTATGGAGACGGGCGTGGTTGTAACCCACGCGGCCTTTGGCCCAAGAAGGTTCGATTCCTTCGTGCTCCACCAATACGCGGCGGCGATTCCGGAACACGGGTGAGCGCCACTCAACCTCAAGCGGGTTCAACCCCCGCCCGCCGCGCCAATTTGCTCTCGTGTTCCAACGGAGAAGATACGAGTTTCCGAAACTTGTGATGGAGGTTCGACTCCTCCCGAGAGCACCAAGTGTACATCCCGACGTGGCGCGAATTGGATTAGGCACCAGATTACGAATCTGGAAGCATGGAGGTTCGAGTCCTCCCGTCGGGACCATTTTCTGAACTGTTCGTGACTCATTGCTGCGTGGAGCGGTTAATGCGTTCGCAAGCCCAGAGGCATCTGGGTACTACGAGTGCTGAGCGACAGTTCGGACGCGATTTGCCGTTGTAGCCCAATTTGGTAGAGGCACAGTCCTGAGAAGGCTGACAGGTGTGAGTTCGAGTCTCATCAACGGCACCAAGTTCATCTCCCTAAAGTGTTACGGTAGCACAAGGAGCTCTTAACTCTTTGGCCGTGGTTCGACTCCACGTAGGGGGACCAAGTTCTGCTTCAGTACCCCAATCTGGTAGAGGGACACGGCTCAGACCCGTGACAGTGTGAGTTCGAGTCTCACCTGGAGCACCAAGTTCCGGTCGTCAGGTGTAAGCGTTGGTGCAACGCCAACCGACCGTGTCGTTTTATCCCGCGTTAGTCCTCGGGTGAGGACGGTTGCCTGTCTAGCAGCGTCGAGGAGGGTTCGAGTCCCTTACGCGGGGCCAAGTACGGTGCGTGAAGAGGCTGGGTCATCGGTCAAGCTGTCTACTTGACAAGACGGGTTCGTTTCCCGTACGCATCGCCAAAGTACGGCCCCATCGTCTACTGGATAGGACGTCTCCCTTTCAAGGAGCATAACGAGAGTTCGAATCTCTCTGGGGTCGCCAAGTTTTGCCGGAGTAGCTGAGGTGGATTAGCGGTGGTCTGAAAAGCCACACACGTCGGATCGTTACCGACCTCTGGCACCAGTTCGGGGACATAGTGATAATGGTAGCACGCTGCTTTCGCACTGCAGTGGCCCGGGTTCGATTCCCGGTGTCTCCACCAAGGTTTTTCTTGTGTACTTCCCTATCCTATCGTGATAGGATGTAAGAGTTGGAACTCAATGGGGCTGACGTGGTTTCGACGAGGAAAAGAAACAACTGGATTCGAGCCGTGGTTGGTCAGCAGGCCACGTAAAAAGCCGACCAAGAATACCCGTCAACGACGATGTCGAGACGGTCCCGTTCCGCCGCGCAGCGTAAGCTGCGTCCGGTAGACGGACCATCGGGCTCATAGAGACCCGACGTGGAACCGCCAGATAGCTCTGGTAGCGGGGAAGCGAAAACACAAGGGCTGCTCTTCTTCCCCATCAGCTAGTTGAGGGAGAGGCTAAGACAATCTAGCAAACCGTTCTACCCGGCCACGGGGTCAGCGGCTACGCTCGTAAACTCTAGATGTGGATATTTCTCGGACGGGGGTTCGATTCCCCCCAGCTCCACCATTCCGGTCTCGCTCCCGGGTGCACGAAGAGCGAGTGGTGGAGGGCGCCGGTAACGGTTGCCCCTTCTGCGGACGTAAGACCTGTCGGTCCGCAGATTCGAGATGGCTAGACGGGAACCGCTGGAAACCGGAGACGCCATCTATCCGGCCCAGTACAACGCCTCTCGAGCTTGTCGGTAGAGCAACCCCCTGACGCGGGGAAGGTGCGCGGTTCGATTCCGCGGAGAGGCACCATTTTGTCCTTCTCGACTAACTCAGGTCACCCGCTGGATCCGCGGGAGATGTTGTCTCGACGACAGCGGAGGACACCAAGTACGCCCACGTAGCTCAGTCGGATAGAGCGCGTTTTTCCTAAAGACGAGGCCGGAAGTTCGATTCTTCCCGTGGGCACCAATTTCACAGGACGCGTGTTGTAACGGCAAACCTGCAGGTCTCCAAAACCTAGCGATCAGGGTTCGAATCCCTGCCGTCCTGCCATGTTTATCTTACCCTTAGCTCAGTGGTAGAGCAGCGAGCTGTTAACTCGCATGCCAGGAGTTCGATCCTCCTAGGGTAAGCCACTTCGCGCCCGTGGTCCAATCGGATAGGGCGGCCGCCTTCTAAGCGGTACGGTGGGGGTTCGAGTCCCTCCGGGCGCGCCAATTTTCAGATAGACGACTATCTATCGATACTGCTGCGGAAGAGTGAAACGGCTTCCATGCTGGGCTCATACCCCGGAGACATTGGGTTCGACTCCCATGACCGCATCCACTTCCCATAGCGGGAAACTAGAGCTGGCTGCACTGAGAGGCCTCATAAGCCTCGACTAGGTGGGTTCGATTCCCACTCCCGCTACCAAGTACGAGTCTCGAGCCAGTCTGGATGACATAGCGGGGAGCTGTTAACTCTCTTGTGCTCGGTTCGATTCCGAGGAGATTCGCCAAATGCTCTACCGGAAGAGTACTGAGGGTTAGGTCCGGTCTCCGTCTCTCAGCCTGTTTTGTTGCCGAATCGTCTAACGGTAGGACGCCTGGTTCTGAGCCAGGACAATGTGGGTTCGAATCCTACTTCGGCATCCAAGTTTTTCATGATGGGCCTACTTTTCTCGGAGGCACGTCCATGAGTCTGATCGTCGAAGTTTTTCTTCCTGAGGACATCGGAAGTGTGCTGAACATGATGTCCCGCAACGCGGGAGGCATGGGACGCGGAACACCTCGAGGGCAGGGACATACGGGAGTTGCTCAAGCCAATCGGAGACCCTTTCAGAAGGGTCCGAAGGTTGAGGGTGATCCCAAGAAGTTCGGAGAGTTCGGAGAAGCGTACGCGGCACCAAAGGCGCTCTACATCCTGATGAAAGTCCAGGGTGGATACGCGACATGGTACGTGAACGACTCCAACGACAAGTTCGAAGCAATCGGAAACCCGGTAGACATCAAAACGCGAGAGGACGCATTGAACGTGATGCGGATCCACCACGATGAGATCGCCTCCGGAATCCGTAAGTAATTCTATCTGTGTGTAGCTCAGTCTGGTAGAGCACATGCCTTGGGTGCATGGGGCCGGGGGTTCAAATCTCTCCACACAGACCAATTTTCGCGGCCGTGATGTTTAACGGTAGCATGTCTGCCTTCCAAGCAGATCGAGAGGGTTCGAATCCCTTCGGCCGCTCCAAGTTCTGGGTCTCTGGTGTATAGCGCACATCTCCGAAAGGAGAAAGAAGCGTCTCGCGAACGGTGGGACCCACCACTCTCTTTCTGCTCTTAAAGCATTGATGGCGATGCACGCGCCTTGTAAGCGTGGGAACCGGGTTCGATTCCTGGTGGGAGCGCCAGACTCACTCGAGTGTGTTGGTTTGCAGGATGGTAAACATCCTCATCCGTGCATTCTAAGTGTCTCCGAGTTCATCGGAGAAATTCGAGAATAGGTTAGAATGCCCTTGTAGTCCAATGGTAGTGATCCATCTTTGGTAAAGATGGGACCCGAGTTCGATTCTCGGCGGGGGCACCAAGATCGATGAATCCGGCGTCTAGGACGGATCAGTGGTAGGCGTGTCGCTAAACCTAAAGAGTCAGGGTGGCCGACCGATCCCAGAGAAGCATCGACAACATTTGGAAGACAACGTGGGCGTTGGTGCCCACCACCGGTTGCTATCCGGCAGGGCCCGAAAGGGCTGGGGTTCGACTCCTCTGTCTTCCGCCATTTTGCCCCGTTGGTGTCAGTGGTAACATCCGTCCCTCGTAAAGACGGGTCCGCGGTTCGATTCCGCGCCGGGGCACCATCGTTCATCTGTTCAGTTCACGGGTCCGACCTCGACGGTCGGGGATGCGGATTGCAACCCCGCAGATACGGAGTTCGACTCTCCGCGGACCTTCCATAGTACGGCCCCGTCGTCTACCGGCTAGGACTCCAGATTCTCAATCTGGAAAAAGGAGATCGACACTCCTCGGGGTCGCCAAATCAGAAGCCTCCGACTAACCTCGGAGGCTTTTTTGTTTCCAAATCACGAAGCTCCGTCCACAAGATGAAACGAGAAACTATCTGCCAAGGCTAACAGCTGGCGCTATAGTCTATATAGAGTATATAAGCTATATACTATAGCTATAGAATAATACCTATATAGATGGTGGATCTAGAGAAAGTCTTCTGTGAAGAAAGCTGCATTCGAAAAGAGAACATCGCTGGTTACTTTCGAAAGCACAGCGGACGTGAGAAGATCTGCGAGGAATGCAGATCGCCCTCTGAATGGAGAGGTAAGCCACTCACTCTTCACGTAGACCACAAGAACGGAAACAACAGAGACAACCGCCTAGATAACCTGCTGTACCTTTGTCCGAATTGCCACTCACAGACTGCTAATTATGGCAGTAGAGCAAAGGCAAAAATCCACTAGGAGAATCCCTCGATGGCATCGAAAGCAGAGTTGGAAGCAGAGAACGTCGCACTGAAGGCCAAAGTCGCAGAGCTCGAGGCGAAGGTCGCTTCTGGAGCTTCTCCCGATACGGTTCCCCTCGCTGATCTCGCCGCCCTGGCGACTGAGCTTGAGGGAGTCCGCGGTGAGCTGGACGTGACCAAGGAAGTGGCCAAACTCACCGAGTCTGAGCTGAAGCAGAAGATCCAGGATCTCGGCAGGAAGCTGGCCGACAAGCCGCTGGTCGAAGTTGCTGGTGACGCTGTCTTCATCGGTGGCAAGCTCCACAAGATCGTCGGTCGGAACACGACCAAGGAGATCGGCTTCGCTGTCCAGAAGCGGTTCCTCCCTGAAGACGCGACCTGCCTGGTCATCGAACGTACTGGCGAGTAAGCTGAAGGAATCGAGGATCAGTTGAGACCACACATCAGCTACAGCGAGTGGATGCTCTTCCGGAACGTCTGCCAGTGGCGCTGGAAGCTCGACTACCTCGAAGGTAAGCGCGCCAAGAACTACGGGGTCCACCTGGATTTCGGGACATCGATCCACGCCGCGATCGAAGTCTTCAAGACCAGGAAGGACCCCGTCTCTTTGGACGAAGCCATCGCCGTCTTCGAAACCACCTTCAACAAGTGCTGGGAAGACAACTACGAGAAGTACGAGGGAAGGGACAAGGAAGCGAAGAAAGACGACTTCCTCCTCTCCGGGAAAGTGATCCTTCAGCGCTTTGACGAGTGCAAGGAGCTCAAGGAAGCAGAGGTCGTGTACAACGAGCATGAGCTCTTCCTGCCGATCGATCGGACAGATGAGGTCAAGATCAACTTCAAGGGTTTCATCGACATGGTGATCAAGACGAAGGACAAACGTGGCAACACGATCCTCTACGTCTGCGACTTCAAGTCTTGCTCGTGGGGATGGCCTCTCGAGAAGAAGCAGGATCGTGATCTCCAGTATCAGCTGCTTCTGTACAAGCACTTCCTCTGCAAGAAGTTCAATCTCGATCCGACGCTCGTTCGGACAGCATTCGTCCTCCTCAAGAAGAAGTCGAGGAAGGGTGATTCGCCAGTCGAGTTCATGCCTGTCTCTGCCGGTCCCGTCAGCACCCAGAGGGCGATCGACCAACTCAACTCGGATCTCACGACCATCGACGTCCGTATCCAGGACGGCAAGTTCGTCAAGAACCGGAAAGAGTGCACGAACAAGTTCGGCCAGACCTGCCCGTACAAGTCAAGCGAACACTGCCCTGATTGACGGGCGAAAGAAGCTTAGGTAGAGCATGACCGCTCCCAAGAAGAAGATCCTCATCCTCTCCGACCACCCGCTGGTTCCGAGTGGAGTCGGCACACAGGCCAAGTACTTGATCCAGGGCCTGCTCGCTACCGGCAAGTACCAGGTCGTTTGTGGCGGTGGTGCAATCAAGCACCCCGACTACAAGACGCAGATGGTCGATCCGGAGAAGTACGGCGAAGACTGGAAGATCTACCCGATCGATGGCTACGGTGACAAGGCTTTCATGCGCCGCATGCTTGCCTTCGAGAAGCCGGATGCGATTATCATCTTCACAGATCCACGCTTCTTCGTGTGGCTGTGGGAGATGGAGGACGAGGTCCGTCAGGTGTGCCCGCTGCTCTACTGGCACGTCTGGGACAACGATCCGTCGCCAGTCTTCAACAAGACCTTCTACGAGTCCACTGATCACGTGGCAGCCCTCTCGCTGAAGACGTACGGTCTTCTTCAGGGCATGGACTACAAGCGGTTCTCGTACATCCCGCACGCCATTCCCGGCGAGACCTTCAAGCCACTGGACGAGCGTGAAGTGCAGGCGTTCAAGCGGTCGAACTACGGTCCACACGGTGATCGCAAGTTCATCGCCTTCTGGAACAACAGGAACGCTCGCCGGAAGATGACCGGTGATGTGGTCGCCTCGTTCGCCAAGTTCCTCAAGAAGGTCGGCCGTGAGAGCGCTGCTCTGATGATGCACACCTCTCCCTCGGACTCGGAGGGGCAGGACCTCATCGCCCTGGCGAAGCACTTCAACATCGAGAAGCAACTCATCGTCTCGGATCGCCGGATCTCTGGCGAAGAGATGAACATGTTTTACAACGTGGCCGACTGCACGATCAACATCGCCAGCAACGAGGGCTTCGGTCTCTCTACCCTCGAGTCCCTGATGGCGGGCACCCCGATCGTCGCCCACATGACCGGTGGCCTCCAGTTCCAGCTCGGTGACTGGTGGGAAGGCGTCACAGACTTCAGTGACCAAGACAGGCTGACGGAGCTGGCCAGGAGCAAGAAGAACCTCGCGAACTGGTGGGGAGTACCGGTCTACCCGGCCGCCCGCAACTGCACTGGTTCGCAGCAGATCCCGTACATCTACGATGACCGGGTCAACAACGACGATGTCGCCAAGGCTCTCGTGAAGATCTACGAGATGGGCCGCAACAAGCGCAAGGACATCGGGCTCCAAGCTTCCAAGTGGGCGCGCAAGACATTCCCCATGGACCAGATGGTCTCCAAGTGGGACGCCGTGCTCCAGGAAACTCTAGATAGATTCGCAAAGACGAGCGGCCCTGAGGTTAGACTCGTCTCCATCTGAGGTGAACATGTCAGGCGTTACCGTTCTCGGCGGTGCAGGCTTCATTGGCTCGCACCTGGTCGATGAGCTCATGGCTCAAGGCCACGAAGTCACCGTTCTCGACAACCTGTCCGAGGGCAAGCTCGACAACCTCAAGAGGTGGAAGAACAACCCGAAGTTCGACTTCTGCCGTGGGGACATCACGGACTACAGGCAGGTCGAGGCGGCGGTCGATCGTCGTGAGTGGGTGTTCCACCTGGCCGCCATGAGCAGGATCCAGCCGAGCATCACGGATCCGATGTCCGCCTGGAAGTCCAACATCATGGGCACGGCGAACGTGCTTGAGGCCTGCAGGAACAGGGGCGTCAAGCGGGTCGTCTATTCCGCATCCTCCTCAGCGTACGGGCAACGCAACACTCCCCCGCTGAACGAGCTGATGCCGACGGACTGCCTCAACCCGTACTCGCTGTCCAAGAAGGTCGGCGAGGAGCTCATGGACCAGTACCGCAAGATGTACGGTCTCTCGACCGTCTCTCTGCGGTACTTCAACGTCTACGGTCCCCGCCACCAGGAAGAGGGATCGTACGCCACCGTCATCGCGGTCTTCCGCAAGCAGAAGCGGGAAGGCAAGAAGATGACGATCGTCGGCGACGGCACACAGCGTCGTGACTTCACCTTCGTATCGGACGTCGTCCGCGCCAACATCATGGCCGCGATGAACTACGAGACGAACGGCGTCTTCAACGTCGGAACCGGTGAGAACTACAGCATCAACCAGATCGCCGAGATCATCCAGGGCGAATCGGAATTCATCCCCGCTCGGCTCGGTGAAGCCCAGGTCACCCTGGCTGACACGTCCAAGATCCGCACGGTTCTCGGATGGCAGCCGCAGGTCGATCTGCGCACCGGTCTCCAGATCATCGAACAGTACGAGAAGATCAACAGCCGTAGCTCGTTGATCATCCTGCCCTAAGAGAGGGACGAATGACACTTCCGAAGCTGGTTCTCAAGGCGCCCGTACTCACGGCATCAGGGTACGGCGTCCACTCGAGGCAGGTGCTCCGCGCCCTTCTGGCTTTCGGCCAGTTCGACGTCAGCATCAAGCCGATCACGTGGGGCCAGACCCCGTTCATCTACGGCGATGATCCGCTGATCAACGTCATCAAGAACCTCTCTGCCAAGTACGAGCAGGAGCACGCTGCTGGCTTCCGAGACTATGACGTCTCGATCCAGGTCACCATCCCGAACGAGTTCGAAAAGATGGCCAAGGTGAACATCGGCATCACTGCCGGCATCGAGGTCGATCGCGTCTCCCCGAGCTGGATCGTCAAGGCGAATGAGGTCGTCGACCTCGTGATCGTCCCAAGCCACCACTCTGCGAAGACCTTCGGTGGTGTTGAGTACACGGATCCGAGCGGCCAGAAGCTGCATCTCCAGAAGCCGATCACGGTCTGTGCCGAGGGAGCCGATGCACGGTTCTTCAACACGAACCCGCTTCCTCCCGAGGACCACGAGCACCTCAAATTCGACACCAAGTTCAACTTCCTCTCGGTCGGACTCGGTCTCGACAAGCCGTTCGGTGAAGACAGGAAGAACCTGAGCGCGCTCATCAAGTGGTTCTGCGAGCGGTTCAAGGACGACAAGGAAGTCGGCCTGGTCCTCAAGGTCAGCCTCGTCAACAACTCGCTCATGGACTTCGAGATGACGCAGAAGCGCATCAACGAGTTCAAGGCACTCTCCGGGGCTGGCGAGTTCCCACGGATCCACCTCGTCCACGGTCGTATGACCGACCGCGAGATGGCCGCTCTCTACAAGCACCCGCAGATCAAGGCGTACGTCTCTCTCACCCACGGTGAGGGATTCGGTCTGCCGATCCTCGAGGCTGCAGCCTGCGGTCTCCCGATCATCGCGACGGACTGGTCCGGCCACACGGACTTCCTCACGATCGATGGCAAGAAGAAGTTCGTGCCAATCGAGTTCGACCTCAAGGAGATCCCGGACTCCGCCGTGTGGAACGGTGTCATGGAGAAGGGAACCCGCTGGGCAGAGGCCCGGGAGGAAGACGCCAAGCTCAAGATGAAGAAGGTCGTGCTCTCCTACGACAAACCGAAGGAGTGGGCCGTCGAGCTGGCTGAGCACGTCAAGCAGAACTACACCCTCGAGAAGGTGAGCTACCAGCTGGTCAAGACGATCGGCGAGTTCCTCAACCAGTTCCAGGGCAACAGGCCGGTCGATGCCGCCACGGCCAAGGACGAGATCAAGGCGCAGCTGAAGCTCGAGAGCAACCAGAAGAGCCTGCTCTACACCATGCCGATGTCCGGCGGAGATGTATTCATCTCGACCGGTGTCGTGAAGGCTCTGCGCAAGAAGTTCCCGCACCACAAGATCTTCTTCGCCACCCAGCAGAAGTACGCCTCGATCATTCAGGGAAATACGGACGTCGACGCCGTCATCGGCTTCGCAGACTGGATGAGCAACATCCCGTTCTGTGAGGAGATCTTCGACGAGGTCTACACACCCAACCTCTCCATCCAGACGAACGCTTCCAACTGGATCCACGGCGGAAAGGGCCGTCGTCTTGCCGATGAGATGGCAGCCCAGTGTCATGTCGATCTCGAGGATTACTTCATCCAGAAGAACGACGTTGCCGGTCTTCCCGAGAAGTTCATCGCCGTCCACCCCGGATCGGGCAAGGGTCAGTGGGAGTCTCGGAACTATCTGCACTGGCAGGATGTGGTCACCAACCTGTCCAAGCTGTCCGGTCTCCCCATCATCCAGGTGGGGCTCGAAGAGGACCGACTCATCGAGGGTGTCACAGACCTGAGAGGCAGGACCACCTATGGCCAGCTGGCGGAGGTGATCTCGAAAGCCTCGGTCTTGGTGGGCATTGATTCGATCACGATGCACATGGCTGCACACTTCGGTACTCCACACGTCGCTCTGTTCGGATCCTCCTACGCGAACTCCACCGGACCGGTCAGCACAAAGAGCAAGCTCTCGATCCTCATGGAGACAAGCGATCGGTACAGCTGCTCGAAGGCCTGCTACAAGAACGCCTGCAAAGTCGACAAGCTCAACCCGTGCGTCAACGAAATCAAGGCGCAGAACGTGGTCGGCAGCACGATGCAGTGCCTGCTCACGGCTGATCCCGGTCTCCAGATCCCCGGCGGATCGTACGCCGAGTACCGGCCGCAGATCGCCGGTTACACACACGTCCTGAACGCTGAGGGTGCTGGTTACCCGTACATCGAGTCCATCAAGTCGATGCTTGGATTCTGCGACGAGGTCGTCGTCATCGACGGCGGATCCACCGACGGCACCGTGGAGAAGATCAAGGCGATCGGCGACGAGCGCGTCAAGGTCTACGTCCGTGAGTGGGACTGGAACGAGCCCGGCATGGACGGGATGCAGAAGGCCTACGGGCGTGCGATGTGCTCCGTCGGACCGAGCGACTTCCTCTGGCAGCAGGATGCCGATGAGGTGGTCCACGAGCGAGACTACCAGAAGATCCGCGAACTCGTCAAGCGCTTCCCGCAGGATGTGAACCTGCTCCACCTGCCTGTCGTGGAGCTCTGGGGCGGAGAGGATCGCTTCCGTACCGATCGTCACTCCTGGAAGTGGCGCCTAAGCCGGAACGACTTCCGTATCACCCATGGAATCAACAAGGACGCCAGGGTGTTCGACGAGAAGACCGGCAAGACGTTCGCCAAGAAGGGTCAGTCGGACGGCTGCGAGTACATCGACATCATGACTGGCGAGTTCGTTCCTCACGCCGGATTCTACTCCAGGCAGTTGGAAGAGCTCCGGCGCACCAAGCCGGCAGAGTACGGCCGGGAGATGAACATGATCTTCGGTGAGCTCCCGAGCGTGTTCCACTACTCGTGGTTCGACCTGGAACGCAAGATCAAGAACTTCAAGGAGTTCTGGAACAAGTGCTGGTCGAATCTCTACAACGACGAGAAGCCGGTCGATCGCTTCCCGGGAGTCGAGACCGAGGAGCAGATCAAGGAGGCGGCTGAGAAGCTCAAGAAGCAGGGAGGAGAGCACGGACCGGGAATCACCTGTCTGCTCGATCGTCCGCTGCCGCTGATCATGAAGAATCGGTACCCGTCCCTTCCTGTTGGGTGAAGGTCTACATAGGTCTGCCGAGGAGGCAGACCATGCTGATCGCTGACATCTTCATCACCACCAAGAACAGACCAGACCTCCTCCGCAAATCTCTGGAGTCGCTCCGAGCAACCACCAGACGCAACCAGTACAGGCTCACCGTTGTCCGTGATGGCGATTATGCTGTCACTGACAACGTGCTGTCTGAGTTCAAGGACATCATCGACTACGTCCTGACCAACCAGGAGAACGCTGGTCTCGGTCCGTCGATCAACATGGCTCTCGCACACATCGATGCTCTCAAGAGGTGGGACGGGGAAAAAGCTCCTCCATTCACTACCTACAGTCAGGATGACTGTGTATACAAACAAGGATGGCTGGAGTTGCTTTCGACGAAGTATCTTCAACTCAAGGGACCATTGCATTTGGCATTTGCTTCTGGAATGGAATCTATCGAGCATCCCGTGAAAAAGAATCTTGGCAACGGTATGATTCTAAAAGATTGGTTGAGAGGAACAAATCTCCTTGCAACACACGATGTTTGGATGTCAATGTGGCCAATTCCGAAAATTGATCCGGAGACAGGAAGAGAACGAGGAAAGCCAGACAACGGCTTGGGAAGCGGAGTTGATTGGCATTTTATTCGTGCACATCCGAATTCAGTCTGCAGGACAGGTAGAACAAATCTTGTTATTCCTGGACTGATTTGTCACGCAGGATTTGATCAATCAACATGGCTTAAGCGCGAGCTTCCAGAATCAGAAGAGGATAAGAGGTTCATTCATGAGTCTTTGCAAAACTGAAAGAGACTGGAAGAAAGAGCCTCATCTATTTCTAAAAGAATTCCGAAAGAGTGTTGATTTTTTATCAACGAAGGATCAGCAGAGAGGAGTCTGCGCAATCTGCGAAAGACACTCGAAAAAGAAAGAACTTAGCATAGACCATGATCATGAAACAGGTCAAATTCGTGGTCTCCTTTGTACTGCGTGTAACGTTGCTCTAGGGCATCTTGACAACCACGAGTGGTTCGAAAAAGCCTCGTTGTACAAAAAACAAGGTGAACTCAGTACTGTGGAACTTTCAAAGTATCCTCCTCCTACACAAGATCAATTTCGTGAAAGGATGTCGAAAGTCGCCATGGAAGTGCAAAATAGACCAGAAGTCAAAGCTAAAAGAGACGCCGCACAAAAGAAGGCACTACAGGATCCTGAAGTCACTCAGAGGATGTCAGAGGCTCAGAGAAAGTCTTGGACAGATCCTGAGACGCGCAAGAATAGGATTAACGGGCGGCACAAGTGAGAAGAATCATCACGATCTCTTACACGGCGCTCGATGCTCCCGGCGGTGTCCCTCGGTGGAACAGAGACCTCAAGGACGCCTTTCCTGATCGAGAAGTCATCCACTACTGCTGGGACGATCTCGAGGGTCACTCGGGCATTCGTTCATTCTTCCCTGAGTGGGAGAAGGCGAAAGCTCTCAACGGATGGCTGATTGCAACGAAGAAAGTCACCAGGGACGACATCATCCTCGTGGATGGATTCTGGGGCATCGGGTTCGTCGGCACGGATTTCAACGTCATCTCAGTGGCACACGGCAACTGGAGTCACACCACGAAGGACGACGTCGACAAGGGCGTCCCTCCTGAGTTCCCGCAGCACCACGCAGCGCAGGTCGATTACCGCCGGCGACACCTGAAGAACGGTGGCCGGATCGTCGCTGTCTCGAAGTTCATCGCCCATCAGTGCAAGATCCAATGGGATTTCGAGATGGACGTCATCAACAACGGAATCGATCTGGCGAGATTCAAGCCAGCAGAGAAGAGGCTGCCGAGAAAACGGCCCATCATCATCCACGGCACTACCAACGCCAACAAGGGCTTCGATCACATCGAGGCTGTGAAGACGCTGGACGCTGACGTCTGGTTGCTCGATGAGGCTGCCCACAAGTTGAGCCTGCCGAAGTACGAGGCTCTTGCCCAGGCAGATGCCTTCGTTCATCCGTCTGCTCACGAGGGCAACAGCTACATGGTCTTGGAGACTCTGGCTAGCGGAGTCCCGATCGTTGCGTATAACGTCGGTCTGCTGTATGAACTCCTAGAGCGACAGCACTACGTCCACAACTATGAAGGAATGGATACTTCTGGTGGACCGTTGGCCGGAATGATCATGCTGAGAAACGAACGGTCTCCCCAAGAGACTCTCTCGGCAACCAAGTCCGTCTTCGCTCAATACTCCTGTGCTCCTTCGTTTGATCCGCGGAGGTACGCCTGGGAATTCCGGATCGAGAGATTCCGAGACGAGTGGCGCAAGTACATCGAGGAGTTTGAGAATGCTTTGCCTGCGCGTCGATGATTTCCCGGGAACCAAGCCCGAAGAGTTCTGGCGTCACAATCTCGACAATTTCAAGAGATTCAACGCTGTCCTCGAGAAGCATCAACTCGGATACACGATCGGCGTGATCCCTCGCTACACGAATGATGACCAGCTCCGGTATCTGGCAGGGCTGCAACACGTCGAAGTAGCGCTCCATGGCATCAACCATGACGAGAGGTTCCCGAACGAGTTCCGTGACCACCAGACAGAGAATGATGTGTACCAGGCCATCCGGTCTGCTGTAGCTCCTCTCGATGAGATCTGCGGCCCGGTCAAGAAGTACATCCCTCCCCACAATGTTATCGATCGAAAAACCGTGAATGCTCTTCACAGGGCTGGATTCGAGTGTGTGATGGGTGGACCTGGTTCCGACATGGAGGTGCTGAAGTATTGCTACTCTCGGAACATGGGTCATGTGTACAGTACAGAGCCGCTTGAGTATGGTCGTTCCGATGAGCTTCTTCAGCGCGGATCCGTTGAGCACCTGAGGAATGAAGTGAACCGTCGCTTCCCAGTGTGGCTCACACTTCATTGGACGTGGGAATGGAACATCGGCCTCGAGAATCTTGACAAGTATCTTGTTGAGCTCAAGGATGTCATTACAAGGAACAGAGACTAATGCCACATACCGGACCAGCTTTCGCAGAGATGGAACGACTCATCCCACTTTTCAAGAGCCTTGAACCAAAATCTCTTCTCTACGTTGGAATGAGACATGATTGCGCTCCATGGTGGCAGAAAGTCTTTTCAAGCAGAATCGGAGCTAGTAAACTTGCAGTTCTCGAAATTGACATTGGGAACTGCAATGAATTTCGTAAAAGAAAAAAGGACTATGACTGTGATGTCTACCATGGTGACGTTCGAGAAATCGGCCAGCACGTAACTCCAGGTCAGTATGATGTCATCTTCTGGGATCACGGACCTGAACACGTTTCGTGGGAAGATCTCCAGAAGACGACTCCAAATCTGATCGAGTATGCTGGTAAGATTCTAGTGTATTGCTGTCCTCTTGGTGTTTGGCCGCAAGGTCCTGAGGGTGGCAACGTTCACGAGGAACACAAGAACTACGTAACAACAGAGCAGTTCACGCAGCTTGGTCTTGAGATCATCACGACTGGTAAACCAGGTCAGGAGAACCTTGGAGAGATCATCGGGTACAAGGTGAAATCATGAAAGCCATTCTCTTGGACGTACGGACAGGAAGTGACTGGTCTTTGGATCTTCTCTTCGCTGGCCTAGTGTACAACCTCGGAGCCCCCAACGTATACGATCTCCCGGTCCACGAGAAACACCGGCAGGGGATCGTGAAGCTCACTGGTCATCACGAAAATGACTGGGGAAACGAACGGAAGTCCCTCGGTTACACTTCATCGTATGACAACCTCCCGAGGGGCGGAATCTCTGAGATGTACCACCTCGCCAAGCGTGGGGAGATCTCGTACATCTTCGTCGATGAGCGTGACGAGAGCTACATGCTCTACAAGAACCTCCAGCTCCACATGTTCGACATCCCGGTGGTGGTCGTGGCTGGTCACGATCGCTTCTGGAACGACAGCGTCCAAAAGGTGAAGGGGATGTACAACAGACGCTTCCACTCGATGTTCGCGGACAACCTGCTCCCGGACATCTACCAGGGCGGCTGGGATGTCTACCCGTACGAGTGGGCTGCCAACTTTGATCACCTGTGGAATCCGCGTGATGGTCTGGTCGAGAAGAAGTACGATCTCTGCTTCATGGGCTACAACAGTCATGGTTCACGTGGGCAGTACATTGACCATATCCAGAAGAAGTGGGGTCACCTGAACAACCACATCGTCCTGGAGACGCAGGCCAACACGTTCAACAGCTTCGTGCCGAAAGCGGAGTACTTCAAGAAGATCGCTGAGTCGAAGATCTGCTTGAACTTCCGCGGGGCTGCGGTCAACGGGAAGGCGATGCGCTTCCTGGAGATCCCGTACGTCGGTTCGTGCATGCTCTCCGAGAAAACGGGATGGGTCCTCGAGGATTCCTGGCAGGACTGGAAGGATCTCGTCTACTTCAGGAACACCTCAGATCTGGACTACGCCATCGACATCCTCCTGAAGGACGAGAAGCTCCGGACGAAGATCGCCGTTGACGGGCACACCAACCTGGACAAGAACCACAGGGCGACTGGCCGAGTGAAGCACATGTTGGAGGTCCTGCGTGCAAATCCTCGTCGGTAAGACTTTCGGCATCGGAAACGCTATCTGCGCCATCCCGATGATCAAAGCGCTCCAGACGCTTGGAGACGTGCATTTGCTCATTGGTAATGGTCCGGATGACTTCGGAGCTTATGAGGTCCTGAAGAACGTCGTCTCCACCGACAGAATCTGGATGAACTCTGTCGCCCTCAAGGCGGAGTTCGACGTCGCTATCATGGCGATCCCGTTCGATGGGCGTTGGAGGAACGGCGTGCACTACAGCGCCAAACGAGTGTTGGACGAGAGGACCAGACCTGATCCGAAGACGTTTGGTTTCGGCTCGTGGAAGAAGCACGAGATCGAGTACCAGATGGAGAACGCCTACGAGCTCGGGTACAAGGGAAGCATCCCGACCACCACGTTCCTCCACAACACACGCCTGTACTATCCGAAGCGCGTCTTCATCGGCACAGGCTACAAAAAGGACGCCGCTGGACTGTGGGCAGTGAAGCACTGGGGTAACGAGAACTACATCGCCTTGATCAAGCTGATGCTCGAAGACGATCGGAGTGCTGAGCCTGTGATGGCCGGTAACCCCATGGATATGGTCACTGCCATGGCTCCGATCTCACGCGGTGTGTCTGAGGACCGGCTCAAGGTGTTCACCCCCAACCTCCGTGCATCCATGGATTTGGTGGCTTCCTGCGGAGCGTACGTCGGCAACGACACCGGGATGATGCATGTCGCCGCCGCGCATGGAGTTCCCACATTGGCCATGTTCATGATGGAGAACGCCTTGACCAAGAGCCGACCGTGGGGAGACCGAAACGTCGTGCTTAGGTGTCATGAGAGCATTCCACCACCGGAAGAGGTATTTAAGGCGTACAAGGAGATGCGAGATGGCAGAGCTTCACATGACGACGGCCGGTGAGCAGGACATCCACAAGAAGGGATGGGGCCACGAGGTCTGGATCGAGAACATCCCGGAGTACTGTGGCAAGCTCCTGAAGTTCAACGCGAGCAAGAAGACGTCGATGCACTATCACGTCAACAAGCTCGAGACCATGTACGTCGCCAAGGGATACATGGTCATCCACCTGATCGAGCCCGAGACCGGTCGGAAGTACGATCACCACCTCCAAGAGGGCGATTCGATCCAGATCAAGCGTGGCCATGCGCACCAGCTGGAAGCCATCGTCGACGTCGACTTGTTTGAGTTCAGCACACGACACGAGGACTCGGATTCTTACCGCATCGAAAAGGGTGACTGATGAGAATCAACATGATCGGGGCATTCATCAGGAACAAACCGTTTGGCACCGAGATCGCGTTCAAGAAGGGTTTTGAGCGTCTCGGCGGCCACCAGATCACCGTGATCGATCCTGAGTACCGCGATCAGAAGTTCGACTACGAAGCCGATGCGACAGTCCTCTTCAAGTGGATGAACGATTACGACTTCCTCAACGGTTTGAGCTACTGGGAAGATCTGAAGAAGTGCACCGGCAAGAAGATCGTGTACCAGCCAGACGACCTCCGTTTCCCTCACATCAAGAAGATGATGAAGGAAGTCAGGTCGTTCTGCGATTACGCGTTTGTCTTCGACGACGATGGAGTCAAGCTTGCCCTCGAGTACGGCTACAAGGATGCGAAAAAGCTTCTCCTCACTGCTGACGATGACATTTATCGCCCGATCGCAGTCCCCAAGATCCTCGACGCCGTCTTCGTCGGATCCCTCACGGGAGGAGCCAACCACGAGAGCCGACAGAAGATGCTCGAGATCATCAGAAGAAACCGAACGCTCAAGATTGGATTCGCCAATGACATCTACGACGTCAGTCAGATCTCGCGTATCTACTGCTCTTCGAAAGTGGTTCTCAACCATGCGACGGATGTTGGCCAACCCTTCGGAACTGGTTACGGCTATCAATGTCGCCATTTCGAAGCGGGCTTCACTCGTTCAGCTGTTCTCTCGAATGCTGTCGTAAATGACAGCACATTGAAGAACTTCGAGAGCTTTTCGAGCGAAGACGAGCTAGTTGAAAAGCTCTTGTTCCTCGTCCACCATAACGAGCAGCGAGAGGAGATGGCTGCCGCGTTCTACGACGAACTCAAGGCAGCTCATCGTCCAGAGCACAGAGCTCAGGAGATGATCGAGTTCATCAGGAGCCTCACTTGAAGCTGAACGTCGGTTGCGGAAAGGATGTCCGTCCTGGGTACGTGAACGTCGATCTTCACAGCGCTCCTGACCTTGACGTGCAGTGCGATCTATCGTTGCTTCCGTGGCCGTGGGCCGACGGACAAGCTGAAGAAGTCATGATGTTGGATTTCCTTGAGCACTTTCCGTATGCGAAGACGGATGAGATGCTTGTGGAGTGCTGGCGAGTCTTGGAGCCCGGTGGAAAGCTCATCATCCAGGTTCCTGACGGAGAGCACCTCGGCAAGATCTTTGTGAATAGAAACTCTGTCCCAGGGATGTGCAACAAATGCGGATCTGTGCTGTGGAACAAGGACTGCAACAACTGCGGGCAAAAGTACCAGGACATTCTTGCTGCAGCAGTGGCTCGGCTGTTCGGCGGACAGGACTATCCGGGAAACTGGCACCAGACAGTGTTCACGCGAGACATCCTGACGAGCAAGCTCGAGTTCCACGGCTTCACGGGAGTGGAGTTCCTCGAGTTCAACGAGAACGGGGAGACGTACTACCAGAACTGGAACATCAAAGTGACGGCCGTAAAGAAGGATCTGTGGTGATCAACGTGAACAGCAGCTACTGGAAGGGTAAGAAGGTCCTGGTCACCGGCATCAGCGGATTCGTCGGCTGCCGTGTCGCTGAGCGTCTGCTGGAGAACGGCGCAGAAGTCATCGGAATCGTGAAGGACCTGAACCTCGACCAGGGTGTCGGCATGTCTCTGATGGGAGCCCACCTCGAGTGCGGCGACATCTGCGACTACGAGTTCCTCCGTCGAGTCATCTCTGAACACGAGATCGAGGTGGTGTTCCATTTCGCAGCGTACTCGATCGTTCGGGTCTCCGCTCGTGATCCTCTCAGCACCTACAAGATCAACGTGATGGGAACGGTCAATCTCCTCGAGGCCATCCGCAACGTTGGCAGCACGGTGAAGTCGATCGTGGTCGCCTCGTCGGACAAGGCGTACGGAGATCACGAGACGCTGCCGTACACCGAGCTGCTGCCTCTTCAGCCCAAGAACACGTACGACACCTCCAAGGCCTGTATGGACCTCATCTCTCGGTCCTACGCTCACAACTACGGACTTCCGCTGGTGGTCACCCGCTGCAGCAACATCTACGGCCCCGGTGACAGAAACTTCTCCAGGATCATCCCGAACACCATCCGGCGCATCTTCGAGGGAAAGGCTCCCACTCTCTACAGCGACGTGGAGAACATGGAACGAGAGTTCATCTTCATCGATGACGTGGTCACCGCCTACCTCAAGCTGGCCGTGGTGGCTCCGCAGTACGTTGGCGAGGCTTTCAACATCGGTGAGACCGATCCGATCAAGATCCGTCGTCTCGTGATGCTGATCGGTGAAGTGATGGGTCGTGATGCTGAGCCTGAGATCATTCCTCGTGAGCCGGCCTTCAAGGAGATCCAGCGTCAGTTCATCGATGCTGCAAAACTGACGGCGGCCATCGAGTGGGTCCCAACGACCAGCCTCGCTGTCGGAATCGATCAAACCGCCAGGTGGATCAAGCAGGTGAGCAAATGAGGATTGCCTTCGTCGGGATCAAGCGTCCGTACAAGGAGATGCCCGAGTCATATCGGGACTCTTTCGACCAGTTCCATCTGGAGCTGCCGTACTACTATGCCATGGCGGGCAACACTGTCACCATCGTGACTGTGGACGACTTCCGCTATCCAAGAGCTGTTGGTGATGGTTTCCTCGGTCGCATTCCTGAGCACTCGTACTACGATCTCGATTTTGATGTTGTCATCCATTGGAGAAAGTGGGAGAACGAGTTCTATCGTTCTGAAGCGGTCAACGTCATCAACTGTCAGGATCATTCATTTTCTCAGGAGTGGATTGACAAGGTCCGAAAGGCCAGGTTCGACGAGAAGCTCTACGGCATCCTCTGCTTCCCTCATTGGCACAAGCAGGAGATTATCGAGACAACGGGATTCCCGAAGCTTCGGCTCCTCGATGGAGTGACGCTGGGAGTCGACACGGAGATCTACAAGCCGAGCGAAGACAAGGACCCATACCACATGCTCTGGGCCTCCGATCCCGGACGCGGCTTTCAGAAGATCGTGCCTCTGGTGATGGAGCTCTTCAGGCGGGACAAACGATACAGGCTTCACGTGTGCTATCCCGACTACGTGAAGCACTTTCCGCCGATCGTACATCCTGCGTTCACTTGGGATGGCTCTGTCCCGAACGGCAAGAAGCTATGGGATCTCTTCAACACGTGTGGCGTTCTCCCGTATCCGTCTACTTTTCCTGAGCCATCCAGCCGAGCTCATCGGCAGGCACAGGCTGCCGGCAGCTTGGTACTCTATCCTCCCGCCATGGGGACCCCCTCCGATCTCATCCATCATGACCACGATGGGATCGTGAGTGACCCTGGCACCTGGGCGGACACCATCCACCAAAAGGTTACCAGCGGGGATTGGAGACGGCTAGGTAATCATGCCAGAGAGCTGGCGGTCTCCGAGAACTGGTCAGTGCAAACCAAGCGATTTAACAACCTTTTCGAAAGCATCATCAACGGAGAACGCCGAACATGATCGATATCCGATCCGCCGATTTCATCAAGAACTTCGACATCAAACAGGGAACAGTCGGCCTCGTCGGCCACGGTTACGTAGGGAAGGCTGTCGATGCTTTCTTCCGTGAGCACGTCGGTAAGCTGCTCGTCTTCGACCGAGCGAAGCCGGAGATGGACACTCTGAAAGACGTCGTGGGCCAGTCAGAGGTGATCTTCGTCTGCGTCCCGACCCCGATGAAGAAGGACGGAAGCTGCTTCACCGGCATCGTGGAGTCCGTGTTCGGCGACATCGAACGGACGGCCAAGGAACTTGGTCGTTCGCAGGACTCCTTCGTGGTCGTGCACAAGAGCACCGTCAAGCCGGGGTTCACCGAGGAGATGCAGCTCAAGTTCCCGAACATGCGCATCGTCTACTCTCCCGAGTTCCTGACGGAGAAGAACAGCATCGAGGACTTCAAGAACACCAACCGTATCGTCCTGGGAGGAGACGAAGAGGACACTCTCGTTCTCTTCAAGTACTTCGAGGGCGCCATCCCGATGCGGATCGCCACTGACAAGACGGTCATCCTCCAGTGCGGCCCCACGAGCGCTGAGATGGTGAAGCTCTACACGAACGGCATCCTCATGACGAAGGTGCTGTTCTCCAACGAGATGTACCAGATCTGCCAGAAGCTCGGGGTTGACTACGAGGAAGTCCGCGTGCTCGCCAACCTCGATCATCGCATCGGAGCGGGCCACACCAAGGTCCCTGGTCACGACGGCCAGCTCGGCGCCGGTGGTCACTGCTTCCCGAAGGACATCAACAACCTGCGCGCTTTCTGCAGGGAGCTCGGCATCCCGGAGCGTCTTTTCACCGCGGTGATCGAGCGGAACAACGAGCTCCGCGAAGACAAGGACTGGGAACGTATGGAAGGAAGGGCGGTGATCGATGCCTGATAGACTGACTGGAAAGAAGCTGCTCGTGATTGACATGGACGGTACCCTGACCCTTCAGGACACCGGCATGGATTACGTGAACGCCCTTCCGAGGCAGGAGACCATCGACAAGGTCAATGCTCTCTGGTTGAGCGGCGACTGGCACGTCACGATCTTCACTGCTCGTGGCATGCAACAGTTCCGCGGAGACCTGGAGAAGATCGAAGCCTTTTATCGCGGGATCACGGAAGCCTGGCTCGAGAAGTACCGGGTCTATCACGACGACCTTCGTTTCGGTAAGCCTTCCGCCGACCTCTACGTCGACGACAAGAACTGGAGCATCAATGAGTTCGTCGCAGCAAATCTCTAGCTTCGACGGAGGCTACGATGAGATTTCGAAACAGATCCACGAGGGCTTCAAGGGAAGGATCGTCTTCACCAATGGATGTTTTGATCTTCTTCATCCTGGTCATCTGGATACTCTTTCCCAGGCCAATGAGCTGGCTGGACCGAAAGGCAAGGTGGTTGTCGGGATCAACAGCGACGAAAGCATCCGCCGCCTGAAGGGTCCCGGCAGACCGATCATGGACGCAGCTGCACGTGGTCGGCTCCTGATGTCGATCAGGTACGTCGATCACGTCGTAGTCTTTGATGAGGATACTCCCGCCAAGCTCATCGAAGCCCTCCGTCCGAACGCAATCGTGAAGGGCGGGGACTACACACCTGACAAGGTCGTCGGCAAGGACGTAGCTCCTGTGTTCATCGCGGAGATGAGAAGCGGTTGGTCAACCAGCAAGATCGTAGAGAAGATCAGGAGCGGTAGATGAGCAAAGTCCTCGTGGTCGGCGACATCATGGTCGATCAGTACATCTTCGTGGAAACGAACAGGACCGCTCCTGAGGCTCGGATCCCCGTGTGGGACGAGAAGCGAAAGGAAACACGGCCGGGTGGCGCTGCCAACGTGGCTCGTAACCTGCGTGCTCTCGGTGATATCGAGGTGTCTCTGGCCGGTCTCACTGACTTCGTGAGCCAGGAGATGATCGGGTACCACGACATCGACGTCAGCATGTGCACCGGGAATCAGACGATGTACAAGAGAAGGTACATCGGACCGGACGGGGAGCACCTGTTCCGCCACGATAACTTCCTGAAGTTCAAGGCGGACGTTCCGTACTTCGCGGAGCGTCTCAAGAGGGATTTGAGTGACCAGTACGAGATCGTGGTCATCTCCGATTACGACAAGGGAACGGTGACTGACGAGGTGGTGGACGTTATTCGGTCTGTCCACAAGGGTCCGGTAGTCGTGGATTCCAAACGGCATGATCTGCGCATCTTCAGCGGATTTACCATCCTCAAGGTGAACGAGCACGAGTACGACGTCCAACTCAGCAGCCCATACTACAGCCATGTCGAATCGCTTTTTGACTACGTCGTGGTGACCAAGGGCGCTCGCGGCGCAGAACTCCGTCAGCGTGATCCAATCAAGGATAACGACATCAGGTACGTGATCCACTCCGAGAAGTTCGCGATCTCACCAGTCAAGGCGAAGGACGTCACTGGCTGTGGGGATACACACACGGCTGCCATGGCCTTTTCGCTGATGCAGAACCCAGACATGCGACAAGCTGTCAAGTTCGCCAACCACTGCGCTCGAGAGGTGGTCCAGAAGTTTGGGACGTCGGTCCCCAACAAGGTCTGACAGTTTGTGTGTACATCAAGTTAGCAATGCTGTATTATCTGACCATGGAGGTAAGAAACCAATGAAACTTGGGAAAAGTGTTCTTCTGGAGATCGTGGCCGCGGTACAGAAGGGTCTGACGGAAGGTGTCGACATCTCCGATCAGCTGCGCTCTCTCGAGATGGAGCCGTTCGACGGTGCCATCGAGACAACGCAGTTCGTCGGTGGCCGTCGTGATCCCGACGTGGACGGAGAGTGATCCGTGCCAGTCTACCCGTACGAATGCCCAATGCACGGACAGTTCGAGGTGACCCAGCGGATCACCGAGGACGCACTGGAGACCTGCCCGACAGTCGCTGATGAGAAGGTCTGTGGTGAGCCGATCCAGCGTCTCATTGCGTCGGCCGGGTTCCGCCTTCGTGGCGGGAACTGGGCGTTCGATGGGTACTCTGCTGGAAGCAAGGGGAGTTTCCTGTGATCGTCCTCACCATCCTCCTGATCCTGGTCACGGGCTACGCCGTCGTCGCCAGTGTCATCCTCGTCAAGTTCTCCAAACGCCTGCTCGAGTTCGACGACATCTTTCAGCTGTTCGCTGATGACATCGACACGAACATCAGGTTCTTCAAGAAGCTGAACAACACGCCGATGATGGAGAACAGCCCTGAGATCATCTCGGCCCACAACAACATGAAGATCATCAAGACAAGGCTCGAGGAGTTCACCACCCGTTTCGAGGAACTGACGGGGCAGAAACTGCGTAAGGAAGACAAGCCCCGCTAGGGGAGATTGGCCAAAGTATAAATCATGGCACACTATTTCACCGCTGCTACCGATGACGCGCTAAATGCATTCAACGCGTCCACCACGATGGAGGAAAAGCACAAGCTCTTCAAGGAGGGGATCCAGCCGGCTTTCGAGAAGCTGATCGAGAACCTCATCTACGTCTACCACTTCTACACGATCGACAACGTGGATACTCTCAAGGGTGAGTGTCTCACCAGCCTCTACGAGACCATCCCAAAGTTCGACCAGACCAAGAACCCGGGTGCGAAGGGCTTCTCGTACTTCAACGTCGTCGCAAAGAACTGGTTCATCCAGAAGATCCGCGAGCGGGCGAAGCAGAACAAGAACGAGAGCGAGCTGTATCACGATCTCGACCACGAGTCCGTGAGGAACGATCCGAACTTCATGGTCGCCCCTCATGAGGAGCTCGTGGAAGACAAGGAGAAGTGGGTCAAGTTCTACGAGGCCATGGACTCCTGGAAGCACGACCTCCCCAAAGCTGCTGAGCGCAAGGTCCTGGACGCGGTCATCTTCCTCATGAAAAACCCCGACCTGGTCACTATCTACAACAAGAAGGCTGTCTACCTCTATCTCCGCGAGCTCACGGGTCTCAACACAAAGCAGGTGGTGACGAACCTGAAGAAGATTAAGGAGCTCTACGACGAGTGGAACGCCGAGTACCTCGAGACCGGAGAGAGCATCACATGAGCGAAAACACCAAGCCACACGACCTTGACGACCTGATTTCCGAGATTGTGAAGAACTCACGGTCTGACAGGAAGAGGCTCGAAGAGGTCTGTGACTCGGTGACGGACGCTGCGAAGCAGACGGACGATACGCTTGCTCTTCTCGGGCTCTCTGAACAGATGGCCATGGTCACTGATTCGTTGACCAAGAACAACTCGCAACTCGTCGAAATCGCCAAGATCCGTGCCAAGGAGCGTGCTCCGAAGGACGAGAAGATGGACGAGACGGTCTTCGACGAGATCGAGCACGAGCACAGAGCGTGAGCGAACTGCAAGCCATCGACGCGGACGAACTCAGAGGGAGGTTGGGGCAGATCACTGGTCGCCTCGACCTCCTCTCTGCTGATATTGGCCCGAAGCTCAAAGAGATGGGTAACCTCCGTGTAGAAGCGGAATCAATCATGAGAGAGCTTCTCCAGAGAGAAAAGAAGCAATGAGCGTGAACATGAACAGAGACAAGTTCCTTCGCCCGGAACTCGTTCTGTCTGATCTGCTCAAGAAGGGCATGCGGAATGAGTTCCGCGAAAAAGACGACATCAGCTCGAACATGCTTCGAGCTCTCGTGGTCGCCGTTGATGTAGAGGGAGGAAAGCTCGAGAATCCCGATGGCTCCGGCACTGTCGAGCACGAGATCGAGGGAAGGGCCTACGACGTACCAGCCGTCATCGGTCCGGCGAATCCGAAGAACAGTGTCAAGGCTCGCATCATCTCGGGAGGTCTGGACCAGTTCCTCAACGATGATGCGCTCAGGGTCTTCTGGCCGTTCTTCCCTGAGCACATCTCCGTGCCGATCAAGCCAGGCGAGCACGTGTACGTCATGTTCGAAGGCGAGGACATGCAGCATGGTCTGTGGGTTGCCAAGGTAGCTGGTCACGAGAACCTGAACTACTTCAGGGGACGCTCCTCGTTCAAGGACGGAGGATCGCTGTCAAGCAACTTTCCCGATGATCCACCCAGGGACGAACCAAAGCTTGACAGCGATGATTCATCCACTGAAAGCAAGTCTGAAGGTCGTCTGAAGAATCTCTTCGAGTAAACCCATGTCAAAGGAAATGATCACAGAGGAGGTCCCGCCGTTCACTCGCCGATTGGGCGATCAGGTGATCCATGGGTCCAACAATGCCGTCATCATCCTGGGCACCGACAGGGCTTCAAAGGGACCAGCGGGCCTCGGTGCCGGGTTGGGACACATCAAGGCAGACGGGAAGGGAAAGAAGACCGGTACCGTCCACATCATCGCTGGTCGTCAAGATCCGGACGGCAACCCGGATTTCGTGAAAGATTCGTCCTTCCTCTACCTGTCGATGAAGACGAAGGTGGACGAGAATCTGATTTTGTCAGATGTGGAGAAAGCCACCAACGACGTTCCAGCGTTGATCGGAAAGTCCGATGCAGTTCGTCTCGTCTTCCGAAAGGATCTGAAGATCTCCTCCGAAGATGGGAAGCGGTACATCTACGCCGACGACAAGTACATCATCGTGAAGATCGGTCTGAACACGATCAAGATGGACGAAGATGGCGCTTTCGTTGAAGTGGGCAGATCCAAGATCTCTGTGGAGAAAGACAAGACCGTCCTCACGGTCGGCCAGAGCTCTTTCACTGTGAAGCCGTCTGGCATGCAGTTGGACACCGCTACCCTCAAGATCGGCGGCTCCGCCGTGAACCCTCGTAAAGACTTCGAGGCAGCGCTGCTTGAGATGCTGATCAATCACGGGCACATCGGTCCCACGGGTCCGGTTGGGCCAGCCCTCGCGGCTCCCACCAGCGCTCCGCTCGTGGTGAAGCTGAAGGCTGCGCAGCTTGCTTACCAGCAAAGTGTCTACGCCCCGCTGAACGTCTGACGTCGAATAGCCAGATTGCCTCATAGTTACTGGTGCATGGCGATTGGCTTCACTCTTCCATTTGCGCAGTCATCTGGGTCGGTCGGATACTTCCAGACCACACAGGATGAGCTGTCTGCCACACGCGAGAACCTCAAGTCTCTGCTCCTGACGAACTGGGGAGAGAGGCCGATGCGCTACCGCTTCGGGTGCAACCTGGCGGAGTTCAATTTCCGTCAGGAGTCCCAGAACGTGAAGCAGCTGATCGCGGACAGGATCACTGAGCAGGTCACTGCTTGGCTTCCCTTCCTCACGATCATCGAGCTCAACGTTCTTTTTTCTGAGGATGACTCCAACCTCCCGAGCAACGCCATCGGGATCAAGATCAAGTTTGCTCTGAACAGACGGCCAGATCTCACAGCATCCGTGGACGCCATCGCGGGTGGTGGCGGATGGACGATTGAGGAGAACTAACGGATGAGCTCTGAGTTTCTCCGAGAGAAGTCGATCAAGTACGTGAATAAGGACTTCCAGTCCTTCAAGCGTGACTTGGTGAAGTTCTCACAGGCGCACCACAGCGGTTCCTTCCAGGACTTCAACGAGACGTCCCCGGGTATGGCTCTGCTCGAGCTCACCGCCTACATCGGTGATGTTCTTTCGTTCTACCAGGACATGCAGTTCGAGGAGCTCCGGCAGGAGAACGCCAGACAGATCGAGAACGTGGCCGCCTTCGCGAAGATGCGCGGATACAAGCCGGCAGGAAAGCGCGCCGCTCGCGGAACCGAAGCGTTCTTCATCGAGGTGCCAGCGACCACCGAGAACGGTCTCACCGTCCCAGACCAGCGCTACATCCCGATCCTCCGTCGAGGAGCCAAACTGGACGGTCCCGGCGGAAACATCTTCGAATCTCTGGAAGACATCCCATTCAGCGCGTCAACCAACGACAGCCCACTCTTCGTGACCGGTTCACGGTTCGATGAGGCGACTGGCCTTCCGACCCACTTCGCTCTCCGGAAGACTGGAGACGTGATCGCTGGTGAGACCAAGGAAGACAGCACGACCATCGACACGTTCCAGCCGTTCCTGAACATCGAGCTCAGCAACCCAGACGTCATCGAAGTTCTCTCCGTGACCGACAGCGACGGCAACGAGTGGTTCGAGGTTGACTATCTGGCGCAGGAGACCGTCTTCACCGCGATCTCCAACGGATCAGCAGACAATGACGAAGTGCCGTATATCCTCAAGCTGCAAGCTGTTCCTCGCAGGTTCGTCGTCGACCGCGATCCTGTCACGAACAGGTCGTCCCTGATCTTTGGCTCCGGAGACGGACTGAATTTCGATGATGAGCTCGTACCTAACCTCGCTGACCTGGCGTTGCCGCTTCCGGGTAGGCAGACGTTCTCCAGCTACACGGTCGATCCACAGAACTTCCTGAAGACAAGAAGCCTCGGCCTGAGCCCATACGATACGACACTCACGATCAGGTACCGGGTCGGAGGTGGAAGCCAGACCAACGTGTCGGCCGGCAGCATCAAGACTGTCAAGGAAGCGGTCCTCGACTTCTCCACAACAGGATTGAGCCCGGTGGCCAGAGGTTCTGTCGAAAGCTCACTGGAGTGCATCAACCCGATCAAGACAGAGGGCGGTGGCTCCGAAGAGAGCATCACAGAGATCAAGGCGAACGCCGCCGCATTCTTCGCAGCTCAGGACCGTGTGGTCACGAAGGAAGACTACATCACTCGTATCATGACTCTCCCGGCAAAGTTCGGAAAGCCTGAGAAGGTGTTCGTGAAGCGTGATGCGGCCAACCCGTTGGCCCTTGACGTGCACATCCTCTCCGTGGACTCGAACGGTCATCTCACGCAGGCAACTGACACTCTGACTCAGAACATTAGGACGTATCTCGGTAGATACCGAATGTTGACAGATGCCGTGAACATCCTTCAGACGAACATCGTGAACCTCAAGATTGAGTTCGGTGTCGTGATCTCACCGAAGCTCAACAGGACCGAGGTTCTCACAAAGTGCCTCAAGATCGTCAAAGACTACCTCGAACTATCGAAGATGCAGATCGGTCAGCCACTGGTTGTTTCTGACCTCGCCGCAGAGCTCCAGAATGTGTACGGAGTCATCTCGGTCTACAAGCTGGATTTCAAGAACCTCTTCGGAACACAGTCCGATGGTACTGAGTACTCCAGCTTCCGGTTCGACGTTCCATCATCGATCTCAAACAGCATCTTGTACTGCCCTGAAGATGCAATCTTCGAAGTCAAGTTCCCCGACCGTGACATTATGGGAGAGAGCAAGTAAATGATCATCCGCATCTTTCCTGACAAGGACACATTCATCACGAATATGCGGAAGTCGAACGTTCCGCAGACTGGATCAAACTTCGGTGCATCCGAAATGCTCCACGTGTTCAAGAAGAACGGAATCACATCGGGCAGTGATGGACTTGCCCGTTCCTTGCTGAGATTCGACATCTCATCGATCTCTTCTTCGCTTGCTGCTGGGACCATTCCGACAGGATCTCTCTACTACCTGAAGATGTTCAACGCGCAACACGCCGACACGTTGCCATACAGCTACGATGTCGAAGTGCAGGCGACGAGCGAGTCGTGGGACGAGGGTCGAGGTCTTGACACAGACTACTTCAGCGACAAGGGAGTGGCAAACTGGGACAAGAGAAAGTCCACACTCTGGTGGACAACCACTGGATCAGCCGGCACGGGAACGATATCTAGCATGCACTTCGACGAGGGTGATGAAGATCTCCTCGTGAACGTTGGCACGATCTTTGGCAACTGGATCTCTGGTCAGGTCCCGAACAATGGTCTGATGGTCCGCCTCTCTTCGACTCTCGAGACAGGAAGCGAAGAATACTACATCAAGAAGTTCCACTCTCGGCACACCAACTTCCTCGACAGGAGACCGTACATCGAGGTCTCCTGGGATGATTCCGTCCGCACGGGTACGTTGACCGGGATCTCCAAGCCAAGCGAAGTCATCCTTAGCATGTACGATCTCAAGGATGTCTACGAGGTCACGGACGAACCAAAGCTGCATGTGTTTGCCAGAGACCGTGACTACAACCCATCTGTAGTCTCCACCGCCTCCTCGGATGTGCGCGGACTTGCTCTGACCAAGGCCTATTGGTCTGTCCGGAACGAACGCACCGAACAGGTCGTGCTGCCCTTCGGCACCGGCTCAACCGAGTTCACCCGTGTGTCCTACAACGACACCGACGGAAACTACTTCAACATTAAGATGAGCACTCTTGCTCCGGGTAACGTGTACAGGGTTGTTTTCCTAATTGAGTCTGGAAGCCAGCGAACGATCGTTGACGACGGGTTCAAGTTCAGGGTGACGTGATGTCGAAGCAGAAGAAACCGTTCAAGTTCGACAGCGAGCAGGGATATCTCGATGAGATGAAGAAACTCTCGAGACTTGCTCTGGCTGCTGAAGAGCCTGAGCAGAAAGAGCTTGAGAAGGAATACGAGAAGATCGCTGACGAACTGATGAGGTTCACCAACAAAGATGAGTAAGCTCCTTTCGCTCTTCGATGATAAGCTGAAGAACCCAAGCGACTTGGTCGCGAGCACTCCCCAGACCCTGGAGACGATCTCGACTGACGTCGAAGAGCAGGAGTACACACTTCGTAAGCTCAAGCAACTGGAGACGGTGAAACCGAAGATCGACTACAGCGACTTTGCCAACTTCGTGTTCTTCAACTCTGCCCTTGATTACTTCAACATTACGGGTGAGAAGATCATCAACGAGTTCCCACTCGATGGAAATCAGAACGCCATTGAGACTTTCCGCGATGACCTCGATGGGTATCAGAACTACGTGTTGGATCGTTGGCCGAAGAACACAGGTCACCTGAAGTTCAGTCCTTCCGTCTCATCATCGTACATCGAGATCAAGGATCTCGGAGCAGAGAACGGAAGGACAAGGACTGGTCGTCTGGATGCTAACACTGGATCGATGACATACGAGTTCTGGTGTGTTCCGCCCCCCTTGCTGACGGGATCAGACGATGTGATGTACGTGTTCTCGAAGGGCTGCAACTCTCAGTATCCAGGGTTCGCAGCGGGTTTCAGCGGATCACAACTTCTCTTCGTTATCTCCGGTTCGACAACTGTTCCAGGAGAGAACACCAGAAGGGTGTCATCACCTTTCCGTCCCGGAATTCCTTCGTATTTCTCGATGGTCTTTGAGCGTATCTCTGACAACAGCAGCTCACTCCGAATCTATAGCGGTAGCGCCACAGAGTTTCCTGTTCTGGTTCAATCACAGAACGTTGTCACGGCGGCGGCTGGAACGAGCGGATCATCGTTCTTCATCGGTTCTGGCAGTATTCCTACGCTTCGTACAATCCCGTTGAGCGGATCGGTCGATGAACTTCGAGTCTGGAATACGGTTCGTACACTTTCCGACATGAGTTCGAGCTTCAATACGAGGATCTTCCCGCAGAAGAATCTGCTGATGAACCTCCGATTCAATGAGACGTGTTCCATCCCGTCTGAGGACGGAGATAGCCGTGTCTGTTTCGACTCATCTGGAAACAGGTACAACGGAAGGATCGCCAACTACCACTGGACGATGCGTCAATCTGGTTCGCTCCTTCCGTTCGATGTGCCAGACCCGGTCCTGAGCATCAAGGCTCCCGCTGTCCGCTCGCTCATCCTTGAGCAGCAGGCTTCCGGAACCGCGTACGATCGCTCGAACGACAACATCATCACCCGCATGCTTCCTGAGCAGTTCTTCCAGCTGGAAGACTTCAAGAACACCCATGTGCTCCAGGACTTCCTGTACATCCTCGCACGTCAGTTTGACCAGACGAAGCAGAGAATCGACCAGTTCGTGAACGTGCTCAAGGTCGATTACGGGAATCTGAACCAGACTCCTGATGCCCTGCTCGCTGAGGTCGGAAAGTTCTTCGGCTGGGAGTTCACCGGAAACTTCCTCAATGCGAACACGTCACAGTACCTCTTCGGAAAGGGAGTACTGCCGAATCTCGAGACGAACAAGGATCTTGACGTCAAGCTCTACGAGATCAAGAACGAGTTCTGGAAGCGAACTCTTGTCAACCTGATGTACATCTATAAGACGAAGGGAACGAAGGAGAGCGTCGAAGCTCTGTTCCGAGTCTACGGTGTGAACAGGAACTTCATCAAGCTCAAGGAGTACGGACTCAAGCCAGCTGCAGGAATCTCAACCTTCAGGATCAACTCTGAGAAGAGCGTGCCGGCTATCGCCTTTGGAAGTGGATCTACGAAGACGACGAACAACATCCTCTCGAAGAGGATGACCTCTGAGTTGAAGACGATCGAGACACGAGTGAGATTCCCGACGACATCTTCTGCCGGGCTGACGGCTTCTCTTCCATCGGGAACGCTCTGGACACTCGAGATTCCTGGTGTGTCAAACGTCTGGATGGACTTCCAGAAGACTGGAGGCTACTCATCGACTACGGGTTCTCTCACCGTGTATGCCTCGAGCAGCAGCGGACTAGAGACATTCACTCCACTTACTGGAGCCGTGATCTTCGACAACGAATGGTACAATGTCGTATTCAACGACGGTGAGATCGACGTCCGTTCACGTGGTGGTATGATCGAGAAGAGCTACCAGACAATCGCGAACATCTCGCTCACAGATGGCGTCATGACAAACTTCGCTATCCAGGTTGGATCGAGCGGATCAACGAACCAGAGGTTCAGCGAGTGCTGGATGCATGAGTTCCGCATCTGGGATCGAGTTCTCAGCGAGACAGAGCTTGAGGATCACGCCAGGAACTTCCAGAGCTTCGGTCGGGATAACCCACTGGACGGTGGTCCTATTCTGCACTGGCGTATGAATGAGGACGTCACCGCGAATGGCACCGGGTTTATCGATTCGATCCATGATTTCACGATAAACCAGAACAGCGGAAGCGCCTACGGATTCACCGCAAGCGGCAACCCGTACAAACGCTTCCTGATTCCGTACAGCTTCATTGCTCCAGCAGACTACGGCTGGAACGAGGACAAGGTCCGTGTCGTGCCGACCACGGCGATCACTGCTCGCGATGCATTCGTCGACAATCACAATGTTGCACTTGAGTTCAACATGGTTGATGCTCTGAACGAGGACATCTCTCAGATCATCTCCTCGATGGATAAGTTCAACAACTTCATTGGTTTGCCTGTGAACAGGTACCGTGCCACGTACGAGGACCTCGACATCCTCCGTCACGACTACTTCTCCAGGCTACAGGGAAACCTGAACTTCCGCCTGTTCGCAGACATGCTCGAGTTCTTCGATCGTAGCTTCATCGAGATGGTCCGCAAGCTCATCCCAGCGAGGGCCAACTTTCTTGGCGACGAGTTCGTGATCGAGAGTCACATGCTTGAGCGTCCGAAGCTCCAGTGGAACTACAGGCGCCAGGAACGAGCATTCCAGCCAGAAGGCCGGATCAAAGTGCTGCTGAGGGACTAATTACGTCCTGAGGAGAAAACAAGAAGATGCTCCAGTACATCCTTTCTGGTACGACCGTCTCGGGAAGCATCAGCATCTACAAGCGAGATGCGTTTCCCATCCCTTCGTCTCTGAGTCCGGACACGATCATCTCTGGTTCCGAGTGGAACGGATTTGCGCTCGCGCTACGAGACATGCGGAGCTACTTCCTTTCGGGAACTTTCTGGGGCTTCGGAGAGAGGGTTGAAAGCACCGCCTCATTCCCGTCAGTGCCAGACCGAGCTGGAGACGTCCTGTACATCAACACGTCTGGAAACCTTGTTTTCGAGAACGCACAGGGAACGAGGACGAACCTGAGTCAGGTCTCCGGAGGATCCCCTCGCCTTCAGCCGACGCAAAATCCATCTACTTCTGACAATGGAAGTGTTTGGGTCGATGGCGCCGTGAAATACAGAGCTGCTGTCGCAACATCTGGAGCGATGTACGTTTCTGGCACGGGAGGTTTCTTCAACGGAACTTTGGATCTCAGCCACGATCTCATGGATCTGTATGTGACAGGATCGGGCGTTGTCTATGCGCCTGGAGCAATTCAAAACCTCTTCACGTCATCAATTGACAATGGAGGATATCGCAGAGTGACGTTCGTGTGTAAGGGCCCAGATTCTCTGAGGGTCACTCTCTCTGGCTATTCTGGATCGTTTAACTCGTTCGGTGGGTTCGGATACCCAAACGCTACATACGACTTCAACAACGGAGACGTCGTCGACATCATCAGGATGGACAGATACGGAAGGTTGGCTGAACCGATGTGGTTCGCCATGAACGTCAAGAACTTCTCGAGCTATCAGTAAAGATGCCGACATTCTTCACAACATCTACTGGTTCTATGCCGCTGGCTCCAGTTCACGGGAGCGCTGTCGGCACGCCAATGTTCAAGCCACCGAAGAGCAAACAGTTCGAACGTGGCATGAAGATGGCGAATGTTCCAGGCGGTCGTCCTGAGCTTGTTGAGAAGGACAACACGGGACTGAAGCATGTCAGTGGAGTGCCAGTAGTCCAGCAGAAGTCGAGTGACAAGTTCGACATGAGCGGAGTCATGCGGTTCCGTGGTCGGAATCCGAAGTCCGTTGACATTCCATCCTCGGTGACTGGACCACGGCAGAACGTCGATCGCTTCGGAAACCAGATTTACCCGTGGACTGGCTCTCCAGAAGAGAAGGGAATCGTTGCAACTGGTTCGTTCTCTACTCTGTACACTCAGTTCGTTCCAGGAATCAGCAGGTATGCTGCTGGTCATTCTGGCTCCAGCGCCTTCATCCTTGGAGGATTCTCAACGACTGGATCATCTGGTTCTTATGCCAGCGGTTCTCATGTGAGTGACTGCTACGAGTTCAAGCAAGCTTCTGGAAGCTGGTATCCGTTCCCGGCTCTACCGTCTGCGAGATCAAGATCTGCTGCGTACATGATGAACGGCGTAATTACGCTTGTCGGAGGCGAGGGATCTGATAGCAACATACCATCGTACGTTCTCATGTACACTTCGCTTGATGGCATCTGGACAACGCTTTCTTCCTCGAACATCTCCAGAAGAGATGCTCAGCTAGCTCCAATCGACGAAGAGTTCATTCTACTCGGACCAGGATACGATTACCAACCTGGAAGTGGAAGTCTTGAGTACAGGAGCATCTACAACGGTAACAATCGCGTCGTCGTGAATTCATTGCCAATCGCTCCATTCAAGCGTGAAGGTTATACGATGACGAGTCTCGGTGGAGGCAAAGTACTTCTGTTGGGTGGCATCGACTCTGATACTGGAATCCCGACGTCACACGCGTTCCTCTACCAGGCTGGATCGTGGGTCGTTCTCCCATCGATGTCTCTTCCACGCGCCTACCACGAAGCAATCTACACTGACGGCGGCGGAGTAACAGTCCTCGGAGGAATCACCTCTGGAACTGAGAACATGCCGTACATCTTCGGAGCACCATCTAAAGGGTACCCGCAGACAACGAGCCTCATTGAGTACGTGACAGCATCCCAGGGAGAATGGATGTGGAGTACACGTGGTGAGATGTTGCAAGCTCGTTCTCACTTCGGCTGCGCAATCTACAACAGCGACGGAGGAAGGATTTTCTCTTCCGGTGGCAAGCAGGGTCTGATGGCGCTTAGCAGCAGCGAAGTTTTCGATGTGGAGAACTCTGTCTCTCGTCCAGTTTCTGACATGCCAGAAGCGTTCTTCGGTCACAAGACATTTGCAGTTCTCTGTAATGAAAGCCAGTACGAGATCGTCATCGGACCCGGCGAGCGAGATGTAGTTCCGCCAGCTCGCTCGCCGCTCACGTCAAGCTTCTTCTTCAGAACCACGGGCTGAGCCTACTTAGACACATGGCAAACGGGTACGGAATCTACGACATCTCCGGTAGCATGATGGCGACGCACTCGTCATCGCTGTACGCTGCCATGTTCCTCTCTGGAAACACTAACCAGAAGGATGCTCCCTTTCGCAAGAAAGTGAAGCGTCTTCTCATGGGTGAAGCCACTCGCGCAGATTTCGGAGAGGCTCCCGATAAGGCTGACGGGCAAAGCAACATCGGATCGTACGACCAGCAGCTCGCCACCCGTCCGTCATGGACGCAGGCGCAGATCGGTCTCAACCATGCGTACGTCATGCCGACGCTCTCTTCGTCAACACATGAGGTGTCTCGGTTGAATGCATTTGCTTCTGGAAACTTTGCTCTCGAAGTCACTGCGGTCCCGGCTTCCTCGACCATCTTCTACCAGAAGGGAAACAGGTTCCGCAAGCTCTACTACAAACTCTCGGCTTCGGCAGGCATGACCCCCGAGCCGGCGAATGAAACGTCTCCGAGTACAGTCGAGCGTCTCGGCAGGACAACTTGGGAAGCAACATCTGGTTCATACAGAAACAACAGTTACCACGAGCCAGCGCAGTTCAAGATCAACATTCCAGAGTATGGACGAATCCGCGACGTGAGGGTATGGGTAGAGTTCATCCACGACATCCGTGGTGGCGCCGGAACTCTCCAGAGCGCGGACTTCAACAAGGGTGGAGGTGGCAGCGCTACACCGCATAGGGAGCATGGTCTACAGGGTGTGCAGATCGCTCTGAGGAGCCCAAACGTCTCCTTTAGGAGCGCACACCCTCTGTGGAATGACACACATCTGAGTGCGATCGGCAAGGATGGCTCGATCCCTGGTCTGCTCAAGAACTCATATCTCCTCTGGGCGGGACACGCTTGCGAGAAGGATCTTTCTGGTTCACTCGGTTCGCTGACGTCTTCTTTCGTCGCTGCGGACGACAACCGTTCTCTCGATCTTCCAGTGTTCAGCGGAGCGTTCACACCCGGAGGATTCCGAGACAAGTGTATGACTGTCGCCTCGTTCCCTTCGAACACTGGTCCGAACCGTGGTGTATTCGGCGGACCGATGTTCGCAACTGTCCAGCAGTACGATGGACTTGGCTACGGTAACACACGGTTGACGTTGACAAGCATCTTGACTGGAAGCGTAACAAGATACTTCACATGGCAGCAGGTTGATACGGTGGCCGCTCCAAGCGAGCAGTCATCAATCGGATTCCGCTACGACTCACGCGGAAACAAGCATGTGCTGTATGCTTCATCAAGTTTTGGAGTGGTCGGCTACGATCTTGTGTACGCACGCCTCACTGGAACGAGTTGGGAGAAGGAAACTCTCTTCTCGTTCAGCAGCGAGACAGTCACCTCGTGGGATCTTGTCCTCGACCAGAATGAGCTTCCGAACGTTGTCTTCAACAACATCTCGTACTCTGGCCAGGGAGCTTCCATCGTATTCTTCTCAAGGAAGAACAGCGACGGCACCTGGAGCAGAGAGAACGTGTCAGCCAAGGACACTGGAAAGTACGTGAAGATCGATTACGACAGAGTCCGTGGGATGCCGGTCATCGGAGCCACCACATTCGGCACCAACCTCACGCCTTCGATCTTCGTTTTCCGCTCAGGAACGAACGGATGGACCAGCGAGGTCGCGCTGACGGCTTCCAGCACTACAGCGGTCAATCACCCGTGGGTCATTGTCGACAGCGCCGGTAGCACCCACGTCGCCGGTCTTGCCGTGGCTTCTGGACGTGGAACGAGGATCGTTCCTCTCTACTACAAGTCATCGAGCATCGGAGGTTGGAGAGAGGCGGGACCCTCCATCACGTCCTCGTTGTCAGACACACACAACGGACTGTACTTCGCCCTCGACAGGAACGAGAACCCGTCCTTCACTTGGTCCAGCTTCCAGTCGAACACTAACAGCAAGAACGGTGCACGACTCGCAAGGTCTGATCACGCTGGCTGGACTGTCACGACGATGTTCACTGGCTCCACGATCCAGGAGACCGGCCTCGGATTCGACGAGGGAAACAATGCAGTCGTTCTCGCGGGTGCTTTCGATTCATTCGGAGTCATCGGGTGGGGTCACCTCTCTTACGAGAATACGCGTCTGTCAACCAGTCTCTACAACGAGTACGACACAGACATCGACATGAGAACGATCTTTACAGATGCATCCCCTGTCCCGAATCCTCGGAATCTCTCGTCGGTTCACCCAAACGCCACCCTGTTCTCCCCTGGCGTCGGTCTCTCTCGTAGAGAGATGCTGAACGTCGGAGCATACCCAAGTCCGTCATCTGCCTCCATCTCTCGTGGATACAACGCGATCGGAGAAAGGCTGCAGATGACAGAACCGGCGGTGCTCACAGGTGCGAACTATCCGTGGATGCACGACACGAGAGTCTTCCCGGGACGTCTCACTGGGTTCGCTTCTGCTCCGTCTGGCTCTGTTCCTCCCGAATGGTACACTGGTCTCGCTGGAGAATTCGTTACAGCAGGAGAGCAACTCGGCCCTGCAACGATCCAGCCCGTGTATCCTCTGCTGGATGACGTGTACGTCGAGAAGCTGGTTGACTTCCCCACTTCAAGCAACCTGCAGGTGAGGAGGAACAGCTCGAAGATCATCGGGTTCCGCCCGGGACTTCGTGGTACCGAAGTGCATGGTACATGGACGCTTCTGATCGGAACAGAAGCAAACGATAGTCTCGCGCACTCCCGTGCAGGAATCTGGTTCCGGAACTTCCGCCTTGAGTTCCTGATCGACGAGGGTCCCGAGCACCAGGATTTCATGCCTTCGCGTGGAAGGAAGTTCAAGAGACCGACGTACGTCTCTCATAAAGAAGGAAAGAAGCTTCTGGGAGTCATGTCGGGAAGCTCGATGTGGGACGTCGGAACGAACGTGGTGTACAGCGAGGTTCCTGCCGAGTACGGAAGGTCCGTGGGAATCACCGACGAACCGGAAGCGGGTCTGGATACGTTCGCAGTCTTCAGCAGAATCACTGGGACGTTGGCCGATCGTCTCTCTGAATCTGATCCCGGAGTCTTCAACACGTACCTCAAGAACGAGTTCGGAACCCCGTACATCCCTGTCTCGTCTGGCTCCGGAGAGAATCCTTCGTTCGATCCGTACACACCTGCTGAGCGTAGTCTTTCCAAGCTGGTCCTTCAAGATGTCCTCGGTCAGAAGTCCAAGCTGAAGAGCGCCAACACGCTCAAGTCGGTGATCAACCGCTCGAATTACGTGAAGTCGATCAGAGACGTGGTTTCCACACGCCTGGCCTCTGGTTCCCAGGGCTCCTGAGAATCCTCTAAGAGAACTACTTACGGAACGGAGGACGATCCTTGGGTTTTCTCGATAAACAGAGTCGCATCATCGACATGGTCCTGACGGGCTACGGGAAGCAACAACTTTCTCGTGGTGAGCTTGAGTTCGTCTACTGGGTGCCATTTGACGACGAGGTCGACTACAACCCGTACAACGCGAACAGTGGCAGCCTCACTGACTCGCAGCTCTCTGCCTCCATCACACAGGCGATCGAGGACTGTCTCGTGCAGGAAGCCACTACTGGTTACCAGCATCTAGATCCTGCTGGCAAGGATACGACGAACGTCCACCGTCCCCTGTTCGACATGCCACAAGGTCAGAGGAACCTCCCTCGAGCTCTCATCGCTCCGCATGTGCAAGAAGTTGAGCTTGAGACGAAGCAGAGGAAGACCGTCGAGACATACACAAAGAGAGATGCAAAGGGCAAGGTGATCGAGCAGATCGGCCCGATCGATCGTGGAACGGAAAGATTCGGAGCGGAGCGGATCGACCTCGAGCTGGGGTACCGTCCGGGTGATTTCCCTGACGAACACAAGTACGAAGGATTCCGCATCATGGTGTTCCAGAGCGGATCGACCGGCCTGAAGGAGATCGACGGAAGAAGAGATCTGAACAACGAGCTGGCGTTCAATAACGATCTCAAGTACATCGGAGAGAGCTAACAAGTGCCTAGGAAAGAAGCGACACGGAAGTTCACACCAGCCGAAGCTGTGCAGAACAACGCACATGGATCGGAAGCGGAATCGAACTCTGACCTGATCGTTGATCAAGCGTCTTCTCTGAAGGCTCTTGCCATCGTCGTCGACCAGGCTGCTGCAGCAGCACGGACGGTGCTTGCTCAGACCCGTGTCTCGGTGGGACGTGAGCCAGCTGTCGCTGAATCAGATGTGAGGAACACTGCCGCTGTTTTCTCCGATTCCGATCTGAGGATCAGCCAGCAGATCTCTGCTCGTGGAATCGATGAGCAGATCTCTAGGGCAACCCTGCCGGGAATCTCTCTCGTTGGCATGGAGGGAAAGCTGAGTTTGACCGCAGCCTCCATCGTGCAAAGCAGCATCTCGAACTTCTTCTCTGTCCGAGAACAGCTGAACATCCAGGCTCCGAACTCCGCTGTCCCGCTGATCGATCACATCACCGTGGAGTTGGACAAGGCGAGAGGAACCGTAGATTGCTTCTACGCCCGTGTCGCCTTCAGCCTTCCTTTCGATCAGGTCCGCGTTGGAAACGTGAAGGCGATCAGGATCTTCCGTTCGACGATCAACGATCCAGAGTTCGCTCGTAACAAGGCTCCCCTCTCCTCCAATGCTCTCGGTCTGCTCTCTACTGCCAAGAGATCCACTCGTCTCAAGACGAACGATTCCACGTCTAGCATCGAACAGAGGATGCGTGAAGCAGGAATGTCGAACTCTCTTTCGATGTTGAACCCAGTGGATGCGATCAGGAACATCCGCGTTTCCATCGAATCAGAGATGACCCGTGTCTCTCCCGCTCCCGTCTCCGCAGCTCGTCCGAAGACTGACGACAGAGCAGAGATCGATGCAAGCTCGTTCATCGCCCCGCAGGCGTTCATCGATCTCGATCGATCGGTGCTGAATGATCTGCGGTCTCTGCGGAACATCCAGGTTCAGAACCCTACGCTCCGTGCCTCTTTCGAATCAGATGAGATCAGCGTCGGTCGGAAGTCGATCGGAAAGACGAACCTTCTGGGAGACCAGCAGTCGAAGTCATTCCGTGATGTTGCTTCAATCTCGAGAGATCTGGTCGTCGAGAAGAACAACAGGGAAGATTTCCGAGAGTTGGCAGTCATGTCTCCCGAGAAGCTCTCCGGAAAGGTCATCGGAGATCTTATCGAGTACTCCTTCGACGACGAATCGATCAGCTACGGAAAAGCCTACCGTTACTACATCCTGACGGTCGACAAAAACATGAGCGAAAGCATCCGCTCGAGAATCGTAGAGATCAACGTGGACGGTCTCCGTGTTCCTGAGTGCCCACGCCGTGTCAACGCCAGCGTCGTCCAGAACTCTGTCTCGATGGCCATCTCTGTGGAAGACAAGCTCGTGGAGAAGTTCGAGATCTACCGGAAGGAAGGGGACCTCGGCCTCACCAAGTCGGAGGTCAGGACTGTCTCGATGCTCGCTGGTCGTTCCGGAGCCACGATGGAGCGGGTCAGTCGGTTCACTCTGGCGAACAACTTCATCCAGGTCGCAGAATCGCTCGTGAGCTCCATGGGAGGATCGACCTACTTCGACAGACAGGTGATCCCGGGAAGGAAGTACGTCTACCGCATCTACTCCGTGGACATCTTCGGGAACAAGTCCGAGTGCCCGAGAGAGCTGGAGGTGTTCGTCCCGGAGCCACAGCTCAAGCCGAATGAGCTGCGCAAGCCGTCCATGACGGTCGAGATCGACTCGAAGACCAACAAGACGAAGGTGATCTTCACCGCGAATGACAAGCGCGTTCGCAGTCTTTTCCTCGAGCGCAAGGACATCACAATCGGGCAGAAGAGCTTCACCATCCCTGGAGCACCTACTCGAACGAATTGGGGATCTCCTTCGGCTGGCAGGACCATGACGAGCTTCGACGGTCCAAAGCTGAGCGACAAGGAATCGAACTTCCAGTGGAACGGCCACTTCACCAACGAGGGTGATGAGATTACGTTCGTCGATCTCACATCACAGATCGAGCACACGTACCAGTACAGGATCCACGGAGTCGATCGCCTCGGAAACAAGACATCACACGAGATCTCGAAGCCAATCTTTGTAGTCAACCGGGCATTCACGAACTCCCCAGTGAGCCTCTCATCTTCTCTGGTAGTGGATATCATCACTGGACAACCGAAGGGAGTGCAGCTCACGTGGCTCAACGGAGATGTGGACATCTCAGCCGAAGACAGGATGGGAAGCCGCTCCAAGCTGAGTGATACGTCCGTCCGCACGCTCTTTCAGGTTGAGCGTCGTAGAGCTGGAGAGGATCGCTGGCTTGAGTTCCCGCTGACGGAAGAGGTCAGCATGTTCGACCCCATCCAGAATGACGATGAACAACCGAACTTCCGGCCAGAATACGTCAGGAAGAACGAGACGTACATCTACAGGGTGGAGTCGATCCAGTCCGGTGGGTACATCAGCAACTTCGGTACTCCGCTGGAGGTGTTCGCTGGCCTGTCCGTGCAGACACCGTCGAACTTCAAGCTCCTCCCCGCAGACACGAAGGTCCGTCCGTTCTATGTGATGCTGAACTGGGATACGACTTCTGACTCTGGTGTCGTGGATCGTTGGGAGATCGAGAGGGCTGAGGTGAACAACTTCGCTGCCACTCGCCTGAACCTGAAGAACCCCGACGAGTTCTCCGGATTGAAGTTCAGGAAGTTCCGCACCGTGTTCAAAGAATCGAGCAGGGGCAGAAGCGTTTCTTCCGACGACCGGATCTACAAGGCTCTCCCGGGTCTCCCACTGGGATCAGCCATCTCTGGAAGGCAGATCAAGCTCGATCTCGTTTCTGAGAAGCTGAACGTGAGGTCCGCCATCCAGAGTGGAGACCACTCATTCATGGACTCGAGCGTGCAGTTCGGGAATACCTACGTCTATAGGATTCGGGCGATCTCTCCCGCTGGAGAGGAATCCGCCTGGGCTCTCCGCGGAATCAGGGTCTCAGACGATGTGTTCGACCGGAAGCTTGCCTCGATCATCTCTGAGGATGAGAAGATCATGCTGACGTCACAGCTCAAGCCGATGGTGGTCAAGGCAGAAGCGCTTTCAACCAGCATCTCTCTCAAGAGCACATCGTTCTCGATGCTCCCTTCTTTCGCCAGGACTTCAGTGGGAAGAAGCGTCTCCGCCCACCCAGACAAGCACGAGGCAACGACGCAAGCAGTGGCTCCCAGAAGAACCAATATCGACCTGAGGAAGAAGTAAGATGACGAAGCTTGCAGCGCGGAAGAGGGTCAACCCCACAGAGTCGCAGACGTTCGTGGCGGCCATCGCGGCAGCCATGAAGAATCCTCCGACTGATCTCGATCTCGAGTATCTGGAAGTGTGTTCGCGCGCCGCTACAAACGTCGGCAACCCCATCGTCGCTTCGAGACCGGTGGGACACGAGAAAGTCACGAAGCAATCTCCAGACAAGGTCGCGCCATGGGGTAGGGTCTGTTCTCCGCGGTTCGTCGCAGGCAGCTCTGGCGCCATCGCCGGTGTGAGAAACTCCGCCATGTCAGCGCGGAACAACGTGTTCGAAGTGATCGATCGTGTCAGCGCTTTCATCTCGAAAGCCAAGAACGCTGGCTTCGCTCCTCCTGCGAACCCGTTCGTCTCTATCGCTGAGCACAACGCGAATGGAACAAGCGCCACAGTGGCTGAAGCGGAAGAACTGACTGCCAACATCAAGAAGTACGTGCAACTGCTCACAGCCGAGAGGAACGGGCAGGTCGACGTCGAGGACCAGACAGAGCACGCCGCGCAGCTCTCCTCGGTGAACATCTCTTTGGATGGTTTCGGTGGATCAGGAAACACCGCGGTTGACCTGATGAGCTTCATCCCGAACATGGATGAGATCCGTGCGCAGAAGGCGAAGGAAGCTCTCGCCGCTCTCGACTTCAGGAAGCGAGTTCCCAAAATCATGTTCACCGCCACGTACGCCCCTGACGGTGACTCTCGCGGTTGCATCATCGGTTGGAAGAAGATCGCTGACGCCTCGGGTTACATCCTGAAGCGGAGGAACATCTTCGACGGAAACCAGGACAAGATCGTCATCACGAATCAGGAGGCCAAGGAGAACCACTCACGCTTCAAGAACTACGTGAAGTCCTGGGTGATGAGCTTCTACAACGACATTCCGCTCGATTCTGTGCACTTCATGCTCGACACTCAAGCTCCAGAGAACGGGTTCTTTCTCTACACGGTGCAGGCTTACCAGAACTTCCAGGAAAGCAAGAACACGTTCGTCGTGGACACTGTGCCGGCAAACCTGTCGCTGACCATGAGAAGGACACTGAGGGCCAGGATCGAAGTCATCGACCCGGGAGCTGGCGATACGATCAGCCCGTACCCGCTTCTGGCGCAGGCTCTCCTGAACGACGAGAAGATGGACTGGGCGCTGGCTGCCGTGAACACCCGTGCTTCGATCATCCGGAATGATCTGAGATCGTACACGAGAAAGTTCGGCTACCTCGGAGCCCAGCTCGACTTCCTGTTCTCTGCGATGGATGAGGGAAAGTTCGTGATCCCTCGCGATCCGAAGAAGGTCGTCTCGAATGTCTCACAGTCGATCACTCTGTTCGGCGTGACGCAAGTAATCCTAGAGACCCTTCAGGAGACGGGCGCACTGTACCACTTCGATGGTGTGGACGCTCGTGACCAATCGGTCATGAAGAAGGACTCACCGGACATTGAAGGAAGTGGCATCCTCTCAGCCGTCGTCTCAGCGATCGATCCTGAGACGATGACGTTGAACCTGAAGTCTCTCACGGCAAACCTCCCGAAGTTGGCGGAAGAGACCGGCACCCACCCTCTGGTGAGGGACCTTGGTGGTGATAGGGCCGGTGTGGTGGATCTAACCACCTTCGAGGGCCTCGGTAGGCTCATCCGGACCGTGAGGGTATTTGCGGATAGCCGGATTGCCGGGGCCTCTCCGAACTCATCGGTGAGGACGTAAGAGAACTCACGGCGCAACCAATTAGCAGAGGAGGCTGAGAGCTTGGCGATCAAGAACATGAAGGGTCTGGGAAAGTTTGACAGCCAGTACAAGGGTGTACTGTCTGCACCGCAGTCTGCTGCCCAGAAGATCGAAGAAGCGCAGCTGGTCTCCGAGGAATCATCGATCGCTGCGTTCGAGAGCATCTTCGACAACTTCGTTCTTGAAGTCTATCCGTTCTACAACTACTGGACTCAAGACGAGAGGAAGAACGGTAGCGAGGAACGTGGTGGAAGAAATCTGGACGAGCTCCCTCGGTTCATTAAGGTCACCTGGAACCGTGCTCCGGACATGCCGCGTCCGCTCAGCCAGCAGCTCACCCTTCCGTCTGTGGGGATTCGCACACAGCAGAAGAACAAGGGCGGCCAGGCAAATAAGGGTTTCTCGTTCCTCTCGAAGGGAATCACGTTCTCTCCTGAGCACCTGAGTCCGAAGGGATTCCCGCTGATCAGGCAGTCGCTCGCGAATGGTCACATTGGTCCTGGCACCGTTGAGACCGTCATCGAGATGCCGCTGCACAACACGGGACTCGATTCGCACAAGACTCACGCAAAGACCTCCCACATCCACCACATCGACGAAGACGCGTTCCTCACCCACGCCGATATGAGAGGAATCTCTCTTCATGAACTTAAGGCGAACGTCACACAACTCACCAACGGAATCGTGAACTCCGCGAGAGTTGCGAAGGCCTCCAAGAATGCGGGCACCCTCTTTAGAGGGAAGTTCTCCATCGGAAAGAGCCCGTTCGCCGGCGGAAACATCCAACTCGATGGCGTGCATCCGTCCTCACCTGCGCTCTCCATGGTCGCTCGCACGGCCGTGAGTGCGCAGGGTGAGGCAAGTGATCACGTCGTAGACAATGTTCGCAAGGTTATGGAGAGCAGTGCTGGAGCGGCTGTCAAGAGGTCCATCCAGAACAAGGTGAAATTCGTGTATCCGGTCCTCGGTGGAGCGATTTCACAGAAGAAAGTGAACATGATCCACCGGCCGGAGCACGCGGAGAGTACTGTCGCCATCGCCCAGATGCTGCCGCAGCTCCAAGCGCTCTCTGACTCTGGCATCAGGGAACAGAAGAAGAAGATCGAGATTCCGTCGTTCCCCTCGCCTCCCGGGCTCCGTCCGGTGGAGTACATTGGATACATCCTCGAGAAGTACCGCCGCAACGCCTCTGGAGTCTTCGAGAGGGTCACCGAGATCGAGATCACCGACAAGGACCAGAACGACTACATCGACACGAAGGTGGTGTACGGAGAGATCTACAGATACAGGATCAAGGCTCTGCTCCGGTGGACGCGACCGAACAACATCGGACCGCTGGGACCTGAACCGCTGCAGGTGACGCAGAATGGATCGCAGACCAAGAGCACCGCTCCGTTCAAGAGCTCGTACTTCGCTGGAGAGTGGAGCCGCAACTGGGCGTACGGTACGGTCATCGACACTACCCCACCACCGCCACCGGATGAGCTCGTCGTACGCCCGGAGTCCAGCAGGAAGCGGGTGCACGTCACGTTCAAACTGCCGCACAACCCGCAGAAGGACATCAACTCGATGGTCCTGCTGAGGAAGGTGCAGTCATCTTCAGGCCAGGATCTGACCGAGTGGGAGGTCCTCACCGAGTACGGCTCGAAGAATAGCGGAATGGAGCTGGCTCCGCAGAACGTGCTGTACATCGACGATGACGTCAACTTCTTCCAGAAGTCACGTGTGAGATACCTCTACTCCGCGCAGACACACACGAGACACGGTGAGGTCTCCGGTCTCTCTGACCAGTTGGCCACGAGATTGAACTCTGAGTGGAGAGTCCAGGGAGAGATGCCGGTCGACTTCGTCTCATGCGCTGGAGTGAAACCAGAGCACTTCGGAGCGTTCTCTACGATTCCGCTGAGGAGAATGGCATCTGAGTTGATTGCTGTCCCCAAGAGGGACGGAGCTCGTCTCAACTCTGACGCCGTCTTCTCGGGAAGGAACGGGCAGAGTAACGCTATCCTCGACCAGAAGGACTACGTAGTCAGGATCGAGTCGTTGGACACAGGAGAGGTACGAGACATCGATGTGTCTGTCACGTTCAAGAACCTCCCGACTCTCGCTAAGTCCATTGTCACAGATGTGATCGTCCCGAGTCATAACCAGTCTCAGAAGAACTCATCTGAGTTCGGCAAGACAGAAGTCCAGAAGGCTGCTGCAAACTCGAACAACAACAGGAAGAACATCCCCCATAAGCCAGGGAAGTCCGTCCTGCACCGTCCTACACCAGTGCGTAAGAGATGATCTTGCGGAAACTGTTGCCAGATTCATAGTTATGGTGACTTGAGGAGCGCATTGTGGAGCAGGGAAGGTTCATCATCTACGGATTGAAAGATCCAGAAAGCGGTGAACTACGATACATCGGGCAGAGCACGAGAGCTCTCAAGCGACCAGAAGCGCACTGGAATGATCGACGGCTTTTGAACGATGGACTTCATGTTCACAACTGGTGTAAGACGATCGTCGAAAGAGGAAAGTTTCCAACTATCGAAATCATGGAGATTTTCTCTGGAGATGGTGATCCGCAGATGTGGCTGAACGAACGTGAGATCTACTGGATCGCTAAGAAAAGACGACAAGGATGCAGGCTCACAAACCTGAATGACGGAGGAGGCGGTAACTCGAACCCAGCTCCTGAGATCAGGGAGAGGATGAGAAAGGCGAAGTTGGGGAAGCTTCACAAGCATCCTGATGGAACAGCAGAAAAGATTTCGAAGACCATGAAGGGAAACAAGAATGGTTCATCGAATCTAGGTAAGAAAAGAACTGAAGAGCAGCGAGCCCTGATCGCTCAACGCACTTCTGAAGCTACGAAGAAGTGGTGGGCTGAGCGCAAAGAGAGGGAAAACAATGGGCTTTCAAGATAATTCGGGCGAGATCTTCATCGATGCCGTGCTGACAGACGAGGGAAGGGAGAGGCTCGCCAGAAACGATGGCAGCTTCTCAATCACTCGTTTTCGACTCGGAGACGATGAGATCGACTATCGTTTCTGGAACGAACTGACGGGCTCAGACTCGAAGGACAGAAAGATTCTCGACACTCCGGTGTTCGAGGCTTTCACCAACGAAGCTGTCGCTCTGCGGTTCCCTCTGGTGACGATCAGGAATGCTCGCCTCCAGTTCCTCCCGACAATGGTTGCCAAGCCGTCGTCAGTGAGCGTCCGCGAGCAGACCGACTCTGTCGGCGGCGGTGTGGACGTGACTGTGAGTCAGGAGATCGCCCGCTCGCAGACGGTCCTCCCGGCTGAGATCATCGACGTCAACTACTCCGTCGAGCTCGACAACGATCTTCTCTTCGTCTCTGGAGAGATCCCGGTCGCTGTCACCCCGTTCGGCTCCGCCAGGTACATCATCCCTGCGGCTGCCGGTCGTCAGACTTCCGCTGGCGGAACGGAATGCAAGTTCAACGTCCGTGTGCAGACGCTCACAGAAGAAGCATTCGACACTCTCGTCGGTGCCAGTGTGGCAAAGCCTCGGTCGATCGCTACAACCATCGTGGTTACGGGACAGCAATCCGGCATGAACGTCCGGATCCCGGTCACCATCACCGAATTCGCCACTTCCTAAGGAGAGCTGAGAATGTCATTCAAGACCTTCGATCTCGCCAATGACGTCGCTTCGATCGTTTCTTCGATCAACGAAGTTGTCTCGATCTCAAGCTCGATCTACTCCAACAATCAGAACGTGAAGCTCTATCGCAACGTCGCTTCGGCTTCCGCTGGCCCCGAGTACGATCTCGGCGGCTACTGGCAGTCGGCGTTCGACGCATCCCCGACAAGCTCTCTGAGCACGGGTCTGCTCGATATGACGTACGGGTACTCCACTGGATCCGCTCTCAATCTGCCGGCGACCCCATCCGCTTCGCAGAACGAGAAGATCAAGATGTACCGGCACTTCGCGTCGGTGCTCCTCGGAGACGCCGACTCGCAGTTCACGATCAACAGCGCAGCTGCTCCAGAATGCTTCTTCATCATGCTGAAGAGAGGTATCCAGAAGGACGAGATCAAGAAGGGAGCCACTTCACTCATCGTCGCACAGAACGCGGCGCAGTTCACAGCTTCCGATGAAGGAGCCGCCTCTTCATTCAAGCAGACGGTCGGTGGAGACTACGCTCCCTTGAAGATCAACGGGAGTGAGGTTGGTCAGGTCTGGTACAACGCGGGCGTGATCGTTCTCTCCGACGAGCTGGTGTGGCCGACGGCGACGACCTGGTCCGGCTCGAAGAACGTGCACCAGCAGCAGATGTCTGGAAACATCAATGGTCTCATCGACGGCCTGAGAACGCACGTCGAGAAGATCCAGTTCCACAACCAGACGAACCTCTACTCCACCATCTACTTCGCCAGGGCGAACCACGCTGAGTTCAACTACTCGAGCAACCCAACGTTCGTCGATGACAACAAGAGGATCCGGGTCACCTCGGGAAGCAACATCCTTCAGACCCGCTCGTACGTCACGACGATCGGTCTGTACGATGCGAACGACAACCTCCTCGCTGTTGCCAAGGTCAACAAGCCCGTCACGAAGAGCCCAGACAACGAGTCGATCTTCCGCATCCGGCTCGACTACTGATCTACTGGCGATGAGATGGCTGTCTACAAGACTTTCAAAAATGGAGAGCTCCTCCACACAGTCATCCGCGCGGCTCCCGAGATCATTTACACCTCGGGATCTGCTGGCGTAACGACAAACTACTCTCGTCACGCTGACGGTGCTCTGAGCCTTTACGAAGGTGTCCGCGGTCGCTCAGACGTGAAAGATGGTGACTTCGCCCTGTCTGGTCTCTCGGTCTATCCACTAGACCCGATGGACACCCACACCAGCGATAGAGTCCTTTACGTCTCTGGATCCTACCCAGCTACTGGTTCGATGCGGTTCTACATCGCTCACAACGATGACAGAACTGAGACGAACACCGACAAGTCGGATAACAGATTCAGAGCCGTCGGGTTGCTCTTCGACTACTACTCGAAGTTCAACTCTGGATATCACACGGCGTCTGTTGATTACTACTCGATGTTCTTTTACCCAAACGGTCCAGCTACTACTCCAGCGATCGTTTTCACAGGATCGAATGTCGATCTGCCAGACATCACAACACAGATGACTGTCGAAGCCAACGTTCGTTGGCTTCCAAAGACTACATTCGTAACTGGTAGCCGTTACACGATTGCCAGTCAAAAAAACAGATTTTCCCTCTCAATCGACGCCTCTTCTGGAGTTTTGTATTTTGCAGATAGAGATCAACGTTCGATTGTCGTCGGAGCCACTGTTCCATCTGGCTCATGGCATCACGTCGCTGTGACGATCGGGAGTAACGTCGTCAAGTTTTATCTTGACGGTGCAATTGCAGGAACGGGTTCGTACACTGGTTCTCTTTCGTTTAGCCCGCTATTCCTTCCAGTTATCGGAGGAACCGCGGACAGCGGCGACTACTCTAACGTTTACGATGGATTTTACGGTGACCTCCATGAAGTAAGAATTTGGAGAACAACTCGTACAGCTGAGCAGATTGCTGCGAATTACTGGAAGACGTTGATTGAAGAAAGTGGCTCAGCTAATCTCGCCTTGTACGCCCGCTTTACTGAAGGGCCGACAGCGTCAGCCTCTGTTGGCGGAGGAATGATCGTATCTGCTACGTTCGATTCCAGCCGGACGCAGGCAACCGGAGCGCTACTAAACTTCCAGGAAGCACTTCCGGTTGCTCCTATGTGGCAGCCGAATGACAACCAGTGGTTCTTCTCTCCAAAGAAGAGGAACCAGACACAGACAAATCACATGGCAATTCTCGAGATCCCTTCCATGTTCTATGGACGGCAGATTGCTACAGGAAGCTTCCGCCTTGAGTTGAACGCGTTCAATAAACATCTGCAGAGACACGTGATCGTCGATGACGGTCGCGGTTCGTTGTATCTCTCTGGCTCTAGGACCGTGTGGGTTACCGGTACAGAGAATCGTAGCGGAGTGAAGTGGAGGAGCGTCGGTAACATCTTCTACTCTGAAGGAGTTGCTGCGATCACCGATCCCGCAATCCTGGATCTCTGGAGACCGACCAGCTACACGTCGAGCATGGGACTTCTCGCAGCAGGTACAAATCTCTTCAGTAACCAACCATATGCCAACGTCTCATTCAGGGGAGACCAACGGATTGCATCGAAGGTGTTCGTTTGCAGAGCTGGTCCAGCTGAAGCAAATGGATCGAACAATACGACGTATTCAATCGTCTCGACCGATGACGACTTTGGCGAGAAGCGCGAGATCTCTCACCCAACGAATACCACTTACATCACCGCGGTCGGCATCTACGACTCAGAGCGGAAGCTCGTCGCAGTAGCGAAACTCGCGCAGCCCATCCGCAAGCGTGAGAAGGACAAACTCAACATCAGACTGCGGATGGATTTCTGAGGCATTCATGATCTTCGGTTGGGACATTTCAACATCCGTCATCGGCATCACCGTCCTGGACAACGATGGCAATTTCGTCAAGAGCAGCTACATCGATCTTCGAAAGGTCGACGGCGGCATCTTCGAGAAGGCTACCGTAGCAGAGTCGCAGCTCCACAAGTTCTTCTATGAGAACGTTGATGGCGACTCAGTGCACTACATCGAGGATCGTCTCGGGAACTTCTCTGCTGGCAAGTCCATGCTGCAGGTCCTGATGATGCTCGCCGCTTTCAACGCGGTCATCTCCTACATGCTCAAGAAACTTCCGGGTTGCGAGATCCACCACATCCATCCGAGTTCCGTGAAGGCCGTGATGAAGGTGGAGGGTCTAGTTATCCCGAAAGGTGCCGACAAGAAGGCTTTGACGCTGGCGTTCGTCCAGAGGAAAGAGCCTTCCTTCCCTGTTCCGTTGAACAGGAATGATAAGCCACAACCGTACTGCTACGACATGGCAGACTCGTACATTGTGGCAAAGGCAGGATTCATCAAATCCTATGAGGCTCGAGCACAAGCTGAAACTCCTCCGGTCAGGACTCCAAGAGGAAGGGCGAAAGAAGGGGGACGAGTACGTCTTCCACTGCCCGAAGTGCAAACACCGTAAACCCAAGCTGAGCGTGAACCTGATCACTGACTGGTTCAACTGCTGGATCTGCGGGAAAGACTTCTCCGGTCGGACGCTCGTCAAGCTTCTGGCCCACCTCTTCGGTCCCCGCTCACCCGAGCTGGAGCAGTACTTCGCTCATCTCGAAGAACTTCGCGGGGTGGTCCAAGAGAAACCGGTGCAGGAGTTTGATGAGCCGGAGCTCCCGTCCGGATTCCGATCCCTGTCCGTCACTTCGAGATCACCCTATTTCCGCCAGGCCATGGAGTACCTGGACAACCGGGGAGTGGGCTCCGATGACATTCTGCTCCACAAGCTTGGATACTGCGAGGACGGAGACTTCCGGGGAAGGATCGTCTTCCCGTCTTTCGATTCGAACGGGGATCTGAACTTCGCGGTCGGTCGGGCTTTCTGGCCCAACATCCCTTCGTACAAGCACGGGAACTTCTCCAAGGACATCATCTTCAACGACTACATGATCGACTGGGATGAGCCGATCGTCCTGACAGAAGGCCCGTTCGACGCGATCAAGGCGGGTGAGAACGCGATCCCACTCCAGGGCAGCAACCTGAGCGAGGGGTCAAAGCTCTTCCGCAAGATCGTCACGTCTGGAGTCGAAGTCTATTTTGCGATGGACACAGACGCGTACAGGAAGCAACTGCGTGTCATGCAGGTGTTCAACCACTACGGCGTGCAAGCTCACTACGTGAACCTCTTCGGCAAGAAGGACGTCGGTATGATGACGAAGGAAGAGTTTCGTGTAGCGAAGAGCAGAGCTGTTCCGATCAGGTCTGACATGGATCTGCTTCGTCTGAGGATCTCCGCATGAGAATCGCACAAATCAGCGACGTACACATCCGCAACCTGAAGTACCATCCCGAGTACCGGGAGGTGTTCGCCGAGCTGTACAAGGAGCTGGAACGGCTGAAGCCAGACCGGGTGGTGAACACGGGAGACACGGCGCACACGAAGACGCAGATCAGCCCTGAGTTCGTGCAGATGGCGTCTGAGCACTTTCGCCAGACACTGAAGATCGTTCCAGAATACGACGCCATCCTCGGTAACCACGATCTCAACCTCATGAACCCGGGACGGCAGGATGCGATCACTCCGATCGTCGACAGCCTCCGCGACCCACACCTGCACCTCTACAAAAAGTCCGGCCGGGTGAACTTCGCTCACGGCTTCAACTACTGGGTGTTTTCGCTCGCAGACCAGGAGAATTATCCGATCCCGTCCGATTGGGCGAAGTTCCCCAACGACGTCAACATCGGCCTGTTCCACGGCTCGGTCACGAACTGTGTGACAGACTCCAACTGGCGCATGACCCACGTCGAACACGATCTCTCCATCTTCGAGGGGTTGGACTACGTGTTCATGGGAGACATCCACAAGCAGCAGTTCTTCGATGGCAACAGGATCGCCTATCCCGGCTCGCTGATCCAACAGAACTTTGGCGAGGAGATGGACAAGGGATTCCTCGTCTGGGACATCGAGGACAAGAAGAACTTCAAGGTCACACCCGTCTTCCTGAAGGGTGGACGCAAGTTCGTGACTCTGCGCCTGAATCCCGACCTGAGCATCCCCGACACCATCGTCGGAGAGAACAACCGCCTTCGCGTCGTGCCGCCACGCCAGATCACCTTGGTCGAGCAGAAGGCGATCGAGAAGGAGGTCAAGAGGCGGTTCAAACCGTACGACGTCATCACTCTGTCCGCTGTGAACGTCGGATCGACCGCCGCTCAGGTCTCGCAGGGATCATCCGTCGTTCACGAGAACCTGCGGGAGATCTCCGTCCAGGAGAAGCTGCTGCGAGAGTACTTCACGAACAACAATACGCCCATGACTCCAGAGGTCCTTCAGCTCGTCCTGGACCTCAACCGGCGCTACCAGATCCACATCGACCAGAAGGATGACACGGCTCGCAACGTGACCTGGAAGTTCAACAAGATCATGTGGAGCAACCTGTTCAACTACGGCGAGAACAACGTGATCGACTTCTCGCAGCTCGGTGGTCTCACCGGTCTGTTCGCTCCGAACGCCTCCGGAAAGTCGAACCTGATCGACGTGCTCCTGGAGACGTGCTTTGACGCCACCACGAAGGGTGTCAACAAGAACATCTACCTGATCAACGACAACAAGGACAACGCCGTCGCCATGGCCGACATCTCGGCCAACGAGCAGAACTACACAATCGAGCGGACGATTGAACGGATCAAGTACGGTCAACGCAGTCGCGACCAGCTCAAGGAGTGGGGAAAGACCTCCGTGACATTCGCCAAGGTCGACGAGGCGGGACAGGAGCTGCTGGCAGGAACCCTCCGCCCGGAGACGGAACGGAACATCCGCCAGAGGTTGGGAACGTTCGACGACTTCCTCCTCACTTCTCTTTCTGCTCAGTGGAACCACCTCGACATCATCGCCTGCAAGGAGACAAAGCGCAGAGAGATCCTCTACAAGTTCCTCGACCTGGACGTCTGCGAACAGAAGGTCATGCTCGCCAAGGAAGAGAGTAAGCCACTCGTCCACAAACTCAAGGACCTCGAAGACCAGGGTCTTGATGAAGCTGCCAAGGAACATCGTGAACGTCTGATCGAGCTTCGCCGTGAACAGAGGAACAACGAGATCGCGAAGGCCGCAGCTGAGGTGATGGTCAAGCAGCTCGACGAGAGCATCCTCAAGTTGAGCGGAGAGAAGGTCAAGGTCGGGAAGCTCGCCAACCTCGACTGGGATGTCGTGCTCACTGGGTTGGACTCTCAGCTCGAGAGTAACCGGGAAAAACTCGCTGAGTTCTCTCCCAAGTTGGAAGCCACCGAGAGCTCTCTCTCGAAGCTCTCGAAGCTCGAAGAACGGTTCGATCTCAAACTTCACGAGGAGAAAGAGAAGCGGATGGGCGAGTCCGCCATCGCTCTCGGCATCCTGAGAGGCGCCATCAAGTCGAAGGAGAACAGCCTCAACGGACACACGAAGAACGCGGCTCTGCTTGGGGAAGTTCCCTGCGGAGATCAGTTCCCGACCTGCAAGTTCCTCGTCAATGCTTTCGATTCCAAGTCGAAGCTCCCGGTCATCCAACTGGATCTCGACGTTGGAAAGAAGGAACTGCGAGACATCGAGCTTGAGCGGATCGCGCTCGCTCCGTTCATCGAGAAGCTTGAACAGTACCGCAGCTTCGTGGGTGAGAAGCAAGGTCTCGAATCGAAGCGGGACAACATCAAGCTCCAGATGGAGAACGTGAAGCTGAAGATCGAAAACCTCGAGAAGGAGAGGCAGAAGGCGATCGAGGAACGGAATCGCTTCGAGCAAGCCGAAGAGGACATCAAGAAGAACGAGGAGTTGGACGACAAGATCGCTGACTACCAGAGCAGCAAACGGAAGAAGAACTCCGAGCTGCAGTCTGTGCAGAAGGAGATCACGGCGAAGAGCAGCCAGATCGGTTCCGAGCAGGGAGCCCTGGACAAGCTGGAGGCTGAGCTTGCCAAACTCCAGGAACTTAGGGACTCGGTCACGGCCTACGAGCACTACACACAGGCCATGGGAAAGGACGGAATCCCGTACCAGATCCTCACGCAGAAGCTTCCCCTCATCAACGAGGAGATCAACAAGATCCTCTCGAACGCCGCCGACTTCAGCGTCTTCATCGAACACGACCAAGAGGAACAATCGATCCGCCTGTATCTGCAGTACGGGCAGTACAAGAGCAGGCTTCTCGAGCTTGGTTCCGGCGCGGAGAAGTTTCTCGCCTCGATCGCCATCAGGAACGCCCTGCTGAACATCTCGAACCTCCCCAAGACGAACATCTTTATCATCGACGAGGGCTTCGGCAAGCTTGATCTCAAGAACCTCGAGGCGGTACAGCGAATGTTCGACTATCTAAAGTCAGTGTTCGACCACGTCTGGGTCATCAGTCACCTTGATGTCATGAAGGACATGGTCGATAACGTGATTGAGATTACCGTCGACGACGAGGGCTACGCTCACGTCGAGGTGGGTTCATGAGGCTTCAGGACATGTGGATCAAGAACACTGCGGGGAAGCCAGATGCTGTCCTCACGATGACGATCATGACGTTGGTCGTCGTGCTCATCAAGTACTTCTTTGCTGACACCGGCATCGAGGTCGCTGCTGGCCACTCCATCAAGTTCGGCACGGCAGACTCCGGAGCCATCGCGGCCCTCCTGACTCCCACGTTGGGAGCGTATGTGATGCGCCGTTACACCGAGGTCCGGCACGGTGGTCAGGCTGCTCCCACACCCACGCCGGAACCGGAGGCGAAGTGACCGTAGAGCGCGGCATCACTTTCGGCCTGGCTGGGATCGTGCTTGCGCTAGTCCTCGGACTGGCGTGGCAGAACCACAGCCATACGTCGCGGGTGGTCGATCTGCAGAACCAGATCGCAGGTCGTGATCTGACGGTGGAAGTGCAGAAGGGAGTCTACTCGAAGCTTGCCATGGAAGCTGACGGGTTCAAGGCTCTTCTTTCGTCGCAGGACGAGCAACTCAAGTTTCTCAAGAAGGAAGTCGAAAGCCGCAAGGCTGAGATCCTCACCGCTACGACCATGGCTCTCGCCTGGAAGAAGGCGTATGAGGGTGAGGCCGAGGCGAACCAGACGGAGATTCCTGATGACGGTCCGCCTGAGCCTGGAGCTCCCTCGAAGCCTCCTCGTCTCAAGGTAGACTTCAAGAAAGACTTCGGTCCGTTCATCGTCAGCGGACACACCATCACCAGCCCGCCTGAAGCCTTCGTCGCCGTCAAGCAAGGAAAGCCCATCAAGATCTCTCTAGTGGTCTCCGAGGAGCCTGACGGCAGCTGGCGTACCTATGCCACATCCTCTGATGAGAACATCTCCATCGACATCGGTCTCTCTGCCGTGAACCCAAGAGTGATCGAAGAGAAGTGGTACGAGAAGATCGGGTTCACGGCTCTTCTCGGATTCGGAGCACAACCGCTCGCTGGGTTGGGAGCTTCGTACTCCGTATCCCAATTTGATGTTGGCCCAGCTGTATACGTGACCCCGGCAGGACTCTCCTACGGCGGCAGCGTCACCTGGCATCCTTTCTGGAGGAAATAGTGGCGCGATCACCCGAGAAATACGTTGTAATGAACCTCCGAGAAACGTACCACGAACTCGGGAGCTACGATTTCAAAGTCGTGCTGAACGAGAGGTTCTTCAAGAACGGACATGGGTTTGACCTCAAGCTGGTTGATTCTGCCGGCAAACCCCTCAAGTTCGAAGCAAAGGTGTGGGGACGGAAGATCGTTTGCAACTTCGAGATCGATCCAAGCGTCGAAGACGGTGTATCTCACATCAAGTTGGCTCTCCGGACGGAAAAAGGAGAGAGGGTAGAGGGAAAACTCGATTTCTGGGTGATCAAACCGTAAGGAGGCAGTATGAGTGAAGAAAGATCCTCACGAGTTCCGATGTGGTGTCCGTACTGCCGGGGCCTGATGAAGGGCAACAAGTCGAACGGAACGTGGTATGACTGGGGCTGCTGCATCCAGTGCTACATCGAGTACATCGAAGATCGTGAGCAACGTTGGAAGGATGGCTGGCGTCCGTCCCCGGAAGTTCTCGAAGCCTTCAGCAAGAAAATCGCAGGGGGAATGACTTAGGTCTGCTCCCGTCGGCTTTTGTGGGCGCCGACTATTTACCGTGAGGACGCCCCAAGGAGAAACCACATGGACAGACCAGAAAGCTACGAGGTCACTGAGTACAGCGGAGACGACGATCCCACCGCAGTCCTCTCGGCCATCCACCAGACGGCCCAGGAGCTCGAGAGTGAGACGCCGAAGTATGGCGTGATCGTGTCGACGCAGGGAAACAAGATCAAGGTCCTCTACCACGGCTACGAGATGTGCTTGCCACAGCGGCTCAAGCAGGTCCAGGAACTGGCTGAAGATTCGCTCAAGAAGGCCATCAACGACCTCAAGAAGGGCGTTAAGAAGAAGGGCATCAAGGGCTTTGATCTGAAAGAACTCAAGGACGAGGCAGGTAATTCCGCTGAGAAGGTCTCTCTCAACGAGCGGTACTACTTCCGACTCTGGAGAGTCTTCGAGGTCAAGTGATCACCAAGCAAGATCTGCGGAACGAGATCATCAAATGCGGGCGTGATCCGAAGTACTTCATCAACAAGTACGTCAGGATTCAGCACCCGAAGCGCGGCCTCATTCCGTTCAAGACGTTCAGCTACCAGGACGAGCTGATCGACAAGTACCAGGAGCATCGGTTCAACATCATTCTGAAGGCCCGGCAGATGGGCATCTCAGAGGTGACAGCTGCTTATTGTGTATGGCTGATGCTCTTCCACCGTGACAAGAACATTCTCGTCATGGCATCCAAGGCGGACACCGCAAAGAACATCATCCGCAAGGTCAAGACGGCTCTGAAGAAGGTCCCGAGCTGGCTCGTCCTTGCTGACGTGAACACCGACAACAAGCTCTCAGTTGAGCTTAGCAACGGTTCACGAATCACAGCCATCGCCACCTCCGAGGATGCAGGACGGTCCGAGGCCCTTTCGTTGCTCATCATCGACGAGGCGGCCTTCGTTCCGCGTTTCGACGAGCTCTGGACCGGCCTGTATCCCACGGTCGCCGCGGGTGGTAACGTCATCGTGCTGTCGACTCCGAACGGCGTCGGCAACAAGTTCCACGAGCTATACGTGGATGCCGAGAAGAAGGAGAACGACTTCGTTGCATCGAAGCTGATGTGGTGGCTCCACCCAGAACGCATCTCTGACCTCGAGAACGATCCGAACAGACCGGGATTCAAGACATCAAGCTGGTACCGCAAGGAAGTGAAAGCTTCGAACATGGGTCCACGAGAAGTGGCCCAGGAGCTCGAGTGCAACTTCAACGCGTCCGGCCAGACTGTCATCTCCACGGAGAGCATCCAGTGGATCGAAGAGGGTCTGATCGATCCGCAGACGTACGAACACTGGGATCGCGGTCTCTTCGTGTGGTGGAAGCCAGACGCAAACAAGAAGTACTTCGTGACCGCCGACGTCGCACGTGGTGACGGAAAGGACTACTCAGCTGCCATCGTCTGGGAAATGAACTCCATGGAGGAGGTTGCCGAGTACTACGGCAAGATCCCAGTGGAGGATTTCGCGAAGCTGTTGACGACCACGGGTACCAGCTACAACAACGCGCTGTTGGTCGTGGAAAACACGTCCATCGGTCTTGCCTGTCTCGAACACATCCGGCTTGCCGGTTACCCGAACGTATACTACTCAAGAAAGGGAGACCACAAACCAGGAGAGGCTGTTCACTCCACGTGGGGTCCCCCGACGGACGATCTCGTCATCGGGTTTACGACGTCTCCCAAGAACCGCCCGCTGATCATTTCCAAGCTGGAAGAGTACGTTCGCAACAAATCCATGACGTTCCGCTCCAAGAGAATCGTGGAAGAGTTCCGCACGTTCATCTGGCACAACGGTCGCGGACAGGCGGCCAGCGGGTACAACGACGATCTCACGATGTGCGCTGCGTTCGGAGCCTGGATCCGCGACACCTATCTAGCTCCGTACGCCGCGACCGCTGAGGTGCGCCGAAAGCTGGTGGAGAACATCGGAGTCCAGACCACCACCAACGCGCAGATTCCTGGAGCCACGAAGGATCCACGTTTTGTCCGCTCGGCCGCGCAGAGAGATTTCATTCCCAAGCGGAACCCGTACGAGTACCAGATACGTCAGGGGCAGAAGATCGATTTCCGCTGGCTGCTAGGAGAGTAAACCATGGCCGACGGCCTGATGCAGGGAAATCCGAACCCGGAGAACGTGTGGAAGAGACTCACACGTCTCTTCAGGAGCGGTCCTGTCGTTCGCCACAAGATCGCTGCTGGAGAGCATGCCCAAGCTCCGCAGGGAACAGCGCGTGCGTTCAAGAAGGAACTGTCGCAGCTCTACGTGAACTCGCTCGCCTCGTATGGTCAGTATGAACGGATCAGCCGCTACTCTGACTATTGTGAGATGGAGTTCACCCCCGAGATCGCTTCAGCTCTCGACATCTACGCAGACGAAGTGACGGCCTATGACGAATCTGGCGCTATCATGGAGATCGTCAGTAAGGACCAGGAGATCAAGCAGACTCTCGAGACCCTGTTCTTCGACATCCTGAATGTCGAGTTCAATGCATGGAGTTGGGTACGAAACCTCTGCAAGTACGGAGACTTCGTTCTCTTCGTCGATGCTTCTACCGAGAACGGAATCCTGAACCTTCTCCCCATCCCGATCAACGAGATCGAGCGTGAGGAAGGTTTCGACAAGAACGATCCATTCTCCGTCCGCTTCCGGTGGGGTTCCCAGGGAAACATGATCCTGGAGAACTGGCAAGTCATCCACTTCCGCCTGCTCGGAAACGACAGCTTCCTTCCGTACGGTTCCAGCATTATCGAGCCGGCCCGGCGTATCTGGAGACAGCTCATCCTCATCGAGGACGCGATGCTCGTCTACCGCATCGTCAGATCTCCGGAACGCCGAGTCTTCAAGATCGACGTCGGAAACATTCCTCCTGACCAGATCGACCAGTTCATGGAGGACGTCAAGACGAAGCTCCGCCGGAATCAGGTCATCGACCCGACAACTGGCCGAGTGGACCTGCGGTACAACCCGCTCTCTGTCGACGAGGACTACTTCCTCCCGGTCCGTGGAGACAAGAGCTCAGACATCTCTACCCTGCCAGGTGGCCAGTTCACAGGCGACATCGACGATGTCCAGCACATCCAGAACAAGCTCTTCGCGGCTCTCAAGGTCCCGAAGGCGTACCTTGGTTACGAAGCAGACCTCGGATCGAAGGCTACTCTGTCGCAGCAGGACGTCAGGTTCGCTCGGACGATCGAACGTGTCCAGAAATTGTTCATCGCCGAGCTGAACAAGATCGCGATCATCCACCTCTTCCTCCTCGGATACAACGGCGAAGATCTCGTGAACTTCGAGATCAAGATGGCGAACTCCTCCACCATCGCCGAGCAGCAGAAGCTCGAGCTCTGGAGGATGAGGTTCGAGATCGCAGGCACCGCCCAGGAAGGCATGCTGGATCGTGAGACGGTCTACAAGGACATCTTCTCCTTCTCCGATGAGAAGATCGAGACGATCCGCAACGGCAAGAAGCTTGATCGTCTCGAGGATCTCACACTCGAAGCGATGACGGCTCCTCCGGAAGTCGGCGCAGGTGCTGACGAGGAAGGAATGGCTGGAGCGGAAGAACTCCCTGATACTCTGGGAGGACCTGAGGGCGGAGGGGAGCCAGAGGCTGGCGGAGAGGCTCCGGTACAGCCGGAGGCCGTTGCCCATGGCCAGGTCCTGGAGATCGCTCTTGATGGGATCGGCGAGAAGAAGAACATGGGAAGCACGGGAAACCGCGCTGAGATCGCAGTCGACAAGGGTAAAGACCTCTTCGCCACGGGAGAGGATCTCTATACGACAGCTTTCGGTACGGACAAGCAGACCGCTTCCGATCCGAACGATCGTAGGGCTCTTCGTAGAGTCGTGACACGCCCTTTCTCCGAGAAGCTTGAACGGGGAGAGAAGGTCATCCGTGAACAGGTCAAGAGAACGCAAAACGTCCAGACGTCGCTTGACAAGGCGACTAACTGGCTCAAGAACTTGAAGCCCTGAGGCTTCTTTGAGTAGCTCGGCATACTTACCCCGAGGAACTCCAGATTGGGAGCATCACAGAATATGTCTTCCTTCAGACACAACAAAAAGAGAAATTCGGGATTGGTGTTCGAATTCCTTGTCCGCCAGATGAGCAGCGACATGCTCGATGGTAAGCCAAAGGAATATGCCAAGGCCGTAGAGATCACGAAGCGGTACTTCTCAGAGGGGATGGTTCTCTCGAGGGAGAAGCAGCTTCATGACATCCTGCGTTTCACCCGTGGGGTCAACGAGTCTTACGCTCGTCGGATCCTCGCTGAGGTGATGAGGCACTCTCGTGCTATCGACAGCAAGCAGGTCGAGATCAAGAAGAGCAACCTCATCAAGGAATGCAACTACGCGTTCGGCCAGGACTTCTTCATGAAGCATCGTGTGCCAGAGTATCGGCTGCTCGGTTCTGTCCAGATCATCCTGGACTCCTGCCGTGAAAAGCAGACCCTGACCGAGAACGTCGCCAGGATGGAGCTAGAAGAAGCTGTCGTCAAGTACATGAGCTCAAGCGCTCCCACTCAGAGTCACGAACAGAAGAAAGAGGACATCGATTCCTTCGTCTGCGCTCTTGCAACGAAGAGCTTCCGCGAGAAGTACGGCAACTCTCTCAACAAGCGTCAGAATGAGCTTCTCGAGAAGTTCGTCTACTCATCCGTGAACGGAGACGAGTGCGCTCTCCAGGAGTATGTGAACAAGGAGAAGGCCAGCTTGCTCAAGACAATCCGTGAGTCCAAGGTGATCAAGGAGATGGCTGAAGACCCAGTGATGCGCTCGAAGCTCGACGAAGCTGAGAAGCGGCTGGTGGACATGAACCCTGAGCATGATACCGAAGAGATGGTGAAGGAAATCATGCTTTACCAGAACCTCGCTGAGGAGCTTTCTTCGAATGGATAAGATCAAGGAAAACGTGGGTGGATTCAATATCCCTCTGCAGATCAGGCAGCGCAAAGGAAAGATCGACGAAGTGCTCAGGAAGCACACCGACCTGAATGAGGGCCATGCCCTTCTCTTCTTGTCCGGCCTGAACGAAGCAGAGACCAAGAAGGTCGCAGCAGATCTCGACACCGGCAAGATCGATGAGGTTGCCGTGCAGATGCGTGAGCGTGCCCTTCGTGAGCTCATCCGTACCAAGATGAAGGAAGTCGTTCGCAAGAAGGCTGGCGGTGGTGGCTACGTTCTGTACAGCCCGAACCAGGGCAAGAAGAAGACCCCGAAGCCAGTAGCCAACTTCCCGACCAAGATGGGAGCCAAGAAGGCTGAGCTCGCCAGGTTCCCTCCGAAGGATCCTGCGAAACTCGCACGCCTGCGCAAGCAGGTCGACAAACTCCTGAAGGACCCGAAGAAGCGGGCAGAGAGCGAGAAGAGCGCCCAAAAGCAGAAGGGAACGGACAGCAGCACCCCGGCTCCGAAGAAGGAGAGCAGGGAGATGGTCGAGGCTGCCATCGTCTCGAGAGAGATCATCGGCTCGCTGCTCGGCAAACGCCCGAAGGGACTGAACGAGAGCCTCTTCAAGGAAGCTGCACCGGGAAGTGACTGGGACCAGTACATCTCCAAGATGCCGGAGAAAGTCCTTTCCGCAGACAAGCGGTTCCAGACCGTGAGCAAGAACATCACCAAGAAGACCGAGAAGGTCCTCAACGATGCGTTCGCCGCGATCCGCAAGGCTGTCCCAAAGACGGTCAAGATGAAGAGCTACGGTGTCAAGAACGATGCCCGCACTCGCAAGACGTATCTCGCCTTCTCGGCGATGATCGACAAGACAGAAGTTGGACCAATCGCCATCTACACGGAAAATGGAGTTCCCAAGATTGAACTCTCCGATGAGGCGAAGATGGCCCTGCAGAAGGCCGACCCGAAGAGCGCGAAGACGTTCCGGGCCGAGCTGATCACCGTCCAGGAGAGGATCCTGGACAACGAGGAGGAGCTCGTCAAGGCCATCCAGGCCCGTGACAAGTACCTCGGGAAGCTTGAGGAAGAGGTCGACGGATTCGTCGCGAACCTCGCACCACTCCAACTCTCCCTGCTGAAGCAGCTCCTCGTGAAGAAGTACCGCAAGGTCTAAGGAGGAGCGACCATGGAAAAGAAGCAGCTCCTCCGCGAATGGATCGCCCTCGACATCAAGCCGGCTCTCATCAAGGAGTCCCGGGAGAAGAACGGCGGCCGGCTCATCATCAGCGGCGTCATCCAGAGAGCGGGGGTCAAGAACCAGAACAAGCGTGTTTATCCTCGTGCCGTTCTCCAGCGCGAGATGGACAACTACCAGAAGGCCATCCGCGAGAACCGCGCAGTCGGAGAGCTTGATCACCCGGAGTCCTCAACGGTCTCTCTGGACAAGGTCTCGCACGTGCTGCGTGAATCCTGGTGGGAGGGAGACGATTGCCTCGGTCGAGTCGAGGTCCTCCCCACTCCCAAGGGAAAGATTCTCGAGTCTCTCCTGGACGCCGGCATCACGATCGGAATCTCCTCTCGCGGAGTCGGCAGCACGAGCAAGACGAACGAGGGAATCGACATGGTCTCGGAAGACTACCAGATCATCTGCTACGACATCGTGTCGGAACCCTCCACTCCGGGCGCCTATCTCTTTGCTGAAGGCAAGCAGATCGAGGTCACAACCTCGTACAGCAAGGCCGATCGAATCTGGCGCTCGCTGAACGAAATCACTCGGAAGGTGTGAGGTCAAGATGAAGATGGACGTGAAGCAATTCTCGAACATGATTCGTGAGGTCGTGCGCGACGAGATCAGGAAGTCTCTCCCCGGTATGGTGGAGAAGGCGATCACGGAGCAGTACCTTCGCAAGATCGTGAAGGAGAACACGACGCTAAGCCGTCCTCCACTCACTCCAGCAACACGTCGTACGCTGGAGAACACGTTCATCAACACGGAGACGGAAGAGATCCCAGCGCCGATTGAGAACCCGGACCACGGCATCTATGCCGAGGACCCGATGATCAAGAAGGCCAACGAGGTCAAGCAGGCGCTCCTGAGCAAGAGCCCGGCCATGGCTGCCCTGTACGAGGGAACACAGCCTCTGACCAAGTCTGAGACTGGCCCGCAGCCAGGAGAGGTCTCGGAAGCAGCTCTCGCCCGACTGGGAGTTCTGGACCCGAACAAGATGCGCAACCTGGTCTCTGGTGGAAAGACGACCGGACCCGCCATCGATGAGGCAAGGTTGGTACAACTCCAGGAACAGCGTCGGCGGCTGGACACGCCTGTCGGAGGAGGCCCAAGCCGCTCGGCCACAGTTGCACCCACACCCGCTCGCGCACGCATCCCGAACCCGTTCTTCGATGCTGACAACGCGTTTGAGCCGATCGTCCTGACGCCGGACATGTGAGTTGTCGATGAACACCTTCGATTCGATCTATAGGGGAGTACTGAGTGAGTACGGTGGGACCAGCGGAGCTCCGCATCCCTTGAACCGTCGTATCCTGAGAGAGGTCCCGTCCGACCCCAACCCAGAGATGCAGATGGATCTTCGCGAAGTGTTTGACGGGAACGAGAAGGCAGAGGGTCTCGTCATCAAGTTGACCGACCTGGAAGACGAACCTGTTGACTCTCTGCTGAGCACAACTCGCACACCACCATCCCTTCAGAAGTTCATGAATAGCATCGAGATCCTCCCTGCAAACAGCTCTTGGGCAGACTTCGACCTGGTGCTCAAGAAAGAAAATCCCAAGACCTGAGCAAGAAAAAGCACCCGTCTATTTATCGTCACAAGAGGGAACCAGCCGATGATTTCGGAAGCCAAGAAGAAGAAGGGCAAGAAGAAGGAAAAGGAGCAGGCATCGGGTCCAAAGTACTCGACTGCTCCTGATTTCGACTTCTCTCTTCCACTCGGTGATTCCAATCTCTACAAGAGTCAGGGTGCCGCGAACTTCGGTCCGTACACAGCTCTCGTGAAGGATTGCCCTCCGATGGAAATTGAAGAAGGACTCCTCGGTCCGACGACCAAGCTCGAACTGAGAGAGTCTTCTGCGTGGGATCCCTTCAAGAGGATCGTCGAGCAGAAGAACAATGGAACATGGGAACAGGCAGCTCGCCTCGTCAGGGGCATGAAGTGAACGGAGGAACAGTGAAAAACGAATTCGCAGGAATCCAGGTCACTCCCAGGCCGGGTGAAGATTTCGAACGTACAATCAAGCGGTTCACACGGAAGGTCAGGGCGGAACGAGTCATTGAAGAGTACCGTGAACGTATGTACTACCGCAAACCATCCGAGAAACGCCGGCAGAAGGCATCGAAGGCCCGGTACGCGATCAAAAACTCGATCGAATCTTGAAAAGAAAATTTGCGGAATGGGCTGAAAACTCCTGAGACCGCAAATTAAACGTAGATTCGATCCTCCGACTAGGGAGAGGAACCCGCGATGAAGGAAGGAAGAGATCTGGTGACCGAAGCAGTGAGGGACGCGAAGCGTCTCAAGCAAGCTGCACTCGAGTCCGCCAAGAAGGAGATCATCGAGAAGATGGCTCCAAACGTCAGAGCTCTTGTCGAGCAATCGCTCGCGAACGCACTGGCTGATGAAGGAATCAACAGAATGCGCCGTGTCAAGGACGGCTACCCCGGCGAACAGCAGGGAACCTTCGAAGAAGGAAAGGGAGATCAACAGATGGACGCACAGAACCCGGAAGAGAAGGAACTGGACCTGGAGAACCTCGCGAGCTTCTTCCCCGCTCTGAGCGAGATGCAGGGAGCTGAGCAGGTGCCAGGCGAGGATCCTCTCGCCGACGGTATGCCTGGCTCCATCCCGACTCTCGGAGAGAAGGAAGAGATGCCAGCAGATTTCTGCCCGCCGGAAGGCGAGGAAGCAGCCCCCAAGAAGGAGGGCAAGGACAAGGAGGAGGAGCCGATGGAAGAGACGATTGAGATCTCCGAGGAGAGTCTGCGGAAGGTCTACGAGTCCGCGCTCCAGCTCGAGGTCCAGGTGAAGAAGGGTTTCGCTGAGCCCAAGCAGCCAGGCGAGATCGAAGAGATGATCGGTGAAACCGGTCTGGCAGACGTCAAGAAGGGCGAGCACGCCTGGGAGAAGGAGACGCCTCCGGCCAAGGAAGACTTCACCGTGAAGGAGGCCCGCGCCATCATCGGTCGTGGTCTCGCCGAGAACAAGGCTCTTCGCACCAAGCTCTCCGAAGCAGTCAAGTTCATCAAGGTGCTCGGTGGCAAGCTGCACGAGGTCAACCTCTTCAACTCGAAGGTTCTCCACGTCAACCGCCTCCTGAACACGCACAAGCTCACCAAGGAGCAGAAGGAGGTCGTCCTCGAGTCGATGGACAAGGCCAATTCGCTCCAGGAGGTCAAGACGATCTTCGAGACCGTCGACTCCAGCCTCCGCGTCACCACGAAGCTCATGGAGGGCCGCAACCCACGTAAGCCTGCGGCCAACGCCCAGCGCGCCCGCACCAGCGGTGCCGCGAACCAGGAAGTCCTCAGAGAGTCTGTGGACAGGGCGTCGAACGGTGTGGACCAGTTCGCTCGCTTCCGCCAGCTCGCGGGCCTCACCAAGTAAACAAACCCTTCCCAACACAGAAGGAAAGAGGAGAGAAACAAATGGATCAGAACACTATCAGGTCGCTCACCGAAGGGATCGAGCGTCCGGACCGCCTCGCGGAGGCCAAGCGCCTCGACGCGAAGTGGAACAAGACAGGACTCCTGGAGGGCCTCGCCGGCAGCAAGCGGTCGACGATGGCACGACTCCTCGAGAACCAGGCTGCCTCGCTCCTGAGCGAGTCCAGCTCCACGGCCGACATCATCGGCTTCCAGAACGTCGCCTTCCCGATCGTCCGCAGGGTCTTCGCGGGCCTCATCGCCAACGAGCTCGTCTCGGTGCAGCCGATGTCGCTCCCGTCCGGCCTGCTCTTCTACCTGGACTACAGGTGGGACTCGGTCAAGGCAGGTAACAAGGCCGATGACTTCTCGAGCGGCGGATCGCTCTTCGGTGAGCGGAACGGGGAAGGGGACTTCCGGGCAACCGGCGGCTTCTACAACCTCGGCTCCAGCTTCTCGCAGCGTGAGAAGGTGTCGGCAGCTTCGTTCTCCGGAACGCTCGCAGCAGTCACAATGGCAGACGTCGACAACGACCCGGAACTCTCGGGCACGATCGGCCAGTACCGCAAGCTGACGCTGAAGAGCGTTCTCGCGGAGATCACCTCGGCAGCCTCTGGCGCCGTCGGCGATGTCGCTGCACTGAAGCAGTGGGTGGCCCTCTCGGCATCCTCGACCCCGGCAAGCGTGAGCACGGACGGTACCCCTGTCCGAGCAGGCGCAGACGTGGGAGTGGTCCGTCGTCACACGAAGGCGGCCGGCAGCGACCTCGTCTTCATCATCAGCGGAACGGTGAACCCGGTTCCTGATGCACAGGGCGCAACGGCCTACAAGGTGTCCTACCTGTTCGGACCGACCCTCACGGGTGGAACGAGCGGAACCACCGCACGTCCTGAGTTCGAGTCCGACCTGGGTGCTTCGCCGACCCCGGTCATTCCGGAAATTGACTTCCGGATCACCTCGACCGCAGTCACGGCCGGAACACGGAAGCTGCGCGCCAAGTGGACCCCGGAACTGGCGCAGGATCTCGCTGCGTACCAGAACCTGGACGCCGAGGTCGAACTGACCCAGGTGCTCTCCGAGGCGATCGCTCTCGAGATCGACCGCGAAATCCTCGCGGACCTGCTCTACAACGCGACCGGTGCGAACTACTACTGGTCCCGTAAGCCGGGTACCTTCCTGGACAAGACGACTGGCCAGGCGGCAACCGGAGCGAGCTTCACCGGAACGGTGCGTGAGTGGTACGAGACCTTCATCGAGACCATCATCGATGTGGCGAACACCATCCACAGGAAGACCCTCCGTGGAGCGGCCAACTTCCTCGTGACTTCTCCGGACGTCGCGACGATCCTCGAGGCATCGGTGCTCTACAAGCCGGTTCTCTCGTTGGACCCGAAGGAGACCATGCTGACGATCGGCACCGAGAAGGTGGGATCGCTCAACAACCGGTTCACGGTCTACAAGGACCCGTACTTCCCGAGGAACAAGGTCCTTGTCGGCTTCAAGGGTGGTTCGTTCATGGAGACCGGCTACGTGTACGCCCCGTACGTGCCGCTCATCGTGACGCCGACCATCTACGCGGCTGAAGACTTCACGCCTCGCAAGGGAGTGATGACGCGCTACGCGAAGAAGCTCGTGAGAAGTGACTTCTACGGTACGGTTACTGTCCTCGACATGAACGTGATCTAAGTCGAGTACGACAAGACTAAACGCGAAGGCCGTCCCGGAGAAATCTTGGACGGCCTTTGTGCGTCTGTTGTACTACATAAAAAATGCCTAGAAAGATTTTTGTGAGTGATGTTCCCGATATGAGAACATGTCATTGCGGAAAAGTTTTCGAAAATACGCGTAGACCTGGTGGTCCAAGAAAGAGAGGTAGACATCAAAAGCATTGTACACCACGCTGCGTCCAGATAGCGACAGCATGTCGTTTCTATGGTCTTCCTACTAGAGAGTACTGGGAACTTCAAGCAAAGGGTTGCTTTATATGCGGAGAGCAAGAATCAGCTAGAGGTAAGTTCATGCTTTCAATCGATCACGAACATGTAGAAAACTTCTCTAGACTTTCTACGGAAGACAAGAGAAAAAATATTCGTGGTCTATTATGTCTCGTGTGCAACAGATATAGGGTCGGAAAGAACGACGTCAAAACTGCCAGAGCAGTTTTGGAATATCTTGAGAGACATTCTCAATCCACCTGAGGAGGTGATGCTACCCGCGGGACCCTGGGAAATCCAGGGTCCCGCTTCTTTTTGCCCGAAGGCTAGCAACTCGTCTACCTATTGGACGGAGGAGTGCCTGATGAAATTGAATGAAGTGTTCCGGATCCATGAAGCGGGAGAGCCGTTTCCGAAAGAGTTGCTTCCGTACGCCGCCAAGATTAAACGAAACATCCTGAAGATGTATCAGAACAACGACCCGGCCGCCGAATCAGCCGCTCGTGCTCTGCTCCTTCAGGTCGGGCAGAGCGGCGCCAACAACCTGTTCATCAGGTTGGCCAACATGCCAGGAGACAAGCGCGCCCAGTTTGTGGCAGACGCTCTCAAGCTGGGTGCTCCTCCCGGAGAGCAACCGAAGAAGACGAAGGCAGCTCCTACGCCCAAGCCTACTCCTGCCGAGAAGCCGAAGTCAAAGCTGCCGGATGAAGACGATGACGAGGAGGACGAAGCTGATCTCGGCCCAGACATGGACTATGAGGATCCGACCGCCGACAAGTCATCGCAGGACGACGAGGACGACTGGGACGCTGACATCAAGGCCAAGTCCAAGGCCGACAAGAAGCCAGCAGCTCCGAAGGCCGCCCTGCCCCCTCCGAGCCTGCCCACAGCAAGGCTCACTGGAGACGATGAGGGTTCCGATGAGGTGGAGTTCTCCATCCCTGCCAGCCACAAGAAGGCTGTCGACAGCGGAAGCGATGACGACGTGAAGCTCACCAAGGCAGACAGAGAGATGTTCAGCCAGCAGATGGCGAAGTACAAGGCAGACTTCGCCGCCAAGAACGTCAAGTCGTTCAAGGACATGAGCCCGGAGGAACAGGAGAAGATGAAGCAGCTCTACGGAGGGCCGAAGGCACCGAAGATGACTGATACGTTCGGTCTCAAGCCGACTGGCAAGAGCAAGAACGTCGGCCCGAGTTTCTAAGGAGACTAAGACATGCCATTCACCGTAGGCTCTACGCCGTTCGGGTACTTCGACAGCGACGCACAGTTCGCTGCCGATGCCGACAAGATCCTTGATTATACCCGGCGCAAGCTTGGCGATCCGATCATGCAGGTCTACATGAGCTCCTCGAACGTGTATACCGCGTTCGAGGAGGCATGTCTCGAGTACTCTTCCATCGTCAACCAGTACCAGGCCAAGTCGAACCTGGCGCAGTTCCTCGGCTTCCCCACGGGGTCGCTGTCGGGAAGCGAGAACAAGTACGTTCCACGTTCCCTTGAGATGGTCAAGAGGATGGCCGAACCGTTCGCGGCAGAGGCGAACCTTAACGGTCAGAGGCCACTGCTTTCTGCCTCCATCAACATGATCACTGGAGTGCAGAACTACGACCTTCAGGCTCTGCTGAGCGCCAGTGATGGTGTCACGACACGTATCACTGTCCGGGACGTGTACCACTACAGCCCGATGTCGAACTACAGGTTCTTCGGAGGAAACAACGCCTTCAATGCCTTGTACAACAACTTCGGATTCGATAGCTTCACCCCTGGAACTGCGTTCTACCTCTCTCCGATCTGGGAAGACGTGCTCAGAGGCATGCAGTTCGAGACCGCCAGCCGGGTCCGTAGGTCGAACTACAGCTGGGAGCTGCACAACAACGTGCTCTCCATCATGCCGGCTCCGACGGATGACCGGAAGCTGTGGTTCACGTACACCTTGCCGTTCGATCCGACCGTCGCTGCAAACGCCCAGGACGCCATTGGACGGTCCGGTGTGTCGAACATGTCGAACATCCCGTTCGGCATCCTGCCGTACAGCGGGTTGAACTCGATCGGTAAGCAGTGGATCAGGCGTTACGCCTTCGCCCTGGCCAAGGAGATCGAGGGACAGATCAGAGCCAAGATCAACAGCATTCCGATTCCAAACGGAGAGCTGACCCTGAACGGAAACGAGCTGATCAACGATGCCCGCGCCGAGATGGATGCTCTCAAGACTGAACTGAGGGAAATGCTGGACGCAACAACCTACGAGAAGCTTGCTGAGCAGGAAGCTGTGATGGCAGAGAGCGTGGAGAGGACGATCAACCGGGTGCCGCTCGGCATCTACGTGGGATAATCGATGTCAACCAAGTTCATCACAGACAAGGAGATCGCGTTCATCAACATGGTGAACAAGGAACTCATCCAGAACGTAGTGGGTGAGGTGGTGCACTACTACGCGATCCTGGCTGACAAGACGAGAGTCCACCGGCTCTACCAGGAGGCTGTCAAGAAGGTTTGGGCAGCTCCTGTCAAGGCCAACGCATTGGTCATGTACGATAACCCAAGCGTCAAGAGCACCAACATCGGCTCTGATTCCATGTACACGATCGAAGTGTACTTCCATCTACAAGAGATCCAGGACAGGAACCTCGTACCAAGAGAGGGAGACTTCATCGAATACGGATCAATCTTCTACGAGATCACTGCTGTAACGCAACCACAGGTGGTCTTCGGGCAGATCAACAACAAGGTCATGACGAAGTGTAGCTGTACGGTCAGCCGCGAGGGACAGTTCGCAGCCGGTGGAGATTCTGCCATGGACCGTGCGAACGTGCACCCTGACCAGCAAGTGATCGGAGTGAATCGCTAATGGCTGAACACGTCGAGTACGGTAACGTAACGATTGAGACCATCGACACCGCAGTTCACGGGTGGCTCGACAGAACTGTCGATTCACATGTGGAAGACCAGAATGGTTCCCGCAAGAAGGTTCCTGTCCTGTTCGCATCCGGAGAGCGGTGGGCCGCCAGTCGCACTCGGAGAGCGATCCGTGATACGAATGGTGTCCTTATCCTCCCGGTGCTGTCAGTGCGCCGAACAGGCGTGGACATCAATCAGAATATGACATCGCTTGGAACGGAAGAGGGAAACTTCCAGGTCGCCAAGAGGGTTCACAAGAAGACGAACGTCTACAAGAACGCGGCTCTCCTGCGCACACAGTCCCTTCAGCCTATGAAAGACGCCACGGTGTATGAGGTGACAACTATTCCGTTCCCAGCCAGCTGCTTGGTGACGTACGAGATGGTGATTCACACGCAGTACATCACGCAGATGAACTCCATCATCGAGAAGATCGTCTCTCAGCTTGACATCCAGAACTCTTTTGTGGCCATCATGGGAGATGGAACACACCAACCGCAAGCGAACGTCGACTTCATCGATAGGAAGGCGAACTCGAACGACCCGTATGTAGTGGGATTCTTTGACGCCGGCATGAGCTCAGGCGACAATTTCGAGGAGTTCACCGATCAAGAACGAATCGTTAAGTACTCAACCTCGATCACTGTTCCAGCAGTGCTACAGCTCAACCCAGAAGGAACGAAACCTTCTATCCAGACCGAACTCACGTCATTTGATTTGGATTTCGCAGATGAACAAGCTCACTTCGTCGATGATCCCTACGAGCTCGAGCTGATCTTCCAGCAAAGGCAACGCGGCTAAAACATCGAAAAACGGCCTGTTGAATGGATGGCAGGCTACTTAGGCGTAGCGCCGCAGTCTAACTAGTGACGGCGCACAAGTTTCTCAAGGAGACTCAAACCGATGGCTCAAAAGTTTTCGTCCCCTGGCGTGTTCTCTGAAGAAGTCGATCAGAGCTTTCTCGCGCAGGGTGTGGCCGGCATCGGAGCAGCGATCATCGGACGTTCGTCAAAGGGACCGGCTCTCACGCCGATCCTGGTGACGGGATACGATTCCTTCGCAGAGAGATTCGGCGCAGTCACGCCGAGCCTCCAGGCTCCGTACGCAGCCAAGAACTACCTCAAGAACTCTGGCGCACTCACCTTCGTCCGCGTCCTGGGACACGCAGACGGTACCGGCAAGTCGAACGGCTACACCCTCGGCGGCGTCACCGCCATCGCTGATCAGTCTGGTTCCGTGGACGCGTCGGCGCTTGCTGTCCTCCACCACTCCGGAACCGCAGCCGTCGTCAACGTACTTGGCGTTGCCAACGACGCCAACAAGTTCACCATCACCATCGGATCGGTGTTCGCAGCGACTGCTTCCTTCGTGAAGACGGCACCGGAGTACATCGGTAAGGTCCTCAACACGGACCCAACGAAGTACAACACGTACGGTCACTACCTCGCGCAACTCTTCGAGTACATCACCCCTCTGGCGTCAGCGAGTTGGAACGCCAGAACTGCAACAGGAACCCCGACCAGCTTCGCCAAGGACTACACGTCCGGCAGCACGGCCTGGGTGAAGTCGCAGCCGGTCGGTGGTCTCGAGTTCAGCCTCTTCAAGTTCCACACGCACGGCCACGGTCAGGCGACGCGGGATGAGGTGAAGGTCGAGATCTCGAACGTCAAGCCCTCTCCGTCACCGACCTCCAACCCGTTCGGCACCTTCGACGTCATCGTCCGCAAGTTCGATGACACCGACCAGAAGCCGTCCGCGGTGGAGCAGTTCATCGGATGCACGCTGGATCCGTCCAGCCTGTCCTTCATCGGTCGCAAGATCGGTGACACGGTGGAGACGTTCGACACGGTCCAGCGGAAGTTCGTCGCCGAGGGAACCTACCCGAGCAAGAGCAAGTACATCCGGGTCGAGCTCAACACGAGCGACAACGCTCCTGAAGAGGCTCTTCCTTGGGGTCACCGCGGCTACGCGAAGCTCGCGTTCACCACCTCCACGGTGGATGACCTCCCGTACGCGCAGCACCAGGTGGACAGGAATGGCAACATCGATCCGAACATCCGCTGGGGCGTGGTCTTCGCGTCTGGCGGAATCGCGGACCGCATGTGGGCGGATCCTCTGAGCCCGACGAACGCCACGGACACCGAGTTCTCGCTGGCACTCCTCAGTGCTTCGTGGAACGCCCAGGGCAAGCAGGTTTGGTCGTACAACTCCGGCCTCTCCTCTGCTCTTCGTCACCAGCCAGTCTACGCCTCGGCCTCTCTCTACAAGTTCTCTCTGCCGATGGCAGGTGGATTCGACGGCTGGGACGTCCGCGTCACCGACCCGCTCTACCTCGGAAACGCAGTCGATGAGAACTCGTCGGCTGGTCTGGCCGCGGGCACAGGCGGTGGCCATGCAGTCATCTCGGCGAAGCGGGCAATCGACGCGATCGCCAACCCGGATGCGTTCGACATGAACCTTCTGGTCTTCCCAGGAGTTCACAACCTCAAGATCGTCGACTACGCTCGTCAGCTGGTAAATGATCGCAAGGACGTGATGCTCGTCATGGACGTCACGGGATCCTCGGTGGCAGAGGCGATCGATGCCCTCAAGACCCGAGACCTCGACGACAACTACACGGCGTGCTACTACCCGGACCTCAAGATCAATGACCGGGTGAACAACCGCACCGTCCGTGTTGCTCCGTCGGTCGCCGTCATTGGCGCTCTGGCGTACAGTGACCGCGTCGGCCAGGTGTTCTTCGCTCCGGCCGGTATGAACCGCGGTGGACTCGCAGCCTTCGATGTTGTCGACACGGTCGATCGTCTCGACTTCGAAGACCGCAACGATCTGTACGAGAACAGAATCAACCCGATCGCCACCTTCCCCAGCGAGGGAATCGTTGTGTGGGGTCAGAAGACCCTGCAGGTGAAGGCATCGGCTCTCGACCGCGTGAACATCCGTCGTCTCATGATCTACGCCAAGAAGACGGTGGCCTCTGCGGCAAAGGTGCTCGTGTTTGAGCCGAACCAAGCAGCGACCTGGCAGCGGTTCATCAACACGGTCAACCCGATCCTCGAGAAGATCCGTCAGGACCAGGGCGTCGAGCGCTTCAAGGTGGTCATGGACTCCACGACCAACACTCCGGACGTCGTTGACCGGAACATCATGCGCGGCAAGATCTTCCTCCAGCCGACGAAGACTGCAGAGTTCATCGATCTCTCGTTCGTCATCACGAATGCCGGAGTGAGCTTCGGCGAGTAAGGAGAACACTGACACATGACAAACATTCTTAACACTGAATCTGGATCTCTGCAAACATCTGGATTCGGAGCAAGAGATCGCGATATTCTCGTCGACAAGGTGGACGATAACTTCGAGAAAGTAAATGAGTGGGCAGGAAAGGTTACTGGTTCTTTTCAGACGATCTTTTACTCCCCTGGTCGAGTAGACGATCGTCTGGGAAACGTTGCCTCGGGAACGAATGGAGTGCCATTCGGTTCGCCTGTCATCGCCAACGAAGATCGAGTGATTACGGAAATCTCAGCGATCGCAGTTGGTTCTGGTTCTGGTGGCGTTTCTCGGTGGGATGTAAAGAAGCAGTTCCCCGGGCAATCAATTCCACTCTCGATCTTTTCCAACGCTGCGTTTAAGCCGCAGCTGTCTGCGTCTGCGGGTTCATACGTCAGGACGAGCACCGAAACGTTCGTTTCTGGTGGTCTCTGGGCAAAGAACGAATTGCTTCTTGCTCGACTCGAAGAGTCTGCTGTCCTTCAAAGTGAGGCAACGTTGATCGTCAAGTGGAAGCCGTCAGCAAGCTACGGCGTGTAATTCAAGAGAAGAGGGCCCCTTGAAGAGTGGGCCCCCTTCGGGAGTTCAAAAATGCCGAATTTCGCTGACTCTGCTCTACAATGGCCTATCTCTGGATCTTGGGACAGTGTGTATCTCCGCGTCGCAGCTCAAGCCCAGAGCGCCAGCATCAGTAGCATCTTTCACCCAGGCGGTCTTCCGGCGAGCAGCGTGGTAGCAGTTGCAGCCAACAAGAGCCGGCAAGCGCTGGTTGTGTCAAACTCGGGTTCGCAGGCGCTGCTGCTCGGTTTCGGCGCCAGCGTGAGTGCAGGTTCATTCTCGGAGAAGATCGTTGGTCACACAGTAGTCACGTTGAAGGATCCCGTGTATACTGGAGCGATTCACGCTATCTGGGATGCCAGCGGGTCGCTGAGCGGGTCTAGAGCAAACTTCACCGAACTTGTGAGCTGACAGGAAGGGGTTGACTACCGGACCGGGGCTCAAGGGGAAACCATGGAGCCCAGAGCCGCTTACGGACACTCCGAATGAGATCGGAGAGGATAGAATGACCAAAGTGGTGGAAACCCCTTAGCCGGCAACCACCCTCCTCCGAGTGTCCTCGGCTGCCACTACACGATTTCCGCCGCGGGGACACAAAACGAAGAACCACTTCTAGTTAGAGTGAGACAGGTTCCCGATCTTGAATTCGGGACCCAACGCGGAGAATATAGACAATGGCTGAGACGCTTGCCACAGCAAACCTCCTGGCGAACACCTACGAGCCGAAGCGCAAGTTTCGGTGGGTGCTCCAGATCGACGGCATCGATGGATTCGTCCTGAAGACGGCTGCCCGTCCGCAGGCCACGTTCGAGGAGACAGTGATCGACTTCATCAACACGAAGCGCTACGTGTCAGGCAAGATGAGCTGGAACCCAATCCAGGTCACGATGCACGATCCGATCGCTCCGTCGGCTTCACAGAAGATCATGGACTGGCTGCGGCTGAACTACGAGAGCCTCACGGGTCGTATGGGATACGCCACCTTCTACAAGAAGGACATCTCCCTCAAGCTCCTCGACCCGCAGGGAACCGTGGTGGAACTCTGGGACCTGACCGGCTGCTGGCCGCAGGACGTGAACTTCGGCGACCTCGATTACGCCTCCTCTGACGCGGTTGAAGTTTCATTCACTCTCCGCTTCGACAACGCGGTCCTTCAGTTCTAAGATCGCTAGTTGCTACGATAGCGACCTTTCGAACAAAAGGAGAGTGAAAGCATGCATCAGTTTATCACGTTGCTCGCGGAAGTGATTCCGACAGGAGTGACTGAAAGCACGACTCTCGCAGACCTCGGTCCCACGATCTTTATGGCTACCCTCGCCATCGCAGTCACCACGGGTGTCATCACTCTCTTCGTGAAGATGAAGGGACTCGTGAAAGAAGGAACGCAGGAATTCTTCGAATCAAAGGTCGGCGAGAAGCTGATCGAGGAGAACTTCTGGACCTTCGTGAAGACCGAAGGATATGGGATTTGGATCAAGAACAAGATCGACACTCACACATCAGGACAGATGGAGAAGCTGCTCAACCACATGGAGCAGCTCACCAAGTCTGTGGGCATGTTGACCGACAAGGTCGAAAAGCTCGTTGACAAGCTCGAGTCCCAGAGTGCCGAGATGCGTGAGATGGAGCGCCGGTTCTCGAGGGCTGAGATCGGCAGAGCCAACGGAAAGAGCTAACGGGGAACCACATGGTCATGAGACTTTCCCGTGTTTTCGGTGGAGCACAATCGACCGTTGAACGGATGCAGCCGAAGATCTTCGAATCTCGCCAGATCGCTCTGAGAGAGGTGTTCAACCTTGTCCTCGAGTCGAAGGGAAACATCATCCGCCTCCTGAAGTTCCCGGAGGCGGTGGCTGAGAAGTTTGAGCAGATCTCTCCAGCCTACTGCTTCGCTCTTGCCAAGGTGTACGATGTGTGGTTGGAGGAACACGCTCCTCGCTACAAGAACACGTTCGGAGCAGCACAGGTTCCCAAGGTCACGCAGGATGAATGGAACGCCATGTCTGACGAAGACAAGGCTGACTTCAAGCAGAAGGTCGCGGCTGCAAAAGAGAAGGGAGCTGCTCATGCTCAGAAGCAGGCAGCCTCGGACTTGGAGGTCGTCTCGTCAGAAGAGAACTTCACTCAGTACATGAACGAAACGGGCGGAGCTCTCACCAAGCTTTTCAAGAAGAACCCCGAGCTCTCCAAGAAATTCAACAATATCAAGGACATCGAAGAGGTTCACCAGATCTTCGCTGAACTTCAGAAGGATGAGCCTGCTGACGGAAAGACTCTCATCAAGTTCTCCAACGGCTACTTCTGGGTCCTCCTGACGGACGTGGAGCACTCCGCTGAAGCGAAGCTGATGCAGCACTGTGCTACAGACCACCGAGGCAAGCTGGTTTCTCTTCGTGATCCACAGAACCATCCGCACGTTACCATGACCTGGAGCGAAGAGAAGAAGACTGTTTACCAGATCAAGGGAAAGCAGAACAAAGCTCCTGATAAGAAGTACTGGCCCTCCATCGAGGACTTCTTCAAGAAGTTCAAGCCAAAGCTTCGCGACAGCTTCATCAACCAGCAGGCATCTGAGCTGGCAACAGTTTTGGCGAAGTATGGTCCTGCGCCAGAAGATCGCAACGGAATCCACACACGTCTCAAGTCGCTTGGAGCGAAGCCGGCTGTGCAGGCTTTCATCTGGCCGTCCAACGTCGAATCATTCATTCCGCAGAACCAACGCAACCAGATCGACTGGGATGAGAAGCAAGAACTGCAGCAGGAGCTCGGCCAGGTCATGGGCACCATGGGATTCCAGGAAACGAGGATCTCGCACAAGTCGATCAACGCTTCATTCTTCTTCCACAAGGAAGCATGGAAGACTCCTGTCAAGACTCCTCCTCCAGCTCACCTTCGCGATCACTGGTACACATTCGGCGCCGCCATGATTTGGCGGAACCAGGAAGGGCTCGGAAACGTGGACGTCCTGCGTGATCCGACCAAGTTCTACGAGCAGCATCGCGCTGAGCTTGAATCGTTCTGGCAGCATCTCTGCGAGTTCCTCAAGCTCCCGCAGGTTCCACTTCAAACGGTTTTGGATCAGAAGGTTGGGAAATTCACAGGTTACTAAGGTTCCCCGAGACACTAGGTAACACATGACCAACTCCCATTGCCATTACGGCACCTGAACCCCAACCCCTGGAAGCTGAGGAACCCGTGCAATTCGCTCACTACTGTATCGTGCGAACCGACATCCCGTTCGGTGCGCAAGCCGCCCAGTTGATTCACGCTGCTGGCGAGAGTTCGACGGGAAACCTTCCAAGAGGAACCTTTGCCCTTGCCCTCGCGGCGAAGGATGAGGCACACCTCTGGAACATCAGCCAGCTCCTGATCACCGAAGGGATTATGCACAAGCTGATCCTCGAGCCGGACGCTCCTTACAACGGAGCGCTCATGGCCATCGGAATCATCCCTGGACCCCGTGCGAAGATCAAGAAGATCCTGTCCAATCTCAAGCTCGTGAGGTGAAAATGGAAACACAGAGCGATACCAAGAAAGATGGTGAGAGCTCCGAGATGGCTGCTGGTGATTGCGGCGATTGCGGTCACTCCATCATCTATCATGCTCCCTTTGTCGGTTGCATCAAGTGCAGCTGTGACGAGTTCCACTGATGCGTCAGACAACCATCATCGATTTCTACGGTGGACCCGGAACTGGCAAGTCGACGTCAGCCGCGTACCTGTACTACCTGATGAAGGACGCCGGACTGAGCGTGGAGCTCGTCCGGGAGTACGTGAAGGACTGGGCGTGGGAGAAGCGCCAAGTCTCCAACTACGACCAGTTCTACCTCTTCGGCAAGCAGATCCGTCGCGAGAGCATGCTCTACGAGAAGGTGGACTACATCATCACCGACTCTCCGATCTTCCAGGGCCTCTACTACGCGGAGAAGTACTCCCCTGAACACGTGAGGTTGGGAATCGAAGCCGCAACGTACGCCTTCTACAAGCAGGCACACGCCGACGGTCACAACCACTATCACGTCTTCCTTCAGCGCTCCAAGCCGTACAATCCCGAGGGACGGTACCAGAGCTTGGAAGAAGCGCAGCTGATCGACCAGGGAATCAAGGACCTGCTGGATCGCTGCAGCATGCCCCACATCGATTGCGGTACTGGACAGGACGACCTGAGAGGCCTGCTGGCAGGCATCAGGGCACACACAGGAGTCTGACATGCACTACAGGAACGGACGTGAAGCGAAGAATGGCGACAAGGTGGTTCTGGTCGGCTACAACGGGCCGGTGGTCGGAATCCTCTACGACGCGAAGGCGGGCAACGATTTCTGCAACGGGAAGCTCGCTCCCATCTCCAGCAACGATCCCTGCCCGAATCTCAAGGAGTGTCTCCACGTCGATGACGTGCTGGCTGCCATCGCCAACGCTCCCGAGCTCGCAGAACCGAAGTAACCACACGGGCGTGTAGCTCAGCGTCGAAGAGCACTCGCCGTTTAAGCGAGAGGTCCCAGGCTCGAACCCTGGCACGCCCACCATCAAGGAGTCCAGCATGAGCAAGCATTGCATGTAGCATCTTCGGGTGTCCGTCCGACAAGACCTACGGGATCCTGGGAGACGACGGAAAGCTCTACAGGCTGACGTTCAGCAAGTCTCTGGCAGAGTACATCTGCAAGTCCACCGGCAAGCACAGGGTCAAGAGAATCACCTTTGCTACGGGGCGCCGATTGGATCGAGGAGAGAACAGCTTCAACGGCCTGTATGCAATCCAGTCCAAGAAGGACATTACTCTCCGAATCGCTCTGCAGCAGGACCTCGCCAATGAGCTCTGCGATTTCGAGAGTAGACACCTGAAAGAGTGCTGGATCGAGAAGATCGAAGACATGCCCGCAATGCCCCTGTAACTCAATGGTAGAGTACCTCGCGTAATGAACGAGGAAGCTACGGGTTCGATCCCTGTCGGGGGCACCATTCTAGCGTGAACCTTAGATAACTCATGTCTAGACACAGCGAGGAGACCAGACTTAAGATTTCTGAGTCTCTTAGGAAAAACCTCGGACGAACCTGCGTCCTTTGCAACAGCAGGTTCGTCCGAGAAGCTGGCGTATCTCAGCAGATTGCAAAGTACTGCCCTTCTTGTCGAACGAAATGCCGCGATTGCGGAATTCGGGAGATGGAGAAGGGCAGTTTCTGTTTGGAATGTAAGAAGAACCATCTTTCCAAAGATGAGTTGCCATTCGAGAAGCTGTGGAGAAATGACGTTAGAAAAGAACGCCTCGTCACTGAGAGAGGTCACGTCTGTGAAAACTGCGGATTCTCTCGATGGGCTGAGCAGCCAATTCCTCTTGAGTTGGACCACGTGAACGGAGACAGGTTGGACAACAGGAAAGAAAATTGTCGTCTGCTCTGTCCGAATTGCCACGCTCAGACGCCAACATGGAAGTGGCGAAACAGGCCGAACAGAAAGAACAAGACACCCGCTATTTAGCGAAGACGAACGACCACAAACCCAGGAGTGTACATGAGCGAGAAGATTTCACTTTCGAAAGACGTCGCACAGGAAGAGCAGCCGAGCCAGGGGCAACCGCAGCCAGGAGAGATCGGCTACGTTCCCCCGACCGAGTCGGTTCCCCTCCCTTCACGAGGAGTGGTGTACCCGCCGGAGTCTCCGCTGCACGGAACGGAGCTCATCGACATCCGGTCCATGACCGCTCGTGATGAGGACATCCTGACCTCCAGGGCGCTCCTCAAGCAGGGCAAGGCGATCGGAACGTTGCTCCGAAGCTGCATCGTCAACAAGAGCATCGATCCCGACAAGATGATCATCGGTGATCGGAACGCTGCCCTGATCGCAATCCGCATCACGGGCTACGGCGCAGAGTACCCGGTGACGGTCGACTGCCCGGTCTGCGGGGAGAAGACGAAGCACGAGTTCAACCTGGCCGATCTCGAGGTAAAGCGTCTCGAAGTCCAGCCTCTTCGTCAGGGAGAGAACGTGTTCGCGTTCGTCCTGCCTGTCTCCAAGAAGGTGGTGGAGTTCAAGCTGATGACGGGTGAGGACGAGCGGGATGTCGCCGTGACCCTCGACCGCGCCAAGAAGCTGACCAGCGGCGCAGAAGCGACCGTGACGACGCGGCTCCTCCACTCCATCCTGAGCATCGGTGGAGAGAGGGATCGCAGCAAGCTGGCGCAGATCATCAAGAACCTGCCGGCTCGTGACAGTCGCGATCTGCGTACCTACATCGAACGGATTTCTCCCGGTATCGACATGACGCAGGCGTTCACCTGCAAGTCCTGCGGAGAGGAGTCGGAGGTGGAGGTGCCGATGGGCACGGAGTTCTTTTGGCCTTCGTGACGACAAGCTCTACATCTACGAGGAGATCTTTCAGCTAACGACGCACTGTAAGATCTCCTGGACCGAAGCCTGGGACATGCCGGTTACACTCCGTAAATGGTGGCTTGAACGGACACAGAAAGAAGGGAACAAACAGCAACTGAAAAGCTGACGGAGTACAAAGCGTAAATGGCAAAGATTCCAGGACTTGGAGGGATTGGTAGGGCCGAAAGCGGTGCGAAAGACATCGCTGGTCGGCTCGACCGTCTTTACGCTTTTGAAAATGCTGCAAGCCTTGCTGTCAAGGAATTTGATGACATCGAGCAAGCAGTCACCCGCATCAGTGCTGTGAGCGAGAAGTGGGGCGCGACCATGGGCGGCATTGCCCGCGCTGGTCGTGATATGAAGAAGAGCCAGCAGGCTACAAGGGACGCGATCGTCCGGGCCAACAACGATCTTGCTCAGCAGAAGCGGATCATGGACCGGATGGTCGCTGTCGGTTCCACGAGCGGTCACCTCTGGCAGAAGACACAAGAGACCATCGAAGAGTGCGAGAACAGGCTCCGCGCTCTGAACGAGGAGATGACGGAGCTGAACAAGAAGACCGCAAAGCTCCCGGGCGGTTTCAGAACAGTCGCGCAGCTCATCGGCGGAGACATCCTCAAGGCAGCTGACAAGCTTGGCAAGACGATGGTCATGGGAGGCATCGGAGTCTTCGCTGCCGGTGTGTACGAACTTGAGAAGGCGCTGAAGAACGTCCACGAGCTCTTTGAGCGGTGGACTGGTGCGATGGGAAAGTTCCGTCTCGGCATGGGTGCCGCCGGCGCCACCGTAGACAAGTGGACGTCATCGGCCAACGCTCTTGAGGGCCAGATGCGCGGGCTCACCGGAACGTTCGGTCTGAGTCATGACGAGCTGCAGACGTTCGTGAAGACCTTCGGGTTTGCCGACGATCGTGCCGCTTCCTTCGCCAAGAACGCCGTGCTTATGGGTCGTGCCATGGGAATCGGAACGGAGGGCGCTGCAGCCCTGCAGAAGAACCTCGCTCTCATGGGAGAGCAGGTGGGATCCGACACAGACCTCTTCGGAAAGATCGTCTCTGGCGCGAACGCCGCCGGAGTATCAGTCGCTGACTTTGGAAAGGAGATCGTTTCTAGCAAGGACTTCCTTGCTGCCTTCGGAAGGACTGGCAAGACCGTCTTCATCGAAGCTGCTGCATACGCTCGTCGTCTTGGGCTCTCCCTGAGATCCCTTGAGGCTTTCACCAAGGGAACGGACAACTTCGATGCGACCGTCGAGGGAATGGCGAAGATCAACACGGTCTTCGGCACGTCTCTAAATGCACTTAGCATGGTGCTTGAGGAGGATCCGAGCAAGCGTCTCGAAGAGATCAGGAAACAACTCAAGGACCAGAACAAGGACCTCGAGTCGATGAGCCGTCGCGAGAAGATGCTGCTCGCTGAGACCCTCCACATCTCCCAGGAAGAGCTGAACGGAGTCATCGCGACAGGCGAGACCCTGGAACAGTTCCAGCTCAAGCAGGAAAAGGCGCAGAAGAGCCGCCGCCAGAACGAGGACATGATGCAGAAGGCTCTCGCCAAGACGGCGCAGACCCTCTACGCGTTCTCCCTCGGCTGGGACGAGATCACCATGGCTGTGGTGAAGCTCATCCATCCGTTCACCGACATGCTCGGGCTCACCTCCAAGATGCAGACGTTCGGAGAGGTGATGGGCGGCATCTTCCACCGTGTCGCAGAGTTCATCACTGACATCGCGAACAACCCGAACTGGCAGCGCTTCATCCACAAGATGGCGGATGAGGTGCACGACATGGTCACCGGCCTGAGTAACATGGCCAAGGGCGATGGACTTGCAACGTTCGTCAAGACGATGACAGAGTCGGCTGGCAAATTCTACGATACGATGAAGCAAGCCTTCGAGCTCTTTAAGAAGGCAGGAACCGCCCTCGCCCCGACGCTCAAGTACCTGCTCGAGAACATCGACTGGATCATCAAGGCGTGGGCAGGTGGAAAGATCGCTGCATCTATCATCGGCGTCATGAAGGCAGGAAAGGGAGTCTACGACCTCTACAAGAAGATCAATGCTGCGAAGGCTGCGGTGACAGGTGCCGGTGCTGCTAGTGGCGCGGCAGGTGCGGCTGGAGGCGGCGGCGGTGCAGCTGCCGGTGGAATGATGTCTGGTGTCGCCGGTCCGCTCCTCCTTCTCGCCGCTGGCGCCTACGCCACCACAAAGGGACTCGACTACCTGAACGCGAAGTACACAGATACAGGCAAGGAACTGGACATCTGGAAGCAGAAGCTGGCGATCAGCTCCCTCGCCGTTTCTTCAGCTGAGGCGCGAGTCAAGAGTGGTTTCGAGCAGATTGATCTTATTGCCTCCAGCGCCAACTATCTCGACACTCGGTTCGGTCTGCTAGCTGGAACCACAAAGAAGCTGAACGACGAGATCCAGGAGAGGCTTGAGAAAGAGTTCGGACCAGAGTTGAAGGAGAGAGGGTTCAACGAGAAGCGCACAAAGATCGATCTCGATTTTGCAAAGGCGAACGAGGACGCTCTCAAGAAGGCTCTCGCTGAGACTGAGCCGAACTGGTTCTCCAAGTTCTCGGTCCATGTTGCCGATCTCTTCGGAAACGACAAGGCTGGAAGGATCGAGGAGAAGTTGGCTGATCGTGAGTACGCCCAACAGCAGGCTGAGCTCAAGACAGCCAAGGCACAAAGCGCTGCAGACCAGGCACGTCTTTCTAACCTCGAAACACAGTCAAAGTTTGTCGGAAAGTACGCGAAGGAGTTCAATGCTGAGACAGCTCAAGCTCGCATCGACCAGGGCGGAGTACCAGTCCAGACTGGACCACGTAAGCTGACGCTCCCGACGATGAACATTCCGACCCCGAAGGCTGGATCGGCGATCCCGGTCGGAGCGAAGACGACGAACTTTGCGAAGCCTCCGAATGTCGCGGGAGCCACCGCAAGCAATGCCGGGTTCACGGCAGGAGACGTTTACCTCGACGGTGAGAAGGTCGGTCGTCACGTGGTTCGCCAGATGCTGTCTCAGGAGAGCGCCTAATGTCAGCGCAGGACAAGATCAAGATCGGACAGTTCCTCGGACGTCGTAGGGCAGACCCTGACGATCCCGGCGATCTGCTCGCGCCCGGAGGAAACCTCCCGGCTGAGAACAGCTTCCTGGAGCAGTACCGTCCTGAGATCAAGCTTTCGCAGCCGAGCACGATCCCGTTCCAGCCACCCCCGGCCCTCTCGACCCCGGCAGTAGTGTTCCGCCCCGCGCAACCTGATTCCCCACATACCCAGGCAGTTGAACACACTCCGACGTTTGCGGAGCCCTCGAGCCATACTCCAGCGGATCCCATCAAGATCGATGATGGGTACGCCAACGACGTGAGGGCGACTCCGGTCGTTCAGTTCACTCCACCGATCTCACACAGTGTGTTAATCAGGCCTGAACCGAGACAGTTCATCCGTCCAGGAGCTGAGTCAACAGAGCGTCGCCAGAGGATCGACGCTGAGCTGGCTGAAGCGAACACGCGTCCGATCCAGGCTGCTCCAGCGGGAGCCGGTGTGGATTTTCCTGCGAGCGCCAAGGACCAACTACGTGGAGCGCTCAACGCTCTGAAGAGCATTGACAGCGGAATCGAAGCAGAGAAGCGCTCCATCGATCCCATCCCTGGCGACGCACCAAACCGCTTTCACTACGACCAGACAGCAAGTCAAACGTTCAAGCGCGCGGATGATCAGCTGAAGGAAGCTTACAGGATCCTCGACGACAACGGACGCTACGCTGCTTACGTCGGCTGGCCTGTCCACACTCCTGGAGATCTCCTCCTCGATCCGACCCTGTATGCGAAGCAGATCGCTCGTATCGGCGCCAGGATGCAGTCTGCTGGGCTGGGCACGGCAATCATTGCTCAGTTCGCTGCTCTGCAGGCGATGAACCGTGACGGAATCATCTTCAACCCGCTCACCCTCGCTCCAGTCCCAGGAACTGAGCTGCTCGTCGCGAACTCTATCGATGCTTCGCTGGGAACCCGCAAAGTCCAGGGGCAGATTTCTGACATCGACGACACGCACCTCATGCTGTCGAAGGGTCTGTACAACCGTAGCTATGGCTCGGATGACATCTTCCCGCACACCGTGGTTGCTGGCGGAACGCAGATCTCCCAGAACAATCCCGTCGTTGGAGCGAAGAGTCAGAACGGTTCGCTTGCCGACAACGCCTTCATTAACCCGGTCAAGCCGATCGTCGAGGAGGGAATCAAGGCTCGCAACCGTTACCACGATTACCCGATCGCCGGAGAGGACACATCCTACACGGATCGTCCTGCTACCAGACTGCTTGACCTGCACGGAGATTCGTTCACTGTCGGTGTCGACCAGATCAAGACTGAGATCAAGAACCTCTTCTACAACCCACACCTGAATCTTCGCACTCCAATTGAGCAACGGCCCCGCGCTGGCCTGCGGAACAAGAGCCTGAAGTCTGACCCGATGTACGCCGCGAACTTCAATAACGGCGTGATTCCTGTCCGGCTGAAGGGTGAGAACGACTACGGCTTCACTACCAGCCCGGAGAAGGTCACGGAGAAGGATGGTAACGTCCCGCTCTCCTTCACGGACATGCGCCCGATCGGCGGAGGAAACAAGTTCCGCACCATTCACTTCAGGCCGTTCCTGACGAACCTGGGAGAGAGCTTCTCTCCGCAATGGAACCTCACGAACTACTTTGGGCGTACGGACCAGGTCGCCACCTACATGTCAACAGGTCGCGTGGTCAACATCGGGTTCCAACTCGTGGCGTTCTCGCCACAGGATGTCAAGGACATCTACCAGAAGCTGCACTGGCTCACGTCAATGGTCTACCCGCAGATCGATTCAGCTCTCATCATGCGCTCCGGTCCGGTCGTCCGTATGAGGGTAGGAAACGTCATCGATTCGATCGGTCAGGACGGAATGCGTGGTCTCTCTGGCATCATCCAGAACCTTGACTACGATTACACCAATACGTTGTGGGAGCTTGACGACGGTTTCAAGGTGCCACGTAACATCAACATCTCGCTGTCGTTCCTTGTGCTCCACGATCGTCCGATGGGAATCGGCGAACATGGAAAGTTCGGTGGCATCGGTTCTCTCGGCCAGAACGGCTATGTTCCTCCGGAAGCCCAGGTGGACGGAGAGCGGCAGACGAAGCTCGCCCAGGTGGACGATGGCATGAGCTTCCGCGCGGTCGGAAGGACCGGCCCGCAGAACTACGCAGATGTCGCGTCTGCTGACAGGACGGAGACGAACTGATGTCCAAGAGCCGCTACTCAAACACGAGAGTGATCGATGGTCGTGCCTATGCGACCTTCGCTCTTCCTCTCCGTTCAAAGGGATTCCGTGAGCTGAATCTTCTTGACGGAGTCAAGACAGTTGACCACATCTTCAAGGCAGGAGAGCGGCTCGACCACCTCGGAGCTCGTTACTTCAACGAGGAAGAGTACTGGTGGGTCATCGCTTTGGTCAACGGGATCAACTACCCGTTCGCATCCGGTGGCCTCGTTCCGGGAAGAGTTCTCAAGATCCCGCTGGACGTGAAGGACATCTTCGCCAAGCTCTTCGAGTGATACGATGGCAACCATCCAATTCCAGGACATGGGAACGGCGACGAGACCCTTCCTCGCCATCTCGCAGAACACAGTAGACCTTCTTGAGCGGATCACCTCCGCCGAGAAGGCCCAGGCGGTCCCATACATGAAGATGTGGCGGATCAAGCCGGAGTCTGGTGAGCCCGTCCACGGGAAGGATGGTGTCCCGACAGGACCACTTTCCACGACACTCGTGCTTCCTCCGTCATTCGGGGTGGGAGCCGACATCCGTTTCCGCGAGAGACCGCCAGTCTCGTTCGGAAAGGCGACAATCAAGACCCACTCTCCCAAGGGAATCATCCTCTTTCGACAGATCAACCTCACGTTCACCGTGCACCGTCCGGAGATCATCTTCCAGGAGCCTGAGGTCGGACGAGACAACTGGTCAGACCTGTTGATCCCGGGTTGCGTCTTTGCCATGGAGTACGGCTGGACCGCCTCCAGCGGCGTCAAGAACGGGTTACTGAACGGCGAGGGGTTCGTCGACACAGGCCAGAACCCTCACGTCGTCGTTCCCGCCCGGACGCGGATCAGGTTCGTGGTTACCCACTACGACTTCAAGGTCCAGTCTGACAGCCAGATCGTCGTGACCGTGGATGGCATCGAAGATGGAGAGCTGAGCATCCGGCAGGCTTTCCTCGGTGGACCGCAGCCAGGATCGAAGGACGGCAAGATCGAGATTCTCGGTGCAGTGGATCCGTACAGCGCTGTCGGTCAGGAGATGCTCACGAAGCTTTCCAACGACGTGAAGAAGATGTTCGGAAGCGCCGATGTCAAGAAAGGCAGCAAGGGATATGACGACGTGGTTCCATTCAAGACGGTCTGCGATGTGCTCTTCGCTCCTCTCATCTCCGCCTGCTACACCACCCTGGGCTACAACCAACCCGAGCTCTGGCTCGGAAAGTTCAACGAGCGCGCCGGAAAACTGGTCAAGTACTACGGCGGCGGTATCATGTCGGGTAAGTCGATCGGAGACTTCACGATCCCGAAGCGGTTGGTGGCCGAGATCTTCGCGAAAGCCAAGGGGAAGAAGCAGATCACACTTCAGAACTTCCTGCAGATCTTCCTGGCCAAGATCATGGACGCGGACATCTGGACCAGAACGAAGGGTGCGGATGAGATCGGCTGCACCCTCCAGACACGGGTCATCACGAACAAGAAGTCCGTCTCCTTCTACGTTATCGACATGAACCGCGAGCTCACACGCTTCGTGTCAACTGACAGGGACAGTTTCAGGAGCCAGATCGCTGGGTCACGTCCGACCAGGGCTGAGGTCAGAGATGCGCTCAAGAAGAAGGGCGTCCCTATGATCACGTTCGGCCATGGAAACTCGTACATCCAGGAGGCAGACTTCTCCGTGATGAACGATGACCCGATCAAGACGCTGCTCATGATTCGTGGTCTGAAGGAAGCTTCTCGCATCGACATGGTCGAGAAGACAGAACTGAAGCGTAAGCTCGAGGAACAGCGACCACAGCTGTTGTACTCCAGCGCCATCCGCGGTGAGATCAACATGATGGGCAATTTCGCCTTCGACACCTTCGGTCTGGTGTGGTTGGACTTCGAGGTGCCCGTCTGGTCGGGCCCATTCTTCGTGACGGCGAAGACAGATACCATCGACCGCTCCGGCTTCTTCTCCGCCTTCTCTGTCTACTCATCCGGTGAGGACCCGTTGGGCACGCGCGTTCCAAAGACTTAACAGTTCCATTTGTTCCTGTGATGGCCTACTATAGGACACATGGAGCAACCGGCTACCAATGACATCATTGAGGTTTGTCGCGGTCAGGATTTCTTCCTGGGCGTGTTCAATGACCGCGGGTTCTCTGGATTGATCGTGCTTCTTGACAAGGAGTTCCACTTCGTCTTCAATGAGACCGCGATGATCGCGTTCAAAGTGGAGAACCTCATCAGAGTCGGGAACAAGATCGTCTGTTACGACATGCGCCAGTTCGTCGCCGTCGGGGCAGAGCTTCCTGATGACAAGATCCTGTACGACATGAAGTTGCTGTACGGGTACGTGGACTCCGTGTTTGAGCTCGCGACCAAAGAGCTCGGTCCTATCGCTGACGTGTTGTCTGAGCAGGAACGCAGGCTCAAGGCGAACGTCAAAGCCTGCAAGATGGCCCGCGTGGATGTCAACAGCCATCCGATCTCATCCTTGATCCCAAGCAGCCTGCTCCGAAGGGTTGTGCGCCTGCGGGCCATGGCAACCATGGCCCTGTACGAGAAGGCACTCCGAACTCGCTCGGATGCCATCAACACATTCGAAACGAGTGGCTACAGCTTCGCTCGAGCCCTGTACCACGTCGAGAGGAACGGGACGTTCATCGATGTGCCGTATGCCGAGGAGCAGCTGAAGAAGTCACATCCTCCGCACATCTCGAAGTTCTTCCGGTCGGTTCTCGAGACGAACACAGACGGGATCGTTTACACGAAGTTCAATCCGATCGGCGGAAAGACCGGAAGGATCAAGGTCGATCGAGGCTTCAACTGCCTCGGGATCGCCCACGGAGAACCGAGAGAGGCGATCGTCAGCCGGTTCGAGGGCGGGCTCATCTACTCCTTCGACTTCAATGCGATCGACTACCGCTGCATCGTGGCGTCCGTGGACGATCCGGAGTTCGTGAAGCTCTACGATGATTGCGACGACTTCCACCAGCGGACTGCCTCGTTCTTCTTCGGAGACAAGGTCGACGAACTCCGTCGGAAGGTCATCAAGGAATGCACGTACGTCGTGGCCTACGGTGGCACCGAGTCGACGGTCTCGAACAAGACTGGCCTCTCGACAGCGAAGGCTGCCGAAGTCATCGAGATGCTGAACGAGAAGCTGGGACCCGTCGCACGTCTTCGCAGCGAGCTCTACGCAAGGGCGATGAGGGATGGGTACGTAGAGACGCCGGACGGACGCAGGATTCCAGTGGCTTCTGACGATCATCCCGGAAAGGTCCTCGGTCTTTACGCCCAATCGTACAGCTCGCATGTGTTCGAGAGAGCATTCGTCGCGGTCGAGAAGCTCATGAACGGCATGAAGAGCAAGCTCATGTTCACGGTACACGATGAACTAGTGGCGGATATGCATCCTGAAGAGTTCGGGAAAGCCCCGTTGATCAAGCAAACGATGGAATCTGCCAACGGCGGGATCGACCTGTCGGTGAGTGCCAACGAAGGGAAAGACTATGGCGAAGCGTCCAAGTAATGAGCAGATTGTCCAGAACGCGGAGCTGATCCTCAGCTTCATCGAGACATTCCCAGAGCCCAGGAAGTCCCAGGTCGAGGCGATGTTCAAGGGAAAGGTCGGTGACTTTTACTTCTCTGCTCCCGCCTCTTCGAGGGAAGAGTACCACTACTGCTTCCCAGGGGGCCTCGCGGCCCACTCCCTGAACCTGCTCAGGAACCTCAACAAGCTGGCGAAAGCCATGTACCCGGGCCGGTGGCCGGATCACAAGCTCATCTTTGTGGCCCTGTTCCACGATCTGGGCAAGGCTGGCGACGGGGAGAGCGAGCACTACATCCCGAACCCCTCGGACTGGCACCGCTCGAAGGGCATGCTTTACGAGATCAACAAGAAGTGCGTCTACATGCCGACCTCGGAGCTCGGGCTCTTCGTGCTCCAGAAGCACGGCATCGCGCTCGATCACGAGGAGTATCTCGCGATCAGGCTGAACGACGGGCAGTACGTTCCCGAGAACAAGGGCTACTCGATGAAGGAGCCCGAGCTTGCTCTCCTGGTCCATTGGGCTGACATGGCCGCCACGAAGATGGAAAAGGGAGACGCCTGAGAAAAAGGGTTCTCCGACTCTACTTAGAGAGAATTCTCTCAAGCAAGGAGACCCCGCATGCAAATCTCAAGAGAACGTCTCGGAAGCATCATTCGCGAAGAGTTCATTCGCTTCATCAAGGAAGCTGAGGAAAAGGAGACCGACATCGCTGACGCTGAGCAGGACTCTGGCCAGAAGGGACCTCCGGTCGCTGCTGATCCGAAGACTCCCGTGAAGCCACAGCCGAAGGGCGGCCAGGCTTCCGCTTCCCCGAAGGAAGACCCGAAGGCCGACCCCACGGCCAAGGGCGGAGAGGAGGCTCCCGCGGTCGAGGACGAAGCAGATGTGACGGGTGGCAAGATCTCGTCCACCGTCGTCGGCAAGACCGTCCAGTCGATCTCTCTCGAGCCGAAGTCGAAGATCCTTCCGGGTGCGAAGGAGCTCGTGGTGACGTTCGACCAGATCACCGATCCGCTTCGTGTCCTCATCGCCAAGACCGGCGAGGTGAAGTTCTACTTCCGCGGTCTGCATAACGAGCTGTAACCGATGTTGAGAGAGATGCCTCACATCGAGGCCAGCGTCTCCATCGACGGAGAACGCCTCGAAGCCATCGACCTGCGGATCGAACGTTATCCGATTCCCGCTGCCGAGAAGACCGTCTATTTCAAGGCCTTCAAGACAGCGGGACTCGTGGGACGGACGAAGCATGGTGAATGGATGTGCTTCAAGGAAGACAGCGTCGCTCTGGCAACGGACGAAGAGGTCTCCTCGATGCAGCATCTTCCTGACGATTGGGAAACTCACGCTTTCAAGCTGACCGAGGTCTTTGCGCCCTCGCTTCGCGAAGCGTTCATGAGAGGCTGACATGTACACATGGACCGTAGAGAACGTGGCTTTCGTGGGTACCGGTAGGTTCGGAGCCCAGATGGCAGCGCGATTCGCCAACAGCAAGGGCGTTTCCGCCGTGGCCATCGGTCTCGAGGAAGATGCTGAGTCGACGATCCTCCCGGCTGCGCGAAAGCTGATCCTTAAGACGGACCTCGTCACCAAGGGGAACATGCAGAACGGAGAGCTCGCCGCAGATCAGGCGCAGGACGGCATCAAGCGCCTGATCGTGACAGAGCTTCCGAAGTTCAAGAACTTCATCGTTCTCGCTGGTGCTGGCGGCGGATTCGGCGGCGGATCGGTCCTCGTGATCGTGGAGACCATCAAGAAGATCCTCTCGGATCGTGGCGTAGCAGACGTGGACGAGCGGGTCGGCGTTGCTCTTTTCATGCCGGCTCTGGATGCGGATGAGCTCCAGAAGAAGAACGCTGGATTCCTGGCGACAGCGCTGAGCGATCACTTCGCCAAGAAGTCCCTCATCAACCCGTACGTTGTCTTCCCGTTCGAGAGAGATCCGGACAAGTCGATGCACGCCATCGTGAACCTCATCGAGGACCAGAACCTATACGTTTCGGTCGCGCTCGTGAGGTACCCGAGAGAGGAAGAACAAACGGCTGAGCCTCTCCGCCCGAGTCGCCTTCCTCCGCAGCCCACCACAGTGAACGTCTCTGTCAACGGGCCCGCGGGAAAGAAGAACGTCTACGGCGAGTGATAGCCTGGGACATAGAGGTCCAGGAAGGAATAATCAGAGAGCATGGATCACTCAGGAACATTCATCGGGCTGGATATTCCAGCCGAAATCGCCGCTAGAGTTGCGCTCCCGGGAGGAGAGTCTCCTGAGAAGCTACACGTCACCCTGTTCTACAAGAAGGGAATGACGACAGACCAGATCCAGAAGCTCTACGCGATCTTCAGCAAGATGTTCGAGGGAAAGGCTCTGCGAGCCAAGATCGGTGGCATCGGTCGGTTCACGGGCTCGGAATCGTCCGGCGGCAAAGACGTGATCTATCTCTCTGTGGATTCCGCTGACCTGCAAGAGTTCCGCGACAAATTCGTCTTCGAGACGGCCAAGTTCGGGATCCTGCCTGATCAGACCCACGGCTTCACGCCACACCTGACGTTGGCCTACGTGGATGTTGATGTGAAGACGCCTTTCACCCGCATAAAGGAAGCCATCGAGTTCGTCATCACCAACGCCAAGTTCGTGCCCGGAGATCCCTCCGACGCTGGTCGTGCTCCCCTCAAGAAGATCGACCACATGGACGACCTCAAGCCGGCAGACTTCATGCGCCTCTGCGACCTCCTGAAGAGGGGTGGTCTGGAGATGAGCGAGAAACTGGACGGTTCCGCTCGGTTGGAGTTCGGAGTCCACGAGGGCAAGGTCTGGACGAGATCGAAGCACGGGACGAAGAAGTTAGAGTCCGCTGCGTACCCTTCACGTCCGATGTACGCCGCTCTGCGCTCGGCCCACATGGCTCTCGAGTCGAAGGCCGCTGCCATCGTGGAGAGTTGGCCGAAGGGCGTCGGCTCCATGTTCGCTGAGGTACTCCATACTCCGGTCCCCAACTCCATCCCGTATGGGCCGAACGCGCTCGTGGTGCACGGAGTGAACCTCAAGGGTGGCCAGGCGGTGAACAACCAGCTCGCCCAGGGTCTGGCTCAGCCGTTCCTCAAGAAGATCGGTACTCTTGGCGGCGGTGACGAGCTCTGGAACTTCGACTACCGCCCGACGATCGACCAGAAGAACATCGTCCCGGACATCTCCGGAGACGTCGAACGTCTGCGTCAGGTCTACGAGAGCAAGGGCGACATCAAGAAGATCCAGACGGAGATCAAGGAGAAGCTCGTCCGTGAGCTGCGCAAGCAGAAGTCCGCGTACGGACCAGAGATGGAGGGCGTCGTCATCAGCGATCCCGAGTCCGGCCTGACGACAAAGCTTGTGGACAAGGAGTACTTCACGAAGCTGAACGCGTTCCTCTGGCAGTACAGGGAACGTCTCGACAAGGGTCGCAAGGTCGGTGACGAGTGGAAGCCAGGCGCTGTCCAGGGCTTCAGGAACGCCGTTGCCGATAAGGTCATGCAGGCTCCGATCGCCAAGACTCCCGGTTTCGTGTCGGCCCTGAACAAGTTCGGATCGGAAGTGCAGTACCCTCCCGAGGCCGACACCACCGGCAAGAAGCGCGACTTCCTGCTCGGTCAGTGGGTCAAGAAGAACGCGAATCCCGCTCCGGATGCCGTCGACCAGTTCGAAGCGGCGATCAAGGAAGCGTCCGAGAACGTCTACGCTATCAGGCACGAGTGGAAGCAGAGCGTTGCTGGCCCCGTCCCGCTGATGGCAGAGATCGCTGGCAGGAAGATCACGATGCACGAGATCGTGAAGAAGCGCACGGACGAGGCGATCGAGAACGCCCGCATCGAGTTTGCCCAGATGCACGAGACAGCCAAGAAGATCCGGGAGATGAAGAGCCCTCTCACCCGGAATGTCGCCATGTTGAAGATGACGCTCGGCGAACGTCTAGAGAAGATCGTCGTGAAGGAAGAGGTCGATGACGCTGTCCCAGCCACCGACCTCATCAAGAAGTTCAGCAAGCAGCTCCGTAAGCGTGGCATCCCGATCAAGAACGGTGCATCCTTCATCGCGAGCGGCGGAAACGGATCGGCTTTCGATCTCGGCGGCGGAAAGATCTTCAAGATCACGAAGGATCACGATGAGGCATCCTCTTCCCACATGGTGGCCGGAGAGAACCTCAAGTACGTTGCCCACGTCTTCGACGTCTTCAAGTTCCCCAGCTCGGAGTTCTACGGCATCGTGATCGAGAGGGTCGCCACTCTCTCTCCAGCCGAAGAGAACGAGGTGGACGAAGCCATCCTCATGGCGAACATGTACGTCAGCAAGTGGTGGGACGACATGAGTGAGCAGGATTTCGATGAGCACATCGACGCCCTGTTCTTCGCAAACGATGATAACGCCGACATCATCGCAGCAGCGGAGAAGGTCCAGAAGGTCTTCAAGAAGATCCAAGCGTTCAAGATCCTCGACGAGCTCCGCAAGCACGACGTGCAGTGGCACGACTTCTCCGGAAGCAACATCGGCAAGCGCGGAGGCAAGTACGTCGCCTTCGATCTCGGTGTCTCCGAGCATCCCGGTCCGAAGGTGCCACAGATGAAGGAAGTCGTGGAGACCGTCATCCGTTCACTGAGAGAAGGGAAGGCAGACACGGTCGGAGTCACGATCGGTCGCTACCAGCCCGTGCATAAGGGCCACACCGAAATCATCCGGAAGCTGGCGAAGCAGTTCACGAAGACCATCGTGATCGTCGCCGGAAACAAGCCGGACCAGAAGAACCCGTTCTCACTTCAGCTGCGCCTAGACATGATGGACGCTTCACTCGGTGATGTGCTGAACAAGATCGAGTTCCACCGTGCCGAGTACCAGGGGAAGGCCAACGGGTTCGTCCCGGGAATCCTCTCTGACATCGTTGGTCGCGGCGGTTCCACGATCAAGGACGGAGTCGCGATCAACGTCCTAGTCGGACCGGATCGTCTTGAAGAGATCAAGCAGCAGTTCGCCAGGGCTGTCGAGAACAAGGAGCGCTACGGTCTCCTCTTTGACCCTTCTCTCGTCGTGGTGAACGTGCTCGAGGGCGTCACGAACGATGACGACGCCGATCGCATCTCTGGTACGAAGGTACGTCAAGCTCTCGTCGAGGGCAACAAGGAGCTTGTCAAACAGATGATCGATCCACTTCTCGCCTCGAACGGCGCCGACTTCGATGCCCTGTACGAGAGGATGCGTCAAGAGCTCAAGCAATTCTTCCCGAAGCAGATCAAGGAGGGTGTCTTCGGAAGCGCAGCTTCTGACGACATTGACTTCGCTCTTCAGAACATCAAGGCAACGTCTGGTGGTTCCAACAAGTTCACCGACTCATTCATGCAGCTTCTTAAGCAGAACGAACAGCTCCTCATGAAGCGTCCCGTTCCCGTCAGAGCAGCGGACCTGAAGCTGCTTGGAAGCGGCCAAGACGGGTCCGCTTTCGACATGGGCGGCGAAAAGGTACTGAAGCTCACCGTGGACCTGCCGGAAGCCAAGGCTGCCAACGGTCTGCTCGGCAAGAAGTACAAGCACATTGCCACCATGTACGACGTCTTCAAGTTCCCGCAGCTTATCCTCGGGAGCAAGGCTGTCTACGGCATCGTCGAGGACAAGCTCACTCCGCTTGATGATGCGCAACGTTACGAGTTCCACAACTTCGCTCTTGAGTTCCTTCCGCCAAAGGGATTCGATGATGCGAAGCAGGCTCTCAAGGATGGAGAGGTCAGGGCTTTCGCTTCATTCATCGGCGACTACCTGAAGGGTAAGGTCAAGATCACGTCTGGTCCGTCCGATCCGGACTCGACCGCTGTCGGGAACAAAGTCAAGGTGCAGGCCTCTGCTGACGAGCGTTCGAAGGCAGCGCTCAGCGTTGAATACAAGAGGTTTGTCGCCCTGATGAAGAAGTATCAGATGCCAGAGATCATGCGCGACCTGAAGGCGGCTGGCATCAAGTTCATCGATTACCACGGAAACAACCTCTTGAAGAGAGGGAACGACTATGTGGTAATGGACTTGGGGCGCTCCCAGTCTGCTGGCGCCGAACCGCCGATCATGGAACAGATCACCCGACGCATCATGAAAGAGATCGCGAAAAAGCAGGGCTCTGCGCCATCGCGCAGGAAAGGTACTGGGTCGACGAATGGAGGCAAGCGAGTTCGCTGAGCGCTGGCACCACTGGTCCCCGGACAACACCGTATCATATGAGCATCTACCCCGTAGAGGAGCTGGCAAAGGTGAAGCCAAGCTCATCGCGGAGTCTTGCTTCGGCGGTGAAATCCAGGGCGGAACGGTCTCTTACGACATCCTCGATTCCCAGGGAAGAAAGTGGGAAGTGAAGGAGCTCGATAAAAGCCGAGAGGTCCGCCTGGGAGTGGAGAGCACCGAGGAGGTGATCCACTTCTGGACCGAAGCCGTGATGTGTTGTAGACAGATCGAGAAGTTCACTGAGATGTCAGGAGCATTCAGCTCATGCGACGTCAACAACTTCGATCCGTTTGAGCATCATGTCGAGAACTTCGTGTCAGAAGGGAGCAGGAAGATCCTCCGAGGCGAGATGGCGAAGGGGACGATCCTCGGAGGGACACGACAGACCCCCGTCGGTCTGAAGCAGATTGTGGATTATCTCGGCTCACACATCATATCCGCCACGAAACGTTACGCAGAGGTCGGTCACCCGAGCCTCCTCGTTCCGTATGAGGCGGTCATCGGATTCCTGCTGGAGCAAGGTGAGGATCCTTCTGTCCTCAACCCTGACCCTCTCGAGGTCGCCAGAAGCGTTCTGAGACATCCGTTCTTCAAGGACCCAGGAATCCTTAGCCGGGCATGGGCAGAGGCCTCGAAGCCATCGGTCGTGTTTGGTCAGGTTGACGGAGTCATCATGGTGAACGAGACGGGCTTCTTCGTCGTTCCAAGAGAACGACTAGACAGCTACTTTAAGTTTGAGCGGATCTCGCAACGCGTGGCTCGCTTCAAGTTCATCCCTTCCCCAGGAGCCGCCGTGAGTGGAATCATGGAATGTCACACCAGACGGAGAAAGGGACTACCTGCTTCACAACAGGTCATCGACACTGTTCGTCCTGTCGAAACGTGCTAAACCAGACGTAGCCAGACTACTCTCGAAGCTAGAAGAGGCTGAGGTGCCGATCGCTTACACGATCGGCGTCAGGGAAGTCTATTTCACGATCTTCTCGCAACGGCACGCTGGGGACTACAGGGACGGTAAGATCAGGATGGATTGTGGCGTAAACAGCCAGCGCATGCTCCCAGAGATCCTAATTCACGAACTGGCACACCACCTGGATGATGAGGAACTCCTCTCAGACAGGCCGGAGATCAGAGCCGAGAAGAAGCTGGGATCGAAGTTCATGGAAGACAAGTACGCCCAGACGAACATCGGCGAGTACGTTGCAGTGGGCTTCGAGGTGTACTACTTCGGAGTAGAGCCAGAAAAGGAGTCGCTCCGGAAACATAATCCAGCGCTATATTCCGCGATCGACGAGGTTCATCGGAAATACAGCAAAATGTGACCGGCACGGAGGTCGCTGGACCGGAGAGATCCTACTTACATCACTGGGCGAGAATGCAGCAAGCGGATGGTCCGCAGGAGCTGCCGGAATGCCTAACACGAGGGTAACATGGGAATGGATCTGAATGCACTGAAGGCTCGTCTCGCGGGCCTGAACAAGGGCGTGAAGAAGGCAAATGACATCTGGAAGCCGAAGGACAAGCACCTGATCCGGCTGCTCCCGTACTTCGGTGAAGATCCGATGATCTCGCTGCACTTCCACTACGACATCGGCGATCAGTCGGTGCTCTGCCCGAAGTCGAACTTCGGTGATGAGTGCGAAATCTGCGATTTCTGCGAGCTCCTCCGCTCGTGGAAGGATGCAAGCGGCAACGACAAGCCGGAGACCGAGCGCAAGCAGGACTGGGAGATGTTCAAGAAGATCCAGCCCAAGGCCCGTGTGTTCGTCGCGATGGTCGAGCGCGACAAGGAGGGGGAGGGCGCCAAGTTCTGGGGCGTGACTCCCAACCAGGCGCAGCAGCTGCTCGAAGTCTGCGCGGACGGTGATCGTCTCGAGGCAGTCGGCGTGGCTCCGGACGATGCGGTGAACGCGCTCAAGGTGCTCTTCGGCCAGAAGGCGTTCGACATCGAGGTCGACTTCTCGAAGCCTGGCGAGAAGGGCAACACCAAGACCTTCTCGCAGATCAAGATCACGGCGAAGATCAAGGCGACCCCGATCGCGAAGACGCCTGGCGATGAGAAGAAGATCATCGACAGCATCAAGAAGATCACGGACGTCTACCCGAAGCTCTCCTCGGAAGAGGTGGCGAAGATCTTCCGCAAGTTCGCGGGTAGCAACGGCGGCGAGTCGAAGCCGGAAGGCGGCACGGAGAAGTACTCTGGCTCGAAGGCCGAGTCCAAGCCGATCGCGAACAAGGCGAACACCGCCGAGAACGCGAACAAGGTCGGAGGCCGCTCCATCGACGAAGCGTTCGGCGATCTGGTCGAGTCGTAAGCGAAGGATGGGCTCAGGGGAGAGGTTCACGCCTCTCCCCTGAGCCGTCTCTGGAGGAAAGCATGGAACAGGAGAAAGAGGAAAACCCGTACGGATACGTGAAGATCGAGTTCACGTACATCGCTGACGGGCTGAGGATCGCTGTCGTCGAGTACGAGAAGGTGACTGCGGCGACGGTGTCTGAGCATGCACAACACAAAACCCTGTATGCTGGCAACTTCAAGAATTCCCCGATGAAAGCCGTCAAGCGTCTCATCGGGGAAGGGAAGCCGGATCAGGTCGTCTTCGAGCTCGTCGAGCTCGAAAGGAAGGAGAGAGATGGCGAAGCGTGAAAAGGAAGAGAGGGTCCCGCCGAAGAAGGGAGCCAAACCGGAGGTCGACGACAGCGAAGACATGTCGCCGCTCGCACTGACGAAGGCGCTCATCAAGGACTTCAACAAGGACGGCGCGGAGAAGCTGGCGTGGTCGTTGGCCTTCGATGACGACAACCCGACCGACGTGAAGGAGTTCATCTCGACTGGATCGACTCTGCTCGACTACATCACATGCAATCGCAGAGGCGGCGGCGGACCCGTCGGCAAGCTGATGGAGTTCTCCGGCGAGGAAGCGTCCGGCAAGTCGCTCGTCATCGCGCAGATGATCGCGGAGTGCCAGCGCAAGGGAGGCATTGCCGTCTACATCGACGTCGAGAACTCGGCCAACCCAGACTTCCTCGAGCGACTCGGAGTGGATCTGAAGAAGCTCGTGTACCTTCAGCCTCCGACCGTGGAAGATGTCGGTGACGCCATCGAGAAGACCATCGTCATGACAAGGACGAAGGCTCCGAACAGGCTCGTCATGATCGCCTGGGACTCTATCGCGGCGACCCCGACGAAGACGGAGCTCGACGGTAACTTCGAGCTGAACATGAACTCGCAGCTCGAGAAGTCGAAGGTCATCTCGAAGATGATGCGCAAAATCACGCAGATGCTCGGCAAGGAACGCATCTGCCTCGTCTTCACGAACCAGCTGAAGACGAAGATCGGCGTGATGTACGGTGATCCCCTCACGACTCCCGGAGGAAAGGCGGTACCGTTCCACGCCTCCGTGCGTGTCAGGCTCACCAAGTCGAGCGAGATCAAGAATGAGAAGACCGGAGATGTGGTCGGAATCAGGACGCTGGCGAAGGTCATCAAGAATCGCCTCGGCCCCCCGCTCCGCAAGTGCGAGTTCAACATCATGTTCGCCGCCGGCATCGATGACGTCGGTTCGTGGTTCACGAAGCTCCACGAGCTCGGTGAAATCGAGAAGGCAGCGGGATGGTGCTACCTGACGTCGTTCCCTTCCGGCAAGACGGATGACAAGAGCAAGGATCGCGGCCTCCAGTTCCGAGAGAAGGATTGGAATTTCCTCATCAAGGGAAATGATGAAGTGAAAGACCATGTACTGAACCTGCTCGAGAGGCGCATGGTGGTCACGTACGAGAAGGGTGGCATCAACGATCTGGACATCGATCCCGAGTCGCTCATGGACAATGAGACGGTCCTCTCCGCTGTTGAGTCGGGAACTTTCAAGACGCCGGAAACTCCGGCAGAAGGGTAATACCGTGGCCGAGGAAGCTGTTGCGATGTCGTACTTTGAGGAACGTGCCGATCTGCACTACGAAATCGTGAGAGCCGACATCAAGAAGGGAGCGTATGTTCCGACTGGACGCTTCTACCGGAAGGTCGACTCGATCGAGGACAATGATCGTGCGGATCTCAGCTTCCTCGACCCGAAAGACAACGTGCTCTACCGGATGCGTCGGGTGAACCCGACGGTCGATTCTCCCACCGACGACGGTGGTGGAACTCCGGTGGCGCTCGTGGCGTAAGTGGAGGGGCAGGCGGTGCCAAACTACCAAGCAGGATCAGTGATCAGGTTCACCTACCATCATCTCGTGATCGATGAGGATACGGGATCTCCGTTCAAGGAGGTCTTCGTCCTCAACCCGAGCTGGCAAGGCGAGCTGCACGCAATCGACCTCAAGCGTCTGACCGACGCGGAACGCGAGGTCCTCACAGCGATCATGGATCCTCGTTGGAAGACAAAGCAGCACCGCCTGCCACTCGTCAACGACATCTGGCGTCGACTTAATGCACCGGAGGACATCAAGAACCCGATGTCGTTCTACGTCAGGTTCGTCAAGGTGTTCCTGCGCGGTAAGGACGCCTACCGTCGTTACAAGATCAACAGAATGTCGAACGTCAACGTCATTCAGCAAAGCGTCGTCAGGGGTGACGTGATCAACCCCAAGCCCTTGTTCCACAACACAGAGCCCACGAAGCCTGTGGCACCGAATCCAACGAAGCAAGCACCGCTGGGCCGCATCGACAGCTTGAAGCAGGCCGCGAAGAGCTTCTTCGGCAAGATCTTCGGAAAGAAGGACAAGAAGTGACCATCCATCAGAAGATCATGAAAAGCCTCACAGGAAAAGAAGAGTACACGACAGCCATAGCTCTGTTCAACGAGCTTGATAAGGTGAGTCTGAGCTCGCTCTCTTCTTGCCTCAAGAAACTGATTGATCGAAAGGTTCTCGAGCGAAAAGCTATCGGCCCGCGTGGCGGATGGGGATACAGGATCATCTGATGACCCGCGTCGTGAACAAGTATAAGGAGCCCTACGACGTCTACATCGGCCGGGGCTCACCGTGGGGAAACCCGTTCACACATCTTATCGGTGGGACATCAGCTACTTGGCTTGTAGGATCACGCGAAGAAGCAATCTCTCGTTTCGCGGTCTGGATACAGATGCAGCCAGAGCTGCTTGCACGGTTGCCAGAGCTGAAAGGAAAGACGCTCGGCTGCTTCTGCAAGCCGAAAGCGTGCCACGGAGACATCCTGGCGAGGCTTGCAGATGACACGTGATCGTATCCTCATCATCGACGGACTCAACCAATTCATCAGGAACTGGGTGATCGTCCCGACGATGGATTCGAACGGAAACCACGTGGGCGGTCTCGTCGGCTTCCTCCGCTCTCTCAAGCTTCTCATGGCCGACACCAAACCGACACGTGTCATCGTCGTCTGGGACGGAGAGGGCGGCTCAGCGAAACGTCATGGCATCTACGCCGGTTACAAGGACGGCAGGAAACCACGTGTGAACCGTGAGTACGACTTCGAGTCTCCGGAAGAATCACAGATCAACATGAAGGTCCAACATGCCAAACTCAAAGAGCTTCTGGAACTCCTCGGAGTCACACAGATTGAGCTCGAGGGTGTTGAAGCAGATGATGTGATTGCTTTCCTATGCCGGGGGGTGTACGGTGAAACCGACAAGGTCGTGGTGTCCACCGACCGTGACTTCCTGCAGCTCGTTGACAAACACACGCTCATCTGTTCTCCCGTGAAGAAGATCTACTACACGACCAAAGTGTTCGTTGACGAGTGGAAGATCCTGCCAGAGAACTTCGTCTACTTCCGTGCGATGCAGGGAAACAGCGATGGCGCCGACAACATCGAGGGTGTGAAGGGTATTGGTCCGAAGACAGCCCTCAAACTGTTCCCGTTCTTGGCTGAACGCGCTGTGGAGCTCAACGAAATCCTTTCGTACGCAGAGGCCAACGCCTCCAAGAGCCCTAGGTATAAGGCGATCCTGGAGAAAAAGGATGAGATCGTTCGGAACGTTCAGCTGATGCAGCTCACGATCCCGATCATCGGGCTGCCAGCGATCAGGGCAATCAGATACGCTCTTGAGACTGATCCAACTATGAAGATGTCGGAGTTCAAAATCCTCATGCTTCGAGATGGGATCCAGCTCACCGATGTTGACTTTTTCCCGACGTTCGATAGTTACAGAGCCCGTGCGGCCGGAGCAAAGATCAAGTGAATCTACTCGAATTTTTCGGACTCAGGGAAGGTGCGGAGGATTCAAGGTTCCGAGCAAAAGCAACCGAGATCAGAGATCAGATCACTCGAGCGCTGAAGTCTGGAAAGCACGTTCCCCTTCTCCAAACCAGAGAGTCAGCCACCGCAGGAATGATCGCGTGGTTGAACCTGAAGGATCTTCTGCGTGAAGAAGCGCTGGGAGACCTTCTGCTTGTCTTCAGGCTGCAGCAGGGAGGCCAAGAGCCCACAACACGTAGAGCTCGTGCCACCTTCAAGTCAAGCATCAAGACTGGCGGCAAGAACACCATCTCGATCATTCTCCGTCTGAAAGAGGAAGAGGGAAGACAAATCACCCTCGATATGTGGAAGAAGTTCGTGGAGGCCAAGGGACTCAAACTCTTCGAGGACGCCCAGTACACCTTCATCCACGAGTTCATCCACTTCCTCGATCACCTGCGTGTCTCTGATCCAGAGGTGCTCAGGACCGGATCGCTGTCGGCTGGAACCGCATCACAGGCGGACGATGACAAGTACTACAACAACCCGCTTGAGACGAATGCTTACACACAACAGGGATTCTCGAAGATCGACGACCTGCTGAAGAAGTCGGCGACTCGCAAGCAGGTGGTGAAGGTGGCCCAGGAAGGGCCGCACCAATTCCACGAGTTTGCTCTTGGGGCCTTCTCAAAGAAGTTCCTTAAGAACCTGGAGGAGCCAAATAAACGGAAGTTGGCCAAGCGGATCCTACAACTCAGAGACGAAATTCTTTCCAAGCACGGAGAGCGAGGACAGTAATGGCTGAAGCAACGACTCAGGAACAGCACGACACTTTCGGACAGATGGGGAAGACCTATCAGGAGAAAGTCGTCCAGGCCATCCTGCAGGATTATCTGTTCGCCGAGCAGATGGCGGACATCATGGACCCGGGCTACTTTGAGCTGGACTACCTGAAGGACATCACTGGCACGTTCTTCCAGTACAAGAAGGACTACAAGACCTACCCGTCTCCTGACGTCCTCGAGATCATCCTGACGAAGGACGGCGGCGTCGAAGATCCGCTCATCCGCGAACAGGTGAAGACTTACCTCAAGCAGATCAAGGAAGTCCCGCTCGGTGGCGACGGCGGATACATCCAGGCGAGCTCTCTCGAGTTTTGCAAGAAGCAGGTGCTCAAGCAGGCCATCGTCAAGTCCATCGACAAGATGGAGGAGCGCAAGTACGACGACATCCTCGGTCTCATCAAGGAGGCGATGAACAAGGGAGCGACCCGCGATCTCGGTCACGAGTACGCCGACGGCTTTGACATCCGCATCAACCAGGCTGTTCGTAGGCCGATCCCGACAGGCTGGCCGATCCTCGACAAGCTGTTCAACGGTGGTTGGGAGCGCAAGACTCTCACCACGTTCATCGCTCCGACGGGTGCAGGCAAGTCCATGTTCCTCGTGAACGTATCGGCGGCGGCCGTTGCACAGGGCCTGAGCGTTGCGTACATCACCCTCGAGATGGCGGACTTCAAGATCGGTCTGCGCCACGACTCCTACTTCTCCGGCGTCCAGATCAACGAGATCTCGAAGGAGGAGAAGAAGGTTCGCCCGCAGATCACCGACCAGGCGAAGGGCCGACTCATCATCAAGGAGTTCCCGACCAAGACTGCGTCGGTGCAGACGATCCGCAGCTACCTGCAGCGCCTGCAGGCGATCAAGAACTTCGTCCCAGACATGATCGTCATCGACTACGCAGACCTCCTGCGCGGTTCGAGAAACTACGGAGAGAAGCGCCATGAGCTCGAGGGAGTGTACGAGGAACTGCGCGCTCTCTCACACGAGTTCAACGTCGTCCTCATCACGGCTGATCAGACGAACCGTGGTGGTCTCAACGAAGAGATCGTGACTCTTCAGGCGATCTCGGAGTCCTACGCCAAGGCCACTGTCTGCGACGTCATCATCACGATCAGCCGCCGCATGGAAGACAAACAGACGAACTCCGGCCGGCTTTTCGTCGCCAAGAGCCGCCTCGGTCAGGACGGTATCGTGTTTCCATTCCTCATGGACACGGCCACCGTCAAGGCCACCATCCTCGATCAGGGTCAGGACCCGATCGCCATGTTCATGGAGAACAACCAGAACATGAAGGAGACCCTCGGCAAGCGCTTCGAAAAGCTCATGCAGCCGAAGGGATCGAACGACCGTCGATAACGACATCATGCCTTGGAGGCAGTAGAGAATGAACGAGAACATCTCGTGCGGAACGCCATTCACTCTTGACGAGACTTTCCTCGATAAGTTCGCAGGAAAGCAACCGAAGTGGGGTCCTGTCGGTTACGTCACGTACAAGAGGACCTATGCAAGAGCGCTTAACCCTGACTCTGTCCCTGTTCGGATCTACGAGCTCGGGCTCAGGCACGGTCTGAAGAAGACGGAAGAGTTCTGGCTCACGATCGCTCGAGTGGTAGAGGGTGTCTTCCAGATCATCCAGCGTCACTGTGCTCAGCTCAGGCTGCCATGGGATGCAAAGCGAGCGCAGAAGTCCGCGCAAGAGATGTACCGTCTCATCTGGGAGTTCAAGTTCTCGCCTCCCGGTCGCGGTCTCTGGATGATGGGCACTGACTACGTACTCAAGGCTGGTGGTGCAGCTCTCAACAACTGCGCCTTCGTCTCAACCAGCCAGATCGACGTCGACTTCTCAGCGCCGTTCGTGTTCCTCATGGACATGTCGATGCTCGGAGTCGGAGTCGGCGGAGATGCAAGAGGTGCTGGCAAGATCAAGCTGGTGCAGCCAGAGATCGATCCAATCCCTCACGTCATTGCTGACTCTCGCGAGGGATGGGTCGCTGCGGAGAAGCGTGTCCTTGATGCCTTCGTCGGCAAGGATACGCTCCCTGCGAAGTGGGACGCCTCTCTCGTTCGTGAGAAGGGTACGGTCATCAAGGGATTCGGTGGTACCGCCTCTGGTCCCGAGCCACTGATCGAGCTGCTCAACATGACGACAGCGTTGCTCACAAAGCGTGTCGGCAAGAAGATCAGGTCGACTGACATTGTCGACATCTTCAACATGATCGGTCGTTGTGTGGTGGCTGGCAACGTCCGCCGCTCGGCAGAGATCATGTTCGGCGATCCGTTCGATGACGATTTCCTCGAGCTGAAGGATCCGTCGAAGAACCTGGCGGCGCTCCAGTCGCACCGATGGGCGTCGAACAACTCGATCTTCGCTGAGGTTGGGCAGGATTACGCCAAGGCGGCCGAGCTCACCTGGAAGAACGGCGAGCCTGGGTACATGTGGTTGGAGAACGCACGAGCCTTCAGCCGCATGGGAGACGAACCTGACTGGGCAGACGCTGGCGCAGAGGGCGGAAACCCCTGCCTGGAACAGACGCTCGAGTCGTTCGAGCTCTGCTGCCTCGTTGAGACCTACCCGGGCTTCCACAAGACGTACGAGGAATACGAACGTACTCTCAAGTTCGCGTACCTCTACGCCAAGGCAGTCACCCTCGTGCCTACTCACGATCCGCGGACGAACGCCGTGCTCCTGCGGAATCGTCGCATCGGCACCAGCCAGTCAGGTATCGTGCAGTCGATGAATCGGCACGGTCGTCGCAAGCATTTCGAGTGGTCTGACCAGGGCTATGATTACCTGGACGATCTCGACAAGGAGTACAGCAGGTGGCTGTGCGTTCCTCGCTCTGTCAAGAAGACCTCGGTCAAGCCGAGTGGAACTGTCTCGCTGCTCTGCGGTGCCACTCCCGGCATCCACTACCCTGAAGCGGAGTACTACTTCCGTGTCATCCGGTTCGATCAGGCTTCTCCGATCGTGAAGACTCTTCGCGCCGCAGGCTACACCTGCGTCGACATCGATCCGAAGAAGGAGCCGAACACAACGGCGATCTATTTCCCGGTGAAGGAGCAGTTCTTCGAGCGCGCCGTGACGGACGTCTCGATGTGGGAGCAGCTCGAGCTTGCAGCCCAGATGCAGTCGTACTGGGCGGACAACCAGGTCAGCGTGACCATCAAGTTCGACAAGGAGCGTGAGGGTCCGCACATCAAGCATGCCCTTGAGCTCTACGAGACGCGGCTGAAGGGCGTGAGCTTCCTGCCCCACGAGAACCACGGCTACGAGCACGCTCCGTACCAGCCGATCGACAAGGAAACGTATGAGCGCGAATCGGCCAAACTCATGCCGTACGATCTGAACGAGGCCGACAACGAGATCATCGACAAGTTCTGCGACGGGGACAAGTGCGTCATCCCCGTCAGAAAGAAGAAGGAAGATGCTTCCGAAACCTGACAAGATCTCTGACGCCGTCCTTGTAACCCACATGGGTTGTATGGATGGATCGGGGTGCGCGATCCTGTTCCTCGCCGCTGGCGGCAAGAAGGAGAACATCGTCTACGTCTCCGCCGGCGGTGTGGAACGGTTCGTTCGTGAGAACAAGCTGATTCAGTCGGACAAGTTCCTCATCTTCGCTGACGTAGGCTTCACGGTCAACGGTCTGAGGTACGCCGACGAACTCGAGAAGCGCGGAAATTGCGTGCTGTTGGACCACCATGCCACCAGCTCGCACCTCTCCGATCGCTCCTGGTGCAGGATCAGGATGGGCGCTTGCGGTACAGAACTCTTCCGCAAGTACCTCATCGAGATCCACGACATCCCTGTCGCCAGCAAGTTCCACGAGAACCACTGGGCAAACTTCTCGCAGTGCATCGACGACTACGATCGGTGGCAGCTGAAGATCGGTTGGTCATCGATGCTGGCTGAGTTGGCCGTCTTCTACGGCCAGGATGAGTTCGTCAAGCGGTACAGCGATCCGTGGAGGTTCGGTCGCTCCGGCTGTCCGTTCGATACGTTCGACATGCAGCTTTTCGACCTGTTGGATGCAAACGTGATTCGTGGCGCAGAGAGGGCTGCCAAGAATCTCATCGTGAGGGATGTAACCTACTTTGATAGGACCATCAAGGTTGGGTACGTCATGAGCGGGAACCTGAATACGTCCAAGCTCTTGGACGAGGTCCTGAAGAGACGCATGGATCTCGACGTCGTTTGCCAGGTGATGTTCGACGGCAACAAGGTCAGCATGAGATCTCGGGCCGACGGTCCGGATGTCTCCAAGCTCGCCATGCAGTACAAGGGTGGCGGTCACGTTCATGCCGCGGGCCATCCGATCAGCAACACTTTCATCAAACAAATCCTTGAGGAGATACATTCATGAGCCAGTATCAAGGACGAGATTTCGATGGTATCTACGATAAGCTGGTTCACGATCTCCTGAAGAACCCGGAGTTCGTCTGCTCACCGCGGGGAACACTGATCCACGAGAAGATCGGTACGCAGATCAGCCTGCACAACCCGCGGGCCCGTCTGCTTGCCAACGAACCGAGAGCGACGAACTATGGGTTCGCAGTGGGTGAGTTCCTCTGGTACTGGCAGGGACGCGAAGACCTGGAGATGATGCAGTACTACAACAAGCGGATGAAGTCCTTCTCGAAAGACGGGAAGACACTGAACTCTGCGTACGGCAAGCGTCTTCGCGCTTCTCACGTACAGCTTCCGCTCGGGTACTTCGATGGTTACTTCGGCGAGCCGCAAACCCAGTGGGAGATCTGCAAGAGGACGCTGAACGAGGACGCGGATTCACGGCGAGCGGTGCTTCACGTGAACCGACCGAACGACCAGAGATTGGCGGTCGACATTGGTTCCCCGGATGTTCCGTGCACGCTGAGCCTTCAGTTCTTCATCCGAGACAGCAAACTCCACCTTATCGTGACGATGAGATCGAATGACGTGATCTGGGGTCTCACGTACGATTTGTTCTCTTTCACGCTGCTTCAGGAGTGCATGCTGCTGGACCTGAAGCGTACTTATCCGGAGAGATTCAAGGATCTCGAGCTCGGTAAGTACATTCACACCGCTGGCTCGATGCACCTTTACGACCGTCACTTCGAGCTGGCGGGACAGATCTTCGACTGGCAGGGCAAGCCAGCGAGGCCGATGGAACCAATCAAGAGCCTGACCGCGCTCGAACAACTTTGTGAACTTGAGCAGTCTCTTCGTTTGGGCGCGATCGACAAGTTCACATCAGAATTCAGCGCGGAGTTCTTCAAGAACGAACCGACACTCGAGTGGATGCTCAACGAACTCAACAAGCACAAGGAGAAGCGGAATGCCGAGCGCAAGTGATGTTGCCCTGGTCGCAGGGCTGAAACCGACGGACAAGGTCCTCCTCCTCGGAGGCAAGCAGGGCTTCACCGCTCTGAAGAAAGGAGTGAAGTCCGTCACGGTCGTGACCAAGAAGGCCGATGTCGACAGCCTCGTCGGAGAGGGTTCCAAGTACGACAAGGTGTTCCTCCTGGCTGGCGGGTTTCCGTCGCTTCTGCCGGCCTCGGTCAAGCTCTTGAACACACACGGCACCCTCTTGTTCGTTAACGAGGACGCTCTCATCCGTGATACGTTCAAGAGCACGATCGCTCGGAACTTCTCGGACACCACGACATTCGAGTCCGATTCTTCGATCGGTGCCCTCGTCGGGTGCAGCCCGAAGGGTTACAACAGGTGGGAGACGCGCTGATGGATATGTTGCAGGACGCCTTCGAGCGTCAAGATGCGTTCATGAAGATCCTCCGGGACAACGACAAGTTCCCCGAGTATCCTGTGGACATCACGACGAAGCCTGGGCAGAGGCTCGTGAAGGAGTGCATGTTCAACCTCACGGAGGAGCTCTTCGAAGCGAGCTTCACCTTGAAGAACCGCATGCACCGACTCACTGACGATCGGTCCATCGACTTCGAGCACTACAAGGAAGAGCTCGGAGATGCCTTTGCGTTCTTCATGGAAGTCTGCATTCTCTCCGGAATCAAGGCGGAAGACCTCTACAGCGAGTACAAGCGCAAGAACCAGATCGTCAAAGAACGGCTGGAGAAGGGATACTGACATGAGCGAAGACATCAACATCGATCCTGAACGTGCCAAGGAGCTCGCTGGCATCAAGCCCGCCGTCTTCACACCCGTCGGCAACCGCGTCCTCATCCAGGTCGAGGACAACGAGAAGCAGGAGGGAAGCATGCTCTACACTCCCGCCTCGGCGACGCAGGAGCAGAAGACCGGCATCGTTGTCGACCACGGCGGAAGCTATCCTGGCAACGGCGTCTGGATCAGCCCGGTCGTGAGCAAGGGCGATCGCGTCATGTTCAACTCCATTGGCGCCAGCAGGATTACCGCCAACGGAAAGAACGTGCTCATCATCCGTAACGAGGACATCGTCGGCAAGTACGTGCCGCAGGCGTAATCGAACAACCTCGAGAAACACGGAGGGCCGGACCAAAAGTCCGGCCCTTTTGTGTTTCTTTAATGTCTGACATGTGTTACAATACTCTCATGGCAATCCTGTCCGCTGTATCAGACGAGACCACGGCAAGGACCAATCTCGAGGTCTGTCGCCAACGTGCTGAGAATCTCGCGTCCCTCGGCGTCAAGTCCGTGCTCGAGCTCTGCGTCGGCCCGTCCCTCCAGGATCTGGAGAAAGCATACGCAAAGCATGGCATCAGTTGTATCGGAAACGACCTTGACGAGCGCTGGAAGTCCTATTATTCCAGGGGTTCCTGGAGGATGGGGGACTGCTTCGCGGTGGATTGGACGGGAGTCGACGCGGTAGTTTTCGCTCCTCCCCTGAGCCGCGGTTGCACCGGAAAGAGAGAAGATGCTCTACGGATCGATGACGTCGAACCATCGTACCACAACTTCCTGTGGTGCTGGCATAGGCGTCAATATGACCCGAAGGTGGCAGTGCTCGTGCTCCCCGGAAGAAGCTTGGCGACAAAGGAAGATCGATCCCAGTTCTGGAGCCTGAAGAACCTCGCGGATATCAACGGGAAAGCCTCACACGTAGAAATGATCGACGGCTGCAGGAAATACGTCGACATCTACATTGGACCCTTCGACCCATGATCAAAGAATACTCGAGCTTGCACGGGCACAGCCACTTCAGCATCTTCGATGGCATCACTCTGCCCGAAGAGATCATCAAGACCGCGAAGGAGAAGGGTCTCAAGTCCGTGGCGATCACGGACCACGGTGTCGCTCACGCTCACGCAGACATGTACATCCAGGGCAAGAAGCACGGGATGCGCACGATCTTCGGTGTGGAAGCGTACGTCATCCACGATCTAGATGAGTGGAACGCGCTGAAGATCAAGATCGATCACGACCGCAAGCTCAAGGGCAAGGGGGAAATGGAGACGGGCGAGGAGCTCACGGAGGATTCCGTCGGCAAGGCGAACTCACGCCAGCTCCGCAAGAAGGGTCACCTCGTCATCCTCGCTCGCAACCGTGAGGGCCTTGCGAACCTGAACCAGCTCGTATACAAGTCCCACAAGCTCGGGTTCTACGGCAAGCCCCGCATGGACAAGAAGATGCTGAGGGCGCACGCCAAGGGGCTTGTGACGTCCTCAGCTTGTATGGGCGGCGTCATCGCCAACAAGTGCTGGGACTACAAGGAGCGCGGCGGTTCCTGGGAAGAGATCATCCACGAAGCCCGCGAGTATCAGGACATCTTTGGGATCGGCCACTTCTTCCTCGAGCTCCAGTTCAACGAGCATGAGTCGCAGAAGTTCATCAACGACTGCATGGTCCGCATCCACGAGGAGACGGGAATCCCGCTCACCGTCACCACGGACTTCCACTATGCCAACGCCCAGGACTGGGAGGCTCGTGAGCTGCTCCACATGCTCGCCTCCAACAAGACCGTGGCCGACTACGGCGGCAAGGTGGAGACGGAGATCAAGCAGCTCTTCATCAAGTCACCGGTGGAGATGTGGGAGACCTTCGAGAAGTACGGCGGCAACGTCTCACCCAAGATCGCGATGGAGGCGTTCCAGAACACACTGCTCATCGACAGTCTCGTGGACGACTACGAGCCGGACGTCCACCAGCGTCTTCCGACTCTCCCCTTCGAGAACCCGTTCAAGGAGATGGGTCAGCGAGCCATCGATGGTCTCAAGCAGCTCGGGCTTGCTGACAACGAGAAGTACCGCAAGCAGCTACTTCACGAGCTCAAGGTCATCAAGGACAAGGGGATCTCGAACTACTTCCTCATCGTCCAGCAGATCATCAAGAAGGCCAAGGAACGCATGCTCGTTGGAGCCGGTCGTGGATCAGCCGCAGGCTCTCTGGTGTGTTACGCCCTCGGCATCACAGATCTGGACCCCATCGCTTACGACCTGATGTTCGAGCGCTTCCTCGATCCCAACCGCAGCGAGCTCCCGGATATCGACGTGGACTTCCAAGACGTGGATGCGACGAAGGACATGCTCCGCGAGATGTTCGGTAACGACAACGTCGCCTGTTTGACCTCGTACGGTACCTTCCAGATCAAGGGCTTGCTCAAGGACCTTGGCAGGGTATTCGACGTCGACCACAACCTCGTCAACACGGCGAACAAGAAGATCGAGAAGGAGCTCAGAGCACTGTACGTCGGACAGGATAAGAGCACGATCGTCATCAAGCTCGAGGACATCGAACGGGTCTCGCCCACCTTCAATAAGTTGGTGGCTGATTACCCGCAGCTCGGTAACCACATCAAGACTCTGTACGGTCGCAACCGGCACGTCGGAAGGCACGCTGCAGGCGTCATCATCGGTGACAACCTGGCCGCGGAGACGTCGATCTTCACGTCCAAGGGAGTGGTTCAAGCCTCGTTCACCGAGGGCATCGTCAACAAGAACATCTCAACGATGGGCTTCGTGAAGATCGACGTACTCTCCATCACGACGCTCAAGGTCGTGGACTTCGCTCTCAAGCTCATCGGCAAGAAGCTCGGCAAGTCCATCGAAGAGATGCGGGAGTCGATCAGACCACATCGGATGGACATGAACGACATCAAGGTGCTCAAGCACGTCTTCTGGGACTCCAACTACGCCGGCATCTTCCAGTTCACGGAGAAGGGCATCAGGAGGCTCGGCACTCGTGTGAAGCCCGACACCTTCACCGACGTCTCGGCGATCTGCTCGATCTATCGTCCGGGTCCGCTCGGCGGCGGCTTCGACAAGATGTACGTGCACAACAAGTTCAACCCGGATGACGTGGCGTACGACCACCCGTTGCTCGAGGACATCCTGAAGCCGACGAGAGGTTGCATCGTCTTCCAGGAACAGCTCATGAAGATCTGCAACGTCCTCGGAAAGATGAACTGGAAGGACGTGAACGCCGTCCGTAAGGTCCTGCTCAAGAAGGACAAGTCGAAGTCCGAGGAGTTCCTGAAGGCGGAGAGCGAGCGCTTGACGGCGATGTTCCTCAAGGGCTGCGAGGAGAACGGACTCGAGGTCGGGAAGGCGGAGCAGCTCTGGAAGAACCTCCTGGCATTCGGCGGTTACGGCTTCAACAAGGCACACTCCGACGCATACAGCGTGCTCACGATGCAGACGGCGCACCTGGCGACCTACCACCCGCTGGAGTTCTACGCGGCGCTGCTCACCCTCGGAGCGTCCGGCGAACTCCAGGACTACGTGACAGACATCAAGCGGTGCGGCGTGAAGGTCCTGCCGGTCGACATCAACGACTCCGACGCGGTCCACAGCATCAGAGGGAACGACGCCATCCGTCTGTCCTTCAGCTCAGTGCTCGGTCTTGGCCCGGCGGCCATCGAGAAGATCGTCAAGAATCAGCCCTACACCGACTTCATCGACTTCCTCGATAGGTCAGGAGCGTCGAAGACGTCGATCATGCCGCTCATTCAGGTCGGTGCGTTCGAGAGCATCGCGGACGGAAAGGGCATGAGGGATCTCGAGGACAAGTACCAGATCTACTCGAGCAACCCGAAGCTGAAGACCAAGAAGCTTCGCGATGACTGGATCAGGATCTGGAATGAGCTGCCCGAGAAGGAAGACTACAAGCTTCACGAGAAGGTCTTCTTCGAGAACGCACTCATGGGCTTCAGCGTAAGAGGGTCGCCGTTCGAGATCCTCGATCGCGACAAGAAGCTTGAGGCACTTTCCGAGAGCATCATGGGCTACAAGGAGTTCCTCGAGAGCGATCCTGAAGAGGTTCCTTACGCTGTGATTCCGGTCGTGATCAAGGACTTCAAGGAGAGGCCACAGCGCAACGGCCAGATGTTCTCATTCATCAAGTTCGGCACCCTCACAGGCGAGGAGTTCGAGTCACCGGCGTTCGCGAACATCTGGCGCTACATCAAGACCAAGGTGAAGAAGGGGAGCGTGTACGTCGGTACCTTCAATCGTCGTGAGGACGAACCCGAGAACCTTCTGATCGGCAAGCCTGGGTTCGCCCACTCGATGCAGTCCACACTCAACTACATGATTGATGTCGACGATCTGGAGATGTGATGTATGAGTGTGAACTGCGGTATTACGAAGCAATGAAAAACAAGCAATACAGAGAAGCAATGCGATGGGCAGATCTTTGGTACTGGTTCACATCAAACGAGCAAGCGCGAGCACTCGGAAAACAGCTTCGAGATGCGTTGGGACCCTTGAGAGTGGAGTGGTATTGACATGGCGAAGATTTCGATCTGTTGGATCGAGGATTCATCAAACACCTTGTCCTGCCACAGGAATGAAAAGGGACTAACGTTCAAAGAAAGCTACCTAGGAAACCTTCACCACCAGGATGGCAAGTGGTGGTTCAAACTCAACGGAGACGAGACACTTCATGGACCCCACGATGACAGCAGCAAAGCTCGAAAAGCTCTCAAACGATCCGTCAACGGAGAGGAAGTCGATGAATGGTACGCGGGCGACGGCTGGAAGTCCTAAGCCGTTCAAGAAGATCGTCCTTGTCATCCCGACGATTCGAGAGAACAACTTCCGCGATTTCCTCAAGCGGTGGAATGACATCGGATTGTTCGAGCACGTCGATCTCTTCGTGATGGAGGACAACCCCAAGAAAACGTTCGACCTTCACGAGATCTGCTCCGGGTGGAATGGCTCTGCTTTCTGGCAGCACTTCTGCTGGGAAGACATCGAGAAGGACCTCGGCGAGAAGTCCTGGATCATCCCCAGGCGGTCCGACACGGTTCGCTCCTTCGGGTATCTGAAGGCATGGCAGGCTGGCTATGAGTACGTGCTCACTCTCGATGACGACTGTTACCCTCCGAGTGAGGTGGACGGCCTAACCTATAGCAATGGTGAGGCCTTCGTCAAGGAGCATCTGAAGGCTCTCGAGGGCCGGACTCGCTGGTTCAATACGCTGAACGAGGTGAAGCCGCGGGGCATTCCGTTCTACAACCTCGGCAAGAACGACAAGGTCGTGGTGAATCACGGTCTGTGGACGAACGTCATCGACTACGATGCACCGTATCAGCTCGCGAATCCGATTCCCGAGGTCTTCAGTTTCGACAACCGGATCGTGCCGAATGGGCTCTACTTCCCGATGTGCGGGATGAACGTGATGTGGAAGACAGACGTCACTGTGCTCATGTATCACCTGCTCATGGGCCAGCAGTATCTCCCTCCCAAGGGGAACGATGCACTCATCCCGGGTTACCAGCCTGCACTTCGCAAGCTCGCCTTTGATCGCTTCGGTGACATCTGGTGCGGCATCTTCATGAAGAAGATCGTCGACATCAAAGGCGCGCAGGTCTCGACCGGCATGCCGTACATCCGGCACGAGCGTGCCTCCAATCCGTTCACGAATCTCAAGAAGGAAGCGAACGGCATCGAGGTGAACGAGAAGCTCTGGGAGTATGTGGACAAGTTCACGTTCGACCTGAGTCTCAGCTGGGCGAAAGCGTACCACAAGCTCGGTGTGTACATCATGGGCTTCAAGGAGTATCCAGAGCACGAGAAGTACTTTGTTGATCTTGGAGAGTCGATGCGGCAGTGGGCAGTTCTTTTCGGAGCCTGACATGCAGAACGTCATCATCTTCGATGGACCGGACGGCTGCGGCAAGACCGAGATGGGTAAGGAGCTGAGCAAGCGACTGGGCATCCCGTACTTCAGGATGCCAACACAGCATGAGAACTGGAGGAAGGGCAAGTTCAAGGAAGCCCTCGAGTTCGACCAGACGTACATCTCCCAGTTCCTCAAGCAGACCGGGCACAGTGTCATCATCGATCGGGCATACCCGGCCGAGTGGGTCTACTCTCGAGTGTTCGAACGAGAGACGAACAAGTACATCCTCCGGCAGATCGATCGCACTTTCGCCGAGATGAACACTCACATCGTCATTCCGATCAGGGACAGCTACGACGGAAACATCGAGGACGAGGTGATCCCGAGGAACAAGTACGAGACTATCCACGAGGAGTACATGAGGTTCGTCTCATGGACGGAGTGCCGGGCTCACATCATGAACGTGGACTTCTTCCAGAACGATCTTGAGCGGGAGATGGGTTATCTCATCCCTCTCGTGAAACGAGGATGACATGAAAAAGAAACTTCGGAACGCCGAGCTGCTCAGCATTCGACTGATCTACAAACTCGGAAACGCTCTTACCCAGACGGCTTTCAACTGGGAACAGAGAGTGAACGCAAAATACATTCGAGAAGATAAGCGCTTCTCGAGGTTGGTCGACGTCGCCGTCCAGCCCAGCATGGGTCCCGTCAGGGCGTGGCAGGATGGGGCGACGAAGACCAAAGCTGGACTCGTGGAAGCCGAAGTCAGGTTCCCGATCCAGTCGATCGAACATGGTGAACCGTTGAAGACGAAGAACTACTGAGGTGGCACATGGGCTACAGACACACAGACAATCTCTACAAGAACCAGAAGGTCCTTCTGTTCAAGGAGGGCTACGCAATGGAGAAGGTGCACGGCACCAGCGCTCACGTCGGATTCAAGAGGGACGAGGTCGATCCTGCGAAGGGTGAGCTCAAGCTCTTCTCCGGTGGCGCCACGCACTCCACCTTCGCGGCTCTCTGGGATCTCGCAGAGCTGAAGCAGAAGTTCATCGATCATCACTTCTCCGAGATCACTCTGTACGGAGAAGCGTACGGTGGTTCGATGCAGGCAATGCGCGAGACGTACGGCGACAAGCTGCAGTTCATCGTGTTCGAGGTCCAGATCAAGGATCGTTGGCTCGACACGGAGACGGCTGAGAAGGTCGCCACCGGCCTCGGCTTCGAATTCGTGCCATACAAGCGGGTTCCGATGACGATCGAGGCGCTGGACGCAGAACGTGATGCGGACAGCGAGGTCGCCATCCGGCGTGGGTGCGGTCCCGGCAAGAAGCGGGAAGGCATCGTCATCCGTCCGTTGTACGAGTTCACGATGAACAACGACGAGCGCATCATCGCCAAGCACAAGCGCCCGGACTTCGAGGAGACAAAGACGCCTCGCAAGGTCCTGCCCGACGGTGAGAAGCTGAAGCAGCTCGAGCAGGCCAACGAGATCGCGGAGGAGTGGGTCACCCCCATGCGCCTCGAGCACGTCCTGGACAAGCTGCCGCAGCCCGTGGCGATGGAGCACATCAAGAACATCATCGCGGCGATGGTGGAGGACGTGTACCGCGAGGGCAAGGACGAGATCGTCGAGTCTCGTGAGGCCGAGAAGGCGATCGCCAAGAAGACGGTGGAGCTCTTCAAGAAGAAGCTCGCCGAGGCGCTTCATGGCTGAGCAGATTCTCTTCTGGAGTACCGGACCAGAAGAGTTCCGCTTCCTCAGTAACTTCCACCCGTGCCGGATAGTTGGGCCAGACGGCACGTGGTGGAAGTCTGCTGAGCACTACTTCTTCGCTCTGGCCGCCGCGAACCCTGAGGACTCCGAGAAGATCGCGGAGATGTGGCATCCGGCTGAAGTGAAGAAGTTCTCCAGGACGATGAAGAAGACGGATGACTGGCATCAGCGTAAGGACTCTGCGATGCTCGACGTCACCCGTCTGAAATACGAGCCGGAAAGCGAGCTGGCTCAGATGCTCCTCATGACCGATGGATTCGATCTGATCCACTTCGCTCCGTGGGGAGATGTGTACTGGGGAGTCGGCAAAGACATGAAGGGCGAGAACCGCCAGGGGAAGATCCTGATGCAGGTGAGAGAGGAACTGAAACAACGATGATCCCGAACAACCAAGATCGCGTGCTCGAAGAACGCGGAGTGACGGACTCGAGAAGCTTCGGCATCTCGATGGAGAACTCCGCGCACATCATGGGCATCCTTCGCGACCAGCTCTACACCGACAAGATTCTCGCGATCTTGCGCGAGTACGGAGCCAACGCCTGGGACGCCCACCGTGAAAGCGGTAAGCAGGCCGTGCCGATCAAGGTGACGATCCCCACGGTCTCCGAGCCCAATCTCTGCATCAGGGACTTCGGATTCGGTCTGTCTCCGACGGGCATGTTCGAGGTCTACACGCAATACGGAGCGAGCACCAAGCGGGCCAGCAACGTCGCGGTCGGCATGCTCGGCATCGGTTCGAAGTCCGGCTTCTCGTACTCCGACAGCTTCACGATCACGAGCTGGCACTGTGGCACGAAGCGCATCTATGCGGCCGTGCTCGATGAGTCCGACAAGGGACGCATCAACCTGCTGCATGAGGAGCCGTGCGGCGAGGAAACCGGCGTCGAGATCCAGATTCCTGTCAAGCACACCGACATCCCGGAGTTCATCAAGAAGGCGCAGAACCTCTACCGTCACTTCACTCCGCGGCCCGAAATCAACGTCGACCTGCCGCCCCTGAACGACAAGCGTGTTTCTCTGAAGTACGGCACCATCATCCCTCACGTCGGCTCCTACTACGGCAACAACGAGTGGGTGGCGATCATGGGATGCGTTCCGTACCGCATCGACATGAAGCAGGTGGCCGACAAGATCGGTGACTTCGTCCATCGCATCTCGGGAGAGCTCCACTTCGACATCGGAGAGGTCAGCGTCAGCGCGAGCCGGGAAGAGCTCAAGTACACCGAGACGACGAAGAAGGCGATCATCAAGAAGCTCGAGCAGCTCGTGGATGAGTTCGTCGCCACGACCCTTGAGTGCCTGAAGGATCCCACGATGACGGGGTGGCAGAAGCGCCTCCGTTCCGTGATCCTCGCGCACCTCAATATGCCGGTGCCGAAGGACCTCAAGGACTTCGTCCAGACGTACCTTAGGATCGACGAGTCCACCGACAAGGTCATCCTCAAGACGCAGATCACGATCGTCGATTCGTGTCGGATCATCATCAAGGACGATCTCCGGAAGTTCTCGGGCTTCGGTACCCAAGGCAACGACCAGTTCGCGGAGCTCATGCCGGGCTTCACCGTGGCCGATGTCACGGCAGATCTTGACGCCATACTCAAGAAGCACCACATCGACGGCATCACGGTGAAGAAGCTCTCCGAGCTTCCGTGGAGCCCGCCGTACAAGAAGGAGCGCTCGAAGCGGATCCTCACCGATGTCCACAAGGCGAAGCGTCTCGTCCTCGCACAGGACCGTAGCTTCTACGTCCCGTTGTCGAAGTGTTGGGAAGTCGAAGACAGCGTCCCCTCGGATGACGACGTGTTCGTCATCGTCTCCGGCTTCCGCTCCGTGGGAGGGTTTGACGTCTTCAGGGCGTATGATGTCGACAAGACGATCGCTGAGCTTGCCGGCATGAAGATGCCCAAGATCTACGGGTACAAGACCCGCTCTAATAAGCCGGTCGAGATCGATGACTGCGACGGAACCTACTACCCGGAGTGGCGAAAGGAGTTCATTCAGAAGGCCGTCAAGAAGCTGTCCAGCGAGTTGAACGACTATCTTTGGTCAGAGGCCGTTGGTGACTACCGAGAATTCAAGGTCGTCAACGAACGCCTGGAATCGGTGCTCGGTCATGACCATGAGTTCGTCAAGTTCTGGAAGATGGTTCAGAAGGCCCGCGAGCGTCACGCCAAGCTCAAGTACGATTCCAAGCGTCCTCTCAAGCGGCTCATCGAGGTTTCTGAGATCGAGAAGAGTGACATCGCTCCTCCGAATGTTCTGAAGAAGTTGTTCGAGAAGTACCCGCTGCTGCAGCTGAAGTCGACTGGACTCGATGCAATCTGCGGGGCCGAAGCGCAGCACTGGGCAGAGTACGTTCAGCTCATGGATCTTCTGTGGGCCGAAGCGAAGGAGAACACATGACCGCACCGTCTTACACCCTGACCAATGAGACGATCATGATCGTCCACAAGGGGAAGCAGCACACCATCAAGCGTGGCGCCCCGAACTTCGCGGGCCTGCGGAGGGCGATCCTCGACGAACTCTGGGGAGAGGTCGAGAAGCACTTCACCGTCTCCTCGAGCCTGAAGGAATGGGCGAAGGGAAAGTACACGGTCTCCGTCAATGGTGACGCACTGTCCTTCGATGGTCGCGCCCTCCCGCCCCAGCTCAACGCACGCATCCTGCAGATGGCCACGGCCGGCGAGAACCCGACCCCGGTTCTCAAGTTCTGGGAGCGCCTGCAGCTCAACCCGTCGATGCGCTCGATCGAACAGCTCTGGCCGTTCCTCGATCACAAGGGCATCCCCCTCACGGACGACGGCTGCTTCCTCGCCTACAAGGGCGTGCAGCAGAACTGGCTCGACGTCCACTCCGGAACGTTCGCGAACAAGCCGGGTGCTGTCATGAAGATGCCCCGCAACCAGATCTCCGACGACCCGAACCAGGCCTGTCACGTCGGCTTCCACGTCGGTGCGCTCGAGTACGCCCGGAGCTTCGGCGCCAGGACAGTGATCTGCAAGGTCGACCCGGCGAACGTGGTCTGCATCCCCTACGACCACAGTCACCAGAAGATGCGCGTTTGCGAGTACGAGGTCATCGGAGAGTACGGTTCGCAGCTGCCGAACACCACGTACACGCCGGATGAGGACAACGAGATCGCCACCGGCGGCGACCTGGAAAGCGACGGGGTCCCCTCGCGAGAGGAAGAGGACGAGCTGCCCGACGAGCTGCCGGAGACCAAGGTCGACGTGAAGAATGACGTCAAGCCGAAGGCCAAGAAGAAGAAGTGGCCCGCCGGTCTCGAGGACACCGAGCTGCACACGGTCTCGCTCGAGGAACTCCGCAAGTACGCCAGCAAGGAGCTCAAGATCGTCGGCGCGTACAAGATCCCGGGCGGCAAGACGGCCCTCATCTCCCGCATCGTCGCTGTCCGGTATGAGGACTGAGATGGCGACCGCGACGATCAGCTTCCCATCAGAGGAAGCCGCAAGGAACTTCCTGCACTGGCTCGATGGGCAGGGCGAGCAGGACTACTGGGTGTGGGGAGATCACCAGAGCGACCCTGAGAACTATGTGAAGAAATTCACGTACGACTTCAAGGGTCTCAAGGCGGAAGGAACAAACTGATGCGACTGGGCTACTCGTACTGGGGATTTCTTGGTGACCAGAAGATGAACTCCGCGGGTGAGGAGCTGTCGACGCCTGACGGCAACGCCACCTACTCATGGAGCATCATCCACGAGGCCCAGAAGCGCGGATGGGACGTGTACGCGATGCAGCAGGATCGGGATGCTCCGGGCTGGGACAGGATGAAGTCGAGCCTGTTCTCAGCCTTCAGCAAGGTGAAGAGGACTCTCGCGTATGCCAACTTGATCCAGACGGACGGTGTCCGTCTTCCCGATCTTGACGTGCTCCTCGTCGAGTGGAGATGGCAGATCTTCGGAAAGAACTGCGAAGATACGGAAGACGGACTGATCATGAAGGCGCCGGGTCTTGATCCCGATTACCACCGACAGTTTCAGCTTCTCACCCACTACGCCAAGAAGGGGACGAAGCTGATCGTCTGGGATCTTGACCACAAGTTCGGGGTGTGGGACGAAGCTTTCTGCAAACAGCAGTTTGGGAGCTTCACAATCTTCGAGACCAGCCGAACCCCTCGGAGACTCACACAGGAGCGGATTGGGGTGGAACCACCCACGGTAGTTTCTGACCTCCTCGAACACATCACCCTCCCCTCCGACCCCCACCGAAAGCTGGTGTATGTTGGTAGCCGGTACGAGAGGGATGATGTGATCGAGGAATGGATCAAACCGGTGAGCACGAGATTCCCCGGCGAGATCGAGTTCTGGGGCAACTGGACCCGCCCCGAGACGCTGGCTGAGTGCAAGAAGATGTGGCCGGACGTCTCGTACAACGGGAGGATCACGACGAAGGACTTCAGGAGGGCTTACGGGACAGCCGTTGCATGTCCACTCCTGGCCAAGAAAAGCTACTTGGAGACGGGGTTCATCACTCCCAGACCATGGGAAGCGTTGCAGTTCGGAACGATCCCTGTCGGTCTCGCCGCTCACCACGGTGTCGAGAACTACGTCCTCGAGCATCTGATCGCTCGTGATCCACAGGACATGATCGACGTCGTCGATTGGCTCTCGAACTTGAACGAGGGAGCCCGCAAACTGACCAGAGAAGCCAACGTCGAGAAGCTCCAGTTCATGGACGTGAAGCACTTCGTGGACAAGATCGAACGGGCATCATGATGACAAGACGAGAGTTCTTCCAGCTCTTTTACGTGTTCGACAAACCCAAACCGCAAGACCCACCGGCCGCCGCGCCAGTGAAAGAGGAACCGATGCCCCCTGTCGTTACGAAGCAGCCGAAGAAGCAGATCACGTTCAAGTACGATGACGGCAAGAAGGTCTCGCAGCTCGCGGGCAGCGGTCTCTTCACCATCAAGAACCCGGTCGACCGTCACGTCCCGGCCGGCGGAGTCGTGGCCCTGAAGCTCGGCGTCACCTGTCTCAGCCACCCGCTGGACATCTTCGCCGTGAAGTCCCTTGCGGACATCGGCTTCGAGATCGTCGAGGGGCTCGGCAAGCGTGATGCCGCCGATCCGATCGTGGTCGCGCTCCGGAACAGGACGACGTCGGTCTGCCGTCTCGCAGAAGGCGACTCCGTCCTTCGAGCCTTCGCGCTCGACAACAGCGATCTGGAGATCGTGGAGGGCTGAAACATGGGTCAGACAAGCGTCCAGTGGTGGAACAAGACCAAGAAGGACGGCAGGAAGCTCGTCGATTGGTTGCAGAACCAGTACCACGGTGAAGTGACTGCGGCAGATCGCATCGAGCAGTACTGCACTTCTCAGGCTCCGGAAGAATGGAAGGAGATGCTCAAGACGATTGCGATGCAGGAACGAATGCACGCAGTGTGGGTCGGTGATCTTCTCAAACGTCGTGGTCACGAGCCAGCCGTTCTGGTGAAGGACGAGCGGTACTGGAACGTGACTCTCGAAATCAGTGATTTCGAGAGCGCGACCGCCGTAGCTGCTCATGCCGAGAAGATGCGGCTCGAGCGGATCGAGGTTATCGCTAACGATCTCAAGGGCCCGGGCGATGTGAGGAACGTGTTCAAGCGGATCCTTCGCGACGAACGGTTCCACGCCAAAGCCTTCGAGAAGATGGCCGGTCCAGTGGCGATGGACAAGACGAGAGCGGCTCACGAACTTGGACTTGAGGCTCTCGGTCTGGTGAACTTCTCCGAGGCGGTAGCGTGATCTTCCCCATCTTCGTGATCCTGCTCCTCTCACCCCTGGTCTTCATCCTCGTCCGCCGCAAGACCAAGCGCAGGATCGCGGAGATGGAGGATGGACCCGATCACACGGAATTGACTTACCCAGTGGAGGAGGCACATGAGGGACACCTCGATCCGTCCGACGTTTGACAAGATCTGGACGGAGTTTGCCACTGCGCTCGCTGAAAGGAGCACCTGCGCCCGGACCGGCGTCGGCTGCGTGATCGTGACGGAAGACAACCACCGAGTCCTATCTATCGGGTATAACGGCGGAGCCAGGGGATTGAATAACTCCTGCGACTCCGCCGAGCCCGGGAACTGCGGTTGTCTGCACGCTGAAGAGAACGCGCTCATCAAGATGAACTTCAACGAGCCGTCTCCGAAGAAGATGTACACGACCCTCGCCCCGTGCCTCATGTGCGCGAAGAGGGCTGTGAATGCGGGCATCCAGGAAGTCATCTACATCACGGCGTACCGGAAGACGGAGGGCATCGAGCTCCTCGAGAAAGCCGGCGTTAAGGTCCGGCAGTACCAAGCGCCGCCCAACGAAAAGCCGTGTGCCAGCTGCGGCTGGGAAGAGTGGAGACACTACAGGTCCTGCCCGACTCCCAAAGTCAAAGCCTACGGCGGCCCGCCGGGGTAGACAAGGAATCAAGGGAGAGTACTGGTCCGTCAAGACTGGGAGGCTCGAGAAGTATGATTCTCTCTATGAACTAGAGAGATTCAAAGCTCTCGATGCCTCCCCTCTTGTTTTGAAGTGGACCAAGAAACACGGGATCCGCATCAAGTATCAGCTGCAGAGACAGCGGCGAACGTACCTCCCGGACATCACCGTCGAGTATCACGATGGGCGGAAGTTCCTTGAAGAAGTGAAGGGAAAGATCTGGAACGGGCTCGAGTTTCTCTTCAAGAACTCAGCGGCGCTCCGGTACTGCCAAGCGAAACGAATGACCTTCAGAGTCCTGTTCAAGGCGGATCTCACGAGGGTCGACTAGTTAGGAGTGGAGGCAACACATGAAGAAGACGATTACCAAGCCAGATGGCACGCAGGAAGTGGTCGAGGGAACTCCTGAGGAGATCGCCGACTACGAGCGTGCTCTTCGAGAGGGCCTGAACGAGGTTCCGAAGAAGGACAAGAAGAATCTGCTTCTCGAGGACAAGTCCATGTCGCTTCTCGAGCAGTGGCGTGATCTGATCGAGAAAGCTCCGAAGCAACCCATGATGCCATCGTTCGCATTCAACGGTCTCGAGCACTCCCCGGAATGCCAGATGACCGTGGCAGCCAGGGGCTGGATGTCCATCGTTCCTCCCCGCTGCGACTGTGGACTGATCACGTACCCGCGGCGTGACTACACCACGATCGCCACGAACCGGATCGATCTGATCGCTCCGAGGACAAGCACGGAGATCACGCCGGATCTGACGAACGCGTGGATCGCAAGGAACACCAACTTCATCAGTACAACGAGGTGCGAAGCGAGGGCATAAACCCATGCGGAAGGGGCAGCAGATCGAGGGTGATGTGATCAGGGAGATCAGACGACCTCCCATCGACGACCGTCCCTTCATCCAGCTGCCCCTTCCGCAGCTACCTCCGCCCGGCTGGCCCGAACCGAAAGAAGAGTATCCAAGCGTCATCATCATCGATAAGAGGCGCACTTGAAGAAGAAAGACGGAACAAGATACAGTACTGAGAAGGAGAAGGGCGTCTTCCAGATGCAATACAGGCTGCACCGGAACGACAAGGTGCTCCTGAAGAAGCTTCTTCGAGATGACAACCTCTTCTTCCAGACGTTGATTGACGCGACTGTCCAGGCATATCTACGGGGAGACCCGGCGATCTTGACAGTGATCCAGGACTGGCGTGATCTGAACGTCGTACCGGACGAAGTGTTGAAGAAGGGCGGGGTCCTGCTCTCTCGCCGAGAAAGACTCGACATCATGAAGCAGATCGAGGAAGGAAAATGAAGCCACTGCGACTGATGATCTACGATGACAAACCCGGCGATGGTGGGCTGCAGCAGAAGTTCCTACGGCTCTCGTGGATCGTCGGTGGCATGCTCTTCAAGCTCTTCGGCAAGATCGATGAGTGCAAGGGAGTCACCTCCTGGCCAGAGGCTCTCGAGTGGCTCAGCTCACACGATGAGATCCAGAGCGTCCAGTTCTGGGGGCACGGTTCTCCGGGAGCCGTCTGGATCGGTCGCGAACCGCTCGTGGCGTGGAAGCTCTCCGGCGTCCTCAGCGAACCGCTGAAGAAGCTGGCATCGAAGATGGTTCCGTCGTCCAACTTTTGGATCCGTTCCTGCTCCGTCTTCAGGGGGCGCATCGGTCGCATGTTCGCTCTCGACTTGCACAAAGCTCTGCTCGGTCGCAAGGTCGCCGGTCACGTTCGTATCGTGGGCCCGATCCAACCAGCTCTTCGCACTCTTTCGCTCGGTGGCTCCCCAGATTCCTGGCCGGCAGATCCCGTGAAAGAGAGCTGGATGACCTGGGATGACCGCAGCGTCCTCTGTCTCGCTGCTACACTCCCGAAGGACTATTGATCCTTCAAGTCCTTTACATCCTGTAGGTCTTGTGTTACCATACTCTCCTGGGCACTGGAGCCCAGAGACAAGAGGATACACATGGCGAAGAACAAGGCACTCACGGTCAAGACCGTCGCGAAGGTGGCGCTGCAGCTCGCGAAAGACATCGAGACCAAGCCGTTCAAGCTCGGACGCAGCACCCTCTTCAACGAGAAGACGGGAGCACCGGTGTGCGCGATGGGTCACCTCCTCGCGCGCCTGGGCGCGGAACACGACGAGGAGTCCGCCGATCCCCTGGACTACTTCCGGAAGCTCATCCCCGAAGCGTCCTCGAAGTGCGACGAGGCCTTCGATAAAGTGATCAATCGCAACGACGAGGGCAGCGGCGAGGAGGGCGACACGTTCCGCAAGCACCGCAAGTTCGCGGTCGCCTACGAGTTCCGCAAGGGTGCGGCGGAGCTGCTCGGGCAGAAGGAGCCGAAGGTGCCGGCGATCCTCCTGAAGTCGAAGCACTTCGACAACTACGCCCCGTCGAAGGAGGTCTAGGATGGGAAAGCTCGAGAGGCAGATCCAGCGCGCCCAGGCGAAGAAGGCCTACAAGGGCTTCGGTCTCGCCTGGGATTCCGAGAAGACGGCGCAGAAGGCGACCGTCGCCGAGGAGGGGAAGCTCCCCGAGAACGTCCGTCCCCTCGGGCACAAGCCGACCCTGCGTTCTTTCGGGAAGTTCATGCAGGCCGCGCCGCGCGTTCCCATGCGGCAGGAAACGCTGATGCCCGAGATCAGCGCGACCAACCCGGAAGAAGCTGTGCCGACCGTCGGCCTGTCGGTCCCGGTCGAGGAAGTGATCGAGAAGGAGTGGAAGGAGAACTAGCAACAGGAGGCCTCAGGCGTTGACTGACAACCCGCTGCTCAGGAAGCTGGACGAACTCAAGAAGAAGCGCCTCGAGGAACTGAATCGGGCCGTAGACGTGGATCCCGACAGGGACTCCGGCTACGGCCCGATTCAGTTGAAGAGGAAAAAGATGAAGGCGAAGGACCGCCGGCGGAACCGCAACAAGACAAGGCGTTTGAGGGAAACAGAAGCCCTCTGAGGTATCCGGACGGCCTACTTGGATAACAACCCCAAGGAGGTCAGATGGACATCGGCTATACAATTCCAGTTCTCGATCACGGCTACGTCAAGCTCATCGGTTCGATGGGAACCGACGAGACCATCATCGAAGCTGCACGCATGAGCACGAACAAGGGATTCGAGGGCTGGGAGAAAGACGCCAAGCTTCTCGAGTTCCTGTACAGGAACGGGCACATGACCCCGTTCGAGATGTGCGAGATCGCCATCGAGGTACAGCTCCCGATCTTCGTGGTCCGTGAGTGGCACCGGCATCGGACGCAGAGCTACAACGAGATGAGCGCCCGGTACACGCAGATGCCGGACCTCCACTACCTGCCCGATCCCAAGCGGATCCAGAAGCAGAGCAAGACGAACAAGCAGGGCTCGGCAGAATCCGTTGACGAGCTGCGGGCCAAGGAGATCCTCGAGACACTGGCCTTCGAGCAGAAGACGGTCTACTCGACGTACGATGACCTCGTCGAGGAGGGGATCGCCAAGGAGGTCGCGCGCATCAACACGCCGGTCTCACGCTACACGAAGATGCGTGCCAAGATGAATCTGCGCAACGCTTTCGGATTCCTCAACCTTCGTAAGCCCTCGAGCGCCCAGTGGGAGATCCGGCAGTACGCTGACGCCTTCGGGACGATCGTCGAGGCTATCTGGCCGCGTTCATACGCCCTCTTCGAGGAGCACACCCTCGGCGGTCTCAAGCTGAGCGCCACCGAACTGAAACTGGTGCAGACTCACTTCAGCATGTCTCAGGGCGGAAAGAAGTCCGACACTGTGGACCATGAGGCGACGAAGCTCGCCCTCAGGAAGCTGGGGATCTGACATGACGATGCGCCGCCCCTATCTCGACGAGTTCCCGAGGCTGCTGGAGATCGAGGCTGAGTCTTTCCCGACTGAGGCCTGGGAGCCGGAGCTTTACGTCGACATCCTGCAGAACGGCGGCGAGTGTTCAGTCATCACCGAGGGTCTCGGCTCCGACAGGATCGTCGCGCAGATCTGGACCCAGCGGATGGAAGACCGACCGGACACACTGGAGATCGTCAGCCTCTCCGTCACCGCCGATGCCCGCCGAAAGGGTTATGCCAGGTCCTTGGTGGAAATGGCCATTAGACACGCGCGAGTGAACCGATTCAAATCGGTGAGCCTACACGTCCGGGCGGACAACACCGGAGCACAGCAGCTGTATTCGTCGCTGGGGTTCAGGCAGGTCGATGTCGTCAAGAGGTACTACTTGGACGACGTAGACGCGTACGTCTTCGAGAGGAGCTGAACGTGGAACGCAAACCGATCGTCCTGCTGGACTGTGACGGAGTCCTGGCTGATTTCGTCAAGTCGTACCTCACCTGGCTGAACGCCTCAGCGTATGCTCGACCGGGTGAGCCGTACCGCCAGGACGAGGTGCACGAGTTCGACATCGGGAAAGCGCTGGGTCTTCCCGACAACATGTGGGTGGAGTTCTCGGCGTGGCTGAACGCGGACGAGACCCGGCTCCAGTTCGATGTGCTCGGCTCCAGCACGGTGGAAGCCGTGCGACTGCTCAAGCAGAATTGCGACGTACTCTGCCTGACCTCACCCTTGAGCGACTGCGATCTCTGGGTCGCCCGCCGGAACACGTGGCTCAAGCAGCACTTCTCGATCAAGAAGGACGACATCTTCCACGGCTCGAGGAAGGAGCTGGTTCGGGGCGATTTCCTCGTCGACGACCGACTCGACAACATCCTGAGGTGGGCCGAGGCGAACCCGTTGAGCAGGGGTCTGCTGTTCGACCAGCCGTGGAATAGGAACACCGGGATGCTTCCCCAGAACGTGAAGCGTGTGTACGATTGGTCCGAAGTCATTCGGGCCGTACAGGAGACGTGATATGGGTAGCCCAGACAAAGAAAGAATGACTGACGACGAAGACCCGAGTCAGCTCAAGCTCTTCAATGAAGCCGAGTGGAAGCAGAGCGCTGAGACGATGGACCTCGTCTACAAGAACCTGAAGATCCTCCCGACGACGGGTGACGAGGACTTCGACGACATCCTGAAGCAGTGCATCGAGATCCTGAAGGTCAAGGGCGATGACTACACGATCGGCAACATCGATCGCCTGCACAACTTCAAGACGGTGGCGAGTTTCACCGGACTCACACCTCCCGAGGTACTCGGTGTCTACTTCTACAAGCACGTCGCCGCCATCTTCGCGTTCATCAAATCGTCCGGAAAGAAACAGTCAGAGCCGATCTCGGGACGTATCGCGGATTGCATCAACTACATGCTCCTGTTCTACAAGATGGTCAAAGAGATCGAGCGCGGCAACATCGAGGTGAAGTGATGGCTGACTCGCTTATCCCACAGACACGTATCGATAGGTTTCTCGGACATCTCTCGAGCGTACTCTCGCTACAAGGTGACGTGGCCGAAGCTGGCGTCTACAAGGGAGGATCGGCAATTCAATTCGCTGCGCTGCTGAAACGGGCTGGATCGAGCAAGGAGCTCTTCCTGTTCGACACATTCACCGGGATGCCTGCCACGGATCCCGTGAAGGACATCCACAAGCAGGGGAACTTCAACGATGTGGTGCTCGACCACGTCCGCCACGAGTTCAAACAGTACGAGTTCGCTCACCTGGTTCCTGGGCTCTTCTCTGATACGTTGTCGACCGTAGCCGACAAAAAGTTCTGTTTCGTCCACATTGACTGTGATATCTACTCAGCGATCAGGGAATGCACAGAGTTCTTCTATCCGAGGATGGTTCCCGGTGGGATCATCGTCTATGACGACTACTGCTCTCCATCGTGTCCAGGAGCAAAGCTCGCCGTCGACGAGTTCTTCGTAAACAAACGCGAGAAGGTTCCGGCCGAAGTGTCAGGCGCTGGCAGCTTCGATTACGCATTGATCGTGAAGGAGTGATCATGGGAGAGACAGACAAAGCACACGCGCGCCGGGTTCGTGAGGGCTGGTACGACAAGTACGTGAAGGAACCAATCATCGATATCGGCGCCGGCATCGATCCGATTCCCGTCGGGATCCCGCGAAAGTGGGACAACTTCTGGACAGGGGACACCGACGCCACCTTCATGGAGGGTGTGCCCGACGAAAGCTACCAGACGGTGTACACGTCACACATCCTCGAGCACCTCAGCGATCCAGAGACCGGCATCCGCAACTGGTTCCGCATCCTGAAGCCCGGTGGTTATCTCATCATCGTCGTTCCCCACAGGGATCTATACGAGAAGAAGAAGGAACTGCCCAGCCGGTGGAACCCACGACACCGGGAAGGAGACGAGGGCCACGCCTTCTTCTACATGCCGTACGGCGACGAACCGCCAGATACGAAGGGTCTCACCGCGACGATCAATCGTGCGCTGAAGGATCTTCCGTTCGACATGTACAGGGACGTGTTCGTCCGTGACGAGGGATACGATCACTCGCTTCCACCTGAAGCCCATCCGGTCGGTGAGTACAGCATCGAACAGATCGTGAGAAAGCTCGAGTAACTCTGGCCGTCTTGAAGTGCTCAAACGCCTCTAGAAGCCTATTTATCAGACGGAGACCAGATGGAAACCCAACAGCCAGAACCGGTCGAACAGCCCAAGAAGAAACTCGATCCGAACAAGCGTTTCTATCTCTCGAAGGCGTACCTGAAGCCCGTCGAGAAGGGACTGTACGGACTCTTCCGTGACATGATGGAAGAGGACAAGACCACGAAGAAGGCGGAGATCCTGAAGCAGCTGGGACCCACGCGTCTCCTTCGTGAGGCTCGCAACCCAGAGGAAGAGAAGGCTGTCGTCCTTCGCACCTTCGACTCCGCTACGCACAGGGAGCTCAAGCTGATCGAGGTGAAGGCATGAGCGACGCGCCGGCCGTGAAATGTCCCCACTCTTCCTACAAGGGGAACATCAAGGTCACGACGGCGACAGTGCCGCAGCTGAACGTCAACTCCCTGATCGCAATCGTTACAGTGAAGTGCGCAGCTTGCGGCAAACCGTTCGTGTGGAAAGGTCGGCATGGGTTCTCCACGTCTGATCCCGTCGTGAGCCCGGACCAAGTGACGCTGCGAGCGCCGCTGCTGCTGCCTCCCGACGAAGAGATCGAAGAGATCATCCTGCCTCAGATTGCAAAGAGTCGACGTCGCAAGCCGGCAAAGAGGCGGGAGAAGAAGCCAACGGTCCACTAGCAAAGAGGCATCCTTCATTGCGAACACTCACTGAGAACGAGGGTCAGATCCAGCTTCGTAGAGAAGTCTTTCACCTCCGTGATCGTGTCGAGCAACTTGAAGCGCTTCTAAAGGAAGTGGAAAAGGTAATCGACGACAGTTGTTCTCTTGCGCAAAAGATCGACAAAGTCATGAAAGAGGAATGAAGATGAGCGAAATGACAGAGGGTCGGTACGAGGATCTCCCCGACTCTGAGAAGCTGAAGTTCCGTATCAAGCACGTGGTGACGCTCAGTCACTACCGAAACGGAGAGGTGTGGTACGTTTGCGCCGATGGTTTCAAGTTCCCTGTCCAGGTTCCTGCCGACGTCGGTGACGCCGAGCTGAAGGCGACCGAGCGCGGCGGCTCGATGATGAAGTTCATCAAGCGCCAGATGAAGCTCATCGAGAGCTCCAAGCAGGCGCAGAACGATCGCTGTGCCAAGACTGCGTGTCCCACGCCGTGGGAGGGTGTCGCGCTGGTCGAGCTCAACCCGAACGAGCGCATGAAGATGTGTTCGAACTGCCGACATGAGCACGGATTCATCGTGTGATTTCGGCCTTCCATTTTGTCCGTCGGTATGATACAATCATATCAGATGGATCACCGGGAGAACGTTAGGACCAGGAGTTTTCGAAATCTTCTACTCTTCTCCCAATGGATTTTTGGGGAGAACGGGGTTCGCATTTTCCCTCGAGATTGAACGGCAAGTGTGAATCGTGGGATTCATTCTCCGATTTACTTCCTGTGAGATAGTGATATAATGGTCTCTCCGGTGGACCACTGAGACCCCACCACAACCACCCGACATGAAGTCGGGCGATGGACGAAAGGCGGAGCAACAGATGAGCGAAGAGATGAAGGAGAAGCTCGAGAACGCTGGCAAGAAGGCCGAGGAACAGAAGGAGCAGCGGCGCGAGCGGACCGTCAAGGGCTCGCACCTCCAGCCCGCTCTCGTGAAGCTGGCCAAGGAGACCGGCCTCAACTACATCGAGAAGAGCGGCTTCGCCCAGGTGCACGGCAAGCGCAAGGGCCTGAAGGTCTACCTCGCGCTCAAGGGCGGCCGGGTCGACTTCTCTGGGTTCGCGCCGACGGCCGACGCCGTGACGCAGATCTCGGAGGAGGAGGCCAAGACGAAGCACCTCGGCAAGGTGCGCGGCACGATCGACTTCGACAAGACCGACGAGCAGATCCTCGAGGCGTTCAAGGCCGGCCTCGTGGAGCTCCTCGTGGAGCCGCCCCCGGAGGTGAAGAAGGAGGCCAAGCCGAAGGCCGAGAAGAAGCCCGCTGAGAAGACGCCGGCGGAGACCACGACGACCACCCCCGAGACCACCCCGGTCGAGGGCAGCACGACCGAGGCCACGCCGGAAACCCCGGCCGCCACGGAGTAGTTCCCGCCCCGAACGCCACCCACGCCCCGTACATTGCGGGTGTCTGTCCAAAGGGTGCTGCCTGGTACCCCTTCCGGGAAGTCAGGCCATATCGGAGGACCTTATGAAGAAAGTCAGGATCATCTTCCTCGACATCGACGGCGTCCTCAATTCCGAGGCATTCACACGCCGAGAGTTCCGTGAGCGTAATTACGGTAACGAGTTTGACGGCAGGTTCCAGATTGACCCCTGGGCGGTCTCCCTGCTGAACGAACTCGTCAAACGTACCGACGCTCACCTCGTGCTCTCCTCCACGTGGCGCCTGGGCATCAAGGGCCTGGCATTCACGCAGAACGCGCTCTTCCTCAACGGCTTCGAGCATAACGACAAGTTCCTCGGAGTTACGCCCCGCCTATGGCGGACGGAGGAAGGAGAGCCGCAGTTCAGGGGACACGAGATCCAGAAGTGGCTCGACCTGTTCGCGTTGGTCGATGACCCGGTCCAGGTGGAATCCTTTGGCATCATCGACGATGATGCCGACATGGCCCACCTCCTTCCACGACTCGCCCAGACGAATGGTACGTTCGGTCTAACCGGCTGGGATTGTGAGAAGGCAGAGGCCATTCTTTCTACGAAGCTGTCGTAACTTTCTCCTGTTCCTCTTGTGGGATCAGTGATAGGATGGTACTAATGGACATTCACATCTTGGCAGAGATCGAAGCAGTCGGAAGCCGCCTCTCGAAAGAGAAGCTGCTCAGCAAGCTCAAGCCTGGCTCGATCAGGTTCCTTGCCAAGGTGCTGGATCCCATGATCACGTTCGGCGTCACCGCCGACGAGGAGCACCTGATCGCGGTGAACCGTCGGCACGAGGAGAAGTGGACCGAGGAGAAGTACTGGGAGGAGTTCTTCGCCCTCCTCGGGAAGCTTGAGAGCCGCAGCCTCACGGGTCATAACGCCCAGCGCGCCATCGAGCACGTCATCTCCCACGGCTACCGGGAGGAGGCGGTGCTCTGGTCGTGCCGGATCCTGAACAAGAACCTCCGCATCGGCGTCCAGACGACCACTCTGAATGAGGTCTTCCCCGGCACCGTCGAAGAGTGGGACGTCGCGCTGGCCGAGCCGTTTGATCCCGACAAGCACGAGCTCAAGGGCGAGTTCATCCGCGAGCCGAAGCTCGATGGTCTTCGCGGCATCAACTACCAGGGCAAGATGTACACGCGCAACGGCCGCGTCATCGAGTCGGTCGGGCACATCCTCAAGGAGCTCGAGGTCCTCGGAGAGAAGTACGTCTTCGACGGCGAACTCATGGGGGTCGGCGACTTCGACGAGGCGAGCGGTCAGATCAGGCGGAAGGGCAATGGTCCCGACTCCGGCATCTTCTACAACGTCTTCGACTGCATCGACATCGACGGATGGAAGCGCCGCGACACCTTCAGCCTCCGCAAGCGCAAGGAGCACCTGCAGGAGATCTTCGACGCGTTCGAGTTCCAGAACGTGAAGATGGTCCCGTGGGTCGCGCTCTCCAAGAACCCCGACGCCAAGACGATCGCGGACTGCGGTGACGCCTACATCGCCGACGGGTTCGAAGGGGCGATGATCAAGGACCTCGACAGCCCGTACATCTTCAAGCGTTCCACGGCGATCCTGAAGGTGAAGCGGTTCGCCGAGGTGGACGCGGTGATCGCGAGCGTCTACGAGGGCAAGGGACGCCACGAGGGGAAGGCCGCCGGCGGGGTCTTCGTCGAGTACAAGGGCGTCCAGACGAAGGTCGGCTCCGGGTTCTCCGACGAACAGCGGGTCGAGCTCTGGAAGGCCGCGGACAACTTCATCGGCCGCACCGTCGAAGTCTCGTACCAGCCGCCCATCAACAAGAGCGGGAAGCTTCGTTTCCCCATCTTCCTCAAGTACCGCCCCGACAAGGATTAGCGATGGCGCGCAGAGAGACATACATCGGTGAATGCAAGGATGCCTTCGGTCGGCGCGTCAAGATCGGCGACCAGGTCGTCTTCCTTCACGATGGGATCGCCGGCTTCGTGAAGGAGATCGCGATCACCGAGACCGACAACAAGATCCTGGACAAGCTTCCCCTTATCAGGGTGAAGAACATCAGGACAGGCCACAAACACTCAGGCCGTGGCGACAGCGCGATCATTCTGCTCGAGCCGCTCCTCTTTCCCGAACCCCCCGGATCCTCCCAGATGAACAAAGCATTTTCTCACTGTCACGCCTGCGGAACGGGCTATCACGCCATGGACGTTGACCAAGGTGCCTGGCCCCGTCGCTGTCCTGCATGCCGCGTTGACATCTACGGCGGTCCGTCCGTCGTCATCGCAGCTCTCGTCCCCTACCGCGACGGCCTGATGAAGATCCTCCGCAAGGACGGTCCGCCTGGCTGGGCGCTCTGCAGCGGGTTCATCGATCGCAACGAGACGTGGCAACGCGCCCTGGTTCGCGAGCTGGAGGAGGAGACTGGGCTGCTTATCCCCGAGCGGGATGTGCGTCTCGTTTCGGTCAAACACTCGATGGCGAAGAACCTTCACATCATCTTCGGCTGGACACCGCAGGTTCCGCGGAACGCCTTCGACACCTTCAGCCCCAACCGGGAAGTCCTCGAGATCGGCGTCCACACGCTGACGACTCCCGAGCTCGTCTTCCCGACTCACAACGAGGTCGCTCGCAAGTACCTGACCTCAGTGAATTCCAACCTGCTCTAACCTTCGCTCCCAAAAATCCGTGGGAGGCTGACGAAACCAAACGGTACTGGAGAACACCGCATGCCATCGAAAAAGAAGCCGTCCGTTCCGACGAACCCTCCGCCCGAAGCTCTTGGGAAGAGGTACCGCACTCTCGTCGGCATCACGATCGACGAATCGAGCTCGATGTCCGCGGTTCGCGCCGAGACCGTGAAGGGCGTGAACGCGTACATCGACACGCTGAAGGCCGCTGGCAAGGACCAGGACGTGTTCGTTCGCGTCACGGTCTTCGGTGACGGGGTCCGCGAGATCCTGCCGCTCACGCCGATCGCCGCCGTCGACCACATCAAGGAGAGCGCGTACCGACCGAACGGCATGACCGCCCTCTTCGACGGCATCGGCGAGATGTCGGAGTACTTCTCCAAGCGCCCCGAGGCCGCCGACAGGGAGGTCGCGTTCCTCGTGCACTGCACCACCGACGGTGGCGAGAATGCCTCGCGGAACTTCAATGCCAGTCGTCTGCAGAAGACCATCGCGGACAACCAGCGGACCGATCGCTGGACCTACGCGTTCCTCTGCCCGCCCGGTGGGCGGAGCGCGCTCATCCAGCAGGGCATCGAGAGCGGCAACGTCCAGGAGTGGGAGGCCACGAAGGACGGCGCCATTGCGGCCACCCGCCAGACGGTCATCGGTACCCAGTCGTACTTCGCCAGCCGCTCGCTCGGTCAGACCTCGACCAAGGCCTTCTACGCGGACCTGAGCAAGGTCACGAAGGCGGATCTCAAGCAGCTCGATGACGTCACCTCCGAGGTCAAGATCTGGGATGTCAAGGACGAAGCGGTCATTCGCGAGTTCGTCGAGGCCAAGCTGAAGAAGGAGCCCATGCTGAAGGGCTCGGCCTTCTACCAGCTCATGAAGACCGAGAAGAAGGTGCAGGACTACAAGCACCTCATCCTCGTCGAGAAGAAGACCAAGCAGGTCCTCGCCGGCCCGAAGGTGCGCTCATTCCTCGGTCTCCCGGGCACCGGCGACGTGAAGGTCGAGCCGGGCAACCTCGGCAACTTCGACGTCTTCGTCCAGTCGACCTCGACGAACAGGAAGCTCCCGCGCGGCACGAAGGTCCTCTACTACAAGAAGATCGGCGTCCCGTTCACCGAGGGTCCTTCGGCTCGGTAGGAAGAAGAGCGGAAGAAACGAAAGGCCGAGCCCGTCCTCACAAAGGACGGGCTCGAGCCGTCGGAGGAACAAATCATTGACATCGAGTACAAGGACAGATTCGGAAGACTTCTGCAGCCAGGAGACGCGATCATCAAGGCTTCGAGCTGGTCTGGAAGCGTGCACATCCGAGCAGGGCGAGTTGTCGAAATCTTCCCTACACAGAAGGGAGATAACTCGTACATGCTTGTCAAGTTCGAAGGTCACGATGACGAGGAGAAGGTCGTGAGCCGCGCTTCTACGAACATCGTGAAGCTGGATCCGGCCGGCCTGAAGCTGTAAAACACTGGGCCAGAGGCTACTTAGCCTCACATGGCGAACCCAGTCCCAGTCAAAACAGACAAGGCACAGATCTCCTCGGCCGAGAACGCATTGGCCGAGGAGATTCTGTCGTCTCTTGTCCAGATCATCGCTCGAGGAACAGCTGGCGTAGATCCAGTCGGTCCATCCTTGGTTGTCGATGAAAACGATCTGACGCGGACGAAGCCACAGATCATCGACAAGAAGGACCTTCAGCTCGGTCTACGCCATCTCTCGTTGGCCCTTGCGAAGAACCTTGTGGCTCATAAGGACGTCTCGGAGACTTCGACAGCCGGGAAGATTCCGCGGGCCAAGGCTGATGGCAAGCTCGATCGTTCATTCATCCCTGAGTATGCCTTCGCCACGAGAGACTACGTTGACTCCAGATTCCTCAGCGGCGGCGGAAGTGGTGGCACAAGCGGAGGAGGAGCGCCGGTAGATCTGACGCCGTACGCCAGAAAGACAGACCTGACTTCCCTGGCGAAGACGACTGACCTTGTGCCATTCGCGAGGCTGGTTGACCTGAACGCAAAGGCCACCGACACCACTGTCGTCCACAAGACTGGTGATGAGACGATCGCTGGAACAAAGACCTTCTCTTCGCCTGTTCGAGTGGCCGCACCTGTCGCCACGACTGACGCAGCAACCAAGGCCTATGTGGATGCATCAGTTGCTGCCGGGCTCTCTCCGACAGGTTCGGCTGGCACTGAGGGTCAGTCGGCCGCTTACTCTCCGTATTTCTACGTGAATCCGTACGGCCAGGTTACAAGCCACGGTGAACGTGCTATCGCTATCAGTGACGCTGCCGTCACAGGCTTGCAAGCGAATCTCTCAGGGTTCACATCTGACATCTCTACGCTGCAGACTGGTAAGGTTGCAACAACGCTTCAAATACTGAACGGGAATGGAATCACTGGCGGTGGCGATCTCAGCACTAACAGAACGCTCGGTCTTACACCGTCAGGTTCAGCCGGTGTCTTCGGTTCCACGAGCGCAATCCCGCAGATCACGACTGACGCCTTCGGAAGAATTGTTGCCATCACAACTGTGGCTGCCGCTGGCGGCTCTGGAACGATGCACCCAAGCACGTACGCCATCCCACAGTCAGACCAGAACTCAAAGCTCAGTGCCAGCTGGATCCCAATTGGAGGAGAGCGGACGACTGTGGCTGCTGGAGATGATGGTCGTTTCAATGTCCCACTCATTGGATTTGAGAGCGGTTCTGTTCTTCCTGCTCTACCAACGACTGCATTCATCGTAGCTGGCACCCAGATCCAGCTGACGAACCCGTCACCAGTCTACGGTGGATTTTTGTTCTCTGGTAGCGCGAACCCTCTCACGGGATTCAACGCATCAGAAGGATTTGGTGGACGCCACGGTGGTGGGTTCATGTACCCTGGCAACCGTGGTCTTCCTGGCGCAACGAGCTCAGTAAGAGCCACCGTTGCGCTGCAGCGTTCAGGTTCTGTCGCGTTTTGGTACAGGATTGCTTCCGAGAGTGGGTACGACTTCGGTAACGTGTACGTTGATGCTGCGCAAGTCATTGGTTACTCAGGCATCGATACTGGTTGGACAGAGTTCGTCAGTGAAGTCCTTGGCTCAGGTTCTCATACCATCGATTTTGTTTATACGAAAGATGGCAGCGTCGATGCGTACGGTGACGCAATGTTGATCGATGATCTGACCGTCCAGTATCCAGCACAGATCAAGTACGATGAGGTCGTTGGTCTTTCTACTGAGCTGAACGCAAAGCTGACACACCCTCAGGTAATGTCAAGAATTTCTTTCGGAGGTTTCTGATGTCAATCACACTCGACGCAGTGACAAAGAGCATCGAACTTACGACCGGCAGCGCTGTGGCCGGTACTGATTGGACGACTTCGTACGTCGACATGACGACGAGCTTGTTCACACCGATCAGCAACGAAGGTACAGTCGCGACAGCAACGACAACTGCAATAGTCGCTGCTCCTGCTGCTAGCACGCAGCGTGGTGTGAAAAACATCACTGTCCGTAATGGTCATGCGACATCGACTCAAACGATCACGATCAAGAAAGATGTCTCAGCTACAGAGTACACACTGTTTGCAGCGACTCTGTTGCCTGGTGAGTCAGTAGAATGGAATGACAGTTCTGGGTGGATTCATTTTAACTCGACGGGTTATCCGATTGTGTCTCAGTCGACACCCACAGATCTGCAGACGTTCACAGCTACCGGCGCTGGGACATGGACGAAGCCGACGGGGTTTACACCGAAATTCGTCTGTGTTGTTTGCGTTGGCGCAGGCGGCGGCGGAGGTGCCGGCGCGAGTGGGACTGGTGTTACATTTAGAATGGGTGGGGCTGGTGGCGGAGGCGGTGCATATTCTTCGAAGACATTTACTGCCGCTGAGCTTGGAACGACTGAGCTTGTCTCTGTTGGAGTAGGAGGCCTGGCTGGTGTGCCAGGTATCGCCGGTGCTGTTGGTGGGGCTGGTGGCCAGGGTGGGCTTAGCACGTTTGGCACAGCTTTAGCTTGGTTGATAGCTGGTGGCGGCGGCGGCGGGGCCGGTGGCGCAATCACAGGTGCAGGCGGCGGTGGCGGTGGCGGTGGCGGTACTGGTACTGGCGGCGGAACAGGGTCAACCAGCGGCGGGCCCGGCGGGTATCCAGGATCAAGCGCATCTACGACAGCCGCCGTTGGCGGGCAAGGGGCCACTGGCGATCTTGGTGTCGCCACCGTTAACGGTGGCGAATGTGGTGGCGGTGGTGGCGGTGGACATACTGGGACACCAGTTAATGGCACTGGCGGCGCTAGTCTGTTTGGCGGTGGCGGTGGCGGCTGCGGTGCTGGTACGACGTCGGCTCCTGCTCTTGTTGCTGCGACAGTTGGAGGCACTTCAAATACATACACTCGCGGCGGAGGTGCTGCCGCTGGCACAAGTGGCGCCGTACCAACGGCAGGTACGGCAGGTACGGCAGGGTCGACAGCAATGTGCGGCGGCGGCGGTGGCGGCGGTGGCGGGACAATTACTGCATCTGTGACAGGGGCTGTTGGTGGGGCTGGTGGGGCTGGTGGCGGTGGCGGTGGCGGCGGTGGTGCTGGTTGTACACCGACAAATCTTGGTGGGGCCGGTGGCGTCGGTGGACGTGGCGAAATCAGAGTGATGACATGGTGATGACATGGGAATGATTATCGATAGAACTACAGTATCGCTCATGCTTGAGACCGTAAACGCGGTCACGACAGATTGGGTTACAGAGTATGTCACGACAACAGCGACGACTTTTGTACCGACATCGCAGCAAGGAAACGTTGCAATAGCTGCGACAACTACTATTGTGACAGCACCTGCAGCATCAGCTCAGCTTAGCGTTAAGAATGTTATAATTTACAACAGGCATGCTTCGTCTGCACAAGAGATTAAGGTGAAGAGAGACGTGAGCGGCACGATGTATGTTGTGTTCGCAGCGACACTTGCCGCTGGCGAGTTTGTTGAATGGAATGAACGTGAAGGGTGGAGACATTTTGACTCAAGTGGGAGAGTAGCGTCGACGTCCTATACAGCGTCAGATGTGCAGATATTTTCAAATGTTGGTGCTGGGTCATGGGTAAAACCGACATGGTTTAAGCCGACTTTTGTCAAAGTAATATGCTTTGCAGGCGGTGGCGGTGGCGGTGGCGGAGCATCACAGACTGGCGCAGTAGTTAGAACAGGTGGCGCAGGCGGCGGCGGCGGGGCCAACAGCGAAAAAACATTTTTGGCGAGCGATCTCGGAGACAACGAGTCGTTTTCTATCGGAGCCGGCGGCCTCGCCGGAGCGGCTGGTGCGTCTGGAGCAGCCGGTGGGGTAGGTGGGGTAGGTGGGGATACGACGTTCGGAAGTGTCGTACGGCTGTCAGCCTTTGGCGGCGGCGGCGGCGCCGGTGGTAGCATTTCTGCGTTATACGCTAGTGGTGGCGGCGGCGGCGGCACTGGTGGCGTTGGACAAAATGGCTCTGTTTTGGTTCAAGCACTCGGTGGTTTACCAGGTGTACAGACGCTTGGAAATGCGATTGCTGGCGCAGGCGCTCGGAGCGCTGCTACGAATACTCAGGCTTCAGCAGAATATGGTGGCGCCGCAGGCTCTGGGTATTCATCTGGTGCGTCTTCTGACGGTGGCACAAGTATATATGGCGGCTCCGGCGGCGCCACAGGCAGTGGTACGACAGCTGTACCGGCTGTAACGTCAGCTCGGCGCGGCGGATGGTTTTATAATCATGGCGGTAGTCAGGCTGGTGGGGCCTACGGCATTAGCGGCCCAGCACCGACTGCCGGTGGTAAGGGTCCAGGAGGATGTCTTAAAACGCGTGGAGCAGGCGGTGGCAGCGGTGGCAGCACTGTGACAGCAAATACAAGTGGTGGCGCAGGCGGAGAAGGTGGCGAATTGGGTGGCGGAGGTGGCGGAGGTGGCTCTGGTTCTAATACTGGGACGGGTGGTGCCGGTGGCGTCGGTGGTCGTGGAGGAATCTACGTATTCTCATGGTAGACATACTTAAATCGACAGTAGAATCGCTGTTCATCGTGATGATATTGTGTTTTGCGATTCTAGGGTTCGGGTGGATGTTATTGGGATTTCCGATGCACGACGTTGGTGCACCGCTGTTCTACATCCAGCGCTGATCTCTCTCTCACTGGTGTACAAGGTGAGAGAGAGGTGATATAATCTTCTCTACCTCTAATAGTGGAGGTCGGAGAGAAGGTGCATATGAGCGAAGCAGCGGCAGCGGCCATCATCGAATCCCCTGAAGAGAAGCGCAAGCTGACCCTGGCAGCCATGGCCGATGACGACGACCAACCCAACGTCGACATCCTCTCGGAGATCGAGGTCCCCGAGCGCTTCTACACGCGCATGTGCATGGGCATCCAGGTCATCGACGAGCTCTTCGGTGGAGCGGAGCTTCCGGGCATCCTGCCCGGCACGAGCTACCTCTTCACGGGAGACCCCGGCGCGGGCAAGAGCACGGTCGCGTTGCAGTTCGCGGACCTCCTGGCGACGAAGGAGAAGAAGGTCGTCCTCTACAACGCAGGCGAAGAGAGCAAGTGGATGATCAAGCTCCGGGCCAACCGCCTGGGGATCGCCGGCCGGTTCGCCATCTCGTACTTCGAGGACGTGGAGCAGCTGGTCCAGTACATCGAGGACTACGGCGTCGAGGTCGTGTTCATCGACTCGATCCAGCAGCTGACCTTCGGGAACTACACCGGCCGGCAGCTCCTCGAGAAGATCGTGAAGCTCCTGCACCGCTACGGTCACGCCAACAACGTGACCATGTTCCTCGTCGGGCAGGTCACAAAGTCGGGCGTCTTCTCCGGCCCGAACGCCATCAAGCATGACACCGACGCCCACGCCCATCTCTCTGTCTCGAAGGAGACCGGGCACCGTGTGTTCGAGATGCAGAAGAACCGGATGGGCCCGGCGAACATCCCCTACGAGTTCTTCCTTGGCGCACAGGGCCTGGACTTCAAGCAGCTGCCCCCGGGCGAGGAAGAGAAGAAGGAGGCGATGGGCAAGGCCGCCGGCCGGCGCGAGGGGATCAAGGACTTCATCATCGACCAGCTGAAGGCCGGGGAGAAGATCTCGGGCTACTGCTTCGAGCGGTTCTCACAGGAGTGCAGTGGTGGCTTCTGGCGTGGCATGATCATCAAGGCCACGAAGGAGCTGCAGGACAAGGGGTTCAAGATCGGGGAGACGCGGAAGGGCCCGGGTGGCGACGGCCGGACGCACGTCTTCATCATCCAGGACGTTCCCAAGCCCATCGTCGCGAATCTCAAGGAGTGGATGGAGCTTCCCCCGGACGACCCCACGCCCCCGCCGGGCTTCGAGACCGAGGGCGACGACGAGGAGTAAGGTCCATGCACCTGATCCTGCTGCCGCTCATCATGATCGCGATGGCGATAGCCGTCATCTGGTACGCTGCCCTCATCTGCGTGTGGCTGGGGACCCTGCTCATCGTCTCGCTATTTGCTCTTCGGGACAAGGCCAGGCTCGAGTGGGTTCCACGGCTGCGTGTTTGGCGAACGCAGCGTTCCCGGGTCCACCGCATCAGGCAGGCGAAGCGCATGAAGGTGCGCATCGACGCTGCGGGAAACGTCACCTTCAAATGAAGAGGAGAATCGCCGTGAAGCCGAAGCAGCGCACGTTGAACGAAGCAGAGATGGACAAGCGCCGGGAGAAGCGCCCGGTGAACTACGCCGAGCTCCCTCCAAAGGAGCGTAAGAAGATCGACGAAGCGCTCGGTCTCATCGACCCCGAATCCGGCATCAGCATCCTGTGATCCGTCGTAAACACGACGGTCGCGTGAAGAACCACTGGCCTGTCGGCATCGAGTTCATCGGGAAGGGCGATCAGGTTGACGTGCGCTGCATCTGCGGCTATGAGGAAAGGCTTGCTACCTGGTTCTCCGAAGACAGGGAGCTGGCCGGAAAGCGTCCGTCTGGAGCCTACGAGTCGCTGTTGTTAGCTGCCGCTCACTTCCTCAATGCTCGGCTGCAAAGCCTGGGTCTTTCAGAAGAAGAAATCAAGCAGTACTTTCACACATTTCCAGAGAGAAACGAACATGGCGAGTGACAAGGAAAAGAACCAGGAAGAACTGAAGGAGCAGCTCGAGATGCCGCTCGATGAGGCAATCTTCGAGTTCATCAAGTTCACCCGCGCCGGCTCGCTTGAGATCAAGAACGGGATCGTCTACGTGACCGACGGTGACGGAAGCAAGTGGGATTTCACGATCCCGAAGGAAGTCGGCAAGTAGCCGGACAGCCGAACACATTCTGATGCTCTTCTTCCGCCGCCCCTACCATCCATAGGGGCGGCGGCTTTTTGTGTCTCCGAGTGAGCGCGGCGGGTCTTGAGGTGGTTCCATTCGCTCCCTCCGGTGCTTACCTTTAATATGGAGGGACTGGGTTCCCTCGGGGAGAAAGCGATGGTCGCGACGGACACTGAGCAGGGCACGAAGGTCGGCGACGGCCGGGGGCAGCGTGGGGATCGTACATACATCTCGCGGGAGACGATCGAGGAGATGGTGCGGGAATCCGGCCTTGAACGTGAGGAGAAGGCGGCTTTCGTCAAGGTGAAGGCGAAGGGACGCAACGACTGCGGGATCTACTACCCGAAGCGGAACGGTGTCGCCAGGGTGGACCTCAGCGGTTTCACGGTCGATGCCGCTGAGTACGGGGTGGTAGACATCGAGGAGGACAAGCGCCCCACAGGTCGCGTTCTCCAGGAGATGAACTTCGAGGGAGTCGAGGAGAAGGATGTGCTGAGGAACTTCAAGAAACTCCTCAACCACCTGAAGCACATGAAGGACGAGGAGGTGATCGCTCCGCGGAGGGGCGTGGTACACGCCGCGGCAGAGCAGCCGGCCGCCAAGACCTCGCGTGCCAAAAAGGGCGGCAAGGCTGGATAGCCGAATGAGTTCGGAGAGGTGACAGAGAAGGGGCCATGGCAACCAACCATGGCCCCTTCGTTATCTCATCGGAGAGTGATCGGAGTGACGGCGTTATCCTCCGAGTGCCCTCATCAGGTCCTTGTATCCCTGGTCACCCTCTGCATCGTGATCGGGCATGTTCTTTTGCGCGAATGCCTTGATGTAGGCGACGAGCTCTCTGCGATCCTCTGCATCGAGCACGAGTGTCCTGTCGTTGTCTTTGCCCCAGCCGATGTTGTAGCCCATGAGCTTGTGGTGAAGGTCATCGTTGAGCTGAGGCAGCTCGTCACGGAGTGGCCAGGTTGTGCCAGCCCTGACCCCTTCAAGCGCGTCTGAAGCGGCCTGTGAAAATTGGATCTTCTTCGTCGATGAGCGGTGGGTCTCGATGCCGTGGCTGCTCTGACCACGACGGCCTCGTGCGCGGCTGATCATCTTCTCGAGACCATTCTTCTTCAGGATCGGCAGCACTGTTGTCATGCCCAGCTGCTTCACCAGTTTGGCGAGCTCGGCGCCAAGCTTCTTGAACTCGACGTGCTTCTCTTCGGCTCCGGCTTCCTTCTCATCGTGCCACTGCCACGGATCTGGGAGCTCGTCGTCCTTCCTCGGGCGAGCCGCGTTGAGGTCGTTCTGGAGCTCAGCGAATCTCTTCGCCACCCGCTCGAAGTCCGCCTTCAGCTGTGGCTGCTGTTCTGGAGGAGAGAGCGGACCACGTCCCATGCGCTTGTTGATCTGCACCTTGGCTGGATCGAATTCCCATGTGACAGCCTTCGGATTGCTTTTTGTCGGAGTGACAGTATGACGGGCGCCGACCGACGCCAGGGCGTGCTGGGCGAACGATGAGAGGCTGTCGCTATGGCGGCCAGGCTTGTTGCGATTGTACTCCGGGACTCCACACTCCTTCTGCGCCTGAAGGTACAGCTTCTGCGCTTGGACGTTGGTGATCTTGCCGTCCTTGAACGAGTAGAGAAGAAGCTCTCGGAACTTCTCTTGCACACTCGGTGCTTCTGTCAGGAAGACTTCCGTGAGTCTCGGTGTCATGAATCACTTTCCGCCGCGGCGCAACTTGGCGAGGGTCGCCGGGTCTGAAGGGCCTGCTGAGAAGCTTCCTGCATCTGAAGTCTTCGTCTTACCACTGTTCGAAAGGTTGAACTGCTGAGTGGTGACCCAGTCGTTGCCGTCCCACACGAGCTTGTCATTCTCCCATCCCATGATGTTGCCACCGCGCATCTCACCGCTGTCGCGGTCTTTCCAGCCGACCTTCTTCGGAACCTGACGACGTCCCATGTCGACGCCCTGTCCGACGTATGTTCCCTTGTACTTCGGCTTGACTTCGTCGGGGACCTTGTCGGTCATCGGGTTCGGAGCCTGGCGGTTTCCCGCGGGAGCACCTCCGGAGCTTGCCCTGAAGGCGTTGGAGACACTCGGCTTGGCGTCCCAGCCTGCGTCCTTGTCGGCTCCCATCGGCTTGCCAGTTGCCGTGTAGCCCTTCGACTTGAGGAATTCGGCAGCTGGGTCTCCGCCTTTCTTGTCGTACCATGCCTCTGGCATGAAAAATTCAAACAGATTCATCGGGTTAGCCCTCTGTAGTACCTAGGACAGCAGCCTGCTGCAGATAGAAATATAGCTACTTAGGGCTTTTGGAATACAGCTCCAGAGACTCTAGAGTCAATCTAGTGTACTTGTAGAATATATAGTGATAGAATCTACTCTTCTACTACCATTGGAGGATCCGATGAGTGTCACTCTGCATGAAGGCGGCGCGTTCACGGTCGAAGGCAAGGAGGGCATGAAGTTGTACCGCATGCTGAGCCTGAAGAGCGCCCTCAAACTCGAGACCAAGGGGATCAAGATTCGCCGTGGCTTCTCGGCGTTGAAGACGATCAAGCAGGAATTCAACTTCACGGGCTCGAAGGAGAAGGTCCTCGAGGCTTTCACGAAGCTCTGCGAGGAACAGAGCGCGAAAGTTCCTCGGGTTGACGAACGGAAGGAAGCGATTTTCGATGCCGAGGTTCCGGCCGAAGAAGTCTGACCCGTACGTTACCAGTTCTCCCTGGTAGAAAAGCAGGGGAATCTGGTGTACCTGATGGTGAATAAGTGATATTATCTTCTTATCAACCGGTGAAAGTGAGACGGTTGAAACAAATCAGAGACCTTCGTGGCAACATTGAGAAGGTTTCGTAAGGTAAAGGTTTACATCGTTCTCTAGAATGATTACCTTTATCTCAATGACACACAACTTCCTCGGCATGGAGCCGGGGCTCGGAGCTGAAGCTCCACACGGGATTGGGAATCGTCGGCACCCAACCCGCAAACCTAAAGTCCGGCGGGCGAAGAAAGAGGGTACGAAGATGAGTGTCAAGCAGGATCGGTTCCGCGAAGTGGCCAAGAACCTCGGTCTCGTGGTCGAGGAGCAGGCCGCCTTCCTGAAGATCCAGATGGGGGACAAGGCGATCTACATCGCCCACACCCAGAAGGTCACCAGGGTCGACGTCAGCGGGTACACCTTCCAACATCCCGCGCTCACGGTGATCACGCCGGAGCGGGCGAAGGAGATGAAGCTCGGCCGGGTCCGCGGCCAGCTCGACTTCACCAAGGGCGAGGACGCGGTCCTCGAGGCGTTCACCACCGCCTGCGCGCTCCTCCGGCACCTCTCGGGCGCCACGGCGAAAGACCTCGGGAAGTTCAACCGCTTCGTCAAGGCGGTCTCCCCGAGCCTCCAGGTGGTCGAGCCCCGCCGGAAGGGCATCGCCGCCGCCCCTGCCGCGGACGTCGCTGTCGCCCCCGCTCGCCGCCGCCGCTCGGAGCCTGCCGCCCAGGCCTAGCGCTACTTGGTGCAAAGTGTTAAACAATAAGGCCCCCTTCCCATGAACCAGGGAAGGGGGCCGCTTTGTTTCTTGAGGTTATTCCTGAGCTTCCTAGTTCGGCAGATCACAGATCCGGCTGATCGACACTCCGCTGTCATACAAGTTGAAAAGCTGCGTCCGTTCGCTCATCGGGTCCATCACGAGCATGGTGAGCGGAGTGTTGTAGAGATCACGTTCGATCCCTAAGACCGTACCCGTCATCGAATCCGCACCCTCTCTGGCGTGAACCCTGCTGCCGATCGCAATCTGCGCATTACGCATCGATGATGGCTCCTCATCCCCCGCTCCCTGGCGAGGTGTTCATTCTGAATCATAGTGACCCAGAGAGTGTGTTTCAATTGGAGACACAATATTACCACGTTGTACCACCGGTGTACACCCGAAGATTCAAATGTTTGTTAGGACAAGCCATCCAAAAAGTCCTTCCAATCATGTGTGTACGGTGGTAGGATGGCTTATGGGACTGCCAAGACATCTGAGTCTTGGCAGAACATCAGATTCCTCCCACGTCCGGAGTTGCAATGTCCACGAACGAAAGCACGCCCAGCTTCACCCCGCCCACCCGTCCGGCCAATCCCCGACCCGCCTTCAGGCCGCGTCCCACGCCGTTCGTACCCGGCAAGCGTTTCCTGGGAATCCTGGTGAAGTCGTTCGACAAGAAGGTCTGCGTCGAACACAACTTCAAGGCGACCAACGATCCGCTCCTCAAGAGCACCTACGACCTGAAGAAGGCCAAGTACTCCGGCACCGCGGTCAGCACGAATTCGAAGGCCACCGCAGTCTACGAGAACGGACTGCTGGTCGAGTTCGACGCCGGCATCGTCGTGGAGGAGGAGACCCCGACGAGGGTCTAGAGCGAGATCAGCAACCAGGAATCTTTCTGGTTCCATTGGGGTGACCCTGGTGATAAAATGATTTTATGGAGTTAACACCCCTCTTCGACAGACCATCCTTGTTGCTGCGGCGTCAGATCGGCTCCCTTTCCATGGGTGAGCCGATCTGCGTCGTTCGTCGTAAATGGATCAAGAGGAAACCAGGACCGTACGCTTTCGTTGTCAAGGTGAGAACAACAGACGGCCGCACAGGTTGGATCGACGGAGAAGGAGAAGCAACAATTTCCTTCCACTCGTGAAAGTCATGTGTTAGAATGGACACCATGGAAAAACTTGACCACACCGGGACGATCGTGCAGAAACTGAGCGACATCTTCGAGGGCCACATGGTGGCGAACGACATCGAGTCAGCCATCGATTCGATCGACACTTGCGGCGCCACCCTCATGGGATTGAAGGGAGCGATCGAGAAGACGGTACCACACGTCAGATTCTCAAGGGAGTTCACTCGGCGTCTCGAGTCGATCATCGACGACCTCAACATCCAGAAGCAGCGGTTGAGCCAGCTCGACGGGCTCAGCCAGCGTGCTCTCGACGGAGACCTCGACGAGATCCCAGAGGAAGCGTGCCCCACCTGCCTGTGTTTGCCGGGAGACGGCTACACCGACGGGTGTGAGGACCTCGATGGATGCGGCTACTTCGCCGCCATTCGCCGCGACTCGGCTGGAATCGTCCAGTCGAACATGGCGCAGGTCATCGACCTGTTCGCCAAGCAGTAGGAGTACGCCGTGAGGAACAAGGAACCTGAAGTCGAGCAGTATCTCAGCAGGCTCAAGATGCGCAAGGAAGGCATCGACTTCTGCATTCTGCAGCGGCGCCGTTTCGGGCCTGTGGAATACATCGAGTTCCAGCCCGGCAACGGGACCAGGTACCTCCTGGTCTTCTCGTTCATGGACGAACCCGGTGTCCACAAGAACTTCAAGTACTACTCCGGTGGGTGCGACGTCGTCGTCTCTCTCGTCACCGAGACGAAGGGCCGGACGATCACGTTCTCCCGTGACATGCCTCCGCACTACGCTTATCTCATGGAGAAGATGTCGCTGCTCAACGGCGACGCCATGGTTCTCGAGGAACTGATCGAGCACGTCCTCGAGACCACGAAGGGAGGTGCGTGATGGGCAAGAAGATTGCACTCACTCCGCAGTCTCCTGTCATCACCGAAGGGGAAGTTATCGAGTTCCTCGACGACTGCGAGAAGTTGGAGCAGCTCGGCAAGCAGTTCAATGAGCTGAAGAACAAGACAGAGAAGACCGAAGCAAAGTGGCTCGTGTACCTCGAGCTCGGCTGCACCCTGCCCAAGCGCTACATCGTCAAGCGCATGGACGTCCCCAAGCGTCCGCAGCCGAAGTGGAAGGAGATCGCCCTCTCGTTCGCCGTGAAGCTCAATCTTTCTCCGAAGGTCGTGGAGATCGAGGAGCAGGAGAAGGCGCGGAAGAACGTCGAGATGAAGCCCACGATCGTGATCGAGAAGAAGTAACATTAGCTCTCCTTCAGGTGTACATCGTTGGAGCGATGGGATAGAATAGAACCATCACCCCATCACTCTTTTTGAGAAGGAGAGCTGAATGTCGGAAGCACGTAAGTGGTCGAAGCAGCAGGATGACATCTTCTACCACCTGTCGGAGCACAATGGCCACATCCTGGTCCGTGCGCGCGCCGGCACTGGCAAGACGACAACCATCCTCGAGGGCATCAACTACGCTCCAGAGGATACGATTCTGCTGGCGGCCTTCAACAAGAAGATCGCCACCGAGCTGCAGTACAAGCTCACGAATCCGAAGGCCGAGGCCAAGACCCTGCACTCACTGGGTTTCCGCACGCTCCTCCGGAACTGGAACAACACCGCCTTGGACGACGAGCGTGGTGCCAAGCTGGCCGCGAAGGGGATGGGACTTCACAACAACCTGGGTGATGAGGATCGGAAGGCGATTGAGCCCGTCATCAAGATGGTGAAGCGGCTGGCCTCTCTCGGTAAGAACGCCGCTCCGTTCCCCAAGCCGGGCGAGCTGGTTGATCTCGCCTACAAGTTCGAGATCGAGCCCTCCGAGGAACAGGATGAGGCTGGTTGGACCGTCGAGCGTCTGGCTCGTGCCGCTGAGCAGGCGATGCACCTGGCCGCCACGCAGAGGGACGGAACCTGCGACTTTGACGACATGGTCTTCGTGCCCGTCCGTAACAAGTGGGTCCGCGGATGGTACGAGCTGGTCATCATCGACGAGGCCCAGGACATGAACGAGTCGCAGCTCCTCCTGGCGCAGGCGCTCTGCAAGCGCGGTGGCCGCATCATGGTGGTCGGCGACGACATGCAGGCCATCTACGGGTTCCGTGGGGCGGACAGCAACTCCCTAGACCGCCTGAAGAAGCAGCTGAATGCCAAGGAGCTCGGGCTCACCATCACGTATCGCTGCCCGACGGCGGTCGTGGAGTCGGTGAAACACTTGGTCCCGGACTTCACGGCTGCTCCTGGGGCGCCGTCGGGCAAGATCACCGACGCGACGGTCGACCAGATGATCCAAGGCGCACAACTCGGTGACTTCATCCTGAGCCGGAAGAACGCTCCCCTCGCCCAGATGTGCCTCAAGTTGTTGAAGAATCGCAAACGGGCTCGTATCGAGGGAAAGGAGACCGGTCGCCAGCTCATCAACCTCGTGAAGAAGTTCTCGGCCACGACCTTCGAGAGGATGTACGAGAAGCTGAAGACCTGGGAAGATCGTGAGTGCGCCAAGCTCCTGGCCACCGGGAAGGAATCCGCCATCCAGCGCATCGAGCTGGTCCACGACCAGGCCGACTGCATCAGGGCGTTGAGCGAGGATCTCATCAAGCCGAGCGACCTCGTGAAGCGCATCGAGGAACTGTTCGAGGACACGCCAGGTGGCGTCACTGACTTCATCCGCTGCTCCTCGGTCCACCGGGCAAAGGGCCTCGAGACCGACAGGGTATGGCTGCTCAGCGAGACGCTCTACCCGGGCGGCCGCACCTCTGATCAGGAAGAAAAGAACATCGAGTACGTGGCCAACACCCGGGCCAAGAAGGAGCTCGTGAAGGTCACGGGCCTCACGCTCGACAAGCCCAAGAAGAAGGCGGCGCCGCAGTGATCCGCTGGTTCATGAACTGGGTCTGCCGGAACAGCGGTCACAGCGCCATCCTGCACGGCGTCTGCCTCGCGTGCAACGAGAGGGTCTACGATGACTGAAGTCGAGATCGAGAAACACAAGAAGGACATCGACGGCATGAGCCAGGAAGCGATGGCTCGGCTGTGGCGGAACGCCCCCTCGGGCCACCCGTACTTCGTCACCGGCACCCCGGTGTGGGAGCACTTCGACAAGCGCTTCAAGGGCTTCACTGCGGAGCTCTCGAAGAAGATCGGGTGGGACGGTAAGTAACGATCACATAGGTTAGCCATGAACAAATACTCAAGCGATACGCACTACTTTCATCTCAACATCATCGGCTATAGCGGACGACCGTTCGTGAAAGACGACGGACAACCCGACGTTGATGCCATGCACCGGACCATGATCGAGCGTCACAACTCTGTCGTGAGCCCGAATGATACGTACATTCACCTCGGTGACTTCTCCTTCGGACCCATGGAGAAGGGTCGTGAGATCCTGCGTCAGCTGAACGGAAAGCGCAAGATCATCGTCATGGGAAACCATGACAAGAGCGCGCAGCAGCTCCTTCAGATGGGCTGGGACGAAGCTGTCAAGTCCATGTGGCTCGAGGACGGCGGCATCAAGCTGTTCCTCAGGCACGCTCCCTCGCAGGAAGCCTACACCGACGGACCACGCTGGCATCTCAAGTTCCCTCCAACAGAGGGACAGTACTTCCTGCATGGACACGTCCACGAGATGTGGAAGCGTAGGGGACCGTACATCAATGTAGGCGTCGATCAGTGGGACTTCTACCCACAGACGCTGACTCAATTGCTCTCGGAGTGACAGTGATCTCGACGTTCCTGCTTGTCCTCAACATTCTGGCCTTCATGTTCATCTGCTTCATCTGGAGCTCGAAGACGTTGACGAACGTGCTTTTCAAGCTGATCTTCTTCGGCTTGGGCATCTTCAACGTCATCGCTCTGATCAAGCATCTCTGACGGTCTATCTGGTGTACTTCTGTGAAATGAAGTGATAGAATTATCTTCTACCCTCAATGGAGAGGGTGAGGAAGACTTCATGAGTTCCGCCGGCCTGGCTCTTGTTCCCGATGTCTCCATCGTGGAGACCGTTCGAGCCCTCACCCTCTCGGGGAAGGGACTGCTCGAGCGGATGGCGTTCCAGGGCGAACCGACGGGATACCTGGACGAGGAGATCGCCTACCTCGAGGAGAAGAACAACGACAACAAGCGTCGGTTCCTCTTCATACTCGACGCCAACATCCCCGAGCAGCTGGAGGAGGGCGAGGCCACCGAGGGTAACTTCGAGTCCCGCTGGAACCTCGGTGAGGAAGAGGACGTCAAGCTCGCCATCACCTGCCCGCAGCTCCACATGCACGGGCAGCCCCACCTGATGCCGGAGCCCTTCTGCTCCGTGTGCAACGGCTCCGGCCGTCTCCAGGTCGAGGTCGGCAAGATCGTCACCGGCACCCGCCTCTGCCACGCCGAAGACTGCGACGCCGACCACGGCGAGTGCAAGGAGCACTGCCTCAAGAACGATTACGGCGATCACTCTGTTCCGACGGAGAACTGGGAGGTTGACAACAACGCCGTCAGGATGGGCAGCGCGAGGGACAAACTCATCCTCAAGGGCGACTGCGACTGCGGGATGACCGCGAAGATGGAGATCGATGTCCCGGGCTCCGACGAGCTCGAGTGGGAGGAGTAACGTGGAACTCAAGGAATGGGCAGAGAAGAACAAGCCGTCGGACCAGATGATCTGGAAGGGCGCTGCCGCCGGACAGGTAGAGAGGTTCGCTGAGCTCGCCGGTCGCCTCGAGCTCCCGGCTCAGGTGGTGTCAACCCACTCGTCGAAGTCGATCAAGCTGCCTGTCGTGATGTTCGAACATGGCGGAAAGAAGTTCTACGTCCGCGACAACTTCCACGACTACAACCTCTGCGTCGTGAGCGACCAGCCGTTCATCTTGTCCGTCAGCGAGATGCTCGAGGGAGTGCAGGAGTCCCACTCGTGGGAGTGGTACCTCGAGCAGATGGCTCAGTGCCGCGGCTACACGTGGCGTTGCTGGACCGACGAGGAGATCGCCGATCCCCGAATCCTCCGTGTGTTCAAGGTACACCCGAACCACAAGGACAACCCCAACGCCAAGGCCCAGTGGTGGGATGTGAGAGGTGACCTGAAGGATCGTTGGCTCAAGCGGATGACCGATCCCGAGTGGTACGTCAAGGACTGGTCGAGCGGAGGGATCAGCTGGGATGGCGAGTTCGGTCCTGGCGTCAAGATCTTCGTGCAGAGTCATCCCTACATGCAGGGTATCGAGGAGGTCGTTCCTCACGGTGCCAGCGAGCCCTACAAGCCCGGGTGTAAGCACTTCGCTCTCGCCCTCGGCAGCATCGAGCAGGTCGAAGCCGTCATCCGGAAGCTGAAGACGTAGTGGTCACGGACCAGACAATCGCCAATGTGAGGGCGTCGTTCTGGTACCTGTCTCTAGCGGAGCTACACGATCGTTTTGTGAAGGACGGCGGCCTGAGCGATGAGGACTTCCTCCT
>ERZ1292625.42-Hain-H41-01um-R1-42-length-201937-cov-31_pt1 | contig 201937 bp, 196 predicted proteins | sample MGYA00564400_ERZ1292625 | MGnify/ENA primary metagenome ERZ1292625 (study PRJEB36523, sample SAMEA6512639) | groundwater metagenome | collected 2019-01-08 | study: AquaDiva: Metagenomics assemblies of 32 groundwater samples | reverse complement strand
GTGGCCGCCCGAAACAGGGCAACCACACAGGGTTGCCCCTACATTAATTCCGCACTCCGCAATCATTACTTCTTCACAAGTTCCTCCACGACCTTCGCCATCAGAGGATGGGCACCGACGAAATCGGACACGATGATCTCGACAGCCGGGTGCTGCTTCCGGGCCTTTTCGATCAGTTCAGGAATATCCCTGGTCACATGGGCGCCTGCCTGAAGAAAGAACGGAACGATCACGATGCGGTCCATGTTCTGACCGGCACAGCGCTCGATGACCTCGTGAGGGGTGGGCGGGACATATTGCAGGAAGGCATGTTCGACGACAGCGAATGAACCGCCCTGTTTTACCCCGTCGACGACCTTCCGGATCGCCTCATCGGCCCCGATATTTCTGCTCCCGTGCCCCAGGATGATGACCGCGGTCCTCACGAAGGCTCCTTCCCGTACAAGAGTGACGTTTTTAGCATGGTAGGCCGAAAAAGTCAAATTAATATTGACAGATAGGGGTTCCGCCGGTACAGTGCTTTGAAGGCCCTGTATTTCATAAAGAGGGCTTTTCCGTACGCACGGGAGGCGCTGATCATGGACGAGAAAGATGATTTTACCGTACAAGACCGGCGGTCAGGCGCGTCTGATACCGGACCATCGCAGCCGGCGGACAAATCTGCCTCACCGGGGCAGACGCAGCCGGAATCTGAGCGCCAGCAGGACCCGGGACCGGTCCACGACCTGGACTTCTCCACCTTCATTATTTCGCTCGCAAGCAGCGCGCAGGTGAACCTGGGGGCCCTGCCGCACCCGGAAACGAACCAGACCGCCCAGAACTTCCCGGCGGCAAAACAGATGATCGACATCCTGACCATGCTGCAGACCAAGACGAAGGGGAACCTGACCGAGGCCGAGGCGGCGCTTCTTGAACAGGTCCTGTTCAGCCTTCGCATGCATTACGTGAGGGCCGCGGAAGGACAAAAAAAATCCGGCGGGTGACCACAGGACCCGCCGGACCGCTTTTCTCGGTTATTTTTTCTTCGTTGCCTTCTTCTTTGCAGCTTTCTTCTTAACCGCCTTCTTCATGGTGCCGCAGCACCGCGTCCCGCACGCCATCGTCCCTCACCCCCTTTCGAACCCTGCCGGACTATCGCAACAGGCAGGAATGAATGATACGCGTCGTTAGGTTATTTCGTTACCGCAAGGATCTCCTTGGCCTGGTCGACGTCCTTGTGCATCTGGCCGACAAGGGCGTCCACATCGGGGAACTTCTGCTCGCCCCGGAGCCGCTTGATGAAAGCCACCTCCAGATGTTTTCCATAGAGGTTGCCGTCGTAGCCGAACAGAAAGACCTCGATCGAGACCGGACCGGCGCCGAAGGTGGGCCGGACACCGATGGAAGCAACACCGTCAAGGTGATGTCCACCCAGGAGAGCGCGCACGGCATAGACACCATAGGCCGGCAGCAGCTCGTTGGAGGACTGGATGTTGGCTGTCGGGAAACCAAGACTGTGGCCCCTGCTTTCGCCGTGAACGACGTTCCCTTCGATGGAGTAGTATCTCCCCAGGTACGGGTAGGTCTCGTCCACGCGGCCGCTCGAAACCAGGTCCCGGACCAGAGAACTGCTCAGGACGATCCCGCCTACCTGCACGGCGTCCACGATGCCCACGGTGAAGCCGAGCGCCAGGCCCATGTCCTTGAGCGAATCAATACTTCCCTCCCTGCCCTTGCCGAAGGCGTAATCATAGCCCACGTATACTTCCTTGACACCGATCTTCTCCGCCAGGACCCGCCGGGCGAAATCTCCGGGATTCTGCTGGGCGAACTCCCGCGTAAAATCGGCGCAAATGACCACCTGGATACCCACTGTCTCGAAGAGCTTCATCTTGCCATGGAAGGTATTCAGCAGAAGGGGGGAGCGTTCCGGCGCAAGGACCTTGAGGGGATGAGGCTCAAAAGTGAAGGCAATGGCGGTGCCGCCGATCTCTTTTGCCCGTTCGACGACCTTTTTAAAGATTGCCTGGTGGCCAAGATGCACGCCGTCGAAGTTCCCGAGGGTGAGCACAGGATTGGGAAGCTTCTCTGAGTAGTTCTTGATGCCCCGGATGATCCTCATTGCGCAGGGATAATCGCACACTGAGGCCCTTTTGTCAACGGCGCGGTCCTGAAAAGTTATTGACAATAAAAGAGGCCCTGTGCTATAACTTGAAGTCTTTCAACCCCGTTAGAGATCGTCCACTCAGCCTTTTCTATCGGCATGAGCCTGCCCTTCGCATTAAAAGGCGAGCTCTGAGCAATACCTGCTACGAGAATCACTAACGGGCTCAAGGCCTCTTTTTTCCAAGGATTTCAACTCATGGCAACAATTATCCCCTTCCGTGGGGTCCAATTCGATCTCGCAAAGTCCGGCGCAATCGCTGATCTGGTCTGCCCGCCCTATGATATCATCTCGCACGAACAGCAACAGGCCCTGTACCGCAAGAGCCCCCATAACGTGATCCGGCTCGAGTACGGCCTGGAAAGCCCGGGCGACACCGAGACGGACAACCGCTACACCCGGGCAGCTGCGCTCCTGGACGAATGGTTCAAAACGGGCATCCTGAAACAGGGCAGCGACCCGTCGATCTATATATATGAGATGGAGTTCGGACGCGGCAAAAAACATCGGAAGCTGCGCGGCTTTATCTGCATGGTCAGGATCGAGGATTATGACTCAGGGATCGTGAAACCTCACGAAACAACGCTCTCGGGACCCAAGACCGACCGGCTGAACCTCCTCCGGTCCTGTAAAGCCGGTTTCAGCCAGATATACTCGCTCGTCTCTGATACAACCGGGAATATCGGTGATATACTGGGAAGTGTCAACCGGCAGCCCGAACTGGAAGTGAAAGCCGAAGACGGCGTCGTTCACCGTGTCTGGACCCTTTCGGATAAGAATAAGATCGGCATGATCGTACGTGATATTGCGGACAAACCGATCTTCATAGCCGACGGCCATCACCGTTACGACACGGCGCTGAACTACCGGAATGAACGCAGGAAAGCGGCCGGCTCCTTCACCGGCGCGGAGGGCTTCAACTTCGTGCCCATGTTCCTCGCCCGGATCGAGGACCCGGGACTCGTGATCCTGCCGGCGCACCGGGCATTGTTCAATCTAACGGATTTCCATCCGAAACGCTTCGAAGATGACCTGAACAAGTTCTTCAATATAGAGCGCATCGATTTCACGAAAAAGTCCGAGCACGCGGACCGCAAGACCGTTCTGGACACCATGGCGCATCGGGCTGAGCACGGCCATACCTTCGGCATGCGGATCCGCGGAGAGCACAGCTACTACCTCCTGACCCTGCGGAACGAAGCGGATATGGACGCCATCATCCCGGACAGATCGCCGGCGTACCGCAAGCTGGATGTCTCGATCCTCCACCACCTTATCATCGACCGGCTGCTTGGGGTCAAGATGGAGACCCACAAGCTTGGATTGAACATCGAGTATATTAAGGAAGCCGATGACGCCGTAAAGCGGGTCGCCGACGGCACCGCGGAGGTCATCTTCCTGATGAATCCCACGAAGGTGACCGAGGTGCGGGACGTAGCGACGGCAGGCGAACGCATGCCCCAGAAGGCAACGTATTTCTATCCCAAGCTCCTCTCGGGGATGGTGGTGAGCAAGCTGGAATAATTGCAAAGTTCAAATTGCAAATTGAAACACATGACGTAAACAGAAATTCTCATAACAATTTGCATATTGCAATCTGCAATTTCCAATTTGAAATTTCTCGTTACCAAGGAGGCTACCATGGCAGTCAGAGTTGCGATCAACGGATTCGGACGTATCGGCAGGAACGTGTTCCGCGCTTCGCAGAACAACAAGGACATAGAGATCGTGGCGATCAACGACCTTACAGACACAAAGACGCTTGCGCATCTGTTGAAATGGGACTCCACCTTCGGCGAATTCCACCATGACGTCAAGGCCGGCGACGGCAAGATCATCGTCGACGGCAAAGAGATCGCCGTCATTGCCAAGAAGGACCCGGCTGAACTGCCCTGGAAGGACCTCAAGGTTGACATTGCCCTTGAGTGCACCGGCCTGTTCCTGGACAAGGCGAGCGCCGGCAAGCACATCACCGCAGGAGCCAAGAAGGTCCTCATCTCAGCTCCCGCCAAGGATCCCGATGCGACCTTCGTGATCGGCGTGAACGAGCATACCTACGATCCCAAGGTGCACCACATCATCTCGAACGCGTCCTGCACCACCAATTGTCTGGCGCCCATGACCAAGGTGATCCATGAGAACTTCGGGATCGTGCACGGCCTCATGAACACGATCCACTCCTACACCAACGACCAGAAGCTGCTCGACCTGCCGCACAAGGACCTCCGCCGGGCGCGCGCGGCATGCATGTCCATCATCCCGACCTCGACGGGCGCGGCCAAGGCCGTTTCGCTCGTCCTGCCGGAACTGAAGGGCAAGCTCGACGGCATGTCGCTCCGCGTGCCCACACCGAACGTGTCGGTCGTGGACGTGGTCTTCGAAGTGTCGAAGAAAACCACCAAGGAAGAGGTGAACGCGGCGCTCAAGTCCGCTGCCGAAGGCAAGCTCAAGGGCATCCTGCAATTCGAGGAGGCACCCCTCGTGTCCATCGACTTCAAGGGCAACCCGCACTCCTCCATCGTTGACGCGGCGCTCACCAGCGTCATGGAAGGCACCATGGTAAAGGTGATCTCCTGGTACGACAACGAATGGGGCTACTCGAACCGGCTCCGCGACCTTGCGATCCTGGTGGCGAAGAAAGGACTGTAGTATTCCAAATTACAAGCACCAAATAACAAATAAGCTCCAAGAACCAGGCATCAAATTCCAAATGTTTCGAACATTGAAGTTTTGAATTTGAAGATTATTTGAGATTTGTGTTTTTGGATTTGGAATTTTCACCAAAGGTGACCATGGATAAAAAAACCATCGAAAAAGTCGATATCAAGGGCAAGCGCGTGTTCATCCGGGCCGATTTCAACGTGCCCATCGATGAGAACGGCAACATCACCGACGATACGAGGATCCGCTCAACGCTCCCGACGATCAACTACGCCCTCGACGCCGGCGCCAAGGTCATCCTCGCATCGCACCTGGGACGCCCCAAGGGCAAGCCCGACGCCAGGTTCACCCTCGCCCCCGTGGCGGTCCGCCTGAACCGCCTCCTGAACAAGGACGTGAAGTTCGCCAAGGACTGCATCGGCCCCGACGTCGAGCATATCGTGCAGGGCATGCGGCCCGGCGATGTGCTGCTGCTCGAGAACCTCCGGTTCCATGCCGAAGAGGAAAAGAACGACGAGGGTTTTTCCCAGGCCCTTGCCGCGTTCACCGACGTGTACGTGAACGACGCCTTCGGGACCGCCCACCGGGCCCACGCCTCGACCTACGGCATCACCAAGCATGTGAAGTTCGCGGTCGCCGGTTTTCTCATGAAGAAGGAGATCGAATATCTCCAGAAGACCGTAGCCAATCCGGCCAGGCCCTTCGTGGCCATCCTGGGGGGCGCCAAGGTCTCCGGCAAGATCGGCGTCATCGAGAACCTCAAGAACAAGGCGGACAAGATCATCGTGGGCGGAGCCATGGCCTTCACGTTCAGCAAGGCCCGCGGCCAGGAGGTGGGCAACTCGCTTGTGGAGCCCGAAATGTTTGAAATGGCGCAGCGCACCCGCAAAAGCCTGCGAGAAACCAACGTCAAGTTCTATCTGCCTGTGGACTTCGTGGTCGCCGAGAACATGGAAGACGGCGCCCAGACCAAGATCGTGACATCCCAGGAGATCCCCAAAGGTTGGGTGGGCCTGGACATCGGACCGGCGACGACCCGGCTCTTCACGGAAGCCATCCAGGACGCCAAGACCATCATCTGGAACGGCCCCATGGGTATGTTCGAGAAGGATGCCTACTCCCGCGGCACCTTCGCCATCGCGCGCGCCGTTGCCGATGCCTACGCGACGACCATCGTCGGCGGCGGCGACACGGACGTGGCCGTGCACAAGGCCGGCGTCTCCGACAGCATCACCTTCATCTCCACCGGAGGCGGCGCGTCCCTCGAACTGCTCGAGGGCAAGGAACTGCCCGGACTCGCGGCGCTGACGGATGATAAAGATTAAGATCCTTTTCACCGCAGAGGACGCAGAGACCGCAGAGATTTCGGATACACTAAGCATAAGATATCGCCCTTCCTCTGCGTTCTCAGCGATCTCTGCGGTAAATGCTTTTCGATGAAAGGTGAGGTTCGTATGAACGCGAAAAGAAGGCCAATCCTGGCGGGCAACTGGAAGATGAACATGACCGTAACGCAGGCGCGTGAGCTCGCATCAAAGCTCATCCCGCTGGTCTCCAGCGTGAAAGACCGGGACATCGTGCTCGGCCCGCCCTTCACCGCTCTCTCGGCGGTGGCCGAAACCATCAAGGGCACGAACATCTCCCTTTCGGCTCAGAACCTCCATTGGGAGGACAAGGGAGCCTTTACCGGCGAGATTTCTGCCGATATGTTGTTGGATTCGGGCTGCAAATATGTTATTATCGGGCACAGCGAACGACGTCAGTATTTCGGCGAGACCGACGAAACCGTCAACAAGAAGGTCAAGCAGGCGCTCAAAAAGGGCCTGCTCCCCATCCTGTGCGTGGGCGAGACCCTCGCCGACCGCGAGGCCGGCAAACTGAACGAGACCATCAACCGCCAGGTGAACGGCGGGCTGAAGGACATTTCCACCGAGGACATGAAGAAGATCGTGATCGCCTACGAGCCGGTATGGGCCATCGGCACCGGCAAGACAGCGACACCGGATCAGGCCAACGAGGTGCATGCCCTCATCCGCCAGAAAGTGAAGGCCCTCTATAGCGCCGATATCGCCGAAGGCCTCCGCATCCAGTACGGCGGGAGCGTGACGCCGGAGAACGTGTCGACGCTCATGGCAATGCCGGACATCGACGGCGCACTGGTAGGCGGCGCGAGCCTGAAACCGGAGTCGTTCGCGGCGCTCGTCAATTTCAAGTAACTATTTATCCATACAGACGCAGCAAAAGATCATAATCGCACCACGAATGACACGAATACAGACCAGATAGATACGTTCGAGCGATTTCATTCGTGCCATTCGTCCCATTCGTGAGATTCGTGTTCAGATTTTAAGTTTATCGAAAGTGGTAAAATTCAAGGAGGTAGTTGCAATGCGGTTCATGCTCACATCACTTCACATCATCGTTTCGACCATTCTGATCGGGATGGTCCTTCTGCAGAAAGGCAAGGGTGCCGACATCGGCGCGGCCTTCGGCGGCGCTTCGAACACGGTGTTCGGACCACGGGGCGCCCAGAGCTTCATGGCGAAGCTCACCACCGGAGCGGCCATCATCTTCATGATCACGTCGTTCTTCCTGGCCATCACCTCGACCAGAAAAAGCTCCATCATGGAAAGCGTTACGCCGCCCGCGCAGAGCCAGCAGGCCCCGATGCAGCTTCCCCCGCCGGCAGCGGCGCCCGTAGCACCCGCACAGAAGTAGCGCCGGACACAGCTTCGATCGTGAACGTTATCAGGGGTAGGCTATGCCTACCCTTTGTTTTTTTTAGGAAGCGGCCACGGTATCGAGGCCCGTCACGTCTGACGGTCACGTCTGTCGGCTTAACATGAACAACGCAGCACGTAACCGATACGGGCATCGTTGCCGCTCGACGAAAGACGATACTTTCCGCGGCACAGGCATTGTGACCGTATGAGTTATGTATGAATAAGCACATACTGTATATCATACCCTTCCTTCTCCTTACAGCCTGCGGCCAGAAGGCCGAGCGGGACCCCAACAGCTTTGTCACAAGCTCCATCGGCGACGCGCGGCGGCTCAATCCCATCATCGCCAACGACAGCGCGTCGGGGACGATCAACGACCAGATCTTCAGCGGGCTTGTCAAGTACGACAAGGACATCAAGCTCATCGGCGACCTCGCCGAACGATGGGACGTCTCACCCGACGGCAGGACCATCACCTTCCGTCTCCGGAAAGGCGTCCTGTGGCATGACGGCGCCCCGTTCACCGCATACGACTGCCTCTTTACCTACCAGCGGCTCATGGACCCCAAGGTCGCCACCCCCTACGGCAGTTCGTACATGGATGTGGCGAAGGCCGAAGTGGTGAACAAGCACACCTTCCGGGTGACCTACAAGGAACCCTTCTCGCCGGCCCTCGAAAGCTGGAGCATGGGCGTGATCCCCAAACACCTTCTCGAAGGCAAGGACATCAACACCGACGCATTCAACCGGAAACCGGTCGGCACCGGTCCCTATAAGCTGAAAGAGTGGATCGCGGGACAAAAGATCGTCCTCGAGGCGAACGAGCGGTATTTCGAAGGCAGGCCGAACCTCGACCAGTACCTCTACCGCATCATCCCCGACTCCTCCACCATGTTCCAGGAACTACTCTCCGGCGGTGTGGACATGATGGGCCTCAATCCCCTGCAGTTCCTCCGCAAGAGCGAGACCCGCAGGATCAAGGAGAACTACCGCAAGTTCCGCTATCCGGCCAACGCGTTCACCTACATGGGATACAACCTGAAGAGCCCGCTCTTCGCCGACAAGAAGGTCCGCCAGGCCCTTGCCTATGCCATCGACCGCCAGAGCATCATCGACGGCGTCCTCATGGGCATCGGCCGACCCTGTACCGGCCCCTTCTCCTATGTCTCGTGGGCATACAACCCGAAGATCAAACCCTATCCCTACGACCCCGACCGGGCAAAGCGCATGCTCGAGGAGGCCGGCTGGAAGGACACGAACGGCGACGGCATCCTGGAAAAGGACGGCCGCCCCTTCCACTTCACGATCCTGACGAACCAGGGGAACGGCGAGCGCATCCGTGCCTGCGAGATCATCCAGCAGAATTTCAAGAAGGCCGGCATCGACGCCAAGATCAGGGTGATGGAGTGGCAGGCGTTCCTGGAGCAGATCGACAAGCGCTCCTTTGATGCCATCATCCTGGGGTGGAGCATGAGCCGGGACCCCGACCTCTATGATATCTGGCATTCAAGCAAGACCAAGAAAGGCGAGTATAATTTCATCGGCTACAACAATCCCGAGGTGGACCGCCTGCTCGTTCAGGGCAGACGTGTTTTCAGCGTCGAGGAACGAAAGAAGATCTACTACCGCATCCACGAGATCCTTGCCGACGAGCAGCCCTACGCGTTCCTGTACGTTCCTGATGCGACACCGATCGTACACAAGCGGTTCAAGGGCATCGAGGTGGCGCCGCTCGGCATCATGTACAACTTCAATAAGTGGTACGTGCCGAAGAACCGGATAGAGTGGTAATTACTAAGGAGCAATGCAAATTTCAAAGTGCATATTGTAAATTGTAGATCCGTCTTTCGCCTTCTCGTTCAATTTGCAACTTGCATTTTACAATTTGATATTTGCAATGCCTGTGAGCATGTCCATCATCACCGTAAATAATCTCTCCAAACAGTTCAAATCCCTCACCGCCGTGGACGACATCTCCTTCTCGGTTAACGAGGGCGAGGTCTTCGGGTTCCTCGGCCCCAACGGCGCGGGCAAGACCACGACCATCAACATCCTCTGCACGCTTCTTTCCCCAACGAGCGGCACAGCTGCTATCGCCGGCCATGACTGTGTGGCCCGGCCGGACCAGGTTCGCGCCTCGATCGGCCTCATCTTTCAGGACACGACGCTCGATACCGGCCTCACGGCCTACGAGAACCTGAAGTTCCACGCCTATCTCTACAACCTCGACCATAAGCTCACCGGCAGGCGGATCGACGAGATGCTCGAGGTGGTGGAACTGACAGGGAGAAAGAACGATCTCATCAAGAACTTCTCGGGCGGCATGAAACGGCGGCTCGAGATCGCCCGCGGGCTGCTGCACTACCCCCGCGTCCTGTTCCTCGACGAACCAACGCTCGGCCTCGACCCCCAGACCCGGAACACGATCTGGGAGTTCATCAACACCCTCAGGAAGCGCGAAAAGATCACCGTGTTCATGACCACCCACTACATGGAAGAAGCGGAGAACTGCGACCGCATCGCCATCATCGACCATGGGAAGATCATCGCGGAGAATACGCCGGCAAAGCTGAAGGAGATGGTCCACGGAGATATTGTCCGGCTCGTGACCGAGGACAACGCGCGGGCCATCGCCGAGATCCGGCAGGCCTTCGGGATCACGGCCAAAGAGGAAAACGGCGGCATCTTCCTCGAGGTCGAACGGGGAGAAGAGTTCATCCCCAAGCTCATCCATGGGCTGCCGGTCAGGACCCGGTCGGTGAACCTTCAAAAACCGACGCTGAACGATGTGTTCCTGAAGCTCACCGGCAGGACCATCCGCGACGACGTCCTGACGGACGACAAGGAAACGACCCGGGAGTTCGTCCGCAGCCACCGGAGGGCGCAGCGATGATCCAGTGGCGGCCCGTGTACGTCATCTGCATGCGGGAGTTCATAAAGTTCTTCCGCGAGAAGAGCCGCCTCCTGGGCACGCTCGCGCGGCCCGTGCTCTGGCTGTTCGTGGTCGGCAACGGCATGAGCTCGCTCATCAAACCCCAGGCCGGTTTTTCCTATCTCCAGTTCATCTTTCCCGGCATGATCGGGATGACCATCCTCTTCTCGTCAATATTTTCGTCGATCTCGATCGTCTGGGACCGCGAGTTCGGTTTCATGAAAGAGATGCTGGTCGCACCCATATCACGCACGTCCATTGTGATCGGCAAAGCGATCTCGGGCACATTCATCTCCGTCGCCCAGGCGGTCATCATCCTGGTCCTCATCCCCTTCCTCGGCATCCAGATCACATTCCTGCAGTTCATCGAGGTCGTTGGCGTGTCCGTCCTGGTCTCGTTCTGCATCACGTCCATGGGCATCCTGATCGCCGCGCGGCTCACCTCCTTCGACGGGTTCAACATCATCATGAACTTCCTGGTCATGCCCATGCTCTTCCTCTCCGGCGCCATGTACCCGGTCACGTCCATGCCGCCCGCGCTCCGGCATTTGACCCAGATCAACCCCCTCACCTACGGCATCGATGCTTTCAAGCACGTCCTGCTCCGGAACGGCACGCCGCCCCTGGGCCCGGAGTTCCCGATTATGCTCGACCTCGCCGTCGTCACCGCGATCTCCCTGGCCATGATTACCCTCGCGGCATTGTCCTTCCGGAAAAAAGAGTAACTCCAGCCAAAAAACAGCAAAATTCCCTTGAGTTTTCCGAGACAAAATACTATTATGGGGTTTCTTATCGGCGAAACTTTTTTTACTTCATGTAATCAGGGAGATAGAGGATGTCAAGAGCGGACAGATTTGTTAAGGCATGCAGGCGCGAGCCCGTGGACTGTACCCCCGTGTGGATGATGCGCCAGGCAGGGAGGTATCTGCCGGAGTACCGCGAGATACGGGCGAAGCACACCTTCCTTGAGATGTGCAAGACGCCGGAGGTCGCCGCCGAGGTGACAATCCAGCCGGTGCGCCGCTACGAGATCGACGCGGCCATCATTTTCGCCGACATCCTGCTCCCCCTCGAACCCATGGGCATCGGCCTTGAGTTCGCCAAGGGAGAAGGTCCGGTCATCCACAATCCCGTCCGCACGATGGCCGATGTGCAGAAGCTCAAGCCCATCGACGCGGCAACGCAGATCGAGTATCTCATGAAGGCGATCAAGCTCGTCCTGAAGGAGCTCAACGGCAAGGTGCCGCTCATCGGCTTCTCCGGCGCGCCGTTCACCCTGGCCAGCTACATCATCGAGGGCGGCGGATCGAAGAACTATGAGCACGCCAAGACCATGATGTTCGCCGAGCCCAAGGCCTGGCACAAGCTCATGGAGCACCTCACCGGTGTCATCATCAACTATATGAACGCCCAGATCGACACGGGCGTGCAGGTGGTCCAGCTCTTCGATTCCTGGGTGGGCGCGCTTGGACCGGCGGACTACCGCGAGTTCGTTCTGCCGCACCAAAAGAACGTGATCGCGGGCATCAAGAGGACCGTCCCGCTCATCCACTTCGCCCACGGCGCCACCCATCTCCTCGAGATGGTTGCCGAGGCGGGTGGCGATGTCATCGGACTCGACTGGCGCTGCAATATCGACGAGGCCTGGAAACGCGTGGGATACGACAAGGCCGTCCAGGGCAACATCGATCCCATCTCCCTCTTCGGTTCAAAGGAGTTCATCCGGAAGCGGACGAAGGAGATCCTGGACCGGGCGGGAGGAAGGAACGGCCACATCATGAACCTGGGCCACGGCATCCTGCAGCAGACACCCCTCGAGAACGCCGCGGAGTTCATCAATGCGACGCATGAAATGAGCAAACGATAACGATTGGGGCATAAAGCAAGGGCAATGGGTCATGGAAAGCGCATCTGAATTTCCTGACCCCTGACCCTTGACCCGTGACCCGTATTTTCGATATGTCCCATACAGCAGTCATACTCATCGCATTAGGCGGTCCCCGGAACCTCGACGAGGTAGGCCCCTTCATGGAGGCCTTCATGGGCAGGCCCGCGCCTCCGCCTGTCGTTGCGGCGGTGCAGGAGCGATACAAGCTCATCGGCGGCAAGTCGCCGCTGCCGGAGCTCGTGAAGGCCCAGGCAGAGTCCCTGGAACAAGAGCTCGGTGATGGCTACCGGACCTATGAGGGTTTCCGGTATTCAGGACCCACCGTGGCGGAATCCTTCGACCGGGCCATCAAGGACGGCGCGCGGCGCGTGATCGCGCTCTCCATGTCTCCTTTTTCGACCGAGGTCACGACCGGCGCGTATAAAAGCGCCTGTGATGGGCTGGGCAACAGTGAGACCTGCCCGCTCTTCATCCCAAGCTGGCATGACAATCCCTTGTTCATCGAAGCGTGGCAGGAGCGGATATTCCATGGCTTGAAGCGCTACCGCGAGACCCTGCGGCGCCATGCCGCCGTCATCTTCACCAGCCACAGCATCCCGCTGCGCTACATACAGGCCGGTGACCCCTACCGGAAGCAGATCGAGGAGACGGCCCAGACCATCGCGAAGCGCATGGCGCTGTCGCGCTGGTACATCGCCTGGCAGAGCAAGGGCGCCCGGGCCACCGAGCCCTGGATTGAGCCTGACGTGGAGACGATCCTCGACATGATCGCGTCGGAAAATAAGGGCGAGTTCGTGCTCGAGGTCCCCCTTGGCTTCACCTGCGATCACCTGGAAACGCTTTACGACATCGATATCGTGCACCGCCGGCACGCGGAAAAGCTGGGCCTCACCTTTGAGCGGTCGGAATCGCTGAACACTTCGCCGATCTTCATCAAGGCGCTGGCGGACGTTGTTCGGAAGGCACGTTAATACAAAAGCCTAAAGTTTTATTACGCTGTCTTTGCGATCGACCGAAGGGAGCGCGGCAATCTCGTTGTTAAGTTAAAGATTGCTTCGTCGCTATGCTCCTCGCAATGACACGATAGTAAGCGCGTTTGTAATAATACTGCTTTTCAGCGTGCAGACTTCTGGAGAGACCATGAGAAATAACATCGTATCATTAGGCGCAGACGAACTGAAGTACGAGATCAGGGAGATCGTGGCCGTCGCCAAGGACTTCCAGCAGATGGGTGTCGACATCACCTGGGAGAACATCGGCGACCCGGTGCAGAAAGGTGAAAAATTGCCCGCCTGGATCAAGGACATCATCACGCAGGCGATGAAAGAGGACCTGACGTACGCCTACTCCCCCACCAAGGGCCTCGATGCCACCCGGGAGTTCCTCGCCCAACGGGCGAACCGGAACGGGGGCGTCCAGATCACGAAAGAGGACATCATCTTCTTTAACGGTCTCGGCGACGCGATCAGCAAGATCTACGGCCAGCTCCGGAAGGAATACCGCGTCATCGGGCCGAGCCCGGCCTACAGCACCCATTCCTCGGCGGAGGCATCGCACGCAGGCTCGGAATACATCTCTTACAATCTTGACCCGGCGAACCTCTGGTACCCCGACGTGAGCGACCTCCGGATGAAGGTGAAGTACAATCCCTCAATTTCCGGCATCCTGCTCATCAACCCGGACAATCCCACGGGCGCCGTCTATCCGAAGGAGATCCTTCTTGAGATCGTCGCCATCGCCAGGGAATACGACCTCTTTATCGTCTGCGACGAGATCTATATCAACCTCACGTACAACGGCAAGAGGTCGGTACCCCTCGCCGACGTGATCGACGGCGTCTGCGGCATCTCCATGAAGGGCATCTCCAAGGAGCTCCCCTGGCCTGGCGCGCGGTGCGGCTGGATCGAGGTCTACAACGCCGACAAGGACCCCGTCTTCGCCAAGTACATCAAGAGCATTGTGGACGACAAGATGCTCGAGGTATGCTCCACCACGCTGCCCCAGCGGGTCATCCCCGAGATCATGGGCGACAGCCGCTATGGCGGGCATATCGCGAACCGCAACGCCATCTATGAAAAGCGCTCCCGCCTCGCCTACACGCTTTTGAAAGATATCAAAGGCGTCCTGGTGAACCAGACGAACGGGGCCTTCTACCTCACCGTGATGTTCCGGGAGAACGCGCTCACGCCGAACCAGAAGCTGACGGTCCCCAATGAAAAGGCGAAGGAAAAGGTCGAGCGGCTCGTGAAGAACGTCGCTCTCGACAAACGGTTCGTCTATTACCTACTGGCGGCGACCGGCATCTGCGTCGTCCCACTCACGGGATTCAACTGCGGCCTCCAGGGCTTCCGCGTCACCCTGCTCGAGTCGGACGACGCGAAGTTCGAATGGGTCTTCAAGACACTGCGGGACAAGATCACGGAATACCTGAACGGATAACCACACATCATTGCGGATTTCGGATTGCGGATTGCGGATTTTTCCCGTTTCTTCATCATAGACGCCTATCGTCCCTCCGTGTCTCCGTGCCTCCGTGGTAAAAGGAATTTGAACAATGTCTAAAGTCATCGTCATCGGCGGCGGGATCGCCGGTCTTGCCGCTGCGGTCCACCTCAAGGCAGGCGCCAAGGCCCACGGCAAGACCATGGACGTCCTGCTGCTTGAGAAGAACCAGCGCATCGGCGGCAAGATCCTGACGGAGCGCATCGGCGATTATCTTGTGGAAGCAGGGCCCGACAGCTTCCTGCCCGAGAAGGTCTGGACGGTGAACCTGGCCAGGAAACTGGGTCTCGAATCGGAGATGCTGCCATCCAACGACGAATTCAAAGGAACGTTCATCTATTCCGGCAGACGCCTGCACTCCCTGCCGGAAGGCGTGATGCTGATGGTGCCGACCTCGTTCTGGCCCATGGCCAAGTCGCACCTCATCTCCTGGCCGGGGAAGCTGCGCATGGGCATGGAGGTCTTCATGCCGCGCCGCAAGCAGCAGGGCGATGAAAGCCTCGCCTCCTTCGTCACCCGCAGGCTCGGCCGGGAGTGCCTCGACAAGATCGCCGAGCCCCTCGTCGCCGGCATCCACACATCGAACCCCGACAACATGAGCGTCCTGGCCACCTTCCCGCGCTTCGTCCAGATGGAGCAGAAGAGCGGGAGCCTCATCCGCGGAATGCTCGCGGCCCTGAAGAACCGCCCCCAAGCGACCTTGAGCGGCCCTCCGCCCCGACCGGGCCAACCAGCCATGACCTATTTCATGAGCTTCAAACACGGCATGGACTCTCTTCCGAAGGCCTGCGAGGCATTCATCGGAAAGAACTCCATCAGGATCGGCGCATCGGTCCGGGCGGTTGAGCCCCGCGGCAAGGAATGGTCCGTGTTCCTGACAACGGGCGAAGAGCTTCGCGCGGACCACGTGGTCCTCGGCACGGCCGCGTACGACTCCGCGAACATGATCAAGGGCTTCAACGCGAACCTTGCGACCCAGATGAACGCGATCCAGTGGTCCTCGTCAGGGACCGTCACCGTGGCGTTCAAACGCGAGGATGTGAAGGTCCCGCTCCGGGGTTTCGGCTTCATCGTCCCGAAAGTGGAGAACCGCAGGATCAACGCCTCGACGTACAGCTCCATCAAGTGGTCCTACCGCGCACCCGACGACACCATCATGCTCCGGGCGTTCGTGGGCGGCGGACACCATGAGGAGCTGGTGCATGAGCTCGACGACGCTGCCCTGACGACAGCAGTGCTCGAGGAGATGGACACCATCCTCGGCCTGAAGGCGGCCCCCGCCTTTGCCAAGGTATACCGGTGGTTCAAGGGCATGCCAAAGTTCACCGTGGGCCATCTCGACCGGATGACGGTCATCGACCGCAGGGTGGCCATGCATCCGGGCCTCCACCTCATCGGCTGTTCCTACAAGGGCATCGGCATCGGAGACTGCGTGCATGAAGCGGAGATCGCGGCGGAGAAGATACTCAAGGCGTAGCAGGACAACCGCACACCGAACCGAAGCATCCTTTCCGACCACCGGATACAGTAACGCCCGTACCATCAATCATCCCCTTCCCTTCCTCAGACCCTCTTTCTTTCCGACATTGATGATAAAGCGTGCCGGCAAGAATGGTGTAAGAAATCTGTATTTATGATATATTCTTGTCGATCGGTTAGCTTTCTTTTTAACAGCCTGACCCTGATGCAGAAATTGTTGACTGGGAGGATTCTCGTCTGAAGAACTAATGTGCGGGCTGCCGTTCATTTCCCACTTCATCAATGGTAAGTCAACATACCGTTCGACCAAATTATAGATAAATACACTGTTGTATACCTATAATATATTGATTTTATTATTGTAATTATGTACAATTACAGATAATTTAATAACTCACTATAGAAAGGTGTCGCAATGCCTTCATTTAATCATCATAATCTGACCCTGCTCAACCCGTCGTTCGACTCCCCATTGGTAGATGTATTGACGGAGTTGGAACATCTGCGCCGCCTGCATCTGAAAGGTACGACCCCGCCTCAGGTCTTTTTCCAGCTCAAGCACATTTTCCACATGCTGGAAAGTCTGGGATCAGCCCGTATCGAGGGTAATCACACTACATTAGCGGACTATGTAGAAAGCAAGCTGGAAGGCAGCCGGCAGGCCCCATCTGACCAACTTCGGGAAATGGAGAACATAGAAGCACCCATGACGTACATTGAGGAGAGTTTTCAGCCCGGCGATGGTCTAACAGAGCACTTCATCCGAGAGCTGCACTCCATCACGGTAAAAGAGCTGGCACGGGAGGGTGATGCCACGCCGGGCACTTATCGGCAGACGCAGGTGAACATTGCTCAGTCCGAGCACTTGCCGCCCGAGTTTGTCCAGGTGCCAGACTACATGCAGGAGCTGGTTGCATTCATCAATGAAAATCAACCGCCCAAATATGACCTCATCAAGGTAGCGTTGGCGCATCATCGTTTTGGCTGGATACACCCGTTCAGAAATGGCAATGGCCGCGTAGTGAGGCTCCTGACCTACGCCCTGATGATCAAGTATGGTTTTAATGTAAAAGCCGGCGGCAGGGTATTGAATCCGACAGCGGTATTCTGCAATGACCGCGATCAGTATTACGCCATGTTGGCACGCGCTGATGCCGGCACCCAGGAAGGGCTGGAGGCATGGTGCATTTATGTATTACAAGGCATTCTGGACGAATTGCGTAAAGTGGATCGCCTTACTGACTTCGACTATTTGAGAAACAGGATTCTTGCGCCTGCGCTTTCGTATGCCAGGGAAAGAGAACTGATCACGTCGATGGAAGAAAATGTATTGCAGATAACCGCCAATAAAGGCGTGGCCAAGGCTGCCGATCTGGAAGCTGCCATGCCCGGCATGACTTCCGCCCGGCGCACCTATCAAATCAAAAAACTGGTGGAACGAAAAATGTTGCAGCCCATCAAGGAAGGGGCGCGTCAATACACCATTGGCTTTAGCAATAATTATCTGATACGAGGCGTTGTTCATGCCTTGGCCAATGAAGGATTTATCCCCGCAGCGCTGAATAGAGCCAACAACTAATAGTTAGTCCAAGGAGAAAGGTAGATGAGCTATGTTGTTACTATTAAGAGAACAGCAGGTCCGCCAATCAGCTACCAAGAATTTGTTGAGATTGCATTAAAAGACCCTGCATTTTCTCCTGATCCAGTCTCGGCACAACTACCAGAACCTTCTTTCCAATGGATAGCACCTAAATCAAAGAAAAAATCAATCTTTCATTATTGGTCTCCAGAAATAGCCGTAGAGACACCTTCGGGCGAGGCTTTGCGAAAACTTCAAGATATTGCCAAACAATTGAACTCTGAATTATACGGCGAAGAAGGCGAGAATCTTACAAGCGTTGAAGCATATGAGTTAGACATGGGCAATCGGGGTGTATTAAGCTCATCATGTATTGCCGCAGTTATAATCGGCGGCCTTCTCGCGCTTTACTGGATATTTGTTGAATGAAACTTGCTCTCAGTCGCTGAAGTGAAAAATAATTGATTACCAGGAGCGGCCAGATCAATGAACACCATCGAGGTAAAGATCTACTACGAGGACACGGACTGCGGCAACGTGGTCTACTACGCCAACTACCTGAAGTACATGGAGCGAGGCCGCACGGAGTTCCTGGCAGACCATGGCTTCAATGTGAGCGAACTTGCCGCCCAGGGAACGGTCTTCGTTGTGGTGCGCGCAGAGATCGACTATCGCTCCTCAGGCAGATTGGGCGAGACCATTGTGGTCAAGACCTGGATCGCCGAGAAGACCCGCACCTCCCTCCTCTTCAGCCACACGATGTCCGACAAGGCCTCGGGGCGTCTCATCGCCGAAGCCCAAGCCCGTCTGGTCTGCGTGGATCCCTCGGGAAAGATCAAACGGATCCCCGCGGACATGGGAGAAAAGCTCCCGTGACAGGGGTAACCCGGGACTCCATCTCCCTCCGCGGTGCCGGCGTTGTACAGATCGCCCAGCCGGCGAAGGGACACCGCTTCACCCTCGACAGCATCCTGCTTGCAGACTTCTGCCGCATCAAGCCGAAGGACCGCGTCCTCGAACCCGGCGCCGGTACCGGGATCATCTCCCTCCTCCTCGCGATGAAGCATCCCCGTGCGGTCTTCACCGCGGTGGAAGTCCAACCGCAGCTCGCGGACCTCTGCGAACAGAACATCGTTGACAATTCTCTCGAAGGACGGATCACGGTGATCGCAAGGGACCTGCGGCAATTAAGTAAAACGCTCGACCATGGCTCCCTCAGTGTAATTGTCGCCAATCCACCCTATATAAAAGAAGGAACCGGCAGGACCTCGCCCCACGCGGCCCGGCAGACCGCCCGGCATGACCGTGCAGCATCTCTCGAGTCGTGGCTGAACTTGCACTGCTATTTGGAGAACAGAGGGAAATACTTTCTCGTCTTCCCTGCGGCGAGGCTGGCTGAGCTGGTTGCCTTGATGAAGCGGCGGAAGCTGGAACCCAAGCGGCTCCGCCTGGTGCATCCTTTCCTGGAGAAACCCGCATCACTCGTGCTGCTGGAATCGGTAAAGGAAAGCGGAAGCAGCCTGGAAGTCCTGCCGCCTTTGATCGTCCATGAACCGGGCGGAGGGTATACGAAAGAGATGCGGGAGATATACGGAACAGAAGGATAATATCAACGGAACACCTTTTTCTCGCAAAGACGCAAAGGCGCAAAGAAAGCACAAACCCCACAAAAACAGCAAGCCGTAATAAAGAACAAAAAAGCACTCATCTATAGTTATTGCATCCAGATACAATGACTTTTTCAAACTTCTGTCGTGTCTTTCTTTGCGTGCTTGGCGGCTTTGCGAGAGAATGCCGTTCCTGAAGTTAGCAGGTTTATTTCCGTTTCATCTTCTTGTTCAGAAGATCCCTTTCCATCAAATGCCGAAGCGACTCCCGCGTTTGCTGGTCGGCAATGCCGGCGACGCATTTTTCGATCCGCGCCTGCTCCTCCGGTCCCAGTGTGCCGTCCGCGGGCCGGTACTCATCGCGCGGGACCGCCGATGGTTCGAACTCGCCGAGCTTGAGCGAGATGCTATCAACGGCGTCCTCGCGGAGGTGCTGGTTGACCTTCCCCATGATCTCCGGTTTCAACATCGAAAGCTGCTGCATCCAGGCGCTGCTGTCCACGATGACCGTGAGCTTCTTCCCCCGCATGCCCGCGGGCCGGGCGTGCCGGGCAATGCCCTTGCCCACGGCCTTCTCCCACACACCGTAGATTCGGTACTCTTTGAGCTTTGCCCCCCATCCCCGCTCGCGCAGGATCTTCTCGATCGTGGAGGAGAGCTTTTCGACCCTTCTTGACGGCATGGAGGAATCTTATAGCAAATCCGCGCAAAAGCAAACGGAAAAATCTATAGCCTCCTGACGGTAAGTTGTTTTGACAAGCAGCGGCCGGAACGTTATAATTAGGGCTGTTCGTGCACAACTGAGAACTTCTGAACAAGTACCGAGGAGCGTACATGCCTGAATTACGGAAAGACCCCATCACCGGACGCTGGGTGATCATCTCATCGGACCGCGGCAAGCGGCCGGCGGAGTTCGCCGATCAGCGCACCAAGAAGCGGGGAGGGTTCTGCCCCTTCTGCGCCGGCAATGAGCGCACCACTCCTCATGAGGTCCTTGCCTATCGCGAGAACGGCGTGCCCAACGGGCCGGACTGGCGCCTCCGCGTCGTGCCGAACAAGTTCCCGGCGCTCCAGATCGAGGGCGACCTGAACAAGCAGGGAGAGGGCATCTTCGACAAGATGAACGGCCTGGGCGCCCACGAGGTCATCATCGAAAGCCCGGACCACAACGCCACGCTGGCGACCCTGCCGGGGAAGGCCATGGAGGAAGTGCTCTGGGCGTACCGCGACCGCATGGAGGACCTCAAGAAGGACAAGCGCTTCCAGTACACCCTCATCTTCAAGAACGAAGGCCTGATCGCGGGCGCGACCCTGGAGCACAGCCACTCCCAGCTCATCGCCCTGCCCATCGTGCCCATCCAGGTGCAGGAGGAGATCGACGGCTGCCGGAAGCACTATGACCTGAAAGAGCGGTGCATCTTCTGCGACATCATCCGGCAGGAGATGCAGTCCCGGAACCGCATCGTGATGGAGACGCAGTCCTTCATCGCCCTGGCGCCGTTCGCCCCCCGCTTCCCCTTCGAGACGTGGATCATGCCGAAGCGGCACATCTCGTGCTACGCCTGCTCCACCAACGACGACTTCAAGGACCTGGCCTTCCTCCTGCAGGACACGCTCCGGCGGCTCGACAAGGCCCTCTCGTTCCCGCCCTACAACTATGTCATCCACACCTCCCCGTTCAAGGAGGAGATCAACGATTACTATCACTGGCACATCGAGCTCATGCCCAAGCTCACCAACGTGGCGGGGTTCGAATGGGGGTCCGGATTCTACATCAATCCCACCCCCCCGGAGGAAGCCGCGAAGTTCCTGCGGGAAATGAAGCTATGAAAATCCTGTTCGCGGCCTCTGAGGTTGCCCCGTTCGCGATGACCGGCGGCCTCGCCGATGTCGCGGGCAGCCTTCCTCAGGCCCTGGCGGCACTGGGCCACGATGTTCGCGTCGTCCTGCCCCGGTACCGTCAGGTCGACACATCGACGTTCGGTCTCAAGCACACCGCCACGTTCTACGTTCCCCTCGCCTCCTGGAAAGAGCGGTGCGATATTCTCACCGGAACGCTCGGGAAGAACGTCACCGTCTATTTCCTCAACAAGGACATCTATTTTGACCGGCCCGGGCTCTATGGGACGCCCCGTGGTGATTATGCCGACAACGCGGAGCGTTTTATCTATTTCTCGCGCGCCGTCCCGGAGCTCTGCCGCGTCCTGAACTTCAGGCCGGATATCATCCACTGCAACGACTGGCAGACCGGCCTCGTCCCGCTCTACGTGAAATCGCTCTCCGCGAACGTGGAGGAACTGCGCAGCGCGCGGACGGTGTTTACCGTCCACAATCTCGGCTACCAGGGGATCTTCTGGCACTGGGACATGCGCCTCACCGGCCTGAGCTGGGACGTATTCACGCCCGAGGGCATCGAGTTCTGGGGAAAGATGAACCTCCTCAAGGCCGGGCTCGTATATGCCGACGTCATCAGCACGGTGAGCGCCACGTACAGCAGGGAGATCCAGACCCCCGAGTACGGCCACGGACTGGACGGCGTCCTGCGCAGGCGGACATCCGACCTCTACGGCATCGTGAACGGCCTCAACTATGATGAGTGGGACCCCGCGAAGGACCCTGCCCTCCCGAAGACCTACAGCATCAGCAGGCCATCGGGAAAACAGGCGTGCAAGGAGTCGCTCCGGAAGCAGTTGAAGCTCCCCCGGGTCCCCGGCCCGGTCCTCGGCATGGTGACGCGCCTCTCCGACCAGAAGGGTCTGGACATCCTCATGGACGCATTGCCGCGGATCCTTGCGCGGAACTGCCAGATCATCATCCTCGGCACGGGCGACGAACGATACCACCGCCTGCTGACCGAAGCGGGCGAAGGCAACGCGGACCGGATGCGCGTCCTGCTCAAATACGATGATACCCTCGCCCGGAGGATCTATGCCGGCTCGGACCTGTTCCTGATGCCGTCGCGGTACGAACCCTGCGGCCTGGGCCAGATGCACGCCCTTCGCTACGGCACGGTCCCCGTTGTGCGGAGGACCGGAGGTCTCGCCGACACGGTCATCAACTTCAACCCCCGGACCGGCAAAGGCACCGGTTTTGTGTTCGACGAGTACACACCGGACGCGCTCGCCGCCTGCGTTGAACGGGCCCTGAAGGAATACGGCCGTCCCGCTGCTTGGAAGCGCATCGTCAATGCCGGGATGAAGGTGGACTTTTCGTGGGACAGATCGGCGAAGGAATATGAGAAACTGTACCGGAAGGCGATGAAAAAACGATAGGGTCATGGGGCAAGGGTCCAGGGTCATGGAAGACCGGTTCTACTATTTCTGACCCCTGACCCCTGACCCCTGACCCCTGACCCCGTACTCATGACCATGGAACCTGTCGAAAGAACAGAACTGAGCATCCTGAGCGAGATCGGCCGGATATCCACGTCCGCCGACGATCTCCACCGCAAGCTCCAGCGCATCATCGAGGTCGTCATGCGGGGGATCGGCAAGGACGGCGCGTCGGTATTCCTCCTGGACCGCTCCGGAAAGAACGTGATCCTCGAAGCGGCCATGGGGCTGAACCAGGAGGCCGTCGGCAAGCTCACCTTCCCCCTCGGCAAGGGCATCGCCGGATGGGTTGCCGAGCAGAAGGTCCCGCTCGCCCTCGCGGACCCCTACTCCGATCCGCGCTTCCAGTATGTCCCGGAGACCGGCATCGAGCGTTTCAAGTCGCTCGTGGCCGCGCCCATCATGGACGAAGACCGCTGTTTCGGCGTCATCTTCGTGCTCTCCGGTCAGAACTGGAACGCCACGTCGTCGGAGGTCACCATCCTCACGACGACGGCGAACCAGATCAGCGGTGTCATCCGGAGCACCCTGCTGTTCCAGGACATCGAGGACCGTCTGGCCAGGCTTGCCTCCATCTACGAGATCAGCATGGCGCTCACCTCGACCCTCGATCTGAACCAGCTCCTGTCGCTCATTGCCAGGAACACCACCTCTTCCCTGCGCGCCCAGGGTTGTACGATCCATCTCCTGGACCTGCCCGCAGGGGACGGGGAAAACCGCGAACTCCGCCTTACGTTCATTGACGATGCCGTCCGGGACATCGACACCGTGTTCGGCGAGAGGATGCAGACCAATACCATCCGGGACAAGCGGCCCCTGCTTATCGCGGACACATCTCAGGACGCACGGGTCCAGGATATTTCCAACCAGCACCGGGTGTCCATCCTCAGCGTCCCGCTCATCTTTCATGACCGGGTGACCGGCGTCATCACGCTCTACAGTACGGAACAGGGGCAGCCCTTCATCGATGACGACCTCCAGTTCCTGACCACCATCGCCAGCGGCGCTGCCGTGGCCGTTGAGAACGCAGCCCTGTTCGAGCGCGAGGAGCGCATGGCCGGCGATGCGCGTGTCCGTGCCCAGGAGTTTTCGATCCTCTATGACGTCGGTACGGCCATGAGCGCAACCCTGAACCTTGACCGCCTGCTCAGGATCATCCTGACCGCGGCGACCATGGGCGGCACCGGTCTCGGCTTCAACCGCGCCATCCTGCTCCTCACGAACGAGCGCACCAACATCCTCCAGGGCATGATGGGCGTAGGTCCCACGTCCTGGGACGAGGCGAGCCGGGCCTGGACCGAGGTCGCCCGGAAGCACAAGAGCCTCATGGAGTGGATCCAGACCGGCGAGCTCTTTGAATCGAGGGATTCGGAGATCAACGAGGTCGCCAGGCGCATCCGTATGCACATGGATCCGGATGAAGGGGTGCTGGCCAGAACGGTCCTGGAGAAACGGTCCTTCAATGTTCTCGACGCCGCGTCAGATCCTCTGGTGCCGAAGGACCTCCGCGATACCCTCAGGGTTAACAGCTTCGCGACGGTCCCCCTCGTTGCCAAAGGCCGGGCCATCGGCGCCATCCTGGTTGACAACCTGTTCACCCGGCGGCCGATCACCGACCACGATATCCGGTTCCTGACCATGTTCGCCCACCAGGCGGCCCTGGCGATCGACAATGCCGTCATCCACTCGAACATGGAGACCATGAACCGCGACATCCGCGTCATCCACGAGCAGTTGGCGCAGTCCGAGAAGATGGCCGCCCTCGGCACCATGATGGCCGAGATCACCCACGAGATCAGGAACCCCCTGGTCTCCATCGGCGGATTCACGCGGCGCCTTGCGCGCAAGGTGACCGACCCTGACGCGAAGAAGTACATCGACATCATCCTGAGCGAAGTAGGCCGCCTCGAGGGGATCATCCATGACAATCTTGCCTATATCAAGAACGTCGGCCCGCAGTTCTCCCGGACATCCCTCAACAACATCGTCGAGGAAGTGCTCCCGGTCTATGAGGATGAGCTCCGGCAGCGCGGTATCAACATCGAGCGGGACCTGTCACCGGAGATCGGCAGTCTCGATATGGACCCGCAGCAGATCAAGCAGGCCGTGGTCAACCTGGTCGCCAACGCGATGGAAGCCATGGAAAACGGCGGGACCCTCACGGTCAGGACATATCCAAGCGCCGACAGCCGTGACGCTGTCATGGAGATCGGCGATACAGGCCCCGGCATCTCACCGGAGTCCATGCACAACCTTTTCAATCCCTACTATACGACAAAGGTCCGCGGAACGGGCCTCGGCCTCCCCATTACCCACCGCATCGTCAAGGCGCACAAGGGAAACATCGTGTTTCGCAACAAGGAAACCGGAGGCGCCGTATTCACCCTCCGCCTCCCCGTGCCGCAGGAAAAATAGTAACACCGGCCATGCATGCGCTGCCGATATGCTATACTCATTTTGGAACTTACCAGGAGGGTGCCGGAATGAAGAAGATCCTTGTTGTGGACGATGAAGAGAACATCTGCAAGCTCTACCGCGAAGAGCTCGAGGAAATGGGCTACGAGGTCACGACTGCCCTGGACGGCGGCAGCGCCATCGCGGCCCTGGAGAAGGCCCGCTACGATCTCGTCACGCTCGACATGCGCATGAAGGGCATGGACGGCATCGAGACCCTCCGGAAGATGAAAGAACGTGACGCGAGCCTGCCCGTCATCATCTCTTCGGCATACGAGGAATATAAGAACGATTTCGGCTCCTGGGCATCGGACGCCTACATCGTCAAGTCCGCCGACACCGCCGCCCTCCGCGATACCGTCAAGAAGATCCTCGGATGAACCCAGGAGCGAGCACGCCCCCCGCGGTTTTCCGCGCGGTTAGCTGGCGATTCGTCAGTTACAAAATCAAATTCATCTCAAAAGAGCAAGACTTTTTCTCGCAACCAGAAGTAGGCGCTTCAAAGCGAGACGCCAAGCTCGCAAAGAAAGGCCATGTCTTTTTGTTTTAGAAACAAGAAGTTCAAGATTTCCTTTGCGTCCTCGCCTAAAAGCGCCTACTGTTGGTTGCGGCTTTGCGAGAGACGCCTTTTGCTTCTGCTTTTGGCTCCGGCTTGTCCGGGTGAGGATAGACAACTTCCTTGAATATTGAAGATTCACAACCATTGGCGTCCGGAAGATCCAGGGAATCCCACGAGGTCCGCATCGAAAAGCTGGTCTACGGCGGGGAGGGCCTCGGCCGTCTCGCCTCGGGCCAGACCGTGTTCGTGTCGGGCGTACTGCCCGGTGAGCTCGTCCGCGCCGGGATCGTCCGGAAACGAAAGGGCATTTTCCACGCGGTCGCCGAAGCGATCATCGAGCCTTCCCCCGACCGCATTGACCCGCCCTGCGGCGGCGAGAAGCAGTGCACCGGCGCGACGTGGCCGTTCATCGCCTATCCCGCGCAGCTGCGGCTGAAGCAGGAGATCCTCTTGGACACCCTGCAGCGCACCGGCGGCATGAGGCCGGTACGGCCCCTTCCCATCATCCCCTCTCCCACAACCGAGCACTACCGCCTGCGGACCCAATTCAACGTCCGTACCGAGAAGGGTGCGCAGCGCATCGGGTTCTTCCGCCAGGGCTCCTACAGCCTGGTCGAGGTGGAGGACGCGTTTCTCATCCATCCCCTCATCAACAGAACGCTCGTCGCAGTAAGGAACCTCATCGCCCTGCTCCCTCCTCTCCTGGAGATCCACATCAATGCCAGCCCCGCGGGGGAAGTTCACCTCCTGGTGTTCGGGGCCGAAGAGACCCTGAAGCCGTTGGACGTCTTCTTTGCAAAATTGCAGAAAGCCGTGCCTGAAGTGATCGGATTGACCGGTTTCGCGCGGAGAACAAAGATCGGGTCCCTCGGCAGAAACACGCTGGCACTCGAGGTAGAGGGGCTTGCCCTCCATGCAACGGAAGGGAACTTCTTCCAGGTGAACTGGGAACAGAACCGGAACATGGTCAAGACCGTTCTGGATTTCGCGGGCCTCACCGGCAGCGAGACCGTGCTGGACCTGTACTGCGGCATAGGGAACTTCTCGCTCCCTCTCGCGAAGCAGGCGAAGCAGGTTGTTGGCATCGAGTCGGGCTACGGGGCCATTGAAGATGCGAAGAAGAACGCCCAGCTGAATGGGATCACCAATGTGGAATTTATCGCCGACGACCTGCAAAAAGGATTGAAGCCGCTGCTGGAACGGAAGCTGAAAGCCGATGTGATCGTCCTGGACCCTCCCCGCGCAGGCGCAACCCTCAAGACGCTCGAGCGCATTCTTGCGTTCGTCCCCCGGAAGATCGTCTACGTCTCGTGCAATCCCTCGACGCTCGCGCGGGACCTCAAGTTCTTCCACCTCTTCGGGTTCCGCCTCGACCGCCTCCAGCCCGTCGACATGTTTCCCTGGACCTACCACATCGAATGCGTGGCGGAGATGGTGCGGGAAGAGTAGCAGTTAACAACCACCCAAAAGGTCAAGCCCTGCCCGTTTTCCCTACTATTGAAAGTCTATCCTTCCCGTGCTATAGTCCGTCTTGTAAATTAGTTTCTACCTTTTATCCGCGGTATTGCTCTTGCAGGCTGGTAAAGAACGGGATTTCGTGTTTTACTAGCCGGATACGGCTAGATAATCACTGGTTGATCGCAAATGGCTTCTCAATTCTAAGGTGTCATCGTGGAGCAAATAAATGGAAATAACAAACGCTAAAATATTGCCCCGAGACAAAATAGATGCAGTCATTTCTGGAATCCGAAAAGTCTATTTGGTGCTTGTGTGGTTTACTGGACTATACCTTGTCTTTAACATTTTCAAAGTTATTGACCCTCTTTCACGCGGTAAGATGTTGGAGATGGGATTAACATTTTCTATCTTTATCATCATATGTCGTGGTCTAAAAGTTCGAGCACATTGGCTTATTCCATTGATTTTAATCTCCTCAGCTTATAATCTGTTTAGTGTATTCTTCAATTCAATGGAGCCCGCAAAAGATATAGCGGAAATTATAGCTAAGCCCGTAGGCATGCTGTTAGTGCTATTTTATGCGTATCAACTTATATTTTTTTCTAAAACAGAAGTCAAATCATTGTTTGGTGCGAAGGGCTTTAATGTTTTTTAATTGTTCAGACCAATAAGGTGAAGAGCTAATCAACCTGCGGGTCGAGAACGACGCGCAAAGTACGCGCGTCTCACCCGCGCGTTTGACAAACAGAAATTGCCTTGACAGCCGTTCCTCTCCATGGTACGAATAGCAGGTTTTTGAATCGATCTGAATTGACCCACTACCACCCATGAGAACCGAGAACCTCGCCATCGTCTTTGTCGACATCGCCGGCTTCACGCCGCGCACGTCCGCCCAGACCCGCGATGAGACCCTTCGCATGCTGAAACGGTTCGATGGGATCGTCCGGCCCCTTGTCCGTGCCTACCGCGGCCAGGTGATCAAGACCATCGGTGACGCCTATCTGCTGACCTTCCGCTCCCCTACCGACGCGCTGCTGTGCTCCATGGCCGTTCATGACCGCATCGCCGAGACTGACGCCGCGGCCGACCCGTGCGAGCGGTTCTCCATCCGCGCCGCCGTCAACGCGGGCGATGTTCGCATGGAGGGCAGCGACATCTTCGGTGAGGCGGTCAATATCGCTTCGCGCATCGAGGGCAAGGCCGGGCCGGGTGAAATATACTTTTCCGAGTCGGTATTTCTGTCCATGACGCGCAGTGAAGTGCCGAGCGAAGAGGTCGGCTACACGGAGCTCAAGGGCATCGCGGACAAGGTCCGCCTGTATCGCGTTCCGAGAACAAGCGAACTGCCGCGAGGCGATAATTCGCCAGCGGCATCCGGCGGTCTTCCTTTCGGCGGCCGGGGCCTCGATCGCGTCCGGGACCGGCTCGGATCGCCCCTCTCCACCGATGCGCTGGCGCCTGCCGTAGAGCATGCGCGCGGCCTTTTGGAAAAGGCCGGGGACCTCGCTCTGCGGGGATTTTCGTGGTGGCAGATCGAGGTCCGGCGGTCACGAACGGTCCAGATCGCGACCATCGCGGCGATGATCGCCCTCGCGGCCCTGCTGATCTGGGCGCTCACGCCGAGGCAAACGCCTATGCAGAAGTTCAGGCGGTCGCTGGGCTTCTAGGCAACCGCTGAAAAAGTCCATTGATGTCTTTGCGACCGAAGCGAAGCAAACTCGTAGTCAGGGATATCTCGAACTTCTCGATTGCCGCGTCGCAAAAATCGCTCCTCGCAACGACACTTCAGGGCTAACCTTTCCCCAGCAAGATGAGGGATATGAATGGCGACCCTGTTCCATCCATCGTTCGCTGTTTTCGGGGTTGACACCCGCCCGCTAACACGATATTATTTTAACCGTTGCAGGTGCGTGCTCAGATCATAATCTAACTCGCAAGGGAGAACCTATGAACAAGTACAATATCAACGAGTGCATGGAGATGGCGGTGCGAACCGAGCAGCTTGGCTACCAGTTCTATACCTCCATCGCCGGGAAGTTCGCGAAGGACGAAAAACTGGTGAACCTCTTCACCAAGCTTGCCTCAAAGGAAAAGATGCACGAAAAGACGTTTTCCGAACTGAAGGACATGGTCGCGAAGTCCGGACCGGAGCCCGTGGAATGGGAAGAGGTATCGAACTACATGCGGGCGTTCGTGGAGTCCGAGTTCTTCCTCGGCAAGGGCAAATCCCTTCCGTCGATGGAGCACATCAAGTCCGTGAAGGACGCGGTGAAGTTCGCCCTGGGATTCGAGAAGGAGACCCTGTTGTACTTCATGGAGCTCAGGAAGATCGTGAAGGAAAAAGAGATCATGGACGAGGTCATCAACGAAGAGAAAAGCCACATCATGTGGCTGGCGACGTTCATGCACGCGTAGGACGAAATGCCGAAGGTGAGAAGGTAGGAGGTTGGGAAATTGTGCAACTTCTCATCTTCCTATTTTCCCAGCTTCAGGTGTTTCCCAACTTCTCATCTTCTCAACTTCAGCTTTGCCTGTCCCTTCATCATCTCCCCCACGGTCACCAGCTCGAATCCCCTCTCCCGCAATCCCTTGATGATCCCGGGCAGCGCCTCTGCGGTCCGCACGCCGTTCTCGTTCATGTGCAGGACCACGATGCTGCCGCCTTTCGCCTCCTCCACCACGGCACGGGTGATCCGTTTCGCCGAAAGCCCCGGGTCGGGATCGCCCGAGGCGATATCATACTGGATCGTGACCAGTCCGGCCCGGGATGCAAGCGTCGCCAGCCGTTCATCCACTTCTCCGAAAGGAGGCCTGAAATATTTCGGCCGCTTGCCGGTCACCTTCTTGATGATCGCCTGCGTACGCTTCAACTCGCGCACGATGCGCGCATCGTCCTTTTCCAGCATGTGGGGATGCCAGAAGGCATGGTTCGCGATCTCGAACTGCGGGTTCGCGGCGAGCGACTTCGCCACGTCCTGGTTCTTCTCGACCCATCGGCCGCTCATGAACAGGGTGGCAGGGACCTTTTCCCTGATGAGCACCTCGATGACCCGTTCATCATACTCATCACCGCGGCCCGTCGGGCACGCGTCGAAGGTCAGGGCCACCTTCTGCGAATCACGGGGGCCGTGTTCGATGATCTTCGGATCAAGGCCTTCACCATAGACAGGTACGGGTATGGTCATGGCGAAAGCGACTATAAGAATGGAGAAGGAACGCATGGGCGATTATAGCACCGGGAGGGACAAAAAGGAACGGTGGACCGGTTTTGTCTCAACTATCACGAGCGGCGGGGGCACGGCGAGGACCTGTTTTCTGTTTGTTCTCGGGCCGAAATCCCTTATAATAGCCCCATGGACATCAGAGAGATCCTCCGTCTGAATCCGCTGGTCCTGGCGCCCATGGCCGGGATCACCGATTTCCCCTTCCGCATGATCTGCAAGGAGATGGGCGCCGGACTCGTTTACTCGGAAATGCTGAGCGTCGAGGCCCTGGTGCGTGAGCACAAGCGCACCTTCGGCATGCTCCACACCGACCCCGCCGAACGGCCCGTGGTGTTCCAGATCTTCGGTTCCACACCGGAGACCATGGCCGAGGCGGCCCAGATCGTCTCCATCGGCGAAGTGGATTTCATCGACATCAATATGGGCTGCCCGGTGCCGAAGGTCCTGAGGTCCGGCGCGGGTTCGGCGCTCCTGCGCGATATCGTCCTCGCCGAGGAGATCATGGCCGCGGTCGTTGAGGCGTCACGGGTCCCGGTGACGGTCAAGATCCGGCTCGGCTGGGACGCGCAGAACATCATCGCTACGGACTTCGCCCGTGCCGCGGAAAGGACCGGCATCGTGGCCGTGACCGTCCATGCAAGGACCAAGGCCCAGGGCTTCGGCGGCTCCGCGGACTGGAGCGCGATCAAGGTCGTAAAGGACTCCGTCGGCATCCCGGTCATCGGCAACGGCGACGTGCGCTCGGGCCTGGACGCGAAACGCATGATCGACGAGACAGGCTGCGACGGCGTGATGATCGGGAGGGCGATCGAAGGCAATCCCTGGATATTCCGCGAGGCAAAGCAGTATCTCGAGACCGGCGTCGTCCCGCCGCATCCCTCGCATGAAGAGCGGCGAGCGGTCATGCTGCGGCATTTGAACGATATGGTCAGGTTGGCGGGCGAGGACATCGGCATCCTGGAAATGCGCAAACATCTCTCGTGGTACACAAAAGGTCTGCAGGGCGGCGCGGAATTCCGGGAGCGCATCAATCATATGTGGGGCGTGGGCAACGTGAAGCGGGAGATCAACGAGTATTTTCAGGGCTTGAGGACCGGCACCGAACTTGCTCGTCAACCGGGTAATAGCATCTGACGCGGACACATGCGGACATACAGAATCATCTCGTAGGGGCGGCCCTGCGTGGCCGCCCAGATCAGGGCAACCACACAGGGTTGCCCCTACGGTCAGAAATGATCCAATCGTTATCCGTCATTATATAGGATCAGGCCGGGGAGAACATGTCGCAGGATAGATCGAGACCGGGAGAGAACGGACAGGACAGGATCATCGCCGAGGCACGGCGTACCCGGGAACTGCGCGACCAGGGATACCGCGAACAGGCACTGAAGCTGTTCCCGCCGGTCTGCGGAGGGTGTGGACGCGAGTTCGATGGGAAGAAGCTTCGCGAACTTACCGTCCATCACAAGAACCACAACCATGACGATAACCCGACCGACGGCAGCAACTGGGAACTGCTTTGCATGTATTGCCACGACAACGAGCACCAGAAGCATCAGCTCGAAGGGACGATGGAACCTGACACCGGGAAGGGTTCGCCGGTAACCCACCAGCCCTTCTCCGGTCTCGGTGATCTGTTAAAGAAAAAGGCGCCTTGACGCCGGAACATCTCATTTCCATCGAACCAGGAACAGGAGCGTGACCATGATAACTAGGAATAATACCCCCTTTGTCATTGCAGTAACGCTTGCGGTCCTGCTGTCCTTCTGTTCAGGTCCGGCGCAATCGCAGGAGAAGGAGCCGCTCAAGCTCTGCGTGCATCCTTATCTCTCCGCGTCCGAGCTCGTCAAACGGTACACCCCCCTCGCCGAGTACCTCGGCAGGGAACTGGGGCGGCCGGTGATGCTCGAGATCGGGACTTCCTACGACGCCCACATCCACAGGATCGCGAACGGCCTCGTGGACATTGCCTTCATGGGTCCCGCATCCTACGTGAAGCTTACCAGCCAGTACGGCAAGCGACCGCTTCTCGCCGCCTTCAAGACGAAGGAAGGCAAGTTCTTCCATGGCCACATCATGGTGAGGAAGGACAGCCCCGTCGCCGCTCTTGCCCAGCTCAAGGGCAAACGGTTCGTTTTCGGCGACCGCTCATCCACCCTGAGCCATATTGTCCCGCGCTACATGCTGCAGAAGGCCGGCATCGACCTGAAGGACTTTTCCCAGGTGAGCTACGTGGCGAACCACGACAACATCGCCCTCGGCATCCTGGCGGGCACCTTTGACGCCGGCGCCGTGAAAGAAGAGGTTTTCTTACAATATGAGCCCCAGGGATTGCGGTCCCTGGCCCGGAGCGCGCCCATCACCGACCACGTTTTCATTGCCCGAGACAACCTGCCGAAGGAGACCGTACATGCCCTCCGAAAGGCCTTCCTGCAGCTCTCGGACAGCGCCGGGGGCCGGCAGATCATCAGCGGCATGCGGAGCGACGTCATCGCTCTCGTGCCTTCCGACGAACGTGACTTCGACGCTCTCCGCGCGATCATGAACGAGCTGAAGCAGGCGGGGGTCGAATTGTGAGGAAATTCCGGTACACGGGCGCAATTCTCGCCCTCACCAGCGTCCTGCTCGCCTTTCTCATCACCGGGACCCTGCTGGTCACCTGGCAGCAGCGTGTAATGCTCATTGAACTGCAAAAGGCCGAAACGTCCGCCGAGCTCGACCTCATGGCGGACGCCTTCTATGAGTCGCTGCTCAAGTCTGACTATGTGACCATCCGGACATTCATCGAACGCTGGGGATCGGTGCATCAGGAGTTCCTGCTGATCCGTGCCACCGCGCCGAACGGATTCGTCGTCGGTGAGTTCCAGCGGACCCCGGGTCGCAACGCCAGGACCATCGAATTGGACAAAACGATCACGCTGGACGGCAGGCTCCTGATGACCCTGTCGCTCACCGCGGACCTCAGCAAGGCCGATATGGTCGTCACCAAGCTCCGGAACCAACTCATCGCCGGCTCCGTTCTCTTCACCGCCGTCCTCGGCATCGTCCTTTGGCGGTCCCAGAGAAGAATGGCGCTGGCGCCCCTGGAGCAGGAGATCGAGCTCCGTCAGCGCGCCGAGGCAGCGCTGCAGCATGCCCATGACGGTCTGGAGATCCTGGTCCGCGAAAGGACGGCCGAATTGGCCCGGCGCGAGGAGCACATCCGTCTGCTGCTCGATTCAACGGCCGAAGGCATTTACGGCGTCGACACCAGCGGCAATTGCACGTTCTGCAATCCCTCGGGGCTCAAGATGCTGGGGTATGGGAAGGAAGAGGACATCATCGGCAGGAATATGCACAGCCTGATCCACCACCAAAGACCGGACGGCTCTCCTTATCCGGAGCAGGACTGCAGGATCAACAACGCCTATCGGAAAAACCAGGGCAGCCACGACGACTCCGAGAGCTTCTGGCGGGCAGACGGCACCCGCTTCCCGGTTGAGTACTGGTCCTACCCCATCGCAAGCAAGGGCGCCGTCGCGGGAGCGGTCGTGACCTTCTTCGACATCACCGACCGCCAGAAACTCGAGGCCCAGCTCATCCAGTCGCAGAAGATGGAGGCCATCGGAACGCTCGCGGGGGGAGTGGCGCACGATTTCAACAACATCCTGACGGCGATCATCGGGTACGGGAGCATCCTTCAGCGGAAGATGGACGACGCCGATCCCCTGAAGACCAGCGTCGTGAACATCCTCGAATCGGCACAGCGCGCCGCCCGGCTGACAAAGAGCCTCCTCACCTTCGGCAGGAAACAGGCGCTGTCCCCCATGCCGGTTGATCTGAACTCGGTCGTCCGGCGCGTCGAAAAACTGCTGCTGCCCCTGATCGGGGAGGATGTCGAGCTTGCGTCGGAGCTGTCCGACGCCGATCTGATCGTGCAGGCAGACGCGGGACAGCTTGAGCAGGTGCTCATGAACCTTGCCACGAACGCCCGTGACGCCATGCCGCAGGGCGGCTGCTTCACCGTCCGGACCGGGCAAACGACGTTCGACGCCGAACAGGCGCGCATTCACGGGGTCCCGGCCGCCGGCTCGTTCGCGGTCCTTTCTGTCTCCGATACGGGCTCCGGCATGGACGAAGCGACCCGCCTCAAGATCTTCGAGCCCTTCTTTACCACCAAGGAGGTCGGCCGCGGCACCGGTCTCGGCCTGGCCATCGCCTACGGCATCATCCGGCAGCACAACGGCACGATCTCCGTCTACAGCGAGATCGGGAAAGGCACCACGTTCATTATCTATCTGCCGCTGCTGCAAAGACCGGCTGCGGAGGAGCAATTGCCCCGGAGCGACACGTCGGCGGCGCGCGGCACGGAGACCATCCTCATCGCCGAGGACGACAAAATGGTGCTTGCCCTGATGAGATCGCTCCTCGAGGAATACGGCTACCGGGTACTCGAGGCGCTGGACGGCGAGCAGGCCGTCCGCGTCTTCTCCGAGAACCGCGACCGTATCCAGCTCATCATCCTGGATACCATCATGCCGAAGATGAACGGAAAGCAGGCCCTCAGCGCCATCAAGGCCGTCCACCCCGACGTCAAGGCGCTTTTCATGAGCGGGTATACCGCGGACATTATCAGCAGGCAGGGATTGGTCGATCGGGGATACGATCTGATGCAGAAACCGATCGCGCCGATGGAGCTCCTGGCGCGGGTGCGAAAGGCGATCGACTCATAGTTCCAGACGAGGATGCGTATCAATTCATTACGATTTGGTAACCGTCCCGCTTTGCGGGGCGTAATTAGTTTTTCAAAAGCCCGTTAATACTTCAATCTGTATTCGCAACGCCTACCCTTAGAATACCGTTCCGCCATCGTAGACCTCACTATGAATAACTAATATATTTAGTATTGACATTATATTATAGATAGCATAGTCTTCTTCTCAACTGGCGCACTCTCTTCTTCAGGAGCAGGAACAAGTTGTTCATTGCCGGCTCGCGTGAACTACGGCAAGAACGGAGGAAAACGGCATGAAACGCAGTCTAAGAATTCTGTGTGTCGTATTGTTTGGCATGTTGCCGGCAGTATCTTTATCCTCATGCGGTGGTGGAGGCGCCAGCGGTGGTAACGGCGGAGGTGGAGGAAATACCATCACGATCAAAGGAAACTTCGCAGGGGGAACCCATGTTGCAAAAAGTCCGTGGCTGAACAGATTACTTGCATGGATAATTCCACCAGCGCATGCGTTAAACCAAAATGCTGTTATAAAGATAATGGCTTTTCACGGTAATGGCGGATATTCTGTTTCGAATGTGACCGATGGAAGTTTTTCAATTGCGGTAGAAACGGGTTCACCCATAGGGTTGATCTCTGTGGGGGCTAACAATAGTTATTTGGGCTACCTTACTCTGCAGAACGGCGTAGACTCGATACCCCTCACGAAGCTTGGTCAAAATGTTAACACTATTGATCTGCAGACCCTTTCTTCTTCCAGCTCCATGGTGACGCCTTCTTACAATCCCCTCGGTTCTGAGTTGCCGTTAACTTCCGCGGAGCAGATTGCTATCGCTCAAGGCGACAACTTCTTTGCCTCTCTTATAAAGAACCCTGATGCAGATGGCAATGGAACGATAGACTTCCTTGATGGTAAGTTTTTCCGGCCGTACATCACCTATTTCATAACGGGAGGCACTTTCGGGGCCAGCCTTACTCCGACGGTCACCACACCTGCGCCTATTGACGGTTTTAGATTTGGTCTCCATGCTAAGGATGCTACTCGTCCTGGCACTGTATATTTCACCGGTCCGGGAGGTTCCGGGCTCTCAAACGCCGCCTCCGCTCAGCCTCCTCTGGTGAATACTGACAGCACTGCATACGGTTCTCCCTACGTAACTGCCCCGGCGATCCCACCGGCTGGTCAATATCTGGTCTCCTATAAGACCAGCACGTTGACCTTCGACATTTCAGACCAGTCTTCAGCCCCTTCCAATATTATATTAGCTGTGCCGACAGTAACGTTGAATGGAAACGGGACCACCATAAACAAGGTCACGTGGGTTTATAAGCCCGGCAGTGGCGGTGGGGCGACCTTAGACCCGCTGGCGGTCATTAGTAGTGTCATGCTGCAAATAGAAGGGAATGGAACTCCCTGTGCCAGCTATCAACAAGGGCTCACCAGAATATATAATGCTGAAAATCTGCCCGCAACCACAGTAGAACATGTATTGGCATGTCAGAATCTATTGTGGTCTAATGTCACACAAATATTCATGGCATATAACGATGTGTATGGCAACCATAATGTTGTTACGTGGAACAAATAGACGACATCTTCACGTCGTACTCGATCCAATGTACAAAATACCCGCAGCTGCAGCACACTAGCGGAGCTGCTTGCACGGGTGCGGAAGGCATTGGAGCCATAGTTCCTGACCGTGAACTTCCCGAACAACGCACCCTAAAGGGTGCGGCTACTTTTCGAGAAATCAATACGTATCGATTTGGTTGCCTTGGTAGCCGCAGGCTTTAGCCTGCGATATTGCCTGCCCTTAGAATACCCTGCCGCCATCGTTGACATCGCTTTAGATCAGGCATATAGTCTTTCATAATCCCGTGAGTGATTTGGCACGTTCAGTGCTAAACTCGACAGCACCGAAATTTAATGCTTGGCGGGGCGGTTTCCGTCCCTTCATACACTGGTTGTTTTGAAGGAAATTATTCTTCTGGTTTGGCGAAAAGGATCACCAAATGAACAATGAAAATAATATCGTTTTACAAACCAGTCATAGTCGAAATCAAGTAGTTCATATCTTACGAGAACAGCTTGATGTTTATCCCACCTTTCTCGAAAGTGTTCTTACATTAAATGCCCGATATTGGAAAGGCTCATCACCTGTATGCGGAACTATTGGGGCGAATGAATTCGAAATGAGAAATAGGCAGGGGCCGGGCTTTTCACTTATAGCCAAGGGTATACTGGCTGACGTTAAAAACGGAACTCAGGTCCAGCTGACATTTTCAAAGCCAAACTTGTTAATGCGAGTTCAGAGTTTGCTTTTTAATCGATACGATAATGATCGAAAGGTCATAACCGATTTTCTAACGCAGTGGCTACAAGCCAAAGAAGTGTAGGAACCAACCTGCGCCTACAGCGACGCGTCAAAGGCGGCGCGTCAGGCGCGCGTTCTCCCCTCGCTCCGCGAGGGCAGAATCCCGGGCATTGACATCAATACTTTATCAATGCGTATAATGCTTTAATCTACTGAGATGATAGGCACAATTATCGCAAAGAAAAAGATCTATGCTGCTTATGAGTTCCTAAATAAGCGAGACGTTCATTCGTTTATTTCAGCTTGGGACGATGACGCCATTTTTGTTTTTCCCGGCACTATAAGAGCCAGTGGGTCTGTAAAGGGCAAAAAAGCCATCGAAACATGGTTTCACAACTTCTGCAGCCAATTCCCTGAAATTCATTTTAAGGTGAAGCGGATTTGCGCGGAAAGACTATTCGACATGATCGGCACCAACGTCCTAACGGCAATATGGGACATTATTCTCGTGAACAAAGACAGAAATACTATTCACAACAGCGGAGTAACTGTTATAACTCTTAAGCGTGGTAAAGTAATTCATGCGCAGGATTATATATTTAATACGGGGAAAGAATTTAATGCGATATGGGGCGAATAACACGCAGAAAGCTCGCAGGTAGTACAGAGCAGACCGAAACCTGACACAATGATTCCAACAACGCCGTCGAGAGGATTGCTGAAAACGCACCCCTCACGGTGGCGTCCTCCCTTACCCCTTCATCGCCTCCAGCTCATTCCAGCGTTTATACGCCTCCGCCAGTTCCTTCTCCACATTCTCCAGCCGCGCTTTGGTCGAGGCGACCTTGTTCCCGCTCTCGCGGTAGAAGGCGGGGTCGGCCATGGTCGCTATGATCCGCTGCTGTTCCGCGTCAAGTTCTTCGATGCGCTTCGGAAGTTCGTCAAGCTCCTTCTGCTCCTTGAAGCTCAACTTCCGCTGTTTTTCCCGCTGAGGGACCGGCGCTGCCTTTGGTTCTTCGGCTCTGACCGGGACCACGAGCATGCCGCTTTTCGCCCGGCTCTGCCTCAGCCAGTCGTCATAACCGCCGACATACTCGCTCACCCTGCCTTCGCCCTCGAACACGAGCGTGCTCGTAACCACATTATTGATGAAGGCCCGGTCGTGGCTCACGAGCAGCACCGTGCCGGTATAGTCCATCAGCAGTTCCTCGAGCAGGTCGAGTGTTTCGATGTCCAGATCGTTCGTGGGTTCGTCGAGCACCAGCACGTTCGAAGGCTGTGTGAACAGCTTGGCGAGCAGCAGGCGGTTCCGCTCTCCGCCGGACAGGACCTTCACCGGGCTGCGCGCGCGCGCGGGCGCAAACAGGAAATCCTGCAGATAGCCGATGACATGGCGCCGGTTGCCGTTGATGGTCACGTGATCGCTGCCGTAGGCGACGTTGTCCTGCACGGTCTTTTGATCATCGAGCTGGGCCCGGTGCTGGTCGAGGTACGCGACCTCGAGATTCGTCCCCTGCTTCATTTTACCCTGCTGGGGCTTCAGGTCGCCGAGCAGTACTTTCAGCAGCGTGGTCTTGCCCGAACCGTTCGGCCCGATAATGCCGATCTTGTCCCCGCGGATGATGGTGGTGGACAGGTTGCTGATGATCGGTCTGCCCGCGTACCCGAAGCTCACACCCTGCGCCTCGACCACGAGCTTGCCGGTCCGCTCGGCTTCCTGCATCTGGATGTTCGCCGTGCCGATCTTCTCGCGCCGTTCGCTCCTGGTCCTGCGCAGTTCCTTGAGCGCGCGCACGCGGCCTTCGTTCCTCGTCCTGCGCGCCTTGACACCCTGCCGGATCCAGACCTCTTCCGCGGCAAGCTTCTTGTCGAACTTCGCGTTTTCCACAGCCTCTCCGTCCAGAGCGGCCTGCTTCAGTTCGAGATAGGCATGATAGCTTCCCGGCCAGCTCGTTAGCCTTCCGCGGTCGAGATCGACGATCCGGGTGGCCAGCTTCTGGAGCAGCGCCCGGTCGTGGGTAACGAACAGCCGTGTGCCTCCGAAGGTAAGCAGGAACTCCTCGAGCCAGGCGATGGCTTCGATGTCCAGATGGTTCGTGGGCTCGTCAAGGAGCAGCAGGTCCGGCTCGCCGGCCAAGGCTTTGGCCAAAAGGACCCTGCGCTTGAGGCCGCCGGAGAGTTCGGAGAACTCGGCGTCCTCGGGAAGCTGCAGCCGCGTCAGGATGGTCTCAACGCGTTGCTGCATCTGCCACCCGTGGGCGGCCTCGAACTTGTGCTGGACGTCCTCAAGCTCCGCCATCAGTTTATCGCTGTGATCATGGGCCAGCCGGGCGCTCACGTGGTGGTAGGCGGCAAGCAATTTCCCCTGTTCGCCGAAAGCTTCCGATACAACGTCGAACACGCTGCCCCTGATGTTCGTCGGAACCTCCTGGGTCAGGATCGTCGTGCGCAGCCCCTGCTGGGCGACGACCATGCCGCGGTCCGGCTTTACTTCACCCGTGATGACGCGCATGATCGTGGATTTTCCGGTCCCGTTCCTGCCGACGAGGCAGACGCGTTCTCCCGGCTCGATCTGGAGGTCTATCCCTTCGAGCAGGAGAGGACCTCCGAATCCGACACTGATATTCTGAAGACTGATAAGAGGCATGCTGTGTCCCGTCAACGTCCTTTTGTCATATTGATTTTCCCTTAAGGAAGCATGCATTGTACACGGTAGGTCTGAATTTCGCAAGAAAGGATATAGGGGAAATACTGGAGCGAAGATCTTTAATATTTGTGGTTCTCTTGTATTAAAGTCGTAATGACTTTATCGCCACGCATGGAGGAGGAACAGCAATCTTTCAACAAAGACCTTTTTCTCGCAAAGACGCAAAGGCGCAAAGAAGGACAACCCTCAAAAGAACGACTTGCTAGAATAACAGATTATAAAAGAACTTGATCGAAGGTCTTCGCATCCAAGCACTGCGACTCCCCGGCCTTTGTCGTTGTCTCTCTTTGCGTGCTTGGCGACTTTGCGAGAGACAGCCGTTCGCATTAGCTTTTTAAATTTTAATATGAATGTTCCCTATTTATTGAAACCCGGATACAGTCTTTCCGCGCAGGCGGGGCAGAGGCTGTGGCTGAACTCGGCCTCGGAGTGTGTCGCGACATAGGACTCGATCTGGTTCCAGTAGCCTGTATCGTCCCGGATCTTCTTGCAGGAAGCGCATATCGGCAGCAGGCCTTTCAGTGTCTTTATGCTTTCGAGTGCCTCCCGGAGTTCCCGGATGAGCTTTTCCCGTCCTTCCTCGATCTGGCGGCGCTCGGTGATGTCCCGGTCGAAGGCCAGGATGAATCTATGGCCGCCGAACTCCAGCAGCCCGGCGCTCACCTCGACGGGGAACTCAGTCCCGTCCTTCCTGCGGTGATGCAGTTCCGTCTTGATCCATTCCCCGATCAGGATGCGCCGCATCATGTCGGGGGCGCTCTTGGCCGCGATGATGGTATCGAGGTCGGTGATCTTCATGCCCGTCAGCTCCGCCACAGTGTAGCCATGCATCGCTGCGGCAGCCTTGTTCGCCTTGACGATCCGCCCCGCCTTCTCCCCTTCGCCCTCAAGGATGAAGATGGCGTCGCCGGCATGTTCGAACAGCGTCCGGTACCGGTTCTCGCTCTCCGACAGGACGTCCGCCATGCGTTTCTGTTCTTTCGCCAGGGCGCCGGCTTTCCGTATCGTTAAGATGACGACCATGAGCAGGACCGCCGCCAGAAAAACAAGCACGCCCGTCGTACGTCTGGCCAGGGACCGGAGCTCGTTCTTTTCAGTGGAAATATCGTAGTAGATCTCGAATATGCCGATCATCTTCCCGTCCTTCATGATCGGCACATAGGTCTCGACGACATCGGCAGGCAGCATCTGATTTTCAAGGGTCATCGTGTTCTTCGGTATTTCCTGGACCTTGCTGTCGCCGGTCGATACGATGCGATGAAAATAATCTTCCTCATTGATGCGGCCGATCTCGCCGGGATTGGTGGAATAGACGATCGTTCCGGAAGGATTGAATATCTTGAGCTTGATGATGCGCGTATCGGTCTGCAGCTGCTGGATGTGCCGCAGGAAGGCCTTCGGCAGCCGGTCGGCCCTGAGCTCGACAGCCTCATCGATCAGGACCGACGAGAGAATGGTGGCGATGCGGACCGCCTCACGGGAGGTGTTCTCGGTGATGACCTTTTCAAAGGCGGGATATTCGATGAAAATGGCGTAGAGCGGGAAGAGGATGATCGCGCCGATGGCGATCAACAGAACGTTCTTAAGCAATGAGGACTGGCCCATTCCCGACCTCGCTCCCGGTAGTAAGCGTATGGTACGCTCGTTGGCGAGGCCAGTCAAGAAGTTCTGAAAGGTGTTCTAACAGGCGCGGTCAAGTCTTTCTGCAACCTTTTAAGTTCCCTGCAGCAAACTGCGGGGCATCTTGGCATTTAACTCGCCCCTCCCTTCGATGGGAGGGGACAAAGGGGAAGGTGAAGCATCCGGCGTTCGTGCTCATCACCCTGTGCAACATGCACATGGGTTACCTAACCTCCCCCATCAAGGGGGAGGAACCTGCAACGCAACCCTGTAGCAAGCTTCGTGGAATTGCGCGTTCAATAACATTATTTTCTCGCCTTCACCGGTTCGTAGGTGCAGAACGGCTCGGCGGCCAGATAGTCTCCGGAAATGGCGAAGGCCCGTGCGCGGCAGCCGCCGCAGACCTTGCGGTACTCGCAGATACCGCATTTACCATGGTAGTGGTCGAGGTCGCGCATCTCCTTGAAGAGCTGTGATTCGTTCCATATCTTCGAGAAGGGCTCCTTCTTGATGTCGCCCGCCTCTTCCTCGAGGAATCCGCAGATCTGCACCTTGCCGACATGGGACACGAAGGCGAAGCTCTGGCCGCCCATGCAGCCCTTGGTCATGGCGTCGAGCCCGTGGGATTCGGGCGTGACGGCGACCCCCTTTTCCTTCTCTCCCTGGCGGAAGATGCGGTAGTAATGGGGCGCGCACGTGGGTTTGAACTGGATCGGCGACTTGTCGCGCATCTCGTAGAACCACTTGAGCGTGCTCTCGTATTCCGCGGGCGGGATCTCCTGGTCCACGAGTTCCTTGCCCCGGCCCGTGGGCACGAGCAGGAACGGATGGTAGGCGACGGCGCCGAGCTTGATGACCATCTCGAGGAGCTTCGGCAGGTCCTTCACGTTGTGCTTGGTGATGGTCGTGTTCACCTGGAACTCGAGGCCCACCTTCTTGAAGTTCTCGATGGCCTTCATCACGCTCTCGAAGGCCCCTTCCACGCGGCGGAAGTTGTTGTGCTGCTCGGCGGTCAGGCCGTCGATGGACAGCGACACGCGCATGATGCCCGAGTCCTTCATCTTCTGCGCCAGTTCCTCGGTCACGAGCAGGCCGCAGGGCGCCATGACCATGCGCAGGCCGATCTTGGTGCCGTACTTGGCGATATCGTAGATATCGGCCCGCATCATGGGCTCGCCGCCCGTCAGGATGATGATGGGGTCGCTGAAGGACTTGACGTCGTCAAGGAACCGGAACGCATCCTCCGTCGAGAGCTCGCCCGGGTACGGACCGTACTTGGCCGCGGCCCGGCAGTGGACGCAGTTCAGCACGCAGCTCCGGGTGACCTCCCAGGCGATAAGCCGGGGAAGGTATTTTTTCTCGCCGCCCGGGTGGCCGCCGGGATGCCCGTGGCCATGGGGCGCTTTCGTTGCGTGGGGATGGGACATATAAAAAACTCCTTGGATTGTAAATTGGAAATTATAAAGTTAGCAACTACAAAATCAAGATCTTTTTTCGCCACGAAGGCACCAAGACACAAAGAAAGCACTAACCATGAAAAAATCTTCCATCACCCTGTATTTCTTCGTGCCTTCGCGTCTTTGTGGCAAATTCCTGTTTACAATTTACCCTATGCGATCATGTTTCTTAAACAGTTCGCTATATTAACCAATCATACTGGAATAGTAAAGCCCAAACTCAAGCGCAAACCCTGTTCCTTCCCTGCTCCTTGGCCCGGTACAGCGCCGTGTCCGCCCTGCGGACCAGCTCTTCCGGGTCCTCCCCGAGCGAAGGTTCCCAGGTGCTGACCCCGATGCTCACCGTGACCGCAATGGCGGTCCCCCCGTGCTCGAATACGGCGTTCTGCACAAGCGCCCGAACCCGCTCCGCAAGCACCTGCGCTCCGGCCTGGTCCGTTCCGGTCGCGAGCAGGCAGAATTCCTCCCCGCCGTACCGCGCGATCAGGTCCGTTGCCCGGAGCCTGCCCTTGATGAGCCCCGCCACCCCCGAAAGGACCGTGTCCCCCGCCTGGTGGCCCCAGGTATCGTTCACCTTCTTGAAGAGATCGATGTCGATCATGAGAAGGGACACCGTCGGGCCGTAGCGGCTGACGCGTTTCACCTCCTGCAGGAGACGTTCGGTGAAATAGCGGCGATTGTAGACCTTCGTGAGCGCATCGGTGATCGAGATCTCCGCGAGCTTACGGTTGAGCGCCGAGAGTCGTTCGTTCGCCGCCGAGAGCTCCTTGGTCCGCTCCTCCACTTTTCGCTCAAGGGAGAGATTCAGCGCGGACAATCTCCGGTAGAGATCGGCGTTCTCGATCGCGACCGCCGCGTGCGATGAGAGCGCGGCGAGCAGCGTCTCGTCCTCGCTGCCGAAGGTCCCGGCCCTCTTGTTCAGCACCTGGATCGCGCCGATGATCTCTCCGCAGGTGTTCCTGAGCGGCGCGCACAGGATGCTCTTCGTCCGGTACCCTGTTTTCCGGTCGAACTCGGGGTTGAACCGCCGGTCGGCGTATGCGTCGGGAATATTGACGATCTCGCCGGTCCGTCCCACGGTCCCGGCAACGCCCACGCCGACGGGGAAGCGGATCTCGACCACCTCCACGCCCTGCGCGATCTTTGCCCACATCTCGCCGCGTTCGACATCGATCAGGAACAGCGAGCTCCGGTCGGCGTCCATGACCGAGGTGGTCTCCTCGATGATCGTGCCGAGCAGCCGGTCGAGATCACGTTCGGCGGTGAGGCGCAGACCGATCTTGAGCAGACTGGAGAAACGTTCGGGAGGTATGTTCAATAAGGGATCGGACATGGGGACCTTGTAACCAGCAGCCAGGAGAAACAACCCGCGCACAACGTGATCATATCATTCCGCCCTGAATAAATGCTTCAGCTCAGCAATTTCGTGGATCACATGGTCCGGCCCCGCCCTGCGAAGCTCCGCTTCGGAGCGGAAGCCATAGGTCACGGAGCAGGTCGTGATCCTTGCTGCCTTGCCCGCAAGGACGTCCGTCGTGCCGTCTCCCACCACGACCGCGCGCTCCCGGGGGACCCGGAGATCCTTGATGATCGAGAGAAACGCGTCAGGCGCCGGCTTCAGCGGCAATCCCGAGTCCGCCCCGACGATCATTTTGAAATAGTGCCGGATGCCGAGCTGGACCAGGAGCGGCTCTGAGAACTCAAGCGTTTTGTTGGTCACCACGGCCAGGGAAAGCGAGCGAAAGTGCTCGAGCGTCTCCACAACCCCCGGGTACAGGCGCGAGTTGACGACCAGGTACCTTCTCTGGTGGTCCGTGTAGATCGCTTTTGCCTCTTTGAGATGTTCCGTATGCCCGTCCAGGGCGCGGGAGAGCAGCTTCTCCAGACCGTCGCCCACGTACTGCCGTACCGTGTCCAGGTGGAGCAGCGGCCTGCCGAGGCGGCCGAGCGTGAAGTTGACCGAATGGGCGATGTCCTCCAGGGTATTCACGAGGGTCCCGTCGAGGTCGAAGATGATGAGGCGAATGGGTTTCATGGATATCACAGGAAACCGTGGAACAATTCACGGCCTTATTAACCACGGAGACACAGAGACACTGAGAAAAATCTTTGACACTGATTTCCAAAAGTAGGCGCCTCTAGGCGTCACAGATAAAATACTTATGATAACTGCGGACAAGTCAAAATCTCTTTTCTTTCCTCAGGTCGGAAGACTTATCCGCCTTTATCGTCTTACCGATCCGCCTCTTCCGTGTCGAAGATCTTTCTGTTGGTTTTTCATATTACATGATCTTTTCCAGCCCCAGGTAGCGTCTGGGATTCTCCGAGGCGAACTGCAGGGCAAGCTCCTGGGGGACGCCCAGGGAGACCAGGTTCCTGACGCAGTCCGCAAGGCTGATGCCGCTCCCCTGCAGGACCCCGCCCGGCCCGCGGATGGCACCCTTCCCCCAGCCGGCCCCCTTCACGGAGTCGGAGATGAGCAGGATCCGCTCGGGCCGCTTCATTTCGAGCAGCATCTTGAGGCTCTGGGGATGGAGGTGCACCATGTCGGCGATGACCTCGACATAGATATCGTCGTCCATCAGGCCGAACCCGGCGAGGCCCGGCTCGCGGTGATGGAATCCGCGCATGGCGTTGAAGAGGTGCGTGATGCCGGTAGCGCCGGCCCGCTTCCCCTCCTCGGCCTGCTCGAACGAAGCGTCGCTGTGGCCCATATGCACGAGGAATCCCTTCTCCCGAGCGGACTCAATGACCCGGAGCGCGCCGGGAAGCTCGGGCGCGATCGTGATGATCCTGATCACGTCCTCGAACCCGTCGACGATCTTCATGAGCATGTCCAGTGACGGATCCCTGAAGTTCTTCCCGTCCAGGGAACCCGCCCGCTCAGGGTTCAGGAACGGCCCCTCGAGATGGACCCCCAGGACCCGCGCTCCCGAGGACTGGGTGGACATGGCGCGCTGGATGGCGCTCATGCTCTCCCGCATGTCCTCGACGGTGCCGGGATAGACAGTCGGCAGGATCGCATCGGTCCCCCGGCTGCCATGGATGTCGGCCAGCCGCAGGATATCGTCCTGCCTCCGGGTGAGCGTGTCGTACTTCTCCGCCCCGTGGACGTGGATGTCGGTCAATTGCGGCTTTGTACCTGCTGCGTAGGCCATATAGTTAACCCCGACCCCTCCACACCTCCCCTTGTCAAGGGGAGGCTGGGTGGGGTAGGACACGGAGACACGGGGAAAATTCAAATGCACTTCTCACCGCGTCTCCCCGTCGCCGCGTCTCCGCGTCTGCTTTACGTTATCATTCCTCTTCGCGAAAAGAACTCGGAGAGCGCCAGGCGCACAACGGCGCCCCGGTCCCAAGGCTGCTTCAGTTCCTTCGTGAGCTCTGCCGCCACTTCGTCCAGGGCAGGGATGTGCTCGTCCTCGAGCTGGATCGTCACCTCGACGAGCCCGTGCTCATGCTCCCCCGCTTCGTCATGTCCGTGGCCGTGATGCTCATGACCGCAGTGTTCGTCGTGCTGATGCTCCTGATGTCCGCTCATACGACTCCTTCGATACCCCACCCGGAAATGCAATGCAAGAACCTGTCACAAGCAACTTCTGTCTCTCGCAAAGCCGCAAAGGACGCAAAGAAAACGTGGACAGATTCAAGATTCAAGATCTATAGCTTTCCTTTGCGGCTTGGCGTCTTTGCGAGAAAAGGGTCTTTGTCTTTTCTTCTCACTCTCACGTCAGGTACAACACATTAGAAGAGCACCTTCATCATCATCGGCAGCGTAAAGAACACCGCGATCGTCGAGACCGCGATGCAGGTGGCCGCCAGCGGAACATCCAGCTCGAACTCGTCGGCGACGACCAGCGAGAGCACCATCACCGGCATGGCCCCCTCCACCACGACCGCCTTCAGGACAGCCCCTTCCAGCCCGGCCCCCTTCGCGATCCACCACGCGAGGAGCGGGGCGAGGATCAGTTTCAGCGCCAGCGCAGGCACCGCCACGGGGAGCCGCCGGACGTCCCGGAAGTCCAGTGCCAGGCCGACGGTGAAGATCATCACCGGGATCACCGCCCTGCCCATGAGCTGTGCCGCTTCCAGCAGGGCCTGCGGTACCGCAACGGGGAGGGCATGGACGCCGACGCCCGCGGCAACGCCCCAGAGCGGCGGGAGCCTCAGCACCCGCTTCAGGGACGCCGCAAGGGACACGGCCGCTCCGCTGCCGAACCGGGCCGCGATCAGCATCCCGATGGTCAGCAGGATCGGCGTCGTGGCAAGCAGGTCATACAGGATGGCGATGTACCCGTACCGGGCGCCCAGGGTCTCCGTGATGACGGGGAGCCCCAGGTAGGTCACGTTCCCGAACGACGCCGAGAGAAGAAGGACGCCGATCGAGGCCCGCGGCGTGGCCCGGAACAAGGGCAGGAAGCGGTACACGGCAATGCCGGCCGCCAGGCCGGCCAGCGTGACAACGGCCGCGGTGAACGGCACAACGAGGAAGCTGCGGTCCACTTTCGCCGTGGCAACGAGGCCAAAGGCCAGCGCGGGCAGAAAAAAATGCAGGACCGTCATGTTCAGCGCGTGCCGGACGCGGTGACGGTCGATGCCGCCCGGATCAAAGAACCGCCACAGGTATCCCGCCGCGACGATCAATCCGAATGATAAGAGGACACGGTTAATGGCTTTCTCCTAACCCGGACAAGCCGGTACCAGAACCTGCCACAAAGACACGAAGGCACGAAGAGATGCCTGAGTGTTTCGTGGTTTGATTAACTCGATAATTTTCAAGACGTTCTTTGTGTCTTAGTGCCTTCGTGGCGATAATTTTCTTGCCACTTTGCGTAGAATTTGATTTGTAACTAACTTAGTAGTGTTTTCATTATACCAATATGGCCTGACCGGTGAAAGAGGTATTTTCCCTTGCCCTGATGGCTTTGACTTTTTCCCCCGCTTCTCCTATAATGCGCAGCATTATCAATCTTGCAGTAAGGAGGACGTTCATGGCGTGGAGATACCTTGTTGAGATCGTTGCGGTGCTGATCATGCTGGGGGGTGTCGGCGGAATATTCTACGGGGTCTTCAAGGGCACCATCACCCTGAGCGTCAGGACGCTCCAGTTCCTGGCGATCGCCATTGTCGTTCCGGCGGTCCTTATCCTGTCGCTCGAGCGGAGCCTTGGCAATGAATCGACCGCAGCCTTGCTCGGGGCCATGGTGGGGTATGTGCTGGCCGGAGGGGCGAAGAACGACTAACAGTCTCTTGCGGGTGGAACAGAACGGCGGACCGGACATCCCGGCCCGCCGTTTTTTTATCGCCAGATGGCGTCAGGCGATCCGATCCCGGTCCGTACGGGTCCCGTCCCTTCGCTCCTGGATGGCGATCATCAGCAGGATCGCGGCGTGGATGAAAAAGGCTTCCACGACAACGGCCCGTATGCGGGCATCTGCACCGGGAAGACCGACCAGCATCCGCGCCGACGCCATAAAGAGAACAAGCCGCGCCACGGAGCCGATCCATACGAACGCGACCGCCACCGGAACGATGCCGAACGAGACAAGCGGACCCCGAAACCGCAGATAGACCGCAAGGCTTACCAGCAGGCCCTGCGATAACGGTGTGTAATAGGCGCCGCCCGGCATCGATCCGGGAACGAGCGCGGTAAATATCCATGACAGCATCCCCACCAGAAACCCGATGCCCGTCGATGCCGCAATATGAACTTGCCCGCGTCCGAGCTTCCACGAGATCGTCCCGAACACAGCAGCGCCGGCGCCGGCCCACCCCAGGAACCGGCCTGCCGGCGTCGAGATAGCCAGCACGCCGCCCTGCCCCGACAACCCGACCAGCTGTTTCAACGACGTGTTCAGGAACACCTCGATCGGCAGCGCGATGTCAGGAGCGCTCTTCTTCATGAGCTCCCAAACGAGCTGGCTGGCTGCCCCTGCAACAACAGTGATAAACGGAAGACCGGCGATTTTCAGCAATGCGAGAATATCGAACTTCTTCTCCGGACGCTGCTCTCCCTCGCTGAGGCGCATCCCGTCCAGCGCAACGCCGGTCCAATATGCCGCGGTTATGATCCCCTGTATCATGAACACGGACAGGAGCATGGCGCCCTGTCCCCACACCGTCACGAGCAAGACTATAAAGAGCAGGACCAGAAATCCAAGCGGCGGCACAAGGATGATGGCTCGCAGCAGCCTGCCCGCTGCGATGTAGCCGAGGCCGGGCACAAGCCAGAGAAGTACGGTCCGGCGGCTGCTTCCCAAGGGACCGAGGAACGCCTGCAGCGCCGGAAGCGGCTGATGCACATCGGGCAGTCCCTGTTCCGTCCGCTCCTGCCGCTCGGACCGTTTGAACACGAGGAATGCGATCAGCACCAATGCCATCCCGCCGATGGCAAGCACCCGAAGGAACAGGTAGCCTCGATACGACCGCTCCTTGCCGTGCAGGAGTTCCTGGAGCGCAGGCTTCCCGAAGAATCCAAGGTAATACCCGCCGGGCGAATACCGCAGGATGTTCCGCGTCTCCCCGTCGGCGACCAGTACGTCGTCGCCCAGGACCAGGATGTCCAGCGGATCGATCGCGAGCCCGCGGTCGTACAGCGGACGTGATACCGGTGATGCCGAATCGAGCACGACGACCTCGCCGCCCACGAACATCGGTCCGCGATTGATGACGAACAGCCTGTCGTCCATGCGGCCAAAATGGACCGGGAAGATGTTCATGTTCCGGGCCCCCCGCGTGGTGGGGATGATGCGGTCCAGCGTACCGTCGAGGTGGAACACGATGATCCGGTGATTGTCCGTGTCCGTGGCGTACAGCCGGTCGCCGTCGAGGGAAAGGGAGTTCGGGTAGCGGAACGGTCGATGCGGGTCCATGGCGGGCGGCTGTTCGTCCTCAGACCCCTCTTCTCCTTCGTCCATGACAACGGGACGTGTCCCGGAGGGAGACGTCAGGACCCGTGCCTCTTTTCCCCCGGAGGGATAGATCTGGATGCGATGATGATTGGAGTCAGCGACGTAGAGGGTGCCGGAGCGATCGTCGCGCGTGAACTTGAAGTTCCGCAAGTGCTGTCCCGGCACGCCGACCCGTTCCGGCGAGGGTGGGCGGGGTACCGTTCCCACGAACTTCCCCTCCGATGTGTACCGCCGGATCTCCTGCGATTCGATGAGTCCGACGAGGAGCTGCCCCTCAAGTCCGAAGGCAAGGTCCGCCACCGGCTCAGTGATCCCCATGCCTGCCAGCGGCCAGTTCGCCAGCAGGTCCCCGTTCTGAGAAGCGTGAAGGATCTCGTCGTTCGTGAGCAGGAAGAGCGTTCCGTCACTGCCCGCGAGCATGCGGACCACTCCCTGCGACTCGAACGACCGCTGGTCGGCCCAGAACGCCAGTTTCAACAGGACCGCAAGAAGAAGGATGTTAAGGAGAATGATTGTGCGTTTGTTCACCCGAGACACCCTCCGGGGACTCGACCCTTGCTTTCTTCGCAACGGTACATGCCCTCTGCCCGCATCGTGCGAATCGCCGCCCGGGGCGGGCGGGACGTCTTCGCCAGCCCCTTTACAGGCCCCCGGCCTGCCGGACCCTGACCGCGATGGCGATGATGATGATGAACACCGCAGCTGCCAGGGAGCAGACCATCGTCAATAGGGAGGCCCGGTAGTTCCCGTTTATCTCGGTGAAATAATACTGCAGGTTCGGCAAGCCGAAATATCCCCGATAAACACCCTCGGGATAGAAGCTCAAAATATTTCTGGTCACGTTGTCCGCGATCAGCACCTCGTCATGCATCGCGATGATATCGAGGGGATCGATAGCAATACCTGCCGGCAGGAACGGCCGGACCTTTCCCGAATCAAGGTCGACCACTACGATCTCGCTGCCTTCAACGTTGCGCTCCCGGTTGATAACGTAAAGCATGTTGCCATAGCGGGAGAATTTACACGGTGTCGTGTGGACGGGATTCCCGGCGTGCATCGTCGCGATGGCCTGCACTACCGAACCCTGCCGATCCAGCATAACGATCCGCCGCGCATCAGCATCGGCAGCGTACCTCCATCCGTCGTTGTCGAGCGTGTGGTTCTGGCACAACAGGGGCCGGTCAGGATCAAATGGCGCGTAGAAGACCCGCCCCCCGTCTTTGAGCGCGTTGTCCGGCGGAGCCGGGCTCAGCTGGGCGGATACGAGGGTCAAGCGCATCCTGTCAGCCGATCCCGTGCGGACGAACTGGACGGTTTTGCCGGGGCCGGTCGTAAATTCAGTGAACGGACCCGATATCCCCGCATCCTTCAGGTCCCGCGCGATCTCGATCCCGCCCGACGGGAACAGCGTGAAGATCGTCCCCTGCGTCAGCACGGTGATCACGCCGCCCGGATCGCGGACCATCGTGATGGCGCCCTGCATCGCCCCGGCCTTCTGGCCGGCCCACACCGCGATGCCGAGACAGATCACAAGGGCCAGCGCCTGGAGCCACAGCAGCACACGATGCGTGAGGGTGATCATCATGATGAGGAGCTATCCTTGTCTTTCGTCGGCAGGAACGGGATCGTAAGCATGCCGGGGATGGTCAGGAAGCAGACGATGATGAAGAACATCCGGTAACCCACGGCCTGCTGGAGCCATCCCGAGAAGAACCCCGGCAGCATCATGCCCAGCGCCATGATGCCGGTGGAAATGGCGTAGTGGGAGGTCTTGTACGCGCCCTCGGCCGAATACATCAGCGTGACGGTAAAGACGGTAAAGCCCATGCCGTAGCCGAACTGCTCCAGCGCCACGAGCGGATAGGCGAAGGCCACGGGCGGCTGCGCGTAGGCCATGTAGACAAAGAACAGGTCCGGAAGGTGCATGGCAAGCACCAGCGGCCAGATGCAGCGCCTGAGCCCGAACTTCGCGATGAGCGCCCCGCCGATGATCCCTCCCGCGACGAGCGCGAGAATGCCGACGGTGCCGTACACCAGCCCGACCTCCGAGGTCGTGAGGCCAAGCCCGCCCGCCTGATGCGGGTCCAGGAGGAACGGACTGACAAGCTTCAACAGCATGGCCTCGCCGAGCCGGTACAGCAGGATGAACGCCACGAGCACGCCGACCTTCTCCTGTTTGAGATACGCGGTGAATACGTCCTTGAACGATGTCAGCCCGGCATGATCGCCCGCCGTTCGGCGCTCGTCGCTTTTCGGGTAGGGCAATATGTAATAATGCCAGGCGAACGCCAGCGCAAAGAGGGCCCCGGCGATGCACATGACCACGGTCCAGCTGAGCGGAACGTTCCCGGACGCGGCCTCGATCCGTCCCGCGAAATAGACCAGGAGCCCCGATCCGAAGATCATGGCCAGACGGTAGAATCCGGAGCGGAGGCCGACGAAGAACGCCTGCTCCTTCTCCGTAAGCGCCAGCATGTAGTACCCGTCCGCGGCGATGTCGTAGGTGGCCGAGATGAAGGCGCCGGCGACGAAGGCGGCCAGGGACACGAAAAAGAACTGCGTGATCGAAAGCGACCAGGCGGTAACGAGCATGCAGCACGCCATGGCCGCCTGCGTCGCAAGGATCCAGTTCCGCTTCGTGGAATTCGTGTCCACCAGCGGGCCCCAGAACATCTTGATGACCCAGGGAAGATACAGCCAGCTTGTCCAGAAGGCGATCGAGGCGTTGTCCGCGCCCATCTTCTTGTAGATGATGACCGAGACGGTGTTGATCAGGATGTAGGGAAGGCCCTCTCCGAAGTAGAGCGTGGGAACGAACGTCCAGGGATTGCGGGATGCGGCGCGTTGAGCGGTCATGCGGCAAAGCGTAACAGATTGAGGAGAGACAGTCCAGCGGAAAAAACAGAAAAGGCAGGGCGCCTGCCCTGCCTTTGAGTGATCACGTCTTCTGAATGGATCCTGCTACTTCGCCTCCGCCTTCGGTTCCGGCTTCGGCTCGGCCTTGACCTCCGGCTGCGTTTCAGCCTTCTCCGCCTTCGGCTCGGTCTTTGCCTCCGGAACCTGTTCGGCCTTCGCTTCCATCTTTATCATGTCCAGGCTCTTCTTGGCGTCGGGCACGAGCGCGCTGTCCGGATACTGCTTCAGAAACTCCTCGAACTCATGGATCGCCTCGGATCTTTTCCCAGCCTCTGCATAGGCGAGGGCTTCCTTGAACTCGGCCAGTTCCGCCTCGGTCACGGACTCCTCGCCCTTCTTGCCCTTCCAGTAGAGCTTGCTCCTGCCGTTGTCATCCTTCGCGCCGCGCACGCCTGCCACGCCCGTGCTCACCGAGAGCTTCTTCCGGGGCGAGATGATGTCGATCCTCTTCTGGAGCTCCTTGAACCACGAAGAGGTCCCGGACCCCTTCGTCTCCTGGGCCGCGGCCGTGGTGATGCACAGGGCGAGCATGCTGAACGCGATGATAGCTTTTCTGATCATAGGAACCTCCCTTTCAATTGCGGATTTCGGATTGCGGATTGCGAATTTACAATGGAAACAGTATCGAATGATTTCGGATTCTAATCCGCAATCTACAATCCGCAATCCGCAATTTATTTCGCCACTCCCAGTTCCGCCGCAAGGTCGCCGTACCGGCGCAAGACACGCGGGTCAGCTGCCGCTGCGTCCTGGAACACCTTCCGTGCGTCGTTCTTCTTGCCTGCCTTGAAGTGGACCCGCGCAAGATTCACCATGATGCCCGTGTCGCCCGGCTCGACCTTGAGCGACGCCTCGTAGGCCTGGCGCGCCTCGTCAAGACGCTCCTGCAGGAAGTGGATGTTCCCGATGTTGTTCAGCGCCATGGCATTGTCCTTCTCCACGGCAAGCAGTTTCTGGAATTGTTCAAGCGCCTCGGTTGTGAGGCCGTTCTCGCCGTACAGTATGCCGAGCTGGGCAAGGGCGGAAACATCGTCGGGCTTGTTCTTGAGGGCCGCAAGATATCCGGCCGAGAGCGCCGCCAGCCGCTGGCGGCCCAGTGCCTCGAGCTCGTCCTTGAACTTCGCCTCGATCTCCTCCTGCTTGACCTTGATCTGCTTCCCGTCAACGGGCGGGAGCGTCACCGGCCGGAACTGCTCCCAAGCCTTCTGGGTCTCGACGATCTCGACCTTGCCCTTCGCCGACCAGTCACGGTATTCCTCGGCGCCCTTCTGCCACGCCCGGGTGAACGACGAACCCACCAGGGTCATTTCCACGGGTATCCAGACCGTGCCGCGATGGACGACCAGGAGGGAGTCGGAGAACCCCAGGGTGTTCTTTTCCGCCTCGGGCACCCCGGTGTTGAAGATAATGAACACGTGGCCCGGAACATCCACGAGCGCGGTCCCGATGCCGATGTTCTCCAGGGCCGACGCGAACAGGATGGTGAGGTCATCGCAGTCACCGCTCTTCCGGGCAAGCGTGTCCCGGGGGTACTGGAGATAATCGACGACCGTCGCCTTCTCGGAGAACTCCTGGAAAGGGCTCGAGGGATCGACGATGTACGACAGCCCATACACCCCGAGGGCGGCATACAGGGTCCGGCCATACACGAGGGACGGATGCAGGTTCGGGTAGGCGTCCACATACGGTTGTATCACGCCGCGGGCAAAGTCCGCGACCGGCGGGTCCTTCGGCGTCACGAATGCCCCGATCTTCTCTTTCTGGTCCCACGTCATGGCATGGCGCTCATAGAGCATGACCGGAAAGCTCCGCTTCACGGTCTTCGCCTCGCCGGCGCTGTAGTAGGTCAGGGCTATTTCGCTCTGGAGCGGCGTGTTCTCCGTCACTTCCAGGATCCGGTTGTTGAACACCGGTTTGACCAGCAGGTCCATCTCCTGCTTCGGACCGATCTCGGGGACCGCGATCTCCGTCGGGAAATCCATGTAGTCCTTGATGGAGAAGGTGAGCTTCGCGGCTGGGAACGGGATGTCCGTATTGTTCCGAAGCACGACCTTCCCCAGCGAATGGGACTCATAGTATTTATAGGAGGACGCGAAGATCTCGCGCATCTCGATCGTTACCAACTCCACGGGCGGCGCGGTGAGCGATGCCTTGGGCGTGGAGGCGAATATCACCTCGCTCGGCTGGCTCTCGTCCCCTTCTTTTCCCACCGCCGTGACCTGATAGTAGTACAGCGTGTCGTCGGTCAGCGGATTGTCGACAAAGAGCGTGCGGTCGATCGTGGCGGCCGGCGCGAACCCGGTGCCGAGCTGCCTGGTCCGGTATACCCGGTAGGAGGTCACGAAGGGCTCCAGGTTCGGAAGCCAGGAAAGCGTGATCTGCTTCTCCGTGGCATCGATCCGCACCTTTTTCGGCGGCGAGGGCACAAGGCGCGGCGTCACCGCCGACACGGTGCCCGAGAAGGCGCTCGCATTGCCGTCCCTCGCCTGGCTGCTGATGCGGTAGTGGTACGACCGGTTGCTCGGCAGCCCCCGGTCCACGAAGAACGGCTCCGCCGTGGCGGTGAGCAGCTTGTACTCGCCGCCCGGGGCATCGGCGCGGTAGACCTTGTAATGTTCCACATAGGTCTCGGTGCCGGGCTTCCAGCTCACCTGGACCTCGTTCATCTTCGCCTGGGCCGCCACCTCGGCAGGGACCGCCGGGGTATGCAGGAGGGTGAAGACCTGCACCCGCTTGTTGCCGCGGTCCCCCACGGACAGCCGGGTGCCGCCTTCCAGCACAAGCCCCGCGGGCGACCGGAACTCTCCGGGGCCCCTGCCTTCGTTCCCGAACTTGCGCAGGAATTTCCCGTTCCGGTCGAAGATCTGCACCCGTCCGTTGCCCGCGTCAAGGACGTACACCTCGCCGTCAGGCGAAACGATGATCGATTCCGGGTCTTTGAACTCGCCGTCCTGCTTTCCCGCCTTTCCGGCCTCCCACAGCAGGGTGCCGGACTTGTCGAACCTGGCGATCCGGTTGTTCCCCCGGTCAACGACGGTGATGTTCTCGCTGTTGTCCACGGCAAGCCCGACAGGCTCGGAGAACTGCCCTGCCTGGCTGCCGGACCTGCCGAAGGCCCCGAGGAACAGGCCCTTTGCGCTGAAGACCTGCATCCGGCGGTTGCCGGTATCGGCGACAACGATGTTGCCCTTCAAGGTCAACGCGACCGCGGATGGAGAGCTGAACTCTCCTTCCTTCGAGCCGGACCTGCCGATCACCTGCAGCAGGGCGCCGTCAATGCTGAACTTCTGCAGACGATCATTGCCCGTGTCGGCGATCCAATAATTCCCGGTCCCATCCACGGTGCCCCCCCGGGGATTCTTGAGCATGCCCGGTTCACTGCCACGGATCCCGATCTGTTTCCCACTACCACTCCCCAAGGCAATGAGCGAGTCGCCGGAGATGCCCCAGAGCTGTTTGTCCGCCATAAGGGCGACGACCTCGCCGGGGAGCTCTTTGAACAGCACGACCGATGGAGGCGGGGAGACCTGGGCAAGCAATGCTCCGTCGCCGCCTTCACTGGTGAAGATCTGGAGCGTATGCTTGCCGGCATCCAGGAGATAGATCTTTCCTTCGCGGTCGACCTTGATGCCCGACGGCCTTCTGAACTGCCCCGGGCCGAGGCCTTCCGATCCTATTGAGCCCAACAGCTTTCCCTGGGGATCGAACTTCTTGATCTTGACGTTCCCGCTGTCGGCGACATAGATGTTGCCCGCGCCGTCAACAGCCAGCCCCAGCGGTTCGTCAAACCCTTCGGTCCCCTTCCCGCTTGCACCGAACGAAAGGGTCTGGACCCCGCCGCCGGTGAAGACGCGCACCTTGTTCATATCGCTGTCAAGGACATAGATCCGGTTCTGCATATCAACGGCAACATCCACCGGGGTCTTCATCTCGTCCTTTTTGGTCGTAACGGTGATCTGTCCCAGGAATATCCCTCCCGTTGTGAGGACCTGCACGCGGCTGTTCCCCGCATCGGCAACATAGAGAAGCCCCTGGCTGACGCTGATGCCACGCGGATCGCTGAACTGCTTCGGCCCCGAGCCTTTGGCGCCGAAGCCCCGAAGGAACATGCCTTTGCCATCGAATATCTGGATGCGCCCGTTCCCCCCGTCGACGACATAGACGTTCCCCTGTTCGTCCACGGCAATACCCGAGGGCCCCTTGAACTGGCCGTTCTGGTCCCCTTTGCTTCCCCAGGTGAGCACGGTCTTTCCCGACTGGTCCAGCACGACGACGCGATGGGCGTCGGTATCGGCGATGTAGATATGGTCGCCGGCAAGGGCGAGGGCCCGCGGCTCGTTCAGCAGGCGCTGGGGGGTTTTCTTCCCGGACTCACCGATCTCCCGTACGAACTCGAATTGCTGATAGGCGGGCAGGGAGGTAGCGATGAATAGAATGAACAGGAGCGGCACGGCAATGCGTGCGGCAGGGCGGTACAGGGCCATGGAATTCCTCCTGGCAGGATGCGCACGAGAAGGGAGGACCACGTCTTGCGGCATGCCTGTATTGATGGCTTGGATTATAACACACTGTGATGCATAAAAAAACAGTAATAAAAGTCTATCACAATACTTATTGCCAAGCATCCTCGGGGGCCACGGACATTCGCCGACCTGCCCGGGCAATTTAATTGACTTTCATCACCTATTTAGGTATTTTCTAAAAGATACCAAGGGGCTCTACTATGAACTATAATTCATCACTGTCGTTGCCTGTCGCGATCTGCACCGCCGCGATACTGATACTGCTGTTCTCCTCTCCAGCCGCGGCGGCCGTGACGCGTGTCGTGGCGACGACGAGCGATCAGTGCCCGGTAGAAACGCCAACGACGATCTGTTATCTTTCTTTTCAAGAGGCCGTCGCCGCGGCTCTTTCCGGTGATGCGATAGATATTCTTCCCGGTACGCACAGCGCGGCGAATGCGACACTCAGTCAAAGCGTCTCGATCTCCGGCTCCGAGACCGCGCAGACGATCCTGAACGGCGGCGGCTCGGGTACGATCCTTACCATCAGTGGCGCGGTCTCTTCCCTGAGCATCAGAAATCTCACCTTCTTCAGCGCGAACACGGGCATTGCGGTCCAGAATTCGTCGTCGGTCGACATCCGGAATAATATATTCGAGATCGGGACCAGCAGTACGGCGATCTCGATATCAGCATCGCCGAGCACGCGCGTTTTCAACAACACTTTCTATTTGAACAGCAACGGCATCGTATCCAACGACGTGAATCTCAATATCATCAACAATATCTTCAACCAGGGTGCCGGCAGCACGGCGATCTCATCAAACGTGTCCCTGCTCACCATAAAGAACAATCTGTTCTTTGGCGGCAACATCGGCCCCGCCGTGGTCACGGTCACGATCGACCCGCACGACGTGACCGTCCCGCCCCCTGACTGGAGAGGGAATATTTCCGCTCTCGACCCGAAGTTCGTCAAGCCGGATCCCAGCGACGTCACCCTGAGGGATTTCCACCTGCTGGCCAGTTCGCCCTGCATTACGGCGGGAGATACGTCGATGGGCTTCAATAGCACGGGAGATACGTCGGGGACCGACATCGGCGCTTACGGCAGCCAATCCGACAGGATTCCTTATATTGTTTCCGTCGTCTCCGCCCTTGCCTCGGCCTCCACGGGAACGATCACCGACACCATCACGCTCTCGTGGTCTCCGAACAACGCGTACTCCACGAAGGGTTACAATGTACATTACGACAAGGTTTCCGGCAAGGCCACCGGGAGCTACAACGGCGCCGACGCGGTCGTATCAGGCGTGACCCGGACATCGCCCATCGATGTGGGCACCGCTACGAACGTGATCCTCACCGGGCTGACCACCACCGCGGCAACGCCCGCAAGGCCCGTCCTGTCCAGACCGGAACCCCGCAACGAAGGCCTGCGTCTTTCCTGGTCCGCTGTTCCCGGAGCGACGAGCTACACAATCTATTACAGCCTGGCATCCGCGCCAACGCTTACGTTCCCTCCCATCACCGTTGCGAACACAACGTCCTATACGTTGTCGGGTCTGGTGAATGGAGAGCTCTATACCATCGCGATCACCGCGGTAGCGCAGGCGCCATACTATCTTGCGGTGACCGCGTACGACCTCTCGTCAACGGCGGGAACACCGGGCGTGCAGGATGAAAGCAGATATTCCGAAGAGCTGAAAGTGTACGTGGGCATACCGGGAATAAGCTCGCCGTCCGACCCTGTACAGGGCCTGCCCGAGCTGCTCGTCCCCTATCCGAACCTGCCGAACACGGGATGCTTCATCGCCACGGCCGCCTATGGGTCGCCGGAGGCCTTTGCCGTCAAGGTCCTCCGGGAGTTCCGTGACACCCGGCTCCTGACCAATGCGCCGGGCAAGTCGTTCGTCCGCTGGTATTACGAGTACTCCCCCACTGCGGCACATTATCTGAATGAACACCCGGCGCTGAAGCCGTTCGTCCGGGCGGCGCTCGGTCCGGTCGTCTCCGCTGCCTTGCTGGTCACCCGGGCCCCTCACCTGGCGCTGGCCGTTGCAGTAATGCTCCTGATCGCGCTGACCGCGCTTCTCGCATTCCGGAAGCGGTCCCTGCGTACACGCCGCCCCATGGGGAATCAACCATGAACGTTCGAACGATCGTCCTGTCTCTCGTGCTGCTACTGCTTATCCCCGTTGCCGTTCACGCCGCGGAGCCGGCCCCGCTCAAGCCGCACTGGTCCGTCGAGGTCAAGGGAGGATATTTCTATCCGGACATCGATAACTGGAAGACCTACTATGGCGACGACAGGACGTGGCACTACGCGGGATCATTGGCCTACAAGGTGCTCAGGCAGGTTGAATTGGGGATCGAGGGGGGGTATATCAAGGACCGGGGCCTGGCATCGGCGCCCCTGAACAGCGCATTTTTCGGCGGTCAGGTCCTGACCGGGCGGGTAGATTACGAACTTGCGCCGCTCAACGTCTTCGTCCTGATCCGAGGGGTGTTCAAGGAAACGCAGTGGCTCGTACCTTACGCGGGAGGCGGATGGACGCGGATGTACTACCGTGTGAAGACCGATGGCCAGGCAACGGTCCGCGGTTCAGTGAACGGCTACCATGGGCGGGCAGGGATCCAACTCCTCCTGGATGAGATCGACCCCCACGCGGCACACAACCTTTCCGCCGATTACGGCATTCAACATACCTACCTCTTCGGCGAGGTCCAGGTCACGCACGCGACCGTAGGCACGCCCGAGGTGAACCTCGGCGGGACCAGCTACCTCATGGGTTTCCTGTTCGAGTTCTAAACCAATCTACAGCGAAAAACCTTCTGTAACCACGGGCCCCGACCTTGTCGGGACACACAGATAAGGACGGACAGCCGGGTTTCCCTGTCTCAGGTCAGAATAGTCCTTACCGTGTGCTGCCTCCGTCCCGCATCTATGATGATGGATACGGAGCGGGGGAAGCAGCCAGTGGTTCATACATCCTGTTATCCTGTCTTTGTCCTGCATTCGTTCTTTCAGCAATAACGTTCTGCACGTACTTCCCCGGCAAAATTCAGTTCGACACGACCTGCCCGTCCCTGATCTCGATGGTCCTTCCCGCACGCTTCGCGTTCTCCCCGTTGTGCGTCACCATCACGATGGTGTGGCCTTCCCGGTTCAGGTCCTGCAGCATGTCCAGCACCTGATCGCCGGTCTTCGTGTCCAGGTTCCCCGTGGGTTCGTCGGCGAGGATCACCGGCGGCCTGTTCACGATGGCCCGTGCGATGGCGACGCGCTCCTGCTCGCCGCCCGAAAGCTGGGAGGGGAACCGGCGGGTCTTCGCGGCAAGACCCACCTTCCGGAGGGCGTCCTGCGCTGCGGCGCCTGCTGTTCCGTTCATCCCCGGCTGGACCGTGAGCGGCAGCATGACATTCTCGAGCGCGGTAAGATACGGCACCAGGTAGAAGGACTGGAATACGAAACCCAGATACTCCCGCCGGAAGTCGGAAAGCTTGTTCGGCCCGAGGGCGCCGAGGTCGATCCCGTCCACGGAAACGATGCCCGACGTCGCGTGGCTCAGGCCTCCCACCAGGGAGAGGAGCGTGCTTTTTCCCGAGCCCGACGGTCCCATGACCGCGACGAACTCTCCGCTCTCGATGCCGAGCGAAACGCACCGCACCGCCGGATACTCTTCTTCTCCGGCATGGAATTTCTTGGTCACGTTATTCAGATCAATAAATGCCATACAGAATCCTCATCATTTGCCACGAAGACTCTAAGACACGAAGAATGCCTTCGTGACTTGGTGCCTTAGTGGCGATCATTTGGTTCGTTCGTTAAAGTGTTCTTAACGCTTCGATCGGGTCAAGCCGCCCCGCGCGCACGGCCGGGTAGATGCTGGCGAGCAGCCCGACGACGACCGACGCCGCGACCGCGCTCACGGCCATGACCGGGTCGAAGACGAACTTGAGGTTATACGCGCTCATGAGATACGGCGCGATGAACCGCGGGCTCAGACTGCCGAGGACGTACCCGACGATCCCGGCGAGCAGGCTCACGAAGAACGCCTCGATCAGGAGCACCTGGATGATGTGGCCGGTCCGGAACCCGATGGCCCGGAAGAGGCCGATCTCCTGCACCCGCTCCTTCACCGAAGCGGTCATGGCGAAAAAGATGATCATTCCCGCCACGATCAGGAGCAGCAGGGAGATGCCGAGCGAGAACCGGTGGAAGTAGTGCATGGCCTGCATCTTGAGCTCCACCGTCTCCTTCACCGCCACGGCACGCGCGCCCGGCAGAACGCCGTTCACCTGGTCTACCATATCCTCGATGGGGCAGCCGCCGCAGAGCGCGGCGAGCTCGATGAGGCTGATGGCGTTCCCCTTTCTGAACTGTGTCTGGACCGTGGCCAGGTCGGCGAAGATAAGCGCGTCATCCTGGGAGCCCGTGTCTCCCAGCACGCCGGAAACGCGGAACGTTCCGCCGTTGAGCTTTACCGTGTCGCCCGGTGCGATGCCGAGCTTCGCAGCTGCGTCCTTGCCCACGAGCACCTCGGATACCCCGCCGGGCTTCATGCCCGAGGATACGCGCCACCACTTCTTCAGCTTGAACTCCGACGGGAACTCCACGCCCGCCACCATCACCTTGGTCCCCTTCACCTCGGAGACGACCAGGAGCTTCGGCGCCACGGTGCTTACGTTCTCGCTGTTCTTGATGGTCTTGATCCTCCGAGCGTCCTCGATCGTCAGCGACCGTCCGCCGGTGTTGACGGCCGAGACGGTCATGCCGCCGTAGGACAGCGGCAGGTCCTCCGTGGCAGGCAGCACCAGGATGTTCGCGCCGAACTCGTCGAGCGTGTGCATCACCTCGCGGTTCATGGCGTCCCCCACCGAGGTGAGCGCCACGGCGGCGCCGATCCCCAGGGCAAGGCCCGAGACCAGGAAAAAGGTCCTGCCTTTCTTCCGGCGGAGGTTGTTGACGGCGATATCGATCAATTTCATTCGCTGATCCTTTTTAAGCTACCAAGACAACCTAAACTATTTTTCACCGCAGAGAACGCTGAGACCGCAGAGATGTCAGGCAGGCCCCAGGTGTAACATCTTTAAATCTGTTTGCTTTGTCTCTGACTTTCCTCCGCGTGCTCTGCGAGCTCTGCGGTAAAATGCCTTTAGGACTTTGCGTTGCGGTTTTCACTCCGCAATCCGCAATCCGAAATCCGCAATCAAAAGTACTTCACTCCCTCTTCCAGGTCCTTCGCCTTCACCGTAAGCGTCTTCCCGTCCTGGCTGTTCTTCAGCGGGATCGGGCTGCAGCCGCCGGAGATATTGCCGACGTCGGTGGACCTGAAGCTCATACCGCAGTTGTTGCATACCATCGTCTCGCCGTTCTGACGGTAGCCGAGCTTCGCGTGGTTGCAGGCCGTACAGGCATCCAGCGCGAGCCGGACCGTTCCGTCGGACGCCCGGAGCATGAAGAACTTGATGTCCTTCCCGTTCGTGGTGTACACAAAGTATCTTGCCGCGCTCCCGGTGAGCGCGCTGAGCGGGACCTTCACTTCGCCGTTCTGCGCCGTGACGGGCGTATACTGCTGATGTTTGTTCCCTTCGCGGGCCGACTGACCCTGCAGGGGCCGGTCCATGGACCGCGCCCCGGATGTATTGTTGTAGATCAGCCATCCCGCCACGACGACCGCGAACGCCATGCTGATGATGACGGCCGTCTTCGGGCCCTTCTTCTCGCCGGCGAGGACCCGCGCCTTTTTCTCGTCATGCATCCCGTTCTCAATGCCGCTCCCGCAGGCCGTGCAGAACTTTGCGACACCCTTCAATTCCACACCGCATTTCGTGCATACCGCCATACCAGCCTCCTTCTTAAAATACAAGAATACAGGAAAATAAAAAGTCAGGATATCTATTTACCGCAGAGGGCGCAGAGGGAAAACAGGCGTGGAAGTCAAAAGCTTCATGCCTGCGTTTTAAGACAAGGACCAAAGAACTTGTTTTTGACGTCGGTTTCCTCTGCGTCCTCTGCGGTTAAACGATCTGTCCTTTTTGATCTGTCGTCCTACATCTCCGTGATCGTACCGTTCTGGTACCGGAGCGATCTTGCGATCCTGTTGTTTTCCAGGATATCCACCTGGAGGTGGCAACCGAGATCCGTGACCCTCGTCTCCACGGGTCCGTTCCCGTGCTTTTTGCTCCAGTAGCCTATCGCTGCATCACGGGCTGCCGTGATCTGCCGGGCCGGTTGTTTGCCTTTCGCCGATGTTCCCGCCTTGGGATCACAGCCGTGCTTTGCGGGACCGCGACCGGTTCCGTCCCCGCCGCAGCATGCACAGCCCGCAGAACTTTGCATCTGCTCCTCAAGGGAGACACGCACGGCAGCCTTGCTGCTTATTCCCTGCAGCCACTGGTTCACGCGGAAGCCGGCGATCGTTGGATCCGATACGCCGGCGGTGATACGTTCATCGATGTACTTCCGGATGATGAGCTGTCGTTCCATCCCCTTCCGAAAATTGCCCTTGCCGCCGTAGATCGCCTTCACCCGTGCATCGAAGCTCTGCTCATCCAGGCCTGCAGCGGACCGCATGCGGGCGATGGCATCGTTCATCTCCTCCGGAGAGACACGAACCCCGGCCTTGCGCGCCTCCTGGAAGGCGACCCGTTCGGTAATGAGTTCCGAAAGCGCAGCGGACCGCATCCGGCCGATCGCTTCCTCGGGCACATCCCTGCCATCCCTCGCCGACCGTATCACGGTATCCAGTTCCGCCAGCGTTATTTCCTCGCCGTTCACCACTGCGGCAACGCCGTTGGGAAGCATGAACTTATAATAGCCCATGCCGGCTGCGGCGAGCAGCACCGGCACCAAGAGCAGCGCGAACCAGTACGACCTCCATGTCCTCCGGGGGCCTTCCGCCAAGTCCCGCAGGGCGCTGCCGCAATTCGCGCAGAATACGGCATCGCCGTCGTTGATCGTAGTACACTTCCCGCAGTTCATGGTCATACCTCCCGCTTTATCAATATCGGACTGATATAAAGCAAAACCACTGCCAAAGGGATGAATTACGGAAAATCAACGGGATAGATACGTTAAGCTTTGCAGGCAGGGATCCGGCTGTGTGATATGATACAGCGGCGTCATGAGAAGCCACACCGAAAAAAAACCGGACAGGGAACCAACCCTGTCCGGCGTCGTGATCGTACGTGTTTAAAAAGCAAAATTACTTCTTCTGAATGAAGATCTCCCACATTCCCTTGTCATCTATCTTCACCGTTTCCATGGTGTAGCCCTGCTTCTCGACGAACCGGGGAATGCTATCCTCGGCCGATGCCGGTGCATCGCACAGGACCTTGAGGACCTGCCCGCTGTTCATCTTTTCAAGCGCCTTCTTGGTCAACAAAAGCGGATAGGGACATACCCTGCCGAGGGTATCCAGGGTCTGCGCTGGCGTTTCGGTTTTCAGTGACATTCGTAGTTCCTCCTCATCGGTTATCAAGTTCGGGCCATGTGATGTGCCCGTCTGTATGCTCGCACATCAGGAAAGTGTAGTAACTTAACAAAAAGCTTACTGCCTGTCAATACTCGTTTTTCATGTATAAGAAATTTAAATAATGCACATCATGCGCAGCCACTGCACTTCCTATTAAATTCCTTCATTGCCCCATAACGAGAGTTTATGGGACCACGGTTGCTCTCCCCTTGCAATTTATTTTTTTTTGTATTATGGTTCTCGCATTCACGACAACTTCGTTGAATTCTGCAACAGCGATACAGACTTTAGAAGCTGAGAACATTCTTTATCCTGCAACTACCTGCATCTCGACCGATCGATTTCATTGATGTAGGCAACGCTGCCGAAATTCTTCCGGGGAGGTGATGTCGTTCCCGCTGGAACATGAATCGACCTTACCGCGTATTCCGTTTGATCACTATTCAAAATATAACTCTACATTAGATCAGGTAATGAACGAAGGAGGAGACCATGGGGAAAAAGATCGCTGTACTCGTCCGTGACCGTCAGGGTGAGGCCCTGAGAATGTCCGTGGGCATCACGCTTATGGATGACACCATCGATGTCTATGTGCTGGACAGGAAGGTGGAAAGCAATGCCGACAATGACCTGAACCTTGAGACCATCAAGGACATGGACATGAAGATCTTTACGAACACGAAAGAGAACGCGGGCATGGACTATATTTCCACCGAGGACCTGGCGAAGAAGCTCCTGGAATACGACCACGTCGTACCGTTCTAAACCACTACGACCATAATGAGGTGATACGAATGAAAATACTCTACATTCTCAAACAGGCCCCTGACGCAACGCTCAAGACGATCATGGACACGCACAAGAAGGGCAACGAGGTCACGGTCGTGGATATCAGGGAGAACAGGGACTACGGCAAGATCGTCGACCTGATCTTCTCCCATGACAAGGTCATTTCCTGGTAGCGGGCTGTCCGACGAAACCCCGGCAGGAGACCTGTAAGCGGCATCATTACCGTTGATAACTTTGAGAGGAGGCAGCAAACATGAAACTCGGCATTTTCGTGAACACCGATAAGAATATGGACGCGGTACAGGGTATAACCAAAGCGGCCCTGGCAAAAGGGCATGAGGTCATTCTCTTCAACATGGATACCGGCACGAAGCTCATCCATACGCCGGCATTCGCCGAACTGAGCAGGACCAAGGGGGTCACCGTAAGCTTCTGCGATCACAGTGCAAAGCATCTGGGGGTCGCCGGCGAGGGCCTTCCCAAGGAGATCGTCTCCGGAAGTCAGTACAACAATGCGGTGATGCAGCACGATGCGGACAAGGTGATCGTACTGTAATGCCGATCGACAGGGGCCCGGTGGTTCCGGAACCCTTGCTGAAGAGTAAGCCAAACACTACGCACAAAGGGGGAATAGACAATGAAGAAAGTACTGGTCATGCTGTGGGTTGTGGTCATCGCGCTTTCCGTTGCGGCACCGGTGGCCTTTGCGGCGGATGATATGGCGGCGAAGCTGAATGCCACGATGTCCAAAGGTACTGAAACGAAGTTCTGGCAGGTCTCTGCCGAAGAAGTGCAGGCCATGATCAAGGCAAAAAAGACCGATTTTTTAGTCGTGGATGTGCGGCCTAATCCGGCAGAGTACGCTGAAGGGCACATACCCGGTTCTATTCAGATAACGGTCCAGGACATCTTTACACCTGAGAGCCTCAAGAAGCTCCCCAAGAACAAGAAGGTCATTCTCGTCTGTGTGACCGGCCAGACTCAGAACCTCCCGGTCGTCGGCCTGCGGGCTCTGGGCTATGATGCCTATACCATGGCCTTCGGCTACTCCGCCTGGACCAAGGGCTATCGCGGCGGGGCGATAATGCAGGGAGCCATCCAGGGTGCAAATTATCCGGTCGTAAAATAGCTTACCCCCCGGGAGGCGCGGCCCGTGCCTCCCGGGTCTTACCCTATCCATTATGGCACCCTTCCGTCCATGGAGTCCCGGCCGCGTCCACTGTCACAAAGGCGCTGCCCACGTCACTGCACATCGGATCTGTGCATGGCACCGAGACCTCCCCTTGCGCACAGCCTCCGACGGCGTATTCCTGAAGGGCTTGTATATCCTCCTCGCCATCATCCTGCTCCATGACATCTTCGCACCTCATCCCTTTGTGCTCTCCTTGATATTGTCCGATGGCAACCTGTCTGTCCAGGCACTCGACGACAGCCACCCATCCACTGCGGAATTTTTTGAGGACGATGAAAGCACCTCGGTGCCCAACCGGCGCGGAACACTGCTGCCAGCCCTGTCCGTTAATTTCAATCTCCAGTTTCATCCTTTTTTTCACCCACTTCTTCTCATCGCTGCAGACGAGCGCCCTCCTAAATCGTAGTTCTTCCTTTTCTCTATGATGATGTCAGTATCAGGGGAACACTCTTGAACATACGCTCACACCCATCCCATTGAGGAGGTCACTAGCATGAAATCCATAAAGTTCCTTGACAAGGAATTGAGCAGAAGAGATCTGTTGATCGGCGCCGGAATAACCGCGATCGCTGCTACGGCTCCGGGGTTCGCATCAAAGGCCGAAGCCCTGGGCGGGCCGACCGAGAAATGGCCGTGGCCCTACGTGAAACTGGACCCGCAGAAGACAGCAGAGATCGCATACGAAGAGTGGTACCGGGTGTTCTGCGGTGCTGCCGTCATCAACAGCATATTCAGCCAGCTCCGGGAGAAGATCGGTGAGCCGTACAAATCCTTCCCCGTCGATGCCTTCATCTTCCTGGAAGGCGGCGTATCGGGCTGGGGCACGATCTGCGGCTGCAATTCAGGCGCGAATATCGCGACGAACCTCATTATCGGCCCGCGGACATCCGGGACCGAGGACGGCATGCTGATGGGCAGCGAACTGATGCAATATTATTCGGAAACGTCAATGCCGAACTTCACTCCGGCGAAGCCGAAGATCCAGGCGAATATCCCGAAGACGACCGCCGGATCGCCGCTTTGCCACATATCCGTGGGCAAGTGGATGAAGGCCGCGAACAAGGACCTGGGGAGCCCGGAACGGAAGGACCGGTGCGCCCGGTTGACCGCGGCCATGGCGTTCCAGACCGTCACGCTCCTGAACCAGTGGAAGGACGGAACGTACAGGACCAAGGGCATCATCCCGGCAAAGGGATACGGCATCCAGTCGCAGCATAACTGCACGGACTGCCACGGCGACAAGGTGCCGTCGCCTCCGGCAAAGAAAGCGTAACGATACGTCGGCCCGGAAGGGCGGGAGCGTTTCCCGCCCTTCCGGGCCTTATGTTGATGGCATCAACCGAAGTTGAAACCGGATGTTGATGCCGGACCAGCGAGTCGCCGCCACAATGCTACATCGAACAACCCAGGCCATCTGCACCCCTGCTCAGACAAGAAAAGATTCAGTCCAGCGCAGGCGCCGATGATGTGAAAATAGGTAGAAGTAGCTTCACCGCAATGCTATACTATTCACGTGCAGAACAAGCTCGCGACAACACTTTTTACCGCCGGCCTCTTCCTTTTCCTTTTTATCCTTTTGTTCCTCCTCCGTGCGCACGATGACAACAGCCTGTTCAGCTGGGCGTGGGTGTTCGCTCACGCCGATGCGTCCCGCATCTATCTTTTCCTGACCACGAGCCTTGCCATCGCCTTTGTGCTGGCGCGAAAGCCTGTCCCTGAACAATATCACATACTGGTTCTTGCGCTCCTCTCCTTCACCGCCGCAGTGCCTTTCTGGGGACAGCCGGAGACCATCGTGGACGCATCGAGATATTTTACCCAGGCAAAATATCTCGAAGTGTATGGCATCGGTTCCTTCCTGAAAGAATGGGGGCGGGACATACAGGCATGGACGGATATGCCGCTCGTTCCTTTTCTCTACGGAATGCTGTTCAAGCTGTTCGGCGAACACCGGCTTGTCGTGCAGTTGTTCACAACCGTGCTGTTCTCGCTCACAGCAGTCCTTACCTGTCTGATCGGGGAGAGGCTCTGGGACCGGAATACTGGATTTTCGGCGGGATTGCTGCTCCTCGGTATTCCCTATCTGTTGACCCAGGTGCCCCTTATGCTGGTCGACGTCCCGACCATGTTCTTTCTCATGCTGGCGATCTTCACTTTTTTGAATGCCATGGATCGGGGCGGTCCGGTACGGGCCCTTTGTTCCGTCACGGCCATCGTTCTTGTCGTGCTCTCGAAGTATTCCGCGTGGTTCATGCTCTCGGTCCTCGGGGTCGCGCTGATCGTCCGTGCCCTGCAGCGGAAAGGTGCCGACGGCCGACGGCCGCTCAAGCGGGGCATGGCGATCCTCCTCACGGCGGGCGTGGTCGCCGGAGCGGTCCTGCTCCTCAACTACGATGTGGTGCGGGAGCAGGTGACACTCTTGCGGGAATTCCAGGGCCCGGGACTCACGCGGTGGCACGAGAGCTTTCTCTCGACCTTCCTGTTCCAGGTGCATCCCGTTGTCACCGCATCGGCCCTTGTGTCCATCGTCGTCGCGTTCCGGAAACGCGACGCTTCGTACCTGATCATCTTCTGGCTCATCCTTCTCGCTGTCCTTTTCCACATAACCAGGATCCGCTACCTGCTTCCCGTCTTTCCCCTGCTCGCGCTCATGGCAGGCTACGGACTGCAGATCATCGCCCGGGAGGACCTCCGGCGGTCCCTCGTGCTCGGCACCGTGGCGACATCGCTGGTCATCGCATGCTCCGCATACCTCCCCTTCGCAAAGAGCATGAGCGCCGTCAATCTCAAACATGCCGGCGAGTACCTGAACACCCTGCCGGGAAGTGCCATCGAGGTCATCACGACCGCGCCGGAAGGACCTGTCGCGAACCCGGCGGTGTCCGTGCCCCTTCTCGATCTGTATACCAATAAACAGATCAGATATCACTACCGCGGCGGATCGCTTCTGCCACGCGAAGAGGTCCTGCGCTCCTCGCTCCGTTTTACCTGGGAATACCGGAATCCTTGCTACTATGGGTCCGATCGTGATGCGGCGGAAACCGTGCCGGTCGTCGTGCTGTCGAATGCCGCTGACGGCCCTCTCCCGGCAGGGCTCGCTCGGAAGCTCAACGGCTACCGATCATCAAGATCGTTCCAGGTGAACGAGGACGTGTTCATATACACGGTAGGCGTCCGTATCTATCTGCCGCCGGATATCCCCCCTGCCGTGACGCACGAGTGATCACTGCCCTTCCTTTACTGACCATCATTTTTACTTATCCGTTGCATAATGCATCCCGCAGTGTTCATTGGACAGCATATTGCTTAGTCAAGATATTCAGCAACATAGCGAAAAAATAGCTCTTGATTTTTGATTTAATAGCATCTATAACTACACATATTAAGACATTTCCTCTCATAAGTTTGCATTCATATCCCATTAATTATCCTTATGGGCATTTTCCATTCGATCCTGTGCACATGAAAGGGGGGCCTGCCTGTACTCGACAATCGTCAACGCATTCGCAATTTCGTCTTTCAACGCTATTTTAAGGGGGAAATAGTCTTATGGAAGAGAAGAAAAATCAGATATGGGCCTTTGCCATAACAGGCCTGCTCATCCTCACCAGCATGATCTATTACCAGGTGAATGAATATTACATGTACGTGGTCGTGTACATCTGGTTCGGATTTGCCTACGGGATGATGCTGCAATATGGCCGGTTCTGCTTCGCCTCCGCGTCGCGAGACCTTTTTGCCGCGGGGGTCCCGCGTATGGCCGTCGGTATCCTGGTGGCGCTGATCTTCTTCAGCCTCATTCAGGCCACGCTGGCCTCGACGGACATGAGCACGTTCCATCCCGCGCCATTCGGCGCCCACACGTTGATAGCCGGATTGATCTTCGGCGTGGGCATGGTGCTCTCCGGCGGCTGCGCGTCCGGCTCGCTGTATAAGATCGGCGAAGGCAATGGGACGTCGTTTCTCGCCGCGTTCTTCGGCCTCTGCATAGGACAGGCTGTTTTCGTTGATGTTACCTGGTTCAACGGATTGATGCCCCAGTCCTGGTTTGACAAAGCAATGGCATCAGGGGTCCCGGCCGCCCAGATGACATCGTCCTTCGACATCTACCTTGCCGGTTACGTGTGGAACCAGCCGGTCGTTCAGCTGTCCAAGACCGCGGCGTTTTCCGGCCTTCCGGGCATCTCGAAATACTTCATCGCCGATTCTCTGATCAACGCCCTGATCCCTGCCGCGCTTCTCCTCGTCACGATCTACTACTTCTATATTCGAAAAGGGTTCCTCAAGAAGAGGGCCAAGGCAACGGGCGGCACCATGGGTTTCAAAGATGAGCTTGCCGGCATGTGGAGCATGATCACCGCGTCCAAGAGGACGACCATGATGGGCATCATTATCGGGATCGTCGCCGGCCTCCACATATTTGTCATGAAAGGGATGCAGATCAGGTACGGGATCAGCAACTTCGGAGAGCTCCTGGTCAAAATGGGGCATTCGGCGGACACCTCGATCAAGGGCACCGTGTTCGATCCGGGATACTGGTATATCACCAGCCAGGAAGGACAGCTCGGCGGGTGGATCCTCGAGAAGTTCGGATGGAACATGCATGACAACATCTTTTTCGGGCTTAATAACGGGCTCCCCGAGCCGCTGCGCAACCCGGCGCTCTGGATGTCCTTCGGCATCATCTTCGGCGCGATGGTCATGGCGCGGCTGAGCAACGAGTTCAAGTTCAAACTGCCCAAGGGTGAGCTCATTGTCTGGGGCCTCACCGGCGGGATATTGATGGGCGTCGGCTCCCGGCCCGCGCTCGGCTGCAACATCGGAGCGTTCTTCATCCGTGTTGCAGGTGGCGACCCGAGCGGCTGGTTGTACGGCCTGGGCATGGTAAGCGGCGCATTTTTCGGGGTCAAGTTCTTCAACTGGTGGTCTGACCGGAAGATGGCAAAAGAGATGGCAAGCTTTTAGTAACTAACTCTAGGAGGAAATTCGTCATGGCTATGAAATTCGAAAAGAACACGGATGGGACCTACCTGCTCGATGTGTGCGGTTATGTGTGCCCTCATCCTCAGATCTACTGCAAGAAATCCATCGAGAAGATACAGGAAGGTGAGGTCCTCAACATGGTGTTCGATAATCCCTCGTCGGCAGAGACCATCAAGCAGATGCTGGACCAGGCGGGGCACGACCTGATGGAAGAAAAGAAGGAAGCCGGCAAGATCATATTCAAAATCAAAAAGGGATGATTTTCTCCCCCTCATCGAAGAGGAGATAACGTAATGAATAAACCGACAATGGTGATAATAGGGATTCTCGTGGTCATCCTGGGGTTCCTGACGATCTATAGCCAGCAACATGACATGGTGGCGCAGTCGGCCCAAAGCCATGGCGCCGCGGCCGGCTACGGATCCAAGGCCGCTTCAGGCGGCTACGGCTCCAAACCGGCGGCAGGAGGGTACGGTTCTGCTCCGAAAGCCGGCGGCTACGGTGCCCCAAAAGCGGGCGGATATGGAACACCGGTACCCAAGGCTGGTGGATACGGGGCACCGGCTCCCAAAGCTGGCGGATACGGCGCTCCAGTGGCCCCCCCGAAAGGTGGACAGGGCAAATAGTATTTACGTGCTTACACAGCAGCTGTCTTGTGCCATTGCAGGACCGGATACCGCTTGAACGGAACAGGTGACACAGCGCTGCATACGGGTCCCCCTTGCATGATATCATTACAAAGGACAGAGAAAACATGAAACGGATACTCCTCGCGGTAGACGAGACCAAGGGAACGAAAAGTGCTTTTAACCAATATAGCAATTTTTGCGCCTGCATACGCCCCCGGTCCATTGTGCTGGTATATGTCGAAAAGTTCGAGGGCAAATCGCTTATCGACGCAATGCTTGGTGACGCTGAGCTGTCCACCCTCAAGGAAGTGCTGAAGGGCACCGCATATCAGAAGGCCCTGGATAAGAAAGCGCAGACGATCCTGAAATATTACAAGGCTGCGCTCGAGAAAAAGGGGCTGACGGGGATCAAGACCGTCATCAAGAAGGGCCACCCGGCCGAAGAGATCCTTAAAACGGCGAAGGACGCAAAGGCCGACATGATCGTGATCGGGTCCCGCTCCAGGCGGACCACACACCTCTTTATGGGAAGCGTCAGTCGGGAGGTCGCTGACGGCGCGACTATCCCTGTCCTGATCGTGAAATAGCGCCAACTTCATTTGAACACCTCCGCAGTATCCGGGATAGTCCCGGAGCTGCGGAGGATGTGTTCCCCGCCAATCTTTCCGCTTGACCGTGCATATGATTAGCAGTAATACTATAGTGTATCTTTTCCAGAAGGTTCATATCCATGGGCTCCCTCAGGTGACTGTTTGAACGGACAAACGAACGACATCATCATATTAGGCGGCGGCCTCTCCGGCCTTTCGGCGGGATATACCCTGACGAAGGCAGGACTCACCGTACAGGTGTACGAGGGAGATGCCGGGGTAGGCGGCCTGTCGAAAACGATCGAACACAACGGATACCGGTTCGACCTCGGCGGCCATCGCTTTTTTACGAGCGATCAGGCGGTCGACGCGCTCGTGCGGGACCTCATGGGGCTCGAAATGGTCACCGTCCGGCGCAGCAGCAAGATCTTGCTGCGCGATAGATACTTTGACTATCCCCTCAGGCCGCTCAACGCGATGTTCGGCCTGGGCATCCCGACCACGGCACGGATCATCGCCGACTATGTCTGGGAGACCGCAAAGCGGACCGTGACAAAAAAGGACCTTGTCTCTCTCGAGGACTGGGTGGTGAGCAACTTCGGCCGCACCATGTTCACGCTTTATTTCAAGGAATACAGCGAGAAGGTCTGGGGCATCGATTGCAGCAGGATCAGCGCGGCCTGGGTCGCCCAGCGGATACAAGGGCTCTCCCTTGCAAAAGCGGTCAAGAACGCATTTTTCAAGTTCAGCGGAAAGGGCCTGCCGACACTGACGGACACGTTCACCTATCCGTCCCTCGGGATCGGACGGATCTCCGACCGGCTCAGGGACGAGATCGAAAAAAGCGGTGATGTCCATACCGGGACGAAGGTCGTTCGGATCGACCATGATTCGTTCAGGATAGAAAGCATCACCGTGAGCGATCAGGACCGGCAGTTCACGGTACCGGCCACAGAATACATTTCCACCATTCCCCTTACCGCCCTCGTGAACATGCTCTCTCCCGCCCCGCCCGCTCCCGTCCTTGAGGCAGCAGCGAAGCTCAGGTTCCGTGACCTGGTGGTCGCGGCGATCATGGTGGACCGGGAACGCGTCACGGACCAGACCTGGCTCTACATCCCGGAGCAGAAGATACCCTTCGGCAGGATACACGAACCGACGAACTGGAGCCCTGCCATGGCGCCGGAAGGGAGATCGCTCCTCGTCATGGAATATTTCAGTTTCCGAGGCGATGCCGTCTGGAGCATGAGCGATGAAGCGCTCACGGACCTGACCGTCGACAACCTCGTCCGGCTCGGCTTTGTCGACCGGCAGGACGTCCTGGACAGCGTGATCGTACGGGTGCCGAAGGCCTATCCGCTCTTTGAGGTCGGGCACGATACGCACGCCAAGGTGCTGCTGGACTACCTGGACGGCTTCAGCAATCTTCACATCGCAGGAAGAAGCGGCATGTTCCGGTATTATAATATGGATGTGGCAATTCGGTCAGGTATGGAGACCGCGGAGAAGGTCATCCGGAGATCCGCTCCCACAAATGCCATCGAACGGGACGAACTCGTCCTCGTCCGCACGTGACGGTCCTATGAAGTGCGCGCTCGTCATACCCGCCTGGGTCCCCGAAGAGATATTCTCCTCAAAAACAGCAAGCTCGCAGATCAACTACTGGCAGCCGGTCGGCACCCTCTCTGTTGCAGCCGTGCTCCAACAAGCGGGCCATGAGATCAGGTTCATCAACGGCGCTTTTCTGGACCATGAGCAGGTGCTCGCCGAGGTCCGCCGGTTCAGGCCGGATGTTGTCGGGCTCTATGCGACCACCTTCGGCTGGAACAAGGCAAGGATGACCGCTGCCGATCTGAAAAGCCGGTACCGCCGCGACTGTTTCATTGTCGCCGGAGGCCCCTATCCCATTGCGGTCCAGGAGCGCTGCCTGGTCGATGCGGACATCGATATTGATGCCGTGGTGACGGGCGAAGGTGAATTCACGATGCTCGAGATCGTGGAACGCCTCACGAGCGGCAGGAACCTGGAAGGGGTTCCCGGTGTCGTGTACCGGGAGGGTCAACGTATCGTCAAGAACCCCGCGAGGCCCCTCATCACCGATCTCGACTCCCTGCCCTTCCCCGCCCGTGAGCTTCTGGGCGATGCTGATCGCTACATCCCCCCGCCGGGCACCTACCGGGAAAGGCCCGTTGCCGTTATGATAACCTCGCGGGGATGCAACAGGCATTGTATATACTGTTTTCAGATGGACAAGGAGCGGAAAAGCGGGATCCGCTATCGGAGCGTAGATAACGTGATGCAGGAGATCGAGCTTTGCATCAAGCAGGGATATAAGGAGATAAAGTTCCTCGACGATACTTTTGCCGCTGACTATGATCGGGCAATGGAGATCGCGAAAGAGATCCGGCGGAGAGGCCTTCGGATCTCGTGGTTTGCCTCGGCCTGCGTCAACCAGGTTGACTGGCCGCTCTTACGGGCATTCAAGGACGCGGGGTGCTGGGCGGTCCTGTTCGGAGCTGAAAGCGGTGTGCAGAAGAACCTCAATACGATCAGGAAGGGAACGACGCCGCAGCAGATATGGACCGCCGTACGGACGGCTCAGGATGTGGGCCTCAAGGTCAGCACACCGTTCATGTTCGGGATCCCCGGTGAAACGTTCGAAGAGGGTCTCCAGACCATAGAATTCGCGGTAAAATTGAACCCGGACATGGCGAACTTTCACGCCATCACGCCGTTCCCCGGCACCTACCTCTACGACAATATGGACCGGTTCGGAACGGTATCCGATGAGCTGTCGGATTTCACCTATCAGGGTGCGGCCTTCATTCCCTATACGATGACCCGCGATGATATTCACCGGCTCCGTCAGATCGCCTTCAGAAAATTCTATCTCAGGCCTTCCTTCCTGTTCAGGAAGCTGCTTGACCTGCATTCGCTCAACGATGTTGCGGTCGTCATAAAAAGCGCAAAAAGCCTGCTCTCGCTGGCCTTTAAGTCCAACCTCTTCAACCGGCAGGCGAAGCGCCTTCCCAACCCGCGCTGATTGCTTGTAAAAAAGAAAGTCAGTTGGAAACTGAAGAAGCGGATTGAAGGCTGATACAGGCAGATAGAATCTACTGCGTATCTGACGTATCAACTGCCAGTTATGGGATTTACGGATGCACCACCCGTTTCTCATACCAGCTGAAGAACTTAAACATCCCACCCGCAAGCGCCGCAAGAACGATAAGCACGATCCAGTGGTTCACTCCCAGAAGCGCCTGGAGTGTTTCCGTACCCCAGTCCGAAGAGACATAGAATCCTTCGAGGGCGGAAAACAGCACCGCGAACAGAAGAGAGCCTGCGCCGACCCCGATCATCGTGACCAGCGCGTCGAGCTTTCCCGAAGCCAGCCCGGCCACTGCCGTGCCCGGGCAGTACCCGCTTACCACAAATCCTGCTCCGAACAGCGCCCCGCCCGCTATCTGAGGCCAGAAAAAGGTCGGAACAAAGTAGACCCTGCTCAGGTCCAAAAGATGGAGATCTGCAAGCAGGTAGAGACCGGTGCCAGCAACAACGATCGCCGTGAACATGACCTTGGGTACCGTGAAATCCTGAAAATAGAACACGCCGGTCAACTTGTGCGGGTCCCCTAGCCCCGCGCGTTCAAGGGACAGTCCGAAGAACGCTCCGAACAGCACTGCCAGACCGAGACCGGCCATTTCGCTGAATTCGAATGGTGCCATCATGACCAGAGCCTCCTGAAGATCGCTGCGACCAGAAAGCCCGCCGCGAACATTGCCAGCACAAATATCCATCCGGACACCGCCAACTGGGCGCCGCCCGTAAGCGCCACACCGCTCGTGCAGCCACGGGCCAGCCGTGCCGCGAATCCGATCATGATCCCGCCCGTGAACGTTGTGACCAGCCGCGTGCCCAGGCTCATCGACGCGCCCTTGTCGAACATGACCTTGAAGGTTCGCGAGGACAGAGCACCCGCAAGCGCCCCGAGGAAAACGCCGATCACCATGAAAAGGTTCCAGTTCATGAGAGGAGCCGGAGATCCGAGATACTGCGATAAATATTTCAGGCTGGCGGCATATCCGGGCGTTACCGCATTGAGCCCCACGCCGGTCACCAGGGAAAAGGCGCCCGATGCACCCAGCCCGCGGCCGGCAACAAAGAACGTCGCCAGCAGGGTCAGACCGAGGAGAGTGCCTGCCACATACGGCGACCAAAATCTACTGTTCTTCATGTCTCCCCCTTTATGGAGCACGCTTCAGTTGTCCATGACAGCGGCATGGTAAATATCAGCACTACTAACCCTTAATGTATATTCCCTCTCTCTTTCAATCTTGTCAAGTGCGCCGGATTATATTATAGTCATGTACGCTATGCATGTTTATCGCGTCTGCAGCTTCTGGCGGCAGGCAGAATGAGGGAGAAGCTCATGAAAAAGTACCTTGCGGTGATCAGACGGCCGATCTTCTTTATCGTCATCAATTTTTTCCTGGTGAACACCCTATTTTCATTATTGCCTGACCGCCTTGGAGATGTTGTTTACAATATCGGCAGGATATCTATCATATTCTATGCAGGATGGCTCGTGGCAAGGAAGAACCTCGGCGGAGTCTGGCAATCCGCCCTGGCGGGAACTGCCATCTATTTCATCGACCATGTGGTCCTGAAGGGGGGGATCTTCCTCCTGAACTGGCTGGTCAGACCGCAGGGTCTCGGGCTTGCCGCGTTCAGCGGCGTTATTATTTCCTTTGTCCTGTTCATTCCCCTGGCAATGATCATCGCCGCTCTGGGAGGGGCCTATGCGAGTAGGCGAAGCGAAAGCGCACAGGGAAGGCCGTATTGACAAGCAAAAGAGGAGCAACGTGTCATGTTGCGCGGGCCGGTGAACAGCAGTGCAGAAAAAAAGACGGTTATTGAACTTCCTGGTGGGCTTACAGCGATACGGGCTTACGAGCGGCTGCACGTTCCCCGCTCTCATGTGCAATAAAGAAATAAAAAGGACGGTTCCCTCTATCAAACGGGAACCGTCCTTTTTGTTGGGCGGGGGGTAACGTTAATCCTGCATCGGCTTAATCAGCTTGAAGTAGACCATCGTCCAGTTGCCGAGGATGATGGCCGTGATCGCCACGAGGCTTGAAACGGCCATCGTGGACATCCCGGTGACACCGTGGCCGAGATTGCAGCCGCCGGCGATGACCGCGCCGATACCCATCAGGATGCTGCCGAAGAACACTGTCAGGAACTCAGCTGCCGGCGGGATCTTCCACTTGAATTCCTTGAGGGCGACGGCGCTGATCCACGCGCCAAAGGGGACGGCAAGGATGAAGAACATGCCCCAGGAGCCGCGGAATATGCCGAGGAAGCTGAACTCAGGAAAAGCGGAGTGCGTGCTCTTGGTCAGCAGCACGCTGAAGAACTCGCGGATCGGACCGCTGACGGCCATGCCCCGCGGCGCGCCGCCGAAATAGGAGGACACCCACCACGCTGCGATGGTCAGCAAGCCGATCAGGACGCCCGTCGTGCCCCAGGCAAACCCTTTTGACTTCGATTTGAACTCCGGCTTGCCCGCGAACACGAAGGTCAGCACGCCGACCGCAAAGATCGCGATCGTGAGCCATTTGAGCGCGGGGCCGCCCCCGAAGATATCCCATATGGCGGGGCTTGTCGTGCCGTTGATCTCCACCTTGAAGCTCTTCAGATAGTTATTGATCGGGCTCAGAAGACCGTCGGCGGTCATCACGGCGCCGAAAAAGAAGCCGAGGATGGCCATGAGGGCGGACAACTGGCCCTCGCCGATACGGTAGACGATGCCGCTCGCGCATCCGCCGGCAAGGACGATCCCGAGGCCGAAGAGAAAGCCGCCGAGGATGTTCGCCACCGGCACAAAGCTCTGGCGCATGAGCGTCACTGTTTCAAGACCGCCGGTGTCGGGATTGATCACCTGGAGCCACCCCAGGTCCTCGAGAATATTCGAACCTACGATCGCGACGACAAGTGCAAAGAGATATGACCTGAAAAGTGTGTAGTCCTTCATGAAGATGATGTCACGGAACGCCGAGTTGAGACAGAAGCGGCCCCTCTGCAGTATGTAGCCCAGGGCGAGACCGGCCAAGATTGCGGTCGAAAACGACACTATTCCACTATGCAGCATACGTTTTTATCTCCTTCCAGCAGCTTTGATTGGATTTTTTACATCTGGTTTTTTTTGCGCCGAGACCTGGGGTGACGGTCAGAACAGATCGTGATCCCTTCGTCTCATCCACTGCTATCAATGCCTTCTGCATCCCCCCCCTCCTTATAAAAATACGGTGACGGGCGAGATAAAATATCCCGCCCGTCACTTGTTCAGATCCCGATCGACGTCCAATTTCTGATCGAACTTACTTTGCGCCGACAGCCGCAGCCGACGTCCACGCGAATTTTTCGTCCGCCGTGAGGTTCTTCGCTACGAGAACCGGCACCGGTGCGTTCTTCTCGATGTCCTTGCTGATGGAGCCGGTGACCATTCTCTGCATGAAGGACTTGCCGTTGTAACCGGTGACGATAAGGTCAACACCCTCTGCCTGGGCGATCTTCAGGACCTCCTCGGAGATGATGCCGGACCGTACGACCGTCTTTACGCTGACCAGACCGCCGTTCTCCAGTTCCTTCCGGTAGAAGTTCAGGATCTTTTCCGACTTCCGGTCCAGAGCCTCCTGGTATTCCGTGCCCTTCAGGGACTCACGGAGCGTATCAATCTCGGCTTCCCCGAGCATATCGATCATCATGGTCTTGCCTTCGAGCTGCTGCACATGGACCAGCACCACGCTTTCCGGCGGGCGCACCATATTCTGGAATACCGACAATACCGACTTCGAACCTTCTGTTTCGTCTACTGCGATCAAAACCTTCTTCATGATATCCTCCTTTTTATTCGGGTACAAACCCGGGTACTAGGTTAATGGATCACTGCAGCCCGCTGGAGAAACATCCCCAGAAGGAACAGCGCAAAAACAACTGCGGTCGTAACGGATACCGCGGCCCAAGCATCCTTTTTCGTCATCGTCTCCTCGCACATGAGCGGCCTTCGTGCCACCAGCACCGGGACCGTGGCCTTGCTTTCCACGTACTTCGCGACCTGTCCGGTGATGAGCCGGTCAAACCCTATCCTGCCGCTCTGTCCGAGTATGATAAGTTCCGCGCCAACCTCTTCCGAGACCTTGAGGATCTCCTCGGAAGGGATCCCTTCCCTCCTCATGGTCCGTATGGTGACCTGACCGTCATTGGCGAGCTCTTTCTCGTAGAAGGCCAGGATCCTGTCCGATCTCTTGTCCAGTGTTTCTTTATATTCAGTTCCGTGCAGCATCTCCTTGAGCGTCGACATTTCCGGATCGCCCAGCATGTCGATCATCATCGAACGGCCTTCAAGCTTCTCGATATGAAGCAGGATAACTTCGACGGGAAGTTGCACAAAATTATGAAAAACAGACAGGACATTCCGTGAACCCTTTGTATCATCCACTGCTATCAATATCTTTCTCATTCCCATTCCCTCCACAGTATTGCATTCACTGTGTGTCCGTAATTGATATAATACATAGCAAGCTCCATGCCGTTTTTAATATTTTTCAATACATTAACATATCAATTAGTTACAATTCATTACAACATTACGATTGACAAACATATGTTAAAATGTTAGTTAATGTTAATAGTGTTAAGTTAACGTTTAACAAAACGCTAATTAACGCATTACATATTTCAACACTATATTCCAAGGTGCCCTATGCCGACCATCGAACAGTTATGTAAGGAACCGAACTTCCTTATCAACGTCTTCGAGACCATGCGGGACGGTCTCATGATCGTCGATAAGGACGGGAACATCATTTTCTTTAATCATTCCGCTGAGAAGATAACGGGATATCGTAAAGAAGAGGTGATCGGGCAGCAGTGCTCCATCCTGGACACCGACACGTGCGTCATCCTGACCGACGACGGTAGAAAGAAGGATTGCGGCGTATTCAAGACCGGTTCCGTGCAGAACAAGAAATGCCGGATACGGGCAAGCGACGGGAGGTCCGTTTACCTCCTGAAGAACGCCACCGTGCTGAAAAACGAGAAGGGTGAGATGATCGGGGCAGTGGAGTCCATGACGGACATCACGTCGCTCTATATGAAAGAGCTGGAGCTCGAAGAACTGAAGCAGGAATTGCGTCAGGAATACTGGTTCATGGGCCTCCTGGGAAAGAGCGAACCGATGCAGCATCTGTTCGAGCAGATCAGGAACGCGGCTGGGAGCGAGGCGCCCGTGCTCATCTACGGTGAAAGCGGCACCGGCAAGAACCTCGTGGCCCAGGCGATCCACAGCCTGAGCAGGCGCAAGGACGGCCCCTTCGTTGCGTTGAACTGCGGATCGCTCAATGACTATCTTCTCGAAAGCGAGCTCTTCGGCCACAAGAAAGGCTCCTTTACCGGGGCCATGAGCGACCGGATGGGCAGGTTCGAGGCCGCGCACAACGGGAGCATCTTTCTCGACGAGATCGGCGACATGCCGAAGACCATGCAGGTAAAGCTGCTGCGGGTCCTCGAAGAAAAGGTCGTGGAGCGCGTGGGCGACCACCGGCCGGTCCCCGTCAATGTCCGCCTCATCTCCGCGACGAACAAGGACCTGAGCAGCCTGGTCACGTCAGAGGTCTTCCGGGAAGACCTCCTGTACCGCATCAACTCCATTTTGATCAGGGTCCCTCCCCTGCGGGACCGCGTGGAAGATATTCCGGTGATCACGTTCCATTATTTGAAGAAGATCGCCCATATCAACAGCAAGGACATCCGGAGGATCAGCCCGGAAGCCCTGGATATCATCACGCACTATCGCTGGCCGGGGAATGTACGTCAGCTGATCAACGCCCTGGAACACAGCGCGATCACGTGTAAGAGCGACACCGTGGAGGTCTCCGATCTGCCGGAATATGTTTTCCTGGAGAAGAAGGCCGAGGTGAATGACAAATCACTGGACCGGGACAAGCTGGTCTCGGCGCTGGCCCAGTTCAAGGGGAACCGCACCCTGACGGCAAAGCACCTCGGGATCAGCCGGGTGACCCTGTGGAAAAAACTGAAGGACCAGGGGATAGAATAAAGTACAAGAACATTAAATACTTTGCCACAGAGGTCTCCGAGGTCACAGAGAAAAGATCATATTATTTTTTCGCCGGCCCTTCTCGGTGCTCTCGTTATGCTCGGTGGCAAGAGATGTTAAATATATTTAGTATTTGGACCGCAGAAGCAGATATTCCTTCAACAGCGAGGGGTACAGCCGGGGATTGAAGAGGATGTTGGTCATATAATAGCACTCGTGAGTGCAGAAGCATTCCTTGTTCCCTATCGCAGCATGTATCTTTCGCGCCTTCTCGGACCGGACAACTTTCCGCATATCATAACCGTAGTCGCGTACATTTCCAAAGGACTCCTTGAGCACTTCGCAGGGGAACACGTCCCCCCCCTCTTCGAGGACCAGATTGAGCCGTCCCGCGTAACACGGGACGAGCCTTGTCCGCTCCGTCATGGTCCGATGGATGAGCCGGCGCTGGATGATGTCCTGGCCGGCTTTGATGCGCCCGCCCCCGAACCGGTAGACGCTGGACTTCCCCTCTTTCAAGTTCCGCTCAAGCCTGTGGATGGCGGCAAGATATTTATTTTGATCGACCTGCCCGTACTGTTTATTCTCAAGGCTGCCCCGGACGAGCGATATGGTATGCGTCCTGACACCGGCTAATCCGGCCACGAACTCGATGATCCCGTCCATGGCGTCCTGGTTCTCCGAGCAGAACACCGTGTTCACCCCGAGCTCGAAATTCGGATATCGGGCGGCAAGTTCGGCGACCGCCTGGCAGGTCTCCAGGGTCTTCGCAAAGCTTCCCGGCGTTCTGCGCAGGCTGTCGTGGGCATCACCCAGGCCGTCGATGGACAGTTTGAGCGCAACAACGCTCTTGGGACAGGACGCTGCGACCGCCTCGATCCGCTCCCGGATCAAGCCGGGCAGCAGGCCGTTCGTCGGGAACAGCATGATCGCCGGCCGGTTGTTCCGGTAAAAGGCCTTTGCGATCTCAACAAGATCTTCACGCAGAAAGACCTCCCCGCCCGAGAACGCAAGCCACAACAGTGGGCCGAGCGATGAAGAGACCTTCTCGATCTCCTCCAGGGACAGCTCAGGCCGGTCCTGAACAGCGGCATCGTCCGACCTGAGATAGAAACAAAAGGGACAGTTGGAATTACATCGCCGGGTGACAAAAAAGGTCAGATGGATCGGCCTTCTCTTCCAGGCTATGTCTGGTATGTGTCGGAATGGTGAGTACAATGTATTTCCCTTTAACAGGCTGCAACAAATCCGCACTATTTCAGAACTCACCCTAAAGGGTGCGGCTACCAATTATTCTCAACGCATTCGATTAGGTAGCCGCAGGCTTTAGCCTGCGTAATGGTTTTTCAACTGTTTATAATAATACTGGTACATCCCCCTGAAAAACCCGGTCCATATTGCCGCAGGATATATAAGGGAATAATAGGCGCCGGCTTTGACCGCGAACCAGGCCCCTTGCGCTTTCGAGAATGCACGATAGAGGTGACGGTTCACGAACATGCTCGCGGCCGACACGATCGGCACGGGGGCCAGAAGCGATGGTTGTCCAAATATGAGATAGAGCAACGCCAGAGCAACCGTGACCATCCATGCTGCGCCATTGACCTTTATTTCCGCAGATGCTGTCCCCGAATCCGCGAACAGGTCCCTGTTGGCCAGTGAATATTCCGTCCAGTACCGCGTTTTCTTGACGGCGTTCCGGAGCGACCGCACAAAAGTATGATGGAAGATGTGCCGGACCTGGAGGTCAGGGTCCATGATCAGCTTGAAGCCGTTCCTAGTCAAGCGGTGGCTGAACTCCACATCCTCGAGGATCGGGAGAAAATCCTCGTTGAACCCGCCGGCCTTTTTAAACGCTTCGGCGCGGATCACCAGGGCATGGGTGGCAAGATAGTCCGGATCGTGTACGTTCTTGGTCTCAGAATAATTGATGAACGCGGACTGAAAGGAGCTGAAGAACCCCGTATCATGGGGAACTGGAGTATACGTACCCCCGACAACGACATCGGCCGGCTGTTCGGAGAGGTTCTTCCTCACCCTGGGGATGGTGCCATCGGTCACGATGCAATCATTGTCAATGAAGAAGAGGGCCTCGCCCGTGCTGGCCGATACACCTGCGTTTCGCGCAGCGGATGCACCGGCGTGTCCCGAAAGGCGGACAAGATTGACCTGATGTCGCCTGATGACATCGACGGACCCATCGTACGAGCCGTCATCAACGACCACGATCTCGCACCCATCGTCGCGGAAGGCCATGAACGCCTCAAGGCAGGCGCCGATCGTGCGCACACCGTTGTAGTTGGGAATGATGATCGACAGGGATTGTTTCGACATTTCACCACGCTGAATACGGCAAAAGCATAAGGCATCTCTCGCAAAGCCGCAAAGGACGCAAAGGAAATCATTAAACCTGATTAAAATAACACTAAACGATGTGACCTTTCTTTACGAGCTTGGCGTCTCGTTTCTCTTTCGATTATTGCCGTCCTCTGCGTCCTCTGCGGTGAAAAAAGGTTCACAGTTTGCTGTTGCTTCTTGTTCGATCCATAAGATCAGAAGCATTACCGTGTTAATCTGTGTTCATCTGTGGTTGAATAATTACTAAGGATTATACATTCTCTCAGAGCAACGACAGTATCGTCAATCCGATCACCGACGCCAGCAGGCCGAATCCGACAACCGCCGCCACCGGACGCTTTCCGAGCGAGCGTTCCTTGCTGCTGTCCAGGAAGGGCGCCAGGAGCAGAGCGCTGAAACCGAGCCCGGGCAGCAAGACGGCGCCCACGAACGTCCATTTTCCCGGAAAGAACTTTGTGAGCTCATAGAGAAAGAGAAAATACCATTCGGGCCGGGGGCTGAACTGGGCGGAGAAGTCTATCTCCCTGCCGATGGCCGGCGGGAACAGGACCGCCAGGATCAGCACCGCTTCGATCGTGAACAGCGCAACCACGGTTATCTCGAAGAAGTAGTAGGGAAAGAATGTTTTTTCGTTTGCTTTATGCTGCATGGACGGTCAGATCTCCTTACTCCATGTCATAATCGAGGAACGTAAAAAGTGCTTTTTTACCGCAGAGAACGCTGAGTACGCAGAGAAATAAAAATGATCTTAAGCGTTGTATTATTTAACACAAACATAATACCTGTCTCGTTTTTGTTTTTTCTATTCAACGCCATTCCTCAGCGATCTCTGCGAACTCTGCGGTGAAAAATAGTTTTGTCTTTGCCTTTACTCGTCCCCATGTCGCTGTGCCTCACAATCCCCCCGATATCCCCGTTCTCCTTATCATGTGAAAATGCATCCACAGGAAAACAGCGGTGAGGAAAGGAAGCCACAGGATGTGCATGCTGTAGAACCGGAGCAGCGTCTGGCCTGACACCTCTGCTCCGCCCCGGACCAGCGACGCGAGGAACGATCCGATGACCGGCACCGAACCCACCATGTTCGTACCGATCACCGTGGCCCAATAGGCCTTCTGGTCCCAGGGCAGCAGGTAGCCGGTGAAGCCGAAGGACAGGGTCAGGAGCAGCAGAAAGGAGCCCGCGACCCAGTGCAGTTCCCGGGGATTCTTATAGGAGCCGGTCACGAAGACCCGGAGCATGTGCAGCACGATCGTGACCACCATGAGGTTCCCTGCCCAGTGGTGCGCCGCGCGGATGAGCGTCCCCAGCGGCACCTCCCGGTGCAGACGCTGGATGCCTGTATAGGCGTCCGCTTCCGCGGGCGTATAGTGCAGGGAAAGAAGGAGTCCGGTAAGGACAAGCGTCAGGAACAGCGTAAAGGTGATGCCGCCGAAACAGAAGAAATAATTCATCCCTCCCGGCACGGGCCGGTCCAGGATCCTGCGGTGCCGGCCGGTGAAGCCGAGGCGGTCGTTGAGATAGTCGAGGAGTCTCATAAGAGTTATTACAACAGAAAATTATAAACCTTCTTATTTTACCGCAGAGAACGCGGAGCACGCAGAAAAATCAATGATTACTTGAAGGTCCTGGTTTTTCAGTTGCCACTAACATAGCACTCGTCCCGTCTTTATTTCTTTACTATCCAATGCCTTTCCTCAGCGATCTCTGCGTCCTCTGCGGTGAAAAAAGGTTTTGATTAGACTTTGACGCCAACCATGATCATGCCGTTCTTAATCTCCACCGGATATGACGTGAGCGGGTCCGGCGGCGGGCCATCGATGTTCCTGCCGGAAATATCATATTTCCCGCCATGGCAGGGGCAGACGAACTCTTTGGATTCCTTCCGGTAGTTCACCAGGCACCCGAGATGGCTGCAGACGGCGGACAGCACCGTGAGCTTCCCGGATGAGGAAACTATGAAAACGCGGGCCTTCCGCTCCTTGCCGGACAGGTTGTAGACGAGCTCGGACTTTTTTACCCCGGAACGGGGCACCTCGTCCACGGGGACGAGCGGAAACCAGGCAAGCTCCCGGTCCTGTCTGCCGGAAGGCACAAGGACCCTGATCCCCGCGAACAGGAAACCGAGGCCGAGCAGGCCAAACAGCCCGTACAGGGCTTTTGTAACGAACTCTCTGCGGGGGTATTCCATGTGGGGGTATAGTACGCCAGGGAGCGGGGGTTGTCAATCCGGGGGAGGAACAGGGAAAGCTGATGTCAAACCGCAAGACCAGGCCCTAATGCCTCTCGGGCAGGCCAACAAGTCATCAACTCAATCCTGACCCGCGACAGCACGCGAAGGCCTCTATTCAGATCCGTCTCTCGTAATGGCAGGAGGGGCACCGCCAGGCCTTATCGTTCGGGAACCAGAACATTTTCTTACTGCAGACCGGACAGGTCTTTTTCCTGGACGATGGCTGGTCATCGGGCGGGGATTTCGGTGCGCTCATCGATTCGCTTTTCTCTTCGCTTGTACTCTGCACCGCATCCTCGGTTGCTTCTTCATGCGCGCAGGTATAGCACTGCCACTTTTTCTCAAGCTCAAGCAGGTTGAACCGCCCCCCGCACATGGGACATTTTCTCTCAAATTTCGTATCCACCGGCGGAGGAGCTGCCTGGCTCTCGATCTTCTGCTCGCCGCCTTCCTTCTTTCCGCCGGGAACATCGTTTTTCAGAGGATCCCTCTGCGGGATCGCCTGCGCTGCCGGAGCTTCAGCGGTAAATTCCTCCACCTTCTTTTTGATAGCGGTTACCTCCGCCTCAATATCCGCAAAGAGGTCCTTCATTGACTTCCCGGCGAGTTCCAGCTCCTTTTCCCGCGCCGCAATGCCGGTGAGGACCGTTTTTTCTTCGCTCTCAAGCTGCGTTATGCTTTCACGCAACTGCGCCATCTCGCCTTTCAGCTGCTGCGATCTGGCTTGCATACTATTGAGTTCGTCGCGCTGTCCGGGGAGCGTGGGCACCAGACCTTTCTCGAGCACCTTCAGTTCCTCAAGCTGACCGTTGACGGCCTTGACGATCTCCTGCGGACCCAGCTTAAAGGTAGTGGACAGCGCCTGGAGAGCGGCTAGATAACGCTGTTTCTCGTCAGGAATGATCGCCCGGAACGATTCCAGGAGTCCACGGAGCCTTCCGTAAACGGTATCTTCACTTCCAATCGCTGTTTTTGCTTCCTCGCGGAGACGCTGGATCCTGGACGACGGATCTTCTCCTCCCGTCGATCTCGCAAAGAGATCGGCAACTATCTCGGAAAGGTTCCTGCTCATGGTATTCTCCTCAGCGCCATCATATTCCCGTTCTTGTGAGCCCTGACATGTAATATACTTCGCCTTTTCTCTTATAGTACGCCACGGGGCAGGGGTTGTCAATCCGGGGTGGAACGGCGAAAAGACGGATGAAATGGCGGTAGTTGGCAGGTTCGGCTGATGTCAAACCGCAGGATGTGACCTGACTGATCTGAACAGGCACATACCGCGGGCTGTTCGCTCTCTTCGGCCTATAAATGACACACTCCGGACGTCACATCGCAGGTCGGCCGCTGCGTCGGGCAGACGTTTTGCGGCAGGCGGCAATCCGGAACGCATACGTCCGGTTCAACATCGGTGGCGCAGACCTTCCCGGTACCGCACACGGCGGTCCCGCAAACAACGCCTGATGCGGCGCTATCAAGAGCCAGGATCGCGTCACAGGCCGCGGGCGCGCACAGCGCGATCGATCCGACCGTGAGCGGAACAGCCGACGCAGGGACATCGGCAACGGCCCCGTCGCTCAGCCTGGTGCTCCTGAGAGTCTCCGCCCCGAAGGTCGGCGACAGGTCCACCGTGGCCGTCGAGGACGTTGCGCTGGCAAGCGCGAAGAGGTAGGTCGTCGGGCTCGCGGCGGAGTAGATGCCCGCCTTGAGAAGGAACACGTCCGCATCGGGAAAGGAAACGCGGGAGTCGAACCGGGCAAAGCGCAGGTATCGGTTGGCCGACTCAAGGTAGGGATAGACGCCGTAGTCTGTTGTTTCCGCCGGATAATCGAACGAAGAAACGCCGGGATGTGCGGCTTCCCAAGCCTGATATTCGTTCCTTACGTCGATATAGGACGCGAACCGGGCGGGAGCGTTGCCGATGGCGGCATTCGCCGTTGTCACGAACTCCTCGCTCAGCCAGGGAATAAGTTCCATGATCGCTGCCCGGGAATCCGAACCGACGTTCAGGTCCTGGGTATGGACGCCCCAGCCGAAGCTCCATACCTTCTGCGCCGCCGCCGTCCGGTTCCGTTCCTTCCAATTCGCATAGAGCTGCAGCAGCTCGGCCTTCTTCCCCGCTGCGGATCCGTCCTGCCAGATGCCCGCGTGCTCCCCGACCTGGCCGATGACCGCGCCCTGTGGTACTGTCATGAACGTCGTTGTCAGGTCCTCGGTGATCGCGGTCGCTCCCGGCCGGAAGGGATTCCAGGGGACATGGCTGAAATAGGCCGTCAGCGCCTGGTCTCCCCCGCCCTCCCGGATTGTGTAGCCGTATTCCTTCATCAACTGGTTGTGGTCCGCAAGCTGCGCATGTGACTCGGCCGCTGTATTGACGGCCGCGATCGCCGCGGCGTCCGTGAGACCAAGGGCCAGGCCTATCGCGTTGTCCGTGAACTGCTTCCCACTCTCCCAGACCAGCCTGACATCGGCCGCCGCGGGGTTCGCATAAGCATTGGGGATGTCCGGCCAGTCGTGCGGGCCGCGGGAGTATTGCACATGCTGATGCGTACCGAGCATACCGCCGCTCGCCTGCAGGCGGGCGAGAAGCGGCAGGCACGTTGCCGCCTCGGAGGCATCGGTGCAGTATTCGTAGCATTCGCCGACGGCAAGGAACGATACCTTGATACCATAGGGTTCGACGAAGTCCAGCAGCCAGGTCGCGTTGGCGACCTGCGTCCTGAAAAGGTCCCTGCGTGCGCCGTCGGCCGGCAGGAGCTGGCTCAGGGGATCGCAATGGAGGTCCATCGTGATATTGATCTGCGGCTGAGAGGCCGCCGCTCCCGCCACGATTACGGCGAGGGTCGCGCTTCCGGACACGCCGCCTGATTTCGCCGTGATCGTCGCCGTGCCGGACCCGATCGGAGTTGCCAGCCCCGCGCTGTCGATCGTGGTGACCGATGCGTTCGACGACTTCCAGGTTGCGGACGACGTCAGGTCCCTGGTGCTGCTGTCCGAATAGGTCCCGGTAGCCGTGAACTGCTGGCTTGTCCCGACCGCAACGCTCGGGTTCGCAGGTGAGAGCGCGATCGAAACAAGGGTCCGGGACAGCGGGGTCTCACCGCCGCTCGTACAGCCCGTCACCGACGGGACAAGTGCAATAAGTGCAAAGATGAACGTACGCCAGATCATTGCGGCATCCTCCTGAACAGCACTGTGAGCAATCCGCTGAGCGGGAAACGAACATTCCTTCGGCAACGACGGATCCTCATGGACGCGCCGCGCTGTTGAAGAGACACGTTTTCCGGAAAAAGGTTGAACAATGGAGAGGACATCAGGATGTGAATATTTGTGACACCAGAGGCCATGGAACCTCGCGAGAGAATGATATTGCACCCGTTGCGTTAAGGGTCATAACTATACTGTTTCAAGCCCTGGCCCAAACTGTCCTGCGCAAAATGATACCGGACTTCAAAATACAGGACGTGACCCCGGAGAGTTCAAAACGAACGCCCGGCAGCTTAAACTACCGGGCGTTCAGCATCCATTTCATCAATTGCAATTCCAGAGCGTATGGTTTCTGCTGCCGGAGTTCAATTGGTCGCCAATAGAGACCCGGCAAAGCCGCTTTGTCCTGCGTTACCGAAAGTGTATCTTGATCCGCCTGCGCCCCCACTACCCGCAGTACCACCCTGGTAGTTGACGGTACCTGCGGTTACCCCAGTGGTGGTGCCGGACTTGTAAATGCCGTACACCGAACCGCCTGCTCCGCCGCCGCCGCCGCCGCTTTCACCGCCCCTTCCGCCAAATCCTCCATCGCCGCCCGCCGCAGAATCACCAGAAGCCAGCCCCCCTGTCCCGCCGATTCCCCCGGGCTGTCCATTGCCGCCCCTCCCGCCGTACGCGCCTGTGCCGCCTATTCCTCTCGTAATATTCGTATTGCTCACCGTAACATATGATGCTGAATTATGGACAAAGACGCCGAAACTGGCGCCGCCGCCGCCGCCGCCTGTTCCGCCGGCAGACGATCTCGCTCCGCCTGCGCCGCCGCCTCCGCCGCCCGCGCCATAGCTGTCCGTGCCAATATCACATCCTCCGCTTCCGCCTCCACCGCCGCCGCCGCGGCCATTTGCTCCGACGCCGCCGTTTGTGCCGGAAGCCGGGACCCAGAGACCGCTGCTAATTGATCCGCCGCTGCCGCCTGCGCCGCTTGATCCGGGGAACCCGGAACCACCATCGGATCCTCGCTGGCCCGCAAGGCAAACACCGCCGCCTAAACCACCGGAGCCGCCGTTGCCAAGGCCAATGCTCCCAGGTGAACCCGCGGTTGCGTCATAGTTGTTACTTAAACCACCGGGGCAAGCCGTATCCATCGTACCGCCATTCCCGCCGCTGCCTCCTGCATTGAGACCACTCCCTGTCCCTCCGGCTCCGCCTGTGCCAAAGCTCGTATCGTTACAGGTCGTAGCGAATTGACTGGCATCTCCACCCGGATTTCCGGCGCCGGCGTACGTTTGGCTTGCATCTATTCCGTCTGTGCTATTGGAACCGTTCGCCCCGTTCCCGGCAAAGATTTCCAGCGACTGCAGGTTGACCGATGCAGCCGCGTTCAGGACCCGGACCGCGTAGGAACTTTCCGAAGGCACGGTCGCAGTCACTCCGTCCACGCGTACCGTCGCGACGGTCACCACCTGCGTGTTGTTCTGGATGATCAGGGAGCCGCTGCTTGAAGCGCCGACAATGCGGGTCGCCGTGGATACGACGTCTGCGGCCGTCCAATTGGTATCGTAGCTTCCTTTCAGGGTCTTCCCGTCCGGCATCGTGACCGTTTCATTGAACGTGCCGCCCTGAGCATGCACTTCGGGGAATCCTGTTTTTGCCAGGGCCGCGGTGATCGTCTTAAGCGGCGCGGACTTCTGGCCGGAGTCCGAATCGTTCCCCGTCGTCGTGACAAAGATGATGCCCGCATCGTAGGTCAGGTTCAGCGTCGTCAGGGGATTCCCCAGCGTGTCGCTGGCATCGATGGTCAGGGTCTTTGCCCCACCGACAGACCACGTTGCGGCCGGGCTGATGGTAAGGGTATCGTCCGTCAGCGTTGTCGTGCTCCACGCAGGAGCCCCGGACGCTGCTGCAAGCGTTCCTCCGGTGACCAGCGTTGCGGTATTCATCGCTTTGGAGAACGTGACCACGATCGCCTCGTTCGTTGCGAGCGAACTGCCGTTGGCGGGCGACACCGCCGCCGAGACGAGCGACGTGTCCACAAAATAGGACAGGTTGACGGCCGGGACCGCGTTCCCCGCAAGGTCGGTCACATTGATCGTCAGCGTCCTGCCGCTCCCGCCCGTCCAGGCGGTTGCCGGTCCGATAGTGAGTGTGTCATTGGTGTTCGTCGTCGTCGACCAGACGCCGCCGTCATGCTGTGAAGCCATGGACCCGGTGAGGACCAGCGAATTCGTGTCCATGGTCTCACTGAAGGTAATGATGATCTGGCCATATTTGTCGATGGTGGCCGAGCTCGATGAAACCAGGGATGTCGGCGCGGCAAAATCAAAGGAATAGGTCATGGTCAGACGGGAAAGAGGGTTCCCGGCAAGGTCCGTGGCATCGATCGTAAGCGTCTTTGCGCCGCCGCCCGCCCAGGCCGTCAGGGGCGCGATCGTGATCCGGTCATCCGAACTGCTCGCGGTCGACCAGGTCCCGGCGTCGGCCTCTGCCTGCAGAGAGCCGCCGATGACAAGCGACGTCTTCTTCATGCTCTCGGAAAAGGTTATCTGGATCTGCTTCGATCCATTTATCGGCGATCCCGATGCCGGAGAGACCAGGGCGGTGGGCACGGTCGTATCGGGTGCGGGTGCGCTCGCGGCCCCCCCGCCGCCGCTGCATGAGTTCACCAGAAGTGCCGAAAGAAACGCCAAACACAAAACAGTCAAGCGCTTGTTCATGTCATCCTCCTTAGGATGTAAAGCTGTTGATGCATCGGGTTTGATCGTGGGTGGGTGTACGCTGATGAGGATCGCATTATGAATGGAGCAAGCGGTGAAGTCAAGATTTCTGATGGGGTATTTTCGGGGTATTGCCGCGCGGGCCGAAAAATGAGCGTTTACATAAAATCATAATTTGAGGAGGCTCGCGTCAGGGATCAGCAGAGCAAGGAGCCTCGCGGATGGCAATATATCAGGTTATCATGTCTGACCCTCTACCGTCCTCAGAAGGGACTCCGCGGGTTTGATCACGAACGTATTATTTTCCTGCTCGAAAACGACCACGCCGCCCTCCCGAAGATGCAGGATATCCCGCACTTTCTTGGGAAGCGTGATCTGGCCTTTCGATGTTATCTTCGCGGTAACGGTCATATCCCTTCTCCTTACCTGGTGTGTGTCTCCTTACTTTATTTTAACCAATGACCGGAAAATTATCAAGCGAATATCAGGGACCGGGATGGCTAATCAATTGGAGGAATACGGCATGAGGAGTATGCGTTGAGTTGAGCAAAACAAGAAGGTGGGGAGGTTTCAGGAGAAATATCAGGTTATCATGTCTGACCCCGAAAGGTCCCGAAAGGTCCTTGGTACTAGTGAAGTACCCCGCAGCAGAGCTGCGGGGCATCAAATTCGCAACCTTAAAACACATCGAAACCAAAAACTAATCCCGACTTCGTCAGGATGTCCTTTTCATCCCAGCAGCAGAGCTGCTGGGTATTTCAGGACGCTTTTATAAAATCATTTATCTCTTTTTCCAGTGCCGCCATTTTGTCACGTATAACACTCTTTAATTCCCTCCCGTCACGGGTACCTGGAAACCTCATGCTTTACCCATATATAACGTTGTTTCTATCTATGCTTTCCGCACTAATGACCTGGACATGTCGTAACAGCGCCAACGGAATCATTTCCGGTAGTATCGATAGCACTCCCTCTCAAGCCACTCCTTATTCTTATTCACAACCTGAGCGAGATCGTTTTCTTTTGTTAAAATATAGGGACAGGCAACAAGTTGTTTCCTGCCCTTATCATAGCCCAGCCAGTAGCCTTTCAGAAATCCCAGTTTTGGATCACCCTCAAGAACGCCGGTTCCTACCCCTTTTATCTCGGGGTCGCTATGCTCATACCTCATGACGAGCATCGAATTCTTATATACTCCCGAGTACGTCCAATCTCGTACTTTTCCGAGCGCCGATGTTTTCACCATTCCGCTGATGTGCGAACCGCGTTCTTTGAATAACACAAACTCGCTGCTGATCATTTCTTTCTTAGTGGTACTGTCGTATTCCCTGAAAACACCGTTCCACTCTCCGACGATCGCCGATGGCTGCTTCAATCCGGCTATCTCGACAAATACCGGATAGAGCCTGTCAATGTTGGTAATGAGAGCGCCCAGCAATCCGATGACAGCGAGAATTATCTTGGCAAGCCAAGGTCCTTTCTTCTCATCAGACTGCTGATCTTTCTTATTATTCATGTTCCCTCCCGAAGTTGCGTGCCATTTGATGTCAAGGACACTTTGGGGCAATTGTTTAGGACGGTCTGAGGTCAGACATGATTTCCTCTTATGTTTCCAAAACTTCGGGGGCGTCAGAAGTGGAGGGGCGTGATGGGAAAGCCGGGCAATCCCCCGATGGCGTGAGACGAGGATATTCCAAAATAGTGCAGGAGTCAAGAAAACAAGGGCATGGGACAGGGCGAGGCCGACACGGGGACACGTAGACGCGGGGACAATAAAAAAAATGGGTCATGGGTCAGGGGTCAGGTTGAGCATCAATACGCCACCATAACCGCCGCCCTTTCGAACATCTCCACCATTTTCTCGATGGCGACGGGCGTCACAGCGTGATCGAACCGGTCCCCCCCGATATTCCTGAGGTCCATGGCGACCTTGTTGGCAAAGAGTTCCACCCCCCTCCCTTTCAGGAAGCGGAGAAAGTCCCCATAATTGCCGGGAATGTTCGCCGGGGGGACGCCGAGCCGGGCTGAGAGCGACCTGAGCTCCTCCTCCGGCAGCGGTGTCTTGTCCAGAGGCGTCGTGTGCCCGCCGTACCAGTGGCCGATCTTGATCGCCTGGACGCCTTCGTCATCGAACAGGATGATCACCTTGTAGCCCTGCAGCAGCGCGGCCACGGCAACATGCGGCATGACGACGGTCCGGGAGTCGTGTTTGTTCATGGCGTTCTTCACGTGGATAAGGAAGGTCTTCGGCGTATCGGACCCGGCAAACGCCGCCGACGGCAAGAACATCAGGATAAGGACCACCAATAGCGCGCGTCTCATGGCATTGCTCCTGGCCGCGGCAGGACAGCCCGTCTCCGGCCGGCCTGCGAAGGCGTCATTGCATCACTTGGCCTCGACCGGGTATCCTGCGCCGACCCACTCCCACCAGCCGCCCTTCAGCGCAGATACCTTCGTGAATCCCCGCTCCATCAGGTTGAGCGCCACACTGGCGCTCGTTTGCTCGTTGGGTCAGTCGCAGTAAAAGACGAGCACCTGGTCCTTCTTGTACTTCCCGGCCCAGGAACTGATCTCGTTCGGTTCCTCGCGCACGGCCCGGGCGATCTTCTGGTTGCTCTTTTTCCAGTTCGCTTTGTACCGCACATCGATCACGGTGACTGCGGGATCGCCCAGTTTCGCTTTCAGCTCCTCCTTCGTTATGAGGGGGGCGTCGTCGTCCGCGGCAATGGCCGGACCGGGAACCAGCCAAGCGAGCGCCAACATTGTCAAGAAAGCCCCGGTCAATAGAGAGGTCCTGGATTTCATGCTCGTTCTCCTCGAATCGTTGATCGCCTGCGGACCGCTCCGCGGCTTACTTCGGTTCCGTGGGATAGCCGGCCTTGACCCAGTCGTTCCACCCGCCCTTGAGCGCAAATGCGTTCGTATAACCCCGCTCCCGGAGATTGAGCACCACACTGGCGCTCGTGGCCTCGTCCCCTCAGGCGCAGTACACGATGATCTTTTTGTCCTTGGGATACGTTCCCACCCAGGCCCCGACGTCAAGGGGATCGACGCGGACGGCCCCCTTGATCTTCTTGTCGCTCTTTTTCCAGTCCGGCCTGATCCTCGCGTCCAGGATGGCGACGTTCGGGTCGTTCAGAAGGGCCTTCACTTCCTCTTTCGCGATCCGCGGAGCTTCATCTGCGGCGTAACCAGGCGCGCAGAATATCCAGGCGGCTGCGAAGAGGGCAACTGCGGCTGTCCAGGCTGTTTTTCCGCTCATAGGCTTGTCTCCTTTGCTGTAGGGTAAGATCACACTTCGGCGAGATCGCTCTCGTGAAGTTTGGTTATGCCTTATTGTTCGGGGACCCTGAATTTTCTTATAGTAACAGTATATCCCTGCCATTCGAAGTGTCAAGCCGGCACAGAAGCGGCGAACGGGATAGATCAGGGGATGGAACAAAAAAAGAGCTGCCTGCCCCTTTGGGTAAGTAGCTCATGGAGCGGTTTTAACTGTTTGAAACTCTGGCTACTTCACGAAGGAGCAGCAGTAATCGGAGAGCGTCCGGACCTTCATCGTGAACTTGGAATTGGCGGGAACATCGAAGGACTCGCCGCCCTTGACCGCCTTCCAAGCCTTCGCCCCCGGCAGCATCACATCCAACTCGCCCGACAGGATCTCCATGATCTCCTTGTCGCCCGTCGAGAACTCATACTCTCCCGGCTGCATGATGCCAAGGGTCTTCTTTGACCCGTCGGGGAACAGGACCGTCCTGCTCACGACCTTCCCGTCGAAATAGACATTGGCCTTTTTCACTACTGTTACATTCTTGAATTCAGACATGATATCCCCCATATTTATGTTATCGCATTTGTAGGGGCGGCCCTGTGTGGCCGCCCAAAGAAGGGCAACCACGCAGGGTTGCCCCTACCGGAATCCAATATCCGCAATCGGATCATTGCTATTTCGTCGGAGGCAGGACAACCGGGGTCGCGCTGCTGGAAACGCCTGCGTTCGGAGCGCCGGTGCGTGAGAACGCAGTAACGAAGGCATCCCCAAACACGTCTACTTTGGGCATACCTTTCATTTTCGGCAAAAGCTCCTCCAGCTTCGCTGTCGTTCCGGCAAAGTCATTCGCTATCTTATTCATCCGCCATTCACTCGCAGTGAAAAGCACCAGAAATGTACTTTTCGTAGTGCCGTCAAAATCCCCGAGATAATAAGCTTTGCCCGCCTCTACGTTAATTACGCGGCCGGACAGTTCATAGGGAAATGGTTTCCTCTGGTCATTGCCGCCCCCGCCTTGAAAAACAATGTGCGTTGTGTGGTAGTCTCCCGGCTCAACGGCAATAGCATAGGGATCGAGTGTCGGCTCGAACCTCAGGCCGATCTCACGTTTCTTGTCCACCGATGTTACGACAATTCCAATCTGCGTAGAGATCAGATTGAATCCCCGCGCATCGCTGAACCTGCCATACAAATATCCTTTTGACGGCTCTATCATGTCGTCCGGATATATCGCCGGCGCATATCTCAAGCAGCCGGTCATCAGTACCACTGCAAGAACGAAAAGGAACGAATTGCGGACAATCTTTATCATCCTATTCTCCTTTCGGTCCGTCACAGGGATGGACAATAAACAACAGCAAAACTTGGAACTTCTTCTCACCGCACTGCCGCAGGGAGCCACAGTTCAACACCTTGACAATCCCGCGGATTCTGCAATACTTCCATTATATAGATTACGTACTATAGCACATCATTATGCGAAATCAACCAAACTTTCAATCCATTACGGCACCGATAAACCGATACGCAGAAAGGAGAACCCAATGAAAAAGAATCGTATCGCATCGAAGACAGTTGTAGGTTTAGCCGTTCTCGCGCTCGTTCTTTCAACCGCCTGCGCCTCTATGTTCATGAAGGGCGGGTCCCTGGCCCCGGCGGGATATCAGCCGCAAAAGGTGCTGATCACCTATCGCGCCGAAGGCGCCGTGCCGCCGGGCGCCACCTATCTCCTTGTCCTGACCGAGAAGGGCGAGGCGCTGTTCGAGCGAAGCGCTGACGGAAGCGGCGCGTTGTTCGAGACCCGCTGGACCGACGACAAGGGCGATCATTTCGCCGGATGGGTCGCCACCAGTCATGCCTACGAGTTCGTCGTTCCGAAGGACCGCAAGCAGGCTGCAAAGCGCTATGTCTATCCCGCCGGATTCTACACCCTCCAGAGCATTGGTGGTCAGGAACGGCCAATACCTGTCGCGGCAGTGGACCCGGTCGCAACGTTGATCCCGAAATAGCTCCGGTCGCGCCCCCCGTTCCGGAATACGCAAAAGCCGCCTACTCCTGCAGGTAAGCGGCTTTTCTTTGTTCTCCATCAGCGTTGAACGGTGTCGCCTTTGCCTCAATACTATGTAGGGGCGGCCCTGTGTGGCCGCCCAAAGAAGGGCAACCACGCAGGGTTGCCCCTACCGCTATCTCGTCAGGTGTCTGTATTTAATGCGGTGCGGCTGGTCCGCCTCTGCGCCGAGCCGCTTCTTCCGGTCTTCCTCATACTCCGTGAAGTTCCCGTCGAAGAACGCCACCTTGCTGTCTCCCTCGAAAGCGAGGATATGCGTCGCGATCCTGTCCAGAAACCACCGGTCGTGGCTGATCACCACGGCGCAGCCGGCGAAGTTCTCGAGGCCCTCTTCGAGCGCCCGCATGGTGTTCACGTCGATGTCGTTCGTCGGCTCGTCGAGCAGCAGCACGTTGGCCTCTTCCTTCAGGATCCGCGCGAGGTGCACCCGGTTCCTCTCTCCTCCCGAGAGAACGCCCACCTTCTTCTGCTGGTCCGTGCCGCCGAAGTTGAAGCGCGACACGTAGGCGCGCGAGTTCATCAGGAGCTTGCCGAGCTGGATCTGCTCCTGGCCGCCGGTGATCACTTCCCAGATGGTCTTGTTCGGATCGAGCACGTCGCGGCTCTGGTCCACATAACCCAGCTTCACGGTCTCGCCGACCCGGATCGTGCCCTTGTCCGGCTTGTCCTGACCCGTGATCATGCGGAAGAGGGTTGTCTTGCCCGCGCCGTTCGGACCGATGACGCCCACAATGCCGCCCGGCGGCAGCATGAAGGACATGCCCTCGACGAGGATGTTGTCGCCGTAGGCCTTGGTCACATTGTCCGCCTCGATGACGACCTTGCCGAGCCTGGGTCCCGGCGGAATGTATATCTCCAGTTCCTTGCCGCGAGCCTCGGTCTGCTGGCGGAGCAGCTCTTCGTAGGAGCTGATGCGCGCCTTGGACTTGGCATGCCTGCCCTTGGGCGACATCCTGATCCATTCGAGCTCGCGGGCCAGCGTCTTCTGGCGTTCGCTTTCGGTCTTCTCCTCGAGCTTCAGCCGGTTGCCCTTCTGTTCGAGCCACGACGAGTAGTTCCCCTTCCACGGGATGCCCTGTCCGCGGTCGAGTTCCAGGATCCAGCCGGCGACGTTGTCCAGGAAGTAGCGGTCGTGGGTCACGGCGATCACCGTTCCCTCGTACCGCTGGAGATGATGCTCCAGCCAGGCAACTGACTCGGCGTCGAGATGGTTCGTGGGTTCGTCGAGGAGCAAGATGTCCGGCTTCTGGAGCAGCAAGCGGCAGAGCGCAACGCGCCGTTTCTCGCCGCCCGACAGGACCTTCACCTTTGTCTCCCCGTCCGGACAGCGGAGCGCGTCCATGGCCATCTCGAGCATGCTGTCCAGCTCCCAGGCGTTCAGGTGGTCCAGCTTCTCCTGCACCGTGCCCTGCCGCTCGATCAACTTCTGCATCTCGTCGTCGGACATGGGATTGGCGAAGCTTTCGTTGATCTTGTTGTACTCATGCAGAAGGTCGACGGTCTGCTGCACGCCCTCTTCCACGCACTGGCGCACGGTCTTTTCGGGATCGAGCTTCGGCTCCTGCTCAAGGAACCCGACGGTGTAGCCCCCGGAGAGCACAGCCTCGCCCACGAACTCCTTGTCCGCGCCCGCCATGATCCGGAGCAGCGAGCTCTTGCCCGAGCCGTTCAGGCCCAGGACCCCGATCTTCGCGCCGTAGAAATAGGACAGGTAGATGTCCTTCAGGACCGGCTTCTTGTCGTGGAACTTCCCCACGCCGACCATGGAATAGATGATCTTGTTCGGTTCAGCAGACATAGGCTATTCAATACCTCCGATGGAGCCCCTCCGGAAGGAACCGGAGGTTTTCGATGATGAACGACATCCCGCATCAGCGGGACCAAAATGGTAAGCCCTTTTGTACACTGTATTGCAGGGATGTGTCAACACCTAAAAGAGAGACCAACGGGGTAGGAATTGACTGAGGGAAGGAGGAAACAGAGAAAGGCATGAGTACGAAGTTCACCTACTACGTACGGCGCAATTTCAATGAAATGGAACTATCATCAAGTACTAATACAAACGCACTTACTATTGTGTCCTTGCGAGGAGCGTAGCGACGAAGCAATCTTTTATTTTACAACGAGATTGCCGCGCTCCCTTCGGTCTCTCGCAAAGACAACGTAACAAAACTTTATGCGTTTGTATTAGTTGTAACTTGCACATGAACATCATGCTGTGCGGCGGGCCCGCACGGTGATGAAAGATGGCACGAAGCTGCCGGCCCGTCCGCACCAGCTACGGATTAGGACGCAAATCCATTTGATTGCCGGGAGCACCGGCAACCCCAAGACAAAACTCACTCGTCGCTGCCGGGCCAGCGCTGATGTCAGACCCTCTTCCCGAGAATAAAGCTAAGCAAGAGAAGTGTTACCGGCCAGAGTCCGACGAAGATTCCCCAGCGTTCTGCGTGAGCTTCCTGTAGCGCCGCCTTCAGCGCGGGATCGGTGATTTTACCGAGTACGTGCCGTTTCATCTCGATTTGCGGTCCGAAAAACCACATCAGCCATGACAGCGGGATCGAAAGCAATCCGACCCAAAACAAGACTTGCGATAGCGTTTGCATGTCGTCCTCCTTATAATTATTGACATAATATAACTAACTGTGCTCCTATATCAGGCAGATGTCAACTTAATAAAGAATGCAACATGATATGGTTCAAGCAAATGCAACTTCAACGAGTACAGGAAGTACTCTGCAGCTCTCCATCATCTCTTCGAGATTCATCTTCACGAATCTTTAGGGCTCCGGCAGGCTGTCGATGGCCTCGCGGATGAACTGCGCCGGCACCACCGCCGCCAGCTGAAGACGCTGGCCGTCGATCGCCGCGTGCTGGCTCACGAGGCCGGCGATGAAATTGACCGGCACGGCAGCCCTGCCGCCGAACGCGCGCGAACCCGTATAGTACACGGGTCCGCCGCTGTTCCCCTCGTACACCTGAAAATCATAGAGGAAGGTGGGGTGTTGTTTGGCCGGAACGAGGGGATAGGAGGCGATCTTGCCACTCCGGAGGATCGGGAACCCGGCGGCGTTCGCGGCCAGGCCGAAGGGAAAGCCAAGCGAGAGCAGTTCGTCGCCGGGATGGACCTCGTACTGCGTCATCATCTGGTCGGTCGCCAGCAGCTCCTTCGAAAGCAGCACCACGTGGGCCTCGTTCGGCAGCGGCGCGTACATGACGGCGACATCCGCTCCCGGGGGCTGGGTCCAGAGCGGTGCGCCTTTGCTGCGTATCCGCAGCCGGTGCTCCAAGCCTTCGAATGTTCCGTCCGCCTTCTTCCGACGCAGCCACAGGACCGCCTCGTCCCCGTTGATGTTCTGCAGCACGTGGCCTGCCGTCACCATGACGTAGGATGCCCGGTTCGGGTTGCTCTTGAGCGGGCGGCCCACGAAGAACACCGTCCCGACCGATATTTTACCTTCCCCTTTGGCCGGCCCTGCGATGCGGAAGGTCGATCCCATAAGAAGGACGTTCAGGTCCTCTGCACCGGCGATGCTCGGCGATGACAGGACAAAGCACAGGACAGCCAGGACCATTTGCTTGAACTTCTGCATTGTTCAACTCCTTTGTGCTCGGAGAGCCCGGAAATTCGGCCCCGTTCCGGACCTAGTGCTTCAGCATCTCTTCGATCGTGATCTTCACTGATTCACGCAGCGATGGAAGGTCGTACCCGCCTTCGAGAGCGAATACCATGGGGACCTCGGCGCTCGTGAGGATGCTCCGGACGATCCCGTGGATCCCTTCGTGGGTGACGCGGATGTTCGCGTGGGGGTCCTGTGCATGGATGTCGTAGCCGGCCGATACAAGGATGATGTCCGGCCCGAAGCGCTCCACCACGCCGGGCAGGATATCCTGATACACGGAGAGGTAGTCCTTGTTGCCGGAGCCGGCGAGGATCGGCACGTTGTACGTATACCCCTCGCCCTTCCCTCTCCCCCGGTCCATATCCTTGCCCGTATCAGGGTAGTAGGGATACTGGTGGGTGCTGAAGTAGAAGACCGTGTCGTCCTCTTCAAAGATGTGCTGGGTTCCGTTCCCGTGATGGGCGTCGAAATCGATGATAAATACCTTGTTGTAGCCGCTCCGCTGAGCGTGGCGCGCGCCGACAGCGATATTGTTGAAGAGGCAGAAGCCCATGGACCTGCCGGCTTCGGCGTGGTGCCCCGGAGGCCGGACAGCGCAGAACACGCGCCGCATGCCGTTGTTCCGGCACTGTTCCACGGCTTCCATCACCGCGCCCGCGGCAAAGGACGCGGCAGCGAAGCTTTCCACGGAGGTGAACGTGTCCGGGTCCACCTCGCCGGCGCCAAGGCTCCTGATCCGCTCTATGGCCTCGGGCGTGTGGACGAGCGCGAGGTCCTCGGGTGTCGCCTTGCGCGGCTTGAGATGGACAAGCTTACCCCAGAGGTCGACTGCTTTGAGGGAGGAATTGATCGACAGAAGGCGGTCCGGGGTATCGGGATGCCAGGACGGGGGTGCGTGAAGGAGGAAGACCTCGTCGTAGATATAGCCGACCCTGTTCATGGGACCAGTATACTCACATTTCCCGCTTTCTGCATCATGAGAAGCGTCCCCTGGCCCGTTCATAGTCTTCCGGCGTGTCCAGATCTTGAACGACACCTTCGTCATCCACCTCGAGCGTGCGGACCGTGTCTGCGTGGGCCGTGATCACGTCGCGGAGCGTTGCGCTGCGAACAATGTCGCCGATGACCTCGCGCGGGAACAGGGTGGGATGTCCGCGTCTGCCGTGATACGCCGGGATGATGACGTGGGCGGTGAATGCATGGTGGGCATGAACGATGGCCGAGATCGTGGCAGGTGATACCAGGGGGTGGTCGGACAGGCAGACCAGGACGCCGCTCGAGTCGGGGGCGACCTGCCGGAGCCCCAGCCGAACGGACCCGGCCATGTCGCTTGCTGGATCGCCATTGATCATGGTCCTGACCGGCAGCCCGCTGATGGCCGCCTTGATCTCTTCGCTGCCTGCGCCGAGCACGACGACAATGTCGGTTATTCCCGCGGCGATGACGCTGTCCAGGCAATGGCGGATGACCGGTTTAGGACCGAGGGGAAGGAGCTGCTTGGAGCGGCCCATCCTGCGCGACGACCCCGCCGCAAGAACGACCGCCGATACCTGTAGGGGCATGCTCTCTCCTGTGCTGGATGATCTGGGCCATGATGCTCACGGCGATCTCTTCGGGAGTGACCGAGCCGATGGGAAGCCCGACGGGGATGATGACGCGTGCGATGTCCTCCTGAGAGAGGCCGGTATCGCGAAGGGCGTTCATCAGGAGGCCCTTTTTCCGTCTGCTGCCGAGCAGGCCGATGTAGGCTGCATCGGTTTTGAGCGCCGCCTTCACCGCGTCGAGATCGTGGTTGTGCCCCCGCGTGGCGATCAGGAGGAAGGTGCCCCTGTCAACAAGCACCCGGTCGAACACCGTCCCGAACTCGTGCACCACGATCTCATGGGCGTCGGGGATGCCGTCCCGGTTCGCGTGCTCCGGCCGGTCGTCCGCCACGGTCACGCGAAATCCCGAGAACCGCGCAAGCCGGGCGACCGCCTTGCCCACATGGCCGGCCCCAAGGATCACGAGCCGCGGGTCAACGAGCACCGGTTCGATGTATACCAGGAGCGTCCCGCCGCATACCAACCCGCCCTCTTTTTCGGTAAGATCGAAGGGGACCGTACGGGGCTGCCCGTCCCGCAGGGCCATGAGGCTATACTGGACCACGTCCGCTTCGAGGCACCCGCCGCCGAGCGTGCCCATCGCGGAGCCGTCGTCCCGCACCAGCATCTTGGCGCCCTGCTTCTGCGGCGACGAGCCCTTGCACTCCACGATGGTGGCGAGGGCGGATGCGCGGCCAAGCTTGTTAAGCCTCACGATCTCTTCATAGATGTCCATGGAAACCTCAGTCTAAAAGCAGTCGGCAGTCGTCTGTCGGCAGTCGAATGCGAAATCACTATTGACTACGGCAATAGCTCAGGTCTCGGCAGTCAAATACTGTATAAAACCGGTTATTAAGCGAGCCGTCTCCGATGCAGCCTCATACAAGTCCTTGAATTCAATGTCCACAATATATCCTTGATCAAGCGCCACATACAACTGGCTTTGGACCTCGGCAGTGGAGCCAAGAGCCATGTAGAGAAATCTTCCGAAATCTTTGTCCGTCCTCCTTGCAAATCCTTCCGCGATGTTGCTCATGACGGATACGGAAGCTCTTCGTATCTGATCTTTCAAACCATAATCACTGCCGAATTTTGTTTTACCGTTTGTTACCTCATAGATCGTCCTGGTCAGAACCCTCGCTTTCTGCCAGGCTTGAATATCTTCGAACCGTTGTATTTTCGCCATTCGACCTCTTTCCAATTATTATTTGACCGCCGACTGTCGTCTGTTTTATTAACTGCCGACTATCTTCCCGACTGCCGACTTGTTTTTTGACTCTCGACTTTTTTCCCGACTGCCGACTGTCGACTGCCTCATGACTATCGACTGTATTATCCTTTCATTGCAGCCAATACGGCGGCCGGCGTCATCGGCAGGCTCCTGAGCCTGACCCCCGTCGCCGCGAAGACCGCGTTCGCAACTGCCGGGGCAGCGGGCGGCACGCCGGGCTCGCCGATGCCGCCGAGCGGGTCCTTGCCGGTCACGATATGCACATCGATCTCCGGCGTCTCGCTCATGCGCAGGAGGTCGTAATCGCCGAAGTTCGTCGTCTTGACACCGCCGCCGGCGAACTCGACCTTTTCCTTGAGCGCGGCAGAGAGGCCCATGATGATGCCGCTCTCCATCTGGGCGGCCACGGTGTCAGGATTGATGACCGATCCGCAGTCCACGGCGCACGTGATCTTATGGACCTTTATCGTTCCGGTCGCCCTGTCCACCGAGACCTCCGCCACCTGGGCGACGTAGGTCCCGAAGGAGAGATGGTAGGCGATGCCGACGGCCTGGCCTTTCGCCGGTTTCCTGCCCCAGCCGGCCTTCTGTGCCGCTGTCTCGAGCACGCGCTTCGCCCGCGGATGTTTCTGCAGCAGTCCCAGCCTGAATTCCAGCGGGTCCTTGCCCGCGGCTGCGGCCAGCTCGTCCACAAAGGACTCGATGATGAACCCGTTGTGCGACGCGCCGACGGAACGCCAGAATCCGACCGGCACGGGCAGATCGACGCGGACATACTCGGCCAGGAGGTTCGGCACATCGTATTCCAGGTCCGTGACGCCCTCGACCGCGGCATTGTCGATGCCGTTCTTCATCATGCCCGGGAAGACCCGGGCGAAGATGGAGGGACAGGCGATCTTGTGGGACCAGGCAGTCACCTTCCCCTTGTCATCAAGGGCGGCTTCGATCTTCGTATAGTTCGCCGGACGATAGAAGTCATTCTGAAAATCCTCTTCCCGGGTCCAGACGACCTTCACGGGCATTCCGGCGGTCTTCGCGATGTTCACCGCTTCTTCGGCGAAGTCCGTCTCGAAGCGCCTGCCGAAACCGCCGCCCAGGTAGGTCGTATGGACGAAGACCTGCTCGGGCTTGAGCCCCGTGGCCTTCACGGCCATGCCCTTGACACCTCCCTGGTTCTGCGTCGGCGCCCAGATATCGCACCGCTCGGCCGTGACCGACGCGGCGCAGTTCATGGGCTCCATGGTCGCGTGGGCCAGGTAGGGCGTCCGGTACTCCGCTTCCACCTTCTTTGTCGCGGCCGCGAGCGCTGCCTTCGCGTCACCCAGGCTCTTTGCGACCAGGCCCGGTTCGCCGATCCTGGCTGCGATGTCCTTCTCCAGGGTCGAGGTATCAAGCGCCGGCGCCTTGGCGTTCTGCCAGGTGATGTTCAGGACTGCCCTCCCCTTCCACGCCGCGTCCAGCGTGTCCGCGACAACGGCGATGCCGCGCGGACCTTCGATCACCGCCTGGACGCCCTTGACCTGCTTCGCCGCTTCCTTGTTGACGGCTGCGGGCTCGGCACCGTACTGGGGCGGTCGTGCCATCACGGCGTACAGCATGCCCGGTGCGAAGGTATCGATGCCGAACATCGCCTTGCCCGTGGACTTCTCCGGCACATCGAGGCGCGGCATGGCCTTGCCGATATACTTGAATTGGCCTTCCTTCTTGAGGGTCGGATTCTGCGGCACCGGAAGGCGCGATGCCTCGAACACCAGCTTCCCGTACGAGAGGCCCTTGCCCGTCCGCATGTGCCGGACCACGCCGTTCACGGCAGCGCACTCACGGAGCGGCGCCTTCAGAGCCTCGGAACCGGCAGCGATGAGCATCTCCCGGCCGGCGGCCCCGGCCTTCCGGAGGGTTTCGTGCATGTGGCGCACGCTCGTGCTGCCGCCTGTTGACTGCATGCCCCAGACCGGGTCCTTGTACGCGTCGGCGGCCGGCGCGGACACGAACCGCACCTGCTTCCAGTCCGCTTCGAGCTCGTCGGCGATGATCATGGGCAGGGACGTGGTCACGCCCTGTCCCATCTCTGACTTGCTCACCACCACGGTGATGGAATCATCGGGTGCAATGCGGAGATAGACGTTCGGCTTGAACGACAGGTCCTGTTCCAGCTCGGCGGCGGAGAGCAGGCGAAGGCCCGCCGGCGTCATGACGGCGGCGATGGTCAGGCCCGCCCCGGCGGCGAGGGAGGTCTTCAGGAACTCGCGGCGGGTATATTCTTTTTTGGTCCTCTTCATGGCCGTTTGCCCTCCTTTGCCGCCGACCTGACGGCCAGCTTGATGCGCGGATAGGTCCCGCACCGGCAGAGGTTGCCGTCCATGGCGCGCACGATCCTGTCGTCCGAGGGGTTCGGTTCCTCGGCCAGGAGCGCCGCGGCCTGCATGATCTGGCCCGACTGGCAGTAGCCGCACTGGGGGACCTGCTCCTTGATCCATGCCCTGACCACCGGATGGCTCTCGGCGAGGCCCTCGATGGTCGTTATCCTCTTTCCCGCTACGGACCCCACGCGGGTCTGGCAGGAGCGCGCCGCCTTGCCGTCGATATGGACGGTGCAGGAGCCGCAGGCGCCGATACCACAGCCGAACTTGGTGCCCGTAAGCTTCAGGTGCTCGCGGATGACCCAGAGGAGCGGAACGTCCGGACCCGCATCCACCTGGTAAGCCTTCCCGTTGATATCAAGCGAGATCATAGATGCCTCCTTTTAATGAGATTACATACTCGCGCCACTAAGGCACGAAGACACGAAGGGGGGGGTCTTGAATTCTTGCGTAATGAACAAAACGCCCCCATCCTGCATTTCTTCGTGTCTTCGTGGCAGATATTGTCCAGCTTGTGGGGAGATACGTTTAAGTTAATCAGATGGGAAAAGCAATGTCAAGAGGCGGAGATCGCTGCGGATGTATCTTGAACTTTTAATTTCGCATGCTGAATGATATTCAGGCCACCTGCCCCGCGGCAAAGCCCGATGCCCAGGCCCAGTGCAGGTTGTATCCGCCAAGCTCCCCGGTCACGTCGACGACCTCGCCGATAAAATAGAGGCCGGGGACCTTCTTCGCCTCCATCGTTTTCGACGACAGTTCGTCCGTGTCCACGCCGCCCGCGGTCACCTCCGCGGTCGCATATCCTTCGGTGCCCTTGGGGAGCACGTTCCAGGCATGGAGCCCGTCAGCGAGCGCCTTTAACGCCCGGTCCGAGGTCTGGTCGAACGGCTTCGAGATCGTCATCTGGTCGCACCACGCCTCGGCAAACCGTTTCGGAAGCCAGGACGCGAGCATAGTGCGCAACTCGATCCTGCTCCGGCGTCTGGCCATGAACTCACGGAGAATGTCCGTATCGGGAAGAAGGTCTATCGTGAGCAGTTCGCCGGGCGTCCAGGAGAGCGATGCCTGGAGCGCCGCCGGACCGCTCAGGCCGCGGTGGGTGAACAGGATGTTCCCACGGTACCGCTTCGTGCCGCAGGAAACCGCCGTATCGAGGGAGATCCCTGCGAGCCCTTGAAAGACCTTTTGGTCGCGTGCCGCGAACAGAAAGGGCACGAGACCCGGCCTGGGCGGGACGACCTTGAGGCCGAACTGCTTGCCGACGGCGTGCCCAAGACCGCTCGCCCCGAGGTCGGGATAGGAAAGTCCGCCGGTGGCGATGACGAGCGACTCCGCCCGGAACGCCCCCTGGTCGGTTGCGACCATGAAGTTCTGACCGCGGGCGATCTCCGTCACGCTGCATTTCAGGCGTATCTCCACGCCATATTGGGCGCACTCTGCTTCCAGCAGGGCGATGATCTCAGCTGCGCTTTTTACGCAGAAAAGCTGGCCCGCTTCCTTTTCCTGATAGGCGATATGGTGCTGCTCGATAAGGTCGAGCACGTCACGGGGGGTGAAGCGCGCGAGGGCGGATCTGCAGAAGTGGCTGTTGCGGGAGACATAGTGTCCGGCGGTCACGTGCAGGTTCGTGAAATTGCACCGGCCGCCGCCGGATATGCGGATCTTCGAGCCGGTCCTGCGTGCATGGTCCAGGACGAGCACCGAGCGGCCTCGCTTTCCGCATTCAATGGCGCAGAGCAGGCCTGATGCCCCTGCGCCGATAATGATGACATCCTTCGCTGTTCCTTCACTCACGAGGACCCCGGGGTGCCGTTTTGCGTCCCGAACCTCATGCTCCTAATTGTGCTTTTTCTTCTTCGTGTCCTTGCGCTTGTCATCCTTCTTGTCATCGCTGGTCTCTTTCTTTTCTGCCTTATGGCATTTATGGCAATCCTTTGGTTCCGTGGTACTGAAGGCCTTTTTCCCGTTGTGGCATACGCCGCAAAATTTTCCCTGTTTCATCGCGTCCATGGTCATGATATCGGCGCCCTTTTTCGTCTTGAACAGCCCTGCGATATGGCATGCATCGCAATGGATCTTGGCATGCTTCGTACCGTCAAAGGTCACCTTGCCTGCGCCGCCGCCCGGCCACGTAAGGGTTACTCCATCGGGAACGGCCGATGAGACCGCCGGAAACAGGAAGAACGCCAGGAATAGAATGACACTATTGAATGTGTACTTGGACATCTTACGCCTCCATAAGGAAACAAATCACTGAAGTGTCATTATAACATATTGTTGAACGGGTCAATGCGGAAAAATAAAGCCCTGCAGGACGGGTGCTGCAACAGTCTGCGACACGGCGCTCCCGGCACCCTGTTACTCATACCGGAGCGCGTCAATGGGGTTGAGCAGCGAAGCCTTGTAGGCGGGGTAGAATCCGAAGAAGATGCCGATGAACCCGGAAAAACCGAAGGCCAGCACGATGGACAGGGGCGAGACGACTGTGGGCCAGCCGGACAGGGACGACAGGGCCATCGCGGTCGACACCCCGACGATGATGCCGACGATACCGCCGATCAGGGACAGCGTGAGCGCCTCGATGATGAACTGGAGCCGGATGTCCCAGGTCTTGGCGCCGATGGCCATGCGGATGCCGATCTCGCGCGTCCGTTCGGTGACGGACACCAGCATGATGTTCATGATGCCGATGCCGCCGACAAGGAGCGAGACCGACGCGATAGCGCCGAGCAGAAGGGTCATGACCTTCGTGGACTCTTCACGCGCCTGCATGAGCTGGGTGAGGTTCCGGACCGTGAAATCGTTGTCCTGTTTCGGCCCGATCCGGTGGCGCTGCTTCAAGAGGGCGGTGATCTGCTGCTCCGCGGCGGCAAGGTCCTCGGCGCTTTTCGCCTTGACCGAGATGATCCGCACCATGCCGGGGAACTGGGCGCCGAAGAGCTTCTTCTGGGCCGTCGTGACCGGGATCATGATCGTATCATCCTGATCGCGCCCCTGGGCATCCTGCCCCTTCCGGGCCAGGACGCCGACCACGGTGAACGGCAGGTTCTTGATCCTGATCGTCTGGCCCACGGGATCCTGGTCCCCGAACAGGTTGTCCACCACGGTCTGGCCCAGGAGGGCGACCTTGGTCGCGCTCTTCACGTCCTGGCTGGTGAAAGGCCGCCCCGCGGTCAGCGGCCATTCCCGGATGTCCAGCATGGACGGCGTCGTGCCGAGAACGCCGGTGGACCAGTTCATGTGGCTGAACACGATCTGCGCGGTGCCGCTGTGGGTCGGCGCCACGGCTTCCACGGCCGGGCATTCGCGTAGAATTGCCTCGGCATCGGCCATGGTAAGCGTGGGCTGCGTGCCCGCGCCCATGCGCACGCCCCCGGAGGTTGTGGCGCCGGGCAGGATGATCAGCAGGTTGCTCCCCATGCTCGATATCTGCTCGGCGATCTTTTGGCTCGCGCCGGCTCCCACGGCGACCATGGCGATCACCGCGCCGACGCCGATGATGATGCCCAGCATAGTGAGGCCTGAGCGCATCTTGTTCACCCGGAGCGCCCGGATCGAGATCTTGAAGGTGGAAGGGATGTTGATCATAAATTAATAATATCGTAGGGGCAACCCTATGTGGTTGCCCTGATGCGGGCGGCCACGCAGGGCCGCCCCTACCGCGCTACCGCTTCATCGCTCACAATGTGCCCGTCCGAGAACCGGATGATCCGCTTGCTGTATGCCGCAATGTCGTGCTCATGGGTCACCAGGATGACGGTGATGCCGGACTCCCGGTTCAGCCTCACGAAGAGCTCCATGATCTCGGCGCTCGTTCTGGTGTCGAGATTGCCCGTAGGTTCGTCTGCGAGGATGATCGGCGCGTCGTTCACCAGCGCCCGGGCGATGGCAACACGCTGCTGCTGGCCGCCGGAAAGCTGGTTCGGGTGATGGCCTTCCCTGCCCTCCAATCCCACGCTTGTAAGGGCGGACATCGCGCGCTCATGCCGTTCCGGGGCGGTGTTGCCGTTGTAGAGCATTGGCAGCTCGACATTCTCGAGCGCCGAGGTGCGGGAAAGGAGGTTAAACCCCTGGAACACGAAGCCGAGCTTCTTGTTCCGGATCTCGGCGAGCTCGTCCCGGGAGAGCCCGCCCGTGTCAACGCCGTCGAGCAGGTACTGTCCCTGGGTCGGCGTGTCGAGGCAGCCCAGGATGTTCATGAACGTCGACTTGCCCGAACCGGACTGGCCCATGATGGCGACGAACTCGCCCTGCTCGATGGCCGTCGAGATGCCGTCGAGGGCCTTTAGATCGATGTCGCCGAGCCGGTATATCTTGCTGATCGTATGTGCTTCGATGAGGGCCATAGAATATAGAAATTGTAGGGGTAACCCTACGTGGTTACCCTTTTCCCGGGCGGCCACATGGGGCCGCCCCTACCAATATATAGGGTCCACCATTAGAACATCCTGGGTCCGCTCTGTGCGGCCTTCGGGGCACCCTTCTTCAGTGATTCGACGATGATCTGCTGGCCTTCCTTCAGCTCGCCTGACGCGATCTCCGTATAATTGCCGTCGCTGATGCCGGGCGAAATGCTGACGCGCTTTGGCGTCCCCTGCTCCAGCACCCAGACCGAGGGCCCCTTTTTCTCGCCGCCCCCGCCGCCGGCCCTGGCCGCCGCCCCGCTCCCCGGACCCGATGCGCCCGCACCCGCAGGCCGGTCGGACATGCGGAACCGCAGCGCGGCGTTCGTGATCCGGAGGACGTCGCGCCTCGTCGTAATGATGATCGATACATTGGCGGTCATGCCGGGCATCAGCCGGAGGTCGCTGTTGTTCACCTGGATCACGGTGTCATAGGTCACGACATTCTGCACCGTGATGGGCGCCTGCCGCTTCTGCCATACCTTGCCCTTGAACGTCGTGTCGGGATAGGCGTCCACCGTGAACTCCACGTCCTGCCCGACCTTCACCGCGCCGATGTCGGATTCCGCCACGTTCGTGTCGATCTGCATCTTCGTGAGGTCCTGGGCGATCGTAAAGAGCGTGGGCGTCTGGAAGCTCGCGGCCACGGTCTGTCCCACGTCAACGTTCCGGGAGATCACGATGCCGTCCACGGGAGAATAGATCTTCGTGTAGCTCAAGTTCGTCTCGGCCGCCTGGAGCGCCGCCTTTGCCTGGGCAAGCTGCGCCTTGGCGCTGTCGTAGTTGGTCTCCGCGGCATCGTAATCGTTCTTCGCGACCAGGTTCCGCGCAAAGAGGTTCTTGTTCTGATTCATGAGGCGCTCTGCGTCGCGCAGTGCCGCCTGGGCACGGTCCGCATTGGCCTTTGCCTGGGCCAGCTGGGTCTCATAGAACGCGGGATCGATCTGGGCGATGATCTGGCCCTTCTTCACCCGGGAATTGAAATCCGCGAAGAGGGACTTGATCGCTCCCGACACCTGGGTGCCGACCTGCACGGTGGTGACCGGATTCACGGTGCCGGTTGCCGTGACGTTCTGCTGAACATCGCCCCGCGTGACCGGATCGGTCCGGTACGCCACCCCGTTGTTCCCGCCCCGGAAAATAACAAAAAGCGCGATGCCGAGGACGGCCGCTGCAGCGGCGATGATCGCGATCATCCGGAACCGGCTGCTTCCAAGGATCGTGCTGATGCTTGATGGTTTTTTATTATTCATGCGATCTCGCCTTTTTCCGCGCCTGGAATATATGCAGTGTGCCCAGCCGCCTCTGGAGCCCGTCCATGTAGAGATACACGACGGGCGTGACGTAGAGCGTCAGTGTCTGGGAAAAGAGCAGGCCGCCCACGACCGCGAGGCCGAGCGGGCGGCGGGACTCGGCGCCGGCGCCGAAGCCCAGGGCGATGGGCAGCGTTCCCAGGAGCGCCGCCATCGTGGTCATCATGATGGGCCGGAACCGGACGATGCAAGCCTTGGTGATCGCGTCATGGGGGGTCGCCGCCTCCCGGCGCTGGGCGTCGAGGGCAAAGTCGATCATCATGATGCCGTTCTTTTTCACGAGACCGACAAGAAGGATGATGCCCACGTAGGCGTAGACGTTCAGGTCCAATCCGAAGATCATCAGGGTTACAAGCGCTCCAAAGCCCGCGAATGGCAGTGCCGACAGGATCGTGAACGGATGGATGAAACTCTCATACAGGATGCCGAGTACGATGTAGATCACGAGTATGGCGGCGAGCAGAAGCCATCCAAACCCTTTCATGGAAGCCTGAAATACCTGGGCAGTGCCCTGGAAACTCGTTGTGATCGAAGCGGGGAGTATGTTTCGGGCCATTTTGTTCACTGCGTCAATGGCAGTGCCGAGGGACACATCGGGCCGGGTGTTGAACGAGAGCGTGACCGCGGGCAGCTGGCCCAGATGGTTCACGGACAGCGGGCCCAGGTTCTGACTGAGTTTGGAGACGCTGCTGAGCGGCACCAGCTGGCCGTTCGCCGAGCGGATATACAGCAGCGAGAGCGAGGCGGGGTCCAGTTGGAACTCCGGCAGGACCTGCATGATGACCTGGTACTGGTTGTTCGGGGCGTAAATGGTCGACACCTGCTGGGCGCTGTACGCCATCGAGAGCCCGCTCTCCACCTGGGCGGCAGTGATGCCGAGCGCGGACGCCTTGTCCCGGTCGATATCGACGTTCACCTGGGGGTTCTTGATCTGAAGATCGCTGGTCACGTCCTGGAGCATCTGCAGCTCCCGCATCTTTGCCTCGAGCTTGGGCGCAAATTCGTAGAGCTCGTTCGTGTCAGGGCTTTGCAAGGTAAATTGGTAGAGGCTTTTGCTCAGCGCGCCAAGGCGGATCGGGGGCGGGTTCTGGAGATAGGTCTGGATGCCGGGAACCTGGGCGAACTGGGGCCGAAAGTTCTGGATCATTTGGTCGACATGGAGTTTGCGTTCGGAGCGCGGTTTCAGCCGGAGGAATAGGCGTCCCTGGTTCCCCGATACGCTCGAGCCGCCGGCTCCTATGCTTGACATGAAACCTTCAACATTGGGGTTCTTAAGAACGATGTCGGCAATCGCCAGCTGGTGCCGCTTCATGGAATCGAATGAGACGCCCTGCGCAGCCTCAGTGGTGATGAACAGCGCGCTGATGTCCTCGCTGGGAAGAAAGCCTTGCGGCATATTCCAAAAAAGAACCACCGTTGCCGCAAAAATCAGACCGGAGACGATCATCGTGGACAGGCGGTGCTTGAGCGCGGAGGTGAGCGTCCGCTCATAGAATCCCAGCATCCCCGTGAAGAAACGCTCCGACATCTGGTAGAGCCTGCCGTGCTGCTCATCGCCCGTGTGGGCCCGGACGAAACGGCTCGCCAGCATGGGCGTGAGCGTCAGGGAGACGAAGCCGGATATGAGGATGGACACGCCGATGGTGACAGCAAATTCATGAAGGAGTCTGCCCATGAGCCCGCCCATGAAGAAGACTGGAAGAAAAACGGCGACAAGCGATATGGTCATGGACAGGATGGTGAACCCGATCTCCTGGGATCCCTTGAGTGCGGCCTCCATGACGGTCTCGCCCGTTTCGACATGGCGGATGATGTTCTCGAGCATGACAATGGCGTCGTCCACCACGAATCCGACCGATAGCGTCAGGGCCATGAGCGACATGTTGTCCATGCTGAAGTTCATGACGTACATCACGGCAAAGGTCCCCACGATCGCCATGGGCAGGGCAAGGCTCGGGATGACCGTTGCCGACAGGTTCCGGAGGAACAGGAAGATGACCATCACCACCAGACAGACGGTGAGGATCAGGGTGAACTGCACATCGTGCACAGAATCGCGGATGGACTCAGAGCGGTCGAACATGATGTTCAGGTTCACCGATGCGGGCATCTGCTCACGGAACGTGGGGATGAGCTTCTTGATGGCGTCCACCACCTCGACCGTGTTCGTGCCGGGCTGGCGCTGGATCGCGAGGATGACGGCGCGCGTGTCGCGGTACCAGCTCGCGACCTTGTCGTTCTCCACGCTGTCGATGACATCACCGAGCTCCTGGAGCCGGACCGGCGAGCCGCCCCGGTACGCGACAATGACGGGGCGGTACGCCTTCGCGTCGTTCAACTGGCCCGATGTCTGAACGGTGAATGCCTGGTTCGCGCCGTAGAGCGTCCCGGTCGGAAGGTTCGAGTTCGCGCGGGCGACCGCGGTCGCGACCTCATCGATGCCGATCCCCTTGCCGGCAAGCGCGCGGGGGTTCAACCGGACGCGCACGGCGTATTTCTGCGATCCGAAGACCTGGACCTGGGCGACCCCGCTGATCATCGAGACGCGCTGGGCGATCAGGGTCTGAGCGTAGTTGTCCACGTCCGAAAGCGGCAGCGTCGGGGAACTGAGCGCGAGGTAGAGCACCGGCTGGTCCGCAGGGTTCACCTTCCGGTACGACGGGGGGCTCGGCATGTTCTGGGGAAGCTGCTTCAGCGCGCCGGCGATGGCCGAGTTCACGTCCTGTGCAGCGGCGTCGATGTCGCGGCTCAGGTTGAACTGGATGTTGATCTGCGTGAGCCCCTGGGCGTTGACCGACGTCATGGAATCGATGCCCGCGATCGTCGAGAACTGTTTCTCCAGCGGCGTGGCAACGGCCGAGGCCATGGTCTCTGGTGAAGCGCCCGGCACGTTCGCCGTTACCGCGATGTTCGGGTAGTCAACGTTCGGCAGGTCGGAGACCGGCAGCAGGCGGTAGCCGGCGATGCCCGCGAAGAGGATGGAGAGCATGATCAGCGTGGTCATGACGGGACGGCGTATGAAGGGTTCGGAGATATTCATAAGCAAACCTTTTTCAACACAGCGACACGGTGCTGGTAAAGCTTGAAGTTAAGAGGGTAGGAGGGTAAGAAGGTAAGCAACTTCTCCTGCTCCGCCTCTTTCTTTTCAACTTCCTACCTTCTTAACTTCCCACCTTCTTACCTTCGGACTTTTTCTCCTCAGGATTCTTGATCTCCACTTTGACACCGGGGGTGATCCTGAGCTGGCCGTCGGTCACGACCTTCTCCCCCGCCGCGATGCCCTTATCGATGACCGTCCAGTCGCCGTACAACCTTCCCGGCGTCACGGCGCGAAGCTCCGCGGTCATATCGTCCTTGATCACATAGACATACTGGCCCTGCTGGCCGGTCTGCACCGCCTGCGTAGGTACGACGACCCGGTCCCGCTCCGTGGTCAGGGTCAGGACAACGTCCACGAACTGCCCCGGCCAGAGCGCCCGGTCCTGGTTCGCAAACGTGGCCTTCAGCGTGATCGTCCCGGTCGTGGTGTTCACCTTGTTGTCGATGAACGTAAGGCTGCCCTTGACGGGTTTCTTGCCGCTCTGCGGGATGTTCACTTCCACATGCAGGTCACCAGACGACTGGTACCGCTTGATGTTCGCAAGGTCCTGCTCGGGAACGGAGAAGGTGACGTAGATAGGCGTGATCTGGTTGATGGTCACGAGCGGCACGTCGTTGGCCTTCACGATATTGCCCTTCTGGATGGTGATGGCGCCGGTCTGCCCGTCGATGGGGGACATGATCGCCGTGTATTCCAGCTGCAGCCGGGCGTTCTCCACGGCGGCCTCGTCGGCCTGCACCACGGCGTCGAGCGCTGCGGCATTGGTCCTGACCCGGTCGTATTCCTGCTGGGACACGAAGCCCTTGCCGGACAACGACGCATACCGCCTGGCCTCCTCCTCGGCGTTCTTCGCCTGGGCCCGGTCGCGGACCAGCGCGGACTCCGCCTGCCGGAGGGCCGACTCGAAGGGGCGCGAATCGATGCGGAAGAGCATCCTGCCCTTCCGCACGTCCTGTCCTTCGCGGAAGAACACCTCGGAGATCTCGCCGTTCACCTGGGACTTGATCGTCACCGTATTGTACGCTTCCACGTTCCCGATGGCCTTGACCTGGAGCGGTACGTTCTTCCGGTCCGCGGTCTCCGCGACCACCGGCACAGTGCGCGGCGGAGGCTGCTTGGCCTTTGAGCATCCGCCGATTGATGCGACTGTTATAATGCAGAGAAGCATCGCGACGGCAGCGCGGCGGATCTTTCCCCGTGTCCCCGTGTCCCCGTGTCCCCGTGTCGTTCCTGAAGCATTCCGCATTCGCATCACTCCCCTATCGCCTTCTGAAGGGCCGCCTCGGCGATCTTGTAGTTCGCCAGCGCCGCGATATGGTTCGTCTTGGCATTGGACAGGACCACCAACGCGTTCGTCACGTCCAGGGGGCTGCCAACGCCGGCATTGTACCGCCCCGTTGCGATGTCGTAGTTCTCCTGTGCCTGCCGGATGGTCAGTTCGGCGACGGCCACCCCATCCTCGAACGCCAGCAGGTTAAGGTATGCCTGCTGCACATCGAGCAGGATGCCCTGGCGGAGCGTTTCCTCGTTGGCCTTCTGGACGTTCAGGTTCTCCTTCGCCTCTCTGACCTGATTATTCGTCAGGAATCCGCTGAACAGGGGGATGGTGAGGGTGACGCCCGCGCTCCATCCGCTCTTCTCGGGAGGATATTCGCTGTCGGCGCGCGTGATGCTCGCATTGCCGGTCAGCGTCGGGTAATAGCCGGTCCGGGCAAGGGATATGGATTCCCTGGACGCCTCTTTCTTCGCCTGAACGGACCTGAGGTCCGGCCGGTTCGTGTAGGCCCGCTGGATGACATCCTCGAACGTGACCGGATGTTTTTGGAAGGCAAGGGTGTCTTCGATGGAAAAATCGGGGAGGTCCGGCGAGCCCATGGTGTTCTTGAGCGTTACCTGGGCTATCCGGACAGTGTTCTCTGCGCGGATCTGTGCAAGTCTTGCGTTGCTCAGGTTCACCTCGGCCGTCGTCACGTCGTACTTGGACTTGACGCCGGCGTCAAAGAATCCCCTGGCCTGATCCAGCTGCTCCTGGTTCAGCTTCACCGTCTCGATCGCAACGTCCCGGTTCTTTCCCGCCTGCAGGAGCGTATAGTAGGCCTGCTTCACATTGAAGATCACCTGGCTGTACACGGTCCGCCGGTCCTCGCGCGAGGCGTCATGACCTAACCGCTGGATCCGCACCTGGCTCGGGGTCTTGCCGAAATCAAAGATGTTCTGCGTAAGCGTCGCTGTTCCCTGGTACAGGTCCTGGGACGCGTTGGTCGGGTCCGTATAGGGAGAGAACTTGCTGTAGTTCCCCGCCAGGGAGACCTGGGGATAGTAGGCGGATTGTGCCTGGCCCACACGGGTCCCCGCAGCGTTCATGGTGGACTCGGCCGCGGTAAGGCTCGGGTTCCGCTTCAGCGTGATCTCGATGCACTGGTCCAGGGTCAGCCGCTGGGCGGTCGCGGCGCCTCCCGTCGGCGACGGCGCCGTTGTCACCGCCGGTCCGGCATTGGTGGTCGTCTGGCCCGTCGCCGGCGCGGGCTCCACGGCCCGCGCCGGTGCCGCCGCGCACAGGATGATGGCCGCCGCGACGGCTCCCGTCGATCGTATGATCCTCATGTTCGTCTCCGTTTCAGGGCGCCGTTCTTACCCGCTGCCGTGCCATGGATGAAGATGTCGACGACGCCCTTCACCGCCGCGTCCATGCGGCCGCCCTTCGTGATGTCCGTGCCTCGCATGATCTCCTCGGTCCGGAAGTAGGAGAACAGCATGCCGAGGAACATCCGCGCCGCGAGCTCCGCCGGGAAGTGCCGGAGCGCCCCCTTCTTCTGGAGCGCCGTAAAATAGGTCGCCAGCGTTTTCAGGATCTCGTCCATGAGCTGGCCGTACATGCGCCGCATCTTGCCCGGATAGCGCGCCATCTCGGACTGCATGATCATCACCATCTGCTTCCGTTCCTTGAGCGAAAGCAAAAAGCGCCTGCCGAGGGTCTCGAGCGCTTCCTCGTAGGGCAGTCCGTCGAGGTCGGGAAGGAGTTCGCGGAGGTCGGGAAGGAAGGAGCGGCTTTCCACGCACAGTTCGAAGAGGTTCTCCTTCGAGCCGAAGTGCCGGAACAGCGTGAGCTCGGTCACGCCCGCCCTGCGGGCGATCTCGCGCGTGGTCGCGCCGAGGTAGCCCTTTTCGGACACCAGCGCGATGGTCGCGTCGAGGATCTTCTCTTTGGTTGCGGTGGGTCGCATAGGAATGTAAGTGAGTACTTACATTATAGCAGGGCAGGGAAAAAAGCAAGAAAAAACCTTTTGTGATGAGGCAAAAAAAGGCCGCCCCCATGATTTGGGAGGCAGCGTTTCGGATCTTACAATATATGGTAGGCTGTTTCCTCCCTGCCAGTTCCGTCATTCCCGCGCATGCGGGAATCCAGGGTTTTCAAGCCGCTACTGGATCCCCGTTTTCACGGGGATGACGAATTAACTGACAATGCAGGGCCTTTCCAACCGCCTGTCAAAGGGTCGTTCTTTTTTCACTTCCCCGGCAGCTTGCACTGCGGGTTCTCCTCTCCCTTGTTCCACGGCATCTGCTTCAGCGCCAGCGCGATCCCGCAGCGGTCGAAGAGCACTACCATCACCGTGCCGACGGCAAGCAGCGCGTAGCAATAGACGCGGCCCGCCTCCCAGAGGCCGAGCAGGGTGTAGGCGAAGTAGACGATGCGCACCTGGGACGGAAAGGATGCAGCGCTGCCCGTCCGCACGCCGATGAAGACCGTTTGCGCCAGGCTTACCACGATCACCGCGCCGTATCCCGGCGTCCAGCCGGACAGGGCCGCAATGATGAACACCAGCGTTACCGTCCAGAACCACCACTCGATGCTCCTCACGTCGATCTTGAGCTTCATAGCAATCCCTCCTTTGCATGAAGATCAGGTGAGCCCCGTCTCCATGTCGCCTTGTCTGATCTATCTGTCTCCCCATCCCCTTGTCACATTGTCGGTTCTTCTTTTTCGTTTCCTCTTTCCCCTTGTCCCCTTGTCACCGCGTCACCGCGTCACCGCGTCTATCTTCTCAGCGGCTGGATCTCCTTGTCAACGGGGATGTATTCCCTCACATAGTGCTTCGCGTGAAAGACGGTATAGAGCTTCTCAATGAACAGGATGATGCCGAACAGGATCACCACTGGCAGGCCTGCATCACCCTCCGCGCCCGATATCAGATTTACGAACGACGCGAGTACCATAACGATGAGAAGGGTCTCGACGATCGCGTCGCCGATGCCCATGAACGGATGGCCCGTGTAGAAGTACCCTCCGCCGGGATACAGGATCGAGAGGTTCCGGGCTTTCTTCTCGCTCTTGAACTCCAGCTTGCAGGAGGGGCAGAGATACTCGCCGATCGTGAGCGGGTCCGTGCACTTGGGGCAGAGATGGTGCCGGATGCCGAAGGTCGTCGGCTGCTGAGCCGTCATCCGGACCTCGCTCAGGACCGCCTTAAGCTTTTTCGTGTCCTTCACGTACAGGAAGACCTCCTTTTTCCCGTTCTTGTACTTCACCGTGAACTTCCGGGAGAGGAACGTCGATGCCGTGATCGTATCCACGTCGCCGAACCGTATCTGGGCGATCGAATGGCGGGGCGAGTAGTTGCTCCTGGCGGGAAAGTGCAGGATGCGCCGGTCCGTCACCACCAGGACACAGCGCTTGATGTAGTAGATCATCCAGCCCGAGGTGAACTGCTCCATAAAGGACATGGGCGAGCAGCCGCGCATCGTGAGCAGGACCTCCTCGCCGGGCTCCAGGAACTGCTTGAGCAGCGGCGCGAACGGCTCCAGCGTCTTGAGCTGCTGCTTCTTGAGACGTTCCTTGAACTCGCCCTTGTGGTTCGCGAAGGCGATGGACTGGTTGAGCGGAAGGCCGAAGGTCTCTGCGGATGAAGATGTGTTGATCATGGATGCCTCCTGATAAGATGGGATATTTCCGAACTCTGAACTAACAGCACTGCGCAACGGGCCGGTAGAGGGTCAGACCTGGAAAGCTGGAATTTGCAGGACAAACAACCCCAGATTCAAGCCTGGCCTTCTGCCTCATCCATCGCTTTCAGACACGTCACTCGTTTGGCAAGTTGACGTTCACCGTTTCCCGCTCGTCCTATACACTGCCTTGCTCTCCTTGATAAACCCGATCCTCTTCTCCTTCGGCTCCGGCTCCGCCATTAGCTGCCGCAGAGCATTAAAAACTACTTTGAATTGCCCGTCATATTTCTTTTCCAATTCCGCGAGCTTGCGGCTCAGATCCTTATGGGTGGCTATCATCTTCCGGAGCTTCACGAACGTGCGAACGACCATGATATTCACTTCAACCGCCCTTTTGCTGTTCAGGACACTTGAGAGCATTGCGACTCCTTGCTCGGTAAAAGCGTAGGGCAGCGATCCGCCGAAATGCTTTCTGTGTGGTATCACATTTTGTGAGACCAGCCATTCAGCCTCGTCAGCAGTAAGCTGAAACATGAAGTCCTCCGGAAACCGCTCGCTGTTTCGTTTAACCGCCTGATTCAAGGTTCTCGTTTCCACACCGTAGAGCTCAGCGAGGTGCGGGCTTAGCATTACCTTTTCTCCATGTATCAGCAGTATCTTCCGTTCAATGACTTCAATCGGAACGAGTGCTTTCATCCTTCCTCCTCAAGCCGTTACACAGCGGCGGAGAACCGCATGTGGTCAGATATGCTTTCCTGTTATGTTCTCCAATATTTTGACCGAGAACCCGTAGGATCGTTAGTCTTACATCTTGTCTTTTGCTATCTACTCTTCCGTCAGCGATATCGATTTTACGATAGTCTCCCTTTTCTTCTCCCTCACCACCACCGTCTCAGCCACCAGGTCGCCGAGCCGCTGCCATTTCATGGTTCCCGCAAGCGAGATCGCCGCCACGAGATAGTAGAAGAAGGCGTCGACGATCCGCAGCAGGTTCCGCAGGAAGCCGGCGGAGAGCCCGCAGGGCGTGAAGTCCGCCTTCAAGACCCGGATGCCGCACAATTTCTTCCCCAGCGTCTGGCCGTACAGGCCTTCCAGCAGCGAGTGATAGAGATACCCGCCGACAAAGAAGAGCGCCATCGCGAAGAACATCATGCACATAAAACGGAGTGGATTGCCGGGGATGGCCTCGAAATCAGAGAAGAGCAGGGCGATCACGATAGCCGAAGGCACGAGCAGCAACAGGTTGTCGATGGACGTCGCCAGGAACCGCCTGAACAGGCTCGCGAACTCGTACTCTGCCCCGTGTTCGGTCCACATGCGTTGTTTGAACTTGTTGATCAGCGCCGAGAACCCGAAGACGGCCAGCACGGTGAGCACGAGCGAGCCCGCCATGATGAGCGCCATATTCCCCAGCATGCTCGCGGGATCGAACGGGGCCTTGAGCCGGACCGGGTCGACAAGGTTTTCCTTCTCTATGGTGTGCAGTGCCTGGCTCGTGATGTGCTGGGTATATAGCTTGAGCTTCCCCTGCTGGATGAACACGTCCCAGCTCGTGAACACTCCCGGGACCTGCAAGCGCACCGGACCTGACCATGCATCGCTCGTAAAGAGGTAATAACTGAGACTTCGGTCAGGCCCCTCCCCCTCGCGGTGGAAAAAATAGAGGCTCCGGTCATCGGCGATGACCTCGTATCCGCCGGAATACGGGGACGCCGCCGCGGACGACCAGGTAGATCCGTTGAAGACGGCCCAGGCGATCGAGTCATCGGCCGTCCAGAACAGACAAAGCCGCCCTTGGTACCAGGCCAGCCTGGAGCAAGGGCACCGGTCCTTCTTTTCCGCGGTAAGATACTCACTGGGCAGGGGAACATCGCCGGTCTTGCCGGGTCCGATGAGACTGAGACGGGGTCCGGTCTCGAAGCTGCTCAGGACATATAAGCCGTCCGGCGTGAGGATACCCCGGGGATCCCTGCCGATCCTGTCGGACCGTTCCTCGGCCCAGCGAACGCCGTCAAAGGTCCGGTAGCTCCCCTTGTTCAGGAACACCAGCCGGCCATTCGCGCCGAGCGCCTGCTCGTAGGCCGGTATCTCCTGCGAAACGCCGGGCTCCGTCCCCTCCAGGACGGTGAGGAAGTGTTTGGTCTCCGGCGGTTTCTTCTCCCGCGGGTTCACGTTGCTCATATCCAACTTCTGGACAAGGAGAAAGGTCTTGTTCCCGTCGGACAAGGCCGCGTCGGTGATGGACGGCACCGGCATGAGCTGGAACAACAGCCCGGGCCGCGTGATCATGACGGCGAAGAACAGGATGTAGAACAGCGCGAACGCGCCGAACCCGAGGACGCCGACACCGATGGCGAGGTTCCTGTTGGTCTTCTGCGCTTCGCTGTTCTCGGACTGAATAGTTTCAGCGGTCATAGGAGATTGTCCCCGACATACGTACATCGTCACCGGGTCCCGGTCCGGGCTTATGAGAGTCAGATCTGGACAGGTTGTTGAATAGGATTTCGTAACGTCAAAACGCACCCTGAAGGGTGCGGCTACCAATTACAAGATCAATGCGTTACGATCTTGTAGCCGTCCCGCTTTGCGGGGCGCCATTAGTTTTTCAACAGCCTGTGGAATGCTGGAATCTGCCGGGCCAATAACTTATTACGGTCACTACAAGAACGTTCTGTTCAACTTCTACACCTGCTTCGTAAAGGAGATCTTATACGCTTCATAGACGGCCAATCCATAGAACAGCACATCCATGGGCTGGAAGGTTTCCTTCAATATGTCCAACGCGAGGCCCGGCGTAAGCCGCGACAGCACGGTCAGGACCTCCAGGCTCTCCTGGCGGGAGACCATGATCACGACGGTCAGCAGGTTCCCGATAATACAGCCCGCCAGGGCGATGGCCGCGCCCGCGTAACCGAAGACCGGGTCCACGCCCTTCCCGAGCAGCTTCACCGCGTAACCGACAAGGAAACCGACGCCGATGGCCATCCAGCCGATCTGGTATCCGGTCGCGATGGTGATGATCGCCCAGATGACCGCCCCGACCGCAGCCGCGGCAATGCCGCCGACGGCGCCCATGGACAGGTTCTGGTTGTCCCGCGCTTCCTGCAACTTCCGCTCTTCCATGCCCGACACGGTACCGATGGCCTCTTCACGCGTTCTGTTCTGCTGTTCCATTGTGTCCTCCCTTTCCGGCGCTTCGTAATGTCAAAACTTTCACCGCAGAGGACGCGGAGGACGCAGAGAACTTCTTGAATTACAATACATTAAACTCTTTCTCAGCTCCCTCACTCTCTGCGACCTCTCAAAATCCTCTTCTTTGAATCTATATTCTTTGCCTAATGTCCGTTGAAGTTCGTTTAACCTGAATATGTAACGAATCAAGCAGATTTCTTTTACTTACTCTGCTTTTATTTCAAGATCTGCATGTCTCTGCGACCTCTGCGACCTCTGCGATCTCTGCGGTAAAATATCTTTCGTTTTTTTCATAGAACTTTTGACAGTACCCGGCGCCTGGTTTCTTTCCTACTTTTCCCTGATCACCACGGCAAGCCGCTTGACCACATCCTTCTGTGTGATCCCCGGGAAGTCACGGGGGAGAGAGTTTAGAAGAGATCGTCAAGGATAAGGCTTTCAAATGCCGTGACCTTGCCGAAGACCCTGTCATTGCACACAAAGCCGGTGGCGCCGCAGGAGCTCGCCGACGCCGCCTGGATGGCATCGGGTGTCTTGAGCCCGTATTCCGCTCGAAGCTTCGCGGCCTGGTCAGCAACGTTCAGGGTCATGGGAACCCAGTTCAGATGGGGATACGTGGTCAGCAAAGCATAGAATTTGAGGACGAGTTCATCTTTTTTCCGCCGGTAGGGTTGCACCAGGATCTCAAGCAGCGTGAGCGTGGAGGTCGATGCGTTCGTACGGCCGGCCTCGATATCACGGAAAAGTTCTTCACAGGCGGGGAAATAGCGGGGATGCCGCTCGACAAAATAGATGAACGCGCTCGTATCAAGGTAGATCGAGCGGTGCTTTTTCAGGAATGCCGCAAGGGCGTGTTGCGCTACCACGCTCCGCGCTCCTTCTTGAGATAGGTCTTCGGGTAAACGCCCTTGCCCGAACCCGAGAGCGCTTCCCGATAGTTCTTCGGTTTCGGCATGATCACCGTGACATCATCCTTCACCACTACCAGGAGCTCGTCCCTCCCCTTCAGATGCATTGCTTCGCGGGCCTCGCGGGGAAGTACGATCTGGTTCTTGGAACTGAGCCGAACGGTCGTCTGCATGTCGGTCCTCCTTGGGATGCTTTACTTATACCCTATTTGGTAAAGCGTGTCAAGAACCGCAGCCCAGGGAGGGACGGGAAAAAATCAGGTGCAAAGACGGGAGTCAAACAATATAGACCCCAAGAAGTTTGCCAACAGGTCCTACTTTTCCGATCCGAAGAACACGGCGATGCTGATCACGAACAGCAGGAGGTAGACGATCATCAAGACAAACCGCCAGCGCTTCGGCTTCGACCGCTCGTCCAGGTTCGGGATGCGCCGCAGTGTCCTGAGCAGGAACAGGTTCGCCGCCATCAGGACAAGGACCGCGACAGAGACCGTTGCCAGGCCTGGGTATGGTCCCTCAGGAACCCCCGGGAAAAGGCGACCAGCACCAGGGGGATCAGGAACGCCAGGAAATAGGAAAGATAGGTCCGTGAGCGGGGATAGGGTTTGATCGGCTTCCACCGGCCGAGAAGGCCCTCGACCTCGGACAGGCCGATGAGGCTCGGGGGAATGACGATGAACTTTTTCCAATCCCTGGTCTTCACCACGATCTCGCCGGCAGTGGATCTCCAGATCGCCTTCACCTCGTCCCGCGCGATCCGTATGTCCGGATAATGGGACTGCTGCTTGAGGATAGAGTCGTCGGTCATGGTCAGCATATAGGACGGCCAGGTCTCGTCCATGCGGCGCAAAGCGCGATAGAAGCCGAACCCGCCGAATACGACGACAAAGAGGGTAACGAAGCCGTAGCCCAGCGGAGCCAAGCCCCCGGGCAGGACCGTCCCGACACTTGCCAGAACGATCACCAGTGCAGCTGCGCCGAACATCAGCATGCGCTTTTTGATGGGATTGATGCCTTCCGGTTTGACGCCGAATGTTTTCATAGTTGAAAAGAAATCGAGTGAGACTGCTTCATCGGGAATTTTTTCGTTCTTAAACTACAGCCTTGCTCAAGGATGATCAGCTATGAGATATACCAAAATACATGACGCAACCCTATAATTTTACTACAGGCACCCTATGGTCAAATAACAACAGATTCATGTCTGACCCCGGACAGTCCCGGTTCTCCCTATTAGCTGCAGATGTCGTATTCATCTAAGGCCTATCTAAACGCTCGTTACCAGTCGCCATGTACGGAGGAACTCTTGACTCTTTTATTAAAATGTCAAAAACAATTTGAGACCATGGCTCCAACTGGCAATATATCTTTGCAATATCAGCTAGTGTGATAAAGTGGGCTTCCAAAATGTCCTTTTCCCGAACGACTATACTGGGCTGCACTAAATCCCATATATGCAAGATTCCAAAATGAACGCGACCGACGTCATTGAAATCATCATTTAGCAAAGCAACTATCCGTTCATAAAACAAGGATTCAATTTTTATTTCTTCCCAGACCTCGCGTCGAGATGCAGCAACGTATAGTTCATGATTTGTCGAGGATAATTTACTATCACCTTGTTCAACATGGCCACCTAATCCTAAAGCTCGCTTACCCACCAATCTGCTCTCGCCAATGCCTTTACCACGAACATATGAAAATATGCTATCTTTGTACCTGAGCACTACATAAGAAATAATTTGTTTATACACTGGATCATATTCGACATCTGACCGGTCCTTAAATTCATTATTAGAGGGATGAAGAATCGCTGAAAGATATTTAGTAATGTTCAGCGTATATCCTTGAAAAGACCCCAAGGAGACAAGCAATTCATTTCGAAAAACTAATACCTTCTCCCCCATATTATAATTACCCTTCAACAACCTCGTATCCCATCGACACCAATATCTTTCTTATACGATTTACTGTTATGTATCGTGCCCCGGTCCCAGTATATTCTTTCCTAACATGCTCCCAATTATCAATCATATCTTTGTGCAATTTATTTGCAACGGCATTATTTCGACAATGAAGTGCAATTATGCAATCAGAAAGCACAAGCGGCGATCTCTTCTCATAAATTATCAGTTTGTGTTGACTCGGATTACAAACGCGCGGCAATAGAACGGCGGGACCACGAATTCCATTCTCATTGAACTTGATTCTGTATCTCTTTATATCAATCCCTGCTTCCTGCAATTCAGTACTATGAATGAAAGGAAGCCCTTTCTTTGATTTGCTCGATTCGAACTTGTGCATCTGCACTTTGCCGCGATGTATTCTTACTTGTTCATTGTTTTTCTGATGTGGCTCATGTAAGTGTTTATTTTGCCACGGTTCACAATTCAACCCGCTTTTCTTTCCTTTTTGAAATAATATAATTACTGAATGAGCAGTACAGCCGGAAAATGCTTTATGGCCATTTGCACCGATAATGCTAATTTTCCCGAGTCCATGGAGTAATATTCTGGCCTGTGCGTCTTTATCGCTATACAAACAACTTTCTGGCAATATCGCCACAAGCTGACCGTTGGATGACAAGAACTGGAGCGCTTTTAGAATGAAGGCAAATGCTGTGCTACATCTTACCTCTGTTTCATTAAACGTAACACTCTGGTAGGCACCTCCCCTGCAAGAAAAGGGGGGATTGAGTAGCACTAAGGAAACCGCGCCCCTATACCTTTCCACTTCTCGCCGCTTCTTTTCTGACGGTTCATTCAAGAAATCTTGTCTGAATACCTGCCATTTTTTTTCTTTACGTTTAAGATTCTTTACATTATTAGTACAAACGTCGATGGCAATTATGCTGCTTTTGGGCCATTGAATTCTGGCCGCCCTTAAAAGACTGCCATCACCGGCGGAAAAATCTGCAACGCAATGGATATCGCTCCCCTTTACAGCCGATACCATTCTCAATGCAATTTCGTTGGGAGTATAATACTGGTCTCTCAAATTCATATGCTTGGGCTTACAAATGTTGAGGCATGATAAACAAGTAATTTTGATGACCCTTTTGTTCTTGAAGGTTTACGGATAGGGTGATCATATATAAGCTCCACACTTCTATTATTCGCAATGGCAAATAATACTGCTCCAAGAGCATGAGGCTTGGTTCCAATCGGTGCGATTTTTAGCATATCATCAGGATAATCTTTCACAATATCTTCGAGCGCATAGAACAGGCTAAAGGGACAATTAGCTATTGCATATCGAACGTTTCTGTATGCGTGCGTTCTCAGTAAGGGAAGTTGATTGCCGTGATACGCATAAAACGGATATTCAGGCCTGAATCCCGGAACGCCAATTATTGGCAATATTTTGTTTCCCGGTGGTTGAACTTGTTCTATTAGATAGGCTAATCGAGTCCCCTCAAAACCCAGCAATGGGACAAAACAGACTTTTTCTTCTTCTAGTGGTTCTCTGAACGAAATGAAACCAGGTAGCGGAGAAATTCCTAATATTCTTTCACTGAGATCAAAAATTTCGCCCTCTTTAGGAGCGGCACTAAAGCTATATATTTCCGGTTCAACATAAACCACCAGTACTTGCTTGCGCAATGCTAGTGCATTTCTTAATAATGGCGCCCATATATTATGTGACAATCCAGTAATATCTAAGTAAATGACACGTTCACCAACAACTTTTAATAAGGCCTCGATTTGACTCGTGTTTCGCAGTAATATTTGATAATCTATTTCTTTATAGTTTGCGACAAAACTGGACGCTTCCTGACGCACGATTCGCACAAAATCCACACCATGCAACCGACATTCCCATGCGCTATAATGAGCGCACCGCTCTTCACCAGCAGTCCCAAATATGTAGATGCTGTCGTTATCAGGAATAAAAGCGTCAATTGTTTCGTAGGTGTCCGTCAATAACGGCTTATCACGTGTGTTCAAGATAATATCCCTCAAACAAAGTTAGCTGATCTGGCAAGGAATCCTCTGGATTTCTATTGTGTTGCTCTAGTAATTGCCGAATTGTTACTTTTGGGCTATTAACTAAACCCAACAGTTGTCCCGCTGCTATCACCATTTTCCTTTTTTTCCTATAACTAAAAACAAAAAATGGCGTAAAGATTGGATGCATCATATAATCATAGTCACGTATATCAGCTTCATCGGTTAGCTTATTTCCCGGGAAACGAATCAAAGCAAGATGCATCACTGCGGATGTTAATAGCTCCTTGACATCCCTATCTATGTCTTCGGTTAACGAAGTATCTTCGCTTAAGTGAAATTGATTTAATTCGGGCGTATGACCTCCCATATCAGAAGCCATAACCTGGAATATTCTCCCAAGGCTTAGCAAAAGCTTAGTGAGACGCGCTCCATGAACAGACAAACCTTCAAGTTCCGACAAATTTTTTCTTCCTGCGTTTTGTGCTGCAATTGTTTGTGTTTTTGGTGATACTAAATCACCCAACTTACCACCCTCATTAAGATGCGCAACCAATGATTGATCAACAAGCTCCAGTAAATAGCGAATGTTATTTGCGGATAAGCTTACAAATACATCCCATCCGGCGTAATATTTCTGAATCCCCCTTTTCCTTCTTCTGATTGTGAATAACAACGCATGTTTATAATTGTTATATCGGGTATTCCAGCCGGATTGATCCTTTGATATTTCATTAAGAACGTCTCTTACTGAAAGTCCTTTGCTTTCCGCCCAATAGTCAACGAAATATAATTCTAGCGGTGAAAGATTTTCTGCTATTCTGCATAATTCTTTCTCTTGCAATAATGCGATCTTCTCTTTTACAGATTTAGTTACTTCTTTGACGCCCAATTCTAACGCTTCCTCATCCTCAGTTAGTCCAGGAAGAATATGCGATATATCATAATTAGCTTTCTGTCCAAGCAGGTGAACCTTTGAAAGTCTCGCGTTGCAGACATCGAGAGCAAATTTTTTGAACTTATCATCCGATAATTTTTCTGCAATATTTATTCTCACATAGTCTGCTGGATGAATTAATTGCTCATTTTCATTTAACGTTGTTTTTCGTCTCCATCCAAGTTCGCGCACTCCGATCTTGAATGAATAGTATTGACCAGCATGCTTTATTAGCGTATTGACAACCTGTTGCTGATAGTCTTCAAAATTTTCATATTCATCTAACAAGAAGAAGAAGTCTTTATTCCTGAATTGCGGCAGCTGCGAGAGGGCTTCGGCCAAGATATCAATGGGTGCTCCCTGTATCGATAATGAACGGAAAGTAGTATTTGCTACATTATTGATATGCGCCTCAAATTCAATTTTCAAATCATCTATTTTATTTGCGAGTACACGGACTGATTCCACCTCACCCGCTATATTAAGGCTTCGCGCAACCCTTTTGCATGCCTCCGCATCGAGTTGCTGTGCATTTGGTCGGTGTCTTTGATACCAGCTTAAGAAACGCAGAGTCAAATCGCATAGCAGCAGGTTAAAATAGTGTGCAAATAGATCAGCCCATTTAGAAACTGGTAATTCATCACCACTGAAGGCTGTAACTCGATTGGTATTAACACGATAATATATACCATAGAACGCCCAACTATCAATTTGATGCGGATCATTGTTGTTTAAAGCAAATTGTCCTTCATAGGATAAACTCCTTAAGACGGTAGTTTTACCAGTCCCCCGTCCGCCGACGAGCAAGCACGGTCTGGAAGTCTTCAATTCAGGTAGATACGTCGGCTCTGTATATAATGAGTAGATTTCATCCCTTAACCATTCCGCTTTGTAACTACCAAACAGCTGACTTAGCTGTTCTTGCGGCTTATCAGCACTTATATTGTTCACCATCACGTCCTCCGCATTAAAGGCTTCCAACCATTTTTTGACCAATAAAGAATAGGTAGCGTTGCATCAGGAATAGAATGTGCAAACGCAATAGACAGACCGAGTTTTCTAAAACCTCTCCAATCATCGACCTTCCCATTATTGTCAGGAATTCCAGCTCTTTGACTCGCCTTCTGTAAAAAACTAATCGCTGATGGCCTCAGATGATCTGGCCACAAGAATGAAGATGGGTCGAGTGCGCTATATCTACTAGGTAATATGTGCACTGGACTGATTATGACTTCTGGACAATATCGCAGTAAATAGCGATATCCCATTTCGGTACATACTAAGGGGCAGTAATAGAAGGAGGATCCTCGTGCTTTGGCAAGGTCTTGAAAAGAAACACTTGTATTTCTATCTAATTTTATTTTTCGCTCCCATGTAGTGCGGAATTGCGCACCACTACCGACAAAGTCGTCAACAAACATTACAGATCTCGGCCCATCAATCAAGGCCCGCAAGCACGCTTCTTGGTCCATTAGTTGTTCTTCTTTAAGATTAAGTTGCTGTCGTGCCTTTCTCGCAAAAGAAAACCCACTATCTGATATGTTTGGCTGTTCGCCTCTAACAGGAGTAACAATCACATTATCTATAAATGAATTCCATGTTATCTTTGCACTCTGATACGAAACGCCTCGACCTCTTATCCGATTACTTAGCAAATGAAAAGACGCAGCAAACATTCTATTCGTTAACTCATCAGAAAAGAACATAAAAGAATTCAATAATTGAACTGCATGTTCTATTTCATCCGGCAGGAAATTTGACAACCAGCGTTCTGGATTTAGATTGACCTTGGTCGGCCATAATTGTGCATCAACAAAATAATTACATTTTGATATCACCAGCTCTTTTGTCATTTCTGCTGGTGATATCGATGGTGAACTATAATTATCCGTTTCTATTGTCAGCGGTGGCTTTCCTTCCGCTATTTCCATCAATTTCTTTTTTATCACGCTAAAGATATTCACACATTACCTCTTAAGGGCTTCACTGAAATTCCATTAGGAAGCGGGGCCGACTCGGGGACGTTGATGCGTTTGATGCTTTCCGTCTCCGGCGTTTGTCATCTCATATTTCCCGATCGCCGCGTGATCTCCTCTTTATGCATTTTCACGTACTCGCAGCTCGGCTCTTCGCCGCACTTCCGGCATTTCAGGTCGTACGCGGAATTGATGGTCCCGCATGTTCGGCAGGAAAAGTGCTCGGTCATCTCAGCATACCAGGTCTCGTATCCGGCTTCCTTGATCCGTTCATGCGATTTCCACAGCTCGATCCTGTGCGGCTTTGCCGCCTGAAAGGTCTTCAAATCGTTGCAGGGGTACTCCGTGCACTGGCCGCAAAAGTCCACGCCCTTTTCAGCGGCGCATTTCGCCATGGTGCAGACGCTCAAGCAGAAATAGCATCTCTTTTCCGTACGGCATCCATGGCATTCCAATTCCTCGACCGTACGCCCCCGTGCGACGCGCGCTCGCTTTCAGCCGGTCCGGGTCTTCCCTGGTCCCGATATATATCGTGCAGGCCGGGCAGAAGAGTCCGCAAACGGCGGCAAGTTTTTTGTCAGTGATAGCGGGCATGGGGTCTCCTGGAAAGGTTGCTCAAGAAGAAAAATTTTCTGTCATTGCGAGGGGCTGTATCGACAAAGCAATCTCGTAGTGCATTGCGGGGTCGACACCGGTCCATCCCGAACGTCTGCAACGAGAGTGCTTCGCCTGCGGCCCGCAAAGACACTGAAGGAGACCAGCGACCACTCCTCACCCTGCTACCACCCCTCACCCCGCCCTCTCCCGCTGAGGGGCGAGGGTAAATCGGAAATGCGCTCGCTCCCGGAACCCGTTATACCGCTGCAGAAATATATTTTGTAATGCCGCTAACGAACTCCCGGGCGCCCTGTACATGCGTTGCGGCCTCCTGGGCGGTAACGTCCACCATTTCCTTAATGGAAAGGAAATTTTCGCCACTAAGGCACTAAGACACAAAGAATGTCTTAAATATTCTCGATTATATTAAACATACAAGACACTCGGGCATCTCTTCGTGCCTTCGTGTCTTTGTGGCAAGTTTGTTCCGGCTTGTCCGGGTTATGAAGGAGTTTTGACAGGCGGGTGTCGAGCTTGCCGGTGTGAACGAATTCCCTGTCGAAGATCGATATCACGCCGGCGTGTTTGGAGGTCTGCAGATCGGTGCCGGATTTGAGGAATAGGGCCAGGACTGCATAGAACATCGCGTAGTAGGCGCGGTTGGAGACCGACCGCGGGCTAAGACCGCTTTCGAGCATCCGCTCCGCGTCGGCAAGCGTTTCCGCCGCCTCCCTCATCCGGAAAGCGAGCAGCGCCTCCCGGTCCGTCATACGGCCACCCCTTCTTCAGCGATGGACCTGACGATGGGCGAGACGCGGAGCGGAGACCGCTCGAGTTCATGACGGGTGAAGATGAGCGGCGAGATGACCGTGTAGTTCTGGTATCCCACTTCCCACACAGCTTCCGAGACCGCCTCCTGAAGCGCTGCGTCGATGGTCTCGACCTCGATGAATACGTCCAGGTCCGAATACTCATCCGCGTCGCCCCGCGCGCGCGAGCCGAACACCTTGAAATCGACGAGCTGAACGATCCCGGAAAGGCGTTTTTTAAGCTGCTCTGCGATGGCGCGGTCTTTTTCATTCATGAAGAAATGCCTCTTATGGAGAACAGTACTATAACTCCGGGGAAAAATCAAGCAGCAGGGAGTCTGGGATCCCGCTTGAGAATATTTAGGGTCATTTCACTTCTCAGACCCTTGCTTACGTTTTTCTATCCATGCTTTCCCTTCATTTTTCCGCCTGCTCCTTCTTCGTTTCCTTGAGCGTCATCTCGTCCTTCTGCTTCTGCATGTCCCTGATCATGCCGCGCAGCCAGGTATTATCTTCGATGAGCGACTCGACGTTCCTCTTGAGCTTCGCCGCATTCGGCGCGTCGAGACAATACTGCCCGTTCATCGCGGCCATGCTCCACTCGGGCGTGAAATACGGGGCCTGAGGGGGCACAGCGGGCAGGTCGGGATAGATGAACCTATCTTTGAACACCACCGCCGGCGTCGGGCAAGAACATCCGGTTAAGATCAGTAAGAACGCGATCGTTGCTCCTCCCTGAAGTGCCAGTCGCATAGGATGCCTCCTTTGTGCCGGTCAGATTGTTGACCATATCCTGCAGTGCGATGATCTTCGCCTGCTGATTGCGCATGGTTTCGCTGTCCTTCTTCCGCACGAACGTCTGGTGGGACCGGTGCTTCTCCAGCGTCTCGTCATTGTTCTTCGCGACCGAGACGCATTGATCGAGGTCCTTGGTGCGGACCTTGAGCTCCGCCTTCACCGTGTCCAGCCTGCCTTCCTCGACGAACCACACGATCATACCGCCCGCGATCGCCATCGCGACATACGGCGCGGCCTTCAGCATCAACCTGATGTCCATGGGACCATCCTTTCGCGAACGTTATGCGCGCTCCATCGAATACGGTCGGGGGCGCCTGTCAGGATCGCGCCGCACCAGGCGCCTCGCGGCATCCGATGTTCCTGCCCGTTCCTCACCCCTGCTTCTTTATGATCTTTCCCATGATCCATCCCGCGACGACAGCCTCGACCAGGCGGCCGAGGAACCACCAGAAGGCGATTCTGTACGGCAGCGGCATCACGGAATAGGACCCGTAGCCCATCGCAAAGCCGGACCCGATGCCGAACAGGACCCCGTATTGCACGGCGGTCTTCACGCTCTTGTCCGTGATCAGCCACGCATAGATGAGCACGAACGAGGCCACCTCGACCAGGACCGTCCCGTGCATGAGCCACATCTTCATCTCCTGCATCGGTCTCCAGAGCTTCGGGGTCGCCGCGTAAGCGGCGGAGAGAATGCCCACATGGATCACGGCGTCCAGCACTGACCAGGCAACGTAAACCGCAAGCAAAGCAAGGAACGTTCTTTTCATGACGCGCCTCCCCCAGGATGGTGTCGGACCCACAGGGATCAGGTCCGTAGTGTGTTTAAACAGGAGCTTACAAAAGAATGCGGTAAAGCGGTCGTGCACGGGGAGGTAGGGAAAGTGCCTAAAGCCGCTCGCTGGAGAAGTGCCTCCCGTGGAAAGAGAATAGTACAAGCGTCCTTGAAATGCAAGAATTTCGGCGGGGTATTTTCGGGGTACGGCGAACGATCAAGTCTTGTCCTGTTCCGTCGATCCAAAGCGCGAAAAAATGGTTTGCTCCTATGTGTTGTTCCCGTTCGGTCCGGCCTTCTTCCGCTTCTTGTCCTTGTACATCTCCTGGTCCGCTTCGTGCAAGACGTCCACGATGTCCTTTCCCTGCTCCCAGGCGGCGCAGCCCACACTGAACGAAAGCCGGTAGTCGAACGCCGAGAACTGGGTGTTCCACGCGGCGAGGTTCGTCTGGATACGCTCGAACAGGTGCCTGTTGTCCTCGCACGCGGGTTGGGGTGTCACGATCACGAATTCGTCGCCCCCGAAGCGGCACAGAAAATCGGACTTCCGGACCGACCGTTTCAGAATGTCCGCGCACGCCCGCAGGACCCCGTCCCCATGCAGATGGCCATAGGTATCGTTGATCTGCTTGAAGCCGTCCACATCGATCAGGACGAACGACAGGCGTTCACCGTACCGCTTCGCCCGCTCGATATCTCGCGCGATCGTCTCGTTGAAGTAGTTGCGGTTGTAAAGACCGGTCAGCAGGTCGCGCGTTGCCATCCGCTTGTAGCGCTCCTGCGTCGACTTCAGGGCGTCAACGAGCAGGGTCAGGTGATCATAGACCTCCCGCACCAGCGATCGATAGAGTTCCAGATCATCCTTCCCCACCGACGCGGGCGCCTCCAGCTCGTCGACCTCCTGTTTCGCCATCTCCACGAGGTCGTTCCAGGACTTCATGTCTTCCTTCGTGGCCAGATTGAAGAGCGTGTTCAGGTCCCCTGCCAGGCGCTTCAGCGCCTGATACAGCGGGTGATCGTGGGGCCGCATCCTGTCGGCATTCGATGGGTCGTCGGTCATGGGCCCTCCGGGGGTTTTCGCGGCGTGTACGGCGGCGGGAACAGCGGCTCACCCGGCCCGGCGGGAGCGGGCCGCATCATGCAAGAACGTACCTCTCTCACAGGGAATTTGCAAGGATTAAATGCGGTAGATACCGGGGCATCTTTTTTTTGAGATACGAGGGCCCTCGTCCCCGCGGTGTTTTTGCATACTGTATTGACCTTTCCCGCATGCTCTGCTATCGTTTCTTTAGCTGCTTGATCATCGACAGTCATCTATGGGCTATGATCAAGATGACGGTCGACCTCACGGGATCAACTCGTGATGCCGACTTTTCCTTCACGCATAGTGACTTGACCTCAACGTGTCCCAGATGAACAGCCGCGTATCTGGAAGCGAGGTGCACCATGGCAACAAATAAGGTTTTCAAGACGCTCCGGGAGAGCATCAGCCTGAAGTTTCTGGCAATCGTGGCCGGCGTGTGCGTCGTCGGGATCCTCGGGTCGAGCATCGCGATCACGTCCAGGACAAAAGCGGTGCTGCGTGAATCACTCGTCTCGAAAGGACAGGGATTCGCGGCGTTCCTCGGCGGGGCAGCCAGGGAGCCGCTCCGCGCAAATGACCGGGCGAAGCTCGACGCAATCGTTCGCGGGACCGCGGGGGACCGCGAGGTGCTGTTCGCGGCGGTCCAGGACCAGGGCGGCACATTCGCAACGTCCGCCGACGCAAGCATCGGCAGCCTGCCGGACGACCTGCGAGCGGTCGTTGCGGCCATGCCGCCAAACTCCTCGCTCAAGGACCAGATCGATGCGATGAAGGCCCATGACGGGGTGATCCTCCTGAACGCCCCGGTGATGCAGGACGGCGCGCTGCTCGGGACGGTGGTGATCGGCATGTCCGAGGCGGTCATGCGTGCCCGGATCAACGCGACCATCGCCTTCGTTTTCATCGTCAACATGATCACCGGCGCGTTCGTGGGAGGCGCGATCTATGCCGCCTCACGGCGGCTGGTGGTGTCGCCGCTCAGGTCGCTCACGGTCATCGCCGAACAGATCGCCCGGGGCAATCTGGGAACGCGGATCGAAGCGGGCAGTGAGGATGAGACCGGAAAACTGACCGTCGCCATGGGGACCATGGCGGAGAAGATCGGGAGCGTGGTTTCGGACGTTAAAGAGACGGCGCAGATGCTCGCGGTGGAAAGCGGCCACATCGCCGCAAGCGCGGGGCAGATGACCCACGGCGCAACCACGCAGGCGGCATCGTCCGAGGAGGCATCGGCCTCGATCGAACAGATGGCCGCCACGATCAAGCAGAACGCCGAGAACGCCCGGGAGACCGAAAAGATCGCGATCAAGGCCGCAGCCGACGCTTCGGACGGCCGCAAATCGGTGTCGAACGCCGTTATGGCGATGCGGCAGATCGCGGGCAAAATATCGATCATCGAGGAGCTTGCGCGGCAGACGAACCTCCTGGCCCTGAACGCGGCGATCGAAGCGGCGCGGGCCGGAGACCGGGGCAAGGGATTCGCCGTGGTCGCCGCCGAGGTCCGCAGGCTCGCCGAGCGGAGCGGCGCGGCGGCGGCGGATATCGGGGAGCTCTCGACGACCAGCGTCGAGGTCGCGGAAATGGCCGGCGAGATGCTCGACAAGCTCCTGCCGGACATCCAGAAGACCGCGGACATGGTACAGGAGATCAGCGCCGCGAGCAGGGAACAAGCTGCCGGCGTGGACCAGATCAGCACGTCCATCCAGAAGCTGAACGAGGTGGCGCAGCAGAATGCCGGTTCGGCCGAGGAGCTGTCTTCGTCGTCCGAGGAACTTGCCGCCCAGGCGGACCATTTGCGGCATGCGATCTCCTATTTCATCGTCGAGCGGATCGGTCGCATAGAGGCTTGAATGTTCAATACGCCGCATCGATCCTTACGGGCATTGATGCCTGCGGTCCTTTTACTTCGGCGCCGGCTGCCGGCCCATGATCGTTATTGAAATTTTGTTATAATTGCCGAATAGAGTTCAGTCTGCCGCGACAGTCTCCCCCATCAGGTATAGACTTCCGGTCGGGCCCTCCTGGTACGTGAAACATTTACGCCAATGCGTCTTAAGGAGACCATGATGAACATCCTTCTCGTCTATCCGCAGTATCCCCTCACCTTCTGGAGCTTCACGTACGCCCTGAAATTCATCGCCAAGAAAGCAAGCCTGCCGCCCCTGGGCCTGCTGACCGTCGCCGCCATGCTGCCCCGCGAGTGGAAGCAGCGCCTCGTTGACCTGAATGTCCGGAAGCTGACCGACGCAGACCTGCGCTGGGCGGACTACGTGCTGCTGTCGGCGATGTCCATCCAGAAGGCATCGGCCGATGCGGTCATCGAACGGTGTGCGAGGCTCGGTGTGAAGGTGATCGCCGGCGGGCCGCTCTTCACCGCCCATCCCGGGGACTACGGCCACATTGACCACCTCGTGCTGAACGAAGCGGAGATCACCCTGCCGCTGTTCCTCACGGACCTTGCGCAAGGCAGGACGCAGCGGGTCTATACATCCAACCGCTGGGCGGACCTCACGAGGACCCCGCTGCCCCGCTTCGATCTCCTTCGGATGAAGCACTACGCCTCCATGAACATCCAGTATTCCCGGGGCTGCCCCTTTGACTGCGACTTCTGCGACATCACGGTGCTCTACGGCCGGACGCCGCGTACCAAGGACGCGGCACAGATCGTGGGCGAGCTCGACGAGCTCTACCGGAGGGGATGGCGCAACAGCGTCTTCATCGTGGACGACAACTTCATCGGGAACAAGGCGAAGCTCAAGAAAGAGGTGCTGCCCGCCATCATCGTCTGGATGGAGCAGCACCGTCGTCCCTTCACGCTCTTTACCGAGGTGTCGATCAACCTGGCGGACGACAAGGAGCTGATGGTGCTCATGGTCCGGGCAGGCTTCGACCAGGTGTTCATCGGGATCGAGTCGCCCAACGAGGAGAGCCTTGCCGAGTGCAGCAAGCTCCAGAACCGGAACCGCGATCTGATCGCGAACGTCCGGAAGATCCAGCACACCGGCATCGAGGTCCAGGCTGGGTTCATCGTCGGGTTCGACAAGGACCCGGCTTCGATCTTCGAACGTCTCATCGCCTTCATTCAGGAGAGCGGCATCGTGACCGCCATGGTGGGGCTGTTGAACGCGCCGACCGGCACCAAACTGTACCGCCGCCTTGAGCAAGAGGGCCGCATCATCACCACCGCGACCGGCGACAACACGGACTTTTCGCTCAACTTCATCCCGAAGATGAGCAGCGAGACGCTGGTTGACGGCTACCGCCGGATCCTCGGCACCATCTATTCCCCCAAGCACTACTACGCCCGGGTGCGCACATTCCTGAAGGAGTACCAGCCCCCGCAAAAGATGCAGGCCCGTTTCCGGATCATGTATATCCGGGCCATGGTCCAGTCCGTGGTGCGGCTCGGGATCATCGGCAGGGAGCGGTACCAGTACTGGAAACTCTTCTTCTGGGCACTCATCCGGCGACCGCGGCTCTTCCCGCTCGCCATCACCCTCTCGATCTACGGTTTTCACTTCCGTCAGGTCTTCCGGCGGCACGAGAAGCGGCTCAGGGCGGAGCGCGCCTGAATTCGGGTTCTTCACCTTTGAACCGTGAATAGCAGGAGGCGTCTCTTTTTTCTGCACCCCGGTTCACAGGTCCGCGCAGGCATGCCAGGTTGTCCTTCTTTCTCCCGATCCATGCTGCCATCCATGAGCGCTTCGCTGCGCACGCGCAGGCACGAGCTGTGTTATACGGACTCTCTCCGGGCATGCTTGTGCGCAGACCTATTCACGGGATGCAGGGGCCTCTGGTAAGACATAAAAAACTTAATCCGTTGCCGTTGCCCTACCCCTGCGCCGGGTGGCTCTGACGCGAAAGCCGCGTTAAGGCATGCGGTGCTTAAGGATCGTAATAGAAGGGACCAAAAGCAGCGCGTCCGCAGGGGAAGCGCTGCAGGGACAGGGGAAACAGGAAGGAATTCCGAGATAGAAACTGGCATGCCAACGCGGCAGAGCGATGAGCCACCCAATAAATACAACCTGTGCAAGAGCGACCATCGGGATGCCGGTATAGAACTCAGGAGTTGGTTCTGCTGGGAATAGAACGGGCGGCCGGAGGACCCGGGCCGCCCATGTTTGTTTCCGGGAATAGCATTTCCCGCTCCGCCAGTCGGGGACATCAAGGTCAGTGCATAGGCGGAACCTACTGCTGGATGCAGAGCAAGTTTCTGGGTATGTCGCAGGTGCTTGCACCGCCTCCTATTGCCGAGTCGTCGGCCCGATCGCCAAAACCGTAGTCATCGTTAGAACCGCTGGTGCCATCCGTCCAGGGTGTAGCTCCGCATCTATGAGCCGCATCCGTTATGATCCAGTTCCACTCAAGGCCCGTTCTGTACCGGGAACCCGTAGTATCAAACGTTGCGGGTAAATTATTGGGATCGGTGATCGGATCCACAAAATTCCAAATGCCCGTAGTGTCGGTTATCATAACCGTCGTGGTCCCATCGCTGCGGACATAGGTCGTACTGGCGTGGAGTACCCAGTCTATATGCTCGCTGACCCCGCCGCCGCAGTTCGCCGTGGTGCAGGCGACCCTGTTCACGCCGTCCACCAGCATAGCCTTATACGTACCGCCCCCCGCGGGCTTGCTTGCGTCAGCCATGCAGAGACTGTCGGCGCTCGCAATGGCGTTCGCCTTGCCCCCGGCCGTTTTGATGTCCCCGCTGTACGTGGCAGCGGTGACGAAGGTCATGCATGTTGTGCAGACTTGCGCAGGAGCGACGGGACTGGAACTTCCTCCGCTGCTGCAGCCGACAACCATCACTACCGCCGTGATCAAAAAGACCATCTTTATCGCTATGCTCCCTGCTCCCTGCTTCATGGCGCTATCCTCCTTTGGCAGAATTATCCTACGTTTCGGTAACTTCACGAGCGCGATATGGAGCTTCTGTTATGCACATTGTTGAGGTTGTTCCTGACAAGGAATTGCTCTCTATTGCATGAAAGAGGACGCTCTATGGTGGAGGAAAACAGCGTCGTCAGTGTACTGCGATGGAGTAATTTAAGCATGCGGATAAGCAACTGTCAAGCCCGTCAAACGGCCTGAGGTACCCTAATACAGCTATCAATGCCTGTGAAAGAAGCTAATAGAAAAGGCGGCCATTTGGTCCGGTCGCCCATGAAGATGTTTCCTTATATTGGCCCTACTTCTTCCCGTTCCCGCACGTCGGGCAGTCGGGGTCCTTCCGTATCTTGTACTTCTTGAAGTCTGTTGTCGCCCCTTCCCATACTAGGAGTTGGCCCTTCAGCGTCGTGCCCATGCCCGAGAGGTACTTGAGCGTCTCGAGGGCCTGGAGCGAACCGATGACCGCCGGCGTGCAACCGAGAACCGGAAAGACTTCCTTCGGCGGGGCCTCGGGGAAGATGCACTGGAGGCACGGCGTCTCGGGCGTCTGGATGAACGAAAGCCTGCCGTCGATGCCCCAGAGGCTGCCGTACACGAGCGGGATCTTCTTGCGCCTGGCCGACTCGTTCAGAAGGTACCGCGTCGGGAAGTTGTCCATGCAGTCCAGGATGATGTCCGCGTTCCCCACCAGTTCGTCCACGTTCCCGGCCACGATCTTGTCGGTGAAGGCGGTAACCTTGATGTCCTGGTTCAGCCGCTCAAGGGTCATCTTGCCCGAGACGGCCTTGTTCGTACCGATGCGCGTATGGTCATGGAGGATCTGGCGGTTCAGGTTCGACCAGTCGGGAGAATCGAAATCGCAGATGCGGATGTTGCCGATGCCCGCCACGGCAAGGTAGATCGAGACCGGCGAGCCGAGCCCGCCCGCGCCGGCGATGAAGACCGTGGAGTCCTTCAGCTTCTTCTGGCCCGCTTCGCCCCACCCCTCGATCATCATCTGGCGGTTGTACCGCTTCAGCTCCTGTTCAGAAAGTCCCATCGGACCCCTCCCCCAATTCCGGACCAGCCGGAGAATTACGGAGTAAAAAATAACAAGTACAGCTATCCGGCCGCCTGCTTTTTTTTGGCGGTCCGTATTGAGTGCTTGGTCAGACTTTTTACCTTGCGGCTTTCATTGATCAAACGCAACTCAAGGCGACAGCCAAGAGCACGAGCGTACTTTTGCAATGTGGCCAGCGATGGCGAGTGTTTGCCGCCGCCGGATTCCAGGCGCGCTATCGCGGATTGCGTTGTGCCGATACGGTCGGCAACTTCCGCCTGCGTAATGCCGGCCGCAGCCCGCACCTTCAGGAATGCGTCAAAAAAAGAGAATTCCTCGGCAAGCCTCTCGTATTCGGCCTTTACATCCGGCCGTTCAAGGGCACGGGCTTTAAGTTCTTTGTGGGTGAGCATCTTTGATCTCCTTCATCCGTCGTCGGGCTATTTCCAGTTCTTTGGGCGGAGTTTTGTCGGTTTTCTTGACGAACTGGTGAAGCATGACAATTTTATTTCCAACTATCGTGCAGTAAAATACCCGCGCGATACCCTCTTCGGATTTCAGCCGCAGTTCATAGAGTCCATCACCCATCGCACGCGTATGCGGCATGCCAAGATTCGGGCCGGATACCTCCATCCGGTCGGAATACCGAAGATAACGTCCGAGGAAACCTGAAGGCATTGCAAGGATATCTTCCTGCAATGATCCGCTGTAATAGGTGACCCTCCAACTCATTGGCGATTATAGCGCATTTGCTATATTGAGGGCAAGTTAATTTTCGGGGTTAATTGAGGAATAATGGCGTACCGCTTCATTTCCTGCTCAAAAAAGTCCCATCGGACCCCTCCCCCATTTCCGGACCGGCCGGAGCATCCCGCATGTCAATGGGACACAAATTAGCATACTCAGCCGGGGATTTCAAAGGATTTTATGGGAAAGCAATGCAGTGAGATCGGGAACATCACACCCCGGTGTGTCCGCGTTGAACACACCGGGGTGCTGTCATTCATTGATATGTGGCAACGGTAGTAACAGAGATGGGACTGTCCCCTGCCGCTGCGTTCGCGCCAATGCTCGTCAGAATGCCCGTCGTGGCATTAATGGCGTAGATCGACACATCACCGCCGTTAGTATTCGCCACGTAGGCGTATTTTCCTGCGGCGTCTACGGTGATGGAGAAGGGACCTGACCCGGCCGACACGGCCGCGCCGATGCTGGTCAAAGCCCCGGTGCCGGGATTGATGGCGAAGGCCGAGACATCGTCGCTGTCGTTGTTCGCCACATAGGCGAACCTGCCGGAAGGTTCCACGGTGATAGAAATGGGAGAAGTCCCCGCCGTCACCGTGCCGACACCGGACAAGGCCCCGGTCGTGGCGTTGAGGGTGTAGGCCGAGACGTCGTGGGACATGCGATTCGCCACGTAGGCGAACCTGCCGGAGGGGTCGACGCTGATGGAGTAGGGACCTGACCCGGCCGGCTCTGCCGCGCCGACGCTGGTGAGCGCGCCGGTGGCGGCGTTGATGGTGTAGGTTGAAACATCGCCGTCTTGGAAATTAACCACATAGGCGAACTTGCCGGAGGGATCGACGGTAACAAGTTGGGGACCCCACCCGGTCGTCACCGTTCCCATGCTGGTCAGGGCGCCGGTCGTGGCGTTGATGGTGTAGGCCGAGACATTGTCAGAGAAGTAATTCGTCACGTAGACGAACCTGCCCGTGGGGTCGATGGTGACGGAACGGGGCGAGTTCCCGGCCGGCACGGTGCCGATGTTGGTCAGGGCCCCGGTGGCGGCGCTAATGGTGTATTCGGAGACATCGGTTCCGTTGCCGCTCGTCACGTAGGCGAATCTGCCGGAAGGATCAACGGCGACGGACGCGGGATTGGTTCCGGCCGGCGCGGTCGGGGTCGCCAATGACGTGAGACTGCCATTCGCATTGATCGTGTACTGCGAGACATCGAAGCTGGACCAGTTCGCCACATAGGCGTATTTCGGCACGGCCTTGACCGGCGCAGGGCCTCGCGTCATGGCCATGGCAACGGGAACTTTACGCGCGGGAGCTGTCGATGGAGTAAGAGGCGTAAGTGTACCGTTTGTCCCTATACTGAACTGAGCGACCGAACCGCCTCCATTCGTGACGTACACATACTTACCCGACGGATCGACCGTGATGGAATTTGACGCAGTCCCACCCGCGGCAACGGCGGCCGGGCTCATGGCTGAAAGACTGCCGCCGCTTACGATGGTGTATTGCGAGACCGTGCCGCTATAGTTCGCGACATAAACATACTTGCCTGCCGGATCCGCCATTATCGAAGAAGGATTTGTGCCGGCAGCGACCGTGGGTGTCGCCATGGACGCAAGGGCGCCATTCGTTCCGATAGTGTACTGCAATACGCTTGAGCTGCTCCAGTCAGGTGCATAGGCGTACCGACCTGAGGGATCTACTGCCACGGGACCGGGAGCCGCACCTGCAGCGACAGTGGCTGTAGCCATTGATGAAAGACTTCCGGCAGCACTGATCGTGTATTGAGATATGAATGATGCATTGCTCGTGACATAGGCATATCGGCCGGAAGGATGGACAGTTATCGTAAAGGGTGATCCCGCACCTGCCGGGACCGGTGCCGTGCCCAATGCTGAAATACTGCCGCCGCTCACGATAGCAAATTGGGAAATATTAAAATCATTTGCGTTGGCAACGTATAGATATTTGCCCGAAGGTTCCACGATCGCGGACATTGGGAAAAGCCCTGTTGCGACCGTTGCTGTTGCCATTGATGTAAGAACGCCGTCAAGCCCAGCCGTGTAAAGCGAGAGCGAGTTGCTGGACTCATTTACGACATAGATATATTTTCCCGAGGGATCGACTGCTACAGATACCGGTGCTGTCCCTGTCGGGGCCGACCCGATGTACTTGAGCCGGCCGGTTGTCGCATCAACGACATGAGTCGACACGCTGTTGTCACCGGCGTTCGCCACGTAGGCAAATCGCGGATACACCGCTGCCGGGCCGCCAGGCGGCGTCCCGCCCCCACCTCCGCCTCCACTGCATGAGATAAGGAGCACGAAGAGAGCCGCGATCAGGATCAGTACCGCGATAAGCCTTTTCATAACAACACCTCCTATGGATAATGTTCATTCGTTGCGCAGGAATATGCGGTCCTGCAGGCCGGATGATCTGGTCGTCCCTCTTCCCAACAGCCTGGTGATCTTCCCGATGATTTCCGTGGAAACAGCTTGCCGCCAGTTCACGCGCTATCTGAGCTTACACCGGCTCCGCCCAGGTAACGCCAACCAGCCAACTATGTGATAGACCCATATCCATTCACCAAACAGTTTACACACAATGAAACTGCCGAAGCGTTAAGCATGGACCTGTGGTCTCGCTAAAGGAAAGTATAGCCGAAATGATTTATAAGAGGGATAAAGTGGAAGGTTTTTTTAAGTACTCAGCGGCATCACGGCCGAAGTCTCGCAAGCGCCGGCGATGAAGACCGTCGAGTCCTTCAGCTTCTTCTGCCCCGCTTCGCCCCACCCTTAGATCATCATCTGCCGCGTGTAACGCTTTTGTTCCTGTTCTGATAACGACAGAGCACTCCCCCCCGTATATTATTCCTCACCTATATGATCCTACCCGAAAAATACCCCGACCGGGGTATATACGTTGTAGTCCCTATACCCTATACTCCCTCCTGCATGAGCGGAATCGGCATCTTAAGATCCAACAGTATCGAGCTCATTGACGCTACGCTCAATGACGGATCGATCTTTCCCACCGCCTGTCCGGGCGACCTCAATATCCCGTGCACTGCATGCGCCCATGCACACGATACCGGTTCCCGTCCGGCGCACAAGAGCCGGCGGCGCATAAGCACGAATGAGCCGCAGAGCTCCTTCATCATTTGCCACTGGCACGAGCAGGGAGATGCGAAACACACCCCGCCGTCCTCTGACGCGCCTTCCTGATCCGCCATCACCTTCATTCGTTCTTCGCCAGCAGGCGCTGGTAGAGCATCCCACCGACATAGAAGGTCGCTCCGATGACAACGAGCCCGATGATCCGCGCGATCGTGGATGCTCCGCTCAGGTCAGAGAGCAGCACCTTGACCGCTGTCGCGCCGAACACCGCAAGGGACGACTGGCCCAGCAGCCGGTCTTTCACGTACAACGACAGGCCCAGGCACCCGATGGCGAGCACTCCCCATGCGACCGATTCGATGATCGGCACGTCCAGAAGGCGCAGTGCCGCCGCCATCGCGCAGATGTGGCCCATGGCGAGCAGCAGCATGTTCGCGCCGCCGAGCAGGTCCTTCTGGCGGCAGAACCAATAGGCGAGATAGAGGAGCAGCGCGTAGGCGACCGGAAGCAACTGCTTTGCCGGCACGGTATGAATGTCGGCATTGAAGAGGATGCGCAGGTAGTTCACCGCGAATATGATCCCGATGGCGACCCAGATCGGCCAGCGCGAGCCGAATCCGTCGTCATCCCGTATGCTTGCCACAGCGACGACCGGTACGAGGATGAAGCCGACCCAGGGCCCCCATGCATGCGGCACGGTCTCGATGTAGCCCGCGTGGAACAGCACGAGCGCTGTATAGCACCACAACAGGAACTCGCCGCCCGGTAATGGTTCCTGCAGCGTGTACCGGGCGATGCCGTAGATGGCCGCGAGCGCGGCCAGGCTGCCGACCGCGATCCAGGGCGCAAGGCCGGGCAGGTGCTGCACGAGCAGGCTGTACTGCAGAAAATAGAAAAGCAGCAGGGGCGGCAGGTGGCCGAGCGCGTCACGCTGGTCAAGGGGCGAGCTGTGACGGACCGAGAACACCGCGGTCGCGATGCCGAAGATCGCGAATTGCGCGGTCTGAAATGCCAGAACCGCGAGCCACTGGTCAGCCCCGCCACGGCCGCGCCAAAGCATGTCAAAGCCGATGAGCGCGAGGTAGAGCGCCAGAAGATAGATCAGCCTGCGGCCGTGCCAGATGGAAAAGACGCTGAACACCACGCCCCATGCCGAGTAGTAGATCGCCACGTCGGTGAGCGAGCCCACGGCGCCCCTGAGCAGGAATGGGGCGAAGTACGATCCGGCCACGGCGAAGAGGGCGAACAGGTCGCTCTCGAAGGCCCTGCATAGCCAAAGCGAGGCAGCGCACACGATGATGACGGCAGCGCCCGCCTCCTGAGCTCCGATGAGGTGATGGTACAGGTGCCCGCCGTAAATGGTGAGGAACAGGACGGCGACCCCGGTTGCTGGAAGCAGGCCGGCATAGTCCCGGTTGCCCCTTCGCAGCGCAAAACCGGAACCGATCAGCAGCAGTCCGAAGACAGCCGCGAAGGCCAGCTGCCTGATCGGCGTCAGCCATCCGCTGTCGACCGCCAGCCGGATGAGATACGACGCCGCCAAAAGCAGCGCAATGGCCCCGCCCCACCCGAGGATGTTGCCGATGAGCTGGGACTCTTTGAGCGGTTGTGCCGGTGGCGATGTGCGGACGGGTGCCTGGCCCACGCGTGCCGCCGCGGGCGGAACCGGCCGGACGGCTGCCGGTGCCTGGGATGCCTGCCGCAAAAGATGCGCCTCGATGCCTGAAAGACGTGTTTCGATGTCAGCAATACGATTTTCGATTTCACGGGGATTCATTAAGGAACGCCCTCCTTAGTTTATATGCCGGCACATCCCGGACCCGGACAAGCCGAAACCAAAACAAAAGGCATCTCTCGCAGAGCACGCAAAGGACGCAGAGTTAAATCAAAATCATTAAGCCTTGGTTTTAACCCTGAAGATATTCTGAGTTCTTCTCTGCGATCTCTGCGGCTCTGCGAGAAAATTTATTGTCATGTTGAGTAGAATTCGATTCCTTAGTTACTGACCATAACGGGTCAGACATACCGCCGCAGCCGCACCCTGGCCTTTTTCACCAGCACATCGGGAACATAGGACGATTTGAAGACCCGCAGATTCTCCTTGTCCAGGTCCTGTTCCAGATTCAGGTATGTGTACTTCGGCGGAAGGATCTTCGCGAAGTTGTTGAACATGAACTGGTACACACCCTTGAACTTGGTCAGCGCCTTGGCGAAGTGCAGGACAAAGGTCTCGTCATTGACCTCCTCGCCCAGGAGAAAACCGGCCGGTTCTCCTTCCGCGTAGGTGATGCCGCCGCACAGGACCAGCTCTTCGTACCGGTCGAGGGCCTCCCGGCAGGGGCCGTAGTCCGTTCCGCCCCGGTCAAGCCCGCTCTCCTTCTGCCAGCCGTCGAGGACCTGCCGTGCGTCGTCCAGCCTGCCCGTGGTCAGCGGCAAGGCCTCGTGTCGGTATGCCTCGAGGAACTGCTTCAGGAGATTTCGCTTCTTGTGGAGCTTTCTCCCTGCCAGGGTGCCCATCTTCTCCACGGTATAGAGGTAATCGGCGTCGCCCTCATGGAACGAGACCTCGTATCGGCCGGGGTCGAATGCGCCGAGCCACTCCTCGGGGACGGGAAAAAGAAGATCGACGTCCCGGAGGAGCTCCTGCAGTCGGGACGCGTCGAGCTGCTCGGCGGGGACCGTCGGCATGAGGTACGTGGATCCGTCATAGGTCCTGCCCTTGATGAAGAGGCCGCCGTCCGACAGGACCTCGTACCCGTGGCTTTCGCGGAAGAGATAGAGGTTCGCGAAGCAGTATTCCGAGATCGGGACCGTGATCGCCCGGAGCAGCGGCGCGAGCACGTCCTTATGGTGCAGGCCTAATGGCTCGATTCGCATGGTCTCAATAGTAAGGTTTTTTCGCTGGCCTGGCAAAGGATTTTTCTGCGGCGCCAATAGAGAGAGTAACCTTGAATAACGCCGGTAAGTATGCTATACATTTTCCATCAACAGGAGGATCTGCCATGGAACGGGTACAGTTCATCCAGCATAAGGGAAAGAAGATCCTGCACCTGAACTTCGCGGACTGCAAGGCCGACGAGGTCCTCACGGTCATCGACCAGGCCAGGGCGACCATCAGGACGCAGGCCCACCAGTCCGTGCTCACGCTGACCGACGTGACGAACACCGCCTTCAACAGCAAGGTGTCCGACGCCATGAAGGATTTTGTGATGCATAACAAGCCCTATGTCATGGCATCGGCCGTCGTGGGCGTCACCGGCCTGAAGCAGATCATCTACAACGCCGTCATGCGGTTCAGCGGAAGAAAGCTCACGGCTTTCGACAGCCTCGCCGAAGCAAAGGACTGGCTGGCCGAACGCTGACCTTGATCCCCTTGTCTCCCTGTCTCTTTGTTTCCCTGTCCCCTTGTCTCCCTGTCTCCTTGTCGCTTTGTCTGATCTACCGTCTCCCTGTCCCCTTGCCGCTTTTTCTGTCTTCCGTCTCCGCGTCTCCGCGTCTCCGCATCTCCGCGTCCCCACGTCTCCGTGTCCCCGCGTCTCCGTGTCTGACGTTCCACTGTCACACTGTCCCCTTGTCGCTGTGTGATCCGTCCTTCACGGCGTCCCCGCGTCCCCGTGTCCCCGTGTCTGGTGTGATCCCTCCATCACGTCAGATACCCTTCGGCGAAACCCGGCTCATTGCCCGCTCCGTGATCGCCGCGATGGTAAGCGACGGGTTGACGCCGGGGTTCGCCGATATCATGGACCCGTCGCAGACGAACAGGTTCCTGTACCCGAAAACGCGGTTCTCGACGTCGATGACCCCTTCCTCCCGGTCCCTGCCCATCACCGCGCCGCCGAGGATATGCGCGGTCGTCGGAATGCCGAGGAGCGTTTCGGAAAGGAGCACCATGGGCTTCCCGTTCACGGCCTTCGCATATCGCTCCGCCAGGACCTTTGCCTCGGGAATGAACGCCGTGGGCGCCTCGCCCTGGTCCTTCTGCGACCGGAGACGGAACCAGCCGTCAGAAAGACGGAGCGTGCTGCTGATCGTACGCATGAACAGCAGGATCTGCGTCTTCTCGGCCCAGTTCCGCACGAAGTATACGCGTAGATTTGCGACGGGATGGGTGATGAGGTCCAGCGCCAGCTTCGCGATGCGCGTAAGAACGTTGCGGCCATGGACCTGTGGGGCCATGAACAGCCGCCAGAATCCGGAACCCGAGGGGTACCGGACCGGTTCGAGGAAACTGTGCTCGTCGGTCTGCAAGATCGAGCCGATGGCGACCCCGTCGGAGAACTTCCTGTCCCGGTCAAAGGTCATGACACCCATGAGGCTTTCCGAATTCGTCCGGACATCGCGGCCGACGCGGTCCGAAATGCGCGGCAGGGACGTCCGTTTCATCGCCGTGAGAAGCTTCACCGTGCCGAGCACCCCGCCGGCAAACACCACGCCGCGGCAGGTGCTGGAACCCGTCCTCTTCAACAGGGCGGTCGAAGCCCGCCACCGGACCGTGTAGCCCTCCGAACCGTCGTCCTTCCCCAGCGGCGCCACTGCAACCGCCTCGGATCCCGGCTGGACCCGTGCGCCGGTCCGCTCGGCCAGATAGAGGTAGTTCTTGTCCAGGGTGTTCTTTGCATTATAGCGGCAGCCGACCATGCACCCGCCGCAGAAATTGCACCCCGCCCGGCCAGGGCCCTTCCCGCCGAAGTACGGGTCCGCGACCGTCACGTCAGGCTCTCCAAAGAACACCGCCACCGTTGTCGGCCCGAACTTGTCCGCTGTTCCCAGTTCACCGGCGAGCTTTTCCAGCGCCCGGTCACCGGTTTCGAGGCGCGGATTCGGAACTGCGCCGAGCATGGCAAGCGCGGTAGTGTAATGACCGCCCAGTTCCTGCTCCCAATCCGCGAGGCCTGCCCAGCTCCCGGAGCGGAAGAACTCCTTCGGCGGCACCTGCAGTGCGTTCGCGTATACCAGCGAGCCTCCGCCCACACCGACGCCGGAGAGCACCGTAAGGTGCCGGAACAGGGTGATGCGGAAGAACCCGAAGAAGCGAAACGTCGGGAGCCAGAGCCATTTCCTGAGGTTCCAGTTCCTCTTCGGGAAGTCCTTCTCCGTCAGCCGTTTCCCCTTTTCGAGCACCAGCACGCGATACCCTTTTTCGGACAGACGAAGGGCGGAGACGGAACCGCCGAAACCGGAGCCTATAACAACGTAGTCATGATCAAATTTTTGCTGTTCGGCAGCCATTGGTGCCGCCATTCTATCACCGGCATAAAACCTTTGCAAAGAAGAAACCACAAAACGTCATATTCCCAGATCCGCTGAAACAGGCGCCTGAGCAAAACGCCATAAAACGACAGAGTGGCAACAAAATTTACTTGCCATAACGCACTATTTATTGTAATCTGTATCCATTGATTTTTTATGGCTGATATTCCCTCGGTCCGCGACGGCCGCGTACGGTCCGGCGCCGCGGGAAACATGAGAAAGGCAAAGCGATGAATATCTCCGATACGATCAAGGACGCCCTGGAAAAAAAGGGCCTGCGAAGCTTGAAGGACGCGTCCGAGGTGCTTGGGATAAGTTCCGAACTCCTGCGCGTTATCCTGAACAAGGGGCACCTCCCCAAGGACAAGACCCTCGGCATTATCGCGAAAAAGCTGGGCATCAGCGCGCCGCTCCTGATCCTGTCCGCCCACCAGGAGAAGGTCCCCGCCGAAGTAAAGGGTTTCTTCCTGGCCCCCTCATCATCGTCAAACGCCGTCAACGGACAGCGGAAATTTCCCCTCTCCCACGAACAGTGCGAATATCTCGAGAGGATCCTGACCCCCATGGAGATCCAGTTGATCAGAAAGCTCCGGCAGGTCTCCGACGAGACGAAGACGCAGGTCTTCGGCTATGTCGACTTCATGTTCGCGACGAAGAGAGTGTACAACAACAAAGGCAACGGGTCCTGACGTTCTTTCCGGCCCTACCCTGCATCTCCGGCCCCTATCCTCACCCCGACCTGAACGGTCACGATCACGGCATGGTCGTACGAACAGGCATTCCACCCGATCTCAACAAGGGAAGCTCCCCGCAGCAAGCACCGGGGAATGCGCTCGCTCCTGGATTCGCAGATCACAACGTCTCCCCCATTGCGCAAAGGACGTTGCGGTGCTATGCTTGATGCATGTACCGGAAGATCCTCGCCGCGATCAACGAACACGTGAACTCCGAAGTGGCCGGTCGCTACGCCAAGCACCTCGCGCGTGCCGCCGGGGCGAAGCTCATCCTCTGCTCCATCCGGGAGCCTGCCCAATCCGAGGCATCGTTCGAGCTCGCCCGGGACGCCGCCAGGCGCCTCCAGCATGCGGCGCGGGAGCTCGGCATCGAAGCAGACTGCCTGTTCGAGACCGGCGATCCCGTCGAGAGGCTCCGCGCAATCGTCCTCGCCGAGGGCATTGACCTTGTCTTCACCGCAACCCGCCGGGAGGATGTGAAGCGCCGGTTCATCAAGCGGGGTACGACCGCGCGGCGGCTCCTGCCGGGCCTCCCCTGTTCCGTGGCGCTGGTCCGTGTCGTTCACATGGGCAGGATCCATCCCCGGGAGATCCTTGTCGCCCTCAAGGGTCGGATCCACAGCATCCCCGAGCGCGCCGAGTTCACCGCACTGTTGGCCAGGGCCTTCGAGGCCAGGATCCATCTCTTCCACGTGACAAAACCCGTCAAGAAGTTCTTCCACGGCGAAACACACCTCACACCCGTAGAATGGGAGGAGAAGGTCCCGCCCGACATGTCCCGCTTCATCAGCCATCTCGACGGTTTCGGCGTGGAGCATGAGAAACGGTTGATGCCGGGCAAGGCGGGCAGGAACATCGCCGTCGAAGCGGCGTCCCGGCGTCGGGACCTCATCATCATGGGGGCCAGCGGACGCGGCGTCATTGATCATCTCCTGCACCGGGCGCCGGTGGACGAGGTCCTGGCTGATACACCCTGCAATCTCATCATCCTGAAACCGGGGGAATGACTCAGACGCGGCGACGCGGGGATTACGTCAGACACGGGGACACGGAGACGCGGGGACGGGGAAAACAACAATACTCATTACTCTTTGAGCATGAATTTCACGAATGGACGAATGACACAAATTATCGCTCTTCCGAATTCTCATGTATCTTCCTGCACTACCGCTGTAAACCGTGTCGCATAGAGGCGCCTACTTTTGTTCATCCGTGGTCATCAACAGAAGTTGCCATTAGTCTTTCTCCGTGACTCCGTGGTTAGGTCGGCTTTTATAAATCCATGAAGATCAACGAACTCACCCGGGAAGATGTCTTTCGCACCCTCGTCACCTCCAGCCAGGGACTGTCCGGCGATGAGGCTGGCCGGCGCCTCGCCGAGTTCGGACCCAATGCCATCCAGGCAGTGCGAAAGCGACCCCTGCCGCTCCGGTTCCTCGGACAATTCACCCACTTCCTCGCCGTGCTCCTCTGGATAGCGGCGGCACTCTCGTTCCTCTCTGAATATTTCCAGCCCGGCGAGGGCATGCTCACCCTTGGTCTCGCCATCGTCGGCGTCGTCGTGATCAACGCCGTCTTTACCTTCATCCAGGAGTACCGCGCCGAAAAGGCGCTCGAAGCGCTCAAGAAGCTGCTTCCCTTCAAGGTCACGGTCCGGCGCGGCGGCCGGGAGCAGGAGATGCCGGCCGAGGACGTGGTCCCGGGCGATATCGTCCTCATCGCCGAGGGCGACAAGGTCCCGGCCGACCTCCGGCTCGTGGAGGCCAACGAGCTCCGGGCGAACAACGCCTCGCTCACCGGCGAATCGGAACCGGTTCCGCGCGACACGAAGCAGGTCCCGGGCGATCCCATCAACAGCTCCAATATCGTCTTCGCGGGCACCACGGTCGTGAACGGCAATGGCACGGGCGTCGTCTACGCCACGGGCATGCGGACCGAGTTCGGCAGGATCGCGCAGTTGACCGGCACGGTGACGCCCGGCCTTTCGCCCCTCCAGAAGGAGATCGTCAAGGCCACACGGCTCGTGGCGGCCATCGCCGGGGTGGTGGGGATATTCTTCTTCGCGCTCGGCTTTGTCATCGGCAGGAGCTTCTGGGACAATTTCATCTTCGCCGTGGGCATCACGGTGGCCCTCATTCCCGAGGGCATGCTGCCCACGGTCACCCTCGCCCTTGCCATGGGCAGCCAGCGCATGGCGAAGCGCAACGCCCTGATCAAAACCCTCACCTCCGTCGAAACGCTTGGTTCGGTCTCGGTCATCTGCACCGACAAGACCGGCACGCTCACGCAGAACCGGATGGAGGTGAAGGAGGCGGCAGGGCTCGGCATGCTGAGCGATGCGCTCCGCGACAAGATATTCACCGTGGCACTGCACTGCAACAACACGAAGGAGAACGGCGGAACGCTCAAGGGCGAGCCGACGGAGATCGCGCTGTACAGCAAGGCCCGGGAAACGTTGCACGGCGGCGCGGCCGAGCGGGTCCGCGAGTTCCCCTTTGACTCCGAGCGAAAACGCATGAGCACACTGACCAGGATCGACGGCAGGACCCTGGTGCTGACCAAAGGCGCGCCGGAAAGCGTCCTTTCGGTCTGCACAAGCTGTTACCGGGACGGCGAAAAGACCGCCTTCGACGACGACCTGAAACGCGAGGCATCCGATCTGTTCCACCGTCTCATGGACAAGGGGCTTCGGGTCCTTGCCTTCGCCGAGCGGGAGGTCCCGGCAGGAGAGGACGTACCGGACGTCGGCGCCGCCGAACGGGACATGGTCTTCTCCGGCTTCATCGGCCTCGAGGACCCGCCGCGGCCGGAGGTGCCCGAGGCTCTCCGGAGATGCCGCGAGGCCGGCATCCGCATCATCATGATCACCGGCGACGCGTCGAGGACCGCCGTCGCCATCGCCCGGGAGATCGGGCTCGTATCCGGCGAACCCGTCGTGGTCGAAGGAGCGGATTTCGCGAAGCTCTCCGACGCTGACCTGCGGAACGTCCTGGCGAAGCCCGAGGTGCTCTTCACGCGCATGACGCCCAAGTACAAGCTCCGGGTGGTGAGCGCGCTCAAGGACCAGGGAGAGCGCGTGGCCGTGACCGGCGACGGCGTGAACGACGCCCCCGCGCTGAAGCGCGCCGACATCGGCATCGCCATGGGCATCACGGGAACGGACGTGGCCAAGGAGTCCGCCGACATGATCCTCCTGGACGACAACTTCGCCACTATCATCAACGCAGTTGAAGAAGGCCGCACGGTCTACGAGAACATCCGGAAGTTCATCACCTACATCTTCGCGTCCAACATCCCCGAGGCGGTCCCCTTCCTCGCCTACATCCTGTTCCGGATCCCGCTGCCGCTCACGATCATGCAGATCCTTGCCGTGGACCTCGGCACCGATATGCTGCCGGCCCTGGCCCTGGGCTCGGAGAAGCCCACGCCGGGCGTGATGAAGCTCCCGCCGCGCGACCCGTCGGAGCGGCTCATCGGTCTTCCGCTCATCTCGCGGGCGTACCTCTTCCTCGGTTCCATTGAGGCGGCTGCCTGCATGTTCGGCTTCTTCTGGGTCCTCACGAGCGGCGGCTGGTCCTGGGGACAGGTCCTGGCGCTTACCGACCCGCTCTATCTCCAGGCGACCACGGCCTGCCTCACGGCCATTATCGTCTGCCAGGTGGCCAATGTCTTCGCCTGCCGCTCACACCGGGAGTCCATCTTCACCATTGGCTGGGCCTCGAACAAATTGATCTTCCTCGGCATCGGTGCGGAACTGCTGCTCCAGTTCTTCATCGTCTACCATCCCTTCGGGAACGCCCTCTTTGCCACGGCCCCTCTCCCGCTCAGCACCTGGCTCATGCTCATACCCTTTGCCCTCTTCCTGCTTCTCGCGGAGGAGGTGCGGAAGCTCATCGTCCGGCGGGCAAGCCCCGCTTGACGATATTCCCCTTTTTCTATCAATGACTTAGCAAAATGGATCACGCTTCCTTCCCGGAAATATATATCTTTTAATATCAACGGCTTGCTGTTTGCTCATTCCCCCAATCGTTTCATTGTTTCGAATCTTATTGACAATTGCAGGTCCAGTGCTATACTTGAGATAAGGAACCAATGCAGTGTGGAAAGAGAGGTACCTGCTATGAAAACACTATTTACCGTTGCAGTAATGACGCTGTTCCTGCTCGCCGTCGGTACGGCCTATGCGGATGAAATGCCGGTATTCGGCAGCAGCAAGGATATCGGCACGGAACTGTTCATTGCCGCCTTTGCGTCCCCTGACGTTGCCCTGGCAGAAAGAGAAGCAAAAGGTTCTGCTGCTGGAGGAGTGGCGAAAGAGGACGAGAGAACCAGGATCTGGGATAGTCTTCTCGCTGTCCCCCTCAGTACGGAATAGCTTTAGTCGCATAAGTAAGCATCTGATCACGTGACAGGCTGGTACAAGAAATACAGCGCAGTTGATCATCGAGCAGGCCGGATCTCCGGCCTGCTTTTTTTATCCGTCCCGCCATCTGAACCATCACGGAAATAAAAAAAAGACCGGTCAAGAATAGACCGGCCTTCCGTATGTCGTGCGTACCTTCTACCGGAGCGGTTCGGTCAGGGAAATACCGCCCCTTGAGCACTGCCGTGGTACGTCGCTTCATCATACTCCTTCGCGTCGGCGTCCAGCTTCCTCATCCGTTCGCGGCACAAGGACCTGACCGCCCGATCGAGCTCCGCACAGGTAGGCGCCGGGGCGAGACCGGCCACAGCCAGGGAAAGTTCGGCCGCGGCCTCCACAGCCATGTCGCGATGCCCGGTTTCATGTTCCACAAGGCTTTTCATGTAACTGTCCCATTTGACCGCAAGCGGCCCGGGAACACCGCCGGTTTTGATCCATTTGGGATAGCGGAAGGTGATATTGACGGTGGCCCTGAAGGAATCGGCGGAACAGGCCTGCGGGGCCCGTTCATGATCGTAATCCCACGTTACATGCCAGTTGGTCACGGAATCGTAGATCTTCCCGTCCTTCCATTTGCAGCCATTCCGGCACATTTCACTTCGCAACTCGTCCTCGCTGTTCCCCCTGATCTCATAGTATTCATATGCCTCCTTCACCGCCGGAGGAACGACCAGGCTCGTTGTCTGCCGGCGCGTCTTGGTGTCAATGCTCGCAACTTCGACCTTCTCCCCGGCCGGGCAGGTCGCGGCGGCTGTCATGAGCAGCAGGATGGCGCAGAGCGCTTTTCTCTTACCTGATATTCCCATTTCGATAAACCGGCCCATATACCACACGTCTATCGGATGTTACGACTTTAGAAGGTCCGTTTCAAGACAGAACAGCCGAGAGGAGTAAATGCTGAAGCCGGCAGAAGGACCTGCCGGCTTCTCTTGTTGAAGGATCCATGAGCGAGCGATGAGAATTAAGAAACAACCTTGAGGATCGAATATTCCCTGTCCCGCCAGGGCGGGACTGCAGGGCGCTTCAATTCCGCTACTGCCTCTGCTCTCCGGCCGGCCGGGGAGGCCGCTGCTGTCCGGGACCGCCCTGCATACCGCCGCCCGGCCGCTCAGGTCTGCATTTTTTCAGCTCCTCTCCGTTCTTGGAGGCCTCCACGCACGCCTTCTCCTGGTCGATCCTGAGTCTGCGTTCGTCGAGCATCTTCAGTATCCTGGCCTTTACCTCGGGGAACTGCTCCGGCGTGATCTCTTTTCCCATCCCTTCGCGCATCGCTGGGCCCGGGCCGCCGCCGGGACCCTGCTGGGCAAGTACCGCCTGGGACAATGCCGCCAGGAACAACACCACAATTATCGTGCTTGCAACAGCTCTTTTACTCATGACCATACTCCTCCTTTTTATTACCGGCGTTTCTTCCTGCATGATGAGACCGCCGATCACGAAAAAGGTTAAAAAGCGCGGTGATGAAATCGCAGCAGCCCTGATCACAGTTCAGTTCCTTTTCTTCGCGTACCATGCCACCATTTCGCGAACCGCGTCGCGAAGGTCATGGTACACCGGCTCCCAGCCCAGCACCAACCGCGCCCTGCCGTTGTCGAAGTGAACATCCCGGGAGATATAAGAAACGTAGGACGGCAGGTCAAGTGACTGGCCGAATATCCCGGTGAACAGGTCGAAGAACATGGCCGGAAGCCGCGCCAGTGCGGGGTGGACCGGTATGATCCGGAACCGCTTATGTCCTGCCTCGGCTATGGCCGTGAAAAATTCGAGCCACGTGCGGCGTTCGCCGTCGGTTACGTTCAGTGTCTGGTTGGCCGCACCCGGGACGGTGCCCGCAAGAAAGACAGCCCGTGCAAGGTCCTTCACGTGGATCAGCGGCATGAGGTTCGTCCCCTGGCCGATGAACGGCAGGCCGAGCGGTCCGAAACGCCTGATGGTGTCGACCAGCCTCCCGAGATACCGTGAGCCGGGACCGTACACCACGCCGGGCCGCAGGATGACATGCTCAACGCCTGCGGGAGACTGACGAATGATCTCCTCGGCCTTCCGCTTATATTCCGTGTACTGGTCGCGAAGGACCTGGCTGGCCGGTGTGTGCTCGGTCGCCGGGATCGCCAGGGGGATGCCGGCCACCGAGAGGGAGCTTACGAACACCAGCCGCTTCACCCCCGACGGTTTCAGCCGGGCGGCCATGCGCTCCACCAGGTCGACATTCAGCGAGGCATTGCCCGCCGACGTGGTCCTTACTTCGCCGACGTGGAAGACCGTGTCCATGCCCTGCATGGCGCCGATCACCGCATCGGCATCCCGGAGGTCTCCCGGAACGACCGTGATGTCCTTTCCCGTCCAGCGTTCCGGGACCGCCTGCTTACGCGACAAGAGCGTTACCGAATGGCCGTTCTCCAGGAGCAGATCGACGACATGACTGCCGATAAACCCCGTACCGCCGGTGACGAGCGCTTTCATGGTCCCCTCCTTGAGCGACCGGACGCGACTGAACCGCTTTGCTTCTTCTTCGATGAAAGTATATCAGATTTGCGCCGAGGAGAGGGGGCCGGTCAGTGCCGCAGGCTATCGACATGAGGAACGAGGCGCTGGTATTCCTCATAGGGTATCTGTGAATGCCACTTGCCCGCAAGGACACCGATGCCGATGATGAGATAGAAAAACGCGATGAGCAGGACGGGATAGGCCAACGGTTTGAGGATGAAGGTCATTTTTCCCGCCTTCACGGTCATGTCCAGGGCGCCCGGCGACGGGCAGCGGCTCACGCAGGTCATGCAGCCGAAACACTCGCCGGACTTGATGACGTCTTTCTTCTCCACATCGATAAGTGTGGGGCAGGCGGTCGTGCAGGCGTGGCAGTGGATGCACTTCTCCTCATTCCTGCGTATCTTGAGCGGGCTCCACCGGCTGATGATGCCGAGGAGCGCGCCGTAGGGGCAGAGGTAGCGGCACCAGAAGTTCTTGTACAGCAGTGACAGGACACCCAGGGCGACGAGGACCCAGAAGGTCAGTGCGGTCATGTCGGTGAAGAACTTGAGCATCTTGACGTCCGCAACCTTGTAGTAGTCGGTACCAAAGAACATGAGGATCCAGTTGCTGCCCATGGCGATGACGATCGCAACGAAGAAGAATGCAAACAGGGCGTACTTGATGGACCGCAGGCCGATGTCGGTGTACTTCTCGATCCGGAAGTTCCTGCCGAAGACCTTCTCACCGGCCATCCAGACATACTGTGACAGCGTACCGACCGGGCAGATCCAGCCGCAGAAGCCTTTTTTCAGGAACAGGGAAACGCCGGTGATGGCGATGAACAGGACGAGGCCCGAGGGGTGGAGAGGCTCCACGAGACCGGTGACGGCGAAGAATTTGAAGGCCATGAGCCCGCCGATGGGAAGGAACGCGTCCACGGACGGAGGCCGCTGTACAAAGGGATTGGCCGGGTCCTCGAAGTGCAGCACGAACTGGTGGAATTCCCAGCCGGCATAGAGGGTGATCAGCAGGAACGCGATCTGTACCACGTACCGGACGAAGCGGATCGAACTGCGGGGATAGGTCATGAAAAGATTATAGCATCACGTCCGCGGACGCAGTATGATTATTATCATACCCTGTTCGCGGATCAGGACCGCTGCTTGATAGCGGCCTCAAGTTGTTCCTGCGTGATGTCGCAGCCCTCGAAGACCACCTTACCGTCGATCTCAACGGCCGGGAACTTGGGCAGGGACGCCCGCTGGAACAGGCCGAAGGAGGTCTTCTTGACGATCTCAACATCGAACGGATACTTCTTCTTCAGGTCCGTGACCACGGAACCGATATGATTTCACCGTCCTCCCTGCGGATCGTTGAAGTAGAGCCGGATAAGCATGTTCAGCCTCCTGTAAGGTCTTTGTGCATCGTAATATGGGGGATCGTGACTTCCGTAAAGACACCGGACTCTGCGATATAGCCCAACCGCTCAAAAAATCCGCGTGCCGTCACACGGCCATGAAGCGTCACCGTTCGGATGTTGCGGGCAAGGATGGCATCTTCCGCGCGCTTCATGAGCTCGATGCCGATCCCCCGGCCCCGGTACGCCCCTTCGACGGCAAGCTGCCGGGCCTTCGCGACGTCCCCGGAAAAAGCGATCAGCACGCATCCGATCACCTGGCCCTTGCCGTTTACGGCCACCAGATGGACCTGCTCGTCCTCGTCGCGCACATCCTGTTCGGACAGATGGAGGCCCAGGGGCATTCGCAGGACCCTGTTCCTCAGCTCCTTCTCCAGGGCGTACTCACGATCGTGCGTGGTTATTTGGCGATAGAGGATCATGGGACAGTTCCCGGCCATCACGGACAAAATGATCGCGGGCAGTGTTTAGTAACTGCAGAATACAATTCTACTCAAAAGGGCAAGAATATTTCTCGCAAAGTCGCAAAGGCCGCCAAGAATACTTAAGCGACGACTTGCTTTATGTTTTTAAACTAAAAAAGATTTAGATTCAAGGTTTCCTTTGCGCTCTGCAGCTCGCTTAGAAGCGCCTACTTTTGGTTGCGAGAGATGCCTTTTGGTTCCGGCTTGTCCGGGTTAGGTACGGATAACGTGATCAATCACCGCGGAAGGCCTCTTCGCGTTTCTTGTACAGCGAAGGGATGCTCGCGGCAATGATCGCCAGCACGCCGAGAGCGAGCAGGGTCGCGCTGATCGGCCTTCGTAAGAACACCATCGGATCGCCGCGCGAGAGCAGCAGGGCACGGCGCAGATATTCTTCCATCATCGGGCCGAGGATGAAGGCAAGCAGCATCGGCGCCGGTTCGCAGTCCAGCTTGGTAAAGACATACCCCAGCACTCCGAACAACGCCATGAAGTAGATGTCGAACTCGGTGTTCTTCAGGCTGAACACGCCGATGGTGCAAAACACGAGTATGGCCGGGAACAGGTGCTGGTAGGGAACCATGACGATCCGCACCCACATCCCGATCATGGGCAGGTTGAGGATGATCAGGAAAAGGTTGCCGATCCACATGGAAACGATGATGCCCCAGAACAGCGCCGGCTGTTCGACCATCACCGAAGGGCCCGGCTGGATGCCCTGGATGATCATCGCGCCGACCATGAGCGCCATCACCGGGTTGGACGGGATCCCCAGGGTCAGCATGGGGATGAACGAGGTCTGGGCGCCTGCGTTATTGGCCGATTCGGGGGCTGCGACGCCTTCGATGGCTCCCTTGCCGAATTCCGCCGAATGTTTCGAGACCTTCTTTTCAATGGAGTAGGCCGCGAAGGAGCCCAGGATGGACCCGCTGCCGGGAAGGATGCCGAGGGCCGAGCCGATTGCGGTCCCGCGCAGGATCGGCCCCACCATGCGCTTCCAGTCCTCTTTGGTCGGCATCAGGCTGGTGATCCTGGTCACCGCCGATGTGCGGTCACCCTCGCGCTCCAGGTTGCGGATGATCTCCGCCAGTCCGAACATGCCCATGGCGACCACCACGAATCCGATGCCGTCGGCGAGCTGGGGCATGCCGAAGGTGAACCGTTGCGCGCCGGAATTGACATCCGTGCCGACCAATCCCAGGAGCAGGCCGAGCACGACCATGCCGATGGCATGGAGCAACGAACCCTGGGCGAGCACCACCGAGGCAAGCAACCCCAGCACCATGAGCGAAAAATAATCGGCAGGACCGAACTTGAGCGCGAACTCCGCGAGCGGCGGCGCGAACAGGGCGAGCAGGAGGGTCGCGACCGTACCGGCGAAAAAGGAGGCGATGGCGGACGTTGCCAACGCCACGCCGGCGCGCCCCTGGCGCGCCATTTGATATCCGTCCAGCGTGGTGACCACCGAAGCCGCCTCTCCCGGCACATTGATCAGGATGGAGGTCGTGGAACCGCCGTACTGGGAACCGTAGTAAATGCCTGCCAGCATGATAAGGGCGGAGATCGGCGGCAGGGTGAACGTGATAGGAAGCAGCATGGCGATGGTGGCGGTCGGTCCGAGCCCGGGCAACACCCCGATGAGGGTACCGAGAAAAACTCCCGCCAGGCAGTACAACAGGTTGCCCGGAGTTAATGCGGTCGAAAATCCTAAACCGAGGTTTGCAAGAAGTTCCATAGCATAGTACCTTCTCAGATATCTCTACGAGTTACCAAAGAGTCAAATACCCTTCACAGAACCCTTAGCCACAGAGGTCACCGAGTGCACAGAGAAAGGCTTGAATAATTTACACACCTGCGAGATGTGTTTTACAGTTCTCCCTCGGTGATCTCTGTGTCCTCTGTGGCAAATTTTTTCGTGTCACGTCCGGGTTGGTTCATCTGCCGAACCATGATCCCAGCATGGGAAGCGGCACTCCCAGACCCTTCAGGAATATCAGGATACAGAACACGGTGAGTCCCGCGGCCATGGCCAGTGAATATTTCCAGCGGAACTGATGGCTGGCATACGAACTGATGATCACCAGCAGCGGCAGCGCGATGACAAGGCCGGCGCCCCGGACGACCAGGCCGAACAGGACCGTCGAGGCAGTTACCAGCAGGAGTCCCTTGAACGCGTACCTGCTTATAGGACTGCCCGGCCGGATGAACGAGCGCACAAGCGAAGCGACCCCGATCAGGATGAGCATGACGCTGAGCACCATGGGAAAATAGGCGGGGCCCATCTTGAGGGCGCTGCCCATGCCGTAGTCTCGGGCGATGATGATCGCGGCCGTTCCGAAAACGATGTAGATGATGCCGGTCCAGAAATCCTTCGGATTGCGGATGGGTGAGGTCAAGACATTCTCCGGAAGGTCAGAGCAACGATTCCCGCGTTCGGATGCTGCGCTGCGGCGAAACGATTTCGTGCGCACACGTAGTGAGAATTAAAAGCGAGGCCGGGAATGGATCCCGGCCTCTGCTGCATGGTTATCTGCTCAGTCGGCGTAGACACCGGCCTTTTTGATGATCGGGGCCCATTTATCGATCTCGGACTTGAGGTGCTTGCGCAGTGCCTCGGGGGTGGCGTTCTCTTTCGAGGCGGCTTCGGTCCCCAGCTCATCAAAACGCTTCCTCAGAGCGGGATCGGCCAGCGCCGTCTGCAGCGCCTTGACGAGCGTGTCGATGACCGCCTTCGGCGTCGCCTTCGGCACGTACAGTCCCTGCCACACGGAAACCTCGAAGCCCGGCAAGCCGGCTTCCTGCAGCGTCGGCACGTCGGGCAGCGCGGACACCCGTGTCTTCGTCGTCACCCCGTAGACCTTGACCTTGCCGGCCTTGATCTGGCTGATGGTATTGGAGGTCTGGTCGCACATGAAGTCCACCTGTCCTCCGAGGAGGTCGTTCATTGCCGGTCCCGTGCCTTTGTAGGGGATGGTGGTGAACTCCGTCTGGATCGCCGACATGAAGAGCATGCCGCACAAGTGCGAGGCGGCGCCCAGTCCGGCGTTGGCCAGATTGACCTTCTCCTTATTGGCTTTGACGTACGTGATCAGCTCCTTGAGGTCCTTGGCAGGGAAATCCTTCCGCGCGACCAGCGTCATCGCCACATCGCCGATCAGGCCGATAGGCTCAAAGTCCTTGATCGTATCATAGGGCAGTTTGCGATAGAGGGACGGTGCGGTGGAAAATCCGATATGGTGAAAAAAGACCGTGTATCCGTCGGGAGGGGAACCGGCCACCTTAGCGGCGGCGATCGTGCCTCCGGCGCCGGCCACGTTCTCCACGATCATCTGGGTCTTCAACGCGGCGCCCATCGTCTGGCCGAGCAGACGTGCGGATGTGTCCGTGGGACCGCCCGCGGAGAACGGCACGACGATGGTGATCACTTTTGACGGATACTGTTCAGCATGCGCCAGCGACACACCGAAAAACGCAAAGCACAGGAGCACTCGTACGATCTTGTCCATCACGGTCCACCTCCAGCAGGTCAGGATTATGGTGCGTGGTTCTCTTCGATCAGAACCAGGATGCAAGCATGAGAAAGCATATCATAGGAGAGGAAAATTATCAAAACAAAAACCTTCTCCTATTGCATGAGAAAACATCAAATTAGAACTCATACCTCGCTTGCGCATAGACATTGTCATTATTCGCAAATTGTCCGAACTGGCCCCACGGTTTGCCCCCGCCGAACACGTTCCCGCCAAGCGCTATCCATACTGAATCCGTAAGGTTGTACTTCACTTCGGGGTTCAGCAGGTAGTCTCTGTCCGAAAGACCGTAGAACGCGAAGAAGGACAGCCTCAGAGTTTGATGGATCATGAATTGCGTGAGGCGCACGGAAGCAAGCTGATGAAGACGCTTCTCCCGCGGGAAACCGGAAGGAAGATTCTGGACATAGGCTGAATGGTCCTGCATATGCTCGCCGTAATACTGTGCCCCGACGGTAAAGTCCTCCCAAAGCTGACGCTGATATCCGATCAAGTAGCGTGTTTGCGAATTGGGGATCATCGGATCAGTACCGTGCCGGTCCTGGCGGGAATCATAGTAGCCAGTTTCAAAACTCAGGACGCCGTCCAAGGCCCTGCCCTGAACGCTCGCGCCATATACGGAAAGCTCGGGATAGAACAGGGTGAGCCTGGTCGGCGCGACGGGATTGTCCGGCAATACCGATGGTTGGCGTGAGAAGCCGTGATAGTAATACAATGAGGCATCGAATCCGGCCACATCGCGATACACGCGCAATGCTTTCTCCGCCTTGTGAAAGTCTCTGTACGGATCTTGTGTTTCCCTATTCGTGATGCTTGCCATCGGATCGAACATCCGGAATCTACTTGGGTCAGGATACTTGTTCGGCTCGAAATACGGGACCGCAATGAACTCGAACGATGCGAATCCCGGATACAGACCGACCTTTGCGCCGTCCACTCCATTTTTCAGGTACTCCATCGGACGGCCTGAGAAGAACGCAGCGAAGTCTTTCGGGAACACGTCGTTGATGAACAGCAGGTCGCCGACACCCCAGGTGACGACCTGCCTGCCGATCCGCGCATCCCATTTTTCGGATGTGTAGTCAGCGTAACCCTCCCGCAGTTCCATTATCGAATGTTTATCGATGTTGTCGTGAAACGCATCGCCCTTGATAAACAGGCTGAACTGATCAGCCGTGGCTTCAAGCTTGACTTGAGCGCGCTCCTCGGACCACTTGAAATCCTTTCCATCGGGATTATCCTCGGTCGTATTCATTGAATAATTTCCCTGCACGAAGCCGTGCAGGGACGTTTCTACGGCCACAGCAGACAACGGCCACACGAGCAAGAGCAAACAGCAGGCGACCAGCGATACGACGTCTGATTTCTGTTGTCTGTTGTCTGTCGTCTGTCTTCTGCTCACTCGATCCACCTCTTCGGCGGCTGCTTGAGATACCGCTCGGTAAAGAGACTGTCCTCGATTCCCACATTGTATTCTGCTTTGAGAAACGATACTTCGGTCATGTGTCCGCTCAAGAGGTTTTTCATCGATCTTTTTATGATCGTGGGATGACCTTTCACGTCCTTGATCTCGTCCGCGCTGAAGACCCGGTACAACTCGCCCTTCTTGTCATAATACTCTTCCTTGATCGGCAAAAAAGTGCCCTTGTCGATCCAAGAGAGCTTGTAGCTGTATTCCATCTCAGCCGCCTTTGGAGTGCTCTTGATGACCGTGCAATCACAGTCGCCGATTTTTTCATCCTTCACGACGGCGTGGGTATCATCTTCCAGATTCCGGCCTGAAATGTCCTCGTAGGTAAAATCGGAGCCCACGAAACTGGACCGCTTGTCCTGTGCAGCGATCCGCCTGACCATGTTGATGGCGGGGACAAAGAGCCACCGGTCGGCGTCCTTGCCGGGATATTTGTAGACCATGAACGTCATGTTCCGCACGTCGGCCGGCTGGAAGAAATACATGAAATACTTCTGCTCGCCGCCAGGCTGGCCGTAGTTCTTCCTGAGCATCATCATTTCGCGCACCCGTTCCTGGCCGCCTTTGCTGACGAGCTTCATCATGACCCGCGCCTTGAGATCGGCGCCGGGGTAGAGAAAGGCCGCCTGGGACTTCTTCATGATCTCATCAGCGGTCATGGCATGTACATGACCTGAGACAAAAACGACCGTGATCAGTGCAGCCGCCAGTAGAAATATCTTTTTCATCGCACTTCCCCCTTGAATAGCCAGCCCTGCGTCAACGTAATGAGGGCCGGAAGATAGAGAATCGTCATCAATGCGCTCAGCAGCATCATGCTCACGATGAACGCGCCCACGGTGATATACGGCGTAAGCGGCGCGAAGAGCATGACCGCGAAGGCGGCGGCGAACAGGATCGCGTTCCGCATGATGCCCTTGCCCGGCCGCGCGGCGGTCCAGAGCAGCGCATCGGCCAATGATTCTCCGGGCGTTTCCTTCATACGCTGCCGCAGCCTGCTCACGAAGTGGATGGCGAAGTCAACTGCCATGCCCAGGGACAGGCAGCTCATCACCGAGATCGGCATATCGAAGTCTTTCCCCACGAAACCGACAACCCCGTAAATGAGAATGATCGTGAACAGGAGAGGTATATAGCCGATCAGTGCCCATTTGATGGAACGGAAGTCATAGGCAAGGATCGCGAACACGGCGATCAGCGCCAGGATAAGGCCTTTTACCATATCCCAGAGGACTTCATGGTTCCAGACCAGGTTGAAGTAGGCGATGCCTGCGGGCTTGAACACCATGAGCGTCGGGTTTTCCTTCCGGTATTCGTCGACCGCCGCGATGACCGATTCCATCGCCTTCGCGTCCCACGTCTTGAGCTGCACCCAGATATTGGCTTTGCGGAAAGGATAGTCCGCGACATTGTCGAGGTCGGACGGCTTTGCCGACATGGCGAAGAGGAACAGGTACTGTCCGATCATCTCCTTGTTCTCGGGGACCGCGTCGTACTTCGGGTCGTCATTATGAAGCACGCGGTTGATCCGTTTCACATAATCCACAACTGACGTCGTCTTGCCCACGACCGGCAGCTTTTCCAGGCGCCGCTGCAGCCCTTCGATATAGCGCATGGCTTCCGGCGTTTTTATGTAATCGTCCTTGTCGGAGATCGCCACAATGTAGCCGAGCGACGTTCCGCCCAGGGCCTTGTTCATGACCGTGTCCGCTACGCGGACATCGCTGCCTTTTTTGAACCATTCCACGAGATTATTGTTCACGACCGTCTTCGAGATGCCGATAATGGCCGCGACAACGAGCACAACGCCGACGAGAACCGTCGTAGCGGGTTTCCGGATGCCGAGCCCGGCAAGCTTCTTGAGGAACGACGACCCGCCCGCCTCACTGTCCTCCGACCGGGATATCTTCTCTATTTTCTCGTCCTTTACAAAGGTGAACATGGCGGGAATGAAGCTGAAGCTCAATACTCTGAGGACGATGGTCCCGAACGCCACAAGACCGCCGAAAACCTTGACCGGGATGATATTCATGAACAACAGCACGCCAAAACCCGCTGCCGTTGCCAGGGCGGTATTGCGCACAGGCCTGCTTACGGCGTTCATGGTCGCGATGATCGCGGCCCGCTTGTCCTTCTTTTCACGATAGCGGAAATAGAACTCATTGAAGATGTGCATGCTGTCCGTTGCGATGGCCATCATGAACACGGGGGCCATGGAGCTCATGATATGGATCGGGAAGCCGAGCCCGATAAGAAGTCCCATGCTCCAAACAATGCTGATCATGGCGTCCATCATGAGCGTCATGGAGAGGAACAGGTCCTTGAACATAAGGAACCTGACCAGCAGCATGACCATCCCGGCTATGGGCGCGAATACCGCCATGAGCTTGAACATGTCCGCTCCGAAGGTGTCCCGCGCCACGGGATCGCCGGCAACGTAATAGGTCTCGTCGCCCTTCTCTGTCTTGATGATCTCCCTGATCTTGTCGGCGATCTCTTTTCCATTGCCGCCTTTTTCAAGGGGAACATAGATCGCCGTGGTCTTGCCGTCCTTTGAAATGATCCGGTCGATAAAAAGCGGGTTTTCAAAAAGCGCCTTGCGCATAACGGCCATCTCTTTATCCGTCTTCGGCGCCATGATCATGAGAGGGCCGACCTTCAGCGTTTCGCCTTCAACAGTCACATTGTCGATGGTCGTGAAGCTCGATACGTCCCGGGCCGCAACGCCTTTGATCTTCAGGATCTCATCGGTGATCCTCTGTACCTTGCCGAGCGTATCGGAATTCAGGATGCCTTTCTCGTTCTGAATGCCGAGGACGATCATGTCCTCATAGAGGCCAAAGGTTTTCTCAACCTCGTCGTTTCCCACCCGGACGTCCGACGTTGGCGGCAGCATGTTCTTGGGATTGGTGTCCGTCCTCACCTTCGGGAACTGGGTCAGGAAGAGGAGCGTGAGGATAATCGACAGAGCGACAATCAGCTTCGGGTGGTCGACCGAGAATTCGACCAGAGAAAATTTCTTCATGCGCACCTCCTGCAATTTGGATACAAGAATAAAGATATTTGCATATATATACTCTAAAAACATCCCCCGCCGCAATTGCAGCGGGGATTGCATGGCTTAGAACGTGAGATTCATATCAGCGGGAATGACTGTTTCTTTATAGTATTTTGCGGGATCGGCAACCTTCACGCCGTCGATCAACTCTGACGGTACAATATTGAACAGCGCAACGTTCAAAGGACAGGCAAGAACCGTCCCGCCTTCGGCGATCAGCATGAAGAACATGTCTTCCACGCTCGGCAGGTTCATCTCCTCCATCTTTTGCATAACCGCGTCGCCCTCTTCCTTCGGCTGATCAGGCAGACACTTGAGGGTCTTCACCTTTTCCTTGTGCACGGCATTAATGCCCCGTGAGCCGAAGAACATCGTGACCTTCGAGCCCTCTCGCAGCAGGCTCAGCGCGGTCATGAGCGCGTTATAGACCTGACAGAGCTCCTCGTGAAAGCACATGATCGACACATTCTTGACAATCTTTGTCATTGAGTTCATCTCCCTTCCCTGATAGTTCTTGCCCTTGGCGCCTTCCCTATCATGCCGGCAAGAGCTTCCTGCATAACGACACAGGCATGGGCGATCTTGTCGTCTGCAATGCTGTAGTAGATGTTGGCTCCATCCCTCTTTGCCTTCAAAACTCCTTTCATGCGCATTACGGACAGCATAAGCGAGGTATGGGACTTCGATTCGCCGATCTTCTCCTGAATGGCCGTGACGCGCATTTCACCTGTCCGCAGCAGATCCAAGATCTCGATCCGTTTCGGGTTTGTGAAGGTCTTGCAGAATTCAGCGTGTAATTCGTAAAATTCTTTTTTCTTCATGGCAGATTGCTCACCCCATTTTTCATCTTCCACAGGAAGTACTTTTCAAATCCGACCTTCATCCATTTTGCCCAGACAGCCTTCTTTGTATACGAGCTCTGCCTCGGCGGCAGGACCGGATAGGCCTTCATGATGGCCGCTGTGTTCCCCATGTCCATGAGGCAGATGACACCGAGTTCGTCCGCGATGGGCGGCGTCTTTCCGGTGACATCGGAAGCGATCGTCGCCGCGGCCGTCTTGGCCATCTTGACGGTCATGAATCCCGTTTTTGGAACGCCCGTGGGCACCGGCGTCACCTCGGGCGGCGCGATGGCTATCGCGACTCCGATCGCAAATATATTTTTGTGCTTTGTGTGACGGTAGTTCTTGTCAACGGGGATGAAGCCCCGCGGATTACCGAGCGGCGCGACAGCGGGAACGCCCTTGAACGGCGGCGCGATCATGGCGAGCTTGAAGGGGATCTTCGTACCGTCCTTTAATTTGATCTCTCCCGGCGTGACCTCTTCGATGGCCTGGCTGACGATCGGCTTGATGTCCCGCTCAGCGAACTCGTACTCCATGAAGGTCTTGGAAGCGCCGAGTCCGCCTACGCCCATATGGCCGAGGTAAGGCTCGGAGGTGAGATAGAGGATAGGAACCTTATGGCGCATCTTCCGCCTGCGAAGCTCGGCATCCATCTCGAAAGCAAGCTCGTAGGACGGGCCGAAGCAGCTCACCATCTGCGATGAGCCGAGGACTATGGGACCGGGATTTTCGAGAACGCTCCTCCACGTCGCTCCGGTCTTCACCGCATGATCGAGCGTGAACGTGCAGGCGGTATATCCTTTATCCGGTCCGAGGCCGGGAATCTCATCAAAGGCGAGATGCGGACCGGTTGAGATGACGAGAAAGTCATACGGCAGCTCTTTCCCTTTTGACGTGATGACCTTCGATGCGTCGGCATCTACCTGTTTCGCAGCCTCATGGACGAAATCAATTCCCTTCGGTTTGAGTATTTCGCTCACCTTGAGCGTGATGTCCTCCGGCTTCCGCCAGCCCATGATGAGCCACGGCAGGGACGGCAGGAACACGAACCGGTCGTCATCGCTCACCACGGTCACATCCGCTTTCTTGCCGAGCAGCCGCTTAAGTTCAAACGCCGCCGTCAACCCCCCGAACGATCCACCTAAAACAACGATCTTTGCCATGATATCCTCCCCTTGGTTCAGAGTACAGATGTCAGATTGCAGATGACAGACTAAAACCCATAAGCATTGTTGTGCCTGCTATCGATATCTGTCGTCTGTTGTCTGTCCTCTGTTGTCTGTCGTCTGTCTTCAAAACATTCCTGCGACCTTCTCGCCGCCCGTTATGATGTCCGTCATTTTGTCGTAGTCGATGATTGTTACGCGGTCATCCATCTCGGAATCCTTGAGACCCCGAAGCCTCTTGTCGTCATCGAGGACATACACTGCGCCCGAAACAGCCCCCAGCCGCTCCTTCTGACCAAAATAGACACCGTTCTGCAGAAGGATAAGATCGGCCCCGCTTTCCTTCGCGAGGGTCAATCCGAGTGCTCCATCAGTCGTATCCGGCGCGCTTTTTATCATCACAAGCATGGCATCCTCCTCAGAATATCATTGTCGTTGTCGCTTCTTTCACCAGTCCGGCGATCTCTTTGCTGCTGACTATCTTTACGTTTTCAACAAGATCATTCGATGCGACGCGCTGCGCCTTAAGTGAAGCAACGTCGGCATAGACCGCGACTCCCATCTCCAGGCAATCCTTGAGCGTGCCCTCAAGATTCGTGAATCCGGTCCCGGTGTCGTCCTGTCCTTTTTTTGCAAGCAGCACCCCGCCGTCCACCAGGATCAGGTCAACACCCATTTCGAACGACACCGCGCCGAGAGCATGCCTCACAGCCTCAGCCGCATTGATGTCTCCGTAGGGCGATCGTTTCAGTATCATTGCAATGGATGCCATTTCATCCTCCTTGTGTTTTGATTCCGCACTCCGCATTCCGCACTCCGCATTTTGAATCATGCCCCGAGATTAAGCCAGACATCGGTCTCGCCCATGGTTACGAACAGTCCTTTCAGGGAGCCGACCTCCGTGTTTGCAAGATAATCGTCTTTCGCCGCACGGCGAAAGTTCACGCAGCCTCCTCAGAGATACACCTTTAAGCCTTTCTGGATGAGCCGGGCAAACTCCTCCTCGGCGTTCAGAATGCCCTTCGCCTTCTGCTTTGTCAGAAAACAGTAGATGCCGTCAGCAGATGCGATGAGGTTCACGGTGTGGCCCTTGTTCAGGGCCGATTCAGCGATGCGGGCGCTCGTCAGCGTGTTCTCGTAGGAATAGGGCGATGTTGACAGATACAGCGTGATCGTTTTCGGCATAGGGTCCTCCTCCCTGCCCCTGGCCTCATTGCTGCGGACCAAGGGGAATTCTTGCGTGGTATAGGAAATAGGCGATCGGCTCGACATTGTTATAGCCTATCTTTTTCCGCCGTGCTTCATCAAGAAGATGGTACCTGACGGTCACGTCCACGGCGGCGGGAGCGCCGGGGCCGCTCCTGATCAGGGGAAGCCTGAACTCTCTCGGCTGCTGGTACGGCAACCGCGTGTCCCGGAGATCGACGATGAACGGCCTCCAGAGGATGTACCGTTTCATCGCGTACGCCTTTTCCTTCAGCACCTCCCCTCCCGGTCCCAGGAGTTTCAACTCGAGGGTCAGATGCCGGTCCGGGGTGCCGGTCGGAAGATAGTGGGCCGCCCCCACGTTCGTCAGCGTGACGACCAGCCCGTCATCCTCCAATCTATGGTCGACCTGCAGCGACTCCTTCACGCGCTCAGGTTCATGTCCTCCGTGGAACAGATGCTGTCGCCCTTTCCGGGCCGGCATCCCCTCGGCTGCCGGCCGCACGACGGGCGGCATGTGGCAGGAAACGCAGTCTATCGTCTGTTTACCTGCTTCTATCTCCGCGACGGTGCCGCATGGTGGAATAGTGTAGAACGTGTCCCATCGTTTTCCCGCTACCACATGGCACTTCAGACAGGGTTTGATCCCCTGCGACATATTGGGATCATGCTCTACAGGATGGGGCGCCCTGTCCGTCGGGAACGGGCCGACGATCCTGCCGTTGCGAATGTGGCAGACCGCGCAGGTCACGCCTTCGTCCCGGAGCGATGCGTCGAATTCCGGGTTCGGTATAAGAATGGGATCGAATTTATCGCGGTCCCGGAATCCCAGCACGAGGTCCTGCTGCTGGTTCACCAGCGGCGTATGGCAGTTGAGACATATCTGCAGGGACCCGTCGTATTTGAAATCAACCTGGAAGTACGGCTCGGTCCACGCCCGGGCGTGCATGCTGCCGGCCCACTCGCGGTAGATCTCCCGGTGGCAGGTCCCGCAGTCCTTTGCGCTCAACGATGCGATGCCGCGGGGCGTCTCGACCTGCATCGGCCTTTCAAATCGCTCGTCGACGACAAAGATGTTCATAGGCCGCAGGAGCCGCCAGAGCAGGAACAGGACGATCAGCGCCGAAAGGATCAGCCATGCCGTTTTCTTTGTCATTTACCGCTCCGCCGCCGGACCAGTGCTGGTCTGCGCACCCCCGCTCAGAAATTCCGGATCATCGGCCGGTCACTATCTGATACCACATCCTGAGGCCCGTGACCGCGATGATGACCGCGATGGCCATCCGCAGGTATTTTGTGTTCACTTTCTTGCTCATGGTCCCGCCGAGCTGGGCGCCGGGCACCGTACCGACGACGAGCGCGAGCGCAGCCGGCCAGAGGATCTGGCCGGTGATCATTTTCCCGATCGTTCCGGTGACCGCGCCGAAGAAGACGATCCCGAGGGTGCTGCCGATCACGATGCGCGTGGGAATGTTCAGGAGATAGATCATGACTGGAATATAGATGAAGGCGCCCGGCGCTCCCACCATGCCTCCGAAGCATCCGATGGCGAGGCTGACCGCCGCGGCCAGGGGTCTGTTATACTCGATCGCCTCCGGCGCGATGCCCTCGCCCTGCTCCCGCTTTGGAATGAACATGGCCATCGCGGCGATCACGGCCAGGGTGGCAAAGATGGCGAGAAGGAGTTCACTCTGCGTATTCCGGGAATAGAGGGAGCCGGCGAGATTCCCGGCGGCATTGGAGATGCCCATGGTGAACAGGAGCGACCTGCTCACGAACCTGTTCTTGTGATGGACGATGACGCCGGTGAGGGACGCCGAGAGGACCTGGACCATGCTGACCGCGGCCACCTGCTTCATGTCGAACTGCCCCACCCCGAGAAGCGGCGGAACATACAGAAGCAGGGGGATCATGAAGATGGCGCCGCCCAGACCCAAAGGGCCCGACAGAAATCCGCCGCCGAGGCCGAGGCAGAGCAGCGTGATGATGAGGGAGAGGTCCATCACGCGCCTTCCCTTGGCCTGCCGGTCAGGGCCGCCCGCAACTGCTCAACATCGGCCACGCCGTCCCGTACGATGAAGGTCCCGTCCACGATGACCGACGGGCAGGGGGGCTTGTCTGCAAGCACGGCATATTCCGGTGATGTCTTCTTGATGATCCTGATCTCGGCCCCGAACTCCTGCGCCGCCCGCAGGGCGGCGTCCTGGTTCGCCGATCATCGCTTCCCCAGGGGATCGTTCGCGTACAAGGTGATCGTGTGCTTCTGCATCTATCGTCTCCTCTCTCCGGGATACGTTCCTTTTCTCGTCACCGGACAGCAGGCCGGTGCAGGAATATCTTCTTCATACTGTTTCTTGAGGATTTCGAGGAGGTCAGGAATGAAGGGTTCTTTGAGAAAATAGCACTTGAGCCTGCCGTCGACGAAATAATCGACGATATGATGCGAGCGCAGCAGTTTGAGGTGCTGCGACACGTTCGGCTGGCTGATGTCGAGAGCGTCCTCGAAGTCACTCACGCACTTGACACCCTGCACAAGTTCTTCAAGGATCCTGATCCGGGCGGGATGGGCGATCACTTTTAATAGCTCTAACCTTCCGTCTGTAGAAATCATCGAGTGGACCTCCAGCAAAACATATGCAAACATTAATATGTTTTAATGGATTTGTCAATAAGAATTTCGTCCCCGCTCCCCTCATCCCTAAAGATTTATGGCTGCTTTTCTTGACGCAGAAGAATCCGCCGCATTGTATAGCCAGCCGGACCGGCCCACAAAAATAGGTTGACTTTCCCATTATAAAATGTGAATATTATATACTTTTGTGTCCGCACGTCACGTCATCGACCGGTAAGGAGGTATCTTATGCGCTTACGACGGCTGATCGTCCTTTTCCTGGCCTGCATGCTGTTCCTCCCGGCCGCGGCGGTCCCCCAGCCCCCGCAGCAGAAGATATACATCGGCCTCATCCCGGAAATGAACATCTTCAAGCAGAAGCAGCGCTTCAAGCTGCTGGGTGATTACCTGTCGAAGAGGACCGGGATCCCGGTGGAATTCACCATCCTCAGCCGGTACGGCAACATCCTCGAGAGTTTCACAGCGGAAAAGATGGACGGGGCCTTCTTCGGTTCCTTCACCGGCGCCCTGGCGATCCAGAAACTCGGGGTGGTTCCCCTTGCCCGGCCGGTGAACCTTGACAATACCTCGACCTATCAGGGCTACCTGTTCGTGCGAAAGGACAGCCGCATCCGGTCCGCGGCAGATATGAAAGGGAAGAAAATGGCCTTCGTGGAAAAGGCCACCACGGCAGGTTATATCTTTCCCCGGGCCTACCTGCGGGAGAACGGGATCACCAATATTGATTCCTATTTCAGCGAACATTTCTTTACCGGGAGCCATGACGCCGCGGTCTTCGCCGTGCTCAACAAGAAGGCCGACATCGGGGCGGCCAAGCACAGCATCTATGACCGTGTTCGCAAGGAAGACCAGCGGGTGGACCAGGAACTCGTCATCCTCGCCAAGTCCCCCTGGGTTCCGTCGAACGGCCTGTGCGTCAGAAAGGACCTGGGAGCGGATATCAGAAAAAAACTGAAAGATGCCCTGCTCAGCCTGAACACCGAGCCTGGGGGCAAGCAGGTCCTCGAACAATTCGGAGCCCTGAAATTCATAGAAACGACGGCAGCGGATTATAAACCGGTGTTCGACATGGCGAAAAAGGCCGGCATCGACATGCTGCGCTATAACTATCGGAATGAATAGCATGCCGGTCCCCGCGGAGGCTCGGAACACCCTATGAAACGCAAGATCATTCTGTCACTGCTCATGCTCTTCGTTATTTCAGCGTCCGGAGCGGTGCTGTCGGCATTCTACATCTCCAGCACCAGTTCCACGCTGAACAAGATCGTCAAGCTCCACCAGATCGAGGACCTGCGCCAGAATCTCATCATCTCCATCCAGACCGTCCAGTCCGACCTGTACACCGTCCACACCATGCTCGGCCGCAAGGTGGACGCCATCGTCGATAACGTGTCCAACCTCGACGACGCGGCCGGCCGATGCATCGGCTGTCACCATGAGCCGGGCATCGCCAAGAATATCAGCGAAATACAGGACCTCGTGCACGCCTACCAGGACTCCCTCAGTTATTACATCACTGCTGCGGCAAACAAGCAGCGGATCGCAAAGCTCCAGTTCGATGCGGCGGCCATCGGGAATGATATCCTGAAAAAGACCGAGGCGATGACCATCGAGGCAAGCAAGAAGCTTACGGCAACGACCGCAAAGGCCACGACGAATGTGCGGGATGCACAGCTCATCCTGTTCTTCACCATGGGCATCACGCTCGTGCTCGGCACCGTTGTCGCCGTGAAGCTGACCCGTTCTGTAACAGGACCGATCGACAACCTCGTGAAAGCGACCCGCGCCATTGCCGGCGGGAATCTCGGACATACCATCGAGAACAAGGACAAGACCGAGTTCGGAGAGCTCGCCTCCCACTTCAACGCAATGAGCGTCGCCCTGCAGGAGAATTACGAGGAGCTCGTGCGGGAAATAACCGAGCGCAGACAGACGGAAGAAGCGCTCCGGGAAAGCGAAGAGCGGTACGCCCTGGCCGCGCGGGGCGCCAATGACGGTCTCTGGGACTGGAACATCCGGAGCAATACGGTCTATTATTCCTTCCGCTGGAAGTCCATGCTCGGATTCGACGATGCCGAGATCGGAAACACCCTTGAAGAATGGCTGTCGCGGGTCCACCCTGATGATCGTGAACCGGTGGAGGCGAAGCTTTCCGCGCATATCAACAGCCAAAGCCCGCAGTTCGAGTACGAGCACCGCATCCAGCATAAGGACGGGACCTACCGATGGATGCTCAACCGCGGGCTCGCTGTGCGTGATACGCACGGGAAGGCCTACCGCATGGCGGGTTCCCAGACCGACATCACCAGCAGGAAGAATGCCGAAGCACAGCTCCTCTACGACGCCTTCCACGATGCCCTCACGGGCCTGCCTAATCGCGCCCTGTTCATGGACCGCCTCGAACATGTGATTGCCAGCGCCCGGCGGCATCCCCAGTACCTCTACGGCGTCCTGTTCCTTGACCTCGACCGCTTCAAAGTGATCAACGACAGCCTCGGTCATGGCGTCGGCGACAAACTGCTGATCGAGGTCGGACAGCGCCTCAAATCCTGCCTCCGCCCGGGAGATACCGTCGCGCGACTCGGCGGGGACGAGTTCGCGATCCTGCTGGAGGACATCACCGATGCAGCGGACGCCGAAGAGATCACCCAGCGCATCGAGCAGGTCCTCTCGCCGCACTACACGATCCAGGGCAACGAGATATGCACAACACAGAGCATCGGCCTTGCGCTGAGATCGGACCGCTACGAATGGCCGGAGCAGATCCTGCGCGACGCCGACATAGCCATGTACGAGGCTAAGTCCAAAGGCAGGTCGCGGCATGAGTTCTTCGACACAAAAATGCACGCAAGCATCATCGACCGCCTCCAACTCGAGTCCGACCTGCGGATCGCGGTCGAACACCCTGCAGGGTTCCTCCTGCACTATCAGCCGATCATGGACCTGAAAGAACATCGTCTCATCGGTTTCGAGGCCCTCGTCCGTTGGAGACATCCCACCCGGGGCCTGCTCTATCCGCTTGAGTTCATTTCACTCGCTGAAGAGACCGGGTTGATCTTCCCGCTCAGCAACTGGATCATCCGGGAGTCATGCGGCCAGATCGGGGCCTGGCAAAAGAAATATCCCGGGCACCCGGAGCTCCGCATGAGCGTGAACATCTCGAGCAAGCTTCTCCTTCAGATCGGATTCGCCGAATCCATCCAGGCGAACCTTCTCGAGTATGGCCTGGAGCCTGGCAGCCTCGCCATCGAGATCACGGAAAGCGTTATCATGGAGCACCCGGACAGGGCGGTGGAGACCATGACGAAGCTGCAGCATATGGGGGTCCACATCCATATCGACGATTTCGGCACCGGATATTCCTCGCTGAGCTATTTGCACAGTTTCCCCGTCAACGCGCTCAAGATCGACCGGTCCTTTATCGCCAAAATGTCGGCAAACTGCGAAAATCAGGAGATCATCAAGACCATCATCGCACTTGCCCAGAACCTGAAACTCGAAGTGATCGCCGAGGGTCTGGAGCAGGACCATCAGCTTTCAACGATCAAGGGCCTGGAGTGCGGCTTTGGCCAGGGTTTCCTTTTCTCCAAGCCCCTTCCCCCCGAAGCGATCGAGAACTGGATCCTGGCGGGAAAAAGCGCTCCTGCCTGATCCTCACCCGCGCCCTCTCCTGCATAATCCTGTCCACGCATTCTTCGATGCCGATGCGAACGCAACGAACGCCATCAACCATCAGGCGCCCTTTCCACGAACATCATTTAATGGTCTCATAGTTGTCGGCACATACCACGAACCGTCATCCCCGAATGCATCTATCGGGGATCCAGTATGTTGTATAGCAAGGACTGGATTCCCGTAGATAACCCCTCCTTACTCCTCCCCTTAAACTAAGGGGAGGGATAGGGTGGGGTTAATGTCCGCGAGGAATGACGATAGTGAAGACGCGACAACGTCGATCCTGTTATGAAACCGTTAATTTATAATTACGTCGGATGATCAGCGGCAGGTAGATACGGTGAGGAGGAATACCGGTGCTTTGCGAGATCAGCGGGGACTGGTCGAAGCGGCGGCCGGGTCGATATTCTCCTGAATATAGGCCTGGATCAGCGCCTGGTCTTCGGAAGAGATGGTGATGAACTTCATCCCCATGCCCGGGTCCTTGGAGGGGCCTTCGCCGAAACCGTAGCTGTAAAGGACCTGGGCCTCGACCTTGATGATCTTTTTGCTGAGGATAAAGCTGACCCCGTGGATCGTCCCTTTGGGCTGGGGGTGAAGTGTTTTGACGAACATGCCCATGCTGGAGATAACGGTCACGAATTCTGCACCGATCCCGCCGCCGTCAACGGACGCCTTGAGGAAGGTGGGGATCCGGACATTTTTCCGCGGGGTTCGTTCAAGGGATTCCTGGACCGCCCGGTACAGGCTCTCGGCATCAACAGGTTTATTGAGATAGAGGGTGCATCCCGCCTCGTAGCACCGGTCCTGAACTTTGATGTCGGGGATGGAGGTCTGGACGATGATCGGTATCTTTACAAGGGAGGGTTCCTTCCTGATGCGGGTCAGAAGATCAACGCCATTCATCCCCGGCAGGACGAGTTCCATGACGATCAGGGCCGGCACCGCGATCGAGATGAACTCAAGGGCCTCTTCCGCGGTCTTCACGGTCGTGACGCTGTAGCCGAAGTTCTGGAGCATCATACCCGCCTGGAACGAATCCCGGGCGTTGTTGTCCACAACCAGCACGAATTTCTTCTTTTTCTCTGCTACTTCGGCCCCGTCTACTTGCTCAGCCATGTGCATCCTTTCCATCCGTCCATCTGTCCGTTTGCTCTCTGGATTACAGTATAGCGTAACTGTCTCGTTTTGACGATACAATCATTTACTACGGTTTCTACGATCGTTAATCGTAGCTGCCAGCATGTTGCGCGGCCGGCCGGCAAACCCATCACCGGCCGATGCTGATCCTGTCTCCTTCTTCGATCCCCGACCCCGCAAGCGTCTCGATCACCCAGCGGACCGCCGATCCGGATGGATATACGTCGGACCGTGAAGGCCGGCAGTCCCGATAGACCCGAGTTACCGTCCCGCCGGAAACGACATATATGATGTCAAGGGGATAGGACACGCTCCCCATCCAGAACGTGACCTCCGCCGGCTTCTCATAGGGAAAGAGCGCCGCTTCGTCCGCTGCCAGCTGCCGGAATCCCTGCAGGCCCTGGCGCTGTTTCGCATCGCTGTCGCAGAGCAGCGCGACCCGATAGACGCGCGCAACACGATCCGGACCGGCTGGAGTGACCGTAATGGTCATTTCCTTCGCCGAGCGCGCCACCGGAGCCGGTTCTGCTCCCTGGGCGATCCGGACCTCGACGACGAGTATGACGATACCGGCTGCGATCGTGATGATCGTGATCAGGGCGCCCACGCGAAAATGCTCCAGGAACCCGATCTCGACCTGTTTTCTTGCCTGCTGCACCACGATCAGATTCGCTACGGAGCCGATGAGGGTGAGATTGCCGGCGAGGGTGCTGCTCATGGCAAGTGCGAGCCACGCGACCCGGTCCCCGCCCAGAGATTCGACAAAGGGCTTCAGCAGCATGACCGCCGGAACATTACTGACCACATTGGAAAGAACGGCGGAGACGACCGACAATCCCGCGATCCTGCCGGCAGGAGACAACGCGGACAGATCGCCGGCCCGGCCGATCACGGTCCCGGCAAGTCCCGACACCTCGACGCCGTGCATGACGACAAAGAGTCCCGAGAAGAACAGGAGCAGCGTCCAGTCCACGCCCTCAAGGACCCGCTCCGTGCGCACCCCGCCGATGAGCATCAGGGACACCGCGCCGGCAGCCGCGGTCAGGGAGTAGGGATACCCCAGGGAGAATGCCGCCAGCACGCCGGCGCAGACCGCGAGGGATCTCATCAGGAGCGGCCTGTTCACCTCATAGTGCGGCATCGCAAGACTGTCGCAGAAGGGTTCATCCACAATGTCCCTCCGATAGGCGAAGCGAATGACCATGATGCTTACGGCAAACCCGATGATCGTCACCGGGAACAATGCTCCGAGAAAGGACAGATAGGGTATGTTGGAGTAGATGCCGATGAGCATGTTCTGGGGATTGCCGGTGACTGTCATGGCGCCCCCGATGTTCGAGGCCGTCGCAAGCGCCAGAAGATAGGGCACGGGATTCACGCTGAGCTGGGCCGTCATCGCCAAGATGATGGGAGTATAGAGCAGGCAGATGGTATCGTTCACGAACAGCGCGGAAAGGATGCCTGACGAGATCGTGACGAAGACCAGCAGCTGGAATGGCGTTTTTGACAGCGACAGGATCCGGTCGGCCATCAGCTCGAAAAAACCCGCTATGCGGAGGTAGACCGTGATGATCATCATCCCGAGGAGCAGCAGGAGGGTGTGCAGGTCGATGGCGGCGAAGGCCTGGTCGAGCGTGAGCACCCCCGTGATGATCATGAGCACACCGCCCACCAGCGCGCCGGCGGGGCGGTCGATATGAATGCGCGGGATCTGACGGAGGCCGATGAAGAGATAGGTAATAAGGAAAATGACAAGCGCGGTGATCACGATCGGTACTGTAGCACGGAACAGACGGACATTTCAAGCACGTCGTAACAAACCGTCACGACAGGCGCATCGTCCTGCAGCTCTGGGGAAAAGACGAGGGCCACGGAGAAATCAACCAGAGCATTAAATACCGGGTCATCTCCAATGCGAGTGGGTTCCTTTTTTTTCTGCGCCCCGGTTCTCATCGCCGTGCTGACATGCCATCTTGTCTTCTGTTTTTCCTGATCATACAGCCATCCATGTGCGCTTACGCTGCGCACGCGCAGTCATGAACGGTGAGTTCACCATAACTATTCCGGGCATGTAACGTACGGTCGATGTTCACGGGATGCAGGGGCCTTTGGAAAGACAAAGCCAAATCCAATGCCAATGCTATTGACGTACCCAAGCGCCGGGTAGTCTGGTGCGAAGCCTGTGCGTTCAGCATGCCCCAACCAAGCCAGGAACAACAACCGGCCTAAAAGCAGCGCGTCCGCAGGGGAAGCGCTGCCGGGGATTTGCGCAAAAAATAGCGATTGTGCGGAATCTCCCTGCATGCTGAGCACAGCAAGCCACCGGGCTACCCAAAAAAGAACAAGCATCTTGAACATCCATGATGCCTGAATCACTTATCTTATCTTTTATTACTTCTGGATTCACTGGGATGCAAGGCGCCCTGGAATCGGGGGTTCCCGGTGGCAAAATGATACTACCGGAGGAGAGCGGAAAAATACGGGGTGATCTTTTCGAGCATGCTGTCCGCCGCAAGGGGGACCATTTTGGCGAAGGCGTCCAGGTTCACGAGGGCATTCACGTTCACATCGTTCTTCGCCGCGCCGAGCAGCCGGTCGACAAAGTCCTTGTTCACCTGCGCTACCTGCGCGTAGACCCGGGTCAGCCCGTCAAGGTTCCACTCCGCGGACTTGCCCGCCTGCTTCCGAAGGTACTGCGCCACGAGATGCATGGAAACCATGCGGAAGATCGTCTCTTCCAGCGTTGCGAAGGGCAGGTGAAAACGCACCATGGGCTTGAGCTGTTCCATCACGGGACAGCCGCTCGTGGTCATGATGATCCCGAGGAGGGGGCTCAGACCCATCTGGACCGTCGTGTCCTTTGAATAGGTGCGCTCGTCAGTGATAACGGTCACGCCCACCCGGTCATGGGCGACAAAGTCCTTGAACTTCTCGACGACCCCGGAAAAATTCGCGGCTACCGGGCATCGGGGATACATGCTCTCATCGAGCGGACAGTTCGCGCACTGGTGATACTGCAGCAACGTCCATTCCGGCTGTTCCGTGCGCTCCCCGGCGACGAGCGAGAGGGTCCCCCGGTCCAGGCGGAGGTCGAATCGAATGACCGAGCCGTCGGTGAACGTGTATGCGTACGCGATCTTGTAATCGTTCGTCATTCCGGCGCCGCCCCGTGGCCGGCCGGTTCGCCCGTTTCGAAATCGGGTGAACTGCTTAAAAAGGAGTCATAGTTGCGCGCGGTGACCATGGGTGAAGTGTACCATAGCTGGCGGCCTTTCGTCCAGCGAGACAGCCGATATCCGGCGATTGCGGACCGCGAGAAATTCGTCTATACTGGCACAGCATGAGAACAATAGGTCGAACCATCGGCAGCTCTACCGCCCTCTCGCTCTGCGTCATGGCCGTATTCGCATGCTGCACCGCGGCATGGGCATCGGACCTGAAGGACTTCGCGAGCGACGGCTGCAGCCTCTTTCCCGACGGGACCATGGGCGACCGGGCAAAATGGTGCGAATGCTGCCTGCAGCACGACATCACTTATTGGCACGGAGGGACGGAGCAGGAGCGAAAGACGGCCGATGAGAGGCTTCGGGCCTGCGTATTCGAACGCACACGGGACAAAGCGCTTGCCGATACGATGTACCTCGGCGTCCGCGCCGGAGGCCATCCGGTGTTCCCGACCTGGTATCGCTGGGGATACGGCTGGAAGTATGGCAGGGGCTACGGTCCGCTCACTGAGCAGGAGCAGCAGCAGGTCCGGGAAAAGCAGGATAACTATGCAAGAAAGCATCCCGCAGGATACTGCGGTGAACGGTCCGGCAAAAAAGCCTCAAAGGAGAGGAAAGAACCATGAGAACGAAGATAGTCATTCCGAGAATTGCAGTCCTTATCCTGGCGCTCTGGGTTTCGACCATCTCCGCCGCGGAGCTGCAGGCACGTCCTGCTGAGTGGGCAGCGCCGGTCCCTTCTGCGTCCCTCAAGAACTTCTACAAACTCGACGAGAAGGTCTACCGTTCCGCTCAGCCGAACCGCAAGGGATTCGAAGAGCTGAAGCGGCTCGACATCAGGAACGTACTAAGCTTCCGCGACCATCATGCAGACGACCGTGACGCGAAGGGCCTGGGCCTGACGCTCCACCGCGTAAAGATGGAGGCGGGCGAGATCAGGGACGAGCAGGTGGTCGAGGCCCTCCGGATCATCAGGACGGCGAAAGGCCCCATCGTGGTCCACTGCTGGCACGGCTCCGACCGCACCGGCCTCATCAGCGCGATGTACCGCATCCTGTACCAGAACTGGTCAAAAGAGGAGTCGATCGAGGAACTGATGAAGGGCGGCTATGGTTATCACTCGCTCTACCGGAACATCCCGGAGTATATTCGGAAGGTGGACGTCGAGAGCATCAGGCAGCGCGTCCTCGCGCCCTGATATGCCGCGAAAGCAATGTGTTACGACTGGTAGCCGTCCCGCTTTGCGGGGCGTAATTAGTTTTTCAACAGCCTGACCATAACCGACCCGCTGCGCTCTTTCCTGTAGTTTTACCGCATGACCTGCAGACTATTCCTCGACACAGTTTTCGCAGCGTGTGGTTGTCGGGTCAACCAAAAGCCCGCGAGCGTCAAGTTCTTCCTCGCATGCAAAACACTGCCCGTACGCACCGGTCTCTATCCGGCGCAAAGCACCGTCGATCTTCTGGAGTTGACGCTTGCGCAGCCGTGGGCCTTCCTCGGCCAGTTGCTGAGCTTGCATGTAATCCCTGCGGGATAGGCAGCCCATGCCGGTTTGATCAAGCTCCACCGGCCGAGTCGCCTCTCTCGATGATCCTTCAAAATCCAGAAGCTCCGCCCGAAGACTCAGCAGCTTTTGCCTGCATTGTTCGATCTCTGATCCATTCATTAACGCATACTACCACTTATTAACGGTCTCAATATAGTTTTTCATTCTCCTGACCGTCATCCCCGAATGCTTTTATCGGGGATCCAGACATCGTCCCCGTGAAACTTGTCCTCGAAGGCACCAATCGGGGAGCGGGGAACCAGTAATATATTGTACAAATGGATTCCCTTCGATGACCCCTCCTTACTCCTCCCCTTGCCAAGGGGAGGGATAGGGTGGGGTTAATGGCCGCGGGAATGACGATAGAGTGTACGATTATGTCGGTCTTTGCACAAATTTCACGATCAAGCAGATGCTCCAGAGCGTCGTGAAGAGCACGTACCCCACGATGCTTATCCAGGGATGTTCCAGGGCCTGGGCCTTGCCGAGATGCACTCTAAAGGTTTGATGCATCATATCCAGCATTAGCAGGAGCGTTGCCGAGCCGAACCAGAGGAATTGCCGGGACAGGACAGCGACGGTTTCCTGCTTGCGCTCAGGCGACAGCCAGTAGTCCTTGTTCGGCAGATTGATCAGGGAGGCGGGGGTCTTTCTGAGAATGAGCCCTCTGCCCGGGAACAGGACCGCGATGAAAGCCACGACGATGATATAGATCTTCACGAAAGACCCTTTGCCCGACCATGCGTCCGGCCGACCCGAGGCCCCGAAGTGTGAGGCGACACGGTCGGGAAGGAGGGGATAGTAATAGACGGCGTGCGTTATGCAGAGCAGGAGGAGAATGATAAATACTATGAGGGATATTTTACGCATAGGTATCGTTTTTATTGGCAGGGAGGTATCCGCGCTGATGGCTTTGCCGGACGTCACGCCTATTGCTTCCTCAACGATTGAAGGAGGCTACGCATGCGCCTTCTCGCCGGCCGGCCTCACGTTGATGACGACGATCCCGGTCTTCTGCCCTGTCTCCACATAGCGATAGGCGTCTGCGATCTTCTCAAGGGGATACTCCCGATCGATGACCGCGCGGAATTCGCCCGCCTCCATGCGGGTTTTCAGGAACTCGACACACGCTCTTGCCGTGCTGCTCAGCGGCAGCGGGAAGATGACCCTGTGGCTCCCGGTGATCGACGACCAGATCACGAGCAGGGGATTCTGGCACCATGGCCCGAGATCCGTCGCTGCGAAGACCCCTTCGGGCTTCAGCAATCGCCGGCAACGAAAATACGTCGTCTTGCCCACCGCGTCGAACACATAATCGAAAGTCTCGCCGATCTGCGTGAAGTCCTCCGCCGTGTAGTCCACTGCGGCGTCAGCGCCGAGGGTCCTGACGAGGTCCAGGTGCCGCGTCGCGACGACCGCCGTTACCCGGGCGCCATAGGATTTCGCGAGCTGCACTGCCGCCGTGCCGATGGCGCCTGACGCGCCGTAGATGAGGATTGTCTGACCCGGCTTGAGGCGGAACCCTCGCAGATACGTGTCCGCATACCAGGCTCCCTCGCAGACGACAGCCTTTTCGAAGCGAACTCCCGCCGGCATGGCAGCGATAGCCCCCGTTTCGGGCACGCAGAGATATTCAGCATGCGCACCGAAGACGTCCGGCGACAGGCCGAAGACGCGATCCCCAGGCTTGAACAGGGTGACGCCCGAGCCGATTGCCTCGACCTCCCCTGCGAAGTCCATGCCGAGGATCGTGCGCTTCGGCCGGAGGAGCCCCGCGAAGAGCCGGATGAAATAAGGGTGGGGTCGGAGCATGCCGCAATCGGTCCTGCTGACCGTCGTCGCATGGACCCTGATCAGGACCTCGCCCGCTTTTGGTTCCGGTTTCGGCGCCTGCCGAATCTCCAGGACATCCGGCGATCCCCAGCGTGCATTGATAACAGCTTTCATACTCGTGGTCTCCCTATATGCTCATGCTGTGCTTTTCCTGGCCGACGTCCTGATGGGAAGCGGCATATACTGCAAAGTACAGATAGGCCATTGCCGCCAGAAAATACACTAGCACGTGGAATGGGATCTTGATGCCGATCATGCCGAAGACCGTACTTACGATGATCACCGGAGTGACCGCCATGACGGAAAGGCGAAGAAGCGTCTGATAGGGCCTGTCCGTCTTGCACATGCGGGCGAAGAGGATCCCTATCGCGGCATAGATCAGCACCTGCGCAACTCTGAATGCAAAGGACCCGACGACCGCAAAGGGGAATGCGACAACTGCGACGTATTTGCGCACTATCGCAAGCCAGCCTGTCACCTTCTCCTGGTCCAGGACGAAAGCGTTTATCTCCTTCAAGCTGAAGTTTCTGGTCTCAATGGCGCTTTTCTTGTATATCACCTCGGCTCTTGTCAAGAGCACCCGGGCCTCGCTCCCTTCCAATGAAACGGTCTTGCCGGTCGTATCTATCAGTGCGATAACCATTTTGCTGTCGGGGTCGGTGATCTTGTAGGGCTGTGCAACAGCGACGGACGCTTCGCCCTTGATAATCGTGATTGTCGGGAGCTGTTCGATGAGGGCCGGGGCACCATTTTCGACATAATCGCCGACCGAATGATGCAACTGAATAATGCCGGGGATCCAGCAGATCGTCAAAAGCAGAAGCAGGTAGGCGAATCCGGTGCCCTTCCAATGCGTGTCCACATCACGGTAGAAACTTTGCGAGAAAAATGACATAAACGGCGCGTGGAACATTCCATATTGTCTCATGACCCTGTATTCCTCCGTTTTGCTGGCGACGAAAGCATAGATAGAAACAACGTCACAGTCCTGCATATTTTAAAACGCAAGCCTGACCCGCAACCATCCCGTTATAGCTTGTACCCGATCTTCCTTAAAAACTCTTTTCGCTGTGCCTTGTCGGATTCCTTCTCAACGCCCTTAGGTGATGAACCGTCGATCACGCCCAGGATGCCCTTTCCCCGGGACGTGGATGCGACCACGACCTCGAGCGGATTTGCCGTGGCGCAGAAGATCCTGCAGACCTCGGGGCAGTTCTTGATGGGATTCAGCACGTTGACCGGAAAAGCATTCCTGAGGTATATGCAGAATACATGGCCCGCACCGATGGCATCGAGCGTTGTGACGCATGCGCTGATGAGCGCATCATCGTTCCCTTCGGTCCTGATCAGGCAGGGACCGGAGGCCTCGGTGAAAGCGATGCCGAACTTCGCCTGGGGCACGGTCGTGGCAATGATCTCATAGAGGTCTTCGGCTGTCTTGATGAAATGCGTCTGGCCCAGAATGATGTTGCATCCCTCGGGAATATCCACCCGCACCGTGGTTGTTTCCATGGCCACCTCCGCATGTGCTTGATGTTCTGGCTGTCCTTGCCCGGCATGGGGGATTATTGCATAAATGGAAGGCGATTACAAATGAAGAGAACCGTATTGCTTCAACGCTGACAAAACCATGAAAAGAACTATGATTAGCGCTGCAAGACAAAGAACTTACATCGTATTTTACATAATAATTTCAGCGAAAATATGCGTTGAAGACCTGTTGTGTGGAATTAAAAAAGGCCGCTGTCATCGCTGACAGCGGCCTTTCGATCTTTGACGGTGAAAGTTACTTGCTCTTGTTCTGCTCCATCTTCGCCTTCAGCAGTTCCCCGAACGATCCCAGGTTCTGAGGCGCCGCGGTGGCCTGCTGCTTGTATTCCTTGATCGTCGCGGCTTCCTCTTCCTCGGCGCGCCTGATCTCGGCAAGTGCCAGCGAGATCTTTCTCTGCACGCGGTCCACAGACTCGATCTGCACCTCGACGGCCTGACCTTCTTTCAACACCTCGCGGGGATGGCTGAGCCTCCGGCCCGCGCCCAGCTTAGAAATATGGATCAGCCCGTCCAGCCCGTCCTTCATCGTTACGAAGGCGCCGAACGGCGCAAGCCGGGAGACGGTCCCGGTATGATAGGAGCCCACGGTAAAGTTGTCGGCAGCGGCTTCCCAGGGATCGAGCAGCGCATCCTTCAGGCTGAAGGAGAAACGGTTCTGCTCCCAATCCAGCTTCTTGATGATGACCTCGACGGTCTGGCCCGCGGAAAGGACATCACTGACCTTTTCGGTCCTGCTCCAGGCGATCTCCGATACCGGCAGGAGCCCTTCCATTCCGCCGATGTCCACAAAGGCCCCGAATTTCTGGATGGAGGTCACCGTCCCGGTTATCTTCATTCCCTCCTTCAGCGACCCTTTCAGGACCGACATCTTGTCCTGCCGCTCGCCTTCAAGGATCGCCTTGCGGGAAAGGACGATATTTCTGCCGTTCTCAGCGAACTCGGAGATGTTGAAGGTCAGGGACCGGCCGATGATGTCGGTCTGCGGTTCATCCCGCCGGAGCCCCATCTGGGAGAAGGGGCAGAAGGCGCGAACAGAGCCGCCGATCTTGACCTCGAACCCTCCCTTTACTTCCTTCGCGACCGTGCCTTCGATGGGGATGCCGTTCCGATACGCGTCCTCGAGCTGTGTCTGCTTCCCCTGGCCCGACCCGATCTTCGTGGTAAAATGCATCTCATTGTTCGCCGATGACTGGAAGTAGGCGCGAATCGTATCGCCTTCCTTGACCGTCAGGTTCCCGGCCTCGTCGGCAAGTTCCTTCCGGTCGAGGTACCCCTCGCCTTTGCCGCCCAGGTCGAGGAATACCCATTCAGCCGTGATCTTTACGATCATCGCCTCGACCATCTGTCCGGGTTCAAGACGGCCCGGCTTTTTATCCATGCTCTTCTCGAACATCTCGGCAAAGTTCTCTTCGCCGTTCCCTGCGTTCACTGGCTGGTCGTTGGTATCCATAATGTCCCTTCCTCGCACATAATTTCCAAATGGCAAATCTCAAATAATGTCCAGATTGAAGCTCCCGCAGCAAACTGCAGGAACATCGATCCTTAATCAGTTACAGATCAAATTCTTCTCAAAACGGCAAGATATTTTCTCGCAAAGACGCCAAGCTCGCAAAGAAGGCCATATCCATTGGTTTTAATAACAGGATTTAAAGATTTCCTTTGCGTCCTTTGCGGCTTTGCGAGAGATGCCGTTAGCTTTTGCTTCCGCTCTTGGCTTGTGATTTGGTGCCTCTTGTTCCCTTTCCCACGAGATCATACTCCGTCGCATCGGTGATCGTAACTTCCACGAACGTACCGGGCAGGGCCTCGGTCTCGGAGAGATAGACCACGCCGTCGATCTCAGGCGCCTGTGCCTGCGTCCTGCCGAAAAGGACGTTGTCTTCCATCCCGTCCACGAGCACCGTCCGGGTCGCGCCGACGAGCGCCTTGTTCTTTTTGAGCGATATCTTCGCCTGCGCCTTCATGATCAGGTCGAGCCGTTTCTGCGCTGCCTCGGCCGGGACCTGTTTCTGCAGCAGCGCGGCAGGCGTCCCTTCCTCGGGAGAATAGGTGAACACCCCGAGGTGTTCGAATGCCGCTTCGCGCACGAACGCCAGCAGCCGCTTGAATGCGGCGTCAGTCTCGCCGGGGAAGCCCGTGATGAGCGATGTCCTGAGCGCTATCCCCGGAACCCGCTTTCGCAGCTTCTCGATGGTGCGCCTGATGTCCTGCGAGGTCCCCTTGCGGTTCATGGCCGCGAGAACGGCATCGTCGATATGCTGGACCGGGATATCGAGATACTTGCAGACCTTTGCTTCCTCCGCCATGACCGCCATGAGCTCATCGCTGATACGGCCGGGATACGCGTACATCAACCGGACCCATTGAATGCCGCGGACCCGTGTCAGCTTCTTTAAGAGCGCCGGAAGGTCGGTGCTACGATCCCGGTATCCCGTCGAGTCCTGGGCCAGAAGCACGAGCTCCCTCGCTCCGTCGTCCGCAAGTCTCCTGGCCTCATCGATGATCGACGCGGAGGGCCTGCTGGCGAAGTTCCCCCGGATGATCGGGATGGCGCAGTACGAACAGCGGTTGCTGCATCCTTCGGCGATCTTGAGGTACCGGTAATGGCGCGGCGTCGTGCTCACTCGCGGGAGGCCGAAGACCAGTTTCGGCGCGGAGACCCGCGTGACCGGCGCTCCGCCGCCAAGGGCGCGATCGCAGATCTCGCCGATGCGGGCGATCTCCGCCGTGCCGATGATGGCGTCGGCCTCGGGAAGCTCCTTCCGCAGCTCGTCGCTGTAGCGCTGCGCGAGGCAGCCGGCAACGATGAGGGCGCGGCACTTCCCGCTCTTTTTCATCTTCGCGGCGTCAAGGATCGCCTCGATGGACTCATCCTTTGCTGACTCGATGAAACCGCACGTATTCACCACGATGACATCCGCCTCGGCCTGGTTGGGCGTGACCTCAAATCCGGAATCAGAAAGCACCCCGAGCATTTGCTCCGCGTCCACCTGGTTCTTGGGGCATCCCAGGCTGATCATACCTATTTTGTACGGTTTTATTCTCACGTGTTTGTTCGTGTGGCTGTGCTGCGAGCAGGAGGGGAATCATCTGGCAGATGTGATCACCGCAACCACGACACTCTCGGATACGTTACATTATACTATACCACGGAGGGGCCGCATCGGACAATGCAAATCCCTTAGAACCCTCCGGACATGGCGAGGAAACTTGCCATCTTTTCATTGGTCTCCCGCAGCCGTTTCGACAGGGTCTTGGTAAAGGCCCAGAGCAGTTTGTAGCCCAGCTCATGGTCCATGATCAGGATCTTGTCGAGCTCGGTCTTGTTGATGGAGAGCAGCGCTGCATCGCTGTTGACAATGGCATGGGCGGACCGGGGGAAGTTGTCGATGAGCGCCATTTCGCCGAAATAGTCCCCTGGCTTCAGGACCGCGAGGGCCTCCTCGCCTATGTGCGGGATGAACTTGCTGATGCGGACCTCGCCCTTCATGATGATATAGCACCGGTCGCCATCGTCCCCTTCCTTGAAGAGGACCGTGTCCTTGGCAACGGCCTCTGGCCGGCAGATCTTCTCGATCTTCGCCAGTTCCGGCTCCAGAAGCGTTGCGAACAAATGGATCTTCTTCAGCAGTTCGATCATGGGTACCTCCCTGTCTGACCGGGACAAACAGGAACGAAAACCTTGGAACCGCCAAGGCGCGACTAATAATTGTAGGGGCGGACCTGCGTGGCCGCCCTGATCGGGGTAACCACATAGGGTTACCCCTACAGGTAATTACCGATGGGTCCTGTCCATCTCGAAGGCGTTCCGGATGAGCTCCACCTGTTCGCCGCTGATGGCGACCACATCGAACCGGCAGGGCATCTGGTGGAGCTTCTTGAACTTCAGGTAGCCCAGCGCGGCCTTGACCATGCGTTCCTGCTTCCTCGGATTCACCGCCAGTTCGGGCGCGCCATAGGCGTCGGTCGTCCGGGTCTTTACTTCCACGAATACCACCATGCCGTTGTCCATGGCGACCAGGTCGATCTCGCCGTAAGGCATGCTGTAGTTGCGCTCCAGGACAACATAGCCCTGGTCGGCGAGATACTTCGCGGCGCGGTCCTCGCCGGACCGTCCGAGGATCTTCCGGAGCAGGCTCACCGCTGCCGTTCCTGCAGCATCCCCGCGACGGGCTGGAAGCTTTTCCGATGGGCGTCGCAGGGGCCGTACAACCGGATCAGCTCCATATGCTCCTTCGTGCCATAGCCTTTGTGCTTCTGGAAATTATACTGAGGATACCGCTCATGAAGGTCCCGCATGAGCCGGTCGCGCGTTACCTTGGCAAGGATCGAGGCCGCGGCAATGGAGTGGCTGAGACAGTCGCCTTTGACGATAGGTCGCTGCGGAATGGATATGCGCGGGATGGTGAAATTGCCGTCGATCAACAGATGGTCCGGCGGCGGGGAGATGCATTCGAGCGCCCGCTCCATCGCGATGATGGATGCCTCGAGGATATTGACCTCGTCGATCGTGCGTTCATCGACGATACCGATCCCATAGGCAACCGCGGCGGCCGTGATCTCCGTGTACAACCGCTCCCGCCGGCCCTCCGCCACCTGCTTCGAATCCGTGACCCCGGGGATCAGGAGGCCCTCGGGAAACACGACGGCTGCGGCCACCACCGGCCCTGCCAGCGGCCCCCGGCCCGCCTCATCCAGGCCCGCGACGCGGAGAGCGCCGGCCTCGCGCGCGCTCCGCTCAAAAAAAAGGAGGTCGCACGCGCCCGAAGATAGTTCCACCCTGCCGGTTACTCGAACATTACGCGGAAGGGCGCCTTCTCGGGGCATAGGGACCTCGGTCTGAATTCAATTAGATGTTCAACGTTGAATGTTCCAGGAGAACACCTTAAACATTGAACCTTAAACTTTGAATGTGATCTTCTTACTTTGCCGCTTCGGCGGACTGATCGGGACCGGCCACGGAAGCCAGGGCGCGTTCCTTCTCTTTGATCCTTGCGGCCTTGCCGCGCAGTTCGCGGAGATAGTAAAGTTTGGCCCTGCGGATCTTGCCTTCCTTAGCGATCTCGATCTTGTCGATCATGGGCGAATGGACCGGGAAGAGACGCTCCACGCCGACGCCGTAGGATAGCTTCCGCACACGGACGACCTCGCGCGATCCCGCTCCCTGGCGACCGATCACCACGCCCTCGAAGATCTGGATCCTTTCCTTGTCGCCTTCCACGACCTTCGCGTGGACCTTGATCGTGTCGCCCACCCGGAAGGCCGGGATCCCCTGCTTCAGCTGGGGCTTCTCGATTGCGTTCAGAATGATATTGCTCATGGTAAACCTCCTGCGATAAATTCCAAATTTCAAATCTCAAATGACAAATAAATTCCAACTGGAAAGGGCCCAATTTCGAAATTGGATCCTTGGAGCTTATTTGTAATTTGGTGCTTGGTGCTTAAGCTTATTATCCCCGTTCTTGCTTCAGTTCCTCAAGGACCTTCCTGTCCTCATCGGACAGGTCCGCGGTCTCTAATAGATCAGGCCTCTTGATGAGCGTGGCCCTGAGGGACTGGCGGCGGCGCCATTTTCCAATGGCGTCGTGATTTCCCGAGAGCAGGACCTCGGGCACCTTCATGCCCCGGTATTCCGCCGGACGGGTATAGTGCGGATGGTCCAGCAGTCCATCGCCGAAGGAGTCCCGGTAGGCCGACTCCTCGTCGCCCAGGACCCCGGGGATCAGTCTTGCCGCGGCGTCGATCACCACCAGCGCCGCGAGCTCCCCGCCGGTCAGCACATAATCGCCCAGGGAAAGCTCTTCATCGACGACCGCATCCTTCACGCGCTCGTCGATGGCCTCGTAATGTCCGCAGAGCAGGATGACCCTCCGCGTTTCGCGGGAGAGCCGTTCCGCGTACCGCTGGTCGAACAACCTGCCTTGCGGAGAAAGCAGGATGGTAAGCGTTTCTTCACCGGGGCTTGCGGCCTTGACCGCTTCCACGGCCTTCATGATGGGCTCGGGCTTCAGCACCATGCCGGCTTCTCCGCCATACGGGCTGTCGTCGGCGGTGCGGTGTTTGTCCCCGGTGTAATCCCGGATATTCCAGGTACGCACGGAAAGAAGTTTCTTCTCCTGTGCACGCTTCAAAATACTTTCACTGAGCGGCCCGGTCAGGATTCCCGGAAAGAGGGTGAGCACTTCAAAATTCAGCGTTCCCATAGCTCAGGCCCAAGGACATGAAGTTAAGAAGGTGGGAAGGTATGAAGATAAGAAAACGAAATTTCCGTATATTTATCTTCGCTTCTTCTTACGTTCTTATCTTCGCATTATCCTCTGTGACCTCTCGTACCTCTGTGGCAAAGGCTTTTGACCTTAATCCAGCAGACCTTCCGTCACATGAATGACCATGCGCTTTGTCGTGCGGTCGATCCGGCGGATCACTTCGCGCGTGGCGGGAAGATAGGTCTCTTTCCTGCCCGCTTTCATCACGTATACATCGTTGCTTCCCGTCTCAAAGATATCGATGATCGTGCCGAGCTTTTCGCCGGCTTCCGATTCTACCTCCATACCAATGAGCTCGAACCAGTAGTACTGCCCTTCGGGCAGCGGGACCGCCTCTTCCCGGGGAATCTGCACCAGCCAGCCGTTCAACTCGCATGCCTTCTCGGGAGTGTCATAGCCCTCGAGCAGGAGCACCGGGTCGCCGTTCATATATCTGACCGACAGTACCGTGCACGCCTTTTCCTCCCCGCGGGGGGAGGTAAGGTAGACCCGTCGCAGGTCCTTGAACCGCTCCGGATGGTCCGTCATGGGTTCGATCTTGATCTCCCCCTTGACGCCAAAGGTCTTCCGCGCCTTGCCGATGGTGATGAGCATACGAAGTGGTCACACGGAGCACAGAATCTCATGAAGACTCTCTTCTGCGGTTTTGAGGTTCTCATTCCGCAATCCGCATTCCGCAATCCGCAATTCAGGACTTACTTCGACGCCGCGAACTGCTTCATGACCCCTACCTTGGAGAGCAGGGATCTTACCGTGTCGGTCGGGACAGCGCCCTTCTTCAGCCAGTCCAGGGTCTTTTCCTGGTTCACGATCACCGGCGCGTCCTTCTTGAGCGGATCGTAGGTGCCGATCATCTCGATGAAACGTCCGTCCCGCGGAGAGCGGGAATCGGCGATCACCACCCGGTAGAACGGCTTCTTGTGGGTGCCCATCCTCTTCAGTCTGATCTTTACAGCCATTGTGTCACCTCTTTCTTCTTCTTAGGAAAATTCTCTGATGTTCTGCCACGAAGGCACCAAGTCACGAAGAAATCCAACTGGCAACTGCTTCATCCCTTCTTCGTGTCTTCGAGTCTTTGTGGCAAGCGTATTGTTCTTCTAGAACGGCATGCGGCCGCCCAGCATCCGGCCCATGTTCTTCATCTTCCCGCCCTGCATCGCCTTCATCATCTTGCGCATCTCGGCGAACTGTTTCAGGAGCCGGTTCACGTCCTGCACCTGGGTGCCGCTGCCTTTTGCGATGCGCGACCGGCGGCTGCCGCTGATGATCGTATGATCCCTGCGCTCCCGCGAGGTCATGGAACTGATGATGGCGTCCACCTTCGTCAGTTCCTTGTCGTTCACGTCGGCGTCCGGGAGCTTCATCTTGTTCATCCCCGGGATCATGCCCATGATCGATCCGAGGCCGCCCATCTTCTTCACCTGCTTCAGCTGGCCCCGGAAATCCTCAAGGTCGAACTCGTTCTTCTTCAGCTTCTTGGCGAGCTTTCCGGCCTCTTCCGCGTCGACCGTCTCCTGCGCCTTCTCGATGAGCGACATCATGTCGCCCATGCCGAGGATGCGCGAGGCCATGCGGTCCGGGAAGAACGGCTCCAGGGCGTCCAGCTTCTCGCCCATGCCGGAGAACTTGATCGGCTTGCCGGTGACCGCCTTGACCGACAAGGCCGCGCCGCCGCGTGCGTCGCCGTCGAGCTTGGTCAGCACGACGCCGTCGAAACCGATCTCGCGATTGAACGCCTCGGCGATGTTCACGGCTTCCTGGCCGGTCATGGCGTCGGCCACGAACAGGACTTCCTGCGGCTTTACTCCGGCCTTGATCTGCCGGAGCTCGTCCATGAGCGGCTCGTCGATCTGGAGCCGCCCAGCCGTGTCGAGGATCACCACATCAAAGAGCGACCGCTCGGCCCAGGCCTTCGCGTCCTTGCAGATGGCAACGGGGTCCATGGACTCCGAGGTGAATGCGTCGACGCCCACCTGACGGGCGAGGGTCTTTAACTGTTCGATCGCCGCCGGCCGCCGGGTGTCCGCCGGGACGAGAAGGACCTTTCTGCCGTCCTTCTTGAAGTTCTTCGCCAGCTTGCCGGCCGTGGTCGTTTTGCCGGAGCCCTGCAGGCCCACCATCATGATGACCGTGGGCGGGTTCGGCGACAGGTGCAGTTTGGACTGCGTGCCGCCCAACAGCCTTACCAGTTCATCGTGTACGACCTTGATGACCTGCTGTCCCGGCGTCAGGCTGGTCAGGATATCCTGGCCGACCGCACGCTCCTGGACCTTGCCGATGAACTCCTTGACGACCTTGAAGTTGACATCCGCTTCGAGGAGCGCCAGACGCACTTCGCGCAAGGCTTCCTTGACGTCGTCTTCCTTTAGGACGCCCCTGCCGCGAAGCTTCTTGAAAACGCTCTCTAATTTACCTGTTAAGGCGTCAAACATGGGAACCTATAATTGGCAAAGGATAAGAATAATAAAAGAAAAGCCCATAATTGTCAAGGATTTTCTCGACAAGGGAAGCAGTTTCCGCCAAGGTGATAGCGAGCTTGGCTGGCAGGTCCTGTATCGACATATATATTTAGTTGCTAAACATGTTGACTATGACTATAACTGTGATTATAATATGTGTTGTAAATTGCAATATACTATTTAAAACGCTGGCCTGGCATTGAATATCAGGACGTCCAAAGCCGCTGATTTTTCTTCATTTAGCACCCTACAATCCTGCCCTGGCGTCACATGGAGCTTCTATCCTCAGGGTTGAACTGAATCATTCTGATCGCTCGCTACCCCCGTATACGGGGAACGCGCTTGCTCCTGGATTCACGATACAAAATCTGCCTTTAAAAGGCATAGCATGAGGAGGAGAGAACCATGTTGCGAAAACGCATCAGCACCTTTTCGCTCGCAGCGGCCCTGATGATCGGCTCATTCGCCGGTCAGGCCGTGGCGCAGGAAAAGGCCGCAGCACCGCCGACCAGGCCCACTGTGGCCAAGATCTGCGGGAACTGCCACCAGCCGCAGCCCGGGTCCATCCGGGGGAACTTCGACAGCGTCGCGTACAAGACCAGGTCGATCCAGGTGAAGATCGATGAGACGACGGAGATCCTGAGGTTCGACGACAAGCTCAAGATCGTGAACGTTCAGGCCCCGGCAGACAGCCCGGACCAGCCGCTCCGCAGTCTCAAGAAAGGCAAAGAGGTCCGCATCGAGTACACCGAAAAGGACGGCAAGAAGTTCGCCACCCTTATTTCTGCCAAGACGCCCATCAAGGTCGCTCCCGAGAAGCAGGTGAAGACCGAAGAAATGGAGAAGCTCGTCGCCCAGGGACCGGAGAAGGGCAAGTACATGCTCATCGACGCCCGGCCGCTCCCGCGTTTCCAGGATGGCTCCATTCCCACGGCCGTGAACATCCCCTTCCCGGCCTTCGAGAAGATGAAGGACAAACTGCCCGCGGACAAGACGATGCTCATCATCTATTACTGCGCGGGCGTCACCTGAGCGATGAGCCCTGACTCTGCCCGGCGGGCGGAGAGCTTAGGTTACACCAACGTAAAAGTTTACCATGACGGCGTGCCGGAGTGGGTGAAGCGGAATTACCTCGTACTGTCAACGCAATTTCTAAAGGAAGCGTGGATCGAAAAGGATATCCCGCACGTGCTGGTTGACGTGCGTCCCGCGGCAGACACTGAGAAGGGATCCATCAAGGGCGCCGTGACCATCCCGGTCGCGGACCTGGAAAAATCTATCACCAAATTCCCGCCCAAGGACAAGAAGGCCCCGATCATGATCTATGACCAAAAGGGCGGCGGCGACGCGGTGAAGGCCGCGAAAGCGCTCATCGCCGCGGGCTACGCACCCGTGGACATCGTGTCGGGCGGGTTTGACGCCTGGAAAGCAGCGGGATTCCCGGTCCAGACAGGCAAGCTCACCGAGACGATCGTCTATGTGCCCAAGCCGCGACCCGGTGAGATATCCATCGAGGACTTCACCAGGATCGCCAAGGCCACACCGGCCGATACGCTCATCCTCGACGTGCGGAACCGAGACGAGGGCAACGCCGGCATGATTCAGGGCGCGAAACTTGTGCCCGACGAAGAGATCCTGGACCGGTTAGCCGATATTCCAAAGGACAAAAAGATCGTAGCCCACTGCTCGACGGGGGTACGAGCCGAAATGGCCTACCACAAGCTGAAGGAAAAGGGCTACAACGTCCAGTTCCTGAACGCCAAGGCCGATATCAACGACAAGGGTGAGTTCAAGATCGAGAAACTGTAAACCGCTGATACTAAAAAAGCCCCGAAGGTTCACACCTTCGGGGCTTTTCTTGTTAATGGATATATTATTACAGCGGAAAGTGGCAAGCCACCTGGTGGCCGCCTTCGATCTCTCGGAGAACAGGCTCCGAGGCGGCGTTGGTGCAGATATCAGGCCCGCCTTTGGCTTCATAGACCGGACAGCGCGGCGCGAACCGGCAGCCCTCGAGCGGCCGCTCAAAGTCGAATACGCCCCACTTGCCCGCCTGGACGCTCTTCGCCTTCTTGCCCACCTCCCTGCTCTGCTTCTCTACAAGCGATGACCAGAGGATATGGGTGTAGGGATGGCTGGCTTTGTTCGCGATCCGCCCGGACATCCCCATCTCCACGATCTTCCCCAGGTACATCACCGCCACCTTGTGGCTTACCAGCTCGACAACGCGAAGGTCATGGGAGATGAACAGGAAGGAAAGGCCGAGCTGTTTCTGGAGGTCCCGGAGCAGGTTCACGACCTGCGCCTGGATCGAAACATCGAGGGCGCTCGTGGGTTCGTCGGCAACAAGGAACTGCGCCCCCACGGAAAGCACGCGCGCAACACCGACCCGCCGCTTCTCCCCGCCCGACAGTTCGTGAGGGAAGTTCGAAAGCTTGCTCTTTTTTAAGTTGACCTGCTCCAGCAGCTCGGCGATCCGCTTGTCCACCTCGGCGCCGGTCAGCTTATGATGGACCGTGATGGCCTCGTTCAGGATCTCCCTGATGCGCATCCTGGGATTCAGCGCGGCGTCGAGGTCCTGGAAGATCATCTGCATCTTGCCCCGTAGCTTCCGGAGTTCATCGGTGTCGAGAGCAGTGATGTCGGTGCCGTCGAAGATGATCCTGCCCGACGTCGGCTTCTCCAGACGTAAGATCGTCCTGCCGATGGTCGTTTTGCCGCATCCCGACTCGCCCACGAGGCCGACCGTCTCGTTCTCCTTGAGGTAGAAGCTCACCCCGTCCACGGCCGGGATGGAGCGCTGCTGCCCCCCGAGGGAGAAGAGCCCCTTCCGTTGGAAGAAGTGCTTCTTGAGATCAATGACTTCAAGTATGGTCTTGGACATAGATCAAATGCCTTTTTTCACCGCAGAGTACGCAGAGCACGCGGAGGAAGACCAGACTAAAGCCATATTTCTATCCGCTTATTTTACGTTTCTAAAACCAAGGAAACTTTTCTTTGCTTCACTCTGCGCTCTCAGCGATCTCTGCGGTAAACAAGATTTTTCAATCGAAGTAAAGCCAGCACCGCGCCTTGTGACCCGGTGCGATCTCCCGCAGGTCCGGCTCCTGTCGCTCGCACCGTTCACGGATCCTGTCGGTCACCCGATTGCACCTGCCGTAGAACCGGCACCCGGCAGGAATATTGATGGTGTCCAGCACGTCGCCTTCGATGGCCTGGAGGTAGCCCTTGCCCCGTATGTTCTCGGCGCTCGGTATGGAGGTGAGCAAGGCGGACGTGTAGGGATGTTTCTGGTCGTCCTTTTTCGCAAGAATGGACTTCGCGGGGCCGGTCTCCACCACCGTGCCGCCGTACATCACCGCCACGGTGTCGGACAGGCGCGAGATGATGCTGATGTCGTGGCTTATCAGCATGGTCGTGATGCCGAGATCCGCCTTCAGCTCCGCGAGCAGGTCCACGATCTTGGACTGGATCGTCGCGTCGAGGCCCGTGGTCGGCTCGTCGGCGATCAGGAGCGACGGCTCGCAGGAGAGCGCCATGGCGATCATGGCCCGCTGGCACATGCCGCCCGAGAGACCGAAGGGATGGTTGTCGAACCGGAGCCGCGGTGTGTCGATCTTCACCCGGTCAAGCCAGTCGAGCGCCCGCTCCTTCGCCGCCTGCTCGCTCTTGTATTCGGTATGGAGCTGGACGGCCTCGGCGATCTGCCTCCCCACGGTCATGAAGGGGTTCATGGACTGCTTCGGGTTCTGGAAGATCATGGAGATCTCCTTGCCCCGGACCTTGGACATGCGGTGCTCGGAGCGCTCCTGCCAGCCGTCCTCGTCCTTTTGCACGGCCATGACCTTGCCGTCCTTCATCGTGAGCTTCACGAAGTCGTCCAAATCTTGTAGAAGGTTCTTCTGGACCCGGTCGGACTTGAACCCGATCTTGCCGGTAATGACGCCGGGGCCGGCCGAGAGAAGCCCCATGACCGACAGCGCCGTGATGCTCTTGCCGCTGCCGCTTTCGCCCACCACGCCGAGCGTCTCGCCCTTGCCGATCTCGAGGTTCACGTTGTCCACGGAGCGGATGAAGGCCTGCTTGCTTTTCGAGTAGAAGTAGGTCCGGAGGTCCTCGATCTTGAGAAGGGGCGCCGTCATTTGTTCCTCTTCCCTTCCAATATATTGTTCAGCCCGTCGCCCAATAGATGGAATCCGAGGATCGTGAAAAGGATGGCGAGCGACGGCGCGGTTGATGGCCAGAACTGGCCCTTCATGAAATAGTTCGACCCAGCCTGGACCATGTTGCCCCACGACGGCGTGGGCTCCTGTACACCGAAACCTAGGTAACTGAGCGATGTCTCCATCAATATCGCTTCGCCCATGCCGAGCGTCGCCTGGATGATAAGGATGGACCGGCAGTTATGCCAGAGAATGTGCTTAAGAATAATGGTCCTGGTCGGCAGGCCGAGCGCGATGTCCGCCTCGATGAAGTTCTTTTGTTTAAGGAACAGTATCTTGCCTTTGATGTGAGAAGCGACCGCCGGGATATTCGTGATGCCCACGACCAGCATGATATAGTAGATGTCCGGCTTGAACGCCGCGATCACCAGCAGGATCAGCACGAGCCGCGGGAAGGAGTCCACCAGGTTCGCGAAGTAGGTGATGCCGGTATCGAATCCCGCCTTGGCGGGATAACCGGAAAGCACGCCGAGCACCGTTCCGAAAAAGAGCGCGATGAAGATGGCGAGCAGCCCCGGCAGGAAATAGGCCTGAATGCCCACGATGAGCCGGGTCAGCATGTCCCTGCCCATGAAGTCCGTGCCGAGCAGGTGGCCGGAGGTAAGCGGCGGCGCCATCATCAGCTCGAGGTTGATGTCCTGAGGATCGTGCGGCAGGAGGTTGAAGGCTCCAAGAAAATAGGACAGAATGACCAGCGTCACGACGAACAGGCCGTAGCCCACGTAGGCAAGGTCGATGTCGTCCGCCTTCTTCCAGAACGGCAGGTCCGAGAACTCACCGATCTCACCGGATATTTGGGTGTAGGATTTCATATGACTTATTTAGCCAAAAGAAGCTCTACTTGATGTCTTGAACAGCATTGCTGGACTAACAGAACTTTACTAGAACAACGCCTATGATCCCTGCCCAACCTAATGCAATCGATGCAATATTCAATTTCTTCTCTATGCTATTTAAGCCTATCCCATCAAAGGAATAGACCGCTCTTAGATTAGACCCCTCTCCAAGTGCTCGTACAAGGTACATAATGCCCTGAATACCCTGTAAGAATAAAGCGATAAGGAAACAAATGAGCGGGGGGATCAGCCAAACATCTCCAAAATGTTTATTAAATAGAGTTGCTATTGTATCCATAATATTTTTCTCCGAATTAGATACTTTCAGCGTTCTGAATCTTACTTCATGGATTCCTGCTTTCGCAGGAATAACGGTCTTTTATTCAGCACTCCGCATTCCGCACTATTCCTTCGACGCTCTCGGATTCACCGCCACATATACCAGGCCCCCAATTAGGTCACGTCTACTTTCTTGTCATTTTATCCCTATACTCGTTTTTTCGTCTTGCGTTTGGTACGGTACGACGCCGCTGCCTCAGCCACACGCATCCCGGCGCCTTTCTTCACGGGCTCGAACACAACGCGGACGCGGGCATGCAGGACCTTGGCGACATTCCGCAGGGTACTGAGGGAATGGCCTTCATAGCCCGGCGATTCCAGACGGCTGATCTGCTGCTGGGTCACTTTAAGGAGCTTCGCGAGGTCTTTTTGCGTAAGTCCTGCCTCGCGACGAAGCGCGGCGATCTGGAGCGCCACATCCCAGGCCTCACCTGCGCGCTCGAAGTGCCCCCGATAGACATAATGGTTGACAGTTGAAAATCAAGTGACCTGCCCCTTGCAACGT